>Ga0101941_1000026_pt1 | contig 453373 bp, 389 predicted proteins | sample DewCreD2012metaG_3_FD_75242 | JGI IMG/M metagenome (GOLD analysis project Ga0101941, IMG submission 75242) | Hot spring sediment bacterial and archeal communities from British Columbia, Canada, to study Microbial Dark Matter (Phase II) - Dewar... ... | reverse complement strand
CAAACCGTCACTCCGTCGCACCAAGCGACGTCGACTCCTCTCCCTCGCCCTGGCTAGGGCGAGGGAGAGGATGAAAGGTGAGGGAGTGGGTCGAACGTCGATGCACGACGACAGGATCCACCCTCACCCGGCGCTGCGCGCCGGCCTCTCCCTGCCAGGGAGAGGCGTCCCTTTGTTGCTTCGTTGGGAACATGCGGCAGCTTTCTGTACGCTCCCTCAACCAAGCGAACCCCTCTCCGCCCCTTCGGGGGGCGGAGAGGGCGAGGGTGAGGTGGGGGACTCAACCATCGCACGGCGACGCACCGCGTCGCCTTACATGCCGTGCGTACGGCAGCGTGCGTTGTGTCAGGCACCATCGCGGGCGCCCAGCGGCACCGGTCGCAGGGGCGGTTCGCGAACCGCCCTACGACGCCCCGCGATGTCCGCGATGCAAACCTGGCAATGGGCACCCGCGTGTGTGCGATCGTTTCCAGGGGCACCGCGGTGCTGTGGGGCACTGGTTGCTTCGCCTGCGGATTCTTGCAAGCAACAGGATTGCGATGGACTTCCGTGAATCTCCTGCGGAGCGTGCATTCCGGCTAGCGCTACGCTCCTGGTTGCGCGACAACGTGCCCGGCCCCGAGCCTGAAGACCTTGACGCGTGGGTTGCCTACGGCAAGCGCTGGCAACGACGCCTCTACGAAGCTGGTTGGTGCGGGATCGCTTGGCCGAAGGAATACGGCGGGCGCGGCGCCACGTTGATCGAACAAATGATTTTCGAAGAGGAAATGGCACGGGCCCGGGCGCCCATGCTCATCAATTTGGCCGGACTCACCATGGCCGGGCCGATTCTGATCGCCCACGGCACCGAGGAGCAAAAACGCCGCTACTTGCGCCCGATCCTCGCCGCCGAGGAAATCTGGTGCCAAGGATTTTCCGAGCCACAGGCAGGGTCGGACCTTGCCGCCCTCCGTACCCAAGCAGTGCGCGCGGGCGATTCCTTCATCGTCCGTGGCCAAAAAGTGTGGACCAGTTTTGCGCGCTACGCCGACTGGTGCATGCTCCTGGCCCGCACCGACCCGGCCGCTCCGAAACACAAGGGCATCAGTTTCTTCCTCGTGAACATGCACAGCCCTGGGGTCACCGTGCGGCCACTGAAACAAATGAATGGCGACGATGACTTCAACGAAGTGTTTTTCGACGACGTGCGAGTGCCCGCGGAAAATCTGGTGGGCGGACTCAACGAGGGATGGCGCATTGCCGTAAGCACGCTGCTGTACGAGCGCACAATCCTCACCTTTGCGCGCCAGCTTCAGTCGCGCACGGCGCTGGTGGAAACGCTGCGGCTTGCCCGGGAATGGCCCGATCCCGGCGCACCCGTTGCTCGGGATGCGATCGTTCGCCAACGCCTGGCGCAGTCTTGGATCGAAAGCGAAGCGATGAAGTACACTTCGTACCGCTACTTGACTCGGCTGTTACGCGGCGAGCCGCCAGGGCCCCAGAGCTCGCTGGAGAAGCTCTTCTGGAGCGAAATGTACCAACGCTTGTTGGAGGCTGCCGTGGCAATGTTGGGACCCTTCGGCCAGCTCGCCAAAGGCGAAGTGCGCGCCCCGCTTCTTGGCCGCTTGCAGCACTGGATGCTGTACTCGCGCGGGCGCACGATCGCCGCGGGCACTTCCGAAATTCAGCGCAATACGCTCGCGGAACGTGTGCTCGGCTTGCCGCGGGGCAGTTGAGCGTTTGCGGGCCAGGGCCAGGTCCAACGCGAGGTCTGGGCGATGCAAGCACTGGAGTGGTTGACCCTCGGCCTCATCCCTACGCTTCCGCTCGCGTTCGCCGCCGGAGACAGCGCACGCCTACTCGCACTACTCGCGGCACTGCCGCTCGGTTTCTTGCTGCAGCAACTCGAACGGTTCCGCTTGGAGGTCCTTTGCCGCGGATTCGATCGTCTCGAGCGCCCGGCCTTGGCGTTCCTGCGCAAGCACTTGCAACTCCGCTCACCGGCGGATGCTTACGCCGTTTACGAAGTGGCGTTCTACCGCCACCCGGAGTGGCAGGCCGCGCGCGACCACGTGCATCGCTGCTGGCACTGGGCGGTGTTGTTACGCTCCGCTGCGGTCTCCTGCGCACTCGCTGCGGCCGCGACGGTTGTGTCCGTGCTTGCCGCAGGTCAACCCAATGTTCGCGGGGACTTCCCCGTCGCCCGCACCGCGGTTGCGCTGCTGTTGCTGGCAACCGGAGCAGCGCTGTGGCGCAAAGGACAGCACACGGAAGAGCTGCTGCACCGTTTCGATTGTGGTTGGGTAGCCGCCCACTGGCAGGAGTACGCGCAGGTGGCCGCCGCGCTTGGCATCGAAACACGGGCGGCCGAAGAGGCGAGCGCAACACCTTGCGAACCGAGCCCTGCCCTGCACAGGCAGCACGGAAAAAGCTGACGCCCGCACCAACCCGTCAAGGTCCCGCGCAGTACGCTCCCGACCGTGGCTTGGTCGGAAAATTCGGCGACGGCTGCGCTGCGGCGCGTGGAAGGGCAACCGAGAGCGCTGAGGACCCCTGGGTAACAAGCTACCTCACTCGCCAGTCGGCGCGATGCTGAATTCCACCACTGCGGGCTCTTCCCGCCAGCGCTGCGCGAGGCGTTCGAAACTTGTTCGGCGGTACGACCGAATCACCATCGCGTACTCGAAGGCCTTGCCACCATCGACCAACTGGTAGCTCAAGCTTGCCACCTCTGCCTTTTGTTCCGCGATCATCTGGCGCAGCGCATCTTCCCTCGGCACGTGGGCTCGGTCGAAGCGCACCGAGCACTGCGCATAAAGCTGCGTCGGAAGCCGGTCTTCCATCCACCGAAACACGGCAAGCGTGCCCAACGTGGCCACGGTCCCCAACACTGCGGGCGGGAAGAACCCGATTCCGTAAAGAATCCCCAATGCGGCCGTGACCCAAATCGAAGCCGCAGTGGTCAGCCCTCGAACCGTCAGCCGTTCCTTGAAAATCACCCCGGCACCTAAAAATCCAATGCCCGTCATGATGCCTGCCGCCATGCGCGTCGGATCGGTCCGCACGGTCTCGAGCGGAACGGCCCCGATCCAACGCCACTGGTGCGTGGTCACGACCATGAGTAGGGCCGAAGCCAAGCATACGAGCGCGTGCGTCCGGAAGCCGGCCGGACGACCGTGGAATGTGCGCTCGAGCCCAATGAGGCTACCGGCAAGCCACGCGGAGCCCAGGTACAGAAAAATGTTCAGCAAATCCGCCTGCATGTCGAGCCTGTAGCACACGAAGGGCGGGCAAAGACATCCAGCGGGCGGGTCCCGCACGGAGGAATTTTGCACCGCTGCGAAGGGCGGCTGCAATGGCCTCGACACGACGCGCACGCGCAGGTGGTCACGAAGTTTGCAGTGTGTCGGTTTACAACTTGGACTCGCCGACACATATTGGGCCGTGCTTCGCATCGACACCATGCCGCGCAGCTTCGGCGGCTTGGAGTTTGAAAGGGAAAGGAGGAACGAGCATGAAAGTTCTAGCGATCAGCGACCTACGCGAGGAATTCAGTTATCTCGACCGATTGCCCGAGGTCGTACGCAATGTCCAAGCCCGGGGCGTACTGTTTTGCGGCAACATTTTGCGCGCCGACGCGCGCCAGGCTGAGTGGGAACGGGCTAAGAGCGAGGGGCGAAAACCGCTGTTGGACAATCCGGAAGTTGTGCGGGAACGCCGGGACGACGCCGAGTCTGTCTCTCGCTTCTTCCGTGCGTTGGATCAGCTCGGGGTTCCGGTGTTTGTCGTTCCCGGGCGGAACGACGCTCCCGAGCGCTTCTTCCTGCAAGCGGCGTTCAACTCGGAAGTCGTGGAGCCCCATATCCACGTGGTGCACCGGAGCTTTGCCCCGCTGGGTCGCGGTTTTGTCGTTGCTGGTTTCGGAGGAGAAATCACCGCAAACGAGCGGGACCACGAATTTTTCCTCCAGTACCCAGGTTGGGAAGCACAGTTCTCGCTCGACTTCCTGCGGCATCTGGAACAGGTCAAAATCCTGCTGACCCACACCGCTCCAGCAACGCCGCTCGAAGGCAGCACCCAAGCGAACGGTCACGAGGCCATCAGCCACATCTTGAAGACTTACAATCCGCTCGTTGCCGTTTGTTCCCACCCCGGAGGACAAAAGGGCAAAGCCGTCGTGGGGAAAACCTTGGTGGTGTCTCCCGGACACTTGGCAAACGGCGACTACGCGGTCATCGACCTCGAGGAAAAGACCGTTTCTTTCGGCGACTTGCGCTGAGGATCGGGGTAGGCCCCCCTGCCTGTCCTTTCGTGGGGGCAACCACATGGGCTGCCCCTACGAGTGGGGGTGACCGGCCCAGCACCCGTGTTCCCTATATGCGAATGGCCAGATCGTTGGTCCATGGGGTGCGGGCTACGCACAACCATGTCGCAGTCGCGCTGCGATACGTCCGATTGCAGCGCAGCGCGCTGCCGAGCCCGCGCGGCTAGCGGCACACTCCTCGTGTAGAGCCCTCGATAAAACGGACGAATCGTTCCACCTCGGCCACGCCAGGCATTTCGGCACGAACTCGGGCAGCCGCCTCGGGCACGGTCAACCCAGAGCGAAACACGATGCGGTATGCCCGTTTGAGCTGCCGCACCAGCTCGGGCGAAAAACCTCGGCGGGTCAGGCCGACCAGGTTGAGCCCGTGCAACGTTGCGCGATTGCCCGTGGCGTTGCAAAACGGTGGAACGTCTTGCGACACCATCGAGCCGGCCCCCACGATGGCCGATTCGCCCACGCGTACGAACTGGTGGATCCCACTGAGGGCGCCAAGCACGGCGTAATCTTCCACGGTGACATGTCCGGCCAGTTGCGTGCCGTTGGCGACAATCACGTGGTTGCCGATCTGGCAGTCGTGCGCGATGTGGGTGTAGTTCATCAACAAGTTGTCGTTGCCAATGCGTGTGACCATGCCGCCGCCGGCAGTTCCAAGGTGAACGGTGGCAAACTCACGAATGATGTTTCGGTGCCCGATCTCCAGGCGGCTGTCTTCCCCGCGATACTTCAAGTCTTGCGGAATCTGTCCGACCGAAGCGAAAGGGAAGATCTGGTTATCTTCCCCGATGACCGTGTTACCCGTGACCACAGCGTGAGCGCCGATCCGCGTCCGTGCTCCTAGGCGCACGCGGCTTCCGACAACGGCGTACGGACCAATCTCGACGCCTTCGGCCAATTCCGCTCCGGCCTCCACCACGGCCGTGGGATGAATGCGTGGATTCGTCACAATGCAACCTGTTCCGTCTCGCTCAGCAACACGTCGGCCTCGGCAACCACCTGCCCGTCCACCGTGGCTACACCGTGAAACTTCCACAGAGGGGCCCGGCGGCGCACGACCCGAACCTCGAGGCGGAGCTGATCGCCCGGCAGGACGGGCCGGCGAAACCGCGCGGCGTCGATGCCGGACAACACGACAACCTTGGTGCTTTGCTCAGCGCGCAGGGCGTGGTGGGCCAACAGCGCGGCTGCTTGCGCCAGCGCCTCGCAAATGAGAACCCCGGGCATGAGTGGCTGTGCGGGGAAGTGCCCAGGGAAAAATGGTTCGTTGCTCGACACGTTTTTGCTCGCCACCACTCGCTCACCGGTCACGAGTTCGTGCACGGAGTCGACGAAGCAAAACGGGAAGCGATGCGGCAACAACTGGGCGATTTCGTGTTGCTTCAGCGCGCGTTCCATGGGGCGCTCGCACCGGGTCCTAGCGCTTGCGGCGGTTGTACTCTTCGAGGATTGCGTCGGTCAAATCGGCACTCTTGGCCCCGTACAGCACAGCACTCGCTCCAGCCTCGAAAATCATCGTGTAGCCCTCCCGCTCGCCGTACTCCTGAATGACCTCTTGCAACTCCTTGAGAATGGCGCCGGTCAGTTCGCTGTCTTTCCGCTGCAAGTCGGCCTGGGAGTCTTTGTAGTCACGCTCGAAGTCGCGCAGCTTCTTACGATACTCCTCTTCGAGGTTGGCGCGTTCCTCTTCTTTCATCACTGCGCCCTTTTTTTCCAACTGATCCTTCAAGCTTTCGATCTGGTCTTTTTTCTTTTTCAGTTGCGCCTGCAGCTTTTCCACCTCGGCTTTGAATTCCTCTTTGGCCTTTTTCCCACGGTTCGATTCGTTCAGGGCCCGTTGCAAGTCGACGTACCCAATCTTCACGTCGGCCCCAAGCGCCGGTACGGCGAGCAGCAAACCAACCAGGATCCATCCAGACATGGACACACGTTTCATCACAAGGCTCCTTCTGCAGTTCTGCGGTGGGCGTGTATCGAGAAAACCGGCTGCGCACGCAAGCGCACTCACGGTGGACCACCGAAGGAAAACATCACCGTTTGCCGGTCGTCCCCGACCCGCGGATTGAGCGGAAATCCCACCTCGATGCGCAACGGACCGATCGGCGATAACCAGCGAATGCCTGCCCCCGAGGCCAACCGCAAATTGCCTGGGTCGATGCCCCGAGCAGCCAAAAATGCATTCCCCGCATCGAAGAACACCACGCCTTTCAGCCCGATCGACTCCACGATGGGGAAAATCAGGTCGTTGTTGAAAATCAACTGCTGGCTGCCACCAATGGACGTGCGCCCCAGGTTGTTTCCGAACGGGTCCATCAACGGAACGCGCTGTCCCAGCGACAAGATGCGAAAACCGCGAACCGAATTGATGCCCCCGGGGAAGTACCGTTCGAACAGCGGTAGCTCGGTGCGGCCGCCAAAACCTTGGCCGTAACCCAGTTGCGCCCCGAGAGAGTACACGAACGTGCCCCAGTTCTCGCTGCGGTAAAAGGGGTAATAAAAGCGAGTGCGCGCCTCCAAGCGCACGAACTTGCTTTGGCCACCGAGACCAGCGAATTCGAACGAAAGGTCCTGCAACGATCCCGCAGTGGGATCGAACGGATGGTTGCGGGTGTCACGATACAGCCGAGGAGTCAAGCTGCTGGTCAGGCTGCTGCCTTGCTCGGCAGCAATTTGCGACGGAGCCAGAGCAGACACGTCGGTGATCTCTGCGTTCTCCAGCCGGTACTCGAGGCCCAGCCGCGTATCCTCGAGCGAGTAGCCCCACAGGCGCTCGTATCCGAGAGCGGGCAGCGGATACAAAAAGCGCAAGGCCATTCCGGTGCCTCCGCGAGTGAACTGGTCGAAAATGAGCTGCCAGTTAAACGCGGTAAAGCCCAAGGTCAGGTCGGTATCCAAGAAATACGGTTCGGACACATCGAAGCTGAAATTGCGCCGGATGGAGCCGAAATCCGCGTTGAGCACGAGCCGCTGGCCACGGCCGAGGAAATTCAGTTCCGATAGCCGCACGTTAAAGAGGTACGTCTCGCCGCTGGAAATACCGGCGCCAGCGGAAAATGCGCCCGTCGACGCTTCTTTGACGTCGACGAGCAAATCGAGCCGGTCGTCGCGCGCTGCCTTCCGTGTGGTGATGTTGATGTCCTCGAAAAATCCAAGCCGCCGTAAGCGTTCTTGGCTGCGCTTCAACTTCGTTCCGGAAAATTTCTCTTGCTCTCCCAAGCGAATTTCCCGGCGAATGACTTTGTCGCGCGTTTTGGTGTTCCCGCTGATGATGATCTTGTCGATGAAGACTTCCGGCCCTTTGCTCACTTGGTAGGTGACGTCGACGGTGCGCGAGGTTGGATCGACGTCGGTATCCGGGCTCACGTTGACGAACGCGTAGCCGGCGTCGCCGTAGAAATCGGTGAGCATGGAAATGTCTTCGCGCAGTTTGCTCGTGCGGAAACGCTCGCCCGGCTTGAGTTTGAGCTTTTGCTCCGCCGCCGACATGTCCGGCAACAAGTCACCGGCGATCCGCACCCGGCCCACGTTGTACGGCGCCCCCTCGTCGATCCGCACCGTCACGTGCAGCCCATCTTCGCGCCGCTCCACCCTGGGCTCGTCGATTTTCACATCGATGTAGCCGTTGTCGTAGTAAAAGGCGGTGAGCCGCTCCATGTCGGTTTTCAGGACTTCCTGGTCCAAGTTGCCTGCTCCGGTAACGAACGACAGGAACCATTTTTCCTGCGTTTGCATTTGTTTGAGCAGTTGCCGCTTGGAAAACGCGCGCGCTCCTTCGAAGCGAATCTCCGCAATGCGCACGATTTTGCCCTCGTCGATCCGGAAGCGCAGGACCACTTGGTTCTCGGGCAACGGTTCGGTTTTGTATTCCACGCGAGCGTCGAGATATCCTTTTTTCGCGTAAAGCTTCTTTACCTCCTCGATGCCGCGCTGAATCTTGTTCGGATCGAGAATGGTATTCGGGCGAATTTTCAGCGCAGCATCGATGTCCTCTTTGGACACCTTCTTCTCGCCCTCGATTTTGACCTCCTTGATGTAAGGCCGCTCGCGCACGCGGTAGGTCAGCACGTTCATGCCGTTTTCCGTCGACCACTCTGCTTCCACGCGGTCGAAGAACCCCGTGCGCCACAACGCGCGAATGTCTTCGTCCACCACCGCCTCGTCCAGAGTGGTCCCGGGCCGGGCGCGAATCTGCACCCGAATGGCTTGCTCGTCGACGCGCTGGTTCCCGCGAATGTCGACCCGATCGATCCGAGGGGCCTCAGCGGATACCCCGGCAGCGAGGCTCAGCAGGAGCGCAAGCCCCAACACCACCGGTCGCCAATGCATCTTCCCCTCGCTCTCCGCGTTGCCCGCCACCGCTAGCAAACCCCAATGTTGGAGTAAACCGCACACCATCGAACCCCGCGCAGGCTTTCGTCCTACCTTTCCATCGAAAGAGCCCCGCCCCAGAGCCACCGGCACCAGAAAACGCAGCGAGCCTCGACGCAATCCTCTTCGCCCGCGGCGGGAGAAAGAGCGCGTGGCGCGCAGAGCCGTTGGCGTGCACGCAGTGGGCAGCTCGGCGGCATTCAGTGGAGTCGCCCTTGGTACAAGCGCAAAGAACGATGGGCCAAGCGTGCCAGTTCCTCGTTGTGCGTGACCAGCACGAGGGTGGTTCCCCGCTCGCGGTTGAGTTCCAGCAACAACTGGTGCACCTCGGCAGCCGTTGCAGGATCGAGATTCCCTGTAGGCTCGTCGGCCAGCAACGCCTTCGGGCTCTGCACCAGCGCCCGGGCAATGGCGACACGTTGCAGTTCACCGCCGGAGAGTTGACCCGGTCGGTGGTCGAGCCGGTCGCCTAACCCCACGCGCTCGAGAAGTGCCCGCGCCCGGGCGTACGCCTCCGAACGCCGCACGCCTTGGATCAACGCCGGCATCATGACGTTCTCCACGGCGTCGAAATCCGGAAGCAAGTGGTGGAACTGGAACACGAAGCCAATGGAGCGATTGCGAAACGCAGCTTGCTGCTTTTCGTCGAGTGCGAACACGTCTTGCCCTTCGAAGAACACGCGACCGCCCGTGGGCCGATCGAGAGTCCCGAGGATGTGCAGCAAGGTGCTCTTGCCCACGCCCGACTGCCCGATGATGGCTACCACTTCGCCAGGAGCAACGGTCAAGTCGAGCCCGTCCAACACCACCACCCGATGCCCGTCGCCGTACACCTTGCACAAGCCTTCCGCCCGTATGAGCTCCTTACTCACTCCTCAGTACCTCCACCGGCACCACCTGCGATGCCCGCCGCGCCGGGTACACGGTCGCGAGAAAGCAAATGCCCAGCGATGCCGCGGCCACCACGACAAAATGCGCCACGTGCATGCGAACCGGCAAGTTGTTCACGTAAAAGACACCTTCCGGCAAAGGAATCAGCGGATATTCCTGCAGCAGCGTCCCGGCAACGAAGGCGACGAGACTGCCTGCCAACGTGCCGAAAGCGCCGATGACCAAGCCCTTGTAATGAAACACGCGCGCGATGTCCGCCGCGGTGGCTCCAAGCGATTTGAGTACGCCAATGTCCTTTCGCTTCTCGAGTACGGTTAACGTGAGCATGGCCACGATGTTGAACGCCGCTACCAAGACGATCAGCAGCAAAACGAGAAAGTACACCGTCTTTTCGAGCTGCAGGGCAGAGAACAAGGTGCGGTTGTTGTCCATCCAATCGCGCACGTCGTAGTGGGGCCCGAGCCGCGCGCGGAGTCGGTCGCGCACCACGCGCGCTTGGTCGAGACTCGTGGCACGCACCTCGATGGCCGAGACGCTCTGCCCGAGGTCGAAAAATCGCTGCGCATCGCGAAGGCTCATGTACGCCAGCGCGGCATCGTACTCGGTCATGCCCGCCTCGAACCAACCCCTCACGACGAACCGGCGCACGCGCGGGACCAAGCCCACGGCCGAGGGAGTCGCCAAGGGAGAAAGCACACTCACTGGATCGCCCACGACCAATCCCAATTGCCGCGTAAGTTCGTGGCCCAGGATGATGGCTGGCATTTTGACGGGATCGGGACGGCCTTCGGTCTGCACTTCGTGCACGCGGAACAAGTCGCTCAACTCCCCTCCCTTGATGCGGGCTGCAATCGGCCAAACATCGGCTGCCGAGGCATCGACCCCTCGCACTTGCGCGCCCGTGACGCCGGCCGTGGTGGCAAGCATCACTTGTCCGGTGACGACCGGCGCGGCTGCGGTCACGCCAGGGGTGGAACGCACGGTTTCCAGCACCCCGGCAACATCGTGCACGACGCCATCCGTTCCCTGGACCACGACGTGGGCCTGGAAACCCAGAATGCGATCGCGCAAGTCTTCCTCGAAACCCGTCATGATCGCGAGCACGAGATTCAGCGTGGTCACCCCTAACACGACACCCCCGATGGCAATCCAGGTAATCAACGAGATGAACCGCTCTCGCCGCCGCGCACGCAAGTAGCGCAACCCGACAAACAGCTCGAACGGCAGTTGCTCGCGCAAGAGTTCCACCATGAGGCATCACTCGTAGCGAATGATTTCCACCGGCGAGAGGCGGGCTGCCTGGCGCGCGGGATACAACGTGGCGAGCCAGCACAAGAACAACGCAACCGCAGCGATCACCACAAAGTATTCGGGGTAAATCCGCACCACCGGCCGATCGATGCCGTATACGTCTGCAGGCAAGTCGATGAAACGGTAGTGCTGGATGAGCAAGCAGGCGAGATACCCGCCGATGCTGCCGGCAAGCGTGCCGACAAATCCGATGATCATCCCTTTGCTCACGAAGATGCGCCGCACGCTTGCCCGCGTGGCCCCCATGGACATCAAAATGGCCAAATCCTTGCGCTTCTCCATCACCACCATGATCAAGGTGGAGACGATGTTGAACGCAGCCACCAACACGATGAGCAGCAAGACAATGGAGTACACGATTTTTCCCAAGGTCAGCGCCGAAAACAGGTTGCGGTTGAGATCGATCCAGTTGCGCACGCGGTAAGGGAAGCCCAAGTCCTGCCCGAGCTCCCGACTCACCCGCGGTGCCTCGTACACATCGGCCAGTCGCACTTCGAGCCCGGTGACACGCCCCTCCATCCGAAACAGCGCTTGAGCGGTTGCAAGCGCGGTGTACGCGAGCACGCCGTCGTACTCGCCGAGGCCCGAATCGAACACGCCCGCCACTCGCATTGCCTGCACGCGCGGGATGAACCCGACCGCAGTGGTTTGCGCCGCGGGCGACACGACTTCCACCGTATCGCCCACACCCACGCGGAGTTTTTCCGCGACGCCCTTGCCTACGACCAATGCCGGCAAAGCCCCGTCGGTAGAGGGATTCTCCCACAATGGCGCTACAGAACCGGCACGCAAAAAGTGGCTCAGAGGCATGACCTCTTCCGAGGCCGACGTGATACCACGGATCAGCACTCCCGTGACCGCGTGGCCCGTCGTCACCATCGCTTGCGCGAGCAAAAACGGCGCGACTGCGCGAACCTCGGGGTGCCGCTGCACTTTTTCCACGAGGTGTTCTGTGTCGCTGACAGAGCCCGTAAAACTCACGATGATCAAGTGCGGATGGAAGCCGAGAATTCTTTGGCGCAGCTCTTCCTCGAATCCCGTGTACACGGCGAGCACGACATTGAGGGTCATCACGCCCACGAACAAGCCCAGGGCGGCGATCAGGGTGGTCCACGATCCGAGAATGCCCTTGCGACGGGAGAGCAAGTAACGCAAACCGACGAACAGCTCGAAACGCATCGCGGGTGGTTCTCAACAGCAGCCCGGCGCACGCCGGCAATCGTGGCTACGATGCCGTTTCATTCCGGGCGCATTTGGGGGAATAGGATTACGTCGCGAATCGAAGGCGAGTTCGTGAACAACATCACGAGGCGGTCGATGCCGATCCCTTCGCCTGCGGCAGGCGGCATGCCGTGCTCTAGCGCTCGCAGGAAGTCTTCGTCCATTGCGTGGGCTTCTTCGTCCCCGGCGGCGCGGGCGCGCAACTGTTCCTCGAAGCGGGCGCGCTGGTCGAGCGGGTCGTTCAACTCCGAAAACGCGTTGCAAATTTCGCGTTGTGCACAGTAAAGCTCGAACCGATCGACAAATGCCGGGTGTGTCGCATTGCGACGTGCTAGCGGCGAGACCGACGCTGGGTAGTGGTACACAAAGGTCGGTTGGATCAGGTCAGGCAACGCCGCGGCTTCGAACACGTCCACGAGCATATGGCCTGCAGCTGCAGGGCCGTAGTGGCCTTCGTAGTCTTTTTCGATCGGCACCCCCAACCGCTGGGCAACTTCGCGAATGGTGCGGATCTCGAGTGCGAACACCGAATCCACGGGCACGCCAGCACGCTCCGCGAGGTATTGCGGAATCGAGATGCGGCGAAACGGCGGGGTGAAGTCAAGGCTCCACTCGCCGTACGGCAGCACGCGGGAGCCCTTGAGTTCGTCGGCCAAGGTCACGAACAGTTCTTCGGTCAGCACCATCAAGTCTTCGTAGGTGGCGTACGCCCAGTAAAACTCGAGCATCGTAAATTCCGGGTTGTGGCGGACCGAGATTCCCTCGTTGCGAAAGTTCCGGTTGATTTCGTACACACGCTCGAACCCGCCCACGAGCAAGCGCTTCAAGTACAATTCCGGGGCGATCCGCAGGTACAAGTCGATGTCCAGCGCATTGTGGTGGGTCACGAACGGCCGCGCCGCTGCGCCGCCGGGAATGGGGTGCATCATCGGGGTTTCCACCTCGATGAACTCGCGGGCGTTGAAGAAGGCACGCACCCGCTCGACCAGCCGCGAGCGCAGCAAAAACACCTGCCGCGACTGCGGGTTGGCAATCAGGTCGAGATACCGCTGGCGGTACCGAGCCTCGACATCGGTGAGGCCGTGCCATTTTTCCGGCAGTGGCCGCAAGGCCTTGGCGAGCAAGCGGAGCTGTCGCGCTTCGATCGTCAACTCGTTCGTTCGGGTGCGAAACGGCCGTCCGACGATCCCGAGGAAATCGCCAAGATCGGTGAGTTTGAACACCTCGAAGGCGTCGTCGCCAACAAGATCTCGCCGTACGTACACCTGAATGGTGCCGCTGCGATCCAGCAAGTGAAAAAACGATGCTTTGCCGAAGTCGCGGCGCGTGAGCATGCGGCCGGCCACGGCAACCGTGTCCTGACAATGTTCCAGTGCGGCCGCGTCGAGGGCGCCGTACCACTCGATGATGCGGGCGGCCGTGTGGGTAGGCCGGAAATCGTTCGGATAAGGATCGATTCCGCGGGCGCGCAACTGCTCGAGCTTGTGCCGCCGCGCACGTTCCAAGTCCGAAAGCTCGTCAGCCACGATCACGATCCTCGCAAGTGGGTTCCGTTTCCACGAAAAGGCAGAACATTTCCGCGCCGCCGGCCAACTCGCGCGTCCGGGTACACAAAGCAGCGTGGGCGCAGCACCTCGCCTCGCCAGCGCATGCTTGTCCGCACCCATGGCCGGGGCCGCGAAGTACGCTCGCTTAACGGCACGCGCGAAACGAGTCAAGCAAACGCAACCCGTGCGTCGTTCGTTCTGGTGCGGTCGGGGCGGTTCACGACCCGCCCTACGGCGCCCCGCGATGTTGTGGCACAACCCGTAGCGAAATCGCCTGGAAGCGCGGGCGTCTGGCGCGCAAGAGGTCGCCTCACCCCGCGGGCGACCTACCGGGTCGCCCCTACATCGCCTGCCGGTCACGTAGGTGTTGCCCACGAAGAGGGTGTTGGCGGCGCGAAGGTTCTGTCAACCACGCGCGTTTCGGTGTGCGGTGTAGGGGCACGGCGGCGCCGTGCCCCTACACGCCCCGTGTGCAGCCGCGCGCGTTGCAGCAGCACCACCAGGGGCGGTTCGCGAACCGCCGCTACCAAAATAGTTGCCGCGATGACTAAAACCTGCCCGACCGTCAGGCGTGGTGCGTGGATCAATCCACGCGTACGGTTTCGAGGTAGCGGGGCACGACGGCGTTCCAGCCTAAGGTGTCCTGGATGGCATCCCGCAACCCTCGTGCAGCTACGGGTTCGCCATGGACAATGTACGTCGTGTCCGGAGGGCGCTGATTCGTGCGCAGCCAGCCGAGCAGCTCGTTGCGGTCGGCGTGCACGGAAAATGCGGGCACGTCGACCACTTCGGCCGCCACAGCCACGTAGCGACCGAGCAGCTTGATTTGTCGCGCGCCTTCCAACAGTGCGCGCCCACGCGTGCCTTCGGCTTGAAACCCCACCAGCACGACCGTGTTTCGCGCATCCGGCAAGCGGTGCAGCAAATGGTGCAACACGCGACCACCGGTGGCCATCCCAGATGCGGAAATGACGATGCCCGGCCCTCGCTCCGCGTTGATTGCCATCGACTGCTCCGGTGTGCGCGCCTCCACGAGTTCGCCGGGATCGAACGGATCTCCCCCGCTCAAAATGCCTGGATGAACCTCCTGGCTGCCTTCTGCGAGCGCGCGGCGGTAGATCGCCAGGGTGGCCAGTGCCATGGGACTGTCCACCCACACTGGAAGGCGCGGCACCTCACCAGCCGCCATCATGGAGCGGAGGTGGTACAGGACCACTTCGGTGCGGTCGACAGCGAACGATGGAATCACCACCATGCCGCCGCGTGCCGCCGTGCGGCGAATGGCGTCGCGAAATCGCTCGAGCGAGGCTACGTCCTCGTGCAGCCGGTCGCCGTACGTCGACTCCACCAGCAGTACGTCGCACGTGGGCCGACCGGCGGGCGGTCGCAAGATGGGATGGCGCGGCCGGCCAAGGTCGCCGCTGAACACGATGACGCGGCCGTGCATGCCGCCAACCCGCACCTCCACGATGGCGGAGCCCAAGATGTGGCCGGCGCGATGAAACACCACGCCCACGTCAGGGGCCACTTCGGTGAGAGTTCCGAAATCCACTACCCGCAACGCCGACAACGCCTGAACCGCGTCTGCCTCCGTGTACAACGGCAGCGCGGGAGAGTGCTTGGAGAACCCCTTGCGGTTTGCGTACGCGGCGTCTTCCTCCTGCACACGCCCACTATCGGGCAACACAATTCCGCAAAGTTCCTTTGTCGCTGGCGTGCAAAACACTTCTCCGCGGAATCCGTCGCGAACGAGTGCGGGAAGGTAGCCAGAATGGTCGAGGTGCGCGTGCGACAGCACCACCGCGTCGATGCTCGCCGGAGGGATGGGCAAGCCTTCCCAGTTGCGGAGTCGGAGCTGTTTGAGTCCCTGGTACAACCCACAGTCGATCAACACGCGGGAGCGGGGCGTGTCGAGCAAAAACCGGCTGCCCGTTACGGTTTCCGTGGCACCCAAGAACCGCAGCACGGGCACGGTCGGTCGCGGGGGCTGCACGCGCGTTTTCATGATTCCTCACAATGCCGCGGCAACGAGCGGCGCGCAAGGAATTCGGTTCGTCGGATGCGGGACCGTGTCGCACGACACCACGCGTCGAACCCCCGCCCGCCGCAGGAGCTCCTCCGCACCGCGAGCGAAAATCGCGTGTACCACCACCGCATCGACCCGCTCGGCTCCCAAGCGGTACAAGCTTCGCGCAGCCACCGCGAGCGTAGCTCCGCTGCTGGCAATGTCGTCCACCAGCACGACGTGACGCGCTGGCAGCGGTGCTGAAAAGCGCACGCGCACCCGGCGATCGCCCGTGCGTTCCTTCTCGCCGACGAGATCCGGTAGGCCACTGAGGCGGGCCACCGCCTGCACCCAGCGCGCCGACTCGCCATCCGGGCCGGCGATGCACGCGCGCGGAGCATGGCGCCCGAGCCACTGTGAAATGGCAGGGGCCGCCGAGAGCGACTCCCCAGGCACCACCGCGCGCAAACTCGGCACGCGATGTAAGTGCGCCTCGAGAGTGAGCACACGGTCGAACCCGAGCCGTAAAAGCCGGCCGAACACTTTCTGCGAGAGACACTCGCCGGGACGAAACACCGCATCCTGCCGCATGTACGGGAGATACGGTGCCACTAGCGTGACCCTTTGCGCCCCTGACCGCCGCAACGCATCTGCGGCCAGCAATGTAGGAAACAGCTTGCTGTTCGGATCGTGCAATTGCTGCACAAGCACAGCGTGTGGCGCCGCCGGCGGGGACACGCGTACCAACGTTTCCCGGTCGGGGAAAACGTGCACCCGCACGGGAGAAAACGGCACGCCACGCGCGGCCGCCGTTGCCCGGCCCCAGCGGCGGCTGTCGGGCATGGAGTACACCGCCAGCTCGTGGTTCTCAGGGCTCACGCGAGCGCTGCTCCAGCCCGCGCAGGTGTTGCGCATCTACCCCGCCCGACGATCCCGTTGTTCCGTGCGCAGTCGGGTCGTGTGCGTGCTGCGGGCAGCTCATGGACATGCGTCGGGTCAGTGAACGTCCGGCGTGCAGGCGCAACAGCGTTACCGGCGTGGGTTGCCACGAGCGAAGTACGCGGAGCGGCAACCACGATTGCGGCAAAACCACAGGCCCGCGTCGAAAAAGGCCGTGGGGCAAGTCTCTTCGCCGTTGGCCAGCCGCACTACCGGATGGCGCTCACCGCAGTACCCGCAGTGCACAAATTTGGCGCCACCTTGCTTCTTTTGTCGGAACGCGCGGAAGTCGATTACCTCACCCATAGCGTCTCTTTTTATTTTTCGGAGCGCGAAAAAAGTCAAAGGGCTATGCTGCCGGGCCCGCCTTCACTCATCGCGCTCCCACACCGCATACAAGCAACCATCGTCAGGCGACCAGTGATACGACGCCTTTCCTCGGTACAATTTTTTCAATTCGTGCACGATGCGATGCGCGAGTTTCTGCGAAGTCGTGAGCACTTCGATCACGTTGCCATCGCGCTCTGCGGAAACCAGCCGCCGCAACGGTTGCGTGAACTGCGCGCGCTCCTCGATGTTGCGGATGCGGCGGCGAATTTCCTCTTCGTGCTCGGCAGCGAACTTTCCCCGAATGACGACCCGGCCGAAGTACTCTCCTTGCTCGGCTTGCTTGCACGCCGGGCACACGGTCCAGTGGACTTTTTGCAGCAACGTGTGCGAGCGCTCGCCAGCCCGCCGCCACGCTTGTTTGGTGTACAATGCCCCGCAACGCTCGCAGCATGACGGATCCGGCGGCGGCGGAAGCTTCACCGCTACGGGCGGCTTTTTGGTTTTGCGAGTGCCTTTCTTGTTCATGGCCCGGATCAGACCTTTGCTCGATGCCATTGGTTCCTCCTCGACTTCCGTTTGGTTCGCTGCCGCGGTTCGCTACCGCGCAACGCCGCTTCTTGTAAGCATTCTCCTCGCCACTGAGAACCCACCAGCGAGGCGCCCACCTATCTAAGGTCGGCTTTGCAACGACGCAACGCTTTTCACAGCGCCGTTCCCGCGTCGCACCACCCGCATCGTCCTGCCCCCGCGTCCTCTACCCCATTGCCGTCACTCGTCGGCCACATGGCTAGACGTGCATGGGTCCACACCTACCCCGTAATCCGGAGAAGCCGCGATGCCTTTCGCTCGGAAGGTCGACCGATCCCCGAAAACGCCAACGGTGCGAAAGCCGATCCAAGGAAGGATTGCAGCCAAGGAACCGTCCCCGCTGCCGACCTCGGAACGGGACTTTCCCTGTGGCTTTCCCTCTCCGCTCCTGCCATGCTACGCAAGCGAACGACGCGCGGAGGGACAGAGCTATGGCAGCGGGTTATTACTACGAGCGACTCAGTGCTTTGGATGCCTCGTTTTTGGGGCTGGAAGATTCCAATTGCCACATGCATGTGGGAGCGGTGAGCATCTTCGATGCTGGTCCGGTGCGCACACCCGACGGGGGGATCGACATCGAAAAAATTCGCAGTGCGATTCATGCCCGCTTGCACTTGGTGCCCCGTTTTCGCCAGCGGATCGCCTACATTCCGTACGAAAATCATCCGATTTGGGTGGACGACAAGCGCTTTCGGCTCGCGTACCACGTCCGCCACACTGCTCTGCCCCACCCGGGTGACGACCGTACTCTCAAGCGCCTCGTCGGGCGCATCATGTCACAGCCGCTCGACCGCAAACGCCCCCTGTGGGAAATGTGGGTCGTGGAGGGGCTGGAAAACGACCGTTTTGCTTTGGTCAGCAAAACCCACCACTGCATGGTCGACGGCATCTCGGGCGCGGACTTGATGTCGGTCATTTTGAGCCCCTTTCCCGAAGACGACCCCGGCGTACCCGAACCATGGACTCCCCGGCCAGAGCCCACACGGGCACAGTTAATCGTCGACGAGTTGGTGCGGCGAGCGGAACAGCCGCTAGCCGCAGCCAAGGCCATCATCGACACCTTGCGCCACCCCGAGCAACGGGTCCATCAAATTGCCGACGCAATCGAAGGCATTATTGAAACGTTGGCGCCCGCATTCAGCCCGGTTTCTCCCACTCCATTGCAGGTCGAAGTCGGCCCGCACCGGCGGTTCGACTGGACCGACATGTCGCTCGCCGAGGTCAAAGAGGTCAAACGCGTGCTGGGCGGCACGGTCAACGATGTAGTGCTCGCCACCGTGAGCGGCGCGTTGCGGCGGTTTTTCGAACGCCGTGGCTTGAATCCCGACGAGCTGGAAATTCGTGCCATGGTGCCCGTGAGCGTGCGCGCCCACAACGAGCGAGGCCACCTGGGCAATCGCGTCACCCAAATTGCTGCGCCGTTGCCCGTGCACATTGCCGACCCGGTTGCCCGGCTGCACGCGGTTACGGAAACCACCAAGGATTTGAAAGAATCGAAGCAGGCGCTTGGCGGAGAGGTGCTGACCGCGATTAGCGAGTGGACGGTTCCGAATCTTCTTGTTCAAGCCGTGCGATTGGCCGCTCGCACCCGCCCCTACAATCTCATCGTCACGAACGTGCCCGGTCCACAAGTGCCCTTGTACCTTCTGGGCGCGCAGATGCGCACGGCGTACCCGGTGGTGCCACTGTTCGAGAACCTCGGCGTGGTCGTGGGCTTGTTCAGTTACAACGGTGGATTGTTCTGGGGCGTCAATGCGGATTGGGAACACTTTCCGGACCTGCACGACTTCATCCTCGACATCGAGCATGCGTTCCGCGAGCTGCAAGCTGCTGCCCAAGCGCAGTTGAAACGCACAGCGCGCCGTCGACGCGCGCTCAAGGCTGAGCCGCTGCGGTTGGCTCCGAGGGAACAAGCGACTGCGTCGTAGCGCTCTTTCTGCGCGCTGAAGGCGGTGGGTGGCCGGCCATGACCCTAGGCGCGCTCATCCGAGAACGAGGCACCGCGGATGGCACACGCGCGCTGCCATTCCTTCGCTTTTTTGGGTGGGAGTGCACGTTCGAGGAGTATTACCAAGAGTCGGTCGCCTGGGCGCACCTGTTCCTCGCGCAACGAGGCAAACGAACCAACGCTCCCTTCCACGTCGGGATTCTGCTCGACAACACGCCCGATTATCTGTTCGCTCTTGGCGGAGCGTGGCTCGCAGGGGCTGTGGCCGTCGGAATCAACAACACCAAACGAGGTACCCACCTGGCCCACGATATCTTGCACACCGACTGCCGGTGGGTCGTCACCGAACCGCACTACCTCGACGTGCTCGCGCCGATCATCCCGGAACTCGAGTCCAAGGTAGAATGCATTTTCCTTTCCCGGCGGTGGCAACACGTCGGCCGCGCTCCGAGCGAGCATCCTGAGACCCGAGCCGAGGCGTTGGCGGCCGTCGCCGAGGTCGAACCACGGTTGCAACGCTTGCGCGGGAATGTCGACCCGCATGCCCCAGTGGAGCCCGGAGACCTGGCACTCTTGCTGTTCACGAGCGGAACGGTCACGGCACCAAAAGCCGTGCAGTGCAGCCACCGGCGCCTGGTCGAGACCGGCACGAACATCGCGCGCAACGTGTACAACTTGGGTCCCGGCGACGCCGGCTACATCGCGATGCCGCTGTTCCACGCGAATGCGATCATGTGCGGCTTTTTACCGGCGCTTGCCGCCGCGGTGCCGGTGGGCCTCGCACGCAAGTTTTCCAAACACCACTGGCTGGAAGACGTCCGCCGGTATGGCGCGACGTACTTCAACTACACGGGCAAGCCGCTCGCGTACATCCTCTCCACACCACGCCGTCCGGACGATGCCGACAACCCGCTACGGATTTGTTTTGGCAACGAGGGCTCTGCCCGTGTGGCCCGCGAGTTCGAAGAGCGCTTCGGGTGCCAGGTGGTCGACGTGTTCGGCTCGAGCGAGGGCGGACTCGGAGTGACGCGCCAGCCCGGAGACCCGCCAGGAAGCATTGGCTTCCCTGCGCCAGGCATTGCGGTGGTGGACGAGCATGGAACGGAGCGCCCGCCAGCAAAATTCGACTCGCACGGCAAGCTCGTGAACCCCGAGGAATGCATTGGCGAGATCGTCAATACGCAGGGCGTTGCCTGGTTCGAGGGCTACTACAAGAACGACGAGGCTACCCGCGAGCGCACCCGCTTTGGCTGGTACTGGAGCGGCGACCTGGGGTACAAAGACGAACGCGGCTACCTGTACTTCGTCGGCCGCACCACGGAGTGGCTGCGAGTGGATGGCGAAAATTTTCTTGCACGCCTAGTGGAAGAAATTCTCCTTCGCCATCCCGACATTGCCCTAGCAGCCGTGTATGGCGTGCCCGACCCGAACGGCGGCGACCAAGTCATGGCCGCGCTCGTGTTGCGTGCGGGCTGCCAGTTCGACCCGCACGAGTTTACAACATTCCTTCAGGCCCAAGCCGACCTTTCGCCCAAGTGGGTTCCGAAGTTCGTGCGCCTCGCAACCGAGCTACCGCAAACTGCCAGCGCCAAGATCCTGAAGAGCGAACTCCGCCGGCAAAAGTTTCTCCCTGAGCAGTGTCGCGATCCGATTTATTGGCGGCCGAGTCGCACGTTGGAGTTCCGCCTGTTGACACGCGAGGATCTCCAAGGGCTGCTCGCCGAGTTCACGCGCACCGGCCGAGAAAGTTTGCTGTTGCTCTAGCAGTGCCTCCAGAAACACGCGGGTTTGCTGGCCCGACGCAAGCGCGGCCCGTTCGGCTTCCAGGCATACACCAGGCCTGGGCCCTGATGATGATGTGAACGAAGTTCAGCATCGTCGCCCAACGAAACAGCGCGGTTGTGCCTCCAGATGGTGCGGCAATCAGGGCTGCCGTTGTTGGGCCACTTTGACCTCGGTCGCAAGCGGGGAACTTGCATCGATCACGCTCGTCACACCGCAAAGCTGATCTGCGGGGTCCGGCCCCGGCCCGGACGGGCTGCCCCAAAAGTTCTGCGTCGCCAGGATCGATCCGAACCCGGAAAGCTTGTTGATCCCACAGTTAAAGCCGGACCCGATGTTCCCGTAAATCGTGGACTTCTCCACCTTCAGATAGCCGGAAACTTGAATGCCGTCGCCCTGATTTCCGATGGCCGCGCAGTTGGTCAGGGTCGGATAGTTACTCGAGTCCGTCATGCCTGGGAAAGTAAAACCCGCGGCCCCGTTGTTCGCGGCCGTGTTGCGCAACAAGGTGATGGCTGTCGGCGTACTGAAGTTGAAATAAAACCCCGAACTTCCGTTCGCGTTCGCCAGGTTCCCGGTGACGACGTGACCACTCCCCGCCAACACCTCGAACCCGTGCCCATTGTTTCGCCGCGCGATGTTGTCGAGAAATGCCACACCCGAGCAGGTTCCTGAACAACGGAATCCCGCTCCGGAAAGTCCAGCCACGACAACGTTTCGGCGCACGGTGTGGCCGGTGCCTTGCAAATCTACACCCACCCCGGTGCTGCGCTGTACCTGGTTGCGATCGATCACCACGGCGTTGGAACCGACGCCTGTTGCCAACGTGGCAGCGACGAACAGGTTGTCGCGCACGAGCACAGAGCTGCCATCGATCGTGAGCGTACCATTGAGCCACCAGTTGTTGCGCACGCTGTGCGAGTTCCCACCGAGAATCCCAGCCCCTCCAGCATGGTTGTCGAACACGTTCCCCATCATCGTGACGTTGTTCGCCGCCGGATCGATGCGTACGCCGACACTGCCAGGAAGTCCCCCCCGGACGGTGAATCCCTTTGCCTTCTTCCCGAACGTCACGTTGCTCGCGGCAATGTACACCGCATCCGCGGTGCCAACGTTCCGAATGACCGTCGACCCTGCCCCGTCGCGCGAAAGGATCACGAGGGGCTTGGAGACCACGATCGTTTTCCCCGCCATCCCTGAACTCTCTTCCCCAGGGTCGGCAAGGTTTCCATCGTTGTTCACGTCGCCGTACAAACCCGGACCAACCAAGATGGTGTCGCCCGGGGCGGCGTTCGTGATCGCTTGCGAGATGGTGCGGCACGGGCTCGTGGAACTCCCGCACGTTCCGCTGTCAGTACCGAGGTTGGATACCTGAAGCGTGGCCGCGCGAGCCGCAACACTGAAAACCGCAACGCAAACAATGGCCAAAGATCCTGCCGTGGCTCGTCTCATCGGATTCCTTTCCTCCAGACTGGGGTGTGTACGCACACCACAAGGACCCAAGCATCGCCCGCTTGGAGCGACTTTGTCAAGTAAGAACCTGAGAGAGCACGATGCCCATGCGTTCGCCGGCCATGGTCTGTCAGCCGACGCAAACGCGCGGCAAATCCGGCTCCGCACCCACCGCCCCGACCCGGGCGCTTCACTGCTGCCGACCGCCAAACCCTTGTCGGGAATGGAACCTAGAGGAGGTTTTTCCGCCGCCTCGATCGATCACAACCGCAGCGCTTGAGCGAGCCGCTGCCACTGGCGCATGGGCAGGGCTCGCGGGTCGGGATCGATCACTTGAATGCACACGTGGCTCGCACCAGCGTCGAGCTGTGCTTGGATGCGGCGGCAGACGGCTTCTTCGTCGCCCCAGGCGACGATGGCGTCGACCAAGCGATCGCTGCCACCGTTGGCAATGTCCTCTTCCGTGTACCCCAAGCGGCGCAAGTTTCGCGCGTAATTCGGAAGCCCGAGGTAGACCGCCATAAACCGCCGGGCAATCTCGCGTGCTTGGCTCGGCTGGGTTTCCAACACGACCGTTTGTTCCACGGCCAAGATCGCGTCTTTCCCCAACTGTGCTCGAGCCCACGCGGTATGTTCGGGCGGGACGAAGTACGTGTGCGAGCCGTGAGCGCGCTCGCGAGCCAGTTCGAGCATGCGCGGGTGCAACGCCGCCAGCACTCGTTTTGGCGGATTTGCCGGCGGCACAGCCATGAATGGCGCCGAGTCCATTGCGTCGAGGTACTGCCGCATTGCAGTCAGCGGCCGATCGTACTGTTGGCCGCGCACCGCCACCATCGGGGCGTGACTGACCCCCAAGCCGAGCAAGAACCGGTCGTTGTACGCTTCGCACAAGGTCTTTTGCGCGGCGGCGCAGGCCATGGCATCGCGGGCCCAAATGGAGGCAATACCCGTCGCGATCACGGCCCGCTTGGTTCCCGAAAGCAACAAGGCTGCGTTGGTAAAGGCTTCCCGGCCCATGGCTTCGGGAATCCAAATGGCCCCGTAGCCCAGCTCTTCGATTTGCGCAGCAATTTCGCGGGCCCGAGCTCCCGGCTGAAGGTCCAAGGCAAACGTCCAGATTCCAATCTTGCTAAGTTCCATTCGTTCCTCCTCCGTCACTGTTCGGGGAGCTTCCGTGGCCGCCAGCCACGCACGGCGTCCCCGTCGGTAACAGAAATTTCCCTTGCCACATCGTCCCCCTTGGGGCTAGCTAACCAGTATGTCGTGGTGGCAGCGAGTCACCGAGCCGGTTCGCCGTCGCGTTGTCGGGTGGATGATGCGCGTGCTGACCAAGCCTCGCAAAACGTACGAGCAGCGCATCCCCAACGATGCCGACGCGCTGCGCAGCCAGCTGCGGCCTGGCGACGTGATCTTGGTGGAAGGCGACCAACGCATCAGCCAAGTGATCCGCTACCTCACGCAAAGCTCGTGGTCCCACGCGGCCTTGTACATTGGCGATGAACTCCGCCGCTTTCGCCCCGACTTGGCTCAGGAAATGCGCGAGCGGTTCGGACCCGACGCCGCTTACTTGCTGATCGAGGCTCTCGAGGACGGTGTCGTGTGCAACCCGGTCACGAAATACCTGCGGCACAACATCCGCGTCTGCCGCCCGCGTGGCTTGCGCCGCGACGATTTGGAGCGGATCCTTGCGCACGTCACTGCGCAAATCGGCACTCCTTACAACGTGCGCCACGTACTCGAACTCGCGCGCTACTTTTTTCCGGTCAGCCTCATTCCGCGCCGCTACCGCCGCGCCGCGCTGCGCTACGGTGGCGAGGCGACCCGAGTGATTTGCACCACTATGCTTGCTCGGGCGTTCGCCTCGGTAGGTTTTCCGATCGTTCCTCGCGTCACCCTGAACCCCGAGGCGCCGCGCCGCTGGCTGCGTTGGTGGCGACGACCGTTGTACCAGGCGCTGTACGAAAAGGAGGATCCCGCGTTGGTCACCCCCCGCGATTTCGATCTCTCCCCCTACTTCGATATTGTGAAGTTCCACCATGCGGCAGTGGGGCATTTCGACTACCGCCGCATCCACTGGACCGAAGAAGCACACGCGTCCGCCACTCCCATGCCCGCACCGGCCAAGGTCGAAGGGAACGCCGCGTGAGTTCGGACGGTCCGAACGTTTCTCTTCCGGTCTCCTGGTGAGATGGCGGTGGCCACGGCACCGCTCTCTTCGCCCCGCGCGCCGGGGGTCTCCGATCGGCTGCTCACGCGCGACTTCGTCTTCGCCTGTGCCATGCAGCTCACGGGCTCGCTGGCGGGCGCCCTGTACATTCTCTTCCCGTTGTTCGTGCGCTCGCTGGGCGGGACGGAGTTCACCATCGGGCTGTACGCCGGAATCGGCACGGCCGCAGCAGTGCTGGTGCGTTGGCCCATGGGCACGTTGTTGGACCGTCTTGGCAGAAAGCGCATCATGATCGCTTCCGCGCTCGTGCACATTGCCGCGTCGCTCGGATACCTCAGCGTCGCCCACCTCGGTGTGTGGTGCGGCCTGTTGGTCATCGCCACTGCAATTTCCAGCGGCGCCATGTTCACGAGCTTTGTGACCTACGCGAGCGACGTGATTCCGGTCACTCGCCGAGCCCAGGGGCTGGCGTGGTTCGGCTTGTGGGGCATGGCCAGCAATGGGCTGAGTCCGTTGCTGGGCGAGTGGGTGCTCCGAACATACGGGTTCTCCGCCTACTTCCTCACGGCAGCGGGGCTTGCCTTCCTCTGCTTGCTCGTGATCACCCAAGTTGCCGAGCGTTCCGTGCCGAAAAGTTCCGCGAGCGCACAGACGACCTCGGCAGAGCCAATTCCTCGCGCCTTTTGGCAGTTGATGCTCCTCACATTTCTTTTCGGCATGGCCGAAGCCAGCGTGTTCACCTTCCTGGCGCCGTATCTCACCACGATCCAACAAGCGCCCGCGGGTACGGTGTTCTTTGTCTACGCGGGTTCCGCTGTCTTCGTGCGCATTGTCAGCGGGCACTTGCCTGATCGGCTTGGCCGCTACCCCATGCTCGCGTTTGCCTTTTTGCTTTATGGCAGCGCCTTGTACCTATTGCCCCGCGCGCCCGACCGCACCGTGCTCCACTTGGTGGGTGCGCTCGCGGGGGCCGGCCACGGCTATGCGTTCCCCATTCTCGCCGCGCTGGTCGTCGATCTGGGTCACGGGCGGCGGGGACGCGCAGTGAGCTGGTTCACGGCCATGTTCGACCTCGGTCACACCCTCAGCAACCCGTTGCTCGGCGCCATGGCGGAACACCTTGGTTACCGCGCCATGTACTCCAGCGTCGGCGCGCTGGCCTTTAGCGCGGGCGCCGCAGCCGCACTCCGCGCGTATCGCGCCGCTCAACGAGGCAAGGAACAGAGCTGACGGGTCACGGCCTCTGGGCGCTCGAGCATGACCAAATGGCCCGTATCGGGCACGATTTCTAGCCGCGCCCCGGGAATCGCGGCAGCGTAACGTTCCGCGTACGCAACCGGGAAGAACCGGTCTTCCTTCCCCCAAACCACCACCGTCGAAGCGCGCACACGGCGCAACTGCCGCTCGAGCTTTGGGTTATGGAAGTACGGGTTCCAGGCAACCCGAGCCAGTGCTTCCATGGCTCGGACTTGTTGCACGATCAGCTCTTCCGGAAGCTGTGCGACGTCGGTGACCGCTGCCATCATCGCAGCCACGGGATGCTGGAGGTCGTGAAACAACAACGCTGCCAGCTCGGGCGGCGAGTTCCCGAACAGCTCGCCCGGCGGCGCCTCGTCGAGCCACAACCCAGCAGCACCGACCAATACCAGGCGTCGGACCAAATGCGGGTATCGCGATGCGATCTCCGCGGCAATCCAGCCTCCGAAGGAAGCTCCCACCACGGTCAAATCGCTTCCCTCGATCCCGAGAGCGCCGAGCAAGTCGATATAGTGGAACACGAGGTCTTCCATGCCGTCGAGTTTGTCGCCGCCGGTCGACTCGCCGAATCCCGGGTGCAGGGGCTGGAATACCGTAAACTCCCGCGACCATTCGTCGAACACCGGCAACCAATCGGTGTCGCCAATGCCGCCGTGAAGGTACAACAGTGGCTGCCCCTCACCCTGCCGCCGGAGTTCGACGGTTTCCGTTCCGACTTGCAGTTTCTCGCTCACGGCTCGCCTCTCCCCATGGCCTCACGCTGCCGCCGCCCGGCGCTGCTGCTCCCAGGCTCGCAGCCGCGGCATCACCTCGCGTGCAAACAGTTCCATGTTGCGCCGGGTAAGTTCCGCCGGGAGCGTTCCGACCTGCAAGAGAGCCAAGATGTTGCCCACTCCCAAGGTGCTGATCATGTCGATCATTTGCTCCACGACCGTATCCGGACTGCCCACGATCGCGTAGCGTCCATCCACTACTTGCTCCCACGTGTCGACGAACAGCAAAAAATCGCTCCGCGACGTGATGAGCTTCACCGCGGAACGCACCGACGTATAGCCGGGCGGGCTCGTTTCGATTCCTGGCAGCAAGCGCTTGGCAAAGTACCAAAAGTGCGGCTCGTATTCGCGTCGCGCTGCCTCGTCGCTTTCCGCCACGTAAATCGGGCAAAGCCAACCCATTTGCTCCGGGCGCGCGCGGTACCCTTCCTTCTCACAGGCCTCGCGAAAGAACGAAAAGTTGCGCTCGAACACGCGCCGGTGAAAGTACGGAATGCCCATGTACGCGTACCGGCGCCGAGCCACAAACTCCATCGTTTCCAGACTGCCTGCCCCCGGAATCCAAATGGGCGGATGCGGTTTCTGCAGCGGCCGGGGCCAAGGGTTCACGTAGCGCAGCTTGTAATACTTTCCGTTGAACACGAACGGGCCCGGGCGGGTCCATGCTTGCACGATCAAATCGTGCGCTTCGTAAAATCGCTCGCGTGCTTGCGCGGGGTTGAGCCCGTTCGAGTAGTACTCCGGGCCCCCACCCACCACCATGCCGGCAACCAAGCGGCCGCCCGAAATGACATCGATCATGGCGAACTCCTCGGCAACCCGCAGCGGTGGGTTGTACAAGGGCAAGGCGTTGCCGACGATGGCAATTTTGCAGCGTTGCGTTTGGCGGGCCAAAATCGAACCGATCAGGTTCGGGGAAGGCATGTTCCCGTACGCGTTCGCGTGGTGCTCGTTGACGCACACTCCGTCGAATCCGAGCTGCTCCGCGTACACCAGCTCGTCGAGGTAACGGTTGTACACCGCGACTCCGCGCTCGGGGTCGTACAACTCGTTCGGGCAGCGAATCCATGCGGGGCCCTGATACTCCGCCGGCAAATGCGGCCACGGCATCAAGTGGAAGAAGTAAAATTCCATTGCGCCTCCTTTCCGTGCGCAACAGGCGAGCCCGCTCCTCCCACGGCCACACGCACCCTCGCTCCGTCGGTACGAACGCTGTGTTGCACGTTCGGAATGCTTACTCCCGATTCAATCACAGCGAAAGACATTGGTCCCTTCGTGGGATTCCACATGCCCTTCGCGACCGATCATTTCCTCTTCTTCCCACGCCGCCAATGCGTCCGGTTCCGGCGGCAGGTTGGCGAGGAACCGACGCCCATCGGCCAGCCGGCCGATCACGATGCCACGCACCGGTCGCCCGTCACGTTCGTGCACGATGGTGTACGTTTCCACCGCGCCACGACCACACGGGTGGAGGGCAAGTTCCGGTCGCGCCATGCAGTCGATTTCCTGCTGGTACTCTGCAGGTGCGCGCCGCTCGAAGGGGCGCGGCGGAGGCTCCGTGCTGTACAGCCCGACACTATGCTTCGTGATGTACCAGCCCAGACCGGTCACCATCCCCCGCTTGCCGGGATGCTGGCGCAGGAGGTCGAGCATCGTGGCGATCGAGTGGGTGACGTAATTGTTTCCCGGACCCCCAAAGTACGGCAGCCCGCCGGTCACGGTGAGCGGGCGAGGGTCGTCTGGCGAGATGCCTAATGCATCGCGGCCAATTTGCACCGCGCAAGGAAAGCAACTGTACAAGTCGAAGAAGTCCACCTCACCGATCGACCAGCCTGCCATGGCGAGGGCTTCCCGGCCGGCAACCCGGATGGCCGGTGACGACCAGTAGTTCACCCGCTCGGTGACAAACCAGTGATCCTGAGTATCGGCCACGCCCCACAGGTACACCCAGCGGTCGCGCGGCACGCCAAGTTCCTTCGCCCGCGCAACCGAGGTCAGCAGCAGCGCAGCTCCTTGATCGACTTCGATGATGGCATTCATGTACTTGGTGTACGGAAAGGCCACCATGCGGTTTTCCGGACCGGGCGTCGCGATTTCCTCGGGCGAACGCCGAGTAGGGAACCACGCGTACGGGTTCTTGGCCGCAACCTCGGTCATCCGCGCACACAGCGCTCCGAGCCGTTGCCGGTGCTCTTCGAGGGAATACCCATAGTGCCGGCGCAACGCGTTTTCGAACAAGGGATACACCACGACCGGCAACGTGAGCCCGTGGGCCGCTTCGACGTCGCTCGTTCCCGGGCGGTTGCTACCGAGGATCTCCGGCGCTGGCATCCCAGGGGCCTCGCCGGTCGACCACTGCAACGACACCTTGGCGCGCCGAGCTCGTTGCAAGGTGGCGATCGCCTCCGCTCCCGCCAGCAACGCAAACTGCACTTCCCCGTTCGCAACGCGAGCAGCAAGTTCGTTCACCAGCCACTGCGGCGTGTTCCCGCCTAACGTGGAGTACCACAAACGGCTCGGTTTTGCGCCAACGCGAGCTGCAAGCGCTCCCGGCGGATTTGCGTACGACCAGCCCAAGATGTTGACCACCGCAACGAGGTCGACCTCGGCTAACTGGCTTGGCAACAGCGCCGCGTTTTCGGCCGCGCGTTGCGCAACCGTCGCCATGAGTTCCAAGGGTTCCGCAGCCGCGGTTGGCTCCGCATCGCGCTGCGTCACCTGCCCGCCCCCAATCAAAATGGGAATTCGGTCTTCGGACAATTTCGGCATGGAGAAACCTCGGCCTTTCGCGACGGCGGTTCGCGCCGGTTCGGTAGTGGGGTTACGAGTACACGATCACACTCCGCGCAACTTCGCCCGACTCCATTGCCGCAAAGGCCTCGTTGACTTGATCGAGGGAAATTCGGCGCGAGATCAACTCGTCGAGCTTCAGCCGCTTTTGCATGTACAGCTCCAGCAACTTCGGCATGTCGCGCCGCATACGGGCAGAACCGTACAGCGATCCCAGCACCGACTTCTCTTCCAGTGGGATTGCCGATGCCGGCAGTTGCACGGTTTGGTCGAAGCCGGGAACGCCCACGACCACCACCTTGCCGCCCCTACGCAACGACAAGAACGCCTGCCCGATCACCTCCGGCATGCCAATCACTTCGAAGGCAAAGTCCACGCCACGGCCGTCAGTGAGGGAGCGAATGGCGTCGGGCACATCGGTCGTTTGCTTCGCGTTGATCGTATCGGTGGCCCCAAACTCGCGAGCCCACTGAAGCTTTTTCTCCACCAAGTCCACCGCGATGATGCGGCCGGCACCGCAGAGCACCGCCCCTTGGATGACGTTGAGACCAACTCCACCGCAACCAAACACGGCGACCGTTTGGCCTGGTCGAACCTTGGCAGTGTTGGTGACCGCGCCTACCCCGGTCATCACGCCACATCCCACCAGGCACGCTTTGTCGAGCGGGACCTCCTCGGGAATCTTGATGCAGGCAGAGGCCCGCACCAAGGTGCGCTCGGCAAACGAGCCCACCCCAGCCATCCGCGAGATGGCCATGCCATCTTTTTCGAATGCGGTTTCCTCGCCCGCCATCATGGCCTTGATTGCCGCATCGCACAGATGCTCCTCTCCCTCGATGCAATAAGCGCAGCGGCCACAACTTTGCACCCAAGCAAGAACCACGTGGTCGCCCGGCTTAAGCCCGGTCACTTCCTTGCCCACTTCTTCCACGATCCCGGCGCCCTCGTGTCCGAGAATCACCGGCGGGGGAAACGGCAGCTTTGCCTGCTGCACCGACAAATCGGAGTGACACACGCCACTGGCCGCCATTTTCACTACGACCTCATCGGGCCGCGGTGCGCGTAGCTTCACGCTTTCCACCTTCAATGGCTCGAAAAAGTTGTACAACACAGCTCCACGGACGCTCATTGGCCACCTCGCAATTTTGGTTTGGGCTTTTTCTCGTACGTCCGTACCGGCGAAGAGGCAAGCAGGGCTCGGCCACGTGCGGCGCGCGCCGCGCCCGCACACGAAGGCTTGGCGCCGCGAGCGTTCCCGTGCCCCGCTTCCGCGAGCAGCACAGAAAACGCTCTGGCCCACCCCGCGAGGTTGCGTTGTCGGTCGTTGCCATTTTACAAGGGCTGCTTTGCACGTCGCGGACTTTCGGGCTGTTGGTCTCCTTATGACTCTGGACCTTACCGGTGTTGGCTTGTTGGTTGTTGCCGGACTCGCCGCTGGAATCGTGAACACGCTCGCAGGCGCCGGTTCGTTGCTGACCGTTCCGGCGTTGATCCTTCTTGGCGTTCCTGCGGACATTGCAAACGGCACAAACCGCATCGGTGTACTGGTCCACAACTTGGTTGCCAGTTGGCGTTTTCATGCGGAGGGAGTGCGAGGGTTGCGCCATGCTGTTCCCTTGGTGGTCCCGATGGTCCTCGGCTCGCTCGCAGGTTCGTACGCGATCTCGTTGTTGCCGGCGGCTTCTTTTCAGCGGTTGTTTGCCGTGATCATGTTGGTTTTGGTGGTGCCCATTGTCGCCCGGCCAGCGCCTCGTTCGACCGCGCGTGCCTGGCCAGCGTGGGTCACAGCCAGCGTGTTCTTCCTTGTTGGCGCCTTCGGCGGGGCGTTCCAAGCAGGCGTGGGTCTACTGCTGATCGCCGCCCTCGCCCACGCTGGGCACAACTTGTTGCGAGCGAACAGCATCAAGGTGTTTCTCAACGCGGTGCAAACTGCGGCCGCGGCAATCGTGTTCGTTCTGCAAGCGAAGGTCTGGTGGATCCCCGGAATCTATTTGGCCCTGGGTTACGCAGGTGGTGCATTTGTGGGGGTGCGGATCGCGGTGCTGGGCGGCGAGCCCTTCGTGCGTGTCTTCCTGGCTGCCACCGTGCTCGTGCTCGCGGTACGGCTTCTGGGCTGGTGGTAGCCTGGCTCGGCGGAGGTGGAACCCGGGGCCGCGACCGCAGCGATGGTCGTTATGCGCCGCGCAGCCAGGCGACGAACGTGTTCGCTGCCCGACGCCAGTCAGCGAACAACGTGGCCACCGAGTACATGGCCACGAACGCGAGCGCGTAAAACCCTGCGGGGTGTCGCGCAGCGAAATTCAGCAGTCGAGCCGCGCCAGTGCGCACCCAACCGACGCGCGGCACGACCAGGGCGGCAGTGACCCCAAGCAACGCGCCACCAGCGATATCCGTTGGGTAGTGCAACCCCAAGTACACTCTGGGAAACGAGACAACGAGCAGGGCGTGCGCAAACGCGAAGGCGCCTAGCTTCGGAGCAACGCGCCACAAACCCGTGGCCAAGGCGAAAAACAGCGTGGCATGGTCGCTCGGGAATGCACTCCATTCTGCCCACCCGGGCGACAGGGTAGGATCCATCCCTGCCCAGATTCGCGGGCGAGGCCGATATGGCAGAACCAATGCAGCGCCACTGGCCATCGCCAAACCTACGAGTGCAGCAAAGAGCGCCGCCAAAATTTCCGCCCGTTGTTGCTGCTGCACTTTGCTGGGGCGAAACCACACGAACCAATACAGCGCAACCACTACGCCACCCTTCGCCACCTCCCATTGCACCAAGAAGGCGAGCAACCCGTCGAACGAGGGCCAAACATTTGCGTACGCGGTCACCCACCGCAGCAGCGTCAAATCGACCGGGTTCATGCGTGCCGAGGTCGACGCTGCCTCGATTCAAGCTTCGCGAAACTTGGCTAGACCCTGCGAAAGCACCACATTGCCTCGCTGCGTCTCGCACTGGACGATGGCTTCCCCAGGCGCCGTGCGCCACATTTTCGTGACGATGGTGTCGCCAAAGTACACCTGGTCAGCAAACCGTGCCTCGAAGTGAAGAAATCGGCCTGGATCGCCTCCGCACAGGGCGCGCAAAATCGCTCGTCCGGCAAACCCGTAGGTGCACAAGCCATGCATGAAGGGTTTCTCGAACCCTGCCATCCGAGCAAAATCGGGATCGATATGAATCGGGTTGCGATCTCCCGAAAGCCGGTAAATCGCCCCCTGTTCCGGGCGAGTGACGAATTCCACCACCGCATCGGGGGGCCGCTCGGGCGGACGGTTGCGGTCTTGAGTGGACGGGCCACGGTCGCCCCCAAAGCCGCCAGCCCCACGGATGAACAAAGTAGCCTTGGTCGTGCAAAGCAGGCCGTTGCGGTCCTCCACGATGCCTTCGCACCCGATCACGGCAGCCTTCCCTTTGTCCCACACCTCCGCCACACGGCCGGTGATGGTCACTTCAGCCTCGGGCGGTAGCTCGCGATGGAGGGTGATGGATTGCTCTCCGTGCAACAGCATGGCCAAGTTGATCTCCACGTTGGACACCAACCCGCCCATGGAGAACATGCCGGGAATGACTGCGTACGTAGGCAGTACCTTTGGCCCACGGCCTTCGTAAACGAAGTCCAGCTCGCCTTCCGGCTGCGCGCCCACACCCACGGCGTACAGCATCACGTCCTTCGCGTCCCACCGGAACGTCACGGGCGGAAACGTCATTCCAACAAGGGCGCTCGAGATTGGCTGACCCATGAAAGCGCTTTCTTCGTCAAACCCCGCCGCGTGTCAACCGTACCACCGTCAGAGGCTCCCCTGTGGAGCACCCACGGAGGGGTTTGCCGACCTACTCGAGTCGGCGCTGGCCCCAAGGCAGGCCCAAGCCTCATTCGGGCAGCCACAAGGGTCGCCCCTACGACCCGGAACGCCGCGGTTCTGGCGAAGCAAACAATGTTGCGGCGCTGCCGTCCGCCCCGACGAGGGCTGACCCGCCTGTGCGCGCTCCTTCGCGGCAAACGCGATCCTGAGCCGCGGCAGGGATCACATGTGGTCGATGACGGCCTGCCCGAACTCGGAGCACTTCACCAGCTTCGCACCCTCCATCAGGCGGTGGAAATCGTACGTGACGGTTTTTGCCGCAATCGCTCCTTCCATCCCGCGGATGATCAGATCGGCCGCCTCGTTCCAGCCGAGGTGGCGGAACATCATCTCCCCCGAAAGAATCACGGAGCCCGGATTGACCTTGTCCAGGTTGGCGTACTTTGGTGCGGTGCCGTGCGTGGCTTCAAAGATGGCGTGGCCAGTCACGTAGTTGATATTGCCGCCAGGGGCGATGCCGATTCCCCCCACTTGTGCTGCGAGGGCATCGGATAAGTAGTCGCCGTTGAGGTTGAGCGTGGCGATCACATCGAAGTCCCGCGGCCGCGTGAGCACCTGCTGCAAGGTGATGTCGGCAATGGTGTCGCGGATGAGCAGCTTTTGCTTCCACTGGCCGTTTCCGTGCGTGTCCCACAACGCCAAGCCAGCCTCCACCTCGGCGCGTACCTTGGCTTGCTGTTCGGGCGTCATCATGTCGTATCCGGGTTCGATCAGACGCGCATTTTCTTCCACGGAGAGATTGGGATTTTGCTCCTTGTTCGCGAGAATCCAGCTCTCGCGCTCGGTAACGATGCGCTGCCGGTACTCACGTTTCGCCAAGGCGTATCCCCAATCGCGGAAGCCCCCTTCGGTAAACTTCATGATGTTGCCTTTGTGCACCAGCGTGACGCTGCGGCGGTTGTAGCGCAGCGCGTACTCGATGGCCGCCCGCACGAGCCGCTCGCTCCCCTCGATGGAAACCGGTTTGATCCCAATGGCGCTGGTCTCCGGGAAGCGGATTTTGGTTACACCCATTTCTTTTTGGAGGAAGTCGATCACTTTGCGGACCTCAGGCGAACCGGCCGGCCACTCGATGCCTGCGTAAATGTCCTCGGTGTTCTCCCGGAAAATCACCATGTCCACGAGCTCGGGTTGCTTCACCGGACTAGGAACCCCAGGGAAATACCGCACCGGGCGCAAGCAAACGTACAGGTCAAGGAGTTGCCGCAAGGCAACGTTGAGGGAGCGGATGCCACCGCCAATGGGAGTGGTGAGTGGCCCCTTGATGCCGACCACGTAGTCCTGAAAGGCTTGTACGGTTTCGTCGGGCAGCCAGGTGCCGAGTTTGTTGAACGATTTTTCCCCAGCCAACACTTCCATCCAGGCAACCTTACGCTTCCCGCGGTACGCCTTTTCCACTGCGGCGTCGAAGACACGTTGGGCGGCGCGCCAAATGTCCGGACCCGTACCATCGCCTTCGATAAAGGGAATGATGGGCTGGTCGGGCACTTCGAGCTTGCCGTGAGTGCAACGGATGCGTTCCCCTGCTGGCACTACCAACCAACTTGCCATCGATCGTACTCCTCGCTGAGAGAATTCTTCGCGCCGCGAAGCGCCCCTGGCGTATATCAACGCAAGCCGAAGCTGTCGACTAGAACAGCTCCACTACGCGCTGCTCCGCAGCGACCTGCCGTTCGAGGAGCTGCGAGCAAATGCGTTCGGCAGCGCGTTGGCCCGCGTGGATACAGTCTGGAATGCCGACGCCACGGTAGGAGTTGCCCGCAAGTGCGAGCCCGGCGTGCGCATCGAGGATGCGCTCGATACGGTCGACTCGCTCCGTGTGGCCGAGCGCGTACAGGGGCATCGTCTCCGGATAACGGAACACCCGGGCGAAGAGAGGCTCGCTGCGAATGCGCAACAGCGGCTCGATTTCCTCGCGCACGGCGCTCACGAGCCGAGCGTCGTCCCAGCCCAGCACCGCCGCTTGTTCCTCGCCACCGAGAAACGCACGTACCAGCATCGTACCCTCCGGAGCGCGACCGGGATACTTTTGGTGGCACAAGGTGCAAGCCCAGGTGAGCAAACCTTCCGTACGCGGAACGACGAAGCCAAACCCGCTCAGCGGTTGTGGAGAAGCGGACGCCGGATATGCGAGGCTTACCGTCACCGACGGAATCGTGGCAATGGACGCCAACTCGGAGGCCAGCGCGGGAACCGAATTGCGCACCATGCGAGCTACGCGAGCAGCAGGCACGGCCAAAATCACCGCGTCCGCGTGCATGGTTTCACCGGCGAGCGTTACCACCTGCCAGCCTGTTGGGGTCCGGTTGACTTCCGCGACCGCAGTGGAGGGGCACAGGCGAGCCGGCCCCAGTGCTTGTACGAGTGCGTCGACAAGCACTTGGAGCCCTGCGTCGAACGACAAGAACAAGCTCCACCGCGCTCCGCTACCGGAGCTGCGTGCGGCCCGGGCTTGCGCGCGCATGGCAAGGAGCACGCTTCTCCGCTGGCGCTCCATGTCCAGAAACCGCGGCATCGTTGCCCGCAAACTGAGCTTCTCTGCGTTGGCGAGGTAAATGCCACCAATCATCGGTTGCGCCACTCGCTCCACCGCTTCGCGGCCAAAGCGGCGAGCGACGAAGCTTGCGAGGGTTTCGTCGGCGAGCGCTGGTCCCCGTGGCAACAACACCTCGGCAGCCATGCGCAGCTTTCCTTTCCAACTAAACAGCGGCGACAAAGCGAACGGCCAGAGTCGTGTGGGCGCCAACAGGAGAAAGCCCTCGGGCAACGGATGCAGACGCCCGCGATGCGCAATGTAGGTACGGCGAAACTGCTCGTTCGTTCCCACGAGGCGGCCTTCGAGCCCCAGTTTCCGAGCAAGTTCCAACGCCCACGGTTTTTCCGACAAAAAGGAATCGGGCCCGCCTTCGATCACGAACCCGTCGGTGATCTCCGTGGCAATCGCCCCGCCGAACCGGCTTGCGGCTTCGAGTACGGTCAACTCGATGGGCAGGCGCTGTCGCTCGGCGAGTTCCAGGCAGCGTTGCGCCGCAGCAAGTCCGGAAATCCCCCCGCCAACGACGACGATGCGCATCTTCATCGCTGCCACCACTCACTTGGTCTCCGGCGCTCGACCTTGCTCGCACACCAAATCCGCAAGCATGCGGATGAACGCTGCGTGCTCGCCAACCGTTTGTGCGCGCACGAATCGGAGGCCTACTTCCTCTGCGGTCGCGCGCGCTACCACGTCGAGGTCGTACAGCACTTCTACGTGGTCGCACACAAAGCCGAGCGGCGCCACAATTGCTGCTTTGGCTCCTTCTTCCGCGAGCTTCCGCAAGCACGCGGAAATATCGGGTTCGAGCCAAGGTTCGGTGGGTGGTCCGCTCCGGCTTTGGAAGGCCAACTGCCATCTGGGGTGTTGCAGCGTACGAGCAATGCTCTGGGCGGCGTATTCGAGTTGAGGAACGTACGGGCCGCGCTCGGCCATTGCTCGCGGCAAGCTGTGGGCGGTAAACACCACCGGCGTGCGGGCACGCTCGTCCTCCGGAAGTTGTGCAAGCGCCTGCGCAACCCGACAGCTCATTGCTTGCAAAAACCCTTCGCGATCGTACCACGGCGGAACCAGGTCGACGGCCGGCGCCTCGCGACCGACCTCAGCGCGTGCTTCCTCAACGTCGTGGACGTAGCGATCCCACCCGGCCTCGGAACGCTGGGGCGACAGGATCACCCCGACGGCACGCCGGATTCCTTTCTGCCCCATGTCGGCAAGCGTTTCGGCCAGAAATGGATGCCAGTTGCGCATGCCCACGAACACCGGCAGCCGACACCCCCGGAAGTACAGTTCGGCCTCGAGCCGCTTGGCTTGGCGCAAAGTGACCTCGAGCAGTGGCGATCGACCGCCAATGGCAAGATAGTTTTGGTGCACTTCGTCGAGGCGATGAGGGGGAACGTTTCGCCCGCGCACTACGCGCTCGAGAAAGGGACGGATTTCCTCGGGCGACCGCGGACCACCAAACGCAATGAGCAAAACGGCATCGTGCATGGCTCGAGCTTACTCGCACTACGAGGCCAAACCAGAGCGTTGGCGCTGGCTGTAATCGTGAACGAAATCGACCAGTGCCCGCACCTGGTCGACGTCGGTTTGCGGGAGAATGCCGTGTCCGAGATTGAAAATGTGTCCAGGACGATGCCCGGCTGCGTCCAAGATCTCTCGCGCCTGCGCCAGCAACGTTTCGCGCGGAGCGAGCAACACCACCGGATCGAGATTGCCCTGGATCGCTCGGTCGAAACCCACCCGTTGCCATCCCGCGGCCAAATCCACGCGCCAGTCGAGCCCGATCACCGTGCCGCCGGCCTCGCGCAGCAGTTCCAAAAGGCCGGCGGTACCGGTGCCAAAGTGGATGGCCGGGACTTCCGGCGGCAGCGCAGCAAACAGTTTCTGCATGTGTGGTAAGACAAACACCCGATAATCTTGCGGCGACAGGCAGCCCACCCAACTATCGAACACCTGCACCGCTTGTGCACCAGCTTCGACTTGCCGCCGCAAGTAGGCAGCGGTGTGTTCCGCAAGCAGGTCGAGCAACGCGTGCCACGCGTGCGGCGCCTGGTACATCAACCCCTTGGTGCGCGCATAATGGCGCGATCCACCACCCTCGATGAGGTACGACGCAAGCGTAAACGGCGCACCCGCAAAGCCAATCAACGGCACCTTCAGGGCCGCCCGTGCCAAACGCACCGCTTCGTACACGAACGTCAGCTCCGCTGCTGCGTCGACGCGAGGGAGCCGAGCCACGTCTTCGGCGGTCCGCACGGGGCGCTGGATGACCGGACCGTCATTGCGGGTGAACTCGAGCCCAACACCAAGCGGTTCGAGGATCAAGAGAATGTCCGCGAAAATAATGGCCGCATCGACACCCAGTCGCTCTGCGGCCGTGACGGTGACCTCCGCAGCCGCCGCCGGTGTGCGGCACAGTTCGAGGAAACTGTAGCGCGCCCGTACCTCGCGGTATTCCTGCATGTACCGCCCAGCCTGCCGCATGAGCCAAACGGGCGTGTAGGGCACGTGCGCGCGCCGGCAAGCGGCAAGAAACGTCGGTTCGGTCACGCTTGCCTCTGTAGTGAGAAACCATCGGCCGGTAAAGCGTTGCGCTGGCTCGGCGGCGCCACGGCCGCGAACAGCGGAGCCTCAGGCAGCCCGGGGGCGAAACGAGGTACGCGGGAATGCCCCAACTGCCGGGCAAGACTGCGCGCCGGACCCTGCAGGCAGCGCCGACCGCACGCGTGGGTTTTCCTTTACCAGGAGCGAGGTGCGAAAGTCTCTCCGGCGAGCTGCCTGTGCACGTGCGCGCGATCAGCGAGTCGGTCGCTTGTGCTGCAAACACGCGGCAGCAGAGCGAGCAAGCTCGCGAACCAGCACGCCCATTTTCGGCGGGGAGGCTTCGAGATCCGGTTCCAAGCCGTGGGCACGAAGCGCCTCGGAGCAAACTGGACCGATCGAAGCCAGAACCACTTCGCGCAACCGCGTGCGCCAACGCTCGAGCTCCGCCTCGAATTCGTGCTCGACAAAGGCAAACACGTTGTGCACCTGATTTGCGCTGGTGAACACCACGACTGCGGCCTTCCCGTCGAGCACCGTGCGGATCCCCTCCCGTAGCGGTTCCAGTTGTTCCGGGTAGTCCCACTGGTACGGGACTACGCGCCGAACACGGGCGCCACGTTCGGCCAGTGCGTCGAGCAAGCTCGTATTCGGAACGCCGTACTCCTGCAGGGCCACGGTTTTCCCCGCGACGGGAACGTGGCGGTCGAGCAACGCCAGCAGTTCCTTCCACGTGTGAGGCTCGGGAACACGCCATTGAGGAACGAGGCCCAAATCGCGCAGTGCCGCCACGGGTTTGGGTCCCCGCGCAATCAACACTGCATTGCGGAGTGCGGCAGCGATCCGTTCTGGCTGGGCATCGCTGCGGAGCTGGTGCACCAGCATCCGCAGCCCGACACCGGTCAGCAACACCACGATGTCGATTTGGCCGCTCTCCAACTCTTGAAGATAGGCGAGCAGGTCTTGCCGGTCGTCGCGAGCGCGCTCGGTCATCGCGGGCGCCGAAACGGGGGCTCCGCCGTGCCGGCGAATTGCTTCTGCAAGCTCCTGCGCGCGGCGGCTCTCGAACGCCACCACGGTCAGGCCGTGGAGGCGCGAGGATTCGGCTTCCTGTGGGGGGTCGCTGTCGGTCACCACCGATCCGCTCCGGGCAGCGTTCGTACCCTCTTACTCGGTCAGGGTCGTCATGGACTTTCCGGTGGCAGCATCCACCACCTCGAAACGCACCTGGCTTGCGACCTGGAACCGGGCTTTTTGTTCCCGGATGCGCGTGGTCATCCGCTCGCGAAACATCGCCTGCATCTCCGGGCCCATTTGGTCCATGGGAAAGTCCCGCACGTAGACTTTCGCGTAGTCGTCGCTCGGCCACTCGATGCGGTCGACCTTGGGCCCCATCACCGGGTTCTTGCGGAAGATCCTTTCCGCAGCGCTGCGGAACGAGTCGGACTCGGCTTCCGCGACTGCCGGTGCACTCGTCTCCGGCGAGGGTTCCCCTTTGAGGCGCGCGAGCAGCAAGTCCACCTGCGCACGAATTTGCTCGTTCGGCGCCAGTTCGCGGGCGCGGGCAAACGCCGCCAAAGCTTCCTCGGTCTTGCCCAAGCCGTGGTATGCCACACCAAGATTGAAGTGGGCTTGGAAAAACTTGGGGTCGTCTTGCAGCACCGCTTGGTAGGTTGCCAGGGCTTTGTCGGTTTGGCCTGCAGCTAACAACATGGTGCCAAGATCGGTCCGCACCTCGAGATCCTCGGGCTTTTTGGCCAGGTACTGTTCGTAGTACGCGATGGCGACATCTGGCTGCCGCCGTTCATAGGCGATGTTGCCAAGAGCGCGGAGCGCTTCGAGGTCGCCAGGAACCTGTTCCAGTACGTGCTGGTACGCGGACGCGGCTCCGGCCAGGTACGAAGGGTCGACGAAACTCGCGCGATACTGCACCTGTGCTGCTTGGCGCCAGCGCTCAATGTCGTTTGGCGATGCTTGCGCTTGCTCCACGACTTCGCGGATGGCGTCCTTCACTTGCTGTGGGAGTTCCACGGGTGGATGGCTTTCGGGCAGATTTTGCTCCGCGGGCGAGGCCACGCGCGGCACCGTGCGCTTCGGCGCGGGAAACAGCGTGCCATGAACGACGGCCCCTGCACCGACCAAGAGGACCGTCCCCAGCACGAAGGCGGGGGCCCACTGCGGGGGCAGCCGGAAGCGCCGCCGGGCGGACCCAAACGCATGCCCGCACCGCGTGCAAAACTGCGCCTCGGGCAACCGTTGGGTTCCGCAGAAGCCGCAAAACCGCTGTTCCATGCGTAGGCACGCTAACGTCGCTGCTCTGGCGCTGCAATGCGGCTTGGTGCCGCAGATCACCGGCGTCTGGCCGCGGGCTACCAGGAGGGCAAGGCTCCGCTATACTGCGCCCGCGTTGTCGAGAGGAGGACGGGATGAAGCATCTCGAGCGTTGGATTGTGGCGGGTTTGTGTTTGGGGCTCACGATGTCGTCGTGCACGTGCGAACGTGCCCTACCACCGGCACCGGAGCCGCCCGCAGCCTTGCCGGAGCGCGGTGCCGGGCTCACGATGCCAAGCCCGTCGCCCCAAGTGGCAAAAGCAACTCCGACGCCGGAAACGCAACGGGCCGAGGAGACGCCCAGTCCGCCTGCTGTGGCGCTACCGGAAGACTTCCCTGCCGACGTGCCGATTTACGCTGGGGCCCGCTTGGAGCAAGTGCACGACCTCCCGAACAACGCCCACAACGTGATTTTCCGCGCCGAGGGAAGCGTGGAAGACATCAACCGCTTTTATCATGAGAAGCTATCGGCGGCGGGGTGGAACGTGACCCAGCAGTTCGCTCGACCGAATCACGCGTTCATGACCTACAAAAAGGGCAACCTGATCGCGAACGTCACGATCGCAGAAGATGCCCGCGACCCGAGCCGTCGAGTGATCGCCATCATGTACGAAGAAGAGCAACCGCTGCCGTTCGAGGAGTTTTAACCGCCGCTTGCTCCCCGCCGGTGGCGCGTGGGCCTACCGGCTGCGTCGCCATCGTCGGATCACGGCAGGAACGACGTGCCGGGCGGCCCTTACTCTTCCGACCGCATCGCGCCGCACCACCATCGGCGATGCGTCGTGGAATCAGCACAAACGCTGCTCGACGGGTGCGGGCACAACCCTGCAGCCGGTTTTACCGCGCGAGGCTTGCGGCGGATTTCGCTTCTTGCGTCAAAAATTCCAGCACGGCGGCAGAAAACGCGTCGTTGCGGTCGCCGGCGATCATGTGACCAGCCCCCGACACATCGGCAAAGCGGGCATGGGGCACGGCCTCGAGAAACTCGGCGACGCTTTCCGGGCTGATCACGTCGCTCATCCGACCGCGCACGAGCAGCGTGGGCACCACCAAACGCCGCGCGGCCGCAAGCAATCGTGCTGGCTGTTGCGAGGCGTCGGGACGCTTGGGGCCGACCACGAATTGGGGATCCCAATGCCAGCGGTAACGACCGTCGGGCCCGCGCCGGAGGTTCTTGGCCAAGCCGGAAAGGTCTCTGGGGCGGGGCCGATGCGGCAAGTACGAGGCAACGGCTGCAGCCGCTTCTTCGATGGTGGCAAAGCCGTCCAAATGATTCCGCATGAACTGCACGATGCGCTGAACGCCTTCCGGCTCCATGCGCGGGGCAATGTCCACCAAAACGAGAGCAGAAAACGCGTGCGGGTCGTGCTCTCCCGCAAGCAACAGCCCCGTGATGCCGCCGAGCGAAGCCCCCACCAACACGGGCGGGCGACCGAGCGCGTCCACCACACCACGCAAATCTTCCACGAACGCTTCGAGAGAATAGTCGGCGTCGGGCGCCCAGTCGCTTTCCCCATGCCCGCGGAGGTCGAGCGCGATGGCAAACCAGCCTCGGGTGCTCACTTCGATCGCGGTGTTGCCCCAAGCGTGACGCGTTTGGCCTCCACCGGCCAAAAACAACACCGGAGGCGCTGCTGGATCTCCCCAAGCATCGCCGCGCAATCGCACTCCACGAGCGCCACGGAACTCTACGCGCTGTGCTGCTGGTTTCATGGTCGCGGTTGTTTGTGAACGGGGTGCAAGCCTACGTCAACTACCGCGCGAGCGAGCCGACAGGCGCCGCAGCGTTGCAACCGCACAACCAACCCAAGCAAGGGCCCATGCTCGGCGGGCGTCTGGGCTCCAAAACTCTTGCATTGCCCCACATCCTTTGCGCCCGTATAATCGTCGGTCGTCACCACTGCGACAGCAGAAAGGCCGAACAATATGCAAGACATCCGGACCCTCGGCGAACTCAAGGCCAGCGGCTACGAAGTCGTGCCCGTGCGCGAAGAAATGCGCCGCAACTTGATTGCGATGTTGGAACGCGGCGAGCCACTTCTGCCGGGCATCATCGGATTCGATGACACGGTGATCCCGGAAATCGAAAATGCCATTTTGGCGGGGCATCACATGGTGTTTCTGGGGGAGCGCGGCCAAGCCAAGTCGCGCATCATCCGCTCCTTGGTGCGCTTGCTCGATCCCCTCGTGCCTGCGGTTGCTGGCTGCCCCATTCATGACAACCCGTTCGCGCCCATTTGCAAGAGCTGCCGGCTGCAAGCAGTGCAGATGGGCGACGCGCTTCCGATTGCGTGGATTCCCCGCGAGCAACGGTACGGAGAAAAGCTCGCCACGCCGGACGTTTCCATTGCCGACCTGATCGGAGACATCGACCCGGTGAAAGTGGCCGAAGGGCGCTACCTTGCCGACGAGGACACGATCCACTTCGGCATCGTGCCGCGAACCAATCGCGGCATCTTTGCCATCAATGAGCTACCGGACCTGGCGGAAAAGGTGCAGGTCGGGCTGTTCAACTTGATGGAAGAAAAGGACATCCAAATTAAGGGGTACAAGATTCGCTTGCCCTTGGACATCGTGATCGTGGCCAGCGCCAATCCCGAGGACTACACGAACCGGGGCCGGATGATCACGCCGCTCAAGGACCGGTTCGACGTGCAAATTCGCACCCATTACCCGCGCCGTTTGGAGGACGAAATCGCGATCATGGAGCAAGAGGCTCTTCGGCCTCGCAGCGCGAGCCGGCCACTGTTGGTGCCGCAGTTCATGAAGGAAATCGTTGCGCAACTGACCTTCGAAGCGCGAGCGAGCAACGAAATCAACCAAACCTCCGGCGTGAGTGTGCGGACAACGATCAACAACTACGAGAGCTTGATCAGCAACGCGGAAAAGCGCGCGATCCGCAACGGAGAGCCCGAGATCGTGCCACGGATCAGCGACTTGCACGCCATGCTCGCGTCGACTGCGGGGAAACTCGAAATCGAGTACCTGGGAGACGACAAGAGCCCAGTCGATTTGTTCGACCGCCTGCTCGATCGCGCCGTGCTGAAGGTGTTCGATCGGTGGTGCAAGCTGGAAGATTTGCGCCCGATCCTGACGTACTTCGAGAGTGGCGGTGGGGTGGAGGTCTCCGACGTCATGCCTGCCGAGGAGTACTTGGAAGGCGTGCGTGCCATTCCGGGTCTCGAGCACGCCGTACGCGCTTTTGGCAGCATCGAAAGCCCGGCGTTCATTGCCTCGGTCACCGAGTTCTTGTTCGAGGGCCTGCACCTCCACCAGAAGCTCAACAAAGAGCGCCAGGGTGGGCGGCTCACGTACCACCAGTGAAATAGGCGGCCGCGATGTTGGTGACACGCTACACGATCTGGGACGGCCGCCAGCGGCGCCGCGTGGATGCCGATCGCCTGTTCCAGGAACTGCGACGCTACCTCGAACATACCGACAACCTCGTGGAAGCGTTGGAGTGGTTGCTCCGCCACGGCGCCGAGTTCGAAGACACGCGTTTGGTCGGGCTCGACGAGCTGCTTGAAAACGTGCGGCGCAAGATCCAGGAGCAGTTCGAGCGGTACAACTTGGACCATGCGTTCGATCGCTTGCGCGAACGCCTCGAGGAAATTCTCGAACTGGAGCGCGATACGTTGCGAAGCCGCGAAGGCAGCGATCCGGAGGCGCGCGCAAAATTGGAATTCCTGGATCGGTTGCCGCCGTCGCCCGGCAAGGCCATGCGCGCCCTGAAGGAGTACGCGTTTGCCGACCGCGACGCGGAGCGCGAGTTTGCCCACTTGCTCGAAGAGTTCGAAGACGCCGAGGAGCTGGAGCAGTGGATTCAGCAGTTCGGTGCGTTGTTTCGCGGGCCCAAGGCGCTGGACTACGACGAAGCTCTTGAGCTCATGCAGCTCTTGCGGCGACTGAAAGCGCTGGAAGATGCTTTGGCGCAAGGAGCGTTGGAACAGATCGACAGTGACGAGCTGGAGGAGCTGTTAGGGGTCGATGCGGTCGTGGCCCTGGAGCAGTTGCGCGCCGTGCAGGCAATGCTGGAACGCGCCGGTTACCTGGTCCGGTCGGGCGATCGCTTGCAGTTGTCGCCCAAAGGGGTGCGCCGCCTGGGCCAGCTTGCCCTACGCGATATCTACCAGGGCTTGTTGCGCGACCGCCGAGGTGGTCACGGTTCCGACCATCGCGGTCAGGCGCAACTCCGCATCGATACGAGCAAGCCATACCAGTTTGGCGATCCGTTGGAGTTGGACCTCGTACAAACGCTGAAAAACGCGCTCAGCCGCGGAACCGGCACGCCCATTGCGCTCGCACCAGAGGATTTCGTGGTCTACGGCATGGATCATTCGGTAACCACGGCAACGGTGTTGCTGCTGGACATGAGCTGGTCGATGAGTTGGGAGGGGCGGTTCGCAGCTGCCAAGCGCGTGGCGTTGGCCCTGGAAACCCTGGTGCGGACACAGTTTCCGCGCGACTACTTGGGCATCGTGGGCTTCTACACCCGGGCGCGCGAACTCAAAACCCGCGACCTCCCGGAAGTCACATGGAACATGGGCGACCCGTTCACGAACCTGCAGGAAGGCTTGCAGCTTGCAACCCAGTTGCTCGAGCGGCATCCCGCGCGCAACCGCCACATCATCGTCATTACCGATGGCCAGCCCACCGCCTATTTTTCCCGCGGCCGCTTGTACTGCGAATGGCCGCTCTCCTTTGGCGGCATCAGCGTGCGTGCCGCTCAGGAAACCCTGCGCGAAGTCGAGCGAGTTACACGCAAGGGGATCGTGATCAACACGTTCATGCTCGACGACAGCCCCGCCTTGCGGGCCTTCGTGGAGAAAATGACCCGCGTGAACAAAGGTCGCGCCTTTTATACCCACCCGGAGCACCTCGGGCGTTACCTGTTGGTGGACTACCTCGGCCGCAAACGTAAGGTCATTACCCGCCGCTAGCCCCCGTCGACTCGGACATCGTCATCATCCCCACGGACGAGCGATTTCGGGCAGGTACACGGCCTACCCCTACGGTTCGTCATCCTGGCAAGACGGAAGCGGAACGGCACCGCCGTGCCCCTACACCGCACAAGGAAACGTGCGTGGTGGACACAAACCTGCGAGCCAACACGGACCCTGTTGGCAAGCGGTGTAGGGGCGACCCGGTGGGTCGCCCGCGGGGTGGGGCAGCGTCTTGGGGCGATTTCGCCACAAGTTGCGCCGCAACATCGCGTGCCGTTGTAGGGGCGGTTCGCGAACCGCCCGTGGTTCTGTGCCGGTGCAGCGCAGGCGGCTGTACACGGGGGCACGCAGGGGGCACGGCATCGCCCTGCCCCTACAAACGCCGCACGCTGCATGGCCAACAAAAACCTCGGCGCCGCGGGAAAGGCCAGCCCCAACGCGGGTGTCATTCGTTGTAACGAGGCGCAGCGAATGCGCCATGACGCCAGCGCACGAACTGCGAAGTTCCTCAGGCGACCGACGCGAGGAACTCGAGCACGACGCGGTTGAACGCCTCTGGATTCTCCGCGTTGGCAATGTGACCCGCGCGAGGAATCACCTCCAAACGCGCCCCAGCTATGCGGCGCACCACGTCCTCCGCTAACGGCAGCGGGGTGACGCGATCGTGCTCGCCCACAACAACCAAGGTGGGCTTTTGCACCTGGCTGAGCGCAGCCCCAGCATCGAAGTGGAAGGTCGCACGCGCTGCACGAAGGTACGAAGCGTAATCGTTCTTCGCCACCTGCTCGATGAAATACTCCCGCATGGCCGGATCCACATTGTCCGAAAATGCCGCAGTGATGCGCTCGCGGGCAATCTCCGCCATGCTCTGCTGCTCCATTCGCTCCAGCGCCACCTGGGCCATCTCCCGAGCCGGAGGGGGCAACGAGGCAAACGTGTCGGCCAACACCAGGGAGGCCACCACTAGCGGAAAATCCAACGCCAGTTGCTGGGCCACCACGCCGCCCATCGACAAGCCGATCCAGTGAGCCCGCTCGATGCCGAGCACCCGCGACAAGCGGAGCAGGTCGCGCGCCATATCGGCAACGGTAAAGTCGCGCGTCGGGCGGGTGGACAAGCCGTGCCCGCGCAAGTCGACCACAACGGTCGGATAGCGAGCAGAAAACACCGGAATCTGGAACAGCCACATGCGGCGATCGCCACCGAGTCCGTGGACGAACACCACCGGGGGTGGTCCGGCCTTCCACGGCGGCGTGAAGTCATACAGTTCGTAATACAGCTCGATTCCGTCACCCACAGCAACGTGCGGCATGCGCGCGGTCTCCCAAATCTCGAGCGCAAGCAACCACAAACCTGCCGATCCGACAAGGCCGGAATTGCGACCCTCTTTTGTCAGCTCCGCCCCAGTGGCAATGTTCGCCCGTATGCACCCATTGCGCGGGAAAGCAGCGATTGTCGGACTCGGCATCACAGATCAAGGCAAGGTGTTTCACACCAACCACGTCGGATTTGCCGTGGAAGCGGTGCAGCGCGCGCTGGCAGACGCCGGACTCGAACGGCGCGACGTCGACGGGTTGCTGCTCAATCCGGGACTGAGTTGGGGCGAGGCCAGCATGGGTGCCTTTCAACTCCAACAAGCACTTGGGCTGCGGAATCTGACCCTCGCAGCCACCATGAATCTGGGCGGAGCGACGGCTGGCGCGATGGTGGCCCACGCAGCGGAGGCCATCGCGAGCGGCCGGTGCTCCGTCGTGGTGTGTGTGTTCTCCGACGCTCCGTTGAAACCGCCGCGGCCAGAAACAAAGGACTCCTCGCGGGGAGCTTCCACAGGTTCGGGCGCCACGTACGCGTTTGCACGCGGATTCGAAGCCGCGTACGGGTACTTTGGCATCGCTGCGCAGTATGCCATGATCGCTCGGCGATACATGCACGTGTACGGCCTCCAACAAGAGCACCTTGGCGCGGTGGCCGTTGCTCAGCGGCAGTGGGCAAACCGGAACCCGATCGCGCAGTACTACGATCGCCCGTTGACGCTCGAAGAGTACCACGCCTCTCGCTGGATCGTAGAGCCCTTCCACTTGTACGATTGCTGCCTCGTGTCGAACGGGGGGCTCGCCTTGGTCGTCACCAGCGCTGAGCGTGCTCGCGATTTGCGCCAGCCACCGGTGTACATCCTCGGTGTTGGCCAAGGGCATCCGGGGGGCGACCCCGTGGAAACCCTCGCTACGGGCGCGCCCATTGCCAAGCAGCAGGCTCTGACGATGGCGGGTCTCACCCTCGACGACATCGACGTGGTGGAACTGTACGACTGCTACACGTTCACTGTGGTCATCTCCTTGGAGGACTATGGCTTTGTCGAGAAGGGCGAGGGCGGACCGTTCATCGCCGCCGGGAGCACGGCGCCCGGAGGGTCTTTGCCGGTGAATACAGGCGGGGGTCAGCTTTCCGCGTTTTACATGTGGGGAATGACGCCACTGTCGGAAGCGGTCATCCAGCTTCGCGGGCAAGGCGGGGCCCGCCAAGTTCCGGGGGCGCGGACGGCGCTGGCCAGTGGTAACGGCGGAGTCCTTTCCACCCATTCCACCACCATTCTCGGTCGGGAGGTGTAGTCGTGCCGGAAACGATCGCGAGGCCGTTACCTCCACAAACGCCCGAATGGGAACCGTTTTATCGAGCGGCGGCTCGCGGGACCCTCGCGCTGCCACGATGCACGCAGTGCGGGGAGTTTCGCTTTCCGCCGCGCCCTGTGTGCCCCACGTGTCTTGGCCAGACGTTCGAGTGGCAAGCCGTCAGCGGGCTTGGGGAAGTATGGAGTTACGTGGTGATGCATCAAGTCTATCACCCCGCCTTTGCCAGCGAGGTGCCCTATGCCGTGGTTCTCGTTCGACTCGAAGAAGGGCCGCGGATCATCAGCCGATTGCTCGACGTTCCTCCGCATCAGGTCAGGATCGGAGCGCCCGTGGAAGTGACCTTCGTGACCGTGGCGGACGGTCTCCACCTCCCCATGTTTCGCCTACGCCCACCGGCAACAGATCACTCGTGAAACCGGTGCTGGAGAGCGGTCGTAAGCCGCTCGGACCGGAACCTGGCGTTCAGCGCTCGCTGCGCGCTCCCTAGACATACAGGCAGAGATTGACTACCTGTGGCTCTCTCGCACGCTGGCGTAGCTCAGTCGGCAGAGCAACTGATTCGTAATCAGTAGGTCGGGAGTTCGACTCTCCCCGCCAGCTTTACACACGCCCCTGATTTTTCAGGGGTTTCCCTGAGACAACCAACGGCCCGGCTGCCGTTTTGTAGCCATTGTGTAGCCATTCTCTGTAGAGGCACGGCGCCGCCGTGCCCTGAAAACGGTCGCCTGCACACGGGCGCCTATCGCCACGTTCGCACCACGGACCCGCCGGGCGTTGTAGGGGCGGTTCGCGAACCGCCCCTACAACAACTGGTGCGGCCAGGTGCTTGCGGTGTTCGCTGGGCCAACGCACGCGGCTGTACGCAGGTGATGTAGGGGCGACGCGGTGCGTCGCCCTGGTCCCGTCGAGCACCACGGCCCACGCAACGCGGTGCGCCTGCGCCAGGCCGCCCCCCGCCGGGCGACCCACCGGGTCGCCCCTACATTGCCGTGGTCGCCTCGTTGCCGACGTGGTTGCGGCATGGAACACCCACGACGCACACCCAACATTCGGTTCGTCCGGTCCTGGCGTTGTAGGGGCGATGCCGTGCGTCACCGTTGGGTTCGGTATGCCACGTTGGTAGGTGTTCGAACTTCCGCACGCTGGTGCCGCAGGCGCCCTGCGCTGCCGCGGCCTACCTCGCAGCGCGATCGTGGCATCCACGCACCCGTCACAACGTCGCACCTCGTCGACGTGGGAGCATCTTATTCCGCCCCAACCGGGGCGGACGGTAGGGGCGACGCGGTGCGTCGCCCTGGCAACAGTGGTGCACCCGGGTCCCCGATAACCCAACGTGCCTGCCGCGCGTGCGGCGCACCGAAAGGGCGACCCACCGGGTCGCCCCTACATTACCTGCCGGTAGGGTGCGGGTCGGTGGAGTGAGCGGACAGAACGCTGCCGGCTGTTCCCAACGAAGCAACAAAGAGACGCCTCTCCCTGCCAGGGAGAGGCCGGCGCGCAGCGCCGGGTGAGGGTCGATCCTGTCGTCGTGCGACCTCATCATCCCGGCTGCTCGCCCGCCACGGCCCCGCCGGGCGACCCACCGGGTCGCCCCTACATTGCGTAGCGGTACGGTCCGTGCCGTTCCGGCAGGGTGTCGCCGACGTGGAGGGTCGTATGCGCCACGTGCATTTCCGCATGGTGTCGGGGTACGGCGGTGCCGTGCCCCTAGATGCCCCCGTGTACAGCCGCCTGCGTTGCACCGACAAAACCAAGGGCGGTTCGCGAACCGCCCCTACGACGCCCCGCGACGTTGTGGCGCAACCCGTGGTGAAACCTCCTGCAAGCGCGGGCGGCTCCGCCTCGGCGCAACGAACGCCGCGAGCATCGTGGGCCCCCGTGTTCCTCGCGGGAAGGAACAAGCGAGGTCAGCTTCGTCGAGCGGTGCGGAACTGGGTGAACGCCGCGATCGATGCCTGGCGGGTTGCGGTCGGGTCGGCCATGGGTCGAGGATAGGTTTTCCCGAGTACGACGCCCGCGCGATCGAGCACCGACGGAGGCGCTAGCCACGGCTGGTGGATGTGCTCTGCCGGCAAGTCGGCTAGTTCCGGAACCCAGCGGCGTACGTACAGCCCCTCGGGATCGAATTTGGTGCCCTGCCGCACGGGCTGCAAAACCCTCCAGTAAGGCGCAGCGTCCGCTCCGCTTCCGGCGATCCACTGCCAACCGAACGGATTGTTGGCAGGATCGGCATCCACCAGACGCTCCCAAAACCATTGTTCGCCGTGCCGCCAATGGGCACGCAGATTTTTGCACAGCCACGAAGCTACGATCATCCGCGCACGGTTGTGCATCCATCCAGTGGCCAGCAGCTCGCGCATCCCCGCGTCGACAACCGGAATGCCCGTGAGCCCTTGCCGCCACCGGCTCCAAGCGTCCGCCTCCAGCTCCACCCATGGGAACCGGTCGAACTCGGGCCGCAAGCTTCGCACCGGCAGCTCCGGATAGTGCACGAGCGTATGATACGCAAACTCGCGCCACGCAAGTTGCCGCAAGAACGCTGCGGCAGCGGGGCTCGAACCCGCGGCCTGGTCGACCCGATGCCAAATTTGCCGAGGCGTCAACTGCCCGTGCGCCAAGTACGGCGACAGCTTCGAGGTGCCCGGCACCGCAAGCTGGTCGCGCCGCTGTGCATACTCCGACAATCCCTCGCGAACGAACTCTTCCAAGCAGCGAAGAGCTGCAGTTTCCGTCGGCTCCCAACAACGCGCCCAGGTTGTTTCGTTCGTTTGCGGCACCAGCTCCAACGCATCCCGCTCGTCGCTGCGCGGCACGTGCGACGGCGCGGCCGCTGCGACTGGCGGAGGCAACGGTCCCGCCGGTGCCCTCGTGGCCAATACCCGCCAAAACGGCGTGAACACGCGGTACGGATGCCCTGCCTCGCGGGCAAGCTCTTCCGGCTCGTGCCACAGGGCACCGGGAAACTGTTGCACCCAAATTCCTAGGCGACGCAACGATCGCGCAATTTGCTCGTCGCGGTGCGCCACGGCGGGGTCGTATCGCCGGTTCCAAAACACCGCATCGGCCTCGGCAGTCCGCACCACCTCCTCGATTGCCGGCAGTGCGGCCTCGCTTCGTCGTAACACGAGCGGAACACCGCACCGCTGCAGTGCGGCTGCAAGGTCCCGCAACGCGCTCCCGAGCCACCACCGCCTTGCTGCCCCGGGAGCCCGCGAGCCTGGTTCGGCGGGACTCCAGACAAACAACGCAACGACCGCACCGCGTCGGCATGCCGCATGAAGCGCCTCGTTGTCCGAGATTCGCAAGTCGCTCGAGAACCAAACAACGGTGGTGGCCACCCACGCACCTCGGGAGATCGTTTCAGTCGGGGTCGCACACCCCCGAGCAAAAGTTTTCGATTTTCCCTCCCGGGCGGAAAAACGCATCCACCTGGCGTTGCGCAACCTCGAGCTCGCGCTGCCCCTCGTGCACTTCGTTCGGCTCCTGGGGTGGAATCGGCAGAACTCCCGGGAAGGGATCCACGTTGTAAACGAAGGCCACCAGCGCAGATCCATCCACAGGGAACTGCGCGGTTCCTAACAATGGAACTTCGTGCGCAGAGGGCTGAGCGAGCGGCAGGCCAGCAGCGCGCGCGTGCAGCTCGGTGGCAAGGTTCGGCACCTCCGCGTCGCCCGTGCCCATTTGCATCAAGATCCGCTTTGGGCGGGCCCCGGGCAAGGTTTGCCGGACCAAGTACGGCGCATACGTGAGAGGATCGATCCGGTCGAAAATTGTTTGCAAAAGCACGGTCATTTTTTGCTGGTCCAGTGGATCCGGGAACATGCCGGCAATGATTCCGAGGAACAACCCGAACGCCCGCGAGCGAAACATGATAAAGGTAAAATCCGCCCCACCCACACCAACGAGGGCGCGCTCGATGTGGGGCGAGAGCGCCAAGTACGTAGAGCCGAGGATATGGCCTTGGCTCAAGCCGATGAAGTACAGCTCTCGCGCGTCCGCCACAGGCATCCCACCACGCTGGAGTTCGCCCTGGGCGAAGATTTGCTCGCGCGCCGCCGCCAGGGCGAGAAAGTTCACCATTGCCTGGTGCACCCGGTCGGTAAAGCGAATGGCCATACTTGGATCACCGAGCAAATCCGCAGCGACGGTCGTGAGATCGTTCTGCGACATCCCCCACCACTCGGTGCCCATCGCGGCAAAGCCATACTCCTCCAGGAACTTCGGCAAGTAGCCGCGCTCCATTTCCAGCACGGATCCGAAAAATCCGTGCCCGAACTGCAACAGGCGAAGCGGCGCATCGCTCCGCTCGGCCACGCGCGGCACCAGGACCAAAAACGGCACGCGAACGCTTCCGCGAGCCACGGGCCGACCGGCTGCATCGCGGGCAATGCGCGCTCCAGGGCGTGCACTTTCCATGTACAGCGGCACTTCCATGGTCCCTTCGATCCGGCGCGACAATTCCGGACGATCGGAGCTGCCCGCACTGGTGATTTCCACCCGCACCGGATTCGCCGCGAAGCGTTGTAAGGCATCGTCGCGGATGGCGAGCAAATCGCTCGTTACGTGCTCCTCGGATTCGACCGTGAAATCCCAAGCAAGTTGCAATTCGCGGCGATCGACCCGGGCTGCCGCGAGCACCGGGAAGACGTGCTGTTCGTAGTACCGGGCAAGCGGTTCCAACGCTGGGTCGGCCAGTTGGCGATCGCGAATTTGGCGAAACCCCGCCGGCGCCGGCAACAGGCGCCCCTCGGAGTTCACCAACCGACGCAGCGCCACCACGTAACGATGTCGGGGAGAAAGGCGCACCAGCGGACGCAACACCAATGCGCGCCGCGCGTCGTCGCTGGCGCGAGGGTCCACATCGACCAGGTGAAAGATTCGTTCGCCCGTTGCCGCGTCCAAAATCAACGTGGGGCTGTTGGGCGCGAGCGACCGTAGCAGGCGCCCGGGCTCGCGCGGGTCGTACGTTGCGAGCGCCGCCGTATCAACCCGGTCGCCAAGCAGCGCCAAAATCTGCGTGCCCATGGAAAAGCCGTCGGCAACGTGAACCCTCGAAGGATCGAACGGGCGATCGTAAATGTCGTGAGGAAGTGCCGTAGCCGGAATGGCTACCCGGCGGCCCGAGGGAAGCGTTGCATCCTCGACGAGGAACACGTTCGATGGGAACGGCAGCAAGCAATCGAACTCGGCCGCCAGCGGGTTGCACGCTGGCGGCGGGCCCGGCGGCAACTCCACAGTTGTCGAAGTCGGTTCACCGTCCGACCCGCAGCCAGACATCAACACGCACACCAGCCCGAACACCACCACCCATTCGCGCCGCACTTGGCCTACTCGCTTGCACATGGCGAGCCTCCCTACCGGAACCGCGCCTGCCGTACCAGAGGACCCGAAGGCCAGCGGCCTACGGCTGCCGCACAGCACTTGCCGCAGACCTGTCACTGGTGGGTTGGCATCCGCCTGCACGGCAGGCAGAGACACGACCAGTCTGCAAGGACGCAGCCTGCATGCCGCCGTCTCGGTAGGCGATACGGCACGACCCACTCCGCACCCTCGCCCTCTGCTCGCCCTACAAAGGCGAGCAGGGGGAGGTTCTCTCGCGCTCCGCGCTGGCCTCTCCCTGCCGGGGGCATCTCTTTTTGCTCCGCTGGCAACGGGCCGCACCTTCTCCTCTCCTTCCCCCGTGGTGCCAAGGTTGCTTCCCTCTCCGCCCCGTGGGGGGCGAGGAGGGGGCTGTTTGCGGAAACCGCGCCACCTACCACGTCTTGCGGCGACGAGGAATCGCAAAGGTCCGCGTGCCGTGCGCAACGTTCCGGAGCCAACCCACCGGGTAGTCCCTCTACGTCGTCATGACTGTGGGCGTTCCACACTCCGTGTGGCCCCGAGGAAGGAGAAGTAGCGCGTTTCCGCCGCTCAACCCCAGGCACACCGAATCGGTGCCGAACCGGACTTAGTTTGTCGTGCGATTTTCGCCAGAAAAGAAGCGCACTCCCGGAGGAACGGAGGCAGGGACCAAGAAAGCGGAAAAGCGAGCATCTTGGGCCACCGTTTCGAGCAAGAACGGAATGGCAAAGCGGAGGGCAAACAAGTGAGCTTGCTCGACTGTCAGGCTCGTGGGCGTGCATTCGAGGCAAAAATCGGAAAACGGCGAATGCGTCATGCGCTCGATTTCCACGAGCATTCGCGGCGCCGACAGCAACTCGTACCCGAGCCGTGCATCAGCCAGAAGACCGTCGAGTGTCCCGACTTGGATCATCGTGGGTTGGACGATGGTACGCACCTCGTCCTGAATCGTGCGCACCACCGGAGCCAAGGCCAGTCCGGCCACAAAGCGCGGGTCGCGAGCTAACACCCGCAATGTAGTCAGACCGCCAAACGAGTGCCCCAGCACGCCGACACGGGTGGGATCGATGCGGCCGTACCAAAACGAGCCGGGCTTGGCATTTTCTTCCAGCAGTTTGTCGAGCACGAACACAATATCGGCGGGCCGGTTCACGAACGAGTCGGCCAGGACAGCGGGGGTCATACAGGTTTGGAACTCGGACGTGGTATTCCCGGGGTGCGGAGGGGCGGCAACGACGAACCCCCAAGTAGCCAGCCGGCGCACGAGAAAAATCGATTGGCGGTCGAACCCGCACGAACCGTGCGAAAAGAGCAACAACGGCCGAGGCCCTTCGGCCGCCTCGGCAAACGGCGCCTGTGGCTGACCTCCCGGCAGGGTATCGCTCGGGAAGGTGCCCGGCGCCGCCGGGTACCACACGCTCGTGAGCAACCGGCGCGTGACTTGGGGGTCTGTTTCCGAAGGTTTGGACAAGTCCAGTCGCCGCCACCCCGTGCCGTACGGACCGTCTTCTGTCGGGTTCGACCAGCCAAGCACCTTGCCCACCACGTCGGCCGCGGTGGCGCGGCCATCGGCGTTGGTATCGCCGGCCACGTCGCCCACGACGGGCTCGAACAACCGCTGCGTGATCGGGGTAACCGCCCCGAAGGCAGCCGCAGCGCTCAGCAAAAGCACCGGCGCCAGCAACGGGCCCACCAACAGTTGCCTGTGCGTACGCATGACCCGTACATTGCGCCGAAGCCAACGCAATTGCAAACCCGGCCCGAGCAACGTTGATTCTCTGGGGTGGTAACTGTATTCGGGTCGGACAATGAGTCGACCGGTCACAATGGAAAAAATCGTGAACCTCGCCAAGCGGCGGGGTTTCGCATTTCAGTCGAGCGAAATTTACGGCGGCTTGGCAAGCTGCTGGGACTACGGGCCGATTGGCGTGGAGCTCAAGCGAAACGTGAAGGATGCGTGGTGGCGCGACATGGTCATGCGCCGCCGCGACATCGTCGGGATCGACTGCTCCATCCTGATGCACCCGCGGGTTTGGGAGGCCTCTGGCCACGTGGCCGGATTCACCGATCCCCTGGTGGACTGCAAATTGTGCAAGGAGCGCTTCCGGGCGGACAAGCTGATGGACGCGCAATGCCCGCGCAAACCTTCCAAGCACCCCGGCGAGTGCGAGGGAGAACTCACGGAAGCACGGCAGTTCAATTTGATGTTCAAAACCTTCATGGGCCCGGTGGAAGACACGGCAAGCATCGTGTTCATGCGCCCGGAAACCGCACAAGGCATCTTCGTGAACTTTCTCAACGTGTTGAACACTTCCCGGCAAAAGATTCCCTTCGGGATTGCGCAAATTGGCAAGTCGTTCCGCAACGAGATCACGCCGGGCAACTTCCTGTTCCGCACGCGCGAATTCGAGCAAATGGAAATGGAGTTTTTCGTGCGGCCTGGCGAGGACGAGCAATGGTACGAGTATTGGCGGGAACAACGCCTCGAGTGGTACGTGAAGTACGGGATCCGGCGGGAAAACTTGCGCTTGCGGGAGCACGAGCGTGACGAACTCGCGCATTACGCGAAGGCCTGCGTGGACGTGGAATACCACTTCCCGTTCGGCTGGGCCGAGTTGGAAGGCATCGCGAACCGCACCGACTTCGATTTGCGGCGGCATGCGGAGTACAGCGGGAAGGACCTGAGCTACTACGACGAGGAAACCAAAGAACGCTTCTATCCCTACGTGATCGAGCCGGCAGCAGGAGCCGACCGCGCAACGCTGGCCTTCCTGGTGGACGCTTATGACGAAGACATTGCCGACGGCGAGCCACGAGTGGTCCTGCGCTTTCATCCGCGCATCGCACCCGTCAAAGTGGCCGTTTTCCCGTTGCTCCGGAAAGACGGCCAACCGGAAAAAGCGCTCGAAGTTGCCGATTTGTTGCGACAGCACTTTACGGTGCAGTACGACCAAGCCGGCTCCATCGGGCGCCGCTACCGCCGCCAAGACGAAATCGGCACACCGTTTGGCGTGACCATCGATCACCAAACGATGCAGGACGGCACCGTGACGTTGCGCGATCGCGATACGATGCAACAAGAACGGATCCCCATCGATCGACTCGTGGAGGAGTTGGAAAGGCGGATTGGATCATGAAACGCAACCGTGGCAAACGAGGAACGAACAAGGAACGGTCGCAGGCTCGCCGGGTGAAGGCTGCGCCCGCGAAGAAAAAACCGGCGGCAAAAAAACAGGCTGCACGCAGCCACACGCGCGCAGTGGCCGCGTTAGACCGTGCCCAGCCGGCTGGACCGCTGCGCAAACCAGCGCGGCAAGCGCAGCCACAGCAGCGATTCGTGTACTTTTTCGGCGGCGGGCGCGCCGAGGGGAACGCCCAAATGAAGGACCTCCTCGGGGGCAAGGGCGCGAACTTGGCTGAAATGGCTGGCCTCGGCCTGCCGGTGCCTCCCGGCTTCACCATCACCACGGAAGTGTGCACGTACTACTACAGCCACAACCGGACGTATCCGCCCGGGCTGAAAGAAGAAGTCGAGCGAGCCCTCGCGCGCGTGGAGCAACTTGTCGGCCGCCGCTTTGGCGATCCCGACAATCCGCTCTTGGTCTCCGTCCGTTCCGGAGCACGTGCTTCGATGCCCGGAATGATGGATACGGTTCTGAACCTCGGGCTCAACGACCTGACCGTCCAAGGGCTCATCAAAATGAGCGGCAACGAGCGCTTTGCCTACGATGCGTATCGTCGCTTTGTCGCCATGTACGGTGACGTCGTTCTCGGCCTCAAACCGCAAAGCAAGACCGAGATCGATCCATTCGAAGCCATTTTGCAGCGCAAGAAAGAAGCCCGCGGAGTCAAACTCGACACCGAACTCACGGCTGCCGATCTGCGCGAGCTGGTTGCCGAGTTCAAGCAAGCCATCCGCGAGCGCCTGGGCATCGAGTTTCCCGAGGACCCGCAAGAGCAGCTCTGGGGAGCCATCGGTGCGGTCTTTGGCTCCTGGATGAACGAGCGGGCCATCGTGTACCGGAAGCTGAACAACATCCCGGAAGAATGGGGAACTGCGGTCAACGTTCAGTCCATGGTGTTTGGCAACCTTGGCGACGATTCGGGCACTGGCGTGGCCTTTACCCGCGACCCGTCGACGGGAGAAAACGTGCTGTACGGCGAGTTCCTGATGAACGCGCAGGGCGAAGACGTGGTGGCCGGCATTCGCACGCCCATCCCCATTGCTGCGCTCGAGCAAGAAAATCCGTGGGCCTACAAGGAACTCCTCCGCATTCGGCGGATTCTCGAGCGGCACTACCGCGACATGATGGACATCGAATTTACCATCGAGCGCGGCAAGCTGTACATGCTGCAGTGTCGCGTGGGCAAGCGGACCGGCGTGGCGGCTTTGCGCATTGCGGTGGACATGGTGCGCGAGCGCTTGATCCCCGCACGCGAGGCGCTGCTGCGCGTCGCGCCGGAGCAACTCGAGCAACTGTTGCGACCCACGTTCGTTCCCTCAGCGAAAGAGCAAGCAATTGCGGAGAATCGGCTGCTTGCAAAAGGACTCAACGCGGGCCCAGGTGCTGCCAGCGGACGCATTTACTTTCACGCCGACGATGCCGAAGCCGCGAAAGCGCGGGGCGAGAAGGTCATTCTCGTGCGCATCGAAACCTCTCCCGAAGATATTCGCGGCATGGCCGCGGCCGAAGGCATCCTGACGGCGCGGGGGGGCATGACCTCGCATGCGGCGTTGGTGGGCCGACAAATGGGCAAGGTGTGCGTGGTCGGTTGCGAGGCCTTGCAAATCGACTACGCAGCCGGAGAGATGCGCGTTGCAGGAACCACGCACGTGCTGCGTACGGGCGACGCAATCGCGATCGACGGAACCACCGGGGAAGTGTTTGCCGGGGAAATCGCCACCCAACCGAGCGAGGTCGTGCGTGTGCTGGTGGAGAAAACCCTTTCTCCCGACGACTCGCCCCTCTACCAGCAATTTGCCCAGTTCATGAGCTGGGCCGACCGCGAGCGCAAGCTCGGCGTTTGGGCCAACGCAGACCTGGCGGAACAGTGTGCGCAGGCGCTCGCGTTTGGCGCGGAGGGGATCGGTCTTTGCCGCACGGAGCATATGTTTTTCGGAGAGGGGAAGATCGGCCCCATGCGGCAAATGATTTTGGCGGAAACCCCGGAGGAGCGCCGAGCGGCCTTGGCCAAGCTCCTCCCGCTGCAGCGCAGCGACTTCGAGGCGATTTTCCGGGTCATGCAAGGGCGGCCCGTGACCATCCGCACGCTCGATCCTCCCTTGCACGAGTTTCTGCCGCACGATGAAGCCGGCCAGCGAGCGTTGGCCGAAGAACTCGGGATTCCCTTCGAGCGTGTCCGAGCGCGCGTAGAGGCACTTCACGAATTCAATCCGATGCTGGGGTTCCGCGGCTGCCGATTGGGCATCGCGTATCCGGAGATTACGGAAATGCAGGCACGCGCCATCTTCGAGGCAGCAGCCAACGTGACGCAAGCTGGCATCCCCGTACTTCCGGAGATCATGGTGCCACTGGTCGGCCATCGGAAAGAATTGGAGCTGCAAGCCAACTTGATTCACCGCGTGGCCGCAGAAGTTGCGCGAGAGCGGGGCGTGAAGCTTCGCTACCACATCGGAACGATGATCGAAGTGCCGCGCGCTGCGGTAACGGCCGACGAAATCGCCCAAGTGGCGGAATTCTTCTCCTTTGGTACCAACGACCTCACGCAAACCACCCTCGGCATGTCGCGTGACGATGCGGGGAGGTTCCTGGCCCGGTACGTAGGGGAGTTCGAGATTTACCCGCGCGACCCGTTCGAGTCGCTCGACGTGCCCGGTGTGGGCGGGCTCATGCGCATCGCAGTGGAGAAAGGCCGCCAAGTGAGTCCGAAACTGAAGATCGGAATTTGTGGGGAGCACGGGGGCGACCCGGCAACAGTGAAGTTTTGCCACTACTTGCAGCTAGACTACGTCTCGTGCTCGCCGTACCGGGTTCCCATCGCCCGCCTCGCGGCTGCTCACGCTGCCCTCGCCGCGAGCCAAGCAGCACACGGCGACTAGCGAACCGCCCGGCGTTGGCGAAGCGGAGCATGTGCCGGTATGACGCCCCGATCCGCAGCGCCTCCTCCGCGTAACGCTGGAGTCGAGCGCGCCGGGCTCCCTGTGCGCGGCTCCACCCGCGTCGTGGGAATCATCGGCGACCCGGTGGCCCATTCGCTTTCTCCTGCAATGCACAACGCCGCATTCTCGGCACTGGCAATGGACTGGGTGTACGTTCCGTTCCCTGTCGCCCCCACGTCGCTCGGCCAGGCGATCCGCGGCCTCCGTGCGCTTGGCATTGCCGGTGTGAATGTAACCGTACCGCACAAAGAAGCCGTGCTGCGATACTTGGACGGCTCGAGCGAACTTGCTCGGCGGGTGGGTGCAGTGAACACCATCGTACATCGCAGCGGGCAGCTTTGGGGGGAGAATACGGACGTTTATGGCGTCCGCCAGGCCTTGCGTGCGGTACGATTGCGGGGTGCTTCCGCGATGGTCGTTGGTGCCGGGGGAGCTGCCCGAGCGGTACTGGTCGCGTTGGAACAAGCCGGCGTGCGGCGCGTGATTCTGGCTAACCGCACCGTCGCCCGCGCCCGACGAGTTGCACGCCAGCTCGGAACTCCGACGTTTTCCATTGACGTTCACGATCTCGGCGCGCTCGAGGATCCTCGACTGCTCGCACACGTGCGGCTTGTCGTAAACACGACGTCCGTGGGTTTGCACGGCGAGGGCTTTTTCCCCCTGAACATGGATGCCACGCCTGCAGAGTGCGTGTTTTTCGACCTCGTGTACGGCCGCCGCACCGAATTTCTCGGACGCGCACAAGCGGCGGGGCGACTCACGATCGACGGTACGGAAATGCTCCTTTACCAAGGGGCGGCGGCGTTCCGGTTATGGACCGGTCGCCGCCCGCCCGTCGAAGTCATGCGCGATGCGCTGACCATGGCCCTAAAAGGGCAGCGCGCCAAAAGCTAAGCGGCATCGATCACGGGTGCCGTTTGCTTGGCGTTGAGCCCCGGGGCTGTTTGCGCGGGCGACGCGGTGCGTCGTGCTCGTCCCCCCGTACCACGACGCACCACGGGCGAGCAGCCGGCTCGCCCCTACACGTTCATGGTCGTGCTATTGCCCATGTCGGCGCGCTGGGAACGCCCGCCACCCGCATCCAACATCCAGTTTGTTTGGGCCTACTGGGGGCAACCGGCGAGCGCATGGGTTACGGCAAGCAGGATCTCGTCGATCGTAATGGTTCCATCGGTATCGCGATCCATGGCGGCGCAGCGACTCACCGCCTCTTCGCCGAGCGCCGCGCGCACACCCAGCACCACCTCGTCCACGGTGACCACCCCGTCGCCATTGCAGTCGCCAACACAAACCGGCGGAGGCGCTCCCGCGACCTCCACGATCATCTCCCGTGGCCAGCCGACGTTGCCCGCCTCGTCGCGCAATCGGGCTTTGACAATGGTTTGACCGGGACGAAAAGCCCACGGCGCAGAGATCACGGCACAAAACTGCACATTGCTTCCCGGGGCAACGAAATGAAAACTCCCGTCGGGAAACGAGGTGCATGCAAACTCGGGGTCCGAACGGCCAAGCGGGTTGCCGGTACCATCGTCCACCCGGCAGCCAAAGTCGTTCGCCGCGCGAACGATGCCCGGCTGGTCGAGAAACTCCAGCGTTGGCGACGCAGGAACACCACCGAGGTTCGGGCGACGCACATCGCAGAGCGCGGGGTTTCCGTCGCCGAGTGGCCGAGATACCAGAACTTGCAAGTCGGGCCACGAGGTGTCCCCGCCCTCCACGGCGCGAGAAGCGGTCAAGCCTGGAGGCACGCCGTTTCGGCCTTGCTTCCCCTCGATCACGAGGATGAATCCGGAGCCGTGGTCGAGTCGGTAGATCGGGCGGCCTTCGGCGTCGTAATCGTCGGGCCGAATCGGTGACCCGCTTGCCGAGGCCAAACCCAAGTACGTGATCTCGGGTCCGGAGGGACACGCAGGGCTGTCGAACGCAAGCCAGTACACGCCGGCCTCGGCCTTGCCACAAGCGCTCACCAGAACTGTGTACTGGCCGGTCACCGGCGCCCGCAGGGAGAGCTGCCCGCCGCACGAGTCGCTGCGGCCTAGCGGCCTGCCGTCGGGTCCGAACAACCGCAACCGCATGCGCTGCTCCCCTGCTCGGGGCAATCCGCGCCCAGCCCAGACATCGATGGAGTCGCCAGCGCGCGCGAGGAAAGAATATGCCTGCGTCTCCCCGGCGACACCAAAGCGGCGCACGAAGGGCACACTGCCGCACGGCAACGGCTTGGCGCAATTCGCCGGCCCGCCGGAAACCACGGAGGCGGTGATCACGAACTGGCCCGTGTCGCGCCCGATGCAATCCGACACCTTGGCCTCGATGTCCTCGCCAGGGCGCACCCGCACAGCGGCCGAACCGTTGCACGTTGCTGCATCCCCTACGCGCAATTTGAGCAAGTCGAGCGTGCCCGAGCTGTCGGCCACGTCGATCACGACCGTGGCGGCTACACCGGACAGATTCCGCAACTGAAATTCTTGCTCCCGCTCGTCGCGGCCCAAAAAGCCCAAGACCGGCTGCCCGCACTGGAGCAAGACCACATCGTCCGCCGCTGCTGGAGGTTGTGCGGCTGCCAGCAGGACAAACCCGAAGGCTACTGCCACCGACCACCGCTGTACGTGCAGGCAAAGTCGCCTGCATTTCTGACTCAACGGAACGCGTCCTGCTCGACCCATCCTACCGTGCCATCAGGCAGCGACACCCGATACCATTCTCGCTCCTCGCTTCCAATTGTGACCGTATCGCCTCGGCGCAAGGTAGCCACCACCTCGGCTCGAGGGTGGGGCTCTTTGCGAACGACCGCTGTGCGCGCGGAAACCTCGAGGGTATTGCGCACCGCGATCGCCCGCGTCGTCCGCTCGCTCGCATCGGAACTAGGCCACGGCCGGACTTGCACTCCCACTACGAGAAGGAGTCCAGCCGCCAGGGCCAAAGGCCACGACCACCTGGGGGGAATCGGCAGGCGAGCACGCCGCGCAGTTTGCAGCGCTGGCGCGCCGCCCGCCGATGTAGCAGCCGCACGGTGGGGGGTGGCCGCTACCTTTTCGGCTACCTCGCGTGGTACGGGCGCCAAGCAATCGCTGACCACCTGCAGGCGGTGCTTCGCCAGCGCCAAGGCAGCGATGCACGCATCGCAGCTCGCGAGGTGCTGTTCCATTTCGGCTGTACCTGGCCCGTCGAGCAGGCGCAAACCGTAAGCCAACAACAACTCTTCGTCTGGGCATTCGTGTGCAATCGTGTCGTTCATTTTTCGGCTCCTCGATTGGGGTCGCGCGGCAAGGCGGCCAATCCACCGAGATGACGGGCTACCTCTTTGCGCACGCGCAAAATCTGCGAGGCAACGTTGCCCACCGTGGTCCCCAACAGTCGGGCAATTTCCTTGTACGGCGCGGTCACCTTGCGGGCCTGCAACTGCTGGCGCAAGCGCTCGCGCTGGTTTTCGCGCCACACCAACTTGCGCTCCAGTTCCCGACATTCCGCATGCACACGCTCGGCAGCGGCCGTACCGGGAGCCAGCCGGGCAGCGTCCGCACGCAGCCGAGCGAGCCGGCGGTGGTACAAACGAATCCAGCCTTGTACCGACTCGAGTTGGTCATCGAGACGGCGCAGCGTGGCTTCGCGTTGCCGCACGAGGCCGCGTAAGCGCTCGACCGCGTCGATCACTTCGGCAATGCTCTTTCCGCTTGCTCGCGCCAAAGAACGAATCTCCTCGGGCGTAAAGTCCGCGTCTTCCACGTGGAGCAGCTTCAACAACAGCGCCTTTTGTGGCGAGAGTTCTCGCAAGGCCTGCTCCCACGACCGGCGCGCCTCGAAGGAGGCACCGTCGGGTTCCTGCTGCGCAATGGCACGGTGCAGCTCGGCCTCGCTCACGGCGTCGAGCGAAATCGTTTCCGCCGCGCGTTCCGCGCGTTTCCACTCGAGGACCAGGTGGTCCAACACGAAACCCGCCAAGTAACTGCGCAACGGCACTCTTCCGGCGTACGTGCGCAACCGTCGGAACAAGCGGCCGCCCTCGAACACGAACACGTAGAAATCGCCGGCTTGGTCCGCTGGCAGCCGATACGCGCGCAAGGGAAAGTTGTAAATCAGTTCGCCGAACTTCTCCTGAAATTCCCGAATCGCCTGCGCGTTCCCATCCAGGCACCGCTGCACCAAGGCGCGGTCCTCCTCGGCACCGATTTGTTCCGGCATCACCGTCCCACCGTCTAGCCCCGCACGGCGAGCGCGCAACGCCTCGCGGGCGCGCGATCTCGGCTCGGAAGCGAGCGAAGATTCGCGTTGCAACGCCATGTTTTGCGTGCTTAGCATGAGCGCTCCCTTGCAGGTCTCGTCAAACTGGCGGAACGATAGGATGCGACAAACGCGCCTTTTATTGCTTGGGGACGCGCCGCCAGTGCAATTTTCTTCATGTTCCTTTCGCCTGCTGTGGTTTGGCTCAGGCTGGCGAACCGTCGTTCGGCGGTGGTTTGCGGGCTCGCAGCCGCGGATTCCTCGAGCAGGTTGGTCTGCGTTGTCGTTTGTCGTGGTTTGGTTGCTGTGCCAAGTCGGATCGCTTCCACCGGCGGGACCGGTGAAGACACAGGCCCAAACCGTGGCAGCATCGCCGCCCGGGGAGCTTTGGCTACTAGCCATTGGCGTGAGCCGGTACGCCCAGCCCGAGCTGCGCCTTCGTTTTGCCGCGGCGGACGCGCGGGCCATCGCGGCTGCCCTCGAGCGGCAAGCTGGCGGGAGTCTCTATCGGACCGTGCACACTCGGGTGTTGCTCGACGAGGAAGTCACCCGCGAAGCCATCATCGAGAGTATGACGCAGTTCCTCGGGAGTGCCCGGCCGAACGACGTTGCCGTGCTGTTCCTTGCAGGGCATGGAGTGCAAGACCGCTCCACGGGTAGCTACTACTTTTTGCCAGCCCCGGCGACAACGACGAATTACGCCAGCGCCGGGCTCCGCATGACCGACCTGGACGAGATGCTACGGGTCGTGCGGCGCAGCGCTCGCGCGGTGTTGGTCATGCTCGACACGTGCCACGCCGGTGCCTTGCGAGCAGCCTCGCCCCACCTCGAAGCACTCGACGACCCCGCAGCACGACTGAACACTGGCGAGGGCTTCTTCTTGCTCGCAGCAAGCAAACCTGGGGAGGAGTCGGAGGAGCGCGCCGACTTGCAACAGGGCGCGTTCACGTACGCGATTCTCCAAGGTCTTGCCGGTGCTGCGGATATCGACGGCAATCGCGAAATCACCGTGACCGAACTGTTCGGCTACGTGACCCGAACGGTGGCGAGCCTCACCAACGGGCGGCAGCACCCGTATTCCAAGGTGGAGGGCAGCGACTTCACGTTTGCTGCTGTGCGCTTGGGTTCCGCCGCTCTGCCCACACCTGCGCGCACGGGCGCAGGGAGCTCACCAGACCCATTCGCCAGCCAAGCGGCGAGCAACTCGGTGGCAGTGCTCACCTTCCAGAATCTCCGTTCCGACCCCCAGCACGATTGGGTCGGGGTCGCCTTGCGCACGGCGTTCAACACCGAACTCAGCAAAGTCAAAGCGCTACAAGTGTACGCACCCGAGCTGATCGACCGTGCCCTCGCGCAGCGCTCGGGAGATTTGCTCGGCGTGGCGCGACAGCTCGGGATCGAGCGACTCGTGACCGGGTCGTTCAGCATCGTCGGCAACGAAATCCGCATCGATGCGCACATCGTCTACAGCCGTTCTGGCTTGCAGGAAGGATCCGATAGCGTTCAAGGATCGCTGGACGATTTTTTTACCCTGCAGCGGCAGCTCGTGTTCAGCTTGCTGCGCCGAATGCACATTGCCGTCCCTGCGGAAACTGGCAGCGGAAGCGAAAAAAGCAACCTCGACGCTCTGCGGTTGCTGCTCGAAAGCGAAGGCGAACTCGAGCCTCGCCCCTCTCCTGCGCGTCCGGCCACCCCCACGGCACCGCGGCGGCTTCCGCGCAAGAGTTCCCTGTGGCAACAACCGTGGCGTGTGTTCGGACTTGCCGCTCCTGCTTGGGCGGAGGAAACGCCCGCGCCCCCACTGCACGAAGCGCTTGCCGTTCTCGAGCAGTACCGCCGCGCGCTATCGGCTAAGGATCTCGAAGCCTTTGCGCGCTTGTACGTCGACTTCCCCGCCGATCGGCGAGCGACCCTGGCCCGATATCTGGACAATGCCGCGGATCTTCAGGTGGAAATCGAGGACGTGTGGGCGGAGCGCCAAGGCGAGGAGCTGGTCGTGTCGTTCCTGAGGAGAGACAAATTTGTGGACCGCCAAACGGGGAAGCCGGTTACTTTGGAAGTGCGGCTCACCCGCCGCTTGGTGTTCACGCCGCGAGGGTGGCTCATTGCGGGCAAGCCGTGAACGAGACACAGGGATGCTCTTTCGCTCGGTAAGCGCGTTGCGGGCCACGGTCGGCTTCCCCGTCCCAAGTTGGGGACTTGCGCGACGCACCGCTCGCTTGATGTTCCTTGCCTGGTTCGTTGCCCTGGCCGGTTCCGCCCGCGCGCAACCGTTGGGCGAGCGCATCCCTCAGCTCTTCGGGGGAGTGTTCCGCACATCCATTACGCCGCGGGCCTTCAACGACGTGCAACAGCCCCGAGTGGCCGATCAGTTTCGGGCACTTTCGGCAGCACTGGCAACCGCGCGCGCGCAAGTGCCGCCGCCTTCGGCAACCGGAGCCTTTCGCTTCGAGTTCGACGACGCTTCCGAGAGTTACGTGCGGCGGTCGCAAAGTCTAGGGCCGAACTTGGCGGAACGCGCAACGACGCTAGGCAAGGGAACCATTTCGCTCGGATTTTCGTACACGCGGATCGACTTCGACACCTTGGAGGGAACCTCGCTGCGACACCTGCACTCAGCTCAACCAGCGCTCTCCGCTGGCTTTCTGGCGGAGCTGCCCGACGAGGATCGTGTGCGCGCGGAAGATAACATTCTCGAGACGAACCTCGCCCTCCGACTCGGCTTCGACCTGTGGTTTCTGACCGCCGCATATGGCCTCACGGACAACATCGATGTGAGCCTGAGCTTGTCGTTCGCCCGCGCACGGATGCGTGCGGATGCAACGGCGGTCATTCGCGACCCGCACAACGACGGAGGTGCCTTCTTCACGGTGGATCAAAAAGGGGTTGTCGTAGACAACCTCGGCTCGTGTCCGGGCGAGTTCCTGTGCGCGCGCGATGGCTTCGACGCCAGCGCGTTTGGTACTGGCGACGTGTATCTCCGAACCAAATGGCACCTCGGAAACTTCGCTTGGGCCAACGTCGCTTTGGCCCAAGTGACGACGTTGCCGACCGGTCGTGCGGCGGATTTGCTTGGCTTTCACGACCCCACGTTGACGCCTTGGCTGATCCTCTCGAAGCAACTTGGCAACTGGGAGCCGCACCTCAATCTCGGCTACGCCCTCCGCAGCCGGCGCGATGTGAGCCAGGCCCAATGGGTGGCTGGCACCGATTGGATGGCCGCGCCGTGGCTCACATTGGCCGCTGACGTGCTGGGGTTCCACGACGACTGGCGCGACGGCGTGAACGACAACGTGATCCAAAGCGCCCTTGGCTTCAAGCTCAACCCTTTCGGCCAATGGGTTGCAGCCGGCAACGTGCAGCTGCCGCTCAATCGCGATGGCCTCCGCGCGGACGTGATTTACTCCGTACAACTCGAGTACGCGTTCTGACCGCCCGTCGTAAGCACGGTTTCGACGCCACTCATGCACGTGGCCACGCGTGCGCGGCCTCCCCACGTCGCTCGACTCCAGAATCAACGGAACGGGGTGACACGTTGGAAACTCGCCCCTGGCCCCGTGTGGCGCGACGGATCGGGCTCGGACTTGCGCCTGCCCGAACTGCTTGCGTCACAAGGCTCGAACTCGCTAACGGTACTCAGTGGTCGTTCTGGAGGAACGCGCAAATATGATCATCGTGATGAAGGCTGACCTCGAACCCGATTCGCCCGCCGTTCAAGAGGTAGTGAAACTTGCAGAGCGCTACCCCAACGTGCGCGCCGAGGTCCGCCGGATCCAAGGCGCCACACGCGTGCTTACGGAAGTGTACTTGCTCGGTCCCACCACCTCCGTGCCCGTGGAGCCGTTCGAGGAAATGGAAGCGGTGGAGAAAGTCATCCGCATTCGGGAGCGCTACCGCGCCATCGGGCGGCACGAAGGACAAGCAGAGGTCGTGGGCTTCGAATACAATGGAATCCGTTTCACCCAGGATACGTTCCACGTATTCGCTGGGCTTTGTGCTGTAGACACACGGGAGAACGTGGAAGCGATGTTTCGCGCCCTGCGGGACGTCGGTCTCACGACGACCCGAGCTGGCGCGTACAAGCCGCGCACGAGCCCCTACGACTTTCAGGGTCACGGAAAACATTGCTTGCCCTACGTCTTCGAGCTGGCCGGCAAGTACGGCATCAAAATCATCGCGATGGAGGTGACTCACGAGTCGCACGTCGACGAAATCCGCAACGCGTTAGCGGCAGCGGGAAACCCGACCGGGGTCATGCTGCAAATTGGAACTCGGAACGCGCAAAATTTCGAGCTGCTGAAGGCTGTGGGGCAGCAGCAGGATTTCCCCATTTTGTTCAAACGCGGCATGGGCATCACCCTCGACGAGTCGCTGAACGCGTGCGAATACTTGGCGACCGCTGGGAACCATCGCATTGTATTTTGCTTGCGCGGGATGAAAACCCACCTTGGCGACCCGCATCGGAACTTCGTGGATTTTGCCCACGTACCTGTGGTCAAGCGGCTCACCCGGTTGCCGGTGTGCATCGATCCTTCTCACTCCGTCGGCAAGAAGACGATGGCGCCCGACGGCATCTTGGACATTGCACACGTCACCGCGCAGGGAATCATCGCCGGGGCGAACATGGTGCTCGTGGATTTTCACCCCCGCCCAGAAGAAGCCTTGTGCGATGGTCCGCAAGCCCTGTTGCTTTCCGAGCTGGAGCCGTTCCTGCGCGACGTGGAACTTGTGCGCAAGGCCTATCTGGAGCGGCAACGGATCTACGCACCGAGCGAATCGGAAACCCGAGCAACTGCGACAGGTTGAAGAGCAATACGGCGGGTCTCCCTCCTGCGCCGAAAACGGCGGGGGAACGGAAGCGAGGGTGTTCGCCCCGCCGTACTTCGAGCGCAGGCAGTTACTCGGCTACGCGGCGTTACGGCCGCTTCCCGGTGCGCGGGCGCAGCGGCACCACTTGCGGTTTTCCGAGCGGCTGCTTCCGCTGGTCCTCCTCTACACGTTTCCCCTGCTTCTCGGGGTCCGGCAACGGCACCACCATGCTCCAACGCCGCTGATCCTTGAGCCATTTGCCTCGAACCAACAACCGCATCCGCTCCTCCTCCAAAGAAAACTGGGGAGTAGGGACGGCAAGCCGCGTGCCACGGTGGCGCCTGCACACACGCCGTTTCACGCAGCGCACAGTGCACAAGTTCGTTCAGCCGGCATGCACACATTTGCACGCGGCACGGGGCAAGGATCGGTTCTGTACACCTCTATCGATGATTCTTGCCCTCCCGGCGGCGGACGCTCCTCGACGGGTTCCACTCGAGGCGACCACTATGGTACACGAGAAGGGCTGACAACGGGTCCATGGAGTTCGCAAAGGAAAGCCGCGTTCGGTATCCCGCTCCGTTGCTGCTCGAGACGATGATCGAGCGCATGGAGGCAATCGTTCCGTTTCTGCCGAACATCGAGGCAATCGAAACCCTCGAAAAGAAGAAGCGGCGCGACGGATGCTGGGAGATTTTGCGCCGCTGGCATGCCAAGGTCGATCGCGTGCCCGCGGTGGTGCGGCCGTTTCTCTCGGAAGAAATGTACCAGTGGTTCGACCATGCCCTCTGGGTGCCGCGGGAGTACAAGGTCGAATGGCGTCAGGAGCCCGTGTATCGTGCCGCGAGCAACTTGTACGAATGTCACGGTACGAACTTTTTCCTGCCTGCGCCCGAGGACCCCGAGCACACGAGTTGCGTGCGGATCACAGGTTCGTTGCAGGTGTACCCTGAGCGCCTGCCCGGCGTGCCTGCGTTCCTGGCGCGCCGTGTAGCCCCCCAAGTCGAGGCCTTCCTCATCCGTATGATCGAGCCGAACCTCACCGAGCTCGCAAAGGGCTTAGAAGAGTATCTGGACTCTCAGCGTGCCGGCCGGCGGCGGCGCCGCTCATGAAGAAGGGTTTCCGTTCCCTGTCGAGTCGACCTGCTGTCGTCGGCGTTGCCAACGCTCGAAACTCGCGAGGAACAAGATGACACAGGCTTGCACCACATACACCACGACCGAAGACACTCCGGCCACGCGTTGCATGGCGTTCGACCCCGCATCGAGAGCGCCGAAAAACAACGCAGCGAACACGACGCCCACAGGCGAGAGGCGGCCAAGCAACCCGACGGCGATCGCTGTGTATCCCCATCCTGGAGAGAAGCGCTCGTAAACGCGACGCGTAATGCCGCTGAGTTCCACGCCCCCAGCCAGTCCTGCAAGCGCCCCACTCAGCACGAACGCCCAAAACAGCCTGCGGGCAACCGGAATACCTGCCAAGCGCGCGGCCGCAGGGTTGAGCCCAGCCGCCCGCAGTTCGTATCCCGGGCGCCACAAAAAAAGTCCCGCGTGCGCCATGGCTGCAGCGAGAAGCGCTACGACCAGCCCCAAGTGGACCCGGTACGGTGCCCAACGAGGCAGCAAAAATTCAGCGGGGAGCGCTTCGGTTTGGGGATAGCGCCCACTTGCTTCCATCAGTGGCCCCTGCACGAGGTAGCTTACCAGCGCTGCGGCGATGAAGTTCAGCATGATCGTGGCGATCACCTCGTTCACGGCGCGTGTCAGCTTGAGCACTGCAGGAATCATGGCCCACAGAGCGCCGCCAACGGCGGCAACGATAAGGGCAAGTACGAGGGCAATGGGCCTCGGCAGGCTCGTGCCCACCAGTTGGGCCAGCGCGGCGACACCCACCGCGCCAACGAGAAGCTGGCCTTCCGCGCCGATGTTCCACACCCCGGCACGAAACGAGAGCGCGACCGCAAGTCCGGTAAACACCAGCGGGCACGCTTTTACGGCCACCTCCGCCACGCTGTCGCGACTACCAAAGGCCCCTTCGAGCAAAGCGGCAAACGCGAGCGATGGGCTGTGTCCACTTGCCCACACCACCAGAGCGCTCACCGCCAGCGCCAGGACAACAGCGAGCAGCGACGGCAAGAACTTGCTTGCCTCATCCCGCATGGTTTCCAGCACCACTCGCTTCCAATCCAGCCATCAGCGCTCCGAGTTTCGCTGGGTCCCAAGGGGGCGGCAAACTTTCGCTCAACCGACCTCGATACAACACAGCCACGCGGTCGCTCAGGGCAACAATTTCATCGAGGTCCGTGGAAATGAGCACCGCGGCTGCCCCCTGGCTTACGGCCTCGGTAATGGCGGCGTACACAAACTGCGTGGCAGCAAAGTCGAGGCCGCGCGTTGGGTTCACGGCCACCAGCACCCGTGGTTCTGCCGCAAGCTCGCGCGCGAGAATCGTGCGCTGTTGGTTGCCTCCCGACAACGTAGCAACAGGGGCGTCGAGAGCACCGGCCCGGATGCCGTACTTTTCCACCAGTTGCTGGCCGTACTCGCGCGCCTGTGCCCAATCGATCCTTCCCCCTCGTCGCGTGAACTTACCCAGCACTCGATCGTGCAACAGCAGGTTCTCGAGAACGGTCATTTCCAGCACCAACCCCTCACGGCGTCGGTCGGGAGGCACCAATCCCAAACCCGCGCTCAAGGCGTCCTTCGGGTTCCGTGCGACCGTGGTCTTCCCGGCCACGCATAGTTGGCCGGAGGTTGGCGGACGCAACCCCGCCAGGACCTCGAAGAGTTCCCGCTGACCGTTGCCATCCACCCCAGCGATTCCCAACACCTCGCCGGCGTGCAACGTAAAGGAAATGTCGCGCAACGAGGTACCGCTCGGCGCAGGCTCGCACGTCACCCGACGCAGCGCGAGCACTTCGCCGCCTCGGGAAGCCGGTGGTTTGCTCCAGCCGAGCGTGAATTGCCCCACCATCGCCCGGGCAAGGTCCGCCAAATCGGCTACTGGTGCGCGCATCTCGGCGACGACGCGCCCCTGGCGCAGCACCGTAATGCGGTCGGCAATTTCCTGCACTTCTGCGAGCTTGTGGGTGATGAACAAGACCGCTCGCCCTTGAGTTCTCAGTTGCCGCACCATGGCGAACAGTTGCTGAGTTTCCTGCGGCGTCAGCACCGCAGTGGGCTCGTCGAGAATGAGCACGCGGCTTGCGCGCCGGAGGGCTTTGAGGATTTCCAGTCGTTGCCGGGTGCCAACGGGCAAATCGCCCAGCCGCGTGTGCAAAGGCGGCAACTCCAGGCCCAGCTCCTGTGCCCAAGCCCGGACACGCACTGCGAGCTCGGCGGGTCGCAGCCGCCATTCGCCCGGTTCGGCGAAACTCAGCGCCAAATTTTCGGCCACGGTCAAGGAATCCACCAAGGCAAAGTGCTGGTGCACCATGCCAATGCCTGCAGCACGCGCGTCCGCCGGAGACCGGAAGTCGACCCGCTGCCCGTCGATCCATACTTCGCCAGCGTCCGGCACTTCTTCGCCTGCGAAGATGCGCATGAGCGTGGTCTTGCCCGCCCCATTCTCGCCCAGAACCGCATGCACTTCGCCCGCAAAGCACTGCAAGCTCACGTCGGCGAGCGCCTGCACCGTCCCGTATCGTTTGGAAATCCGGCGTGCGGCCAATACGACCGAAACGCCATCGGATGCCGCGCCTGGCGTCGACGCTGCCTGAACGGAGCGCTCCATATACCGCCGCGTCAGAACTCCACGGTTGGCACCTGGAGCTTGCCGGCCACGATTGCCGCACGCGCGTCAGCCAGTCGCTGCTTGACCTCTGCAGGAATCAGATGCTCGAGCCGGGGATTCAGGACCAAATCGACGACGCCGTCCTTCATTCCCTTGCGCTCGATCTTGCCCTCGAACTTCCCTTCCTTCACTTCGCGGGCAATTTGCACGAACGCCCGCGGGATATCGATCGTAGCACTGGCAATCACCACGTCCGGAGCCACGTCGTTTTGGTTTTTGTTCGCACCAAAGGCGAGCACCTGTTTCTCCTGTGCAGCTCGGAACACGCCTAGCCCTGCCGCATCGGCATTGTGGAACAGGAAATCCGCTCCCTGCTGGATGAGCGCGAGGCTCGCGGCCTTGGCTGCGCCCACGTCTTCCCAATTCCCGATGTACACCGTGGTCACCTGAAAATCGGGGCGGACCGACTTGGCGCCTGCCTCGAATGCCACGATGGTGCTCTTCACGGATGGGATCTCGATTCCGCCCACGGCCCCAGCCTTGCCCGTTTTTGACAACGACGCTGCCAGAATCCCTTCCAAGTACGTGGCCTCTTCCAATAGGAAACGGATGGGCGCAACGTTTTTCCGCACGGTATTTCCCGAAGTGGTGATGAACACCGTTCCAGGAAAATCCGGAGCTACCGCAGCCGCCGCTTCTTGGAACTCGAAGCCGTGGCCAAAGATCAGGTGGTAGCCGCGACGGGCAAAGTCGCGAAAACCCTCCTCGAACTCCGCTGGCGTTTTGGTTTGGATTTGCGCCACCTCGGCGCCAAGCTGATCGCGGATCGCAAGCAGTCCCTCGTACGCCAGCGCGTTCCATCCTGCATCGCTGACCGGGCCAGGGCTTAGCAGCGCGACTTTGAACGGCTTCTTTTCCTGCCCTGGCGCAAGCCCTGCGACCGCAACCGCCAACAAGCCGGCAAGCCAAGGCAGCCAAGAGTTCTTCATGCCCGCGGCTATAGCCAAGCACTTTTCGCACGCGCAACTATTTGACCCGCGCTTGTTCGTTCGCCAGCATGGAACGGATGTTCTCCGCATTTCTTGCCACTTTTCTTCTTCTGGCTACGCACACATCCGCCGCGAACCGCGACCCGCTCGTGGTCGCGGCAACCCTGTTTGCTCCCGCAAGTTGGCTGCAAACACTCGTGGGTACCGAAGCACAGGTAGTGGTGTTGCTCCCCCCAGGAGCGAACCCGCACACGTTCGAGCCACTGCCTGCGCAAGTGCGCTCGCTCCGCGAAGCAACACTGCTCGTGCAAATTGGCGCTGGTCTCGACGAATGGGCCGCCAAGCTCACACGGGTCGCCGAGCGACCGATCCGTGTGTGGACATTGGCAGAGCACGTACCTCTGCTGCCGCTCGACGAACACGAGCACGGCCGAGACCCGCACTTCTGGCTCGACCCAATTTTGGTCCGGGACCATGCGGTACCCGCATTGGTCGCCGCGCTCAGCGAGCTCGACCCTACGCGTGCAGAGGGGTTCCGGGCCCGGGGAGAACAGTTGCGTGCGGAACTCACCCAGCTCGATGCCCGACTGCAGCACCTCCTCGCCCCAGTGCGCGGCCGAGCATACGTTGCTGTTCACTCCGCGTGGCGTTACTTCGCCCGTCGCTATGGGTTGGTGGAAGCAGGAAGCGTGGAACCAATACCGGGGCGAGAACCGTCGGCCAAGGAGTTGATTCAGCTCGTGGAAAGCATCCGCCGCACCGGGGCGAGGGCGCTGGTGGTAGAGCCGTACTCCTTTTCGCGCACGGCCGAACAGCTTGCCGCCGAAACGCAGCTTCGGCTCGTGACGATCGATCCGTTCGGCTCGGGGGCGTTGATCGGCGGATACACTCGTTTGCTCGAAGCGAACGCGCACGCATTTGTGGAGGCGTTGCAATGAGCGAGGACACCTCATTGGTTGTCGAAACCCGGGACCTCGAAGTTCGCCTCGACGGGCGGCGCGTGCTTTGGGACATCGACCTGGCCATTCCACCTGGCCGCTTTGTGGGCATTATCGGCCCCAACGGCGCCGGCAAGACGACCCTGTTGCGCGTGCTACTCGGGCTCGTTCCAGCGAGCAGCGGCGTGGTGCGTGTGTTCGGCTTTCCGCCCCTCGAAGCGCGCCGGCGAGGGCTTCGCGTCGGGTACGTGCCCCAACGGCCCATGTTCGATCCGTATTTCCCGGTGTCCGTGTGGGACGTGGTGTTCATGGGCCGCGTACCGCGGATTGGCTGGTTCCGTTGGGGCGGAGCCGACGACCGTGCTCAGGTAGCCCGCGCGATTGCTCTCGTGGGCATGAAAGGCCACGAGCACCAGCGGCTATCGGAACTCTCGGGAGGCGAGCAGCAGCGCGTGTTTCTTGCGCGTGCCCTGGCTAGCGAAGCGCGCTTGCTCCTGCTCGACGAAGCGACTACGGGCCTCGACTTGCCGGCCCAGCACGAGCTGTACGCGTTATTGCAGCAGTTGCGCCGTGAACTGGGGCTCACGATTGTGGCGGTCTCCCACGACCTCATGGAGCTGGCCGCGCACGCCGATGAACTCGTGTGCATCAACGGCACGACACACATTCACGGCAACCCGCAGGTCGTGCTGCACAGCCACGAATTGCGCGAGGCTTACCGGTGCGAGTTCGATTTTCTCTATGCAGACCGCAGCCAGGCTGCGGCAAGTGTGCACAGGGCGGGAGAATGACCGACTGGCTTACGTACGGGTTTTTGCAGCGCGCCTTGTTGGCTGGGCTCGTGGCGTCCTGCCTGTGCGGTGTCCTGGGATTTTTCGTCGTCTTGCGGCGCCTGTCGTTCATTGGCGTTGGGATTTCCCATTCCGCTCTGGGAGGAGTGGCGCTCGGGGTTCTGCTCGGCATCGAACCCGTGGTTGCAGCGGCGGTTTTTGCCGCGTTGGTCGCGTGGTCGATTGGCTGGCTCGGCACAGCTGCCCGCCTCCACGAAGACACCGCGATCGGGGTGATGTTCTCGGCGGCGATGGCACTGGGGGTGATCTTGCTGAGCTTTTCCACTCAGTACCAAAGCGACTTGTTGAGCTACCTCTTCGGGAACATCCTCGCAGTGTCGCGCAGCGATGTCTGGCTGCTCGTGGGTATGGCCGCTGTCGTTTTGGCAGGCACCGCTCTGGTGTTCAAAGAACTCCTGTTCGCTGCCTTCGATGAAGAGGTGGCGCGGGCCAGCGGGTTGCCTGTACAACTCTTGGACTATTTTCTCCTCACCGCGCTGGCGCTCACGGTCGTTGTCGCGATGCGGGTCGTTGGCCTCGTGCTCGTCGAGGCCTTGTTGGTGATTCCCGCAGCTGCGGCCTACCAGCTAGCCCGCGGCTACAAAGGGATGCTCGCTTGGGCAGTCGCGCTCGCAAGCGGCGGAACCGTACTCGGCCTGGTCAGCTCGTACCAGTGGAACACACCCGCCGGAGCCACGATCGTGGTGGTGCAAACCGTTCTGTTCTTGCTCGCACTCGCTAGCCGCCGCGTGCGCGACACACACGCGCGGCGCTGAGACGGCGATCGCGCTCGCGATCCGAACGCTTGCCGCCGGATCCGTGTTGCGTCCGCGCGGCGCGCGGCTACTCGCGGAAGCCTGCAGCGGCCGCAAACGCATGCCGCAGCTCGTCGTACGAGTAAGCCACACGGAACTGAGGGAACTCGCCAGCGATTTTCTCAGGCGGTCGGAACAAAATCCCGTGGTCGGCCTCGCTGAGCATACTGATGTCGTTGTACGAGTCGCCCGCAGCCACCACGTCGAAGTTCAGCAGCTTCAAGGCCATCACTGCCTTGCGCTTGCCATCGCGGATCCGGATCCGGTAATCGCGCACGCGGCCCTCGGCATCCACCACGAGAGAGTTACAAAACAACGTGGGGTAGCCGAGTTTCGCCATCAGCGGGCGGGCGAACTCGTCGAACGTGTCCGACAGGATGATCACCTGGAAGCGCGCGCGAAGCCAATCCAGGAAGGCTGGAGCACCTTCGAGTGGGTTCATGCTCGCAATCACGGATTGAATGTCGGCGAGTTTCAACCCGTGCTGGTCGAGGATCTCGAGCCGGCGGCGCATGAGCTTGTCGTAGTCCGGTTCATCTCGGGTGGTGCGGCGTAGCTCGGCAATCCCCGTCCGCTCCGCCACGTTGATCCAGATCTCTGGCACCAGTACGCCTTCGAGGTCGAGACACGCAATCATATGCGGCGCCGTTAAGAACATCCTTTCGGTGGTTGCAAGAGCGCCGCTCATCCAGCCGGAACTTGCAACGCAAGCTCGGGGTGCCGCGGTTTTAGCGGCCGCCCACCGGTGCGCTCGAGCAATGCCGCCAGGGCAGCGATGGTTGCGGGAACGTCGTTTTCGGCCCAACGGTGCGGATCGGGCGGATTTGCCAAAGAGAAAAAGTGCAGCCAGCGATGCGGCTGCCACACGAGTTGCTTCGACGGGCGACTGACCTCGACGGTCGCACTTGGCACCCCAAAGGCATCGAGGAGGAACAAATCGAGCTGGCCGGCTAGTGTCGACCACGGCTCGGGCACAGGCCGGTAACGGCACCACGTTTGGTGCGCGGGGAACACCGTACGAAACACGTCGAAGATCCGTGCGCACTCCTGCGTGTCGGGCTCCGGGAAAAACACCACGCCCCCGAAACTGTGAAAGTGCAACGCGGCGCAAAATCCTTCGCGCAGACACAGGCGTGCAAGCGCCATACACTCGGGCTCGCTCAACGGCTGCGGTCCGCGGTAGTAAGGCGACCACGTGCGCTCGCTACTGGAATTCCAACCGCGCCGGCCGGGAACAGGCACATACGGGAAGTTCCGATTCGGGTCGACCCCGTTGGCGGTCACCCGCGACCCAGCAAGGCCCACCCAACCCCAGCGCCGCCATACCCGGAGTGCGCCGTCGGGATTCAACAGCGGGACCACGCACACCACTGCTTGTTGCACCAGAAGACGCGCCTCCGGACCACCGCCAAGGAGCCTCTCCACCAATGCGCGCGCCACAAATCCAGCGACAAATTCTGCCGCGTGGATTTGGCCAGTGACCAGCAAGCGCGGCACGCCGGTTCCGCCGGTAGCACTGGATAGGTGGAAGGCAAACAGCGGATGCCCACGCGAGGAAGTACCGATCTCCTCTACTTGGCAGCCGAGCGCACGTGCGCGCTGCGCAAGCTCCACTGTCGCTGTTACGGGATTCGGATAGAAGCGCAACCAGCGGCTGCCCACGCGCTCTCCTGCTCGTTCGGGCATCGACACCGCCCTTACTGCAGGAGCCCCGGAACCGCGAGCGTGAACGGCGCAATGCGTACGTCGAACGCTTCGCCGCTTTCGCTGATCATGCGATAGCTGCCGTGCATACTGCCCAAGGGCGTCGGCAGCGGGCAACCCGAAGTGTACGCAAACTCCTGGCCTGGTCTCAGCACGGGCTGTTCCCCCACCACGCCAAGGCCGCGAACTTCCTGCACCTCGCCATGCGCATCGGTGATAATCCAGTGGCGGCTCCATAGCTGTGCGGAAACATCGCCTTCGTTGGTAATACGCACGTGGTAGGCAAAGAACCAACGGCCCTGTTCTGGGTCCGAGTGTTCCGGCAAGAACCGCGATTCCACCCGGACCCGGAAACCACGCGTACACGCCTCGGAGAAAAACGTTTCCGACATGTCGCCGCGCGCCATAGTCTCTGTGGAACCGCTGGTCAACGCGGCCGCGGTGCAGCTTCCCGCACGACCTCGGGACGCCGCCGGCCGCCACAGCCCAAGGCTCACTGGGTGTCGGATCGGCATGGGGCGGCGCCACCATGCCCTCCGCCGCACGCACACCACTCAAGGCCGTTCCAGAATCCGGTAGAACAAGCTGGGAGCGCTGGCAGCACGCCGGCAAAACGAACAATCAACGAAACACACTCAAAGCCAAAGTGGCGCTCGGCTTCTTTGGCTGCCCTTGACTCGGCAGGAAACTATGCCATCCGAAGCGGCCCGAGGTTCGCGCTGCAGGAGGTACGATGACACAGCGTCCCTTTCGAGTGTTAGGAGTGCAACAAATTGCCATTGGTGGGTTGGACAAATCCCGCCTGCGCCAATTGTGGGTGGACTTGTTCGGCCTCGAACTCACCGGCTCTTTTCGCAGCGAGAGCGAAAATGTCGACGAGGACATTTGCACCCTCGGCCAAGGCGCCACGCGCGTAGAGGTCGATCTGATGCAGCCGCTCGATCCAGAAAAACGGCCGAAGGTTCATGAACCGCCACTCAATCACATCGGACTGTGGGTCGACAACCTCCGCGCCGCTGTCGATTGGCTGACCCAAAAAGGCGTGCGCTTTGCGCCAGGAGGCATACGCAAAGGCGCTGCCGGGTACGATGTGTGCTTCATCCACCCGAAGGGCAACGACGAATTTCCCCTCAGTGGTGAAGGGGTTCTCATCGAGCTGGTGCAAGCTCCACCGGAAGTGATTGCCGCCTTGTCTCCGTCCCGGTAGCTGTCTCGAGCGAACCCCAAGGCAGCGTGCGCCGCGCGCGAGCGGAGGTCCGGTTCAGCCGCGCAACCGCTGGATTCTATTCCCCACGAATTTCGCGGCTCGGCTGACCGCGCCGTGCAGCACCCGCAAGCCGCGGCGTTGAAAACCGCGGATCCACCTTTCCACTTGCTCCAAACTGACACCTACGGTGGACGCGATGTCTTCCTCGTCCTTGCCCTCGGCAGCAGCCAACAAAACCTGAGCTAACAGCCGCCGCCCTGGGTTCGGACCGCGGCTCCAGGCAACGAGCAGTCGCTCCATTGCCGGAGTCAGCCGAATGCGCAACTCGCGACCGCGGCGCCAGTAGCGCTCCGGAATATCGTGCCCGCGAAGGATTTGGCGAATCCCTTCGACGCTCACGTCCTCGACAATTCCCTGCTCGATCAAATAACTCCGCAGCCGCCGCAACGACCAACGCGCGTGGCCCAAGCCCAGCGTCCGTGGCGAGGTCTGCGCCAACTGCACAATTTTCGCTCGCACTTCCTCGCTAAAGACAATAGGGCGAGTGGTCCCGGTGGCCGCGTGGGTCAGGCCCGCAACCCCTCGCTCGTAAAACCGTAACAGCCGATTCCGCACCGTGTTGGGATGCACACCGACCGTCAGTGCCACTGCGCGAAGCGGCAACCCCTGTGCTCGGGCCAACACGATTTTCGCGTTCCGCGCAACCCCCTCCGGACCGTTTCGAGCAAGCCATTCGAGCTCACGCCGTACCGCTTCCGGCAGGTCGAGTGGCTTGCGAAGCGACTGTTTCGTCATCGATCACACTCCTCCTAACCTACTCTGACCCTGCGCAATACGCATGCTGCGTACTCCAACCCATCGGCGAAGTCAACATCAAAGCAGGGACTGTTGCGCGCTTGGTTGTTGCTGCGGTGGAGCGATCTGGAGTCCCAGTGACTGTTCGCTGGGCAGCACCTTATCGCTCGCTCGCCGAGATACCCGGCAACGTTCCTCTCGTCTTCGCCGAGCTCCGGTACGAAACTCGGCAGAGGAACAACTTGTCAGCGCGCCCTAGCAGCAGAGCCGCGTTCCGAAGCCCGCGCGCAGGGCGGCCCAACGCATTTGCGCGGGGCGCTCGCCTGCATGTTCCGCAAATGGTCCTCCGTGCAGCGCCGGCGGGCCCAGCCACCGCGAGCGCTCGACCGAGGCTGCCCTGCTTTTTCCGGTCATCACAGGTTGGGCGGGAGGTTCCCGGCGCGAACACTGGCACGAGCGCCCGCGAGTGATTAGTAACTGTGCCGCTTTCCTACCGGCGCATTTTGTCGTCCGATGGTTTCCTACGAAGTTCCTTCCCGCTTTCGGCTTAGCAGGGTGAACAAGAACGAACGGAAAGGAGGAATCATGCGGATTGCACAAGTTGCCCCGTTGATCGAAAGCGTTCCGCCCAAGCTTTACGGGGGCACGGAGCGGGTGGTTGCGTATCTTACCGAGGCGCTCATCGATATGGGTCATGAGGTCACCCTGTTTGCCAGTGGCGACTCGAACACACGCGCGCGTCTAGTATCGACGTGCCCGCGGGCGTTGCGCCTGGATCCCGCGGTGCGCGATCCGCTTCCGCACACGTTGCTGCTGATCGAACGGGTGCGCCAAATGGCCGACGAGTTCGACATCCTGCACTTTCACGTCGACCTGCTCCATTTCCCGACCTTCCGGGGGTACAAGCATCGCAGTGTCACGACTTTGCATGGGCGGCTGGACCTGCCGGATCTCCTGCCTTTTGCTCGCGAGTTCGACGACATGCCGGTGGTATCGATCTCCGACGCCCAGAGAACTCCCCTCCCGTTCATGAACTGGGTGGCAACCGTTCCGCACGGTCTGCCAAAAGATCTGTTGACCTTTCAGCCCAAGCCAGAGGGGTACTTGGCATTTCTCGGCCGAATTTCCCCGGAAAAAGGGCCGGAGCGAGCCATCCGAATTGCGCGGCGCGCTGGTTTGCCGCTCAAAATTGCCGCGAAAGTAGACCGTGCAGATCAGGCTTACTACGAGACAGTCGTCCGCCCGATGCTCCGTCAGCCCGGCATCGAGTTTCTCGGGGAAATTCGCGAAGCGGAAAAGTCAGAATTTCTGGGAAACGCCGTGGCTCTGTTGTTCCCCGTAGACTGGCCTGAGCCGTTCGGACTGGTGATGATCGAAGCGATGGCGTGTGGCACGCCCGTGATTGCGTTTCGGCGGGGTTCGGTGCCCGAGGTTCTCGACGACGGGGTTACCGGGTTGATTGTCGACGACGAAGCGCAAGCCGTGCGCGCAATCGAGCGCGCGCAACGTCTCGACCGAAGGGCCATTCGCGCCGTGTTCGAGCGCCGCTTTACTGCAGAGCGCATGGCGGCCGATTACGTTTCGGTGTACCGACGGCTGCTCCAGCACGAGTACAACGGAAAGCTCGAAGAAGCCGCATGAACGAGGCGGACCTCAACGCGCCGACCTTTTACATCCCGGCGCTGGGCTCGGGAGTGGAACGCAGCCGTATTTTGAAACACGGCGACACGTTTGCCGTGTTCGACCTTCTCGGCGACCTTCCCGGCCAACCCCGGAGTGTGGAAGGGATCTACCATCGCGACACCCGCCACCTGCATTACTTGCGGCTGAAACTCGACGGGCGTACCCCGCTGCTGCTCAGTTCACACGTGCAACGCAACAACGCACGCCTGAACGTCGACTTGACGAACCCCGATTACTGGCGCGACGGCCAACTCTTGCTGCCTCGCGATACGGTACACCTCGGGCGCATGAAGTTTTTGTGGGAAAGCGGGGTGTACGAAATCCTCACGCTCAGGAACTTCGCGAACCGCCACCTCCGCATCACTGTGGACCTCGAGTTCGGGGCCGACTTCAGCGACATTTTCGAGGTGCGCGGCCTGCGCCGCGAGCAGCGGGGAACGCGCGAGGATCGCGTCGACGGAACCTGCCAAGTCTGGCTCCGCTACCACGGCCTCGACCGACAGACACGCTTCACGCGGATCGACTTTCACCCGCAGCCAGCGGAACTCACCACTGCCTCGGCACGTTACGTTTTCGAGCTGGCGCCCGCCCAACGCGTGCGCGTCGCCATCGTGGTGCGTTGCGGAAGCGATAGCGGCGACGTGCCTGCGGCCGCGTCGCTGGCGCGCGGTGTGCGCAAAGCGCACCGCGCCCGTGTGCTTGCCAGCAAGCGCTTTCCAACCATCACCACCGGCGATGAGTTGTTCAACGAGTGGCTGTGCCGGAGCACCGCCGACTTGGTCATGCTCACCACCGACACGCCGTACGGTCCTTACCCCTACGCAGGCATCCCCTGGTTTTCCACGGTGTTCGGGCGCGACGGACTCTTAACGGCGTTCCAAGTTCTCTGGGCGAACCCAGACTATGCTCTTGGCGTGTTGCGGTTCCTCGCAGCCCACCAAGCCGACACACGCAACCCCGCGCAGGCTGCCGAACCAGGAAAAATTCTGCACGAGCTGCGGCAAGGCGAAATGGCCAACACGGGAGAAATCCCATTTGGTGCGTACTACGGTAGCGTGGATGCCACGCCGTTGTTCGTTTGGCTCGCCGCGGAGTATTTCCGGCGCACGGGCGACGCCGCAGCCATGCGTGCGTTGTATCCCCACATTCAGCGCGCGCTCGAGTGGTTCGATACGGCCACCGATCCCTGGGGCTTCTTACGCTACTCGGGAGAAACTCAGCGCGGCCTCGCCAACCAAGGGTGGAAAGACTCCGAGGACTCCGTGTTTCACGCCGACGGGCAGCTCGCCCGTGGTCCGATCGCACTTTGCGAGGTGCAAGGCTACCTGTACGCGGCCCGTTTAGGAGCCGCCACCATTGCGCGTGCGCTCGGCGATCACGAACTGGCGCAGGTGCAAGAAGCAAAAGCCGCAGCATTGCAGCAACAATTCGAGGCCCGGTTTTGGTTGCCCGAGCGCAAGTATTATGCCCTCGCACTGGATGGCGACAATCGACCCTGCGCGGTGTTGGCCTCGAATGCTGGTCACTTGCTGCTTTCCGGCATTTGCCACCCCCAGCGAACCCAAGAAGTACGAGCGGCCCTGTTGTCTCCCCGGTTTTTTTCCGGCTGGGGCATTCGAACCGTGGCCGCAGGCGAGGCGCGGTACAACCCAATGTCGTATCACAACGGTTCCGTGTGGCCCCACGACAATGCTCTCATCGCGATGGGCTTCGCGCGCTACGGAGACGCCGAGGGCTTTGCCCTGTTGTTCCATGCACTGTTCGACGCGGCGGTGCACATGGAGCTGCGCCGGCTGCCAGAACTTTACTGTGGATTTACGCGGCGCAGAGATGCTGGGCCGACGCTGTACCCCGTGGCCTGCTCGCCGCAAGCATGGGCGGCAGCCGTGCCGTGGGCTCTGTTGGGCGCCTCTCTTGGAATCGATGTTGATGCCGCTCGGTCGGCTGTCATCTTGCGCCGACCGGTACTGCCCCGGTTCCTCGACTGGGTGCGAATTTGCAACCTGCGTGTCCTCGGCGGAGAACTGACCCTCCACTTGCGGCGGGCCGATCGCACGGTCGCCGTAGAGGTGGAAGACGCGAGCCCTGGTTTGCGGGTCGAAGTACAACCGCGGTAGCGACCTCACTCGCGGGCGAGGCGCAGCCGCGCATCGACCACCACCACACCTTCTCCAGGCGGCAGCACTTTCACCGGGTTTAGGTCCAACTCGCGCAACTCGGGAACAAGTTCGACAAGCGCCGACACGCGCTGGATCAACTCGGCAAACGCATCCTTGTCACCCGCCGGCATGCCGCGATAGCCAGACAGCAGGGGTGCGGTGCGCAAGCTTTCGATCATTTCCCGCGCATCCAGGTCGGTTACCGGTGTCAGCCGAAAGCACACGTCGCGCAGTAACTCCACCAGCACGCCTCCCAAGCCACAGACCACGAGGGGGCCGAACGTGGGGTCGGTCACCACCCCCACCATGGCCTCGTGCCCTCCCACGATCTGCCGCTGCACGAGTACGCGTTCCAACGCCCAGCCATGTTCCGCCAGTTGGGCCCGCATTTCCGCCACGGCGGCTTCCACTTGCTCGGGGGCGAATAGGTTCATGACCACTCCACCAACTTCCGTTTTGTGCAGCAACCCAGGCACCTGTGCTTTCACCACGAGCGGGTAGCCCAGGCGCTCTGCCGCTTCGACCGCTTGCTCGCACGGAACGGTTTCCCCTGCTGCAACGCGAATTCCCGCGGCACGCAGCAGTAAACTCGTGTCGTGCTCGTCGACCCAGATCGGCTCGGTGGCGTGAGCGACGACCCGATCGACCACGGCACGGATGGTGTTCTCGGCAAAACGATCGAGGCGGAGTTCCTGGCCCCGAGGACGCTCGCGCCATCGCCGATAGCGATACGCTTTTGCCAGAGCACGCGCAGCGTCTTCCGGAAAACGGAACGACGGTAGCGGTCCGCGGGGCCCTCGAGCCAGTTCTCGTGGGATACCGCGGGAAGACAGAAACACATTCAGTGCGGGTTTGTGCGCCGGAATGCGGCCAACCGCGCGGGCGATGGCTGCCGCGGTTTCCTCCACCTGTGTGAGAAACAACGGAATGAAAATGGCCACCACACAGTCGATGTTCGGATCGTTCCCTACCAGTTCCAGGCTGCGCTCGAATTGCTCCGGGGTTGCCGATGCAATGATGTCGACCGGGTTCGCGAGGCTCGCTTGGGGAGGCAAAAACTCCGCGAGCGCGGACCGTGTTTGCGCGCTCAACTCGGGAAGCGTCAGGCCGTGCGCTTCGCAGGCGTCGGCGAGCAAAATGCCCGGACCACCCGCGTTGGTCACGACTCCGACCCGCGGCCCTGGCGGCACTGGCTGGGTCGATAGCAACGCCGCAACATCGAACAGCTCTTCCAAAGTGTCCGTGCGGATCACGCCCGCTTGTTCGAACAACGCGTCCACCGCCACATCCAGGCTTGCCAATGCCGCCGAGTGGCTCGCGGCTGCGCGCGTGCCTGCCGCAGAGCGCCCCGATTTGACTGCCACAATCGGTTTTTCACGCGCCACCACAGGTGCAATTCGCGCAAATTTGCGCGGGTTTCCGAAACTCTCCAAGTACAACAAGATGACCTTCGTCGACGGATCGTCGAGCCAGTACCAAAGTAAATCGTTGCCCGACACGTCGGCCTTGTTCCCGACCGACACGAACGTGGCAATGCCGACGTCCAGAGTGCGTACCGTGTCCAAAATCGCCAGCCCGAGTGCACCGCTTTGCGAGAGCATGCTGATGTTGCCTCGCGGGGGAAACGTGGGGGCGAAGGTGGCGTTCAGGGAGACTTCGGGGTCGGTGTTCAGCAACCCCATGCAATTCGGTCCGACCATGCGCATGCCCGAGCCACGCACCAATTGGCGCAAGCGCTGCTCGCGCTCCCGGCCTTCAGGGGAACTTTCGCCAAAGCCGGCGGAAATCACCACGACAGCCCGCACGTGCGCCCGGGCACAGTCCGCCACCACCTCTTCCACCGCTGCTGCCGGCACCGCAATCACCGCAAGATCCACCGGCCCGGGCGCTTCCGAAACCTTGCGGTACACCGGCAACCCCTCGATCCGATCCTCGCGGGGATGGATCGGATACAATGCTCCGCGAAAGCCGCACTCCTTGAGGTTTTTCACCAACGCATTGCCCACGGTGTTTGGTCGGTTGGACGCGCCCACGACTGCCACCGCGCGGGGGTAAAAAAACGGGCGAATGCTTTGCGCCACAGCTTGGCGTTCTCGGGTTTCCACGGCCACGCGATATTCGGGTGTTTCCGCCGTGGGGAACGACACGTGCACGATGCCGCCCTCCACCGTGCGGGCCACGTGGAAACCACTGCGGGCAAAAACTTCGAGCATCTGATTGTTTTCCCCAAGCACGTTTGCCTCGAACTCGGTCACCCCCATGTTGCGGGCAATGTTCACGAGGTGTTCCAGCAAGGCAGTGCCAATGCCCTTGCCCTGGTACTTGTCGGCCACGGCGAACGCGACCTCCGCTCGGTGCGGGTCGCCTCTCGGCGGCACGATGTAGCGGCCAACGCCAATAATTCGCTCGGTCCCGTCCTCCAGCAGCGTGGCCACCAAGGCAACGTGCGTGACGAAGTCCGGCTCTGTAAACGCCTTCAGTTCTTCGTCGGTCAGTCGCTTCTTTGCGCTAAAAAACCGGAAGTACACCGACCGCTCGCTCAAGCTGTTGAAGTGGTCGAGCAGCCGCTGTTTGTCGTCTGGCCGGATCGCGCGGATGCGAATCGAACTGCCGTCCCGCAACACGACCGTTGTGTCGTACGACCGCGGATCAAATCCCATGCCTCCACCTCGTAGGCCAACAACAAAGCACGAAGCCTGCGGCGGGGAAACGTCTGAAATCTTGCGCGAGGCGAAATTCTTCTCTTCCCCCCGTGACAACGCCGTGCGATTCGGTAGATTGCGTCGGCTTTTGTAGGCGGAACCACGGACGGAGGAGGACGATTGTTCCATGTTGGTGATTGGTGTGCCGCGGGAAAGTTTCCCAGGGGAGCAGCGGGTAGCGCTGATTCCCGCGTCCGTACCGGCACTCGCAAAAATTGGCTGCAAGGTGTTGATCGAACGAGGCGCCGGGGAACTCGCTGGCTATACGGACAAGGCATACGAGGAGCACGGGGCGACGCTGGTGCCGGATCGCGCCACGGTATTCGAACAAGCGCAGGTCATCGTGCAAGTGTTAGGGATTGGCGCCAACCCCCCACGCGGACGGGAGGACTTATCTCGGTTCCGTGCCGGGCAAGTGGTGGTGGGGTTCCTGCGTGCTCTCGGTAACCCAGAGGCAATCGAAGCACTCGCCAAAACTGGCGTGTCTGCCTTCGCCATCGAGATGTTGCCCCGGATTACCCGCGCGCAATCCATGGACGCCCTGACCTCCATGGCCACGATTGCCGGATACAAAGCAGTGCTCGTCGCCGCCCACGCGCTGCCAAAAATGTTCCCCCTGATGATGACTGCGGCGGGCACCTTGCGCCCGGCCAAGGTGCTTGTTCTCGGTGCCGGCGTGGCGGGCCTGCAAGCCATCGCGACGGCCCGAAAGCTTGGCGGCGTCGTGTCCGCGTACGACATTCGCCCGGCAGCGAAGGAACAGGTCCTGAGTTTGGGAGCGCGCTTTGTCGAACTCCCGTTGGAGACGCAAGACGTCGAGGACAAAAGTGGCTATGCGAAGCCGCAGGACGAGCGTTTCCTCGAGCGGCAACGCGAATTGCTCGCGAAGGTCATTGCCGACAGCGACGTGGTGATCACCACGGCAAACGTACCCGGAAGGAAGGCCCCCGTGTTGGTGACCGCGGAGATGGTTGCGGGAATGGCTCCGGGTTCGGTCGTTGTGGACCTCGCCGCCGAGCGGGGCGGCAACTGTGCCGTAACTCGGGCCAACGAGGAAGTGCTGTATCACGGAGTACGCGTATTCGGGCCGGTAAACCTCGCCGGCACTGTTCCGTATCACGCCAGCCAAATGTATTCGAACAACATCGTCGCGTTCTTGCTCCACGTCTTTCCAAAGGGAGAACTACAGTTCGACCTCAGCGATGAGATCACGGCGGAGACCCTCGTCGCCCACGAAGGGCGCGTGGTGCACCCCGCGGTGCAAAATGCTCTCGCACGCGGGCAATAAGCGTTGCATCGACAAAGAAAGGAGGCCGGTGATGGGCGATTTTGTCGACATCCTCACCATCTTCGTGCTCGCCATCCTGGTGGGATTCGAGGTGATCAGCAAAGTGCCGCCGACGTTGCACACCCCGCTCATGTCGGGCTCAAATGCAATTTCGGGGATTACCATCGTGGGAGCGATTCTGTCGCTCGGCATGCAGCACACAACGCTCACGGCAGTTCTGGGATTCGTGGCTGTGGTGTTCGCCATGATCAACGTCGTCGGCGGCTTTCTCGTCACCGACCGCATGCTTGGTATGTTCAAGAGAAAGGAATGAACCCGTGTCGCTGGCTGTCATCAATGTCGCGTACCTCGTCGCGGCGCTGCTGTTCATTTGGGGCCTGAAAGAGCTTGCCCATCCGCGCACCGCACGGCGCGGCAACTGGATTGCCGCGCTGGGCATGCTCATCGCCATCGTGTTCACGCTGCTCGACCAGCAGGTTCTGTCGTACAGCGCAATCTTCGTGGCACTGGTGATCGGGTCGGCCATTGGTGCGGTGCTGGCGATGCGGATTCGCATGACCGCCATGCCGCAAATGGTGGCGTTGCTGAACGGCTTTGGCGGCGGCGCCTCCGTGTTGGTTGCGGGGGCCGCGCTGATCGAAGCGGTAGGGATTGCCGAGCGACCGGTGACCCTGCAATTGACCATCGCCACGGCTGCATCCGGCCTGATTGGAGCAGTGACGTTCTGGGGCTCCCTGGTTGCCTTTGCCAAGCTGCAGGAAATCATCTCCGGCCAACCGATTCTGTTGCCAGCGCGCCATGCCATCAACGCTGTGCTGGCCGTGGTTACGCTCGCTCTTAGCGTTGGCGTTGTGGCGCAGCCGGAGAACATGTGGCTTTACTGGCTCGTGGTCGCAGTAGCTTCGGTGCTTGGGGTGCTCACGGTCATCCCCATTGGTGGCGCCGACATGCCGGTCGTGATTTCCCTGTTGAACTCCTACTCCGGTCTTGCAGGGTGCGCCACAGGCTTCGTTCTCAACAACAACATGCTGATTATCGCCGGGTCTCTCGTCGGCGCGAGCGGCATTATTCTCACGCAGATCATGTGCAAAGCCATGAACCGCTCGCTCCCCAACGTGCTGTTCGGTGGCGTGGGAGTCGTTGCTGCCGGCAGCGCGACCGACGAAATTTACGCTGGCCGCATCAAGGCGGCCACGGCGGAGGAAATTGCCATGCTGCTCGAGAGCGCCCGGCGGGTGCTCATCGTCCCGGGGTATGGCATGGCTGTGTCGCAAGCGCAGCACGCGGTGCGTGACCTCGTGCGTTTGCTCGAATCCCGAGGAACCGAGGTGGCCTTCGCCATTCATCCGGTTGCCGGCCGGATGCCCGGGCACATGAACGTCCTGTTGGCAGAAGCCGACATCCCATACGAAAAAATGCTCACCATGGAGGAAGCCAATCCCCTGTTCGAGCAAACCGACGTGGCCATTGTCATTGGTGCCAACGATGTGGTGAACCCGATTGCGCGCGATCAAGCGAGTGGCCCGATTGCAGGCATGCCCATCTTAGACGTCGATAAGGCCCGCACCGTCGTCGTGGTCAAGCGTTCCCTTTCCCCCGGATTTGCCGGCATCCCGAATCCACTGTTCGCAGCAGACAACACGCTCATGTACTTCGCAGACGGGAAAAAGGCCATTTTAGACCTGATCAACGCCCTCAAGGATTTGTGATCCCGCACCCTCGACCGGGTGAGGGGCAACCGTTCTCTACTGCCAGGAGCGGAGCGTGGCGCGGTTTGTCGTCAGCGTTGACGTCCTCGTCGCCCAGCACAATCCCGAGTAACCGCTGCGCCGTGAACTTGCGCACAGGGAGCCCGACCGCGCCAGGATTACGGCTGTCGGTTCCGTAGCATGGTAGGGGCGAAAAATTTTTCTTCCCTACCAATTGCTACGCGGACTGCCGCGGGCCGCACACGCCTCGGGGGCATGTAGCAACCGCTCCGTTTTCGCACGGCTAAGTGCCGCGATACATGTGAATGCGTTTCTTGTCGGGCGTCGTAGCCAGAAGTTCCGAAATGGTTTTGTGTAGTTCCGGGTGCCGCAAGCTGGGTGCAAGTTCGCTCAAAGGCAGCAAAACAAACTTTCGGTTCGGCAGCTCCGGGTGGGGAATTTTCAGGTTCCGCTTGTTCAAAACCAACCCCTCGTACAGCAAAATATCGAGGTCGATCACCCGGTTGCCCCATTTCTTGCCTTTCACCCGCTTCCGCCCCATTGCTTTTTCGATTGCTTGCAGCTTGCGAAGCAGCTCTTCCGGGGAAAGCTCGGTTTCCACCTCGATCACCGAGTTCACGAACCACTGCGTGGCATCACCGTGTGGCTCGCTTTCATAAAACGACGACTGTTTCACCACCCGCGTACGGGGCAGTTCCTGGATCCTCCGCACTGCTTCCAAGTGGTTGGCTTTTCGGTCGCCGAGGTTCGAGCCAATTGCGATGAACACCTGATGAGGCATCGTCGCTCAACCTCCCCTCTGGCTTTCCCAGCCTCCTCCTAATCCCTCGCGCCCCGGCAAACCGGGCCACCGCAGAACCGCAAGCCGACGTTCGTGTTCATATCGTGGTTTGATGCCCTTGACAACTTTCCAAACGCCATTCTTTCCGCCGCCGCGCCCGTTCGCACGCGATCCACGAGACCGGTCACGCCCTGCTGAACCCCTCAAAAGCCCGGGTCCCGAACTGGCTTCGGGCTCGCTCTACGTTCGCCCTATTCGCCACAGCCGGCCCAATGACGCCCGACACGCACAGCCCCGCATCTCCTCCTGCCGCAACCCCCGCCGCGGGCTGCCAAAGGCCCCGCTGGGTAGCACCCCGTGGAGTCTTCGCGCGAGCGGACACCCCCGCGTGATCCCAGCAGACAAAATTCCAAACCCCAAACCGCTTGAACGTGGGACGCGACCCCGGCAGGATAAGCCCCGTTCGGGGCCGATCCACGGCCCCGCTTGCTCCCCGAGCTAGATGCCTCGTCAGGGCCTTCCGCCGGTTAGATCGCGGAGGTTACCTTCTGGAGGAGCTTGCGGATGTACGGATCCCGATCCTCCAGCCGGAAAAGAACGTTCCGGGCCTCGAATTCTTCCTTGCTCATGCCCCCATGCCACCAACGAACCTGGTTCCACGGCGTGCTGGAAATAATGAAAGAATTGAGCACAACCGCCGGGTCGCCGAGTTGGTGTTCCAAGTCCTTGATCGTTTGATGAAAGCGAATCTTCGGATCGTCCGGGCCCTCCAGATTCCGCAGCCCCTTGGGATCGATGAAGTTTACGTACTGCTTGCCATTCACCACGAGCCAGAGGATGAAATCAGGATAGAAGTTCCCCGCCTCGAAGAAGCCGATGCCGCGCCCACGACTTAGGTTGCGGAGCAGGTAGAGTTCCTTGCCCTTGAGGAACTCCTTGCCGTCGCTCGATTCGCAGAACTTCTGAAGGTCCAGCACGAAGTCGCGCTCGCCCTCGTTCTCCAACACGACGGGCTTGACCTCGATCAGGTCGTCGCCGATGTAGATCAGCGGTTCGTAGACGTGACGACCGAAGGCGATGGCATGTAGGCACTGGAACTCCACATCGCGTAAGTGGCCCGCCTCAATCGCCCCCTTGAGCTCCTCCAGCTTCTCGATGATGTCCTCGCGCGACTGCTCGATGAACAGGCGGTATTCCTGAATGAAGTTCGGATCGTCCTCGGAGAGCTCACGGTACTCCAAGTTCGCCGCCTCGAATTCCTGTTTTTTGAACTTGTAGTACCGGTCGATGTATTTCTTGAGCAGAGAGCAAGCAATTTCTTGCCAACACCGCACCTGTTGGAAGGAGCGGAACTGCATCTCTTCCTTAGGGATCAGCAGCTTGTACCAAGTTGTGTCCTCGAGGAGACGAGGGATGCTCGCGCGTTGCAAGCTGAGGTTCGACCACCCCCGCTCGTTCTTGAAGCGTTGAAGTTCAAAGTAAACTTCCTCGAAGTCCAGAAAGGCCAGGTGCCTCTTTTCCAGGTAGCACTGATCTCGCCGCGCGGGCTGGCTGCTCGTACCGGGCGACCGGCTCACCATGGCCTCCACCTTCGGATACCAATCGAGCACGACTGGATACTTTTTGAGGTGTTCGGGTGGACGACTCTCGAGCACGATGTCCGGGACATCCTTCTTGAAATCAACGCCCTCTTTAAGCCGAACGACCTTCAGCTCCTTGCTACCAAGGGTCTTGATGACCGGAAGCACGAACTCGATCCGGTCCTCGTTCGCTGGCAGGCCTTCCTCTTCGAGATACTCCTTGAATTGGCGCATGTAGTCGGCGCGGATGCCAAAGATGTTGAGCGTCTCCAGCGTCTCGATGTTCTTGGGTGCGGCCACGTTCTCAAGCCTCCGGCTCCGCTTGAGCGAAAAGTCCTTGCCCTTGAGCCGCACACCGCGACCGAAGAGCTGGATGATCTGTGGGCCCTCGTTTCGCCCGACGTTCATGAGCCCCATGGTACTGACACGCCAGCTCGACCAACCCTCAGTGAACTTCTTCGATCCGATGAGCATGTTGATCTTCGATGCTTTGTCGTTCAGCGTACGGAAGAGAGAGTCGGAGAACTCCTTCTCCGTGACGACTAGTTCCCCCTGCCCCTCGCAGAGCTTGCAGAGCGCCGAGGCGTCGCCGACGTTGATCACGCCAAACGGGTCGTTGCCGCCTAGCCGGAGAGCGACCTCACCGTCGGTGCCCTTCAGATTCTCGACGTGCAGCGCTGCAGGCGTGGGGGCATTGAACAGCACGCTTAGGAGCTCGGTAAAGACTTGCTCGGCCGAGAGGCGCAGTGTGTTCAAATACTGAAATGCCCCGGCGAAGATGTCCCGCCCTTGGGCATCGAGCAATCCGGAGCGTCCCTGCAGCAGTTGCTCAATGACGGAAACGCTGTCACCACGCTCCCGAACGAACCGCGCCAGGAACAAAAGGATGTCCACGACGTCCGACACCTTCCGCCCCTGTTGTGTGCGCACTGCGTTGACGCTCCCGCCCACAAAGACCCAAAGTGGGCGCTCGATCATGAAGGGCCGGAACTCCTCCGGCTTGTCTCCGTAGAGCTTGAGCTGCTGATAAAAGGTGAGGAGGCAAGCGGTGAGATAGCGACGTCGGATGCCTTCGTCCGAGTCGTCCGCCAGGTTCAGAATGCGATAGTCCTTGCCGTAGCCGTCGGCGTAAAAGTATTTGTACGAGTAGTCGAAAAGGATGCACTTGGCGTAGGTCTGCTCGAGTTTGCGGTTGCCGCTGGCCTTCATCGCCTGCCCAAACGTCGCGGAGTACTCGAACGAGAAGCCGTTCTCGCAGAGCTGGTTCCGCTTCTGCATCCAAGCGCCAGTCTCGGCACCGCTAGTGCCACGATGGCCTTCGTCCACGAGGACCAGGTTGTTTCCCTCGAACGCGTCCACGGCCACCGTTTTCTCGCCCATCTCGTCACGTAGCTTGTGAATGTCGAGGATCTCTACGGCGCGGCCCGTGAAAAGACCCCGCCCCTCCTTCGAGAAGAGTTCGGCGTCGATGCCCGAAAGCCGGAACTCTTCCAGATGCTGGTGCGAGAGCCCCTCGTTCGGCGTGAGGAGGATGATGCGGTTCACCGGCTTGCCGCCGTGGAGATTCAGGTAGTGTTGGTACTGGAGGATGTTGATGTGCATGAGCAGCGTCTTGCCGCTGCCGGTCGCCATCCAAAAGGCCAGCTTGTTCAGGTCCTGCCTGGTGTACGGCTCGATGGGGCTTGGCTCCGGCGCAGAGTCGTTAAAGCGCTCCACGTGAGCGTTCAGGTCGGCGAGCAGCTTTTCCGGGTCGCGGAAGTACCGGTCGAGGTAGATCTCGGTGAAAAGCAGCGCCAGGTACTGGAAGTACTTCGGATAGAGGAACGGTCCCGCGTGATTCCGCCGCTCCGTGATCCTCTTCCAATGGCGCACGATGTTCTGGTCGTAGGCCAAAAGTAGGTCATCAGGAAGATTCGGCCGCTGCTCCGGTTGGACATAGAGGCAAAGGGCGTGGTAGAAGCGAGTAACGTTGTTCTCGTCGAAGCCCTCCAACTCCGGCGCCTTCAGGTTGGTGGCGAGACGCTCGAAGCTCGACACGCCGAACAAGCCGAGCAGCCACTGGTGGAGCACCAGCCGCTGCTCGAAGCGCAGCGGTTGTGCCGCGGTTTGGGCATTCGCGCCTCGATGTGGTCTCGTTCGCGGCGGCATGTCTACATCTTCTCCACGTGGGGTTTCTCGGTTTCGTACTGAAAGAGTCGGACCTTATACAAGCGCACCTGCCTCTTGCGGACCGAATCCGTCGAGGCTTGCTTCAGAGGAGACGCGCGTTCGATAAGGCGGGGTTTATCGCTCATAGCTACCTCAGCTACCCAACGCCCGCAGTGATGCTGGCGCAATATAGTTGTACCACTTGCAGCACGGTGCCTTTGCCCTTTCCGGCCAGCGCGTCGCCTTCGGTAGCATCCGGCTTGCGAGGGTTCTGGCCCATTCGTCGATCAGAGACTTCTCGCCTTCCCATTCCTCGGAACGCTTGTATTCGTAAAGCTCAGCGTAGCGCCGCAGGATCAGGGCGTACATGTCTGCCACTTGGACAAGTCCTGCGTGATGGGACTTGACCGCAAATGAGCTGTCGATCAGCTGATCCAGACGTGCCTGGTTCTTGCGACGTCCATAATAGGGGTCAGTCCACTCAGGGGGGTTAAAGAGCAGTTCGCTCAATTTGTCGGCTTTCTGCTTATTCTCGTCGATGAAGAGGAACGTGCGACCCTTATTCTTTTTCTTGCCTTGGTGATTTTTTTGAAGCTGTAGGGCAATGTGGAGACTACACGCCAACCACGGATCCGCAGATACCTCCGGGAACCGGCTCCCATCGGCCTGCATGAACCGCTGCCGATCAACCGCTGCGAGAACAATGTGATGCTTGCGGTTTGTTACCCAGTTACAGAGAAAGCCGGCGATGCGATTACGGGTCTCGGGGTCTACATTACGCCACCTGTTACGGCCAAAGATCATCTTCGCCCCTTTGAGCTCCTTCAAATTGTCCTGGAACAGCTGTTGTATGTCATCGAAGATCTCCCCGAATTCCTCTCGGGTCCGATTGAGTCGGTAGGCATCCACGACAATTCCAACTATCACCAGGCATGGGTCGTTTGCATCGTTCCCGCTTTCGTCCACATAGCATACCTTCATAACCGTCTCCCTGTACTACTGGAGCGATCGCATCTGCCGCGACCATGGGGAATCCGGCCGCCCATGTTAATCTTTGCCGTTAACATGGACGGGCCACGCGCCCATGTGGATGCCAGCCGTTAACATGGACAGCGCCCGCCGGCTTATGAATGGCTGCCGTTTGCATGGCGCCTCCTACACGTCCTGCACGTCGAACATGCGCCGGAGGAATTCCTCCTCGATGAGCCGAACCTTCCAGGTCTGGTCGGGTCTCTTGAGATTTTCCAGGTTGTTGTCGCCGTTGACGTAGATGACGTCGTATTCCTGATCCCTGGTGTTGTAGCCCTGCTTGCGGAACCAGTTGTCCAGCTTGTCGTTGGTCAGCTCCTTGGTGTTGCGCCACAGCACGAGCACGCGCTCTCCTTGCGGATTGGTGCCCGTCACGACGCGCACGCCGCGCACGTCGTCCACTGTCTTCACGCGGAGGCCGATCAGGTAGTTGAAGGTCTCAACGAGGTCCACCACCGTCGGCTTCATTTCGCCGGCGGTCCCCGTGGCGATGTTGAGCTTATAGCTGAATGGGTCTTCGAAGCGGTCGAGGTTCAGGAGCGACGCGCTCCCGCGGCTTTCCACGTCCAGCATATAGCGGAGCATGTAGTCCTCGCGGAAGGCGGGGTGTTCTTCCAGAAGAGACTGCTGGGCCGCGGTGCGCTTGAGTTCTAGGTTATTGAGCGTATCTTCATACGACTCGAGGCGCATGTACTTGAACATGTGGCTTGAGCCCTCGCGGGAGACGGGCTTGCCGTCCTTCCAGTCCTTGGAATAGACCACCTTCTTGATGCGGGGCACCAGCACCGTATCGAAGTAGTCACCCATCTCCACCAGGATGTACTTGCGTCTGCCGCCGTCCTCGCGGTTGAGGTTGATGACCGCGTGCGCCGTCGTGCCGGAGCCGGCGAAGAAGTCCATAATGGCAGAATCTGAGTTCAATGACACGCGCACCGTCTCAACGAGCGTGTATAACGATTTGGGATATGAGAAGTCTAGCTCCCGCGTGCCGAACAACCCTTGTAAGAGTTTGGTTCCGTACTCGCTGGCGTCAAACTGGGCGTCTGTCCACAGCGTCCGTACCGTCCCGGTATCCTTAGCGAAATAGATTTCATACTTACCTCTCGTTTCCCGGACCTGTAGCTTAGGCAGTATCTCCTCAACAGACTGTCTTGCATAACGCCATTTCTTTTCGCTCCCGCTTGTATCAATTGGCCACACTGATACAGTTCCATCAGGATTGACCTCGTTCACTGCGCTTGGATGGTAGTCGTCGCTCGGAACTTCCCCGAACCCGATGATCGAATCATCTCGAATAATAATCGGGTAAAAGCAATTTCTAGCGTCGGACCTATCGGACTCCAGCCCGCTGTCTCTGAGGTTTCTCACATCCGGTTCCTCTAGTTTGCGATCGCCAATGTATTTCTTGGTATCCGATGGATACATGAAATAGGCATATTCATGACAGTGGGAGAAATTCCTCCCCTGAATGCCTCGTGGGTTGTGACGAACTGCCACGCAAACCTTCTTATAGCTACCGAGCCAGCTTTCTTCGAGTAGCAATCCGAGACGCTCCATCTCGTTCTCATCAATGGCAACAACATACACACCTTCCGTGATGAAACGGCGGGAAGCTGCAAGTCGATTGCTCAAGAGAGAGAGCCAGCTAGAGTGCTTGTAGTCATTTTTGTACAGGATTTCCGTAGACGGAGAGTTAAACGGAGGATCTATGTAGACACAACCTATCTGTCCGCTAAACCGTTCTTGCAACAGGATGAGAGCCTGGAAATTCTCGCTGTGGACGAGCAGCCCGTCACACTGCTTGTCGAGGTCATCGAAGGAGGCCAGCAGTCGCCGTTTGAAGTCCTCGCCGAAGTGCCGCGTGTCGAGCACCAGGTACGGGTTGGCCTTGAGGAACTCCACCGTGAGCGGCACTGAATACCGCGGCGTCATCAGGTCGCCCTTGATCTCGTCAATCGCGAAAAGCCGGACCCATTCCTCCCGTTGCGCGTCGTTGGCCGCGATCTCGGGGTAAAGTTCCTCCGGCACACGGTCGAGCGTGACGCAATACTGCGTCTCCACCACGAACTTCTTCTTAAGCCACAGTTTCTTCTGGAAGTTCTCGAGCTGCGCCAGAAAGTCGATGACCTTGTGGGCGATGCGGCGGATGGCCTTGATCTTCGCCAGGTACTGCTCCACGCGCGGGGCGGTTTCGTTTTCGATGTCGTCGAGGTGCATCACCTCGTTCTTGATGTAGAAGTCGAGTTCCCGCCGCAGGAAGCCGCCGAGGTCCTTGTGGATGAAGTAGTCAAAGGTGTTGCGCGCGGTGTAGTCCGTAAGGTGCTTCTCAAGCAGAGTACGGTTCGGGTTCTTCTCCGTAGGCCGAGGAGATGCAAGCTCGCGCCGCCAGTCGTCAAAACCTTTAGTGTGTCTCAGGATCCGATCCACTGCTGCCGCGTTGAGGTCAGCTTGCTTGGCCTTGTCGGGATGCGAGCGGTACTCGAAGCGGATGACCAGCTCTCCGTTCTCCTCGGCGAGCGGCTGCGATTGAGAGAGGATGAAGCGCCGCTCGTTGCCCCCGGCGGGACGGTTGTTGTCCTTCTCGGTGTCGGCCTGGACCAGTTTAAAGTGGACTCGCTTGCCGGAGGGAAGCTTGAACGTATAGTTGCGCAGGTACTCGCTCGTCTTGATGTAGTACTGGTCGTGATTGGCCCAGTACAGCTTCACCTCTTCCCCTTCATAGGGGATCGCGTACACACCTTCCTTGTAACGCCGCAGGGAAATGAAATCGCCCTCGGAGTAGTAGCGGCGGAAAAAGTTGTAGAGGTGGGAGTAGACCTCGTTCTCGAGGGCGGTCAGGTCCACTGCCTGGGCGAGCTTCACGCGGAGCTCCTTGACGCGCGGGAGGCTCTCGGGATCCGCGCCGAGTTCCTTGGCCTTCTCGATGGCCTCGGCGAGCTCGGCCTCGACCGCGCCCCGGTTCTCCGCCGCGTAGGCCTGGAGGACCGCGCGCACCTGCGGAAGAAGATCGTCGTCGAGAAAGCGCGTGATTTCCTCGCGCTTCGCGTTCATGATGCGGTAAATGCCGAAGTCCAGCTCGGCCTGGTCGAGCTGGAAGAGTTCAGCCAACAATCGCTTCAGTTTTTCTAGGTTCTGCGACATTTCATCCTCGCTACACGACGCTCCAGCGGATCGTAAACAGGGGTTCGACGTTCGTCCGCTGCTGCATTCTCTTCTCCAGCTTCTCGATCAGGTCGTCGCGCTTGGCCATGATCTCATCCTCAACCTGGAAGATACGCTGACGCTGCCGGCGCTTCACCTTTTCCAATTCCTGAATCTGCTTCTGCAGCGCGTGCTGTTCTTCGATCGTGGTCGCCAGACGAGCCTGGCGCTTGAGCGCCTGGATCCGCTCCTTGGTGTCCTTGAGTTCTTTTTCGGCGGCTAGGACCAGGTCCTCGGCCCACTTCTCGAGTTTTTCCCGCGCCTCTTGGAAGTGGCGATTATTGGTCTCGAGCGAACGGCTGATCGTGGCCTGGACGTGGCGTTCGGCCTCGGCAGCCAGTCGGCTCTCGACGTCGGAGGGAACCGAAGCAAGCGGCTCCGTCTTCGCCTCGCAGTAGAACATCTTTTCCATGGTTTCTTGGTCGAGCGTCCGGCCCTCGTCGTCAAAGCCGGAGAAGAGCAAATACTCTTCCCGCTCGAACGAGTCGATCGTGAGCCGCTGCAGGCGAAGCCAGCCGGAGCGGCCTTTCTGCATCTCGACAAGGGTGATACGCGTGGGCCTCTGGCTAATGTTGAACCGTACGTGGGCTGCCGGCGTGGGCAGGTTCCTGCCGGCCTCGACGACGTATTCGCCCAGCGGATGGGAGAGGCGATAGAGGAACGCTCCGGGAATGTACTCGTGTTCCTTCGAAATCAGTCGGTAATGCCCGGGCGGAATGCCATCGCCCGGCGGTGTTTCCAGGTCGAAGGCTAGGTTCGCCTCGTCGAACTTCGCTCGCCCGTCGAGGACGAACCGGGTAAGCCGCCAGAACATCGTCCCTACGCGGTCGAGCTGTTGCTGCGCCCCTTCCAGTTTCACGCGCAGGCGCGCGTGAACATCTTCGTCGAAGTGCTCGAGGAGCTTTTGCCGGGTCTCAGCCATGCGGGTCTGGATCTTTTCGTCGAGTTCCTGACGAAGCTTTTGGAACGCCGCTCCGATTTCCTCCGGCGTTCGGCATTGCTGGTAGATGTCCAGTACCCGGCGCTCGAAGTCCACGCCGGATTCGATCGTGCCAAGGACTTCGTCGGAGGCCCCGAACACACCGCTGAATAGGCTGAATTTCTCTTCCAGCAGTTCGTGAACGCGCCGGTCGGCCTCGTTCTTTTCGTTGAGGAAGTTGATGACGACAACATCGTGCTTCTGGCCGTAGCGATGGCAGCGCCCGATCCGCTGCTCGATCCGCTGGGGGTTCCAAGGCAGGTCGTAATTAATCACCAAGGAACAGAATTGGAGGTTCAGCCCCTCAGCCCCGGCTTCCGTGGCGATCAGGATCTGCCCGTGGTCGCGGAAGTGCTCGATGATGGCCGTGCGGACGTCCACCGAGCGGGACCCGGTAACTCGCCCACTTTCCCGATTCGCTTCTACCCAACGTTCGTAGATGGCGGTCGTTTCGGGCTCCTTGTTGGTCCCGTTGAACGTGATCACGCGGCCCGCGTACCCGTTTGCTTCGAGAAAGTCCTTCAGATAGGCCTGGGTCCGTCGCGACTCCGTGAAGATCACCGCCCTCTGCGCAGCGCCCATTTCGGCCATCTTCTCGAAACCGATCTCCAGCGCCTTGACGAGAGCGCGGGATTTGGTGTCGATGCCGATACTTCTCGCCCACTGGGAATAGCGGGTAAGTTCCTCGATCTCGGCGAGCAGTTTCTGGCGGTCGATGGTGGGTTCCGGCGCTTGGGGGCGTTGCTGTGATGCTTCGTCACTGGAAGGCTCCGGGGGTGAGTCGAGTATTTCGTCCAGAAGCTCATCTTCGATCTCCTCGTCGGCGATGAGGCGTTCGGCCAGGTTTTCGGGAACCGGCAGATGATCCCGGATCGCGATCAGGCGGTCGCGCATCGCTTCGAGCGTGCCTGCCACCGCCTGAGGGGAAGAGGCAAGGAGCTTGCGCACGATCAAAGCCGTGAGGTGGCGTTGCCGATGGGGAAGCGCGTAGGTGTCTGTGCGCTGCAGAAACCCCGACACCGCCTCGTACAGCTTGTGCTCCTGTTCCGTGGGCGTGAAGGGCCGGGTGATCAGACGCCTCTCGGTATACTGGATGTACTCGACGACCTGCCGACGCAGCGTTCGAATGCAAAACGTCCGGAGCCGGTTCCGCAGCTCCTCCAGATTCCGATCCGCGTTCACGAACTGAGCACGGAACGAACCAAGATCACCGAAGAGGCAGTCATCAATCAGGGTGGAGAGGCCATAGAGTTCCAGTAACGAGTTTTGCAGAGGCGTCGCGGTCAGCAGCACCTTGCGTCGGTCTTCGAGGGCCCAGCGAATGTTCTGCCCCATGCGATTCGACGACCGGTACGCGTTGCGCAGCTTGTGAGCCTCGTCGATGACTACCAGGTCCCATGGGACCGGCCGCATGTCGGCTGCGTGAGTACTCGCGAAGTGCATCGAGGTAATGACAATCGCGTCCGCTGCGAACGGATTCGGAATCCCGTGAGCTTTTCGCGCCTGATATTCCTGTGCGTCAAGAATCAACGTTGGGAGGTTGAATTTCTCCGCCAGCTCAAGGGCCCACTGCTTGCGGATGGAGGCGGGGCAGATCACCAGAAGTCGCCGCCGCCTCTCGGCCCAGAGCTGGCAGAGGACCAGGCCGGCCTCGATGGTCTTCCCGAGACCAACCTCGTCGGCGAGAAGGACGCCTTTAGAAATCGGAGATCGGAAAGCAAACAGGGCCGCCTCGATCTGATGGGGATTCAGATCGACACACGCGTCGAACAGCGACCGCGAAAGACGCTCTACTCCCGCCCCGCCCGTGCGGGTTAACTCGAAGGCAAAGTATTTTGCATGAAAAGCCGTGCCCATCCTCACCGCGCTCCTGTCCACAGCCGCCGGAGTGGCGAGAATCTTGCCTTTCCATGCAAACCTTTCGTTTGCAACGCTACTCGCTGCCCAAGCGGGCCTACTTCGGGTTCGACCACGTCCCCCTTCGCTTGTTTCTCGGCCAGTCGTGCACGGTGAGCGCCGGCCAGCGAAGAGACAAAACTCCCATTCGAGCCCCGTGGATCGAGACCGCCAAGCTCCAGCTAAAAGCCCCCAAGATTTTGCGTGAACTTTCTCGCCAGTGAGCGGCCATCCGCGCCAGAGGAAGGTGGCCCTACGGCGAGACAAAACGCCTCCGAGTTGCAGCGCGGTACCGTGATGGTCCTGGCGAGACGACTCCCCACCGCGGGCTGCTCGGGCATTTTGCACGGACCTGGGGTGACTCAGCGGGTGCCCCGCTTCGGTCGGCACCGCGGACTGGTGCGCCGCTCGGCCGCATGGAGGTGAGCGCGTTGCTCCAATCGGAGCAACCCGGGGTGTTCCTCCCTGACCTTGGGTGGATCCGGTGTGCCGTGTGACCGATCTCCGGGCGCGGCCTAGGTTTCGCGTGCGGTTGTGAGCCTACGCATGCGATGCTACGCGGGAGCGGCTTTGGGAGGAACGAGGAGCATGCGGGCAGCGGAACGTTTGAAAAAAATTCCGCCATACTTGTTCATGGAACTGCGCCAAAAGATCGCGCGGGCGCGGGCCGAAGGGGTCGACGTGATCAGTTTGGCCATTGGTGACCCCGTGGAGCCGACTCCGGCACCGGTGGTGGAAGAATTGGCTCGGGCGGCGCGCGATCCTGCAAATCATCGCTACCCAACCGACGAGGAAAAGGGCATGCTCGCGTTCCGTCAGGCAGTGGCTCGCTGGTACGCTCGCCGGTACGGCGTGGAGGTCGACCCGGCCACCGAGGTGATCGCCCTGATTGGGTCCAAGGAAGGGTGCCACCATTTCGTCTTGGCGCGGGTGAACCCTGGGGAAATCGTGCTCATGACCGACCCGGGCTACCCTGCTTACCGAGCGAGCATCTTGATTGGCGGCGGTGAACCGTACAGCGTGCCGATCCGGGCGGAAGACGACTACCTGCCGCAGTTCGCGGACATCCCGACCGACGTGGCCAAGCGCGCCAGCGCAATGTTCCTGAACTACCCGAACAACCCCACCGGGGCTACCGCTACGCGCCGCTTCCTTGCGGAACTCGTCGACTTTGCGCGCTCCTACGACATCGCCGTGTGTTACGACAACCCTTACAGCGAGATCGTGTTCGACGGGGAGCGGCCCCTGAGCTTCTTGTCCGTTCCTGGCGCCAAAGATGTCGGCATCGAACTGAACTCGCTGTCAAAACCATTCAACATGACCGGTTGGCGCCTCGGCATGGCCCTTGGCAACCGCGACCTCATTGCCGCCATTTCGCAGGTGAAAGAAAACACCGACTCGGGCGTGTTCAACGCGATCCAGTACGCGGGCATCGTGGCGCTCGAGCAGTGCAACGACAACATCCGCCACATGCTGGAAATTTACCAGCGCCGCCGCCGGATGGTGTTGGAGACACTGACCGACTTGGGCATTCGCTTCGTGCCTGGCCGCGGCACGTTTTATCTTTGGGTTCCCGTGCCGGAGGGGATGACCAGCATCGAATTTGCCACCTTGCTGTTCGAAAAGGCCCACGTGGTCGTGGCGGCCGGTGCTGCGTACGGCCAGCATGGGGAAGGCTACGTGCGGTTTTCCCTGACCGTCAGCGATGAGCGCCTCGCCGAAGCCATGGAGCGCATCCGCGCTGCCCTGAAGTAACTCGGGTTCGTTGCTCCCTCGCCGCGGGCTCCCGTTCAGCGGATGCGCCGCACCAACTGTGCCGACCACGGGCAGTAACGCCGGACTACTTCGAGCCACTCCGCCAAGTGTTCCTCGACATACGAAGGACAACCGTCGCAAAGCTCGATCGCAGCCTCGGCAAACCCAACGGAGCACGGCTCCAAGTGCCATCGCCATGGGCCGTTGAAGTTTCCATTGCCAGGGCGCAGCTCTCCGGTCACGATTTTCTGTGGTTCGCTTCCGGCGAGAATTCGCTCCGCTTCTTCGATCGCTTGCGGTTGGCGAAGCAACACGCGAAACGGCTCCCCGCAGGCGTGCACCTCGTACAGGGCCCCGCTGCCTAGCGGGCAACCTTCTAGAAGCCGACCCACACCGGCCACGATCTCGTCGATGGTCACCTGTTCATCGTTGTTGGCATCCGCGTTTGCACAGATGGACAATGGTGCAGCACCAAGCGCAATCAACACCGACCGCACCACTTCGTCGACGGTTACCTCCGCATCGCTGCTGCAGTCTCCCCTACACACTGGTACTTCCTCAGGCTCGCAACCCTCACGCGGCGCAACCCTCGCTGCCCCGCCGATCCAGGCGTTGCCGAGCGGAGCTTCCAGCACGCCGGAGCCGCTACCGGCACCAAAACCGCGCCGTGTGCCCGATGCAACCCCTTCCGATACCACCATCAGCAAGCCGGCAAGCACGAACGCTGCAGCTCGTGCCCAGCTACTGCTCCGAACCTGGGCGCAACACGCTTGCCGCCACGGTTTCCTTCCCCAGCTTCGAACTCCGCCAATCCACGCAATGCACTTCATGGCACGACTGCTCCTTTTGTGGATCCTCTTCGGTGTCAGCCACGTGTGTAGTCTCGCTTGCCACCTCCGCAACGGGCTTGTACTTCGTCGGTCGAGCAGGACAACCGGCTTCAGCGTCGTCGCGCGGCGAACGGACTCCTGCCCTCTCGTCACTTCGGAGAGGAGGAAGAAACACTTCGCCTTGTTGGCTGAAAAGACCACTGGTGCGCTGGTCGCCGCACGACGATCAACTGGAACCGCGAGCCCGTGCCATGATCGCACTGCGAGCCAAAGCATCCGGGCCAAACTCTCTCGCGGCGAGCAACTTCGTCCGGGGAAGCATTGCTTGCATCGCCTAGGTGATTCGTTATGCCAGGGGCCCGCGAGGAGCAGCCATGAGTGCAGGGAACGTTTTTCCTCCGCCAGTGCGGTTGTTGTTGGGACCCGGACCGAGCATGGTTCATCCACGGGTGTTGCAAGCGATGAGCACCCCACTGGTGGGGCATCTCGACCCGGCCTTCTTGGCAATCATGGAGGAAAACAAGCGCTTGCTGCGCTGGCTCTTCGGCACGGCCAACGAACTCACGATTCCAGTTTCCGGAACGGGAAGCGCGGGGATGGAAACGTGTTTCGTGAATCTCGTGGAGCCAGGCGATGAAGTGGTGGTTTGCGTCAACGGTCTTTTCGGCCAGCGCATGAGCGACGTTGCCCGTCGCTGCGGAGCCGAGGTGCACGAGGTTTCTGCTCCGTGGGGACGCATCGTCGACGCGGGGGATGTCCGCCGCGCGTTGCAACAGTGCCGCCGGCCCAAGCTCCTCGCGGTCGTTCACGCGGAAACCTCCACCGGCATTTTGCAACCGCTCGACGAGCTCGGTTCGTTGGCCAAAGAGTTCGGTGCGCTGTTCCTGGTGGACACGGTCACTTCACTGGGTGGCCATCCTGTGCGGGTCGATGAGTGGGGCATCGATGCTTGTTACAGCGGCACGCAAAAGTGTTTGAGCGCTCCGCCCGGGCTGGCACCAGTGACGTTTTCGCCACGGGCAACAGAAGTTGCGCGCAAGCGACGCCAGCCAATTCAAAGCTGGTACTTGGACGTGACGTTGCTTTCGCAGTACTGGGGCTCCGACCGCGTATACCACCACACCGCCCCCATCACGATGAACTACGCCTTGCTCGAGGCACTACGGCTCATAGAAGCCGAGGGCCTGGAGGCGCGTTGGCAACGACACGAACGAAACCATCGCGCGTTGGTAGCCGGACTTACGGCGCTCGGACTCTCTCTGGCATCTCAGGAAGGTTACCGGCTGTGGACCCTCAACTGCGTGGAAGTGCCTCCTGCGGTGAACGACGCACAACTACGTGGCACGCTGCTGAACGAATTTGGGATCGAAATCGGCGGCGGCCTTGGCCCGTTCAAGGGTCGCGCGTGGCGGATTGGCTTGATGGGCGAGTCGAGTACAGCGGCCAACGTGTTCGCCGTTCTGTCCGCCCTGGAACAGACGTTGCCCCGTTTTGGGTTTCCCGTCGAGCCGGGCAGCGGCGTCGCAGCCGCTGAGCGAGTGTTCACCGCCCGCTAATTCGCACCACGAAAATCACCTCGGAAATTTTTTCGGATGCAAATGCACGCGCTTTCATGGAATCGTGTTGGCTGGTTGGCCTCTTGCCTGTGTCTCCTCGCGGCGGGCTGCGTAGAGCCTGCCCGAACACCTTCGGCACCAACGGCGGCCGGGCCACCAAGCAGACAGGTGGACACCCCTAGCGGCGGAAGCGCACGCCTGGTCGCATTGGACGACAGCGCCTGCCGACAGCGTTTGCGCGACGACGCTACCCCTGACTCCTTGCGGCAAGCAGCCGAACGCAACCTGGAGTACCTTTCGCGCCTTCCCGCTGAGCGTCGCCTGGGGTTTCTCGGTCACGAAGTCCCCGTGTGGCAGCTCGTCACCATCACCCGTGCCGTGCTCGAATTGGAAGGTCAGCAGCTCGACCGACTTTGCGACCGTTTTCGCTTGTACCAAGTGCAAACACCGGAACCGTTGTTGGTCACCGGCTACTACCAGCCCGAGCTCCGCGCGAGCCGCAAGCGGACGGAACGGTTTCGCTACCCCGTGTATCGCACGCCGGACGACCTTGTGGACGTCGATCTGCGAGACTTTTGCCCGGCATGCCCACCGCGGGTGGTTCAGGGACGCGTGAAAGACGGAAAGCTCGTTCCCTACTATACCCGCGCTGAAATCGAAGCAGGCGCACTGTCGGGCCGCGGCTACGAACTCGCGTGGCTCGAGGATCCAGTGGAAGCGTATTTCCTCCACGTGCAGGGATCGGCACTCCTGGAGCTGGAAGATGGCGTCCGGCTGCAAGTAAGTTACGCGGCTTCCAATGGACATCCGTACAAAAGCCTCGCGAAGATTCTCTCCGAACGTGGCAAGCTCAGCGGCACTACGGTGAGCTTGCGAATGCTGAAAGACTATCTGCGCGCTCACCCCGAGGAACAAGCCGAACTGTTTGCCCAAAACCCGCGCTGGATTTTTTTCCGCGCTGTCGTGGCTGGTCCGGTGGGAAGCTGCAACGTTCCGCTCACGCCCGGACGCTCGATTGCCACCGACCCGGAGAGCTACAGCCACGGTGCGCTCGCCTTTCTGGAAATCGATCCGCGCAGCGACAGCGACCGCAGTCGCCACCCCTACCGCCGGTTCGTGTTCCTCCAGGATGCAGGCAGCGCCGTATCTGGACCGCACCGCCTCGACGTCTACTGGGGCAGCGGCAGTGTCGCCGAGGCGGTTGCGGGGGAAATGCAAAACCCTGGGAGGTTGTATTTCCTGCTACCGAGAGAGTAGAGTGCGATTCGGAGTGACCCGGTGCGTTCGAAAACCTCTCGTGCAGGCACTGAGGGAAAGCAATGGGTAAAGCCCTCAAGCCGATGGCAGAAACGGTCGTAATCGGTGGCAAGGGCGAAGTGGTGTTGCCCCGGAAAGTGCGTACCGAACTCGGCCTTGCCCCTGGCGACGAACTGGAGCTTCGTTTGGAAGACGACCGTATTGTGCTCCGCAAAAAAGCCGGGCGGTTCGCGAGCTACCTGGCGCGCCTGGGCCGTGCCCCTGACACGTCGGGGACATGACTGCCGACCGAGGGAACGCGGGTTTGCGCGACGTCGGTGTGCTCCGCAGGAGCAAAGCCACCCATGAGCGAGTTCTGGGAAAGCAGCGTTCTACTGGTTAGCGAGCCTGCTCCCGGCATTCGCCGCATCGTGCTGGAGCGGCCACGAGGGCTCGAGTGGCTTCCCGGGCAGGGGCTGGCGGTCGACGTCGGCAGAGCGGCAAAGAACCCCGTGTATGCCATCGCCACGACACCGGAAACAATCGATCGGATCGAGCTCATGGTCGACGTGAACCGCCGCGGCCGCGGGGCCGAATTCATGGGCAGGTTAAACGTTGGCGACCGCGTACGCTTCCAGGCACCGGTTGGCTACTTTGCCCTCGAGCGGGCGCCAGGCGCTCCGGTGGCATTTCTTGCCTGCCAACTGGGCATCGCCGCCATTCGGCCGATGGTCTTACGACTCCTCCGCCACCGGCTCACGTTTCCGGTGCGGCTGCATCACTTCGTGCAAACTCTCCAGGAACAACTGTTTCGAGACGACTTTATCAAGGCGGTCTTCCAGCTTGAAAAGTTCGAGTACGAGGTTTTGTTCGACATTCCAGTGCGCGAGTACGTGGACGGCCGGTATGTCTCCGGTACAGATCGAAGAGACTGGCGCTTTTACGTTTGCGGTCCGGCCGCTCAAGTAACCGAAGCATGCGCGCTCTTGCAGCGTGGCGGCTACCCACCCGAGGCCATTTGCGCCGAGCCCTGGTGACGCACCACGCTACCGAGACGGCGCGAGCAGGCGCGCGCGAAAGAACGCCAGCACCCGCTCCAAGGCTTGCTTGGTCGGGTGGCCATCGCGGTCGACCAAATCCATCGTCAGCACCGAGTGCGCTCGCGGCGAAATTCCGTGCGGATTGCCTGGGGAAGAATCAATTTCGATGGCCTCGAAGCCGTCACCGAGTTCTTCCCGCAAACGCTCGAACCGCTCTCTCGGGCTGGTGAAGTCGTTGGTGAAGCGCAGCCCCAACACCGGGCAGCCGTCGCGAACTCGTTGCTTGACCACTTCGAGCTGCTCCGGAGCCAAATGCAACGCACGGCGATGGGATTTGCTGATCGGAAACGGGAGCGAGGGTTGGCTCAGCACCGGTGCTTGTACTGCGGGGTCGATCATCATCGCCAGGGCAAAGTTCCCGGTCAGGCACATACCCAGCGCGCCGACGCCTGGGCCGCCGCATTCCCGCAGCGCTTCCCGCGCCAAGGCGCGTAGCCAAATGGTCACCGGACTCGCCTCGTTCCGTGCCAGTACTTTGAATTCGCGACTGATGCACGCGTGCAGCATCGACCTCGCTAGGTAACCTGCCGAAACGGGCCTGCCCGGTTCACCGAACAAATGCGGCAGGTACACGCGAAACCCAGCTTCTTTTACGCGCCCTGCGAAGCGCAAGACCTCGGGCGTGATGCCCGGGATTTCGTGGATCACAATGACGGCCGGGCCGCTGCCGCCACAGTAAACATCATGGGTCGTCCCATCGAATCGAAAAGAAACCCGGTCGTACCCCTCTAACATCGCGATCCGACTATGGCCAATCAGGTGGCAGGTCCAGCGTGGCCGCCCGCGAACCTTCCAAGTACGGTTCGTTGCTCGAAGTCGAAGGCGCACCCGACCCCGGCACCCGGAAGCGCTCGATCACCAAGCCAATCACCGGAACTTCTACGCCGCGCACAATCAAATGTGCCGTCGTCGTTCCAATACTGCTGAAGCGCAGCGCGGGGATCGTTTGAAATGCCCGTCGCTCCATGCAGGTAAACGAACTCGCTCCGGAAAACGTTTGTTCGAGCTCGTTGATCACGGCGTACTGTAGGGTCACGGAGGAGAACACTTGCCCCTCCAAATTTTGCGTGCAGGGCACCAACACAAGCTCGCTGTTCGACGTGGCCGTTTGGGACAATACGTTGAAGTGCAAACGATCCGGACACGCTTCATAGTTCACGCCATCCAAGGAGATGAAGCTGGTCGGAGCATCGTCGCGCAGCTTGCGGAACGCGATCGCCGAGTACGCAATGCGTTGGCCGGCGTTGTCTGCCACGATGGCGCGACCGGTCAGGGAGTTGCTCGTCGCGAAGCACTTCAGTTCCCCATCTCCTTGGAAGGGAGGCGCGATCCGGCGCCCGTTACCGTCGAGACCGCTGCTGACCATCCACGACAGCGGTCGAGCGGCAGCTCCGCCACCGCCAGAAGGCGCAATGGCCGAAAATCCGATTTCGACGCAGTTGCCTGCAGTCACGTAAAAGCAACGAGCGGCTGGGCCCGCTGTTGTCAACGACGACGCTAGCTCGATGCGCGTATCGGTCGTGGCCGACGCCCGCACCAGCGGGAAGATCAGCACCGCCGCAGCCAACTTTTGCGCCGGCGGATCTCCTTGCGCCACGATCCCGAGCGGGTCGACCTCCCCGCGCACGCGCGTGGGCCGCGGCGTGGGAGAAGCAGTTGCGGTGTTGGTGGGACGCGGAGTCCACGTGGGAACCCGGGTGAACGTTGCCGTCGGGGTACGTGTGGGCAGCGGGGTGTTGGTCACGGTGGGCGTGAACGAAGCAGTGCTTGAAGGCGTGGGCGTACGCGTTGCCGTAATGGTGCGCGTTTGGGTAGCAGAGGAACTCGGGGTCATGGTTTGCGTTGGCGTGGATGTCGGCGTCGACGAACGCGTTGCAGTGGCCGAGCGTGTGGCGGTTGCCGACATTGTCGGCGAGGCGGTACGGCTCGGGCTGAAGCTCGGACGGGGCGTGAAGGACACGGTAGCGGTAGGAACGGGCGACGGTGTTCTCGTAGAGGTGGAGGTACGCGTGGCGGTTCGAGTTGCCGAGGGAATCGGCGACCAAGTTGCGGTTGCCGCAGGAGTGGAACTAGGGCTCCACGTAGGCGAAGCCGGCACCGGTGTGGCCGTGGCTGGAATTTGGTCGGTTGGGGTCCACGCCGGTGCCACCGTTCGGGTCGCGGTCGGACTTTGCGGCGGCGTGGGCTGCGGAGTTGCCGGCAGCAACCCGTACTGCGCCAGCAGTTGGAACCAAGCAAACAAGAAAGCTGCGAGTCCGTTCAGCAACTGGTTCATCAGGTTTCACCGCATGCGAGGTACCGAGATGGTGGCCGAGCGGCCGCCCTGGAACATCGGCTCGTTGCCGGCCGTCCCGAACGTTGCCGCAAACGGGATCCCATCGATCACCAAGCCAATTAACGGACCGCCAACTCCGCGAACCGAGATTTGCACGACATCCGATCCACCGACGCTGCGGCGCAAGACGTCCGCGACGTCTCCAAGAAACCGCCGCGAGTAGCAGCGCACCTGAAACGAGGTCGACACGGTTTGTCCCAACTCGGTGGTGAGCAGAAGCTGCGCAGTGACAGTAGCCGGCGATTGCAAGACCAAGTCTTGCGAACACGGGAGCAAGATCAGCTCGCTCGTCGCGGTCGGGGTGTCGGCAAGGACCGTGAACAGCAAGCGATCGGGACACTGGGCGTACTGATTCCCATCCAAACGCAGAAAGCCCGTGTACTCGCCACCCGTGAACCGCGGGAAGCCGTAAGCAGTGTACGAAACCGTCGTGCCGTCGAGCCCGAACACCGTAGCTCGTCCCTGCACCGTGTTGTACAACTCGAGCGCCGGCTCGGGCGGTACCACCGCGCACTTCAACTCCCCGAACCCCCAGAACGGGGGCGCCGCGGTGCCATTGATCACATTGCTCATTCCCTCGCTCGCCAGCCATGCAAAGGGCTGGTAGGGGGTCAGCGCCAGAACAAAGCCCACCTCGTTACAAGCAGGGTCCTCCCCATTCACGTAAAAGCACTCCAGCTCGATGGGCACGCCGCTCAGGTTCACCAACTCTACCCGCGTGTCTCGCCCAGCCCCCGCCTCGATGTACGGGAACATCAACAACGCCGCGGGAACGCGCTGCGCCGGCGGCCCCGCGGCTGCGTCCACACGTCCAGCCAATAGGCAGAGCACCGCCGCCGACCACGCCACCCAACACCTGCCCGATCGTGCTGTCATAGCCCTCCTGAGCGAACGCGTATCCTACGCCTCGGTGCCGGGCAATGCAATCGCAAAAAACCAGCGTGGCTTCCGCTCGAGCTTCCAAGACCGCAGAATCGCAGAGCAGCCTTGTTCTCGACGCCCTCCGGCAGAGCCTCGTTGCAACGGCATCCCCAACATGTGCGACCGCCCGAGGTTGCGGGCTCGGCCCCGAGTAACCCGTGCAAGGTCCGCGCGCGCGGTTGGTCTCTAATGGGGTGGCGAAAGCAGACCGGGCTCGGCCTTTGCGCCGTGGGGTCCTCGCACCGCGGGTTCGAACAACGGCTCTCCGCCTAGACGAAAATTGGCAATGGCTCCTTGCGCCTCCGGCGATACGAACCACTCTGCAAGCTTGCGGGCGGCCGCGGCTCTCGCCTCGAGGTGCTGCCGAGGATTGGGAAGCAGCACCCGGTACACATTGTGAACGGGCGGCTGGTTCCGGGCCAAGATTTCCAAGTCGATACGGCCACGATAAGTCAGGAATGTTGCGCGGTCCGTCAAAGTATACGCTAGTCGCTCCGCAGCCATTACGAGGGTCGCACCCATTCCTTGCCCGCTTTCCAGATACCACGGAGGAGCTGGGTGGACTCCAGCTTGTTTCCACAACTGCAGCTCCATCGCATGGGTGCCCGAGCGGTCGCCACGAGAAACAAACGGAGCCTTTTGCCGAGCGATCGCCGCCAGTGCCTGAGCTAGGTTCGTGGAGCCGCGGATCCGGGCAGGATCGGTCGGAGGGCCAACCAGGAGGAATTCGTTTCTCATCAGCTCCCGTGGCTCCACGACCACGCCTCTCGCCAGCGCTTGCTCTTCCAGTTCCGGAGCGTGCGTGATCACGATGTCCACATCGCCCCGGCCCGCGAGTTCCAAGGCTTGGCCGCTTCCCACCGGCAGTACCTCGATGCGAATTCCGAGCGCACGCTCTGCCAAGGGAATCAGGTGTTCCGTCAAGCCCGAGTTTTCGACGCTCGTGGTGGTCGCCAGGCGTAACCGCACTTGGCCTCGGGCTGTCGTTGGGTACGAAAGCGCGGTCAGGAGCGCGCAAGCAGCCAACAAAGCCAAAACGCGCCCCGTCGAGTGGGGCGCATGTGCACTCATCGCGCTGCGCGCGCGACGCGGTCGATTGCGTCTACCATCTCGGGCCACAGCGGCCGCGGCATGTCGTGGGCCATGTCGTCGAAGGCGAGCAGCTCTGCCCGAGGCAAAGCTCGGGCCGTGGCCTCGCCGGCAGGAAATGGCACGAGGGGATCGATGCGCCCATGAATCACCAGTGCGGGCACTTCGACTTTGCGTAGCGCTTCCGTCCGGTTGCCGGAGGCCAAAATGGCCGCCAGTTGGCGCATGACCCCGGCAGGGTTCACTCCCCGATCGAACGAGCGGGCGGCGAGTTCCCGAATCTCCGCCTCGTCGAAGTACTTCGGGCTGCCGATCGTGCGTGAAGATGAACACACCGCGCTCGATCGCTTCCTCGCGGCTCGTGGGTTGCGGCGCGAGCAACACGCTCATCGCCTCGGGCCGAGGCGGCGGGAGCGTCGGGTCGCCCGTGCTGGACATGATGGAGGTCAAGCTGAGCGTGCGCTGCGGGTACTGAATGGCAAACGTTTGCGCGATCATGCCGCCCATCGAAGCCCCCACGATGTGAGCGCGCTCGATGCCGAGGGCGTCGAGGAGACCAGCGGTATCGGCAGCCATGTCCGCGAGGCGATACGGGGCCTCGGCTGGCTGACCTGAGGCTGCGGCACTCATGAGGGCCATCACATTGGGCACACCCAGGTGATCGAGCCATGTAGAGCGGCCAATGTCGCGGTTATCGAAGCGAATCACGCGATAACCTCGGTCGACGAGCATCTGGCAAAAATCGTCGCGCCACAAAATCATCTGGGCGCCCAGGCCCATGATCAACACCATGGGCGGCCCGGTTTCGGGTCCGAACACCTCGTACTCGATCTCGATGCCATTCGTCCGTACGCGTGCCATACGGCGACCATCAAGCGAATTGTCGTGGCAGGGTCAACCGAGGGGCAGCTTGTCCCGATGCCGCTAGCGCTTCGGGCGGACTTGGCGGGCGAGGCGGAGAATCTCGGGTGGCAACTTGATGTTGCCTACCAAGGAGCGAATCTGTTGCTCTTCCTCAGGGGTGAGCTGGAGGTCCTCTTGTTTCGGACGTGCGAGCAAGGCGGCGTGCACCTCGGCAACGTACTCGGGGAAGCCCGCGGCGAAGATGGTACCTGGACCGTCCGGGCTGCGGATTTCGATGTAGCCTTGGTGTTCCTCGGCAATTTGCAGGCAGAGCGCGAGGCCGAGACCGGTGCCGTCCTTTTTCGTCGTGAAGAACGGCTGGAAGATTTTCTCCCGCACTTCTGGTGGAACACCGGGTCCTCGATCACGAACGCGCACTTCCGCATAGCTTCGGCCGTTTTTCTCGGCGCGCGCGACTTGGATGGTCACCTCCTCGCCTTTTCCCGAGGCTTCGATGGCGTTCAGGGTCAGGTTGAACAGCACCTGACGCACACGGTCGGGGTCGGCAAACGCGAGCAGGCCTTGCGCGAGGGGTTCCACTTTCAGCTCCACGCGAGCGTGCTTGGCTTGGGGTTTCAGCAAATTGACCACTTCCGAAGCAGCAGCGGCCAAGTCCACGGCTGCGAACTCCGGGGTTTTGCTGCGCGTGGCGTGCAGCAGTTGCTCCAGCAAGCGTTGAACGCGGTCGATTTCACCCTTGATGACCGGCAAGCTGGTCTCGATCAGATCCGGGTCGCCCTTCCGCTCCTTGGCAACCTGCATGAACGTGCTGAACGCCGAGAGCGGATTGCGCACTTCGTGTACGATGCCGGCAACCATCGTGCCGACTGCACTCAGTCGTTCCACGCGTTCCAATGCTTGCTGGGCCAAGGCTGCTTGTTCGTGCAAGTAAATATTCTCCAGCGCAAGCGCGAGTTCGTCGCCCAAACGCTCCAGGGCTTCCAGCTCGGTCAGCATGTACCAGTCGCGGCCTTCCTTGAGCCCTAAGGCAAGGAAGCCGACGACGCGGCTTTGGGTTTTCATCGGCACGCAAACTGTCCACCGATTGCGAGCCAGCAGCTCGCCCACTTCGCGAGCGCGCGGTTTTTTCGACTCCAACAGCTCGCTTTGCAGCAAGGAAAGGCTTGCATCTTCGATTTCAGCGACCAATGCACTCGTGAGCGGAAACGCACGGTCGGGCGGCGGTTCGCCGAGGTAGTGCACCAAGCGCAATTCCGCAGCCTCGGGAACGCGGAGAAAGATGGCCAAGTTCGGTGGGCGGAACACAGCCGCAAGCCCGCCGGCAATCACTTCCAACAACCGCTCGCGGTTTTTCTCTCGAAATACCGCCCGGCTGACCATTTCGAGAGAGGTGCGCTGCTCGATCTTGTACGGGAAGGCCCGCTTGGCAAACTCCGCTTCCAGCCGCCGCTGGATCAACGGGAACAAAACGACGACTGCGATCAAGGCAAAGAACACCGCGGAAGACAGCTCCACGTGCGCGCGGCCGAGGGCGTGAATCTGCAGGACAACGATCGCAGCATACGCTGGAACGATGGTGAGCAGGCCCGCAAGGAACATCGTGCCAAACCGTGAAATCCAAATTTCCACATCGAGCAAGCGGTGCCGAACCATCGCGTAGGCAATGATGCTGGCCCACACTGCGCTGCCCAAGTTGCCGAGCGGATACATCGGAACGCCGTACGCGGGCAGCAAGTTGGTCACACCCAACGGGAGGGCAACGGCAGCGCTCAACAACCAAAAACGGGCGAGTAAACGTTCTCGGGCGTCCGTGGCCCCGCGGAGGTCCCGCACGCACAAGGCCAGCGTGCCAACAAAGCACATGACCACGTTTGCGGTGTAAAGGTGATAAAGTGGCCCCGCGACCGAATAACATCCCCACTCGTAGGGACGCAGTCCTTGGACTACGAGGCCAAAGGGATTTGCGAGGACCAAGATCGTGGCTATGGCCATGTTCAGCGACAAAAGGAGCCACCAGAACCAACCCCGGTTTTCACGACTGACGATAACGAAGTGCAGGATTGCCACGGGTAGAAGGTTGGCGGCCACTGCAGGAATCCGGAGCAATGCCCAGGAGTTCTGGTCGCACGGCAGGCTGTACAATAGCGCCGCATAGCCATTCCAAAGCGCTACCAATGTGCTCATCAGTACGAACGAGCGCCCGAGCTTGTCGCCCCGTTCGGAGGCGACGAGAACTGCTAGAAACGCGCTCGCTATGCCGGCGCCGATCGCAAAAAGTGGAGCGAGGTTCATCTGGGTAGCCTAAAGAGCAGTCCGCTACGAAGCTGGTGGCCACATACTACGCCTCAGTGAGGCGCGACTTCCACATCGTTGGAAATCGCCATGTACATAGTGAAGACGCGACCCCAGTAGGGATCGAAATAGTTCCCGTTCGGAACTTCCTGAAACCCGATGGCTCGATACCACTTGGTCATTCTCGGTTCGCTGGTCCGCAGTACGACCCCTGCCGTGCCAAAGCGGCGAGCGAGCTCAAGCATCTTCCCAGAAAGTAACCTGTATAAACGCGCACTGGCCGAAAGCACACGTCGGTATTGCGGGTCGATCCACAAGGCCCCTGCTTGCATAACGCGGGCATCGGCACCCGGTAGCGACAAGGATTTCGCCGCCAAGAGTTCAAGCGGAAGAGGGGTTGGCCCCAAGAGTCGAGCCCCTGCGACTAACCGATCGCCCTGGACAGCGACGATGTGAACCCCATGCTTGTCGAAAACATCCCGACCGTGGTAGCCAAAAGATTTGTGGTACCATACCTCACGGAGGCGCAGGCACTGAAGCAGCTCGTAGACGTTCGCGACTTTGACATGCGCCGTGTTCACTAGCGCGTGTTCAAACGGCTTTGCCCCCATACTCGCACGCCACGATCGTGAATGTGATCGCATGGATAGATAGTTTGCCGTTGCACGGTGCCCACAGTCAAGGACGGATCATCTTTTGGGAGGAGAATGAAACTCTATGCGCGCGGAATCGCCAGGACCACTGGGCCTCGTCAAACAGCGTGTGCGGGAACTCGTGCACGAGATCACGGGCGTACCGCTTGAAGAGATCACCGACGACGCCAGCTTCGACACCACACTGGTGATGGAATCGGTGCAGTTGGTGGAACTCCAGGTGGCCCTCGAAGAAGAATTCCAAACCGAGCTCGATCCAATTTACATGATCGAACTCAATCGCTTCGGGGACATTGCCGAGTACATCTACCGCCGTGCGCGCGGCGAGGAGGTGCCTTGATGGCATTGTTCACTCAGGCGCACAACCGATTCCGTAGCGAGGCAAGGCGAATCGTCGAAACAGAACTCGCCCCCAGGGCCGCGGAGTTCGAACAACCTTCGGTCGTACGTGGCCTCTTCCCGCAGTTCGGGAGCTGGGGTTGGCTGGGACTTTCCGTACCCAGCCAGTACGGAGGACGCGGCTTGGATTTCAGTTACGACGTGGTCTTGGCTGAGGAGCTACCACGTTGCCGGACTATGGGGGTGGCGCTGAGCCTCGCGGCGCATGCTCATTTTGTGATCCCGTACCTCCTGACGCATGCCACCGAGGCTCAACGCAAAAGCCTACTGCCGGATCTGGTGAAGGGAACCAAGATTGCCGGTTTGGCGGCAACGGAACCGACTGGAGGAACCGACTTAGTGCGCTCGGTGCAATGCACCGCCGAGGACCATGGAGACCATTGGGTCATCACCGGCGAGAAAAAATTCACCACGAACGGACCCATTGCTGACTACGTGCTGACCCTCGTGCGTACGAACCGTCATGGGGGTACCACGAGCTTCAGCCTGGTGATGGTTCCCACCGACACTCCCGGGTTAGAGATCACGACCCTCCGCACCATGGGGATGAGGTCTTCTCCCACAGGCTGGCTTCGGTTCCGCGGGTGCCGGGTCGCGAAGTCGATGACCATCGGCAAGGAGAACCTTGGGTTCCTTTACCTCATGAACGGATTGCAACGCGAACGACTGATCGCATCCATCAGCGCTGTGGCGCTGGCGGACCTTGCATTGACAGAGACCACCGCACGCATGCGAAGCCGCATGATCTACGATGGCCGCTTGGCCGACCTGCAGGCGGTCCGTCACCGCATCGCAGAGATGGCCGCGGAAATCGAAAGTTGCCGTCGGTTCGTCCATTCGGTCGCGGAATCGTACCGAGAAGGCCGAATCGAGGGAAAAGAGATCTGCATGATCAAATTCCACGTGATGGAGAAGGTGCAGAGCATTCTTGCCACTTGCCTTCAGCTTCACGGCGGGGAGGGTTATCTGGACGATCACTGGTTGTCTCGAGTCTTTCGCGACTCGCGGGTGTTCACGATCGGGGGCGGAGTCTCCGAGGCGATGAAAGACATGGTGGCCGGCTACCTCAGGCTCTGAGTGGCAAAGGGAACCGTGGCACGGCGCGTTGTCATTACGGGCATGGGCTTCGTGAGCCCGTGCGGGTCCAGCCTCGAAGAGTTTTGGGGCGCGCTGATCGAGGGGCGCTCGGGCATTCAGCGACTGGAATGGGCCGACCCAGCGGTGTTCAACTGCCAAGTGGGTGGGCTTGTGCCGCCAGCGCAGTATGCCGAACTGGTCGACCCGCGCCTGGTGCGCACCACAAGTCAAGCGAGTCAACTCGGGCTCGCAGCCGTTAGACTGGCGCTACGTACCTCCGGGCTGCAACCCCAAGATTGGCGCGCCCCGGACCGTACGGCGCTGTTGATTGGGACAGCCGTCGGGGGTCTGAGGAATGCAGAGCAACAATACGCGATTTTGCTAGAGCGTGGCGCGCGGCGTGTGAATCCATTCCTTGCCAATGGTTCTCTTCCGTTTGCCACGGCAGCGGAACTGGCTTCCCTGGCAAACGCGCGTGGCTTTCAACTCACGATTACCACCGGCTGCACAGCGAGTACCCAAGCCATTGCTCTCGGGCAGCAATTGGTCGCAAATGGCGAAGCGGACGTGGTCGTTGCTGGCGGCGCCGAAGCTCCGTTGGCGCTCACGGTGTTCGCCAGCATGGGCCGCACGATGGAGCTGGCACGCGATTCCTCCGACCCTGCGCGTGCTTCGCGTCCGTTCGATCGTGCGCACAGCGGCATGGTGCTGAGCGAAGGCGCGTGCGTAGTGATCTTGGAGCCCCGCGAACAGGCGCTAGCGCGGGGAGCGCGCATTTATGCCGAAGTCCTCGGGGGCGCCAGTTCCTGCGACGCCCGCGGCTTGTTTCACACCGACCCCACCGGAGAAACCGGCGGCCACACCATCCGTGCCCTGTTGCAACGCTGCGGGCTCGAGCCTCGTCATGTGCACTGGCTGTGCGCCCACGCGAACGCGTCTCCGGCGTTCGACAGCAAGGAAACCCGAGTGGCCAAAGCTGCGTTTGGCGAGTGGGCCGCAAGGTTGCCGATCAGCTCCATCAAAGCCGTGCTGGGGCACCCGTTCGGAGCCTCGGGAGCGTTTCAAACCGTGGCAGCATGCCTCGCGTTCCACCACCAACAAATTCCGCCCACACATTTTCTCGAACAGCCAGCGGACGACTGCGATCTGGATTACGTCCCCCACACGCCGCGCGCTGCTACGCTCGAACACGTGCTCCTCAGCAGTTACGGCTACGGGGGCGCGAATAGTTATCTACTCTTGCGCCACCCTGATGCGTAAAACCTTCCGGCAGCCGAAGCGACCAGGCCACGCCGTGCTTCACGTTCGAGCTTGCTTGCGTTTTCTACGCGCATTCCGCTCACCACTCGGGAACGCACTCTCTTGTTTCCCACGGGACGGTACGCCACAAACTTTCGCGTGCCTCGAAACGTCGCTCGACTTCCACGAAAACGGCGCCTCCAACCACGTGGTCACACCGTGTATCGACTGAGCCAGCAGGCGCTCCTCGTCTTCAAGCCCGCCGGGCACAGAGAGCCGGAGCATACCCACCCGTACAGCCAAACTCTGCACGTGGTCGCGGGTGAACTCGCGGTCACCTCGAAGGGCCGCACTGTCACTCTAGACGCAGCGTCCGCTCCCTACCGGGTTCGTGCTCGCGAACCGCACGCCACACACGCGATGCAACCGACTTGGCTCGTGGTTACGCGCCATGAGCGCGACGAGGGCCCGGCTACTCGCCAGAGACGAGCCGGTCCGTCTTGAGACTCCCTCCACGCGAGCCCCCGGATTCTTGCGTGCCGGGACGTACGAGCGGCGGCGGGCGGGGCGCAGCGGCGCTGCGCCCTCGCATGGTCCAGCCGTCAGCGCGCCCGAATTGAACGACCGGCGCCGGACTATTCTGAACCAAGGGCGACGCGCCGCGTCGCCCCTACCGTCCGCCCCGGTTGGGGGCGGATCGGGACGTCCCCACCTCGACCGAGGCGTAGGCTGCGAGGCAAACGGATGCCCTGCATCGCACTACGATGCAGGCCGTAGGGGCGCAGTTTCCAACTCCTTGGTCGGTCCTGGAACAACATCGCAGCGTCCCAAGGACCAACGATGCCAGAGATGGCCGTGCGGCGACGGAGCTCCGGCCTGCGTGGCACACCGACGGTGCGGGCCGCAATTCCCTCCGGGGACGGAGTACCACGACCGCTCAGGCGTTTGGCCTGGTGGTGCGAGCGCCGCGGGCGAAAGAAGCACATGGCCCCCGCGAAGTTGCAAGCCTGCGGGTCGCCACTGTGCCCGCAACCGGTAGTGTGCCGCACGTGCGATTCAGCGCCTCCAAGCTCGGCGAATACGAACAGAACTTCGATTCAGGATCCAGGTGCTTGTTCGCCAGTTTTTTTGCCGTACTCCTTAGCGAAATGTTCCGCGCACAGGCCGCGGCGTTCCAGCCGCTTGTGGCATCCCTCGGCGTGGCAGGTTTTGTAACGGGGCTTGGGCATGCGCCCTTTTCTCCACAGCCGATAATGCCGCGCGCAATAGCGCTTTCCTTGTACGGCACCGTTGCAGCCCTCCACTCGACAAATGCCTTTCCCCATGTTGTCCCTCCGGTTCAGCTCCAAAATTCCGGTTTCGCTTGCCGCCGAAGCAGATCTCCTAAAACTTGCAGCGGCGGCTTCTCCTCGTGCAAGAGCAGGCGCACTTGTTCGGTAATTGGCATCTCCACGCCCGCTTTTCGGGCCAACTGCGAAATACTGATGCTGTTGCGAAACCCCTCGGCCACCATGTGCATGCTGCCCAAGATATCGGCCAATTTTTCCCCGCGCCCAAGGCGCAATCCGAGGGTGCGATTGCGGCTCAGGTCGCCGGTGCACGTCAGCACCAAGTCGCCCACGCCGGAGAGCCCCGACACCGTGCGCGCGTCCCCGCCAAGGCGCACGACCAGTCGAGAAATTTCCGCGACGCCACGAGTGATGAGCGCAGCACGGCTGCTGTGGCCGAGGCCGAGTCCGTCGCTCACTCCCGCGGCAATCGCAATCACGTTCTTTGCGGCCCCGCCAATCTCCACGCCCACGACGTCGTCGTGGGTGTACACACGGAACGTGCTGGCTTGAAACGCCTTTTGCACGGCTTCTGCGGCCGACGGGTTGCAACTCGCGGCGGTGACCGCCGTGGGCATGCCGGCCGCAACTTCTTTGGCGAAACTCGGGCCGGAGAGCACGGCAATTCGATCCACGTGATCTGGACCCAGGACTTCGGCAAGCACCTCCGACATGCGCAGGAGGGAATCCTCTTCGACCCCTTTCGCGGCGCTCACGACCCAGGGAACATCGCCGAGGCATGCGCGTGCACGCACCATCACCTCGCGCACCACGTGCGAGGGTACCGCCACGACGAGCATGTCCGCGCGCTGCACTGCCTCGGACAAATCGGCAGTCGCGGTGAGTGGTTCCGGCAAGACAATGCCCGGCAAGTACAGGCTGTTTTCACGCCGCTCGGCAATTTCGCGGGCTCGCTCCGCCCGATGGCACCACAACACCACTTCATGGCCGTTCTCGGCCAGGACCTTGGCGAGCGCCGTTCCAAAACTGCCAGCACCTACGACCGCAATACGCATGGCGAGCCTCGCTCGCGTTTACACAATGGCCGCATCGAAGCCAACCCGAGTTCCGTGGGACGAGCCATGCGCGTCACGGAACACGGATCACGATTTTCGCCGGGCGCCCGAGGTTCCCGTTGCGATCGCGCCAACGCACGATCAACGTCGTGCTGCCCGAAGGAAAGCGTAGTTCGGTTCCAATGACGCCCTCGCTGCACACTTGGGTCGTGGAATCCGGGGCCACGAATGCCGGGCGGTCGCGCGCATCGAGTGTGCATGGGTCGATCGTGTTGTTCGCCAAACGACAGGAAAAATCGTTCAGCGCATCGGTCACTGCCTGGGACGGGTCATCCAAATTCAAAGCCGGAAAGCCCGGCACCCCACCGAGCGGGAATGGAGGGGGGCCTTTATCGCACACCTCGGCACTACCATTGCCGAGCGGACGCGAGGACAAGATTTGCACGTCCGGCCGCGAACTCGGATCCGATGGATTGTAAAAGTTCCGCGTGTCCGGCGGGCTGTTGCTCGTGCCCGGTTTTGCCTCCACTACGAGGAAAAAGCCGGCCCCAAAGGGGCGCTCGAATATGGGTACGCCGTTTTCATCGGTGCCCGTTGGAGGCACGACGTGATTGTCGGCGGTGGTAATCCCAAAGTAGGTAATCACCGGACCAGCGAGCGGGGGCAGCGTTGGTGTGGGTGTGCGGGTCACCGTCGGCGTGCGTGTAGCCGTACCCGTTTGGGTGATCGTGGGGGTATTCGTAGGCGTGCGGGTCTGAGTGGGAGTACGCGTGACCGTACGGGTTGCCGTATCCGTCGGCGTAAACGACGGCGTTCCCGTGGCCGTCGGTGAGCGTGTACTCGTGCGTGTGCGTGTCGGAGACGCTGTGAAGCTACCGGTCGCCGAAGGGCTGGGCGTCGGCGTGGGTGTCGGGGAGCGCGTGTTGGAAGCGGTGCGCGTCGCAGTTGCGGAACTTGTCGCTGAAGGCGCAACCGTCGGTGTTTCTGTTGCCGATGGTGTTCGCGTGCGCGACGGGCTCGGCGTGCGCGACGGGGTGACCGTTGCCGAGCTGGTTGCCGTGCTTGTCGGCGTTCGTGTGACCGAAGCGGTGCGCGTGGGGGACGGCGTAGGCGTCGCGGTCCCCGCAAACGTTGGGCTCTGAGTCAATGTTGCTGGTGTGAAGGGGGTTGGCGATGCGCTCGGTGCTTCCGACGGGGTCCATGTAGGAGTGACCGAAGGGGATCGGGCGTCCGCCGAGACGGTAGGGCTGGGGGTCAGAGGCACCGTCGGCGTGCTGCTCACTGTTGCGGACGGGCTCCGCGAAGGCGGCAAGGAGGGCGATGCGGAAGCAGTCGGGGAAGCCGTCTCGGTCGGCGTGGCCGATGGCACGGCAACAGTCGGTGCCGTTTCCGTAGCCGTCGCACTTGGAGTGGGCGACGGCGGGAGCGTGGCCGTTTCGCTAGGTGCAGGTGTAGGGGGCTCCATCATGGCCCTGATGGAGGCCACCAAATCAGCCACTGTGATGCGGCCATCGTCGTTCCCGTCGGCCGCAATGCACGACAGACGCGCCGAAAACAAACCCAGCACAAGAGCTTCGAGGTCGGCGCTGTCCAAACGCCCGTCGCAGTTTGCGTCGCCAGGCTGCAACGAAATTTGCCCCGACGCAGGCCGCGCCGCTACGAACGGAGAGAGCAAAACCACTGCTACCAGCGCAGCCACCACAAGCTTTTCCACGAACGCCCGAACCACCGCCATGCGCGGGCAGCATGCATACACCGATTCCCTAGCCAGCGCTACCCAGAAAACGCCTTCCAGGAGCGCGGCAGCGCTGGGACCTATTTTTTGCCCCCAGCGCTACCCGAGTGCTCGCAACAAGGAGCTGCTGGCCTACCGGCCGCAGAATTTGAATTCGGTTACTAGGTCCCCTCCCTGGAAGCCGTGCAATACCGGGGCAGCCAAAACGAAACAGCCAGGGCCGTCGGGGTTGCGCCAATCTTGGCAAGACAAATTCTCTCCCCGTACCTCGTGCGAGAGAAAGTGCCCGCACACTCCCTTGCCGGGGCCGTCGGCCCTATCGCAATCGCTGTCCACTTGGCAGCTCGAGTTGTCGCTGCACAGTCCAAACTCGTTCGAAACGTTGTGCACGACTGCCCGTGCGGTGCCGGTGGTAAAGGCAAACGACTGGCTGAACCCTGCCGACACCGGCTCGTCCCCGCAAGGCAAAGCACTCTCGAACGAGAGCTCGACCGGCAAGCCCCGCAAACCAAACACAGGAGCGAGCACGGCGGCGCCGGGGCCGCTGTCCTCGCCGACCGAACCGGCGGTGAGCGGACCGTTACACACGCCCGGGTGCACGCCGCGGGGGCCGCACTGACCATCGCCCGCCCCCTCGCTGCTGTCGCAGTCACCATCGTTGCGGCACGGCGCGCCGCGCCGCCCTGCAGCACACGTGGGTTGTGGCGAGCATCGGCCGGCCACATCGGGCAAGGTACAATCTGCGTCGGCGGTGCAAGCTACGCCAACACGGCCTGCGGTACAGTAACGGCCTAGACCGCAACGCCCATCACCAGCGCCATTCGCGGTGTCGCAATCGGCATCCGTTCGGCAAAGTTCGCCCACCGCACCAGCGGCACAAATTTGCGTGGGCCCTTCGACTTGACCGCACACTGGCCCACTGCAGGTGGAGAGGCAATCCGCCAAGGTGAACCCATCTTGGCCGAGCTGGCCGACATGGTGGTTTGTCTCCAACAGGATGCTGTAATCCTGCCCGCCGCGGCACTGCACGACGCCCGCGCTCACAACAGGAATCAGCGGGCGAATGCATACCAGGATGTTGGCAATCTGAGCTTGGACGAAAAAGAAATCCGAACCGTCCACGATGTCGATCGTTGCCACCCCGTTTTCGTCGGGCTCGTGCCCACGCAAAACCAAATACGCAGGCCCGGTCTGCCCGTCTTTCTGCCCGCGGAAAGACCCCAACGGGAGGCGAAAGCCCTGAGTCAACACCGCCGCAAACTCGCTTCGGCTGCTGAAGGTGAAGCGGCGATCCCCAAGCCCGCCGCCCGTATCGGGTGTCGGCGTCACTGTCGGGCCCGGAGTCGGAGTGGAGCTTGGGCACGACCCGAGCAAATTGTTCACCGCGGCGATAATTTCGTCCACGGTGATCCCGCCGTCGCCATCGCGGTCGCCTGCCGGGCAGACAGCAATCCCTTGGTTGCCCAAGGCAATGTTCACCATGGTCACGATTTCATCCACCGTGACCTCGCTGTTGCCGTTGCAGTCGCCCAGACATTGGCCTCGAGATTCCTGCGGGAGCAACCACAGCAACGCCAAGATCGCACTCAACAACACCCGATGCATAAACGTTCCCCTTGCACTGTTGACGTTCCGCTCGCAGCTACACGCTTGTGTGGGCTAGCGCAACAGCCGGGCGCAGGAACGATGGGAGAACCTTGCAAGCGGTCGAAACCTCGGCCTCACCAGTGCATGCGGGTGCGCAAAAGGCGGGTTTGTGCTCGGCTCAGCTCGAGCTCGGAACTCTTTTGATCTTTCATCACCAGCTTGTAACGACCGCCGAACCACGGGACGATGGCTTTGACATGCTTCAGGTTTACCAACCGCGATTTGTGGGCGCGGAAGAACGTATTAGGATTGAGTTTTTCCTCGAGTTCGCGGAGGGTGAAGTTGGTCATAAAACGGTCGCCGTCGACGTACGCGAACACGATCCGGTATTCCACTTCGAACCACAAGATTTCCTCGGTGGAAAGCACCAAAATACTCCGGCCCCGCTGTACGGGAATTTGCTGTAGGTAGCGGTGCTCGCGAGCCTCCAATGCCTGAACGATTTCTTCGATTGCAGGCGGAGGCGCATGGGCCGCCAGACGATCGCGCACGCGGCGCATGGTTTCCGCAAGTCGCTCCCGAGAAATTGGCTTGAGGAGGTAGTCGACTGCACAAACCTCGAACGCACGGATGGCGTATTGGTCGTACGCGGTCGCAAAGACCACTTGTGGCCGATGTTGGATCGAGCGCAGCACACCGAAGCCGTCGAGCCCCGGCATTTGCACGTCGAGGAAGACAACGTCTGGCTTGAGCGTGTCGATCGCCTGAATTGCTTGGGGGCCGTTTTTCGCGGTCCCCACGACGTCGACCTCTGCAAAGTCACGCAGAAAACTTTGCAAGCGTTCGCGAGCCAGCTTTTCGTCGTCCACAATGAACGCGCGAATCATGTCGCCTCCTTGCGGTTCGCAGCAACCGGCAGACGCAAGCGAACGATGGTCCCAGTGCCAGGCGAGGATTCGATCTCGGGCTGCCAGTCGGCACCGTACAAGCGCGCCAACCGATCGCGCACACTGCGCAAACCCAAACCCGAACCGTTCTCCGGCTGCAGTGCGTCGAACCCGACTCCCGTGTCTGCAACCTCGATCCACAACTGTGCGTGGTCCACGCGCGCACGCACGGTCAAGGTGCCGCCTTCGACCTTCTTGGAAATTCCGTGTTTCACGGCGTTTTCTACCAATGGCTGCAAAATCAAGCTCGGAACTAAGTGGTGGCGAGCAGCAGGAGCAATGTCCCACTCCACTGTCAGGTCTTCGCCAAAGCGTGCTTTTTCAATCTCCAGATATGCATGGGCAAAGCGCAACTCCTCCTCCAGAGGCACGAACTCCGCCCCCGAGCGGGAGAACAAGTAGCGGAAGACCTCCGCAAGGCGTTCGACACAACGTTCGGCCTGATCAGGATCGCTGCGAATCAACTGGGCAATGGAGTTCAGGCTGTTGAAAAAGAAGTGCGGGTGAATTTGGGCACGCAGCGCGGCGAGCTGAGCGGAAGCGGCAACGTCCTCTAACGCGCGGGCACGCGCTTGCATCACCAAGATTCGCCACCAGTGCAAGTTAAAACCGACGACACAAAGGATGGCCGTGGGAACGATGGGAATTAGAAAGTAAATGACCGGCGCCCGACGCAAGGCGGCCGCCGGGATGGTGATCGTCCGGTCCGGCCCGTCGTATGGGTTCAGGATCGAATGCCCGCCAAAAAGGAACGAGTTGGCCTCTACGGTGAGAAAGGACAATGCTGCGATGGCGAGAGCGGAGGTCGCTACTTGTGCGGCGAGGCGAGCAGGAAACCGCCAGTGTGCAAAGCGTGGCAACACCCAAATCCACAACGCGAGGATTGCCGTGCACGACAGCCCGGTGGCGGCAAGAAAGAAGAAAAATGCCCGCGGAGAACGCCACAGGTACAAGTGCACCAAAGCGAGGTGGAGGCCAATGGCGAGTCCCGTGGCGTACAAGAACACCACCTGCAGCAAGGGCGACGAGGAAGCGTGGGAGCGAAGTGCCGTCGACGGAGCGTGAGCCGGTTTCCATGTCTCCACGGAGGAGCGTTGCAACTCGGCGCCGCTCCCAAGCGACCCCGTTCCTCCAGTTCGCGCGTCCAGCGCGAACCATTGGCGCCATTTGTGCGAAAGGGAAATTGACATATCCGATGCGGTGCGGATACTAGAGCGACCATGACGACAAAGAAAGCATCCCTGCACTTCCTGGGTGCAGCATTCGCGCTTGGCTTGTTCGTGTCGGCAGCCGTGGCTCAAGAGGACGTCGTGGTTCAAGGCGAGGTCGTGGACATGGCCTGCTACATGGCCAAAGGCGCAAAAGGGACAGCGCACAAGACCTGCGCCGAGATGTGCGCGAAGAAAGGTGTTCCTCTCGGGCTGTTGACGGACAACGGGGAGCTGTACTTGTTGGTCGACGACCACAACAACGAGCAGCCGTACCAGGAAGTGAAGAAGTTCGCCGGCGCTCGCGCAGAGGTAAGCGGCAAGAAGTACGTGCGCAACGGGATGAACGGAATCGTCGTGCATGGAGTCAAGGGGCTATAAGTTCGCGCCCCGACGCCCGCGGCGAAGTTCGCCAGCTGTAGTCCTCGCTGCGATTTTTACACTCGGGGTGTACGCAGCAACCTCGGGCTGTGCGGGAGATGGTCCGGATCCCGAATCCCTGGCCACTGGCTCCTTTGCTGCCCTGCAGACCGACGTCTTTGCCGTGCACTGCGCCACCGGACCGTGTCACTCCGCGGCAACAGCCGCAGGAGGACTTGTCTTGGAAGGGCCGGACGCGTTCGACCAACTCGTCGGTGCCCAGCCCACCAACGAATCAGCACGCTCTGCCGGATGGCGCCGTGTAGCCCCCGGAAGCCTCGAGCGCAGTTTCCTCTGGGTGAAGCTCACCGGACCGGGCCCAGGACAAGGAAGCCGAATGCCACTTGGGGCCCCGCCGTTGGCAGCCGCAGACTTGCAGCGGATCGAAGACTGGATTCTCGCCGGCGCGCCCCGTGGAGATCTGGGCGGACCTGGCCTGACGCCCACCGCGTCGCCAACGCCAACGCAAACGCCTTTGGTCCCGTCGCCTACACCAGGGGCGGTGGCCTTCTCCGAACTCCAAAACCAAGTCTTTACGCCGCGCTGTGCAGTGGCCTTTTGTCACGACGGTACGACCAAAGCAGGCGCCCTGGATCTTACGGACGCTTACGCGAGCCTCGTGAACGTGGCCCCGACGAATGCCGCAGCGAGGGAGGCAGGGTGGCTGCGCGTGGCGCCTGGACAAGTTGAAAGAAGCTTTCTGCTCACCAAGCTTACACTGACAACGTTCGATCCGCGCTGGGGCAGCCCAATGCCCCTTTCTGGTGCTCGCCTCGAGTCATTTTGGATCGCCGCCATCGAAGATTGGATTCGGCGCGGAGCCCCGCGGACCGACTGAGCTGCACCGCAGTTTCTGCCCGGCGCTAGAGCTTGGCTGCGTGCGTGCCGGGGGCGCCGCACGAGCGTATCCCTCCATCGCGCATTTGCTTCATTCGGGGGCACAATACTCGATCTGGGCTGTGCCCGTTGCCGTACGCACCTCGAGCGGCACAGGAGCAAAGCAGGTAAACGGCATGCGCACGAACAGCATGGTGGGCGTCGCAGCCTCGATCGGGGCCGGCACACCATCGACCAGCACGCACGGCAGGGTTTCGTCTTGGCACGGCAAGCTGTTTTGGCAGGAGGCTAGAGGGAGGCTTTGCCAACCACTCCCAGCAATCCGGAGCAATGTTCCTGCGTGCGCGAGTTTCGGCCGTACTTCGTCGACAAGCAGGACGTGCGAAGGTGCGTCCGATCGCACCGGCTCCAGATGCACGCGCTCCGCATTGCCTCCCAAGTCGCGGGCACGCACCGCAGCAAGGTCACAATTCGATGCAGCGCCACACTGCTCCCAAACATTGCCCCGAGCGAACAGCCAGTCGTGACCGAGAAACACCAAATTCCGCCGCAGTGCAGGAATCGCGTTCAACGCGAAGGCGTTTGCCCCGAAGCTCCCAAAGGTTCCGTCGCCCAAGTCGGCGTACAAGACTCCTGCTTCGACCACCACGCCGGCTGCACCGTTGCAAACAAAGGAATTGCCATCGGCGCGCAAGGCGGGAGCGCGAGCCCCATCGACTGGTTGCATGCGCGCCCCGTCGCGCGCATTCGTTGTGAACACGTTGGACCGAGCGAACACGCCAGAATACGCCCGCACCAAGAGGCCCGCGCCAGCGTTGGCGCGAACGAGGTTTCCCTCGGCAAAGAGCAGTGCCGGGTCTTCCGCGCGGTTCGGGTGCGCTCCGTTGACTGCGAAGCCGTTTTGGGCGGTAGCTCCTTCGTTCCGTTCGATCAGGTTGTCGCGCGCATAAACTTTCCCTCCCAAGGTTGCTTGCACGCCCCCGTTGGCGTTGTGCAGCACCCAGTTCCCCTCCACGCGTGCATGCGCACCGCCGGTCACTTTGATGCCCTTGTCGCTCGCCCCCAAGATGATGCTGTCGCGAAGCACGTTGGCGCCTGCGGCAAAGTCGGTTCCTGCACCATCGTCGATGCCAACACCGTCGGCCGACGCCGAGCCCTCGATGCGGCACTGCTCCACGACGTTGCCCCGGGCCGCTGGGCCGGCAATGGAAAGGACGTCGCGATCCGTTCCGCCGGCGTTCCGTAAGGCCAGGCCGACGATGCGGTTTCGCGCACCTCGGATCGCCAGGGCCGGAAACGCTCCCCCCGCCGCATCGATCACCCGCATGCCCGGAACTCCAAGCTCATCGCGGCCATCGATGGTGACGTCGCTGGCCGTCAAAGCTGGCAGCGCGCGGCGTAAGGTGACGATCCCCGGTTGTCCCGCAGGGAACGCAGTGTCGTCGAACCGGATCAACGTAGGCCCCAACGTGCGGTTTGCCTCTTCGAGAGCACGCCGCAGAGTTGCCGAGCCATTTGGGGCATCGCCGGCCTCAGCGACCACCAGAACGGTTCGGAACACTCGCCATCGCACGCGATTCGGCCGACTGGCTGCAACGACTAAACTCCGCTGGTGCTGCACCTGGCCATTGGCGGGCTGTGTCACTTCGACATGGTGCACCCAGATACCGGGAGCGAGCTGCTCGAAGCGGGCCGGTGTTCCGCCTGTCAATGGTGCAGCGTACGCTGTGAGCAAGCGACCGTCGGCCGTCGCGCAACTCGGGTACAACAATTCACCTCGAACGACTGCCTGGGATTCCACCGGCTGCCCTTCGTCGACTTCCAAAACGACTTCCAAGGTCGCCGCTGCTTGTGGCGGGCACGACTTCGGGGTCGGCGTGATCGTGGGCGTGGCGCTGGGTGTGGGAGTGCGAGTGATCGTTGGTGTTGCCGTTCGCGTCGGTGTCACCGAAGGCGTCGACGTTGGACTTGGCGTCGGGGTGATCGAAGGTGTCGACGTCGCGGTGTAGGTACCGAGCCATGGGGTGGGGGAAGCACTTTCGCCAAGGAGCTGCACCGCGACGACCGCATCGGCGGCAGAGACGACGCCATCTCCGTTCCAGTCGAAACACTCCGGGAGCGATGCGCCGGCAAACAGAGCCGCTGGGAAAACCGGACCGGCCTCAGGATCTCCGGAACAATAGCCCCCGAGGTTGTGATGGCTCTCCCCGAGCGCCCACATGCAGAAGCCGGCGAGAACCGCTGCGGTCGCAGCGGCACGGGAAGGCGCCACCATGCCTCGCCTAGCGACCCGACGCTTCCGCAGGCTTTCTTTGCAACTGTGGCTGTCGGCGGCGCACTTCGTCGAGACCTTCGTTCAACAAGGCGATGACCGCAGCGGTTTTTGTCACGCCAAGCCGATCGGCCAAATTATGCACCCGGTCGAGGACGTCGGCGGGCACCTTGAGGTTCACAAGACGCTTATCGCCCGATCCACTGCCTTCGCGCACTAAGTCTTCAAATTTCAAATTCACCAACGAGAGCGGCAGGGCCTTACGTCGCTTTCTCATTTCAACAGCACCTCGCGCTCGATTGTGCATTGCGCTGCAACCACAAGACGTACCTTGACGCGAGCCGTCGCGACAGTCAAGCGGCCGCGCTTCAAACTGGTGCGGACACAGCGGAACACGGCGCACGCTCCGCGCGTGGTCTTGCGAACGGAGTGTCGTTGACTTCTCACCGGCCGGCTGACTAACGTGGCGCCCAACTCTGCAGCTTACGATGAGGTAAGGAGAGCCTAGGATGACAGAACGTGTTCGCGAAATTCTCAGTTGGTATCGAAGCGAAAACCCGGGGGTCTTGACCAATCTCGCCAGGCTGCTCAACCACGGTCGCCTGGCCGGAACTGGAAAGCTGGTCATTCTCCCCGTGGACCAAGGGTTCGAGCACGGACCTGCGCGGAGTTTCGCACCGAACCCTGCGGGGTACGATCCGCGCTACCATTTTGAACTCGCGATCGAGGCTGGATGTAACGCTTACGCGGCGCCCTTGGGGTTTTTAGAGGCCGGTGCCGCCGAGTATGCTGGTGAGGTCCCACTGATTCTGAAGCTCAACAACTCGGACACGCTGTACACCGGAGCCGATCCCTGCCCAGCGGTCACCGGCAGCGTGGACGATGCGCTTCGGCTCGGTTGTGTTGCCATCGGGTTTACCATTTATCCTGGTTCTGCGGCTCGGAACGAAATGTATGGGCAGTTGCGTGCCCTTGCCGAAGAGGCGAAGCGCAAGGGTTTGGCTGTGGTGGTGTGGTCTTATCCGCGGGGCTCTGGGCTATCCAAGGCGGGAGAAACGGCTGTAGACGTGGTTGCCTACGCGGCCCAAATTGCGGCGCAGCTTGGAGCCCATCTCATCAAGGTCAAGCCACCCACGAACCACATTGAGCAAGAGGCCGCACGGAAGGTGTACGAAAAACAGCGCATTCCCATCGAAACGCTGGCCGATCGTGTACGCCACGTGGTGCAAAGCGCGTTCAACGGGCGCCGGATTGTCATTTTCTCCGGAGGCGAGGCAAAAGAGACCAGTGCGATTCTCGATGAGATCCGGGCCATTCGCGACGGTGGCGGGTTCGGATCCATCATCGGCCGCAACTCGTTTCAGCGGCCGAAACAAGAAGCGCTCGACTTTCTTCGCACGGTCATGGACATCTACGCGGGGAACATCGCTTAGCAGCGCCCCTACTCGTATGATGCGCGGCCGCTTGCGGGCACACCTCGGGCGTGGCGGTGCCCCTCGCTGCCGCGCATCGGACCGTACGCGTGAGGCAGAGTTGGCTGAGCGTCGAGAGAAGACGCTGCTACTCGCCTCGTGGGTAGAAACCAATTTTCAGCGCGGACGAATAGGCACGTTCGCCTGGGACAAGGAAGAGCGAGTCAGTGGGCCAGACTCACCACTCCGGTCCTCGTCGCCACGACTCGCTCGTCAAAGGTACCGGCGTGGGGACTGTGCTGGCAACGGCTAGCCCTAGTGAGTTTCCCCAGCAGCACGCCTAGCACGCCGCTCGAGCACGCAAAGAAACAATGGGCACGAACCGCTGCTGCCTCTGCTAGCGGCGGTCTCACATTCAGGCCTTGAGCAAGTTGCGCGCGATCACGACGCGTTGGATTTGCGAGGTTCCCTCGTAAATCTGCAGCAACTTGGCGTCGCGCATCAGCTTTTCCACAGGGTACTCTCGCATGTACCCGTAGCCGCCAAAGATTTGCACGGCGTCGGTGGTGATGCGCATACAAGCATCGGCTCCAAATGCCTTTGCGTAACTCGAAACGATCGGGGCTCCTGCGCCTTGATCCAGGAGCCAAGCTGCTTTGTACGTGAGCAGGCGCATCGCCTCGATTTCGATTGCCATGTCTGCCAGCATAAACTGAATGGCCTGGAAGTTCGCGATGGGCTGACCAAAGGCTTGGCGCTCGAGGGCGTACTTTCTTGCTTCGTCCAGCGCGCGCTGAGAGATGCCGATGGCGATGGCGCCGATTTCGGGCCGGGTATGATCAAAGGTTTGCATTGCCAGTTTGAACCCTTGTCCCTCTTCGCCAACGAGAGCGCTTTTCGGGACGACGACCTCTTCGAAGACAACCTCGGCAGTATCGGCAGCTCTTTGCCCGAGCTTGCCGTGCATGCGGCGGCGACGGATTCCAGGCGTATCCGCTGGCAGCACGAAGCAAGAGATCCCTTGGTGGCGCAGGTTCCGGTCGCGCGTGGCAAACACGGTGTACCAGTGGGCCATCGAGCCATTTGAAATAAAGTGTTTGACGCCCTTGATCACGAAATCGTCGCCCACCCGCCGGTACGTCGTGGACATACCGGCTACGTCCGACCCAGCCCCGGGTTCCGTGGTGCAGAAGGCAGCGAAGGTAAACTCATGGGCCAGCATGCCGAGGTACTTCTTCTTTTGTTCCTCGGTGCCAGCTTTCAGCAGTGGCACAGCCGCCAAGCCATTGGCTGCAAGGGCATTCGTGATCCCCGCGCAACCGTAGTTCAGTTCTTCCAGAATGAGGATTGTATCCAGGACTCCCAAGCCCGGCCCGCCATACTCCTTGGGGATCTCCAAATTCATCAAGCCCAGTTCCCACGCCTTGCGGCACACTTCTACAGGAAAGGTTTCCGTTTCATCACAGTGCGCAGCGATCGGAATGATCTCTTCAGCGGCAAACTTGCGCGCCAGCTCTTTCATCTCGCGTTGCTCTGGGCTCATCTCGAACGAGAACATCGCGTCCCTCCTTTTTTGTCGGCTGCGACTACCAAAGTTCGATCTTCGAGCCGCCCCCTAGCATGGGGCGAGTTGCGCAATCCAGGTCGCCAACAAAGGTGCTTGCTTTACCACAATACTTGTGCGCTAAAGGCGGCTTCGATTGTATCCTTCGATGGGAATCTTTCCGTTTGACAAATCCGGTACGTGATTGAAAAGTAGCAGGCCACAACTTCAGCTTGGCTCGACGGGAAGAATTTTGGTAAGCGGGTCGCCATCCAAACGAGGAGAACGGTAGATGAGGCGTACGATTGGCAACTTCATTCGGGTCATCACTTTCACGTGGGTGGCAGCACTGCCTGCCGCGGCGCAGGTTTCGTTCATCCCCGGGGAGCAACGTCCGGTTCCAAACGGCCCGACATATGTCGCCGGCGGTGACTTCAACGGAGATGGGATCAACGACGTTGTCGTGGCGAGCACCGTCCGCGACCGTGTGAGCGTACTCTTTGGTAGCCCAACCGGAGTTTTTCTTTCGGCTGCTGAAATTCCGGTGGGCACCCTTCTGAGGGGTGTAGCGGTGGGAGACTTTAACGGGGACAACCTCAACGATATCGCGGTTACCGATCCCAACGTTGGCAAGTTGTTCATTATTCGCGGTGAGGGTTCCGGCGGGCGCAACGATGGGCGCTTTGCTTCGCCGCAGTCATTCGACGTCGCCCGCCGCGGACCAGTGTGGGTTGCCACAGGAAATTTCGATAATCGTCCTGGCCTCGACGCCGCTACTGCCAACGGAGCGGCAGATTCGTTCACCGTGCTCCTCAACCAAGGGGGAAACCGCGGCCTGAGCCGTGTGGGCACGTTCCCCGTTGGTCCCAATGCAAACCCGCGAGTGATCTTGGCTCATGACCTCAACGGCGACCGCCTCGACGACCTGATACTTCTCGACACTGGCGCGCGCGGGACCGATGAAGTGTCCATTTTCCTCAACACGGGAACAGGCACCTTCAGCGGCGTGGTGGCTCAACGGTACATCATCGGCACCGATGCCATCGGAATCGCAAAAGCTGATTTCAACAACGACGGCCGGATCGATCTTGCCGTTGTCAATCGCGACTTACAGGCAACGAACTCCTTCTCTCTTTCTATTCTCATTGGCGGGGAAAGCCCTCTTTTCCGGGTCTTACCGCCACTGCGCCTTTCTTGCCCTTCGCGAATCAACGGGGTGCCCGTTGTGTGTACCCCCCAAGATATCGCCGCTGCAGACTTCGATCTCGACACGCGACCGGACCTCGCCGTCTCCTTCAGTACTCGTTCGGCGGAGAACAACTCCGTCACCGCTGGCTTTGTCAACGTTTACACAGGCTTGGGGGACGGGCGGTTCGAATTTGGCACGCAGGTCATCGTGGGGCTGGGCCCAAGGCGAATCGCAGCGATGGACTTTACCGGCGATGCGATTCCTGACATCGCGGTCGCAGAGTTCTCGAATAACTCGGTGCGGGTCCTCAGGGCGAGAGAAATCCCGCCGCGTCCGAACGGCGCTGCTTGCACCGTGGGGCGGCAGTGCGAGTCGGGCAATTGTGTAGACAACACCTGTTGTAGTACGCCTTCCTGCCCCCAAGGCCAACGCTGCGACATCCTACCGCCGCGCGCCACGACCCTAGATGGAGTCTGCCGACCACCCGCGCCGAACGGCAGCCGGTGTACGACTGGCGCGCAGTGCGAGTCGCTTCGTTGTGTTGACGGCTTCTGCTGTGCGACCGCCTCCTGCCCCGAGGGGCAATTCTGCAACACGGGTACGTGCGGCCCGCCGGCCGGGAACGGGACGCCATGCAGTGCTCCCGAACAGTGTGCGTCGGGATTCTGCACCGATGGCGTATGCTGTAGCGACCCGCTTTGCGCCATCAACGCGGCGTGCAATATCCCCGGCTCCGAGGGAACATGCACCACGCGCCTGCCACCCGGCAGCCCGTGTACCGACGCGGCACAATGCTGCACAAGTACAACAGATCCTACTCAGTGCGATCCATCTTTCTGCATCGACGGATTCTGCTGCGAGCGACAGTGCAGCAGCAACGAAACGTGCGGCGCGCCGGGTCGTGAAGGGCTTTGCGTGCCAAAACCAACTGCAACACCGACCCCGATATTCACACCCACTCCGTTGCCCATTGGCTTCCCCTGCACTTCGGATGCACGATGCATCAGTGGCTTCTGCGTCGACGGGGTGTGCTGCCGGGAGCGGCTCTGTCCCGCTGGGCAGTCGTGCAGCGTCCCCGGCTTTGCAGGAACCTGCCAGTTGAAACAGGCCCCCGGCCAAGTATGCGACAGCAACGACGATTGCGAAACCGGCTTTTGCCGGCCTACTGGAGGAGGGATGGGGGTTTGCGATATTCCACCGCCAACTCCCACGCCGACAAAGGTGCCACGGGGAGGGTCTTGCTCGGAAACGGGGCAGTGTGAGTCGTTCTTCGTCTGCAACCAGATCGAAGGCGGGGTGTGCTGCAATCTGGCCGAATGTCCCGCTGGCCAGTCTTGCCGCGTGCCGGGCAAGGAAGGATTCTGTCAGCCCATTCCTCCCACCCCGACTCCGAGGCTTCCCTTAGGTGCCACCTGTTCCCAGGGAATTCAGTGCGAAAGCGGCTTTTGCGTGAACAACGTCTGCTGCGAAGTACAACAGTGCGAAAATCCGGGCGACCGCTGTGACATCACGGACTTCAGGGGCTTTTGCGTACCCCCGTTCGACGTAGGCGAGTCGTGCCAGAAAAATTCCGACTGTATCACGAACCTGTGCCTGTTTAACATTTGCCAAGTCCCGCCCACGCCACCGCCCACGCCTCCCACGCCCGGGCTGGCGACGCCAACGCCTGTGATTATCGGCAAGGTCGACCGTAGCGGTGGCTGCCACGTCGCCCCAGAGAGCACCTCGAGCGGGTGGTTGTTGTGGAGCCTCGTGGGCGTGCTGTGGCTCCGCCGGCGAACACGCTCAGGAAGCCGGCTCGTGTAGTTGCGGAGCCGCAAGAAGCGCTGCACAACTGGCCCGCCACTCTTCGAACAAGGTGGCGGGCCAGTTTGTTTCAGGGGAGGGCAAGCGGAAGAGAGCGCCGCGGCTTTGTTTCCGGTCGCGCAGCCAGGCTGCCAGAATAATGGTTGCGTCGATGCTCACCGCGTCTGCACGCGGCGCTTGCGCTTGCTCTATTTGTGCCTGCAGCCAAGGGACCAATTCGTTCGCGTGGTGAATGGATGTTCGGCCGACCAGGCGGCCCGACAGCATCAGATACGCCTCGAGCGCACCACCACTCGATCGCGGCAGCAGCAACAGAAAATGCTGCTCTCGCGTGACCCATCCCAGCTCTTGGAAGCGTGCACACAGCCGTTCAAAGAAGACAAATTCCTCCTGCCACCGTTGAGCAGCTTCGAACCGCTCGAGTTCTACCAACCGATCTCGCTCTGCAATCAGGAACGCCCGCGTCCCCGCTCCACCCTGCGCGATGTCCTCCAGAAGCGCTTGCACGCGAGCATGGTACTCGCGCTCGCCGATCCGTGCGGCACAAGGCATCGTGCAAAGGCCAGTTTGCCCTTGGAAGCAGGGAGAAGCCTCCGGGTCCGGCACCAGGGATCCCCGGCAGGTGCGCAAACCGTACACACGCAGCCAAATGCGGAGCAGCCGCTCGGCCTCTTGCCGGGAGCGCAATGGCCCCACAAGGAGGTCGCTTCGCGAACGCAAACGTTGGGCAATCGAGACCCGCGGGAATGGACTTTCCCGACCGATTCTCAAGTAGGCCACCTGGGGTAAATGCTTCAGGCGCTGGTTGTATGGTGGTTTTTCTCGGCGGATGGCCTCGGCTTCACGCAAAGCAGCTTCCAACTCCGAAGGGCAGCATTCGACGCGAACCTCATGGATATGACGGATGAGATCCAGCACCTTGTCGGAGTGATGGTCGGAATTTGCCAAGTACGACGCCACACGGCGGCGCAAGTCCTTGGCCCGGCCCACGTACAACAGTCGACCGCGATCATCGTAAAATCGGTACACTCCAGGTTCGTTTGGCAGGGTCTCGACGCTCGATCGCGGCAAAGGGCAGTAAAACGGGCGGCCATCACGCCCAACCTGTTGCAAAGCCAGCAACTGATCCAACCGCTCCACGCCTCGCGTCCGAGCACGTTCGAGCAGATGGAACAGCACCTCGGCCGTGATTCGCGCATCTCCAAGGGCGCGGTGCCGCCCATCGCTCCGAATGCCGAACAAAGCGGCAAGGGCGTCGAGCCCGCGGCGGCGCGTCTCCGGCACCAAGCGGCGAGCCAGCTTGAGGGTGCACAAATGCGTGTCCGTAAGGATCGATCCCGTCAGTTCGCGTGCGGCCAAATTCAAATAGCTCAGATCGAAGGCTGCGTTGTGCGCAACCAACAAGCCGTTCCCGACAAACCCCACAAACTCCGGCCATACGTCGCTGAGCCTCGGTTGTTCGCGCAGCATCGCCCACGTGATGCCCGTGAGGTGCACGATGAACGGAGGAGGCGGTTTCACGGGCCGCACAAGGCGTTGGAACTCGTCCACGATCCGCCCCCGTTCTACCCGTACGGCCCCAATTTCCATGATTCCCCCGGGCTCCGGAGTCAGGCCTGTAGTTTCGAGATCGACGACCACGAAGGAAACCGCGTCCAACGGCAAGGCAAGCGTTGCCCATTCGCGCAGCTTCCATCGCTGTTCTCCTGGGTCCCAGAGAAAGCGAGGATCCTGCTCCAAGAACATCTGCAAGAAGCGTGGGCCAAACTCCGGGTCGCTTCCCGGGTGCGTGAAAATCAAATCGAGGAGCTCGTCGATGCTAGCGCCAGCGGGGCGTTGCTGGAGATAGGCAAAGATCTTCTCGCGCATAGGCATCGGCCCTTCTTCAGGACCAACCACTCCCGCTCAGGCTGTCGAACCCGACTGTTGGCTCACCTGTTGACGCAAATACGCTTCGATGAAAGGGTCGATCGCTCCGTCCAGCACAGCGTCCGCATTTCCGATTTCGACCCCGGTCCGATGGTCTTTCACGAGCCGGTAGGGTTGTAACACATAGGACCGGATTTGGTTTCCCCACGCAATCTCGCGTTGCGACTCGGCAAGCTCCGCAATTTGCTCTTGACGCTTTTTTTGCTCTAGCTCGTACAACCGCGCCCGCAGGATCCGCATCGCCATGGACTTGTTCTTGTGCTGCGAGCGTTCGTTCTGGCAGGTCACCACGATGCCCGTCGGAATATGGGTGATGCGCACCGCAGAGTCTGTCTTGTTCACGTGCTGGCCACCCGCTCCGCCGGCACGGAACGTATCGATGCGGAGATCCTTTTCGTCGATTTCTACCTCGATATCCTCACCCAGATCCGGATACACAAAGACCGAAGCAAACGACGTGTGGCGACGAGCGTTTGCATCGAACGGCGAAATTCGAACCAGGCGGTGTACCCCTACCTCGGCCTTGAGATAGCCGTAGGCATACGGACCCTCGATGGCCACCGTTGCGCTCTTAATTCCCGCCCCTTCTCCGGGCTGCAAATCCAGCACCTCGGTCTTGAATCCGCGCCGCTCAGCCCACCGCAAGTACATCCGCAGGAGCATTTCGGCCCAGTCTTGTGCTTCGAGGCCGCCAGCACCCGGGTGGATCGTAAGAATCGCGTTGCCTGCATCGTGCTCGCCCGAAAGCAATCGCTCGAGCTCGAGTTGCTCGAGGCGGCTGCGCAACTCGCCCACCCTGCGTTTCAGTTCCGCCGCCGACTCGGCGTCACCCTCGCGCGCAAATTCCTCCAGTACCCGCAAGTCGTCTAGTTCCCGCTGGAGTGCGCGAAACCGACCTACAATGCGCTCGATCTCGGCGCGCTCTTGCTGGACCTGCTTGGCCCGCGACCGGTCGGTCCAAAACTCTGGCGCAGCTGCTAGTGCATCCAGTTCCGACAACCGTCGTTCCCGACCGGCGATGTCAAAGATAGCTCCCGAGCGTATTGATCCGGTGGGCCAGCTCTTCCACCTGGCCGCTGACTCCCTCGTCCAGAACTGCAACTTCTACCGGCGGATTTGACATAGTGGCGTCTCCTAGCGATTCCCATTCCTGCTGCAACCCGGACGCAAGCTGGGCCACTTAAAATTCCACCACGGCGTCCGGCGAGCCATCCAAGTGGACAGTGTCCACGAACCGAATGATGTGCTCGCGCAAGGCCATTACCACCGAGTATGTACGCGCCCCATGGCCAAAAAATCGCACACCGCGGAGCAATGCACCGTCGGTCACGCCCGTTGCGGCAAAGAGGATGTCAGGTCCTGGCGCTAGATCGCGCTCCGTGTAGATCCGGTTTGGGTCGGCAATGCCCATTGCCTTCAATCGCTCCTCGAATTTCTGGCGTTCCTCTGGACCGGGTTTTGCCGGGACCAATCGTCCCTCCATTCCACCGTTGAGACACCGCAGTGCAGCCGCTGTCAGAACGCCCTCAGGCGCGCCCCCGATGCCCATGACGGCGTGCACATTCGTGCGCCGAATTGCAGCCGAGATGCCTGCAGAAAGGTCGCCATCGCTAATCAAACGAATGCGCGCTCCGGCACTGCGGATGTCCTCGATGAGCTTCTCGTGCCGTGGTCGATCGAGAACAATCACGACAAGGTCTTTCACCGCCCGATCGAGCCGCCGCGCAATTGCGGACAGGTTCTCTTTCACCGTAGCATCGAGGTGTACGGCCCCCCGAGCAGCTGGCCCGACGATGATCTTCTCCATGTAACAATCCGGTGCGTGCAACAACCCACCTTTGTTTGCCGCCGCCAGTACGGCAATGGCACCCGGAGCACCGGTGGCGCAGAGATTCGTACCTTCCAGGGGATCTACGGCAATGTCCACTTCGAGGTCCTCGGGCTGCTGCCGGCCCACCTTTTCTCCGATGTACAACATCGGAGCCTCGTCTCGCTCGCCTTCGCCGATCACCACGGTTCCCCGCATCGGCAGGCGATCCATCGACTTGCGCATTGCTTCCACCGCCACGCGGTCCGACAGTTTTCGGTCGCCCTGCCCCATCGTCCGCGCCGCTGCAATCGCCGCTTCCTCCACCACGCGCAAAAATTCTCGTGACAACAAACTCTCGAACGACATCTCCGCGCCCTCCGCAAAGAAAAGGAATTTGCCCCGTCCTTGCACAACCGCCATGATCGCGCAAGAAAATGGACGCAATGCACGTGCGCCCGAGGTAGTTCCCCGAGGCGCGCGTTAGCCACAGAACCATTCCATGATACCGCGAGCTCTGACGATTGCCGGTTCCGACTCGAGCGGTGGAGCCGGCATCCAAGCCGATCTCAAAACCTTCACCGTGTTTCGGGTATACGGGATGAGTGCGATTACCGCGTTGACCGCGCAAAATACGTGCGGGGTGGTGAGCGTCCATGTTGTGCCGCCGGAGTTTGTCGCGGCCCAAATCGACGCGGTGATTCGCGATTGCGGTCCGGCCCCTACCAAAACAGGCATGCTGGCAACCGCCGAGATCGTCGAGGTGGTGGCGGAGGCTGTTCGCCGCTTCCAACTCCAGCCGCTGGTCGTCGATCCCGTCATGGTGTCGCAAAGCGGGTCGCGGCTGCTCGAAGAAGATGCTGTCCGCGCGCTTCGCACACACTTGCTGCCGCTCGCAAGTCTCGTCACTCCGAACATCCTGGAAGCAGAAGCTCTGGTCGGCTTCCCGATCCGCACGCTGGACGCGATGCGTGAAGCGGCGCGTGCGTTCGTTCAAACCGGGGCACGAGCGTGCTTGCTCAAAGGTGGCCATTTGGAAGGACCGCTCGCTTCGGATGTGTTCGACGATGGCCATGAGCAAATCGTCCTCGAAGCCCCTCGGCGAGATACGCCCCACACCCACGGCACCGGTTGCCAGCTGTCCGCCGCGATCGTGGCCTCCCTCTGCCGCGGAGCTTCACTGTTAGACGCGGTGCGCATTGCCAAGCGGTTCATTACTGTTGCCATCGACGCTGGGCTCCCGATCGGCAAGGGCAACGGGCCCGCAAATCCGTTGGCTTGGCTGGACCAAAGCGAAAACAGCAATCGGCAAAGCCGTCCGCACTCGGAACGTCGTTAAGGAAGCAGCGGCTGCTCGTTTGCCGTTCTAGTGAGAGGTGTCAGCCCCCGTCGTGCGCTTGCAGATGGGCGCGAATCTTTTCTGGTGGGATCTTGCCAAGGGCAAGGGTCCGTGCTGCGCGCAACCGCGAAACGTGAAACGCGGCCAGGGCAGCACAAAAGCCGCTTGCGACTACTCCCAACACCGGAAGGGTTCCTGGATCGGATCGCAAATCCTGCACGTGGGTGATTGCAATCCAAACAGCGAGCCCAGCCCCAAGCAGCGCGCCGGCCGCGGAAAGAAGCGCAGACGTCGCCGCACGTGAAGGCTTGCCTGCCAGGTACGCGGCTAAATCCGAGCGAGAAAAGTAGTCCAAAAACCAACCCGTTTGCTCGTCCACCGCTCGTTGATTCGGCGGAGGCAATACACGCCGGGTGAGAGGATCGATCGCCGGGAGGCCTCGCCGGTGCTGTTCGATCCCCAGCAAAATTTCGCGGTGTACGCGTTCGGAAATGGGAAATCGCCAGGCAATCACGAAGGCCAAACAAGCACACGCGGCTGGAGCGAGTGCGAAAATCGCCTTGATCGCGAAGATCACTTGAGCGCTCTGGGGCTGGTTCGGCACGTAACCCAGCGAACCGAGGATCGCGATCGGAACCGCAGCGCTTGGAATCGCAACGAGTTTCGGCAGCATTCCCCAAAACGCTGAATACTGGGCCTCGCGGCGTTTGCCGGTGTGGAGCTCGTCGTAATCGATGACGTCGGCTTGCATTGCTGGGCCAAGAAACAGCCCCGCCCCAAAGCTCGATCCGGCCCATGCAATGAGAAACGCCGCGGGAATCAAATCGCCCTCGTCTAGGAAAAACAAACCCGCACCGCCCGTGACACCCATGAAGAAACTCGCAAGCCAAGCCGGCTTTTTACCCATGCGCCTTGCCAGCCACACCCAACCGGGTAAGCACACAAAGGCTGCGCAAAAGTACACACCCAAGAGCAGCGCCAGCCAACCTGCTTCGTTGTCCGGGCGGAGGACGTATGCATTGTAGTAAGGCATGAGCGTGCCGGGAATTGCGCCGGTGATGCTTGATACCACGTAAGTCGCGAGCAGGATCCGAAACGGTCGATTGCGAAGCGCGCGGCGCACTCCTGGAGCAAACGGATTTGCAGTCCGCTCCGCAAATCCTGGTCGCTCCCGAATCCTGGCAACCACTAGGTAGCAAGTGGCCACCAGCAAGATCGCGAAGGTGCCCCCGATCCAGGAGAACGCTTGTCGTTCCGGTAAGCCGAGGTACCCAACCAGCAGTCCTGGTGCGACCGACGCGCAAATGGTTCCGAGAATGCTGAATCCCTCGCGAACACCAAACAGCCGTGAGCGTTCGTGGTAATCGAGCGTTAGCTCCGAGCCGAGAGCCCAGTATGGCAAACCGTAGGCCGTGTGGAACACCGAGTAGAGCACGAACATCGTGGCAAACCACCACGCTGCCCCTTGGCGCGACAAAAATTCTGGCGGGTGAAAAAGGGCAAAGAACGCCAGCGCACAGAGCGGCGACCAAAACGCAATGTACGGTAGGCGTCGGCCGAACGGAGTACGGTGATCCGTGAGCCAACCGAGAAAAGGGTCGCTCAGCGCGTCGATGGCGCGGGCCACAGCAATGGCCATGGCGAGATAGCCCAGCGGCACAAGCACCACATCCGAATAAAACTTCGGCATGTGGATCAGAATCGGCACCAGCATCGCGGCGCCAGCAAAGCTTGGCGCTCCATACACCAGCAGTGTACCCAGCGAGACTCTTTCCTCCCGAGCCTCTCCTACGAGTGGCGCCGGCTGCTCTGCGGGCTCCTCTTCGGCAGGTGACGCGACTCTCATGACTTTTGCCCAGTACCGGAGTCGATGCCTAAAATCACGTCATAACGAGTCAAGCGTCGCACATCGCCACTCTGGATGCGTCGTGCTCCCATTTCGATCGCGAGCGAGCGCCGGTCGAGAAAACTCCGAGCAGCGAGCCGCTTGGCTTCCGAGCGGCTCGCCTGGTGCAAAAGCTCCGCAGCAGCGACGACGTCGATGACCATTTCCGCAAGCCGTTTCGCGTTGAGCAACGCGTAGCGGGGGTCTTCGAGCAGCGACGGCAACGAGGTGCGAATCCACTTCTCAATCAAGGTTTCGATCCTGCCGCATTCCTCCGGATACGTCTGACGCAGTGCGGCTACTTCCCCAGCGATCTGGTCCAACAGGGTAAACAAACTACCCTTGCTCATCTCTTTCAGGGCGAAACTCGCTTGGATTTCCGACGTGCCCTCATAAATCGTCGTGATGATGGAATCGCAATGAAAATGGGCGACGGCAGACTCGGCCATGTATCCGAGGCCACCGTGAATCTGAATTGCCTTGCGAGTGACATCGTTGCTGATTTCCGTCGCGTAGTACTTGCAAAGCGGTGTGAGAAGCCGCACCGTTTGGGTGAGTTGTTCCAGCTCTTGGTGCTGTTCCGGGGTGGGTAGCTCGCTTCCGCCACGCTCTAGTCTTCGTCGCAGGACCTCCAAACGATCTACCAGCGTGGCCGTGCGATACAGGAGAGCCCGTGCGGCTTGGAGGTTGATCGTCATCTGCGTCAGCATGGACTTCACGAGTGGCTGTTCGACAATTGGCTGATCGAACTGAATGCGCTGCTTGGCGTACGCGAGTGCCTCCTCGTATGCTGCATGTGCCACTCCCAAAGCTTGCGCCGCTACACCAAGTCGCGCATTGTTCATCAAGTCCAGCATGGCGCGGAACCCCTGCCCGCGCACACCCAAGATGAACCCTTCCGCGTGGTCGAATTCCACGACACAAGTCGGCGACCCGTGCAGCCCCATTTTGCGTTCGACCCGAGTCACTTGCATCCGGTTGCGACTGCCGTCCGGCAATTCCGCAGGCACAAGAACGAGGCTCAAGCCGTTGGTGGTCCCGAGAGACTCGCGGAATGTCCCGGCCTCGCGGGCCAAAACCAAGTGGACCTCGGAGCCGCCATTGGTGATGAAAATTTTTTCCCCATCGACAAAATAGCGGCCGTTTTCCTCGCTCACTTTCGTAACGATCCCGCCCAAATCCGACCCCGCCTGAGGTTCGGTGAGGTCCATACTCCCTTGCCACTCACCCGAAGTGAGCTTCGGTAAGTAGCGCGCTTTGAGATCCGGCGAACCATACTTCTCGATATCGCCAGCCACGCCAGCTTGCAGCCCAACGATGGTCATCAAGCTCGAATTCGCGTGCGCCAGCATCTCCAAGTAAAACGTGTTGACCAAAAACGGTAGCCCGTACCCACCGTACTCGGGCGAAATGGGCAAACAAATCAAGCCAGCGCTGCGGAGCTTCTCGTAGCCATGGGCAATATGCGGCGGTACCTGGACGCGGCCATCCACAAGCATGGCTTCATCGTGCCAGTGCGCACGTGCATCGGCGTCGAGCTCTCTGCAAATCTCCTCGAGTGTCTCCAGCACGGAGACGTAAGTGCCCACCTCCTCCGGCACCGACACCCCTTCACGTCCTTGGAGGCGGAATAAATGATCCCAGTCGACGCGAGACTGAAGGAACCACCGCATGTCGTCGTGAAAAAAGTCCTGGCTCATCCTGGCCTCCTTTCGGCTTCGAAACCTTGCTTAAAGCCGGTATGGGCGTTCTGGTGGTGCTGGGCTCCAACATCGGCCCCGGAGCGCAGTAGCATGTGCTTGTAAAGGAGGACGGGTGTACCCGTTCCTACGGCACAAATTTGCTCGTCGGCGCAAGCCGTGGTGCCGTATAGTTCAACCTCGAGTTTGTCTCGCGCGAACGTGATCGCAGCAAAACCGTGCTTGGCGGCTGAAAACGTGGCTGTCTTGTCCTCGCGCACCGGAGAACAATACGCCCCACTACCGACGACAACCTCCAACGGCATGCCCGCATTCCCGGGTTCGAACACCTGCAAGCTGTGGTCGTGGCCAGCCAGAAATATCGCCGCCATTCCACGGTGGCGGCCAAAGGCGCGCTCGAGCTCGCGCCGGTACCGCTGGTAGCGAAAGGAGTACGCCTCCTGGGAGAGGTCAGAAAACGGCCAAACGCGGGCGGCAGCCAGGAAATGAACGGGGAACAGTACGAAGCTCAGCGGCTTGCGCAAACCGTCCGGGAAGGCCCCATCGTGAGTACCGAGGGTCCGCAGCGGGTGGTGCGCTACGACCACCTGCCATAATCCGCTTACACTTCCCGCTTCCAAAATTTCCTCCATCCTCCGAAGACTGGACTCAAGCATCTGGAAGTCCTGCAGCATGGCTTCGCTGTCGAGCAGCACGAGTTGGAGCTCCCCTCCTGGCAGGGGCACGGCTCGCGGCAAGCCGTAGTGGAAGTCCCACAAATCGCCCCAGTGCCGCTCAGATGGAAGAAATCGGTCGATGTTTTTCTGATTTTCAAGTCCCCACGAACCGCAACCGTGATCGTGATTCCCCGCAACAGCTTTCACTGGGATGCGCCGGTCGCGCAGGAAGGCGTATGGTTCCAACACTGCATCGAGTTGCCGTGCGATCCGATGCGGCGCGTCATCCAACGCGTCGCACCTGCCCTCGGTTCCGGCGAGTCCCTTCGGGTAAAAATTGTCGCCCAGCAGTACAACGGTGGTCGGTACCTCGGGCGCGTTTGCCAAGTACGAGCGTAACGCGGCGGCAACGATTTTGTTGCGGTCTTGATGATTGATCCCGAAGTCTCCAATGGCGATCAGCCGGGCGGTGCCTTGCACGTTTAGCTCCGACGGAGCAGAACTCTTTTGTAGACACCCGCGCACCGTCGGTAGACCAATCACAGCACAGCCACTCAGGCAGAACGCCACGAGCAAGACGAAAGCCCGGTAGATCCACCCGCGTGTCGTTCGCCGAACCACGATGTACGAGCTTACGCCTTCTTGTTCTGCATGTCCACGCAATTGCTGGTAGCTTCAGAGCACGGTAGAAGCTGCCGTATGAAACGGTTGAACGGAGAAGTGGCTCTGGTCACTGGTGGTGCCAGCGGCATCGGTCGGGCTGCCGCAGAAAAACTGGCAGCCTTGGGGGCTGCCGTTGCGATCGCCGACCGCAACGAAGAAGGCGCCCACAACGTTGCAGACGGGATCCGGAATCGCGGAGCCGCCGCCGTGGCAGTAACCATGGACGTCCGTGACCGAGAAGCCGTGTTTACCGGGGTTGCCACGGTTCGCGAGGCCTTAGGACCAATCACGATCCTCGTCAGTGCGGCGGGATGGGATCGGATGCAAGCTTTCGTGGAGACACCCGCTGAGCTGTGGCACGAACTGGTAGCCATCAACCTCATGGGGGCAATTTACGTCACCCGTGCCGTGGTCGACGACATGATTCAGGCAACACGGGGCCGGCTGATTTATGTGAGTTCCGATGCGGCGCGGGTGGGAAGTACCGGGGAGGCCGTTTACGCTGCGGCCAAGGGAGGTTTGCTTTCTTTCGCCAAGACGCTCGCGCGCGAGCTCGCTCGCTATCAAGTCACCGCCAATGTGGTTTGCCCGGGCCCCACGGACACGCCGTTACTCCAAGAAATTCGGCAAAGCGAAGCGGGGGCAAAAATTCTCGCTGCCATGACCCGTTCCATCCCGCTTGGGCGGCTCGCCAAACCCGAAGACGTTGCCGCGGCTATTGCGTTTTTTGCCTCTCCAGAAGCCAGCTTCATCACTGGCCAGGTGCTGAGCGTCAGCGGCGGGCTCACGATGGTCGGTTAACCCAGCGCTTCACAGTTCAGGTCAGCGGTTCCGTGGCTCTTCTTGCCGCCGTTAGCCCGCTGGGCTAAGCGGTGGCCACCCATGAAGCAGTTGCTCCGGCTGGCTCTTTCCCTGTTCATTGCCGTTCCTCTTGCAGGCTGTGCGCGGATGGGGGCGTCGAACCAGGCGTGGAGCGGAGAGGCAACCGCGAGGCCTTTGCTCCTGCGCCAACTCCAAGTGCTGCCGACCGACGAGGGCGCACGCGCCGTGCTGTTACGCCTATCCCGCCCTCCTGAAGGAGTGCGTTACTCGGCCGGATCACGGCCAGCGCGTTTGGTGATCGAGGCGATGGCTGCAGACGCCGGAGGCGATTTGCCCGAACGACAGATGCCGCAAGACTCAGCGGCGCTTAAGGCTGTCCGGGTCGGACGAAAGAACGGAGTGCTAAAAATCGTCCTCGAATTCTCCGGCGAAGAGCCCCCGCCTTATTCCGTGCGAGAAATGGCCGACTGGATTCTCGTGCGTCTCGGCGGCTAGGGCGAGTTGGAGGCGTTCATGGATCGGCTTCGTCGATCAGCTAGGCACGTGATTGCATGGTGGGGTTTGGCCGTGCTCGCCGTGTACGGCGTTCCCAGCATGGGGCTTGCACAATTCACGAACCGACATTTGCAACAGCGCAACCGAGCGCAAAGTGGCAACGTGGACGAATCCATTCGCAAACTCAACGATCCCGACCCCGACAAGCGGCTGGAGGCGGTGCGGCAACTTGCCGCCTCGCGCGATCGCAAGGCGGTGGAGTATTTGATCCAGTCGCTTGGCGATTCCGACCTACGCGTCCGCGCCAAAGCAGTGGAAGCACTTGGCGAGATGCGGGCGTCGGACGCCACGCCCGTGCTGGTCCAGCAATTGTTCCTCCGCACCTGCGAGCCACCCATGAAGCAGCGCATTCTCGCTGCGCTAGGGAAAATTGGCGATCCACGTGCGGCCCGTCCCATCATGGAATTCTTGCAACTCGACAACGACGCGGCGATGCGTGGTACTGCGGTGTTCGCGCTCGGGGAAATTGGGGCAACCGAGGCGCTGGACATGCTGGAGCAAGTCGCGCTGTCCGATGCAGATCCGACGGTACGACGCCTCGCACGTGAAGCTGCCGCCAAGGTGCAGCACTATCAAACGGTAAAACAGCGCGAAGCAAAGGGCCCGACCGATACGTTCCTCCCCAAAGCCCCGGCGCCTCCTCCACGGTGAGGCGCGATTTGCACTGTATCCGGTTGCACGCACCCTGTCCTCTTCGTTAGGGAAGGGGGCCGCCGCAAGCCGCGTGCCCCAGTGGTGGAATGGCAGACACGGCAGACTCAAAATCTGCTCCGGGCAACCGGGTGGGGGTTCAAGTCCCTCCTGGGGCATTTGCCGGCCGAGGTCGGGTGCATCCGATTGTAGGACTGGGCTGCCTCGCCGTGGCGGCCTTCCTGTACGCGGTGGTGCCTTCCGTCCTCCTGGCCCTGCTGCAGGGGCAAAGGGGCTACGTACTGCTGCGTTCGGTGACGGACCAATTCGTAACTTTCACTCTAGCGTTAACGATGCTCCTTGGCGCAACACGCCTGCCAAGGCCGCGCAAAGCTGTCGCGGGGACCATCGTCTCCGCAGCTGCCACGTACGGCTTGGCTCTTTGGTTTTTAATCGGTTACTGGGTGTGGACGGGGCACCAGTTCGATATTCGTTTTGCGTTAGACGCTGGGGGCGACGTCCTTCGCACGCTGGAAAGCACACTGGGCCGCTTCTTCCTCCCCGCGATTGGTATGACGATCGCCCTGTTCGCTTGCCTCGCGCTTTTGTGGTGGCAAATCGCACGTTGGTTCGAGGAACGATCGGGAAACTTCTTTCGCTCGTGGACCATCTCCTTGCCCCTCGGGCTCCAAGCGCTTGTTTGGCATCTTTGCGCGCATGAGCAACGGATGGTGTGGCCGGAGCTGCACGCCTTGATCGAACAGGCACAAGAACACCCGGTCGTGGGACCGATTTTTCCGGACAGTCGCGAGTGGCAGACGCGAGGCGGAGAGTCGGTGTATGTGCTTCAGCTCGAGTCCGGCAATGCGTTGGCCCTGAGTGGCGCACTGGAGCTTGCTGGGCGTCGGTACGACGGTGATTACACGCCCAACCTTCGGCGGATCGCTCAAGATGGCGTTTTCTTCCCCATTTTCTGGGCCAACAGCGTTCAGTCGAACCGGGCGCTCGAGAACATTCTTTGCGGCATTGTCAACAATGCTGGGCCCGCTTTGTCGTACAACCCGGGCAAGATTGCTTCGGAGTGCCTACCCGCGGTTCTGCGGCGAGCCGGATACGCCACCATCTTCTATGTGGCGTTCGACGACCCCGACTTCATGAACTACCGCAACTTCGCCAAAGCCATTGGGTTCGACGAATTCTATGACGCACCTTCGCTCGGGTTTCCCGCGCGCAAAGATTCCTGGGGAATCGATGACTGCACGTTTTACCGGTCGGTGTTCGCAAATCTGCGCAAGCGGCCCCCCGGCGAAAAGCGCTTCGTCTACATCGAGGTAAGCGCCCACCACTACCCTTTTGCCGGCCAAGCGCAGTACGCCCACCTCCATCCGTTCATCCTCCCTCAAAACCCCGTAGAGTGGTATTTGAACTCGTGGGTCGAGCAGGACCATTGCCTCGAAGTGTTTTACCACGAGTTCCGCGAGTTTACCGGCGGCGACGCGCATTTGTTCGTCACCCCTGATCATTCCTGGCCCGTCGGTACTCATGGCAACGTGCTGAACGACTTCGGGTGGTACGACGAGAACTTCGCGATCCCCTTCTTGTACGTGCCCCCTTTGGGGCGCAGAAGCGAATTCCGCGTGGGCGAGCAGGCTGATGCGCAACCGAGCCTAGCCGATCTGCCGGCCACCATTGTCGAATTACTCGACGGGGTACCGCGCAAGCATTCGTTTGCGCCTCTGCTCCAACGCCACCCGGCCGATGGGCGACAGCCATACGAGCCGTGCCATATCTTGGTGCAACCTTACAGTGGCGGCGCGATCGTGATCCAACGGCCGCGAGAGAAGTATGTCTACCACATCAACACCCAGCAGCTCGAACGATACGATCGTCGGCACGATCCTAACGAGCGCAACCCGGAAGTTGTTGCGGAAAACATTCCTTACTCGAGGGTCAAAGCTGACTACTACTGCGACCGGTACCTTCGGAGCGCCCAAGTATCGCCTTGAAGAAAGTCGGCTCGGTCATTCTCGAGCCTCCTGATTGGTGCCGCAACACGGGCAGAGTTCGCGCAGGTAGGCATACGAGTAAATGCCAGTTTCATGGCCGTCCTCCCAGCGCAAGCTCAGGGCGTACCGTCCAACGGCAAACACGCGCTCGAGCCGAGCATTCTTTACGGGCACGAACCTCCGGGTGCTTCCGTGTCCTTGGCACCCCGCACACGGGCACCAACCACGCAAATACGCCCACGGGTACCGACTGAGATGCCCGTCGCTCCACGCAATTTCCATCGTCTCGCTCCCGGCATCGCGGCGAACTTCCACTGGGTAGGGTGGTTGCGAACTGCCCGCACGAACCATTGCGCAACTCTCACGAAGCTGGGGGCGTCGGCTCAGGCATACGGCCGATGACAATTACGTAGGTTTGATCCTCGCCGAACTCGAAACCAACCCAATTCGGATTCTCAGCCTTCTTCTGGCGATAAAACTCTCGGTATCCGCGGCCAGACTGGGTAATTTCAATCCCTGCTTTTTCCAACGCTTCCTGAGCAGTTCCCACGTATGCTGGCGGATCTTCGTCGGCAGCGAACACGTACACTCCAGGCTTCATGCGAAACCGCACGGGCGCATTGCCCTTGACCATCCAACCGGCTTCTTCGAACGCGCTTTGAAGTTGCTTCTGGAACGCTTGTGCCTCTGGATCGTTGGGCACAGTGGCAAACCACACCGGATTGGCCAGGCTCGAATTCGGGCCGCCGAGTGCCTGAATCAGCGTTGCCCGCTGCTCCGGCGTGAGCACGCGCGCCGAATCCGGACGCCTCCCACCGACTGCAGGCACCTGGGGCCGGACCAAGGATTGTGACGCCGAAGCGCTCGGGGGACGGGCTTCCAGTTGTTTTCTGAGGCGCTCGATTTCCGCTTGCTGCTCCAGCAAGTACCAGCTCATTCCGGCAATCACCACCAAGGCTGTAAGCAAGGCAGGTAAGCTGAAATTTTTCATTCTGTTCCTCCCGGCCAGCACAATCTTGTAGCCTACCCTACGACGAAGAAACAACGTGCATGGATGCAGGCACCCGCGCGCGGCCGCCAAGTGCAGGTTGTCGGACAGGTTATCGGATCCGCGGACCACAGGTTATCGGATCCGCGGACCATCGTCGAATCGGTTACGCGAACGGTCGGTCCCCTTACGGGCAGCCCAAGACAAGACCCCGAGCGTGAGAAAACCCGCGAGGCGCCAAGCCGGGCACGTACGGGTACCCGACCCGTTGATCGCCGAGTACTCCTCGAATCGCGCGGAAACCCAATGCAGCCCCACTGTTGCCTTCAAACCTGCCCTGCCGCATCATTCGCCGTCTGGTGCGTTCTCGCGGCAACCGGCCACAAAGAGGTTAACACGATGGACTTGAACTACTCCCCTGAACACGAGGCGTTCCGCCGGCAATTTCGTGCTTGGTTACGCAAAAATCTCCCCGCGCGTGGCCGAAGCGAACAAATGTTGGCCTACGACGATCCCCGCCGAATCGCACGGGCCAAAGCATGGCAACGTAAATTGTACGAAGCAGGATATGTTGCGCTCACGTGGCCCAAGGAGTACGGCGGCCAAGGGCTCGACGTTGTCACTCAGGCCATCGTCGACGAGGAACTGGTGCGCGCTCGTGCGCCCGGGCTCATCGGGCAGATGGGTATCCAAATGGTGGGGCCGACTCTGATTCAGTACGGGAGCGAAGAACAGAAACGCCGCTTCCTTCCAAAGATCCTCACCGCCGAAGAAATTTGGTGCCAAGGTTACTCCGAGCCGGGCGCCGGGTCGGACCTGGCTTCGTTACAAACCCGTGCGGAGTTGGTCGGGGACGAGTTCATCGTCAACGGTCAGAAAATTTGGACTTCCAATGCCCAGTTTGCCGACTGGATGTTTTGCCTCGTGCGCACGGACCCCTCCGCACCGAAGCACCAAGGGATCTCGTACCTTCTGATCGACATGAGGTCCCCGGGGATCACGGTTCGCCCGCTGGTCCAAATGACTGGCGAGCGCGGCTTCAACGAAGTGTGGTTCGAAAACGTCCGAGTGCCACGGAATCAATTGGTTGGCGGCTTGCACCAGGGATGGCAAGTTGCCAACGCCACCCTGGCACACGAACGGAACATGTTGGGTGCCGCCACCCGCACTCAAGAACTGTTTGCGAAGTTGGTGCGCCTGGCAAAACTTTGTACGCGCGAGGGAAACTCGGCAATTGAAGACCCCGTGGTCCGCCAACGCCTTGCAGCCCTGGCAATGCGGGTGGAGGCGATGAAATACCACGCATACCGCCAACTCAGCGACTCGATCGCGGGACGCCCACGGGGGATCGCTGCCTCGGTGAACAAACTCGTTTCTACCGAACTCAACCACGATATCACCGCGTGTGCTCTGGATCTGCTTGGCAGCTACGCCACGCAAAGCGCGCACTCGAAGTTCGCGCTCGACCGTGGGGAATGGATGCGCGAGTTCATGTTCACCCTCGGCATGATCATCGGAGGGGGGACTTCGGAAATTCAGAAAAACATCATTAGCGAGCGCGGGCTTGGTTTGCCGCGGGAACCTAAAGGCACAGCGCTTCAAGATGGAGCACAACGATGAATTTCGGCCTTTCCCCGGAGCAAGAGCAACTGCAACACACCGCTCGCGACTTCTTGGCAAAGGAGTGGCCACCAAGCAGTGCGCACGCTCTGTTCGACGCGGAGAGCGAAGCTGCTCTCCGCCAGTTGTACCGCCACATGGCGGAGCTTGGTTGGGTGGGATTGCTGGCCCCTCCAGAATTTGGCGGCTCTGGGGGTACGTTTCTCGACGCTGCCCTTTTGGCTGAAGAAATGGGCCGCGCCGCGGTGCCGGGTCCTTACTTGGCAAATACCCTTGCGCTTCTGTTACTGCGCGACGCGGGCAGCAAAGCTCTACGAAGCGAGTGGCTACCAGCGCTCACGCAGGGGCAGGCAATTGGCACTGTTGCGTGGTTCGAAGCCCAGGCATCGAGCTGGCCTTGCGCGCTGGAGACCCGCTGCACGGCAACCAGATTGGGGGTGCGTCTGAGCGGAACGAAGCGATTCGTGCTGGACGCGCATCTCGCTGACGTATTCCTGGTTGTCTGTACAGCTCCCGCGGGCAGGGCAAAAACCACCGTGGTCGTCCTCGTGCCAAACAATCAGCCGGGCATCACTGTACGCCCCATGGACGACGTGGATCGCACCCGGCGTGTGTACGAGGTCAGCTTCGAAGACGTCGCGGTGCCACGCAAGGCTGTGTTTGTCTCCGGAGAACGTGCAGTGAATGCCCTCACCCGCGTGTTCGATGCGGCTGCAGTGTTTCTCGCGGCAGATTCCCTGGGTGGCGCCCAACGATTGCTGGAGATGTCCGTTGCCTACGCCAAGGTGCGTACCCAGTTTGGCCGCCCCATCGGGTCGTTTCAGGCAGTGAAACACCGCTGCGCTGAGATGGTGGCCCAAATCGAACCAGCGCGCTCCCTGATGTGGTACGCTGCGCACACCCTCGACGCGATGCCGCGGCTGGCAACGTATGCGGCGTCGCTCGCGAAAGGCCACTTGGCCGACGTGTATGCTGCGGTCGCCGAGAGTGCCCTGCGCGTCCACGGTGGGATTGGCTTCACGTGGGAACACGACCTGCACATCTGGTTCAAACGGGCGCAGTGGAACCGCTATGCTTTTGGGACCCCCGAATGGCATCGCGAACGGGTCGCTCAGATGTGCCGGTGGTGAGAGAGTCCTCCTCTAGTCTTCGCTGCCCGCCGTTGCCCAATATCGGCTACCCTGCCTAAAATGCTTTCGCATGTCTGACCAGCCCGGTAAGCGGTTCACGATCGCGCTGCGCCCTGACGGTGTCCGCGTGGTTCCGACGCGCAACGGCACCAATTGGCGCCGCTGGTCCGTCGTTGCAACATTGTTGGTCATCTTTGTTGCGGCGGTTTGGTACCTGTCAAACCCAAGCAGCCCTCAAGCCCGGTCGGACGACGCAAAAAACTCGCACACGGTGGTCAGCCAACCCTTACGCAGCCGCGTCGAGCCTCCGCGACCCCCAAGTGCGCCGGCCATCCGCGTCCGCTTGAACCCAAAGTCGTCCATCGAACATGGCCTGCAAGCAGGTCGACACGACAGCCCGACCGACAAGCCGCACACGGCAGAAGAACCCAACGGCTCTCCTAGCACGGGGGCGACAAGTGCTTCCCACGATGAACCAAGTGGGATTGCACTCTTTCCACCGCCCGGGACCAACCCGCCGAAAAGCGGCTTAATCGTACCGGACAACTTCGAGCTGCCACCGGGTTATGCCCGGCATTATCAGGTCACGGACGATGGCAAGCCTCTGCCGCCAATCTTGATCTTTCATCCCGACGCAGAACTGTTCGATGCCAGCGGCAATCGCATCCCGCTTCCCCCGGACCTTGTTGTACCGCCTGAGCTGGCGCCTCCTGGACTTCCTCTCGAAGTCCTGCAGGTGCCCGACACGGTTGTGCCCTTCGTCGAGGTACCCAACGAAAGCGCTCGCCCTGGTGTCGATGCTGCGGAGTGAGGCTGGCTGCGCAGAGTTCCCGCGGCATGCAACGTGCCTGGACCGTAGCGTACGAGCCGTTTTTTGTCGGAGCAGCGTGCATTCTCGCGGGTGTCGCGCTGCTGTCGGCGTACGCCCGCGTCGCCTGGCCCTGGGCCGTTCTCGGGTGGGTCGGCCTCGTCCCGTGGTCATGGCTGTGGATGCGGCATCAGTCGCTCCGTGCCGCGTTCGCCACTAGCGTCGTCTGCTCGATCGCGTTCGTCGGGAGTACGTTCGACTGGTTCGCTCAGGCACTCGCCGAATATACGGGCCTCTCTGCAGTCACAGCCCGCATTGTTCTGTACCTTTCGAGTCCGCTTTTGGAACCTCAATTCATCGCCTTGGCTTTCGTACTGTTCGTACTCCGGCAAAGGCCCAAGCTCGTTTCGTTTGCTTCCACGATCCAACAAGCCCTGGCGGCAGCCGCGGTTTACACAGCTTGTGAACGAACCGTGCCCACCAAGTTTCTTGGCGACACGCTGGGTCTTGGCTTGCTCGGCGCGCTCCCTTGGGCCCAGGCTGCCGACCTTGGTGGCGTACATTTACTGACCTTTTTTTTGGTGTTCGCAAACGTCCTTCTTGCTCACGCCTGCGGGTCTCTTCATGCCCAGCATCCTCGTAGGTTCGCTGCGGCTCTGCTCGGAACAGTAGCAAGCCTCATGGCTGCATTGTGGGTGTACGGGAGCTGGCGGATTCGCAGCATTGATGGGCAAGCTGGGGAAAGAAACACAGCGGTGGTACGTGTTGGGGCTGTCCAAGGCAACATTTCGCATTACGACCAATTGCGCGAGGAGCTCGGCACCTTCGCTGCTGTGCGGCTGATCCTCGACCGTTACTTCACCCTGACCCGCCCACAGGTCGAACAAGCTGACTTCTGGGTATGGCCCGAAACCGTCTACCCAACAACGTTCGGGAAGCCCAAAAGTCCTGACGGAGCTCTGTTCGACCGAGAGATTGCTGCATTCGTGCAAATACACGCTCGGCCTCTGGTGCTTGGTGCATACGATCGGGACGATGTCGGCGAATACAACGCTGCGTTCTTTCTGATTCCCGATGCAGGGGCGGGTCTACACACGGAAGTGTACCGCAAGGTGTACCCGTTCCCATGGACGGAGCATGTACCTTCCTGGGCAGATTATGGTTTCGTGCGCCGTTGGCTTCCTTGGCTTGGGACATGGAAGCCCGGACGCGAAATCAAGGTTGTTTCGCTGCCCCTCGGAGAAGACCGTACGATCCGAGTAGCGCCCTTGATTTGCTACGACGCTCTTATGCCCGCGCTGTCGCACGCAGCCGCCCGCAGCGGTGCCGAATTGCTGCTCACAATGTCCAATGACTCTTGGTTCTCTGGGCTAGAAGGGAAGCGACTCTCACTCGTCGGCACCGTGTTTCGCAGCATCGAAACACACCGCCCACAAATTCGCGTCACCCCTACGGGGATCACAGCCGTGATCGACGCTGTTGGCCGATTTCGAATCCTCATGCCGCCCGACCGACCACAGGCTGCGATCGCCACGCTGGTCCTCCCACCGCCGCGTTGGTCGCTTGCCACGGAGGGAGGGCACCAGTGGTTCCTGATTGCGTGCCTCGCTGCCACTTTCATGGGCGCCGCATCGTGGCTCCGTTCAGGTCCACCAAAACGAAAGAGCGGCTCGTGTTCGACTCACCACAGAGCAAACTCCTCCGGGGCAACGGGGATCTCGTCGCTGCGTTAGCCGCCCTTCAATGGAGCTCCTTTCCACCGGTGGAGCCACGGAGCATTCACTGCTGGTTGTGCGGTAGGCTGATAGCTGGTAAGGAGAGAACGCTCTCGATTGCCCGGCTTTCATTCCAGCCGAGCAGATTGCGGGTTCGACATGAGCATCTGGCTGGGAGTAACGCAGCCGGCAGTCATCCGACCCGGAGCAAAATGAAACGGAACCAGCCCTCGTGGGCAAGATGAAGGAGGAAAAAAAATGGGTCGGAAACTATACGTCGGCAATTTGCCTTTCGAGGCCACCGATGCGGATTTGCATGCGTTGTTCTCGCAGGCGGGGCACTGCGACTCTGCCTCGGTGGTGACCGACCGGTACACAGGCCGTTCACGCGGCTTTGGTTTCGTTGAAATGAGCTCGGCCACGGAAGCAGCGCAGGCGATCGAGCAGTTCAACGGGACGTCCTTTATGGGCCGGAACATCACCGTGAGCGAAGCTCGGGAGCAAAGCAAGGGCCCCGGCGGACGCCCAAGCGGCCGCGGAGGACGCGGCAGCCGCCGCTAACTTGCTTCGTGTGCAACGGCGCCGAGCGGGCGCACAGCACCTCAAAACCGCGCGCCCGGCGTCATGCTCCGTGCGATTTAGCGTTGTTCGAACGCGTTAGCTCTGGGGCTTGCCAAAAGAGCGGGCGAAAAGGTCCTCGATCGCCGTGCGTCCGCTCGGCTCCAGGTACCGGGTCCCAGTCCCGCAAAAGTGGATGTGCGAGATCGTCGGCACTGCCTCTTCCCACCGCTCACCGAGCCAGTGAAACCAGGCGTTTTTCACTTGGTCGAAGACAAAAAGCGGCTTGTTGCACAGTTTCGCGAACTCCGCCCCCCAACCCGTTCCACCCTTGACGGTACCATCGGGCAAAATCGTTCCGACGACAAAGATCTCCTGCGCGCTGTTCACTTGGTACCAAATCGTTTGTAGCACCTTCTTGAAGTAATCCGTTTCTGGATAATGACGGTGCATGAGCTTGGAGACATACGCGAGGCTGACGTCGCCCTTTTGAAGCTCCTCGTGGGTCAGAACTCGCAAGCCGCGATGGCGCTCGATCTGGTGCCCTTCGAAAGTGAAGGTCACCTCTTCGATGCCGTAACGCTCGGCTGTCCCGCCAAAGCAGGCCTCGCTCCCTTTGAGCCCTCCGCTGAACAAAATGCAGTCTTTTGGATTTAGATTTCCCATGTTCCTCCCGCACGCCGGCGGCGTTTGTTGCGACCAAATCTTACAGTGGCTGGCGTTTCATCGCAAAACTACGGGCAGGCCGCAATTCACGCTCGAGTTCTCCAAACCAAACCAACGGTGCTAGCGAGTGCGCGCGAGTTCTTGTTGACGGGAACACCAAAGCGCGACAAGAGAGGGCTTCATGCACAGGTTCCGCGCGACCATTTGCAACAAGCGCCAGGGACTCGCGATTTTGGTGATTTGGGTATGCGTTGTTCTTGGTGCAGGCTGCGGGCACGATCACGAACCATTGGAGACGCCGGCATCGAGAGAATGGCTGCTTGGCGGAGCCTATTCCGTGCGCATCGACCAACGTACTGGCGACATGACCTTGCTCCGTGGAACCCAGGAACTCGTTCGCGTCCCCGTCTCCGGCTGGCAACTGGGCACGGTGCCGCGCGTGGATCCGCTTGTAAACTACGATCCGTATCCCTTGATCGTTCCGAGCCCTTTGTATGCCCCGCCCGAAGGCCTGGAGTGGGCTGCGCCAGTTTCCGTCGCTTTTACGAAGCTCTCCGCCAATAGCGTTCGCTTGGAACTCCTTTACACCGAAGACGCACGAGCTTCTCTGATCGTAGAGCATTTGGATAGCGGACGCTTTCGCGTTCGCTGGTTTCCCCCGGCGCAACTTCCTGTGGCCTACTTTCGTTTACGCTGCGCTGCGCCAGGAGAGCACGGTTACTACGGGCTCGGCGAGTACTTCGACGACGTCAACCACCGTGGGAAAGTTCGCGCAATGCAAATCGAACTCGATCCGGAATTGGAAAGCCTTTATAACGAAGCACACGTCCCCGTTCCCTTTCTCATCGGTTCTGGCGGTTGGGGTCTCTTTGTCGCGTCGTATTCTCCCGCAGTGTTCGACGTAGAGCACGAAGAACCGGGGACCATCCAGGTGCTGGTCGGAACGGGCGAAGCGAGCACGCAAGGACTCGAGCTCTATTTGTTCGCCGCTCCGACAGGCTTGGATGTTACGCGTCACTACTACGAAGTAACAGGCTTTCCCAAGCTTCCCCCGCCTTGGGCACTTGGACCCATCGTGTGGCGAGACGAGAACCGCGACCAATCTCAGTTCGAGCAAGACCTGCAAACCATGCGGGCATTGGATCTTCCGGCAACTGCGGTGTGGATCGACCGCCCTTACGCGACGGCGGTGAACTCCTTCGATTTCGATCCAGTGCGCTTTCCCACCCCTGAGGAGATGTTTGCGCTCGTGCGGAGACTTGGCTTCCGCGTGGCACTTTGGCACGCGCCCTACTTAGATAGTAGGGCCGCCGCCACGAAGGCGCTCCGAGACGAGGCAAATGCTCGGGGGTTCTTCCCGCCCCGCGTGGGCTTGCTCTTCAATTCCTGGGGTCGTCCGCTCGACTTCACAAACCCCGAAGCGCGCCATTGGTGGCAACAGCTACTGCGCAGGTACACCGAACTCGGAGTCGCCGGCTTTAAGCTCGATTACGGTGAAGACGTCGTGGTAGGACCATCGGCAACCCGCAACCGCTGGCTGTTTGCGGACGGGAGCGACGAGCGCACCATGCACGCCCGTTACCAGCTCTTTTATCATCAAACGTACGCGGAAGTTTTGCCTCCTGACGGCGGTTTCTTGTTGGTGCGCCACTCTGCCTTCGGGGGACAGGTGTTCGGGCCAGTCATTTGGCCTGGCGATCTCGATGCCAGTTTTGCGCGCCATCGAGAGCGAGTCACGGAAAAGGGAACCACCTACGTAGCAGTGGGGGGACTGCCCGCGGCCGTTGTAGCCGGCTCGGGGCTCGGACCTTCAGGATTTCCATTTTTCGCTTCGGATACGGGAGGTTATCGCCACTCGCCGCCCGACAAAGAACTCTTTACTCGCTGGTTCCAGCACACCGCATTGTCACCAGCGATGCAAATCGGCACGAGCACGAACGACGTGGCGTGGGAGCCAACCGCGCTAAATGGGTTCGATGCAGAGATGCTCGACTGGTACCGAACTTACACGCGCCTTCACCTGCGGCTTTTTCCGTACCTATGGACCTACGCTCAGCGCTTGCAAACCGATGGGCGCGCAATTCAACGTCCGTTCGGCCTCGCATATCCGTCCACCGGAGCACATCCTTGGGATCAGTATCTCCTGGGCGACCACCTTCTCGTTGCGCCCGTGGTCGCGCGTGGACAAAGGGAGCGAGCGGTGTTCTTTCCACCCGGGAAGTGGATCGAGTGGTGGTCGGGCCGCACGTACGAGGGGCCAGGGGAACAGGTCGTACCCGCGCCTCTAGCCCATGCTCCGTTTTTTCTAAAACAAGGTGGAATCGTTCCGCTGCTCCGCCCGACAATCGATGCGCTCGTAGAAACCGAGGAACCCGGGCTCGTCGACTCTTACGCCGACACTCCTGGCGTCTTGTACGGACGCGTGTTTCCTGGACCTGAAGAAACGTCGTTCACGGTGTTCGACGGCACGCGATTGAGTCAATCGTTCCACGACCACATTCGCCAACGGTCGGTGGTACAACTCAGCTACACGCCGGGTACCGAGTTCACACGCGGAGCCGTTCTCGAGTTGGTGGGGCTCGACGGCACCGCTGTATCTTCCGTGCGCATTGCGGGGGTACCCGTGCCTCTTTTAGAGACCCCTGAAAACCTGGAAAACGCCGGGGCAGGTTGGGCCTATCAAGAGGGCAAGATCTGGGTTCGCCTGCCTGCCACAGGTGGAATCGCTGAGGTGGAACTCCAAGCCGTTCCGTGAGAATCGTTGATCGCTTGCACTCCGGTTCGTCTCCGGTGACCGGCGCCCCCTGGCCCTGGTTCTACGCAGGAGCCGACCTCTCGCCTAACGCTGCTGTTTCCAGGCTGAGGGTGCCTGCAGGTTCCGGGGCGAAGGTGACTTGCTTGCATGTAAGCCGGGCGCCTCGGTGGGTTGGATGGCTGGGCGCCGCCGCGAAAAGACGCTTCCCTACGACCGCTCCGACCTACTTCGTATTCGAGGCGGGAGCCGGAGCGTTCTGGGCGACGTCCCCAACAGTGACCTGGGGACGGAGCGTGCTAAGCAATTTATCCCCGATCCCGCTGACGTTCTTGAGCTCGTCCACATTCTTGAACGGCCCGTGTTTTTCTCGATGCTCGATAATTGCTCGGGCCTTTGCCTCGCCAATGCCCTTGAGCGACATCAGTTCCGCCATGGTGGCGGTGTTGACGTTCACGGGCTTACCCTCCGCTGCCCAGCTCCCCGTGGCGAGCAAAAGCAAGAGCAGAAGCCCAAAGGTTACGATTCGTTTGCCCTGTACTCGTTTCATTTGCCGTACCTCCTTTTTGAGTGCCACAAGCTTAGTTGGCGCCCAACCATCCGAATCTGAAGGTACGGCAATTTCGACTTGTGGTCAATATATGTAAAGTCTCACCTACCACGCATACGCTTCTGGCGCCGGTCCCCCAGGACCAGGCCAGATGGCGTCGAGTTCGGCGAGTTGTGCTTCGTCCAGTTTCAAGGCCAGGGTCTCTACGGCATCGACCAACTGCTGCACAGTGCGGGGTCCGACAATGGGAGACGTCACACCGGGCTGGTGAAGCAACCACGCCAACGCAACCTTTGCAGGAGCCAGCCCGTGGCTTGCACAAAAAGATTCGTACTTTTGCAACGCGTCCCGGTAGCGTTCCCGTGCCTGCGCAATTCGGTCGCTTTGTCGTCTTCCGCCGCCAACTCCTGGTGTTCCCGCCAACAGGCCGCCAGCCAGCGGGCTCCATGGCAGCACGGCTACGCCTAGTGCTTGGCAAGCTGGCAGCACCTCCAGCTCCACGGTGCGTTGCGTCAAATTGTAGAGACTCTGTTCGCTCACGATACCCAGAAGCTGCCGCTCCTTGGCCACCGCGTTTGCCTGCACAATATGCCATGCTGCGAAATTACTGCTGCCTACGTACAAGATTTTCCCTTGTGCGATGAGCGTTTCCATTGCCTGCCAGATTTCTTCCCAAGGAGCATCCCGATCCACGTGATGCATTTGGTACAAGTCGATGTAGTCTGTACGCAAACGGCGCAAACTGTCTTCGCACGCCCGCACAATGTGGCGTGCAGACAAGCCACGGTCATTTGGGCCGCTTCCCATCCGGCCGAACACTTTGGTCGCCAACACCACTTGATGTCGGCGCCCCGAATTTTCCGCAAACCATCGGCCGATGATTTGTTCAGTGACCCCTTCTCCGGTTTTCCATCCATACACGTTTGCGGTGTCAAAAAACTGAATTCCCAGTTCCAGGGCCTTGTTCATGATTTCGAAACTCTCTGGCTCTGGAGTGACCGGGCCAAAATTCATCGTACCCAAACAAATCCTGCTCACTCGCAAGGCCGTCCGGCCAAGTCGCACGTATTCCATTTCCAAACTCCTTCCTCTCACCGTGTGGGCCGTATTGTGTCGGCCTTCGTTTCGATACGCAAATCGATGCCAATCCCAAGTGCAGTCGGGGGAGCGTTCGTGCAGGCGCCCTTCCCTTCTCCGCTCTTTGTACTAAGCTCCTGGCACCATGATCCGGAGTTCCGGATGCCGTTTTGCCGCAGCCGCCATCGCGGCGGCGCTGCACGTTTTCGCCGCGGTCGTCGCGGAAGCCGAGGAGCCCCCGAGCCATACCCCTCCGCGTCTCGGCCTGCTCGAAGGAGAAGTTTCCTTCTGGCGACCTGTGCTTGGTGAATGGAGAGAGGCGCCCATCAACCTCCCGCTAGCACCTGGAGATGTACTGGCTACCGGCGCCCGCAGTCGCGCGGAACTCCAACTCCGCCCTCGCGTGTTCGTGCGCATCGGCTCGCAAAGCGAGGTGCAGGTCACGAGCCAGACCAACACCGCGATCCGCTTAGAACTTCACTACGGCGTGCTCGCACTCGATTTTCGGGATGGCTCCAAATCGATCGTGCCGGAATTCGCCCTCGGGTCGATCATGGTCGAACCGCTTTCTAGCGGATTTTATCGGATGGAACTTCGCGACAACCGGGCACGTGTGGTCACACGCAACGGTGCGCGCGCACTCGTCCGCACGAACGGCGAGACCCGCGAACTCGGACCGAGCTTTGAACTCACCGTGGACGCGGTTTCGCCACAGGCTTTGCTCGTGCGCGCCGCTGCCGAACCCGACGAGTGGGATCGCTGGAACCTCGCTCGCACGGATTCGCTTCTTCAGAAAACGGAGTACTCGCCGGAGGCGGAAGAACTCCTAGGCTTCCGGGACCTCGACCGGTACGGCGAGTGGGAACGTATCCCCGACTATGGACGTGTTTGGTTTCCCCCGGTTCCGCGGATCTGGGCTCCATACACCACAGGGCAGTGGCTCTGGGATCCCTTGTACGGCTGGACTTGGGTGGACGCCACGCCCTGGGGTTGGGCCCCGTTCCATTACGGCAGGTGGGTCTGGGTTGGCGGACGGTGGGGATGGACGCTGGGTCCAGTGTTCGCTCGCCCTGTGTACGCGCCCGCCCTCGTTGTGTTCTTTGTAGGCAAATCAGGCCTTATCGGCTTCGCCACGGGGACTCCTGTGGTCGCGTGGGCGCCGCTTGGCTGGGGCGAACCATGCATCCCGTGGTGGGGTCCAGCGTGGTTCGTTGGCCGGCCCTGGTGGGGTGGATGGCACGGCCCACACCGGTGGTCCCATGGTCGCGAGACCTTCGACCCGAATCATGGCAGTGTTTGGACCCATTTCGAGCACGTTCGGGAACGGCGCGGCTTGTCGGCGGCACAGTTCGATCGCTTCGGAATCGTTCCGGTGCCATCCGCGCGGCTGCAAAACGTGGAAATCGAGCGACTCGCATTGCCGGCCAGTGATTTTCCTCCTCAGCCAAAGCCGGCATCTCCGCCAACTCAGCGAGCGGAAATTCCGCCGAGACCAGACCGAGTGTTCTCCCGCGCCCCGCGGCCTTCAAGTTGGCTCTCCCGAGGGCCCGAGCTACGGGAACCGCACCGCCGGAGTCCGGCCAGCAATCCATCGGTACGCGATAGGAACGAAGAACCTGCGGCTACCCCGTTCGAACCGAACTTATCGGAACAACAACGGCCCCAACGTAGTACGGCCCGTTGGAGTCGATTTGCCCCACCGATTCGCGGTGGAGACGGGTCGGTCACAGAAGAAGAGTATCGGAGGTCGCCACATCGAGTTCCAAGCCGCCGCGAGCCGATTGCCCGGGACGAGGTCTTGCCTGGTGCAGAGAGCGAGCCCACGACTTCCATCCCCTGGCCAGGAGTGCAACAGGCTCCCCGCGCCCCCCAACCCGAGTTTCGCGACACCGGCGCGCTCGGGCGTCCAGCTCGGGCCTGGGAACGAAGGCATCAGGGAAACGACTCTTTCCGCCCAGGCCGCTTCCCCGGAGACATCGACGGCAGAATACGTTCGTGGAGTGAGGCACCGGCAGGCTTTGGTTTGCCGGAACATCGACCCCAGCGTGGGATCGGCTTCGGAACCGGCCCAAGGGAACAACTCCCAGCCTTCGCCGGCGACGGAGCCTCGGATTCGGCCCCATCACCAGGTAAGCGGAGAGAACTCCATTTCCGGATTGAGCGCGGCCCTGTGCATCGCAGCCGGTAGCCTGCACGCAGATCGGCTAGTCGACGTTCCGACCTCGCAGGATTGCTCGAACGACGTGCCGTTCTTGAAGGCGCACGAGAGCGCCGCTTCCAACGCAACCTTGTTGGTGCGCTCGCAGCACGGGGAGAGCGAGAAGGCGACCGAACCTCCCTGCATGCGTCTTACAGTTTCACGTGGGGATCATCGGGTCCTGAGGCGACCGCGCCACTGATGCGTGCAAGGCTTTCAAGCCCCGAGTGACTTGGACGCGAGGCACGGCCAAGGTGCTACCGCGTTCCTGAACTCTGGACGCTGACGCAAAGCGGCGAAGCAGCCAAGTCTACCAGCCTGAGAAGTGGTCGCACTGCACGAGAGGCGGTCCTCGTATGGGCGCGCTTCCTGAACGCGCGGAGGATGCACGCCTGCCTTTGGCCCCGCGTTGCTTGTCGAAGCCGAGTCAAACAGAATAGCCCTATGCAACGATTGCACACCCAATCTTGGCTCTCGTACCAGGCCGTGTTCCTGTCGGGACTCCTACTGGCTCCTTTTTCCCTTTCCGCCGAGCCCGCTCCCCTGCCAACCTTCCCGCCGACGACCTCGGCGGGGGCACCGCCTGCGACGCCGCAGGAGTCGGTCACGCAAACGTTTGGCGCCATCCCGGAGGAACTTGCGGGTCTCTGGCTGATGGTCACCAATGCAAAGTTAAGCCAGGGCAAGGTACGCAACAATTTCCAGCTCTATCGGATCCGCCACCTTGGCAATCGTTGGACCTTTCAACGCGCCGAAAAATCCAGCGATGTTCCCTCGCTCGCGCCTTTCGTGGACGCGGAAAAACAAACACAACCGTTTCGGCCCTCGAAACAGCAAATCGCAAAAGTAAGAAGCGACCACCGCCGCCTTGCAGCCCTCCCGTTGCATCCCGAGGCCAGCACGTTCCAAGTGGTTCATATCCGCACAGCGGAGGAAATCCCGGCTGATCCGCCGCCCCCGCCGGCGGCAGCCGGTGCGAAACTCGCCATAGAGTTTTTGGAGCGCCTGCCCACGAACGGCGCCCTTTCGGCAGTGTCGTTTTACGTCAAAAAGTTCAGCCGAGACGAGATGGAGGGCCACATCCATGCACTGACGCTTGTCGGACTTGCCTCCGCGGTGACTCAAGGGGAGTTCTTCATGTACCGGATCGAGTAGCAAACGATCCACGAGCCCAGACACGACGACGAAAGTAAGTTGCGACCGGCTCGTCACCGCGCTATACGCGACTCCACAGCCACTGATCCCAGGCGGAGGGGCGGTGGAATCCGGAGGTCGGGAAGCGGGAGGCCGAAAACAAGTCAGGGCTCCCCATCAGCAGGCTGCACCGCATGAACCGACAACACAAGCATCAGGTAGAAAAAGCAGCCGTCGCCGCGAAGTTGCGCCGCATGGGATTTGACGTTCAAGAGGTCCCGCGCAACGGCAAGTTCGATCTTCTCGTGGATGGTCACATCCGAGTCGCACTGCGTGTTGCCTTTCCTGGAAGGTACGCGCACACTGTCACCGTGAACGGTCGCCGGTACGCATACGACTACAAAAGCTGGAACTTTAACTTTCATCGCCACGGCCGTTGGGATCGCCACTACTGCGACATTTTTGTGTGCATTGCGAAGCAACGGCGCGCGGAAGATGAGGTTTTCATCATTCCGGCAGAAGTGGTCTCTGGCCCAACTTTCAGCTTGCACGGTGCAACCAAGCCCTACCGTGGCCGCTACGCTCAGTACCGCAATCGCTGGAGCCTATTTTCTTCTTGGCCACGCCAAGGAGAGCCGTCCGGCTCCACGGTTGCAGAAGTAGCGTAGCTTAAGGACCTCCGTTTTGTCGGAGGCCAGGCAAGACCATTCTCGCAACTGGCGAGGCTTGGTTGTCGCGCAGCTGACCTCTGGAAGGCCCTGACCTGCAACTCGCCGAGGTGCAGCAGCCTGCCCTAGTGCTGACTCGTTTCCCTACGCGGAGCACAACGAGGGGCAAGGGCGGCGTTCTCACGTTGCCGACCAATGCGGTCAGCCACGCAATACGCAACAGGGGGTCCTCATCGTGCCCAGCTTTTCGCCCGCGTGTTGATCCTCGGATAAAAAAATCCAAACCTGAGGCGCTGGCCGCAACTGCTAAGCATCCGTTTGTCGAGGACTTCTCGTTTGCTTTGAGTAGTGCTGCGCTTTTTTTGTTGACACAAGCACCCTAAACGCAGTATGCATGCAAAGGGAGTGGACGGATGGGGGGGCTGACGAGGGGTCCTTACGAGTAGGGAAAGTGAGTAGTTCAGCCGTGATAAAAGACCGACCTTGGACCCACGTCGAGCATTACAACGACAGGCCAAGTCCCTGTTTCCGTCACGTTCTTCGTCGACGGACACGGTCTCCCTGGACTGCCCTGGGAAACGAGCGAGCCTGGCTGGCTGGGAGTCAGGGCCAAATCCATGGAGGTACGTATGCAATACCTAAGCAACTGGTTGAGGGCGGTGCTACCGAAACCCCGCCGAGAGTCTAAACGTAGACGGCAAACTCGAAGCCGGGTCGACGTTGCGTCGGCTTTGGCTTTCGGGCTGGCGCTAGGCATCGCGGTGTCGTCACTGGTCGTGCCACTGCCGGCGCAGGGAGGCGACATCCCACCAGCAACGCCAAACATCGAAACCATTCCGAGCGGTTCGCTTGTGATCCCGATGGACAACGACAAGCAGAACATCGGCGTTCCGTTCAATCTGAAAGCCTACGGGTTGGTGCAAAGGCTGCTGAAATCGAACATTCCGGTAAAGTGGATCATTCGGGCTGGGAAAGGCAAAGACGCGGTCGATTTCTCGGCAACCGCAGAGCGGGTGTTGCCGAGCGCGCAAGCTGTAGCTCAGGTAGAATTCCGGGGCGGACCGTTCGTGGTCGAGGCACAGTTCGCCTCTCAGGCGATGGCCGTAGCCTCCAGCTTCGGAAACAACGTGGCGGTTTATCGTTTGGTTGAGGCCGCGCAAGCGGATGTGCGGTATACACTAGCGCAGCGCGCGTTTGTGTTCGTTGCCAATGACGACAACAACGCGACAATCCACACAGATGTTCTGAACGCCGCCGGCTTTGTCGCGGGTGAAGACTATGCCGTGTTGCAACGGCCCACCACTGCGGCGCAGCTCAACGGCAACCTCTGCGCTACGATCGTCACCGAACCCCACTACGATGGCAGCAGGGATGCAAACTACGACACGGTGGTCGCGGCGGTCAGGGACTTCCTGCTTTCCGGGGGCAATGTGCTGGCACAGTGCAAGGCCATCGAGAGCTACGAGAATCATTCCACTTTCGGGCACTTCCAGACGACAGGAGGGGTCGTGAAGCCCAGCGACCCAGGAACCGGCTTCGAGTATTTGGCTCCGGACCTGCCTTTCAGCCAATTCATCGGGGACCTGGCCGACCGCGGTGGTGCGATCCCCCGCTATGCTCTTGCTACAGGATCGAGTTTCACCAACGGGGGCCATCCACACGTGCAGCATGCAAGCACCACACCGCCGAAGTTCAAAGCGTCGCTATCCAAGCTTGGCAGCGGCGTCGGCTCACTCGTGTTTTACCTCGCCGGCCACGATTACCCTGGCTCTACGATCGAGGAAATCAACGGGCGCCGCATGTACTTGAACGCAGTTTTCCATCCGGCGCGACGACCAAGCCAATGTGGTTTTGAAATTCCGACGAGCACCCCAACACGAACGGCCACACCCACGCCCACCAACACTGCGGTGCCAACGTCGTCGCAGCTTGCGACACCGACAGCAACGAATCCTGGAGGGTTCAACCCAACGGCTACTTCCACCGGCACCCTTAATTCTTTCACGGCCACACCGACGCCTACGCCTGCCTCAGCTACTGCAACGCGTACGCCCTCGAACTCCGGGTCACCCACTGCAAGCCCAACGATTGGTCTTTGCGGCAACGGCGATCTCGACCCCGGAGAGACATGCGACGACGGCAACAATGTAAGCGGCGACTGCTGTAGCGCGGATTGCCGGCTCGAACCGGTGGGCGCCCCCTGTGACGACGGGCTTGCGTGCACCAGCGGCGACCAGTGCGACGGTTTTGGAGTTTGCCGCAGCGAGCCCTCTACCGGCCAGTATGCGATTTTGCGCTGGTCTCCCGGGGATCCGCTCGGAAGCTTTACCACCGTACTCGGGAGGCGCTCTCTGGTTGGCGGTCACGTGTGCACCGATGTCACAAAAATGGGGGGGCGCGCGCGGGTGCTCGGAGACCTGGTCGGCTTGATGACGAGCGGGAACGCACTCGTGTTCGGCAAGCTCACCCAGGTGGCAGGTACGGTGGTCACCGCTGGAGGGGCAATCGTGAACCCCCAGAACGCACTGATCGGGGAGTTCCGTGGCGCTGATTCGTCCGGAGGCGCTCCGGAACTGAGTGATTGCGCCTTGGCGCGCTCGAAAACCCAGTCTGCCCGGACCCAGCTCGCTCAATTACCCGCGGACCCGCAAACCACCTTCGGCGCAGTCAAGGTGAAACTCCGCAAGTCACTGCGGGTGCCGGCGTCCGGCACCTTCGGGGCCGGGACCGCGGTAGTGGATTTCGACGACCTGAAGATTGGTTCGAGCGGCACACTAGAGCTGGTCGGCGGACCGACCACTGAGGATGTCGTGATCCGGGTCAAAAACCGCCTCCGACTCGGTCGCCGAGCGAAAGTTCTCTTGAACGGCCTGAATCCAAACCAAGTCGTGTTCCTGGTGGACGGGCAAACGAACGTAGGTGGTTCTGCATACCTGCCCGCGACATTGATTGGAGGCGACAGAATTGCGGTGCGCCGGCGCGCCGCGGTGGAAGGCGGCCTCTTCGGCAAAACAGTGATCGTCGCTGGATCAGCCCGAGTGCAACGAGCGGGCTGGGTCGGCTGGTGCCGCTAAGTCGTTCACGGGTCGCGCGAAGCGAGGTCTGGGGTGGCAGCGGGAAGATGCTGCCACCCCAGTATCGTCTTCCGCCTCAGTCGCGAAAGTTTACGAACTGCAGAGGAAGTCCAAAGTCCTGCTCACGCAGGAGCCGGATGACCTCCTGGAGGTCATCTCTCTTCTTGCCGCTTACACGAACTTGGTCTGCCTGGATTTGCGCTTGCACCTTCAACTTACTGTCCTTGATGACCTTCACGATCTCTCGCGCGCGTTCCGGGTCGATCCCTTGTTGAATTTCAATGACCTGTCGAGCTCGGCCCCCGGCGGCTGGTTCGATGGGGGCATACTTCAGAGACTTCAGTGAGACCCCACGCCGCACCAACTTCGACTGCAACACGTCTACGACTGCCTTTACCTTGAACTCGCTTTCCGAAACGATCGTGATCGCTTTCTTGTCCCACGCGATTTCCGTGCGCGTGTCTTTAAAATCGTACCGCTGGGCAATCTCCTTGCGGGCCTGATTCACTGCGTTGTCCACTTCCTGGAGGTTGACTTGCGAAACCACGTCGAACGACGGCACACCTTCACCCTCCTCCCGTTATTCTCGGGGCGCCTCAAGTACATCCACTCCTGCAGGCACGGCAAATTCGAACAAAGTATCGCTTAGCCCTTGGTTCCGACGCACATTTTGGAACGTGAGCTTACTGCGGTTTCCCAGAGGGTCTTGCACCTCGGCACCGACGATGTCGAACGAGGTCGCGTCCACCAGCAACCAAAGCACCCCCACATCGCCCTCTGGGCGCTTCGGCTCCAGCCGCAGACGCAGACGCCCATCTTCGGCCCCCTCGAACGCTACGCGAAAATTCTCTGCAATCTTGCCCACACCGGTGAGGAAGGAAATGGGAGTGCTCGAACGAAACGCGCTGTCGAACGGCATCCGCAGAACTTGCTGATCCTCCGGACGATATATCCATAGCGTCTTGCCATCGCTCACGATGATTTCCCGGTCGCCATTCGCCAGCTCCCAACGCATCTTGCCGGGTTTCTTAAAGGCTACCGTCCCACGGGCCACAATCGTCTTATTGAGACGCACGACGTTCGTTTCCTGTATCACGTCGCCCGACAGGTCGGTGGTCGCATCGTAACGAGCCTGGACCGCCTGAACGATGGCGTCTGCCGCAGGCGGAGTCGCCGGAATTGCGCGCTCGCCAGACGCCGAGCCAGCCCGGACAAGCATGAGTCCGAGGGCAACCACAAAGCACGGGAACTTCCAATTTCTCATGGTTCTGGTGGTGGAGGAGCCAGGACCTCTCGCGGGCGCCCGTTTTCGCTCCGGCTTACAATTCCCTCGGCTTCCATTCGCTCCACCAAACGGGCCGCGCGGTTATAACCCACGCGCAAGCGCCGCTGCAAAAACGAGATCGAGGCAATCCGTGTCTCGGTCACGATGCGCACCGCCTGGTCGTAAAGCTCGTCGCTCTCTGCGCCATCCCCGTTGGCCTCGACCGTTCCGCTTCCCTCCTCACCATTGCCTCCTTCGAGCAGTCCGAATGCGTATTCCGGGCGCGCCTGACGCTTGACGAATTCAGCAACTCGGCGGATTTCCGCCTCGGTGACAAACGCCCCGTGCAGTCGTTCTATCTCGCCGCGTCCGGCCTGGTAAAACAACATGTCCCCCTCCCCCAGCAAACGTTCCGCACCGGCGCAATCCAAGATCGTACGTGAGTCGACCTTCGAAGCCACTTGGAACGAAATCCGTGCGGGAAAGTTGGCCTTGATGAGACCCGTGATCACATCCACGGACGGTCGCTGGGTGGCCACGATTAAATGGATACCGCAGGCGCGTGCCTTTTGAGCCAAACGAATGATCGGTGCTTCGACGTTCCGACCGGAGGTCATCATGAGATCCGCCAATTCGTCGATAATCACCACAATCTTCGGCAGGTGCTCGTGCTGCAAACCTGGGGCGAGCCCGTCGTCCGAAGCGCTGCTCGCGTCCACTGCCTCGGTAAGCTCCACGATTTCTTCCGCACCGTCGTCAAGGGTTAGCAAGGCATTGTATGCATCGATGTTCCGTACGCCTTTGTCCTTCAACAACAAGTAACGCCGGTCCATCTCTTTGCACAGATTGTTCAACACGACCACAGCGGCTTTCGGCTCGGTAACCACGGGAACCAACAGATGAGGCAAATCTTCGTAAAGCGATAATTCCAACATTTTGAGGTCGATCATCACAAAGCGGACATCTCGCGGTGAAGCCTTGCTCAAAATGCTCATGATCATCGCGTTCAGTGCCACGGACTTCCCCGTGCCGGTGGCTCCAGCAATCAACAGATGGGGCATCCGCGCCAGGTCCTCCACCCGAGGCACCCCGCTCGTGTTTTTACCCAAGGCCAGCGTGAGGACAGATTTCGCCTGCTGAAAGGCCTGACTTTCGATCACCTCGCTTAAGTAAACCTGCTCACGCGTCTGATTGGCCACTTCGATCCCAACAACGGACTTGCCCGGAATGGGCGCCACGATCCGCACCTTGGTGCGCAGTGCCATCGTAAGGTCATCTTGCAGCATCAAAATCCGGTTCACCCTGATCCCCGGAGCGGGGGCAACTTCGTACGTCGTGATCACCGGGCCCGGCTCTATGGCAACGACCTTCGCCTGGATCGAAAAGTACGCGAGCTTTGTCTCCAAAATATCTGCGCTACGCTTCAACTGGCCTTGGTCGATTCGATCGAGAACCTCTCGCGGCGGCGCATTCAAGAGTGACGGTGGCGGGAGTTCGTAAGAGCTCGAACCAAAGAGTGGCAAGGGACGCTGCAAGTCGCTTGGGCGGATCTTTGCCCTCTTTACCTCCTTCTCAGTGAGCTCCACGACGGGCAAGTCGCTCTCTACCCCTCGCCCCCGCCACCATCCGAGCAAACCGCTACCTGTGCTGCCGGTTACCGGAAGGTCCACGGCTCCCGCGGCTGGTCGAATTAGCGGCTCCGACCGTTTCTGACGCAACCGGCGAAGCAAGCCAAGCGGCGCCGTCCCCAGCATGGAACTCACAGTTACCATCAACGCAATGAAGCACGCCACCAATGCACCCGCGATGCCGCACCATTCGCGCAACAAACCGCCAGTGAAGCCGCCAAACCAACCGGCAATGCCCCGGGTTCCTCGAGGATCCCACAGCCCCAACGCCGACGAAAGTAGCAGCAGCAAAATTCCCCAAGGGATCAGGCGGACCAGCGGAAAGTCTTCCAACCCTCCACGGACTAAACGGAAGCCTATCACTCCGAGCCCTACAGGAATGGTGTACACCGCGTAGCCAAACGTGCCCCCAAGAACTCGAGCCAAGGTGGCACCCAGAACGCCGCCCCAGGCACTTTCCGTAGCCAAGTGGTAAGAGACAAAACTGACGAGCGTGAACAACGCACCCGCCAACGTCAGCAGGCCAGCGATCTCTGCGTAGTACTGCGAACTCCCCGCAACTTCATCCGCAGAAATCCGACTCGATGTACGCTGGGCATACGCCATCGCTACATCTCCAGGACGAACGGCACGATCACCGGTCGCCGATCCAAAGCCCTTGCAAAGAACCTCCGCAACACACGGCGAACTTCCTCTTTGACTTCCTGGGCATCCGTCCGGGTTTCGGCGGGCATCTCTGCGAGACTCTCGAGCACGAGCTGTCGCGCCTGTTCCATCAGCGCCTCGGCCCCGACCTCGGGCAAAAATCCGCGCGAGACCAGATCGGGGCCAGCAATGACGTTGCCGGTTTGCTGGTCCAACGCGAGCACCGCCAGCACCAAGCCATCGGAGGACAAGTGGCGACGATCGCGCAGCACCACATCCACGACATCTCCAACACCCTTGCCGTCCACGAACACTCTGCCCGCTTTCACTGCATCGCGCTCGCGAGCACCTGTGCCATCGATTTCTAGCACCCTCCCGTTTTCCAACAGGAAGGTCTGCTCCGGCCGCAGTCCGACCTCCCACGCCAGTCGGCGGTGCGCAATCAAGTGTCGAAGCTCGCCGTGAATCGGCACGAAAAAGCGCGGCTTCGCTAACCTCAAGAGCAACTTGAGTTCTTCTTGGCTCGCGTGGCCGGAGACGTGTACCGGAGTGTTTTGCGAATGAAACACTTCGGCCCCGCGGCGCAACACATGATTGATCAAGTTGCTAATTTGCTTTTCGTTGCCCGGAATGACGCGTGACGACAAAACCACCGCGTCTCCAGGCCCCATGCTCATGGAGGGATGCCCCCCTTCGGCAATACGGATGAGCGCCGACATGGGCTCCCCTTGGCTCCCGGTCGTCAGCACGGTCACGCGCTCGCCAGTTAGGGCCTCCCGATCGCTGAGATCGAGAAACAGCGACGGTGGATACTCGAGATAACCAAGCTGTGTGGCGATCCGCAAACTATTCAACAGACTTCGTCCAACCACGGCGATGCGCCGTTGGTGAGCCAGCGAAAGTTCGATCGCTTGGGTCAACCGATGGATATGAGAGGCAAAAGTAGAGAAAAACACGCGGCCAGGGGTTGCCCGAAAGATCTCTTCCAGTGGCGCGCGAACCGATCGCTCCGAAGGCGTGTAACCCGGCCGTTCCGCGTTGGTAGAATCGGACAGCAGGAGCAAGACCCCCTCTTGCCCGTACTCCCCAAGCCGGTGAAGATTGGAGGGCCTGTCGTCGATCGGGGTTTGGTCGAATTTGAAGTCCCCGCTGTGCAGCACCACCCCGAGGGGCGTGCGGATCGCAAGAGCCACGGTGTCCACGAGCGAATGCGTGACGTGAATCGCCTCGATGACAAACGGCCCAAGCTCCCAGCGGTCCCCTGCAGAGAACACGTGCATTGGCACGCTCAACCCGTGCTCTTTCAGCCGCTCGACTACCAGGCCGTGGGCCATCGGCGTCGCATACACCGGAACGGAAAATTTGCGTAACGCAAACGGGAGTGCCCCCTGATGGTCTTCGTGACCGTGCGTCAGTACAAATCCTAGAAAGCGCTCCCCAAAGCCGTCCAAGTAAGACAAATCGGGAATGACCAAGTCGATTCCCAACATATGGGGCTCGGGGAACATCACCCCACAGTCAATGGCGATGGCGTAGCCGTTCCACTCCAACACCAGGCAGTTGAGCCCGATCTCCCCGAGCCCGCCGAGGGGGACCACGCGTAGAACTCCATCTGCCGCGTTCATGCTCTCCCCGACCCCTCCCCTCTCGGCCACACTTGGTTTGACACGCGAACCCTGTCCACGGACTCTTCAAGTTGGCGAAGGTCTTTGCTGCAAACGACATCCTCCGCCAAGCGAGCACGAATCATACTCCGATTCAGCCGCCTGGGCAAATCCGATTTCGCGCTCTTTGCTGCAGCCTAGTTCTTCAAGGGAACCTGCGAACCATATGGCAGGCTGATCGATTTCGGCTCCAAATACGCAAGCAGGCCTTCAGGACCCAGTTCGCGGCCGATCCCGCTCGCTTTGAAACCGCCAAAGGGCGCCCGAAATTCCAGCGTAAAACCATTGACGGTATAGGTGCCAGTTCTGACCCTGCGTGCGATCTCGGTCCCTCGAGCGACGTCCTGAGTCCACACGCTACCAGAAAGTCCGTAGTCCGATTCGTTGGCAATGCGCACCGCGTCCTCTTCGGTCTCGTAGGGAATGACCGCAGCGACAGGCCCGAAAATCTCCTCCTGTGCGATCCGCATTCGATTATCGACGTCCGCGAACACCGTCGGCTCGATATACCAGCCCTTTGCTAAGTGGCGAGGCCGTCCCCCGCCACAGACAACACGAGCGCCCTCTTCGCGGCCGATTCTCAAGTAGCCTTCGACCCGGTCGCGTTGTCGCGAGGAAACCAACGGACCGACCACCGTGTTCGGGTCCATCGGGTCCCCCACCGCGGCATCCCGGAACGCCTGAGCAAGAGCATCGACAAACTCCCCATAGCGACGGTTCGAAACCAACACGCGGGTTTGTGCCACGCACGCTTGGCCATTGTTCATCAGGATCGCGGGCACCAAACCGGCTATGGTGGATTCGAGCGGCGCATCGTCGAGTACGATGGCGGCCGACTTGCCGCCTAGCTCGAGGGTACATCGCTTCAGCCGCTCTCCACACAGCGACGCAATTCTTCGCCCTGCCTGGGTGCTGCCCGTGAAAGCAACTTTGTCAACTCCGGGATGGCAGACGAGGTATTCACCCACCTCGCGACCAGCGGGTACCACGTTCACCACCCCGGGAGGGAAACCAGCTCGTTCCACGAGCTCAGCCAGCACCAGGGCATCCACCGGTGTTTCTGGCGCCGGCTTCAGCACCACCGTGGCTCCTGCAACGAGCGCCGGCGCGAGTTTCAGCATCGTGGTAAACAACGGGACGTTCCACGGCACGATACACGCCGCAACTCCGACTGGCTCCCGGCGCACCAACACCGGCCCCATGAGCCCGTCGCGCAATTCTTCGAAAGCAAAGTTCCGCGCAAGCTCCACATAGTACTCGAGCACCATGTTGCTAGCCATGGTTTGCCCCAAGCGCGAAAAGCTGATGGGCGAGCCCATTTCCTGCGTGATCAGTACAGCAAGCTCCTCTTGGTGCTCGCGCAAGAGTTGTAGCAACCGTTCCAGCACTGCCGCTCGCGCAGCCGCACCCATGTGAGGCCAGTCGCCTCGATCGAACGCTGTTCGGGCTGCCGCCACGGCTCGATCGATGTCAGCCTCCGAAGCTTCCGGAACGGTGGCAACAACCTCCTCTGTGTGTGGCGAAATCACCGCGATGCTTCGCCCGGTCGACGGTCGTACCCACTCGCCGCCAATAAACAAACGGTCGAAACTTCTCAGCATGACGCATGCTCCTCGCAGAGCAGGCAGCTTAGAATGCGTACCAGGATTTGCCAGCTCATCCCCCGCGGCGATCGAGTTCTCGCTCGAGCACAGCCGAGGCCAAGTTGTCCCGATCCATCGTGGTGTCTGCGGGAAGCACCTCGTAGAAGCAAAGCTGCCGAACCACTCGTGCCATGATTGCCGTAAACTTGTACAACGCCAAAATCTCGTAATAGTCGAACTCTTTGGCAGAGAAGGTTGACTGCGTTTCCCACAGTCGGATCGTTGCTTCACGCGTTGGCAATCCATCCAATCGAGGCACTCCCAGCCCTTCGGCAAAGCAGCGATCGATTGCCCACCACCAAGCAAGGTCCTGAACGGGATCACCCAAACGCGCCATTTCCCAGTCGAGCAGCGCCACGCAGCGGCCGTCTCTGAAGATTTGATTTCCAAACCGCGCATCTCCCCAGCACAAGGCAACTTGCTCCTCGCGCGGCTGATGCCGGTACAACCACTCCTCTGCTCGCGACAGCAGCGGATAGCGGCTGCGGTCCAATCCCCAGTCGATAAATTTCCGGTAGTCCTCCAGCTGCTGGTCGAGAAAGCTGCTCCCCGGCTTCGGCTGCGGAAAGAGCCCGCGAATCGCTTCGGTGCATCGAGTTCGGTGAACCCTTGCCATCGCGGCAATTCCTTCTTCCCAAAGCTGCCGTCGGGATCCTGGATCCAAGTCGAGCAACCATCCGCTGGTGTGGTAGGGAGGATTGTCCGGAGGAACGCGGCCGGACACGAAATCCATCACGTAAAAGACCCCGCCAACAAAGCGTGGATCGAGCTCCAACGAGAAGACGCTCGGTACCGGCGCAGTGCTCAGAGCCTGCAGTGCCTCCAGCAGCCGGTACTGCCGTTCCAAGTCGTATTCCGGAAAGACCGTGACTCCCTCAGGGTGTAGCTTCGCCACGAGCGTTTTCGGTTGCCTTCCGGAGGCTGGGCCCGGAAAAACCTCGAAGACAACCGTATCGCTCGAATAGCCGGTTTCGGCCGGACCGCGCAGGTTGTCCACGCGCACGCTGCCCCAATCCGGAAACTTGGTTCGAAACCAATCCTGCAACTGCCCTTGTAGCCGGGTGAAATCCCGTCTCGGCGGAGGCATCGCGGTTGCTCCTTCGCTCCCTCGCAATCGATTCTTCCATGCGACACTCAAGTGGCCGCAGCGCCGGAAAACGCATCCACCAGCCCGTAACGGCGAAAAGGCCCCCAAAAACCAAACTCGTGCAGCCCATAGCCCACCTGCCCGAAATTGGTCGTAAAGCGAGCCACTTGGTCGATCAAACCGTACTCACCGAAGCTCGTGATCTCGTCCAGCTGGCGAACCAGGCCTTGGACGACAAGAGGGCCTTGGTACATGCCGTGGCGCCAATCGGGGTCCATTCCGTAGCCAGTTCCCACGGCGACGAAAGCATTCAACAGCGGAGCCACCTCGACGACCAGTTCCCCTTCGGGGGCACGCGGGAAACGCAGCCTCGACCTGCGCACGAGCCGCGTGCCCGGCACAAGCTCGTGTTCATGCTCTGGGCGCCCCAGCGCTTCCGGCTCGCGGTTCGGGTCCACCCAAATCCGAACCGCTTCTTGCAATGGGCGATCACCGTCGTCCGTCTCGTTTACCATGTAGAGAATGGCGTGATCCGAGAACTGCATCGGGGCGTAGTTCCACATACCGGTGAGCAGCCCTTCGTTTTGTCGGATTCCTGGGTGCTCGGGCTCCCCAACGGGTCGGACCCCCCACGACCGGTCCCGTGTCCCCCACCAACGGTCCGGCGTTACGCGGAAGCGCTGGTCGCCAATTTGTAGCCATCCGCTCCAGAAACCAGTCTGCGCAAACCGCTGGGTGTCGAACAACACTCGCCCGTACTTGCGAATAAATTGTCGCGGCTCGAGGTACGCCGGCGTGTGCGCCAGCCACTGGAGGTCGAATGCAAGCGAGTAGTCTCCCGGCTCCAGTATCGCTCGTAGACGCTTCAACCCTTCCTGGACCTCGATGCGGAAAGGGCCAACGGTCAGATCTGCACGGTCGCCCAAGACCCGGGACGCACGCACCACATGGTGCGCTCCGGCATGCGTCGCACACGCGAACGCGTCCTGCACAGCCAAGTTGGGGTACTGCCCCATGCCCAAGATCAAGAACAGGGAGTCATCGCACGCGTGCAGGTTGAAGTAGTACCGGTCGTAAAAATTTCGGTCGCTGGTACCGACGTGCCGCACCACCTCGGGGACTTGGTGGACAGGGAAATCATCCCACACTGAAAGAGAAGAACGATTGTTCACCACGCCGTGCTTCAACCATAGCTCTCCACACTGGAGCAAGAGGGTCGTCTGGCCTGGACGGCCTATGCGAAACGACGGCCCCGCGGAACCTGTTCCCAGCTTGCTCAACAGACCCCCAGGCTATCCGGGACGCACCGAACCAGCACAGTCGTCCGATGCGATCACCACGAACCCGGGGGCACCTTCAACCCGATCCTGCGCCGCACCCGTGCGGACGTGAGCGCAGCCTTACGCATGCCCGATACGACCCAAACCCCTGTCCGGCCACCCAAAAGGGTTGCACCCTTCACAAAACAGCAGGAGCCTCCCGGTGTGTCCGGCAGGCTCCTGCAATGCACTGCTGCTACGACACCACCCCTACCACAACACCCACGGAGCGTGGTTCACCACGGCCGAGGGGCGCACCCGGATGGGCGAGGCAGGACTCACCAAGGCCCCGGTGAGAATCGCATCACGTCGCACCGTCGGCGCACCTTGCGAGAAAATCGTCCCCTCCACCTCCGCGTTCATGCGCACCTCCCCGGTCCCTCCAACCAGGATCAACACCCGCTCCGCAGCAAGCCCTCCGGGACCCGCCGCAATTCCCTGCGTCACCAACTTGCTCCGCATCCGCGCCCGGAAATTCCCGCTCACCCGCAACACCACCGCCTCCGTGTTCCCATTCCCCTTGATGGTCAGCGTCCGGTTCGGTTTGATCGTCAGCGACCCGTAGTCGATCACCACCACCGACCCCGGAACAGTGCTGAACGGCGTGACATCTAGCGTGGTGTTGCTGCCGATCGTCACCGAACCGTACGAGGCATGCGCAGGCAGCAATAGCAACGCTTGCCGCCGTTGCTCCGCCTTGTCGGCCGCACCTTGGCAATCCCCGAGCAGTGCGTGCATGCCCGTCGTGTCCGTGCCGCCCGTGCACTGGCCATTGGTGCCAAAACTCACCGGACTCCCGGAGGTCACGCAAAGCCCGTTGACCACAGCATCTTTACCCACCTTCACTCCAGCGCTCCCCACAGCGTGGCTCCCCAACACCGAGGCCTGTTTCAGGCGCACCTTTTCTGCGCAGGCGGCGCCGTTGTTTGCCTGGGCGGTGTAGCCAAGCTCCGCCGTTGCCGTGGCGGTGCTTGGGGCTTCGAGCAGCACGTAGCCCTTCGGGCACTGGGCCGGTGGCAGGGCAGTGTGGGCACAGGAGCCGGAGCCGTTGCAAGCGTCGGCCGTGCACACCAGGCCATCGTCGCTGCATGGAGTGCCGGCCGGGTCGAAGCAGTTGTCTTGCGCCTCGTTGCAGATCTGGTTGCACTCCGCCCCGCCGACGCACGGGTCGCCGCTGTGCTCACAGGTGCCGCTTCCGTCGCAGGTGTCGGTGCCGTTGCAGAACAGGCCGTCGTCGCAAGAGGTCCCTGAAGCCGCGTTCTCTACGAAGACGCAGCTTCCAGCACCGTCGCACCGGTCAGTGGTACACACGTTTTGGTCAAGATCACAAGGCGTTGTGTTCGGTGGGTCCGGCAAAGGCTCGCAAAGCCCAGTCGAGGGATTGCATTGTTCCCCAGCCTCACACGGGGGCACCGCGGGAGCGCAGGAAACAGGTGTGCCTGCTTGGCAACCCAACTGCGGATCGCAGCTCTCCACGCCGTTGCAGACGTTCCCATCGTCACAGTTCAGCGGTATACCACCTACGCAACTCCCCTCGCCGTCGCACGCATCTTCTATCGTGCACGCGTTGCCATCGTCGCACGGGCTCTCGACGGGTTCGAAATGGCACTGCGCGTCACAACAGTCACCGCCGATCGTGTTGCCGTCGTCGCATTCTTCCCCGGCTTCGACGACCCCGTTTCCGCACGTAGCGGCTGGTTCGCAAAGGCCGGTTTCCAAGTCGCACGATGCTCCCGATTGAAACGTTCCGCCAAGCTCCTGGGAACAAAAACTTTCCGTGACTGGGCTAGAGCAGGACCCGAAGACCGAAGCTGCCGTTTCGCCAAAAACGCTCGAAAGGTATGAGTCGAATTGGCAGCACCCACATTGTGGGTTCGCAGCGCCACCCTGGCATAATCCGTCGATGCAGGTATCGTTTACGGTACACGGGTCGAAATCGTCGCAGGATGTACCGTCCGGGGCGGGACTTCCACCTGTGCAAACCTCACCTTGACAAGACTCTCCCACGGTACACGGATCCGAATCGTCACACGGGGTGCCGTCTGCCACCCCGGCACACGGATTCTGCACCACGGTTGCCCATACCGGGCGCAGAGACCCGAAGCCCAAGACCAAAGCAGCTCCGACGACGATGACAAACCAACTCCATGGACTCTGAGCGCCATTGCCTCGTTGTTTGTTCATAGCCTCCTCCTTTCGGCTATTCGCTTCGTCGTGGGCGGGTGCACCAAACTGGGCCGCAAAGTCCACGCGTGCACCGTCGCACGCTCGAACCGCGCGGGATCGTACGCTTCGCTCAGCGCCGGAGTCAACAAACGAAGAGACAAAATTTCTTGGCGGGCGATCCTGAAGCCGGGCTCCGGTCACGTTGCCGCATGCAACTACGGGTGCCAATATGGCGGCGGCGATGGAGCGGGCGCAACCAAAACTGACACCGATGATGGAACAGTACCTCCGGCTCAAGGCAGAGTATCCGGATGCCCTACTGTTCTTTCGGCTGGGAGATTTTTACGAGCTGTTTTTCGACGATGCGGAACGCGCTGCTCCGATCCTCGACGTCGCGCTTACCACTCGGAGCCGCAAGGATGAGGTGCCGATTCCCATGTGTGGCGTTCCGCACTTCGCTGCACAGAGCTACATCGCCAAATTGCTTGCAGCCGGACTGAAAGTGGCCATTTGCGAGCAAATGGAAGACCCGGCAACGGCCAAGGGCTTGGTGCAACGTGCGGTCGTGCGGGTAGTCACTCCGGGAACGGTCACCGAGGAAGAGTACCTCGACCCCCGTCTTCCCAATTACCTTGTGGCAATCGCGCGCGAAGCAGAGCGCGCCGCACTGGTGGCGGCCGATCTTTCGACCGGAGAGATGCAATTCCATGTCTGCGCTGAGCGGCAGTCGTTCTGGGACATGCTGAACCGCCTCGACCCGCGGGAGGTCCTGATCGACGAAGCAGACGCGACCCTTGCCCAAGAACTTCCGCAGCGAATCCCGACAAGCAGCGTGACGCGTCTGCCCACGGCCTCGTTTGCGCCGGACGCTGGCGCAGCTTGGCTCCGGGAGCGATCCACCGACGCGTACCCCGAACTTTTGTGCCGGGCGCTGGGCGCTGCACTCCAGTACCTCGAGCGGACCCACCGCGCCAGCCTGGCCCATCTTCGCTTGCCCGCGACCAGCGAAACACCACGCACGCTGTATCTTGACCAAGCCACTCAGCGAAATCTCGAATTGGTCACGAACCTCCGCGGTGAGGTTCGAGGGTCGCTGCTCTGGGTCCTCGATCACACACGCACAGCCATGGGCAGCCGAGAACTCCGCCGCTGGGTACTGGCGCCACTCGCCGACTTGCAGCGGATCGGCAGCCGGCTCGATGCGGTCGAAGAGCTCGTAGAGCGAGGCACCTGGCGACGAGCGCTCGAACAAGCCCTCGCCCGACTCGGCGATCTCGAACGCCTCACCGCCCGCCTCGCCGCACGTCGCGTACAGCCCCGCGACTTGGTCCACCTGCGCCGTTCCTTGGACGCAGTGGCAACGCTCAAACTCGAACTCGCTCCCGCCGGAGCCGGGCTGCTGCGCCGGCTGAGCGAAGATTTGCACCCGCTGCCCGAGCTTGCCCAACGGCTCGAACAAGCATTGGTCGACGAGCCTCCGCACCAGCTTCACCAGGGCCCAACGATTCGCAACGGTTTCGATTCTCTGATCGACGAACTCCGCCACCTCGCCCATAGTGGCCGGCAAGTGCTTGCCGACCTAGAGGCTCGCGAGCGGGCCCGCACAGGCATCGCCTCGTTGAAGGTACGCTACAACAACGTCTTCGGCTACTACATCGAGGTTACCAAGCCCAATTTGCACCTCGTTCCGCCGGATTACCGGCGCAAGCAAACCACGGCCAACGCCGAACGCTTTGTCACTACCGAGCTCGAGGATTACGAGCAGCGCATTCTGGGTGCTGAAGAGCGGTTGCGGACACGCGAAGCGCAAGTGTTTGCTCAACTCGTCGAGGAGGCCGCGTCGGTGCAAGCGCGGCTCTCTGAGTCGGCGCGCGCACTGGCCACGTTGGATGCCCTTTGCGCCCTAGCCACCACGGCGGAGAAGCACCGCTATGTGCGACCACGCCTCCATCAGGGACGCGAACTGCGCATTCGTGACGGGCGGCACCCAGTGGTGGAAGCGATGGGCAATGCGTCCAGCTTCGTGCCCAACGACACGGAACTCGACCCGGAACAAGCGCAAATCGTCGTATTAACCGGTCCGAACATGGCCGGTAAATCCACCTACCTCCGCCAAGTAGCCTTGATCGTGTTGCTTGCCCAAATGGGAAGTTTCGTACCAGCGACAGAGGCGGAGATCGGCTTAGTCGATCGTCTGTTCACGCGCGTTGGCGCTTCCGACAACCTTGCTGAGGGCGAGTCGACCTTCATGGTGGAAATGAAGGAAACGGCCAACATCCTCAACCACCTCAGCGACCGCAGCCTGGTGATCCTCGACGAAATCGGGCGCGGCACCAGCACCTTCGATGGCATTTCCATCGCGTGGTCAGTGGCGGAATACCTACACGAGTCTCCCCGTCGCCCACTGGTTTTGTTTGCGACTCACTACCACGAACTCACCGACCTCGCCCGGGTACACCCGCGAATCCGCAACTGCTCGGTTGCAGTTCGCGAGTGGAAGGGAGAGGTGATTTTCCTTCGCCGGATCGTACCCGGAGCGGCCTCGAAAAGTTACGGCATCGAGGTGGCGCGGCTCGCCGGTGTTCCGGAGGCCGTTGTCCGCCGCGCGAAAGAAATCCTCGCGAATCTGGAACAAGCTGAACTGGATGCCACAGGCCAGCCACGCTTGGCCCGCGCGCACGAAGAACGAACCGAGGCCACGCAAATGCCCTTGTTCGTACCCGCCGTCGACCAGCTTCGCGACGAGCTTGCACAAATCGATGTCGAGCGGCTCACCCCCATCGAAGCCTTGCTCCGCCTCCACGAGCTCGTCACCCGCGCGCGTCAAGGGCCCTAACGGCCGCGTGCGAGGCTTGCACGTCGAAGAGCGCTCATGACGATCCAGCCACAGGATCGCCCCGGGCCCGCGCCCAGGTGTCGCATCCCGCCCCGGCAAACTTTGAGCTTGCCCTGTTCGGCGGAAGTGAAACTTCCCGCATGAGCCTTGCACCCCCTAGCCCCTGCGATAGAGAAAGGCCAAAAAGCCAGGCATTGTATGAATCTACGCGCCGACGTTGCTGAGTTCCCCAAGCTCCCCCCGGCACCTCCGGAACTTCGTCTGGAGGGCGACTGGGGCCAAGCTGCTCGAGAGTACCTCGAAGCGGCGCGTGAGCGCTTGTTTGCCTGGCACGTTGCCGGAGCGAGTGGCACTGCGGTGGTGCAAGCCTTTACGGCAACGGTCGACGCTCTCGTGCACACCTTGTTTCAAGCTTCCGTCGAAGAAGCGAGCCAGCGGTTTGCTCAACTGGACCAGCGCTTTGCACTTGTCGCCCAAGGAGGGTACGGGCGAGCCGAGCTGAACCCGTACTCGGACCTCGACTTGTTGTTCCTGTATCCCCACAAAGGGGAACCCTTCATCGAGTACGTTGCTGAGCGGATTCTCTATACGTTGTGGGATGCGCGGCTCACCGTGGGCAATGCGCTCCGGAATGTACGCGAGTGCCTGCGATTGGCCGCTAGCGATTTCAAGGTCAAGACTGCGTTGCTCGACGCTCGCCTGGTGTGCGGCGACCAGGCTCTGTACGAAGAATTTTCCCAGCGCATGGAGAAAGAAGTCCTCAGCCGCAACGCAGAACGATTTTTCGCCGAAGTGCTGGCCGAAATCGCCGCACGCCATCATCGCTACGGCGATTCGGTGTACTTGCTCGAACCCCAGATCAAAGAAGGTCAGGGAGGCTTGCGCGAACTGCACTCCGCGCTGTGGATGGCCAAGGTCAAATTCAAAACCAACCGCTTGGCAGAACTCGTGCAGAAGGGCATTCTCACCGAACGAGAGCGCGAAGAAGTAGAGCAAGCACGCGAGTTTTTGTTCCGCGTGCGAAACTCGTTGCATTTCCTCGCCCGAGCACATCAAGACCAGCTCACCTTCGACTACCAAGAGAGAATCGCCGCTCTCCTCGGATACGAGGACAGCGCGCATCTAAAAGGCGTCGAGCAGTTCATGCGAGCTTATTATTTGTCGGCGGCAACGCTCGACCGCTTTGCCGCCGACATGATCGAACGCTGCGTGCGGCGCTCGCGATCGTACTTCCCGTTCAGTTGGGCACGTGTGCGGCGGATCCGTCCCGGAGTCACGATCGCTCACGATTTGCTCAGCATTGCCGGTCCGGAACTCCTTCAGGAAGACCCGAGCAATTTCGTACGCATCTTCCTCGACGCCCAACGCCACGAAGTGAAGATCTCGCGCGCGACCAAGCGACTCCTGCGGGAACACCTGCACTTGCTCGACGATACCTGGCGCTCGCACCCGAGCACGGTGGAAGCTTTCTTCCAAATCTTGCGAGGTCGCAACGTTGCGGACACCCTGCGCGAGATGCACCAAGCAGGCGTGCTCGGGGCATTCCTTCCCGAGTTCGGAGCTTTGACCTGCATGGTCTTGCACGACGTCTACCACATCTACACGGTCGACGAGCACTCTCTCCGCGCAGTTCAAGAACTCGAGTGGCTCCGCGCTGGCAAGTACCGCGAAGCCGTGCCGTTGCTGACCCACGTCATGCGCGACATCGATCGCGTCGACCTGCTCTTGCTCGGCATGCTCCTGCACGACATTGGCAAGGGCCGGGGCGGCGGCCACTCCGAGCGAGGCGCTGCCATGTGCGATGGCATTGCGGCGCGCCTGCATCTCAACCCCGACGAAGCTGCACAAGTGAAGTTTCTTGTGGCACAGCACTTAAACATGTCCCACCTGGCGCAGCGGCGCGATATCCACGACCCCCGGCTCATCATCGACTTTGCGCGCAGAGTGGAAACGTTGGACAATCTCAAGAGGCTTTATCTCTTGACCTTTGCCGACATGCGCGCCGTGGGCCCGAAAATTTGGAATAGTTGGCACGACATGCTGCTGGCGGAACTATACTTGCGCACGGCCGAAGTCTTCGAACGCGAGGCGTTCGTCGAAGAAGACTACCGCGATCGCGCCGCGCGCGTGCGCCAGCGAGTAGCCGCCGCCAGTACCGTCCCGGAAGCGATCCGCGAACGATTTCTGGCAGGCATGCCCGAGCGGTACTTCCTTTCGACCCCGGAGGAAACCATCCTCCACCATTTGGAGCTGTATCGCGACTACCAAGACCACCCTGGCGACGTGGTGTGCTCGGTCCGCCATTTCCGCGAGCGGGCGTTTAGCGAGTGGACCGTGGTGACTGCCGACCGACCGGGGCTGTTCTCGATGATTACCGGAGTGCTGCTGGCCGAAGGAATGAACATCCTCACCGCAAATATCCACACCAGCACTGCCGGTGTGGCCGTGGACGTGTTCCGCATCTCGCATGGCGACCATCCCGAGACGGTCACGCTCCCTGAACGCTGGAGCCGCGCCGAGGCGAACTTGCGGCAGGTGCTCCAAGGCAGCCTGGATGTGGAGGAACTGGTCGCGCGCACCCGGCCGCGCCTGGGCCTGCCCCGACGTTATACGCCCAAGGTGCCGACGCAAATCGAAGTGGACAACCAGGTGTCGGACCACTACACGGTGCTCGACGTGTACACGCACGACCGCGTTGGGTTGCTGTTTACGATCACCAACACCCTCTACCACCTGGGATTGTCCATCCACCTCGCGAAAATCACCACCAACGTGGATCAAGTGCTCGACGTGTTTTACGTGACCGGGCCGGACGGAAAGAAAATCGTTGCCCCCGAGGAACTCGAACGCATCCGCTCGGTGCTGTACGAGCGCCTGACCGCCGAAGAGTCCGCTTCCGCCGAAGCAAAGGCGGCCGCCTCCGGGGCATAGCAACCAGAGGCGATGCCCCATGGGCGCACCTTGGCCACAGTCGTGGCACGAAGCGACCGACGCGTTCCTCCACTATCTCGCAGTGGAGCGTGGCGCTTCTCCGCACACGTTGGCCGCTTACAGCCACGACCTCGCGGAGTTTGTGCGTCACCTGGAGCAGCGCGAGGTGCTTCGACCGGAGCACTTAGCGGCTGCGGATGTCTCGAGCTTCTTGCACAGCCTGCAGCGCGCCGGGCTCAGCTCGCGTACTCGCGCGCGGCGCCTTTCAGCCGTGCGCAGCTTCTGTCGCTTTCTCGTGCGCGAGGGATGGTTACGGCAAAACCCCGCTGAAGACGTTCAGAGCCCCCGGCTACCCCGTACCCTGCCACGCAGTCGCTCGGTGGAAGACATTGCCTCGCTCCTTCGCGACGACCCCACGGACGACTTGCTCCTGCGACGGGACAAGACTCTCGTAGAACTGGTGTACGCAGCGGGTTTGCGAGTCTCCGAAGTTGCCAACTTAAAACTGTCCCAACTCAACCTGGAGGCTGGCTTTGTCGTGGTCACCGGAAAAGGTTCCAAGGAGCGAGCGGTTCCCATCGGGCGCTACGCTCGCGAACGGCTGCAAACGTACTTGCGCGACGTGCGTCCGCGCTTGGCTGACGGGAAACCTAGCAGCTTCGTGTTTCTGTCGCGTCGCGGGCGGCCGTTGCGACGCCGCCACGTTGCGCGCCGGCTCGAACTTCTCGCCCGACGCGCAGGCCTCACTGGTAAGCTGAGTCCTCATACCCTCCGCCATTCGTTTGCGACCCACTTAGTGGAACGCGGAGCCGACTTGCGTGCCGTGCAAATGATGCTCGGTCATGCTGACCTAGGCACCACGCAGATTTACACCCACGTGGCGAGCGAACATTTACGTAACGTTCACCGGAAGTATCATCCCCGAGGCTGACGGCTCCCTCGGGCCTCATGAGCAAGCAACCATTGCTTCCTCTCCGAACCTCCAGCGTATCCGCCGAGGCCACCGTCGCTAGCGATCACCCGGTGACAAGGGATCGCCAGCACGATGGGATTCTTGCCGACAGCCTGGCCGACAGCGCGGGCACCGATGGGATTGCCCACCGCTCGGGCCACCCCCGCATAACTTACGGTAGCTCCCGCCGGCAATTTGCGTAGCTCTTCCCAAACGCGACGCTGAAAGCTCGTGCCACGCGGTTCCACAGCCAGCCCCTCCAGCGCGGCTACGTCGCCCGCGAAGTAGCGGTCGAGCAACGCAGCAACGCGAGGCAACGGGCTCCGCTGGGGCCTCGGCTCGCTGGCGTACCAACGAGACCAGTGTGCTTCCAGGCGCTCGCGCTGTTCAGCCCAGTAAAGCAGGTGCAGGACTTCGTCCTCTGTCGCTACCACCCACAACGGGCCGAGTGGACTCGCGATTTGCCACTCTCGCCACCCGCCTGACCGACGTGCCGCAAGGTGCTCTCGTGCATGCCCCTGCCTCATGCCCGACCCCCACGTAGCGAGCGCTCGATTTCCCGTTGCGCGTCGCGCTCCCGCATGGCAGCGCGTTTGTCGTACAGCTTCTTCCCGCGCGCGAGCCCGAGCTCCACCTTGGCACGGCCATTTTTGAAATAAATTCGCAGCGGTACCAACGTGAGCCCCTTCTCCCGTACCTTGCCGGCCAGCCGGGCGATTTCTCGCTTGTGCAACAGCAGTTTTCGCGGGCGCACCGGGTCGTGACCAAACCGGGCTGCAGGCGCGTACTCGCTGATGTGCGCGTGCAGGAGCCAAACCTCGCCGTCCTTCACGCGGGCATAGCTATCTTTCAGTTGCCCTTTGCCCGCGCGCAGCGATTTCACCTCGCTTCCTGTAAGCACCAATCCGGCCTCGATGGTCTCTTCGATGTGGTAGTCGTGCCGCGCACGACGGTTCACCACAACGTCGCGTCGTTCAGGCTTGTCCTTTTCTTTGGCCATGGACGCGACTTCCATAGCGTACCGAAGCCACCAACTCAGTCCCGTCTGCCATATCGATCGCGAGCGCTCGTTTGCGCACCGGAAGGAACGGCCGCCAGCAGTCGTGGTGCTCGGAGCAGCCACCGGGCAAAAGCACGCCCGCCCAGCGCCTACGCAAGCTGCCGGATCAAAACTTCACCGCTCCAGCCGCCAAGCCCCGCAGGTACGCACGCTGGGCTGCCAAAAACAGCACGATCGCTGGCAGCATGGTGATCACCGCGCTTGCCATCATCAGTTCGGTATCTTGAACATGCTCGGCGGCCAAGCTCGCGAGGGCCACGGGCAGGGTTTGCTTCGATGCATCGCTGAGGACAATCAGTGGCCAGAGAAAGTCGTTCCACGTGCCCAAAAATGTGAACACTCCCAGGGTTACCAAAATGGGCCGACACAACGGGAGCCCGACGGACCAAAACACGCGAAGTTCGCTCGCGCCATCGACGCGCGCTGCATCGAGCAAAGCGTCGGGGATTCCAAGCGCGTACTGGCGTACAAGAAAAATTCCGAAGACGCTCGCCAAGCTTGGTACGAGCACGCCCCAGTACGTGTCGATCCAACCGAAGGCGCGCAACAACAGGAACAATGGAAGCATACCCACTTGTCCTGGAACGACCAGCAAGAGCAAAAGCGACGAATACACGCGGTCGCGCCCGACAAATCGCAGTTTTGCCAAAGCATAACCTGCCAAGGCATTGCAGGAGACGGACAGAGCCGTGGCCGCAGTGGCTACGAACAAACTGTTCGCAAAGTTGCGGCCCAAATCGAGACTCGCGAACAGCGCAGCAAAGTGCTGCAAGGTTGGCGCACTCGGCCACCACCGTGGCGGCAGTTGGCTTGCCTCGCCCGCCGGCATCACCGAGGCAAGGCACATCCACACCAACGGCGCCAGCACCACCACAGCACCGAGGGTCAGTCCCGCGTGCAGACTCCACCACGCCCAACGACGCACGCTGTTTGCCCGGCGGAGCCTCATCCGAACTCCCACCCCCTGTGCGCACGAATGCGAGTCAGGACAAGCGCAACGAGCACCAGGATCAGGAACAGCACCCAAGCAACGGCAGCTCCGTGCCCCACGTTCCACCATTGAAACCCGTTGCGATACATCAATAGCACCAGGCTCAACGTGGCATTGGCGGGTCCACCCTGGGTCATCACGTACGGTTCCGCAAAAAGCTGAAAGGATCCAATCACCGTGATCAACGTGACAAAGCCGAGCGCCGGCTGGAGCATGGGGAGAGTAATGCGCCAAAACTGCTGCCAGCGCGAAGCGCCGTCCATCGCAGCCGCCTCGTACAAACGCTCCGGAATGGCCTGCAAGGCAGCAATGAAGATGACCATGTGAAAGCCGAAGTTTTTCCAGACGGAAAAAATGACGATGGCAGGCAATGCCCAGTTTGGATCCCCCAACCAGTCCACCCGGGGCAATCCCAGCCAACCCAAAAACGCATTCACAAGCCCCACCCGCGGATGGTACCAGGCGCGCCACACCACCGCTGCCGCCACCACGGTGGTGACCACGGGAAGAAAGAACACGGTGCGAAACACCGCCTGCAGCCGCGCGCTTCCGGACGTTACCGCGAGTGCCGCACCAAGCGCCACGAGAATGGTGAGCCCACCGCCAAACACCACGAAAACCAAGGTGTTTCTCAGAGCCAGCCAAAATAACGGCTCGGCCAACAACATCCGGTACTGGACCAAGCCTACCCAGCGAAGGTTCTGCGAATGCGCCAGTGCGTAAATGTCGAAGTCAGTAAAGCTAAGCACGAGGCTTGCGCACACGGGAAGGACGAAAAACAACCCAATTGCCCCGAGTGCCGGGAACAAGAACAGCCAAGCGGTGAGTGCAACGGAACGGCGCATCGCAGGCTGCCCTTGCCTTATTCTGCGGCTTGCGTGCGCTGCAACAACCACCGGCGCTTCTCCAGCACTCGGTCGGCCTCCGCGTCGAGACGGGCCAACGCGGCCTCGGCGGAAAGTCGTTCGCGCACGACGAGTTCTGTGTACTGCACGATAAGCCCAGCAATGCGCTCCCACTCTGGGACTTTGGGCGTTGGCCGCGCGTTCTCGAGTTGCAAGCGAAACGCGGTCAATCGCGAATCCGTTTGCAATCCAGGGTCTTCCCACGCGGTGCGGAGAACCGGCAAGTCTCCGGTCGTGCGGTAAAAGCGCACCTGCTCATCCGGCTGCAGCAGCGCGGCGATGAGTTCCCGTGCGGCTTCCGGATGCGCGCTCGAGCGAACCACCGCCAAGCTCGCGCCGCCCATCACCGAAACCGAGGGCAGCGCCGGATCCGGCACGGGCAACAAAGCTGTCGCCCACGACTCTTGCAGCTCGGGGGGCAGCCGGCGCCGAAACTCGCCCAGGTTCCACGGTCCGGTGACGTAAAAGGTAAACAAGCCCGCGGCAAAGTCTTGGTACACGTTGGCTACCTGAGCCTCGCCGGTAAACGGGGCAAGGCCATCACGAAACAACGACACGTAAAACGAAAAGGCGCGGCGAAACGGTTCGCTTTGAAAGTTTCCACGCGTCTCATTTTCGCGCAGCAGGCTCGCCCCGACTTGCAACGCCAAGGCAACCAACAACTGCCATTCGTCCAGCGGAGCCAGAAGGCCATAGTGCCCCGCTCCTAGCTCCCGCACCTTCTGCATCGCCTGGCGCCATTCTTGCCACGTCCGCGGCGGCTGCTGGAACCCAGCACGCTCGAGGAGGTCTCGCCGGTAAAACAAGACACGCGTATCGACGTACCAAGGCACCGCGCACATGCGCCCGTCGATCATCACGGTGTCCAGCGCCCCAGGAAACAGGTCTCGCTCTCGCCAATCGCTAACCTCGCCACACGCAATGGCACCCACTGCAGCGAACTCTGGCACCCACGTGCTGCCAAGCTGGATCACATCCGGCAAGGTGCCGGCGACAAACGCGGTAAGCAGCTTTTCGTGTGCCGCGCTCCACGGTAATCGCTGCACTTCCACCCGGCACCCGGCGACGATCGTACCGTGCACTGTCGCTGCCAGATACTCCCCTTCCTTGCCCATGGCCCAGACCCGCAGTACTTTGGGCACTTCCCCACGCCCCCGGCAATTCCCGACGCTTGCGGCTACGAACACCAACACCATTCCCCAAACCACTCGTCCCCACAGCCGGCGCGAAGCCAAGTTGCGCATTGCGTGCGTTCGTAGTCTGCAACGCCTGTGCAATCCAGTCATGCCGCACCGCACTCGCTCACGAGAAGGAGATGGCGTATGCAACGCGGCGTGGTGCGGCAAACCATCGAACGGTACTTTGGTTTTGCGGAGCACGGCACAACCTGGGCGCGGGAGGTGCTCGGCGGGGCCACGACGTTCGTAACCATGGCGTACATTATCGTCGTCAACCCCGCGATTCTGGCCAGCGCTGGGCTGCCCCGAGAAGCCTCGATTACGGCAACGATCCTGGTTGCAGCGGCGGGCTCGCTTGGCATGGGCGTGTACGCCCGCCGGCCTTTTGGAGTCGCACCGCTCATGGGAGAGAATGCTTTTGTTGCCGTCACCGTAATTGCGGTCCTCGGCGAACCCTGGCCAGTGGCGCTTGGAGCAGTGTTCTGGAGCGGAGTCGTCTTCGCTGTGCTCACCCTCAGTGGGGTTCGCCCATACTTGGCGGAGTCCATTCCGAACTCGCTCAAGCACGCCATGGCCACCGGTATCGGCTTGTTCCTGGCGTTTGTGGGAATGACCACATCAGGGCTGGTCGTCGCCAGCAGTACGGGCCCACCGGTCCGCTTTGGCGATCTGCGTGATCCCGCGGTCGCCTTGGCTGCGATCGGTTTCTTGTTCCTTTGCGTTCTTGTGGTGCGGCGCGTGCCCGGCGCGTTGATTGTCGGGATCCTGATCATGACCGCGGCGTCGGTTCCGTTCGGGCTCGCTGCTTGGCCAGCGCAGCTCGTTGCCTGGCCTGCAAGCCTGGAACCGATTGCCGGTAAACTAGATTTGTGGGGCGCGCTGCAAATCCGGGTATGGCCGGTGGTGCTCACCATTTTTGTGATGGTGTTCGTGGACACGCTTGCCACGCTCTATGGGCTGGCCATCCGTGCTCGGCTGCTCGATGCTCGCGGGCGTTTGCCAGACATCCAACGACCGATGCTCGTGGATGCGTTGGCCACCTCGCTCGCTGCCCTGCTCGGTACCACCACGGCCGGGGCGTATGTCGAGTCGGCCAGTGGCATCGCTGCCGGTGGCCGCACCGGCGTGGTCGCCGTGGTGGTGGGGCTTCTGTTTTGCGCGAGCTTGTTCGTGTGGCCTGTAGTCGCGGCCATTCCCAAACACGCCTACGGCCCGGCGTTGATCATCGTTGGCTTGCTGATGCTGGAAGCTGTTCGCGGGATCGAGTTCGATGACTGGACCGAACTCGTGCCAGCATTCGTCACCATCGTATTCATGATCTTCACGTTTCATCTTGGCATCGGCATGATGGCAGGTTTTGTCACTGCCCCGCTGATCAAACTCGCTGCTGGACGCCATCACGAAGTTCCGCCTGGGCTCTGGTTCCTCGCCGCAGGATCGATTGCTTTCTTCGCCTTCGCTCCGCACTGAGTCGTTGGCCCCGCGGATGTATCATTTCGTCGCTTGACATCGCTTTGCACCCCGTGGCAAACAACTCTTGTTCACATAGAAAACTGCGCCTGCCAACTACTGGTCGGCCTGTGCCCCAAGGGTGAAAGGAGAACGCCATGGAGAGGATCCAACGACGCTACACGGAAATCCTTCGCAGCTTCCTTTTCGGGCTGATGCTCGCTCTTCTCGCGAGCTGCAACGGGGCGGACGACGACCGCAGCCGCGTCACGCCGACAGTTTCTCCGACCCCTACGGCGCGCGCCACGGCCTCGAGCACACCGGTGCCCACTCCGACACCGGCGCCAACCCCGGCCCTCACGCGGGTCGACGGCTTAGTGGTTGTCCGCCGCGACGTCCCGACGGGGCCGCAAGATGCAGTGGCCCCGCCACCGGCAGGATGGGCCGAGGGTGCCGACGCAGAAATGTTCGATCGCGCCTTGGGGCGTGCCAGCCTTCGGCTTGTCGGACCGGTAACGGTGACCGCCGAAAGCAACCTCGACGGGACTTTCGCGATTCCGGCCATCCCACCTGGCAACTACCGACTCGAGATCGAGAAGGTGTTGAACGGCAATCTCGTACAGCTCGAAATGCCACTGGAGCTGGACTCGACTCACCCCACGCGAATCGTCGTTCAAGTTGGATGGGGCGAGTTCCGAGTAGTCGCGGATCACGGGGCAGGCACTGCAATCGTTCAGGTGCGCGCCACCGGAAAGGAGCAATTGCGGCTGGAAAATGGCCGGTTGGTGGAACTCGTTCAAGACGGGCAACAGTGGCGCGACGATGATGGCGACGGCATCCTTTCCCCGATCTCCTGCACCCGCACGGTATGGGAGTGCGGCAGGGACTTCGCGTGTGACGATGGCAGCCCGTGCGTGTGCACTTCGAGTTGCCCGGCGTGCGACGACTGCGGCCCTGGGATTTGCGCACCGGGAGGTGCGAGCTACGCCTACCGTTGCGACCAATCGGACTCCTGTCCCCAACCGGGCGACGTGTGCGTGTGCGTCGCAAGCTGCCCCACTTGCCCAGATTGCAATCGGCGCGTGTGCGTTCCTGATTGTGTTCCTCTCGAGCTCAAGGAAATCGCAATCGAAGGAGCGCAAGAAGTGGTTGTCGGCCGTTCGATTGGCCTTCAAGCGCTGGCTCGCTTTTCCAACGGCAAGGTGATCGACGTGACGCGTTTGGTGACCTGGGCCGTGTCTGACGAGACCATGGCGAGCATCGACTCGTGGGGGCAACTTGCAGCGCGTGCGGTGGGCGCCGTGGAAGTAACAGCAAGGTTAGGCAGCGTTACCAGCGAGACCTTCCCCGTTCGCGTCGTGGAGCGGAGTTCTCTCGTCCGCATCGTGCTGCGGAACGCGTCCTGCTGGTGCCCGATTCTGGCACGGCCAGGTTCCGCGCCAAGCTTACCAGGAGCGGCGTTGCCGCCGTGTATTCTTCTCGATCAGCCGTCCCCTGACTTTCTCCCGATTCCGGGTTGTCGTGAGGTCGTTCAAGTTGGGCGAACACTGCAACTCGTTGCAGTGGGAGAGTTCGCCGATGGCTCGGCAGAAAACATCACGGACGAAGTACAATGGTCGATCGCGCCCCCAACCGTAGCAACAATCGAGCGCGGCCTCTTGCGGGCAACTGCGGCCGGTGAAGCCTCGATCACTGCTGCGCTCGGAACAGTTGCAAGCGAACCGCTCCGCATCCGGGTGGTCGAACAGCCGACACCGGTAACACTCCGCATTTTCGCCCAGACGGCCGTGCCGGCATTACCGGTGGAACCCAGTGATCCCACGGTACCTGCCGTACCTCCGCCGTGTCTCGACTGCGACGGCTCGGCGACGATTCTGATCGGTGACACCCTGCAGTTCACCGCTACCGTCGAGTACGATACAGGCGAGTGGGAAGAGGTGACCGACCGAGTCACGTGGCAAAGCAGCGACGAGGCTGTCGCAAGCTTCCCCTCACCGGGAATCCTTCAAGCCCATGCAGCGGGCACCGTGCGCGTCGACGCGGTTCTCGAGTCGCTTCGGAGCAATGCCATCGAAGTGCGCGTGGTCCCCGAGGCATCCGTAACCACATTGCACGTGTACCCGGAAAGTAGCGATCGCGTGGTCGCCACCGGAAGCTCGCTCTTTTTCCGGGCGACGGCCCTGTACGACCTCGGTTTTGCCCGCGACGTTACCGACACCGCAACCTGGCACAGTAGCGACCCGACCATCGCCTCGTTTTCCGCTGGAGGAGAGCTGACGGGCCGTGCACCTGGTCGCGTTCAAGTGTGGGCCGAGTTTGCGGGCACGACCAGCAACCGCGTGGAAATCGAAGTCTACACGACACACGACATCGTGTACTGCGACCCTTCCAAAGTGAACCGCGCTGTCTGGGCGGATGCGTTCAATCGGGTCGTCTTAGAGTCGGACTGCGATCACTACGACATCCCGAGCACGGTAACGCTGCGCTACACGGTCACCGAAACACAGCCTCACGGGGGCATCTTCGATCCTTGCCTGGACCTCTACGTGTACCGTGGCTTCGAACTCGTGCGCGTGCTGCGCGAGGAAGGCTGCGGGCAGCCTGTTCTCGGAGCAAACGAACCGGGGCGCGATCAAGAGGTGTTGCGCTACCAGACGCTTGCCTTCTGGGACTTACGCGACCAGCGCGGCGAGCTCGTGCCCCCTGGGATCTACCGCATTTATGGCCGATTCTTCCTTTACTACGATCCTGTCGTCTATTTGGACATCGCTGTGGGTTCGCCGTCGCCTCGACCCACACCCACCCCAACTTCTCTCACCTCTGGTTGCTACTTAGGTTCGTGCAGCGGGGGGCTCTTGGCGGGATTCGACCGCGATGCCTGTTGTGCCTACGCACGCACGGCACTTCACCCGTTCGCGGTGCTGTGGTGCGACCAAATCGTGGACGGTGTGTGCGCCGCCGGTGCGTGCCAATCGCCCTGCGAGGTGAAGCCCGCTTGCTGCCCGCCTGGGGCTCCATGCGTTCCTGAGCTGCCTCCGTGTCCCCGCAACTGCTGTCCGCCTGGCGCCTCGTGTGGCCCGGTGCTGCCGCCTTGCGAAGTTGGTTGCACGGGTGACGGTCGGGTTCCCAACTGCACCCCCGATCCGTCAGCGTCGGTGTGTCCCGCAATTTTCGAGCCGGTGTGCGGTTGCGACGGGAGAACCTACGGCAACGCTTGCGAGCTTAGCGCCGCTTGTGTGCAACTTGCGCACGAAGGGCCCTGCGAAGCCGCACCGCGGTAAAACCGATTCAGAAAGGCAAAAGCAGCTCCGATTGGTCAGCGTTCGTGCACGATGTTCTCGAGCCAGCGTTGCATCTCCGAGGCAGGGACAAAGCCGGAGTGTTCGAACACCACGGCTCCGCGGTGAAATACGATGAAGTGGGGAATGCCCATCACTCCGTAACGAGCAGCCAGCTCGGGATAGCGATCGGTGTCAACCTTCAGCACGACTGCACGCCCTGCGAGCGAACGCGCCACTGCCGCAACTTCGGGAGCAGCGCGGCGACAAGGCCCGCACCAGGCGGCCCAAAAATCCACCAACACGGGAACGGGTGCTTGCTGGACAATCTCCTCGAAAGTTTGCGGATCGGCCTCGATCGGCTCGTCCACCGGTGGCAAGTCGGCGCGGCAGGCGCCACACCGGCCCCGGTCGGCCACGTGTCGCGCCGGCACGCGGTTCATTCGTCCACACTGACTACAGAGGCGAAGCATGGGTTCCTTCGTGGCAGAGCCGGGTACTCCTGCCAAGATGGATTTCCCGGTTTTGTCCGGTTTGCCCGCTCGGCTCTCCTATGGTACCAGCACGCGCCGGATCACGGGTTATGCCTACTCCTCGTTACATTGCCGTCGAGGGCCCCATCGGGGTCGGGAAAACCACCCTCGCGCGCTTGCTTGCGCAAGACTTGCAGGCCCGCGCGGTCCTCGAACAAGTTGAGGAAAACCCCTTCCTCAAGCGCTTTTACGAAGAGCCGCGCACCTGGGCGTTCCAGACTCAGCTGTTTTTCCTCCTTTCGCGGTATCGCCAACAAGCCGCACTGCGGCAAGCGGACTTATTCCACTCCGGGGTGGTCAGCGATTACCTTTTCGCCAAGGACCAAATCTTCGCCTCCATCAACCTTCAAGGAGAGGAACTCGCACTCTATCGCGAAATCTATCATTTGCTCGATTCCCGCTTGCCGAAACCGAATCTTGTAGTATACCTTCACGCTCGTCCAGACGTTTTAATAGAGCGGTTACGCAAGCGAGACCGTGATTACGAACGCCGCATTCCCCGTGCATACATCGAGGCGCTGGCTACAGCGTACCGGGAGTTTTTCTTCTACTTCACCGATGCGCCGTTGCTGGTGGCCGACGTTTCGGAAGTCGACTTTGTGGCCAATCCCGCGGATTTCACGGCTCTCGTGGAGGAAATCCGCTCGATGGGAAAAGGAGTACAACATTACATTCCGCTTGGATCCAGATAACGCCAACCTGCGTGGTTGGAATGTTGGACCGAGACGGAGCGCATCGCAGCAAGGAATCGTGAAGCACCGCTGTTCGTCGAGCCGCGCGGTGACCTTTGGCACCGACTGGCCCATGGCACGCAGCGCACCTCCACGATGCTCCGCGCACGAAAGCCCTCCGGGTTCGGTCCGAGGAGGTGCTTTCGATGCAACCCAAGGTCACCGTACCGGAGATCCTCGCACGTAAGGGCAGCAGCGAGCCCATCGTCGCCCTGACCGCTTACGATTTTCCGTTCGCCCAACTGGTCGACGAGGCCGGGGTGGACGTGATCCTCGTCGGCGACTCTTTGGGCATGGTCGTGCAAGGGCTCGATACGACTCTGCCCGTGACTCTCGATGAGGTCATCTATCACTGCCGGGCAGTGGCTCGGGCGCGCAAGCGAGCGTTGTTGGTCGCCGATTTGCCTTTCGGCTCGTACCAGGCTTCAGCGCGCCTCGCGGTCACAAGCGCCGCGCGCCTTCTCAAAGAAGGTGGCGCCGAGGCCGTGAAATTAGAAGGCGGCGTCCCCATGGCGCGCACTGTTCGCGCGCTCGCCCAGGTGGACATTCCCGTGATGGGACACATCGGACTGACTCCCCAATCCGTCCACCGCATGGGCGGACATAAAGTCCAAGGACGCCGCCCGAGCGAACAAGAACGGCTCATCGAGGATGCCTTGGCCGTAGCCGAGGCCGGTGCCTTCGCGATCGTGCTCGAAGGCATTCCTCGGGAACTTGCCGCCGAGATTACGAGCAAGGTGCCAGTTCCAACGATCGGGATCGGTGCCGGACCGGAATGCGATGGGCAAATCCTGGTGCTCCACGACGTTCTCGGTCTCACTCCGGGACGCAGCCCTAAATTTGCCAAGCGCTACGCCAATTTGCGTGCGCTCGCGGCCGAGGCGGTCGGTGCATACGTTGCCGAAGTACGGCAGCGAACCTTTCCCGGAGAAGAGCACTCCTTCCATACACTCGTCGGAGTTCCCCGGGAGCGCGCCGCTGGAGGCCGTTCGTAAGCGTCCACTCATCGGCTGGCTATGCGCCTGATCACAGACATCGGCAGCATGCAACGTTGGGCCGACGAGCAGCGAGCAAGAGGCCGCCGCATCGGCTTTGTACCAACGATGGGCTTTCTGCACGAAGGCCATTTGAGCTTGGTACGGGTCGCCGCCGAGCGCACCGACGTGGTCGTGGTTTCCATTTTCGTCAATCCCCTCCAATTCGGTGCCAACGAGGATTTCGACCGCTACCCGCGGGACCTCGAAGGGGACCAGCGCAAGCTCGAAGGCGCAGGTACGGACGTCTTGTTCCTCCCCACGGCTGCCGAACTGTACCCTCCGAATTTCCAAACGAGTGTAGAGGTAGCTCACGTTACCCGCGGACTGTGTGGTGCGTCGCGACCGACCCATTTCCGCGGAGTCACAACCGTGGTGGCAAAGCTGTTCCTGGCAGTCAAACCTCACGTCGCGGTGTTCGGCGCGAAAGACTTCCAACAACTCGTCACTGTGCGCCAGATGGTGCACGACTTGAACTTCGACGTGGAGATCGTCGGCGCCCCCATCGTCCGCGAACCCGATGGTTTGGCCATGAGTTCGCGCAACGCCTACCTCTCCCCTGACGAACGACTCGCTGCCCGATGCTTGTCCCAAGCACTGGCCCGCGCACAGGACGCCTTCGCGGCTGGTGAGCGTGCCGCGGCACGCTTGCGCCAACTTGCACGGAACCACATCGAAGCCGAACCGCTCGCTCGCATCGATTACGTGGAAGTCGTCGACGCAGAAACCCTCGAGCCCGTGGACACCGTTGCACGGCCGGCCCTGCTTGCGTTGGCGGTTTTTTTTGGCAGCACTCGCTTGATCGACAACTGTCTTCTCGACCCGGCACACGTCGGAAGTACACGACTAGAGAAACAAGAGGAAATCGAAACTCCATCGTTTACGGAGGACCACCGATGAGAACGATGCTACGAGGCAAGATCCATCGCGCCACGGTGACCGGCGCGGACTTGCACTACGAAGGAAGCGTGACCATCGACGCGGAGTTGCTCGAACGCGCAGACATCTTGCCGTACGAGCGCGTGGACATTTGGAACGTCACGAACGGCGAACGGTTTTCGACGTACGCCATCGCTGGCCAACGCGGCTCGGGAGTGGTGTGCATCAATGGCGCCGCCGCCCACAAAGCCCGGAAAGGGGATCTGGTCATCATTGCTGCCTTCGCAACAGTATCGGAAAGCGAGGCACGCACCTGGCGGCCGCGCTGCGTCTTTGTCGACGAGCACAACCGGCCAGTCGAAGAGCGGCCCGAGCGTGGGGGACAAGCCGAGCTTGCCGCCACCTGGCAGTAACGAAGTTCCCCGGGCTCGGGTCGGGCGGCTCCTCCTGCTCCTGGCGGGTGGCGTGAGTTTGGCGGCGGGAGTGTGGGCTGGGTTGATACGCGGTGGCGTGCCCCTACCAGGAGGCCCAATCCCCTTTGCTGCTCTTCACGGTCCGTTCATGATTCCTGGGTTTCTCGGCACGCTGATTGGCCTAGAGAGGGCGGTCGGCGCAGGCGTTCGATGGCCATACGCTGCTCCGGCCGCAAGCACCTTGGGCACGGTCTTCCTCCTCGCCGGGGCTCCCGCGCTGTGGAGCAGCGCGACACACCTCGCGGCCAGCATCGTCCTCACGGCAACTATGTGCCGGCTTCTGTGGCAGCACCGGGCGTGGTACACGGCGCTGTTTGTCTTTGCGGCCTGCTGCCTTGCGATCGGTAATTTGCTGTGGCTTCGAGCCGCACCCATGCCCCTCGTCAGCTCATGGTGGCTCGCCTTTCTCGTCGGAACCATCGCGGGTGAGCGCATGGAACTCAGCCGCGTGGTGGCACCTCCAGCGTGGGCGCAACCTACGCTCGTCGCTAGTTTTTCCTTGCTCGTTCTAGGCACCCTTGCCGGAAGCCTCGCAACCCCTGCAGGGGCTTTTCTGTTTGGCTTGGGTTTGCTGGCCATCGCGCTCGGGCTCATCCGGTTCGATGTCGCGTGGCGCACCCTCAAGCACACTGGTTTACCCCGTTTTGTGGCCCTTGCGCTGCTTTCCGGATTTGCCTGGCTTGCAGTGGCTGGGATCGTGGCGGCGCTGGATCCAGTTGCTCCGATCGGGGCCCGATACGATGCCGTGCTTCACGCCGTTTTCCTCGGATTTGTATTCGCGATGATTTTCGCTCACGCCCCGATGATCTTGCCTGCCGTGCTGGGAAAGCGCCTTCCTTTCCATCTCGCCTTTTACATTCCCCTCGTCGTGCTCCATCTTTCGGTGGGATTGCGCATCGGGGGCGATCTTCTGGGAAGCTGGTTTCCGCGTATGTGGGGCATGCTTGGCAACGTGGCTGCAATCGTGTTGTTTCTGATCACCGCGATGGTCCAAGCACTGCGCAGCGCCGAGGCGGCGCAGCCGCACCGCGCCCAGCTCCAGCGGTGAATCTTTAAGAAGGTGTCGCGAACCGTACCAGGCCGTAGAGACGAAATGCTGCCCACACAGAGCAAGGTTGTCGCCTTTTTCAACGGAACGCTTCTCACGATGGACCCGCTCGTGAGCGCCAGCGAGGTTCTTCTTGTACGGGGCGACCGGATCGAAGCCGTGGGTGGGCGCGAGTTGCTCGCAAGGAATCCCGACGCGGTGCGCGTCGACCTCGCAGGATGCTGGCTCTGCCCGGGCTTGATCGACGCACACAACCACTTGTCCATCGCTGCTTTGCATCCACTATGGGCCGACCTTTCTAGCGTTCGCACCGAGGAGGAGTTGGCGCATGCGTTACGCGAGCAAGCACGGCGCGACCCCGAGGCACCCTGGATTCGTGCTGCGAATTGGAACGAGGTGGAAACAGGCCTCCTGCCCGATCGGCACATGCTCGACCGGATTGGTTTGGACCGGCCTGTTCTGATTGCACACTACACTCTGCACCAAGGAGTCGTTTGCTCGCGGGGGCTCGACGCCTTGGGGATCGGACGTACCACTCCGGACCCCGAAGGTGGGATGATCGCTCGGGACTTCGACGGCTCCCCAAGCGGTTTGCTGATCGAGCGAGCGTGGAGCGACGCGCATGCACGCTCGGTTGCCCCGTACCGGAATCGGGAACGGCACGACGAATGGATTGCCCAGCGCGGACGGATGCTTTTACGCGAGGGAATCACCTGCGTTCACGATGCGGCGTGTTCGCCCGCTGCAGAGCGTGCCTACGCGCGCTTGGCCCGAGCAGGGGCCTTGCCGCTTTCGGTACTCGCCATGCCGCACGCGGAGGCCATTCTTCAAGGCCAGGACGATCAGCGTTGGGATGGGCCAGTCACAGGCGAAGGAGACGAGTGGTTCCGAGTTGGCCCGATGAAGTTTTTCGCCGATGGTGGCATCGCTCCCGCGCTGGACGTTTGCAGTGGCGACTTACGCATGCAGATGGGCATCGAATTTGTCGATCTGGAACGGCACGTACAAAAAGCCGTCGAGCGGGGGTTCCACGTTGCCGTGCACGCCATCGGCAACGCAGGTCTCGAACGTGCCTTGAACGCATTCGAAGCAGCACAGCAAGCCTACCCGCATGCCCCCGCACGTCTTCGCGTGGAACATGCTTGCCTTGCGTCGAACGCGCAGTTACGGCGGCTCGCCGCATTGGGAGGGATCGCGGTGGTGCAGCCCGGCTTTCTCGACCATTTGGGTGAGGCTGTCGTGGATGTGCGCTTCGACAACGTCACATGGTTACCGTTCCGAGCCATTTTGGACGCCGGCGTCCCGCTTGCCGCATCGTCCGACGATCCGTGCGCTTTGCGTCCGCCTCTACTCACGTCGAGTCGCGGCACCACGCGGCGCACCCGGTCCGGGAAGATCCTTGATCCCGCTCAAGCCGTTGCCTACGAGGAGTGGCTCCGCGCCTATACGATCGGAGCTGCGTACGCCGGCGGGCAAGCAGACGAGCGCGGGTCGCTCACTCCGGGAAAACGGGCCGACTTGGTCGTGCTCCACGGCTCGCTCGATCCGGAGCCACCTCCACTGGTCGTGCAAACGTGGGTTGCCGGAAACCTCGTGTGGGGCCACTTGCTACCCACGCCTGAAGACAACCAATACCGGGTGGCGATTCCTGGGCCACCTTGACGAACCGTCGCCACGCGCCATGGGTGGCGCCGGAAGTTCATGGCCCAGCCGCACGGCTTGCCCACTCAACCGTGTAGTGGCAAGCGTCACTCGTCCGCGCGGACGAACATTCCGAAGCGCCAGTCTCGGGAAACAGTCCAGCGCTCGAGCGACTCCGCAGTACGCAGTTCGGAGCAACTGCACCGCTTTGCAATGCGCCACGGTGTCCACCCATGGCCGATCGTTTCTTCCCAGCCGCGCCGAGCTGTGTTAAAAACGCAAGCATTCCGCAAAGGGGCAATTCGATGGCACCAGCAACGCAGGCAATTTCAGAACGTCAACAACTGCAAGAAAAACTTTGGACCTACGCGCAACGAGCAGTCGTGTTGCTTGTTGCGGTTGGCGTCGGAGTTTTCATTGGTTTCCAATTGTGGGGCGAAGCTGCAAGCCTGCGCCAGGAAGTTCGCGAGCTGCGCGATCGCGTCGCCATGAGGGAGAAGGAGCGAGATACCTTGAAGAGCCAGATGGCGATTGTCGACCGAGACAAGAAGGAGCTGGAAAAGCGGTTTCAGGACCTGCAATCGCGTTGCGGCACACAGCTCGCTCCCTAAGCAAGCACCCCCTCGGTCACAATTGACAAGGTTTGGGCCCTCGTGTAGCTTGCAGCGTTCCTGAAATCAGGATCAATTTACTCGACTGGCACTGCGCATGTTCGACTTGTTGTCCGAGAAGCTGGACCAGACGATCCGCCGGCTTCGGGGGCTTGGGAAAATTACCGAACGGAACATCGAGGAGGCCGTACGGGACGTACGTTTGGCCTTGCTTGAGGCAGACGTGCATTTCCAGGTGGTCCGCGAGTTCACGGACAAGGTGCGCCAAAAGGCGCTCGGGCAAGAGGTCTTACAAAGCCTGACTCCGGCACAGCACTTCGTCAAAATTGTTTCCGAGGAGCTGACCCAGATCATGGGCGGGCAGGCTCGCCCGCTCGAACTCCACGGGCCGCCACCGCTGCCCGTGTTGGTCGTTGGCCTGCAAGGCTCCGGCAAGACGACCTCGGTGGCGAAACTGGCGCGGCATTTGGCCACAAACCTCGGGCGCAAGCCCTATCTTGCATCCGTCGATGTGTATCGGCCGGCTGCCATGGAGCAGCTCCGGATTTTGGCGGAACAACTGAGTCTGCCCGTACACCCCGCTTCCCCGGATGGCGACCCGGTGCGCATTGCAACGGATGCTGTTGCTGTAGCGCGCCAGCAAAATCGAGACACCGTAATCATCGACACTGCGGGCCGACTGCACATCGACACCGAACTCATGGACGAGCTTGCCCGCATCCAAGCGGCGGTCAAGCCGCAACACGTGCTGCTCGTAGTCGACGCGATGACCGGGCAAGACGCCTTGCAAATCGCGCGCGGGTTCCACGAGCGCCTCGGAGTCACAGGTGTCATCCTGACGAAGCTCGACAGCGATACACGCGGGGGAGCCGCTCTGTCGGTACGCTACGTGACCGGCGCCCCAATCTTGTTCGCCGGCACCGGAGAGAAGCTCGACCGCCTCGAAGTCTTCCATCCCGACCGCATGGCCCAGCGGATCCTAGGGATGGGCGACGTGTTGAGCTTGGTGGAGCGAGCCCAACGTGCGTACGACGCGAAGCAAGCCGAAGAGCTACAACGCAAACTCCGGCGGAACGAATTTACGATCGAGGATTTCCGGGAGCAGCTCCGAGCAATGCGCAAGATGGGAGCCATGGGCGAGTTGCTAGGGATGATTCCCGGGATGAAGAAATGGACTCGCGGGCTTGACCTCGACGCTGCCGAGGAAGAACTCAAGCGCGTCGAGGCAATTATCAATTCGATGACGAAAGCAGAACGACAAAATCATCTTCTGATCAATGCGAGTCGTCGGCGCCGAATTGCGCTGGGGAGTGGCACGAGCGTGGCGGAAGTCAATCGCTTCCTGAAGCAGTTCGAACAAACCCGCAAAATGATGAAACAAATGACCAAGGCTATGGGGCGGGGCGGGTTTCCGTCGCGGCTACGTTTCTCGTAAAAGCCTTCCGATTTCCAAGAGAGGAGTTTCTACCGTATGGCAACCACAATTCGCTTGGCTCGGCATGGGGCGAAGAAACGCCCATTTTACCGCATCGTTGTGGCCGACTCGCGCGCGCCACGAGACGGGCGGCGGTTGGACCAAATTGGCTACTACGATCCAACCACCAATCCGCCCTCCGTTCGGATCGACGAGGCGAAACTCAACTCGTGGTTGCAGCGCGGGGCACAATTGAGCCTGACAGTTCGCCAAATCGTCAAACGCGTTCGTCAAACCCAACCGGTGACGAGCGGGGGGAGCAATCCTGCACCACAACACGGGGAGGCAGAATCATGAAGGAACTTGTACAGCTCTTGGCAAAACACTTGGTGACCAAGCCGGACGCCGTTGAGGTGCGCGAAACGCAGGGGGAGACCGCCTCGGTCGTGGAGCTGAAGGTTGCGCGCGAGGATTTGGGGCGGATCATCGGCAAACAGGGGCGCACGGCGAAGTCCATTCGGACGATCCTGAATGCCGCCGCATCGCGTGCCAACCGGAAGGTCATTCTCGAAATCATCGAAGAGAAGTAAAGGCAGCTCGACGGCACCGCCGGACCTGCAAGCCGAGGCGAAGCCCCGCCTTCTTCGGGTGGGGAAAATCGTTGGTGTGCACGCACTCGCCGGTGAGGTGCGTGTGCTGCCAGACAATCCCGACTCGGAGGCTTTTGCACCAGGGCGTACACTGTTCCTCCGCCGCGGCCCCGAGCGGCGTTTGGCGGAAGTTGCTTCCGTACGGCCGCACAAGTGTTTTTTCCTCGTGCGCTTTGCAGGAGTGGAGAACCGCTCGGCCGCGGAAGCGTACCGCGGCTACGAGGTGTACGTCCGCACGGACGAACTGCCTCGGACCCGTCCGAACGAATATTACTACCATGAGCTCGTGGGCATGGAGGTGTTGGCTACGACGGGTGAGTTCCTCGGGCAGGTCGCCTCTGTGATGCCCACTGCGGGGGCCGATTTGCTCGTGATCCGCCACGGCGAACGCGAATACTTCATTCCCATGGTCGCCGAGTTCGTCAGGTCGATCGACCGCCAAGCCCGAAGAATCCGGATCGAACTCCAGCCGGGGCTCCTCGACCAATGATGCGCTTTTACATCCTGACCTTGTTCCCGGAATTTTTCTCCTCCCCACTCGAAAGCTCCATGCTCAAGAAGGGTCAGGAGCGAGGGGCAATTTCTTTCACGCTCATCAACGTCCGCGACTTTGCCACCGACAAACACCGCGTGACGGACGATACGCCTTACGGGGGCGGCGAAGGGATGGTCATGAAACCGGAACCGGTCGTGGCCGCGCTGGAGTCGACCGGGACCGGTCCCAATCGCCCTCACCGGATTTTGTTGAGTCCTCAGGGGCGGGTGCTCACGCAGGACCACGTCCGAGAGCTGGCAAACAAGCCCGCCCTAGCGCTGGTGTGTGGACGTTACGAGGGCGTCGACGCGCGGGTAAGTCTGTTCGTGGACGAAGAGCTTTCCATCGGCGATTACATCCTCTCCGGCGGGGAAGTGGCCGCCTTGGTCGTGATCGATGCAGTATCCCGCCTGGTTCCGGGCGTGCTGGGCTCGCCAGCCTCGCTTCAGTCCGAATCGTTCAACGAAGGTTTGCTCGAGTACCCTCAATACACTCGCCCGGTGGAGTTTCGCGGGTTGCGCGTTCCCGACATCTTGCTGTCGGGCGACCACGCAGCCATTGCCCGCTGGCGCCGACAAGAATCTCTGCGCCGCACCTGGGAGCGCCGACCAGACTTGCTCGCCCATGCTCGGCTCACTGACGAAGATCGCGCGTTCCTCCGCGAGCTCGAGGGGAAGTCGCGTGGCTAAGCTCTACCTGGCCTTGCTCCACCACCCCATGCTCGACAAGAACGGCGCGGTTGTCACCACCGCGCTCACAAATATGGACATCCACGACATTGCGCGCTCCGCTCTGACCTACGGCGTCCAGCGGTTTTACGTCGCGCATCCGGTGCGTGCACTGCGCCTCTTGGCCGAAAAAATCATCGAGCATTGGCAAGTAGGCTACGGTTCCACGTACAACTCCACGCGAAAAGAAGCCCTGAGCATCGTGGCTCTGGAAACAGACCTCGACGGGGTTTTGCTGTCGATCGAACGCGAAACGGGTCGTCGGCCTTACGTGGTCGGTACCTCCGCCAAGCAGGGACCCAATCGCATACCATTCTCCGAGTTGCGCAGCCGCCTGGAACACGATGACCGGCCGTACTTGCTCGTGCTCGGTACGGGATGGGGCTTCGCGCCCGAGCTCGTCGCCCGTTGCGACGTTTTTCTCGAGCCAATCACCGGACCCACGGAGTACAACCACCTTTCCGTCCGGTCCGCGGCCGCAATCATGCTTGACCGCCTTTGCGGCCCGCGCTAGCAACGTGGTTTCCGTTTTCACCGGAAGGCGAGGAGAGCCATGAACGTCATCGACGCAATCGAACAAAAGCAACTTCGCTCGGACATTCCCGACTTTCGCCCGGGCGATACGGTGCGGGTGCACTGCATCGTGGTGGAAGGGGACAAGGAACGCATCCAAGTGTTCGAAGGCGTGGTGTTGCGGCGATCGCGCGGGGCCAACCGAGCCACCTTTACCGTGCGAAAGGTATCCTACGGCGTCGGCGTGGAGCGCACGTTCCCGGTGCATTCCCCGCGCATCGAAAAGATCGAGATTGTTTCTCGCGGGAAGGTGCGGCGGGCAAAGTTGTACTATTTGCGCGAGCGCTCTGGCAAAGCCGCCCGGATCCAAGAGATCCAGTCGTAAGTTTCCTGCCGCGGACCGATCCCGTCGGCGTCGGTGGGCTCGAGTTGGGATGGGCTCGATTTGGGGCGCGCACCAAGCCGAGCGCCACGCATCAAGCGTTGAGAGTGCGGGCTACAAAGCGAAGGATCGCCCGAGCGACCACGGCACGGTCGTAGTCCAAGCTCACGACGTGATAGCTGCGACGAAGTTCCAGAGTTTCCACAAAGCCGCGTAGCCGGGTTTGCAGCCACTCGACTCCCTGCCAAGAGCACGTGTGATCCTGTCTTGATTGCACGATCAGCGTAGGTTGGTGTACGCGTTCAACCTCTCGGCGTACGATGCTTTGCAATTCCAAAAGCTCGCCAAGCGCACGCAAAGGGATCTGCTCGTAGCCAACTCGGTCGCGCCGGGCTTGCGGGTCGGCCAGGTCGCTTTGCCCTCTCGGCCAAAATGGGCGGATCCTTGCAAGCCACGGCAGCGCTGGCCGCACGGTTTCCAGCCAGCGAGCCCGCAAGAACAGTGCAGGCGCCAGTAACACGATCCCGCGTACCCAGTTGGGACGAGTTGCTGCCAGGTGCAACGCCAGCAAGCCGCCAAGCGATTGCCCAACGATCACCAGAGGCTCTTTTGCCGCTCCGATGATCGCGGCCGCTTCCTCGACGGTTCGGTACCAGTCTTGCCAACGTGTACGCGCAAGTTCCTCCACCGAGCTGGCATGCCCTGCCAGCACAGGCACCCACGCTGCGTACCCGTCGGCATGCACACACTCCGCAAGAAAGCGGCATTCCTCGGGGGTCGCAGTGAATCCGTGCAAAAAGAGGTGCGCTGGAACCTGCCCAGGATAGCTCAAGCCACGGAACTCAGCCGTTGCAGGCACTGCATCAGGTTTTGCCAACGAAGATCGCTCTTGCACGATGCCAGCGAACGCCGTGCTTCAACGACGCCCGCGTCCCCCGGCTGCGGCAAGTTGTACCGGGTGAAGATCGATTTTTGCTTTCGACTGCAAGTAATTCGCGAACTCCTCGAGTACGTGCGCCCTTCTCTGCCCGGTCACCTGCTGGGCCAACTGTTCCTTTTGCTGGGCGAACTCCTCTTCGCTCGGCTCCGTGCGCTCGACCAATTCGATGACCACGAAGCTATCGCCAACTTGGAACACACGCCCCGCAAGCGCCGCGTCTTTCGTGAGACCAAACGCTGCCTGTTTGATCTCTTCACTGTCGCCAATCCGGGGGACAAACCCGCCTTCGCGAGTAAACGGAGAGGTTTCATCTACCTCCAGCCCTTTCGCCTGGGCGGCGGACCGAAGACTGGACTTCTTTGCCTCTTCAAGGAGCGCCTCCGCCATCTGCCGCGCTCGCTCGCGAGCTTTTTCCAAGCGAGCCTGCTGCTGCACTTTCGCCTGCACGGCAGCAAACGGTGGAATCGCCGAGGGGATCCGCTCGGAAACCTTGAATACGACAAACCCTTCTGAGGTCGACACCACCGGGCCGACCTCTCCGGCTTGAGTTTGGAATGCCGCACGCGACAGCGGGTGATTGCTTCCCAGTCCTTCGACTGCATCATGCTCCGCGAACGGGGCTGGCGCTTTCAGCTCCAACCCGGAGCTGCGAGCAATCTCTGCGAGCGACTCGCCGTTGGCCGCGCGGCTCCGATCCTTCCCTGCTTGATCTTGGGCCAGTTGCCGTGCCTTTTCTTTCTGCAGCTTTTCGCGGATGGAGTCCCGAACTTCCTCGAGCGGCTGGGTGCGGGCCTCTTCTTTGGCTTCGACCTTGATGATGTGAAACCCAAAGTTGGTTTCCACCAAGTCGCTCACCGTCCCCGGAGGCAGGGAAAACGCGACAGCTTCGAACGCCGGTACCATTTGCCCGCGCGGGAAAAAGCCGAGATCGCCTCCCTGCGGACCGCTACCCGGGTCCTCGGAATATTTCTGCGCCAATTGGGCAAAGTCCTCTCCTTGGCGCGCCTTTTCCAACACTTCCGCGGCACGCTTGCGAACCGACTCCTTTTGCTCGCTCGTTGCCTTCGGATCCACTCGGAAAAGAATGTGACGCGCGTGCACCCGCTCCGGGAGACGGTATTCCTCCTCGTGCTTCTCGTAATACGCTTGGATGTCGGCGTCGCTCACCTCGGCACGAGCTAGAAACTTTTCTACGGGATAGGCGATGTACTCCACGCGCACGCGCTCAGGCTCGCGAAACTCTTCTTTGTGATCCTCGAAGTACTTCTCAGCCTCGCCCGGGGCGAGTTCCACTTCGTTCGCCAGCTTCGCGGCATCGAACTCGACAAACGCGACTCGCACCTGCTCTTTCTCGTACCGGAACCGCTGGCGCAAATCGTCTTCGCTCACTTGCACTCCCGCAAGCACGATGCCTTGAAGCTTGTTCACCAAGATGTCGCGGCGCACACTCTCTTCGAACTCGGCTGGAGTCAGGCGATTGGCTCGCAGCACGCGAAGATAAAACTCGCGGTCGAATCGCCCCTCTGGACGGAACGTGTCCATCTTGGCGATAAAGTCGCGCACTTCGTCGTCCGTGGCCTCGAGTCCTAGCCGCTGAGCTTCCTGATACATCAGTTCGGTGCGGATAAGCCGGTCCAGCGCCTGCCCGCGGATGTCCACTCCTTGCAAAAGCTCCGGACGGAACTGCTCGCCGTACAGCGTCCGGTAAAACTGCCGCACGTTTTCCTCTGCTCGTTCCAAATCCTTTTCCGTAATTGGCTTACCATTCACCTTGGCGACGGCGTTATATCGGCTGGTGCCACGGAGGCCGGCCCCGATTCCCCAGTAAATGAACACGGCAGCCAAGAGGCCAAACAACACCTTCACCCACGTGGCGGAAGCATTTCGCCGAATAAACTTGAGCATAGGGAAAACGACCTCGGCGCGCGACGATAGACGAGCCCCCAAAGGAACGCAATTCAGCGCAGTGGGGTGGCGTCCTGCTCCCCATCACACACGCAGCAGTCGCACGTGGTCCCCGGCGCGGCTCGCCATTCCCCTGGGGCGAACGCGTCGATTCGAAGCGCGTGAATTTCCTTCCCGAACAGTTCCCCCACAGCGTGATAAATCCGCCGATGGCGCTCCACGCGCGATTGCCCCTCGAAGCGGGAGGTCACAACGCGAACGTAATAGTGGCCTGCCCCGCTCCGCGCTCCCGCATGCCCTACATGGGCAGCACTCTCGTCGAAAATCCACAAGTGTTCGGGGGCGAGGCTTGCATGCAGCAAGTCGCGCAACGCCTTCACCCGTGCGGAGCTGCCGGGCTTCTGCATGGGAGTGCACCTAACACTCCCGACCTCGTCTAAAAAGGCAGCAGCGGATGATGATTCGTTCGCACCCAGTACTGCACAACCTGAGAGAGAACTTGCAAATACTCGGCGAAGCTCGCTGGTTTCAGCACGTAACTATTCGCGCCAGCGCGGTAACATGCCTCGATCGTCCGAGGGTCCGCTGCCGAGCTGAAGACGACCACCGGCAGCAAACCGGTCGCTGGCGAAGAGCGGATTTCCCTCAGTACTTCGAGACCGTCCGCACCGGGCAAATGCAAATCTAGCAACACCACCAGCGGCAAGGACGAACGTGAGCCGCAGGCGCGCACCCACTCCAGAGCCTTTCGCCCATCCGAAACGAGACGCACAGACAAGCCCTCGAGGTCTCGCGGTAAGCACTCCAACGCTAGCTCGCCATCGAGGGCGTCGTCCTCTACCCACAGCACATCGACCCGTTCCGCTACCCGCACGGCCAAGTTGCTCCCTAACATGCGATGTTCCTGGGCAAAGTACAAGCGCTTTTTACATGCTCCCCTCGGCAGGGAACATGAATAGGCGAGCCCCATGCGGCGGGAACTGTTCGATCTCCAGCGCGCCAGCGCGCAAGTCCGCGACCTGGCCGGTCCAATGCTCGAACACGTGGGCAAGCCCGGCGGCATTCGGAAGCCATTGCTGCACTGGAATCACGGCGGACGAGGGTTCGTCCGCAAAGTTCCAGACCGCTACGGCACACTGCTCGGACGAACGGGCAATCACAATTCCCGGAGGGTCGGCCTCCATCAAATCCGCGACGTACGGCTCGAACCGCACGTCGCGGCGAATGTCCAGCACCTGCTGCAAGCGTTCGAGTTCGCTCGGGGTCAGCAAAGAGAGCCGATCGCTCACAACCAACAACCCATCGGTGGCAACGACCGCGGTAGCCAAGGCACGGAATTCCTCCTCGGTCAATTTCGTGCGGTGCGAACGGACCATCAAGCAGTCAGGATCGTTCAGCCACCAACGCCGATGCAAAAACGCCCTGGTCAACGTGTTGCGAATCGCGTGCTTTGTCGCCACACCGTGCAAATCGCGCAGCACGGTGCGACTGAGGAAGTTGCTCCAAAACGGAGCCACGTCCGGACCGATTCGCATGGCATCCACGATGCCCACCGCAGGGCCGAGAGGGCAGCCACATCCGATCAGGAACGCTTGGTCGCCTGCCGCTGCCCGGATCGTCTCCAGGCCCCTACGCAAGGCGTGGGCCCGCGTGGCTTCCCGGTCGTAACGCACACCTGGCAGAGCCGCGGCGTACAAAAAATCAAGTTTCAGGAGCGAAAAACCCCAGCGGTGAACAACCGTTTCCACCACCTCGCGGATCCACTCCTGGACCTCGGGGTGGGTCGTGTCGAGCGCATAACAAGGACCGAGACCCCAAAGTGGATTCCACAGCGCGAATTGCAGTCTGCCGTCGTTGTCGCGGACAAACCACTCTGGATGCTCGGCCACCAACCGGGCATTGCTGCGGGCGATAAACGGCGCGAGCCAAATTCCCGGGACGAAGCCAGCCTCTCGTATTTCCGCGGCCAGCGGCGCTACCCCGCGAGGAAACTTCTTGCGGTCGGGCTCGAGCCAGTCCCCGACCGCTGCCTGGTAACCATCGTCGATTTGCACGTAATCAAAGGCCACGAGCGGGCGCAGGCGCTTGGCAGCATCGATGTTCTCGCGAATCGCTCCTACATCGATGTCGGTGAAATACTCGTACCACGAGCACCATCCAATCGGGCTCCGTTCCGGAACCCTTGCTTCCATGGCAAAACCGCTCCGCTCGGCGTACGCCGCTAGCAATGCGTAACCGTCGTCGCCGGCAGCCAACGCCAGTGGAGCCACTTCGAGTTTTTCCCCTGGACAGAGAGACTTGCCCTCGTAGCGCACCGTTGCTTCCCAACGGCCACAACGATCGCCTACGATGGCAACCTCGATGTCTGCAAATGCACGGCGCACATCGAGGAAGCCGGCAACCAGCACCTCGCGAGACCGAAGGTTGGCGATCGCGGTAAACGAGTCGGAACGGAAGTGCCCCGGACTCGCCGGCGAAGGCCGCGCAATGTCTATGAGACCGACCCGGAGCAAGAAGGACCACGGATCGGCATCCGTCTCGTGAGCACGAAAGCTCCGCGTGCCGGTCCACGACTGATAGCCATTGCGATACACGCTCCAGTGACGGGCGGACGGCCCAACGAAGACCTCGCCAAAATCCGGAAGCCACAACGGAGATGCTGTATACACGCGAAGCGGGCGCGACCCACGGTGCTCCAGCACGAGTCGGACAACCACGAACGAGCCCTCGCGGGTCACGGACACACGCAGCGCGAGGCCATCTTCGTTTGCCGCGGAATGTGCTCCACCCTCGGAACGTTCGAGATACGGTCGGTACCTGCGAGGCTCGCCTCCAACCTCGTAAAATACCGCCGGTCTCAACCCCTCGAGCCGGACCCGCCCGTCTGGGGTCCAAAAAAACAAGCGCCCGTCCCGAACCTCGTATTCCATCTCCTCGAACCCCGCTCCTCTCGTTTCCCGAATCGCCCCGTGCCACGCGGCAGCCCGCATCCTTCCCTACTTTCCAACCTTCGCCAAGGCCCAGAGGATGGGTTCACGATATCGCCGATCCCGGAGGCGGGTAGGCCAAGCTCCCCCGAATTGCGGCCGCCTCTTCTTCGGGAGGATACGGGAGCCACAGGCGGTGCTGTGCACGCCATTCCCGTACTTGCGTTTCTGCCGCTTGCTGCCGAGCGAGATCGATGCCGCTATCTGCACCGCAATACACCGTGTGCGACGGAAAGGCGAAGGCAGTCCCGCTTTCCGCCACGATGTCCATGATGCGCAAGAACAAGTCTTCGCGCACGGCGAGGAACTCCTCGTGTTCGCTCGTTTCGATATAGGCCAGCAGCTCGATATCGAGCGAGTAGGCGCCAAATCCCGCAAACCGCACGCGGGCGGGTTCTGGAGAAACCTTCGGGTGGGAGAGCAGCAGCTTCTTGAGTTCGACGAGCACGTAGCGAAGCTGGTCGGGCGTCGTCTCGTAACGCAGCCCTAAGGTAGCAGCTAAGCGAATGCGATCGCGGCGGCTGAAATTCTCGATTTGCATGGAAGCGAACTCCCCGTTGGGAATCGAGAGAACGGTTCGATCGAGTGTCCGGATCCTGGTCGACCGTAAGCCAATGTCCTCGACCACTCCGATCTTGTCGCCGATGCGGCACACCTCGCCCACCCGCACCGGCTGGTCGGCTACCAACGTAATCCCACCGAACAAATGCTCCAACGTTTTCTGCCCGGCCAAAGCAACCGCGAGGCCGCCAATCCCCAGACCTGCCAGCACGCTCGTGACATCGAATCCAAGGTTCTGTAACGCAGCGAGCAAGGTCAGCCCCGCGAGAAACACTTTCGTGGCCCGCCGACCCAACGGTAGCAGGGAGGCAACGGCCTGACGGTTGGTTGCTCGCTCTTCGATCGATCGAGCAACCACATCGACCGCGCGCATGAGCAACCACGCCACTGCCAGAACGATCCCCGCACCTGTGAGCCCTTGTACGAAGTGCGCACTGCGCACGGATAAGGCGAGGAGTGGAACCTGGCTTCGGAAAAGCACCAACGCCAACAATGCGTGCAGGGGCGCGCGCATGACCACTACGGCATCCTCGCTCAACGGCACCCAGGACTGCGACACGATGGTGCGGCCTACACGCACAAGGATGCGCGTGAGCACCCACGCAGCAGCCCACGAGATCGTGCCGAGCAGCAGAAAGCCAATCCATTGCCACAGCCGCACGCCCAAGAACATCCACTCGAAGAAGGGCTTTGGCAGGTATTCCTCGAGGGGGCCGTAACCAAACTCTTGGTACAAAGCGGGAATACGCGCCACCGTGTCGGCCGCCACTTTCCAAATCAGCACTCCATCCTCACGGGGCACCCGCTCCAGGAAGAGCCGCGTGGGCTTTTCTGCTGTCGGAACGACTGCCAGGCTCTCGCGGCGCGGGGGCAGTCCATCTTCTCGGTCGCCTTCAGGAGTGTCACTGAGCTGTTCGAGGTCGATCCATACCGTGCGGTCCAGCACCAAGCACAATTGTCGCGCAAGCACCGGACCAACGTCTTCCCGCTCGGTCACACGGATACGGCGCAAGTCGAGGAACTCTGCCGCGCGCTTGTAATCCATGGCGCCGCAAGCCGCGAACAACCCGCGCACGGCCGAGCGGGGAGTGCCACGATCGTAATCGTCCACCGGGCGTTGTACCGTTGGCGTCGGTGCGGGCCCGGGCGTGGCCTCTGCGCCTTGCGCTGCGCTCCCGGTGGGCGCAAGTCCGGCAACCAATAACCACCATGCGATCGTCCACCTCGCTCGCCACACGAAACGCTCCATCTCGATTTCCTCCTCCACAAGCCTGCCCGACACTCCGGTGTCGAGGCAAACACTGCACGGGCGAAAGAAACGGCAAACAGTTTCTTCGCTCCGGTGCAGGCGCTACAGCGGCTAGCCATGCTGACAATCGATGAGTTTGGCAAGGTAGAGCTCCGTGTGGCCACCGTGATTGCCGCCGAAATCCACCCAAAGGCGGATCGGCTGCTCGTCCTCCGGGTCGATCTCGGTACGGAACAGCGGCAAATCGTCGCCGGGATCCGCGCCCACTATGCACCCGAAGATCTGATCGGCAAGCAAATCGTTGTGGTGGCAAACCTGCAGCCAGCCGTCCTGCGCGGCATAGAAAGCCAAGGAATGCTCCTGGCGGCAAGCGACGACGAGGGCCGGTTAGCCCTTGTCACACCGGAGCGCCCCGTCGCATCCGGTGCTCGCGTTCGGTAGTTGCTGCCCCACGGTTTTTCCAACCCCCGGCCCACCTTGGTTGAGCGTCGGCCACGGGGTAAAGGGCGAACGATCTCTCCCGAACAGGAGCGTGGTCTATGGCGATCGACTTTTCGTTTCCACCGGAAATCGAAGCAGTGCGCGCGCGGGTTCGCGACTTCGTGCGCGAAATCGTTCGGCCGCGCGAGCAGGAAATCGAGCAGCATCCTGGCGATCGTGCGTTTCTAATCCGGAAAATCGTGGAAATGCGCCAGGCCGCCCGCGAATGGGGCTTGTGGCTGCCGCACATGCCCAAAGAATATGGTGGCATGGGACTGGGTCACGTGGCGATGGCGGCGGTGCAGGCAGAAGCGGCCAAGTCGGCGTTCGGGCCCTACGCACTGAACGCTCAAGCCCCAGACGAAGGCAACATGCACACCCTGCTTCACTGGGGCACCGAGGAACAAAAAGAGAAGTATTTGCGGCCCCTGTGCGATGGTGTCATTCGCTCATGCTTTGCGATGACCGAGCCCGAGGTAGCTGGCTCGGACCCCACCCTGATTCAAACACGCGCGGTGCTGGACGGCGATGAATGGGTCATCAACGGGCACAAGTGGTTTATCTCCGGAGCTCGCGGGGCAAGCTTTGCCATCTTGATTGCGCGAACGGAAGACAATCCACCTGTACCTCAAGCCGCGAACTCCGCGTTCATCGTCGACTTGCCTGCCGAGGGATGGACCATCGTCCGCGACATCGAAACCATGGCGGGGAGCCACAACCACTGCGAAATCCGCATCGAAAACTTGCGCGTACCCCGGCAAAACATGCTCGGCCAACGTGGACAAGGGCATCTCTTGGGGCAAAGCCGTTTAGGGCCCGCGCGTCTTGCGCACTGCATGCGGTGGATCGGACAAGCCGAGATGGCACTGGACATGATGGTCGACCGGGCCCTGAAGCGGTATGCGCACGGTTCCTACCTGGCCGAAAAACAGGGCATCCAGTGGATGATCGCCGACTCGGCGATGGAGCTGTATCAATGCAAGCTCATGGTGTTGCACGCGGCGTACAAGATCGACCGAGGGGAAGACTTTCGCAGCGAGGTATCCATGGCCAAACACTTCGTCGCGAACGCCCTGAATCGGATCATCGATCGTGCCATCCAGGTGCACGGGGCGCTCGGGTACTCCATGGACACACCCCTTGCCCGAATGGCGCAACATGCCCGTTGGGCACGCTTTGCCGACGGTGCCGACGAAGTGCACCAATGGCGGATCGCACAACGTACGATTGAAGCATACAAGCGCGACGGAACGACGAAAGCCGCTACTGGTGGTCTGCCTGTGTAAGCCGCGCAGGAGCTGGCGTGGCACCGTGTGTCCGTCGCGTTCGATCGCGCGCACGGCGCTAGCGCTGGCACTAACGATTTGCGCGGGTTGCCAAACTCACACAGAACCGGCGCCGCTTCGCGGCGCTGACGTAGTCCTGATCGTCGTCGACACCTTGCGTGCCGATCACCTGGGTTTTTCGGGCTACCCTCGACCGACGTCGCCCTTCCTGGACAAGCTCGCTGCCGAGTCGGCGGTGTTCACGAACACGGTCGCGCCGTCGTCCTTCCACACGCGAATCCGTAGCCGCGCTGTTCACCGGGCGCTGGCCGAGCTGCATTGGCGCCGTCGGTTGGAACGCGACACCCAAGGACTCCTCGACCGCGCTTGCCGAAGACTTTGCCAACGCTGGGTACCGAACAGTCATGCTCACCCTCACGACCATGTTGTCGGATCCGGCCTTTGCGCGTGGTTTCCACCACGTGGAGCATCTCGCCCGCCAGTGGGGCGTGAGCCGTGCAGGCCCACAACTTACCCGGCGAGCGATCGAGCTTTGGCAAGAGCCACGAGCCCAGCCGCTGTTTTTGTACTTGCACTACTTGGATCCGCACGGCCCCTACGATCCGCCAGCGGAAGTGCTCGCCCGTTTCGAAGCGTTCGCCCCGGAAGCCGATGCGCTCGACTTGTATCGCGACATCCGCCCGCACCTGCCCGAGCTGCGTCGCTCAGGGTTCGGTATTGGCGACCCCCGCTTTCACGAGCTCGTGGGACGTTACGATGCGGAAATCGCCCACACGGATTTGGCGCTGAGGGAACTGTTTGCGGGTCTTCGCGCGCGCGACACCGGACGCCGGCTATTAGTCGTACTCACTGCGGATCACGGAGAGGAGTTTCTCGAGCACGGCTTCGTGGAGCACGCATGGACCCTGTATCAGGAAAGCGTACGGGTACCCCTCTTATTGTGGGCACCCGGGGTCATCCGACCTGAACACTCACCGCAACCAGCATCCCTGGTGGATGTCGCTCCCACCCTCCGCCAACTGGTCGGCCTGCGCGGATCGGCCGAGGGCGGCGAAGTGCTGTTTGCTCCGGCCAAGGTGGGCCTCGGCGCTCGGCCTCTCGGGGAACGCCTACGCTTCAGCGAGCTCGGCATTGCGGAACGAAACGTCGTCCGAGCACTCTGGCGCGGGGAGTGGAAATACATCGCAGCCCGCCGGTGGCTCGCTCCGGAGGCTCGAGCCCAGTCCAGCCAAATCGAAGAACGTTTGCGCCAATCTGGCACCCTGCCTTCGCTTCCCACGGGGGACCGACTCGAGCACGAGGAGTTGTTCCACCTGGCCAGCGACCCCGCGGAGCAACGCGACCGCAAACACGAGGCCCCCGAGGAACTCGCGTGCATGCGCCAATTGGTCGAAGCGCACGAGCGGCGCTGCCCGTTCGCAGGCCCAGCGAGCCACCCGGCAGCGACTCTCGCACCACACGAAGCAGAAGCGCTCCGCCAACTTGGCTACTAAGTCCCGCTACCCATTTTTGTTCTGGCCGTTCGCCAATCCCCTTGCTAGTTTGGCGCCCGTGTTACGCGTGTTCCGCGGTGCCTCCTTCGCATGGTTCCTCGTTTGCGCAGCGGCAGCCCAGGCGCTCGTAGTTGCGGAGCGCGACTTTTCCGCGCTCGTTGCAAGGGCCGACCTGATTTTGGAGGGCACGGTGACGCGCATCGAAGAAGCACCGGACGAACGAGGTATTCAGCGGACCTTGGTACGCTTGTCCGATCTGCTCGTTCACAAAGGCGTTCCTGACTCCTCGGAGTTCGTGCTCGATATTGCCGGAGGAACCAAGGGCGGCTTTCGCGCCGAGATTCTCGATTTGCCAAGGTTTGTGGTTGGAGACCGGGTGCTGTTGTTCGTGCGTGGAAACGGCCACGCCGTGTTTCCTGTGGTCGGCGTGCATCAGGGCTACTTCCGGGTGGTACCGGACGATCGCGGCACCCCACGCGTGGTTCGCAGCGACGGGCTGCCGGTCATCGGGCGTTCCCGACGAGCCTTACGATTCCCGCGGAAAACGTCTGACACCGCCCGCGGGGTTCCACTCGATCAGTTTCGCGAGTGGATCCGGGACGAGCTGCAACGGCCAGCAGAGGCAAAGGAGCCCGAGTGAACGCAAAGCTCATTGCCCTAGCCGTTGTCGCGCTTGTCGCTGCCGACACACGCAGTGCACTCGGGTGGGCATGCATCCGCGTGAATCCCAGGAACCCCGGAAGCCGCTGCATTTACTGGCCAAACGGAGCGGTGACCTTGAAGTCGTTCCTCGGTGCGCCAGCGCGTGGCCCGCTGCTCAATGGTACACGCACATGGGACGAAAACACGATCCTCGCCGCGAGCGAGTGGAACGCGCAAAACGCCAAGGTGCGGATCCAGGTGCAGGTGGGGGGTAGCTTTTTCGACCCGTGCGGCAGGCAAGGTCCAAACCACGCCTGCGACAATACCGGACCTGCTGGCGATAACCCGGTGCTGTTTGCCAACGATTTCTGCGGGCGCGATTTTGGTGACATCATCGAGCTCACCAACAACTGCTATCGGCCAGACACGGGCACGATGGTGAATGCACCGGTGTTCGTAAACGCGCGTGTGCGCTGGAACGCGTACGACGGGCCGATCCGGTTCGACGTTTCCACCGGCGTTCCCGAACCCGTGTACGACATCCGCCGTGTGTTGCTGCACGAAATCGGACACGTTCTTGGCTTGGCGCATCCCGACGAAGCCACTCCGCCGCAGACGGTCGTCGCCATCATGAACTCGCGGGTAAGCAACATCGACCGCCTCCAACCCGACGACATCGCGGGGTTGCAGGCAATTTACCCGCCGGAGCCGGGCCCGCCCCAGCCCACCCCTTCCCAAGGCTGCCAAATGGTCACCGGAGCAGCACCTCCAGGGTGGCCTGCGTTCGTATTCGCCATTGCCCTGATCATCGCGAGGCTCAGCCGTAAGCAGCAATCAGCGCGCTACCGAGCGCGATAACGGCTGCGCCCACGAGACGGTAACGCGTTTCCATCTCGCGTAGTACGAAGTGCGCGAGAATCACGCCGAACACGATGCTGCATTGGCGAAGCCCCAAAACGTAGCTCGCCGGCGCCGCTGCCAGTGCCCACAGAATCAACAGATACGAAAAGCCCCCAAGAATGCCGGTGGCCGCCACCCGAGGCGCGTTCCGCTGCCATTCTGCTCGCAGCCGCTGCGTTCGCGCTTGCCCCAAGAGAAACGCAATGACTGCTGTTTCACCCAAGCTTGCGCAGTACAAAAACGCGAGCGGATGCACGACGCGCACACCTTGCTTGTCGATCACGCTAAACGTCGCCACGAACACAGCCGTGATGAGGGCATAGCGCGTGACCGGTGCGGCGAACACCCAACGAAGTCCGTGCGCCCGCACGGCCGGCCACTGCAACACCACCACACCACCTCCCGCCAAAAGCGCACCCGCAACCCCCGCACCGTTCACTGGCTCGCGTGCCACGAGGACGTCCCACAACACCAGCAACACCGGGGCAGTGCGACTTAGTGGATACGCGACGGAAAGATCTCCAGCATCGTAGGCACGGAGCAGGTACACCGCGTACGCAGCATGCACCAAAGCGGAAAGAACCACCCACGGCCACGCCCCAGCAGGCAGCCCGTAGAACCACACGATCCAAGCGGCCAGCGGAAAGTACGCCAAAGCAGCCACTACACCTTGGGCGAGGAAAAACGCCCAGCGATCGCGACTCCCCTTGTTGAACAGGTTCCACAGTGCGTGCAGAAACGACGACAACAAAACGGCGGCCAACGCCTCGCCTGACATGCGCCGCTGCTAGGCAGCCTGGTCAAGATTTGCAACGCACCTGTGGAACAGGCTAGCTAACGTTGGCCGAAACACGGCTCGGGTCATGATCCACGTCACCCATCTCGACCATTTTGTCCTCCGCGTTCGCGACCTGGAACGCTCGCTCGCATTTTACCGCTCGCTTTTGGGTCTCGAGGTGCTCTTTCTCGACGAGTATCGCAGCGGCCAGCGCCCTTTTGTGTCGGTGCGCATTGGCGAGCAACTGCTGGATCTGGTTCCCGATCCGACGTTTGCCGGACCTGGCCCCGAGGCAAACAACGGGTTTCTCCACTTCTGCATTGGCGTCCGCGGCGCAGTGGCGGACCTGATTCCCGCCTTGCGTGGTGCGGGCGTGCAGGTGGTTGATGAAACACCTGCATGGCGCATGGGAGCACGCGGCTGGGGCTGGTCGGTCTATGTCCGCGATCCCGACGGCTACGTCGTCGAACTCAAGGAGACGGCGGAATGAAAGGACGATGTTGCCAGGTCGTGTTTCTTGTTAGCGCCTTCATCGCTGCTGGAATCCTGGCGCTACCGTGTATCGGCCAGGACATCGACTGGGAAGCCGTAGAGACCGAGGCCGCAACGCTTCTCAGCGAGTCGTTGCGCATCGACACAAGCAACCCGCCTGGCGAAGAACTTGCCGCCGCGCATTTTTGGGAGCGCGTGTTCCGCGCCGCCAAGCTCGAACCCCATGTATTCGAAACCGCCCCTGGTCGGGGAGGTGTGTGGGTCCGGTTGCCGGGCCGCACCAAGAAAGGCGCGTTGCTTTTGTTGCACCATCTCGACGTCGTGCCGGCTCGGCCGGAAGAATGGAAGCACCCACCCTTCGGCGGCGTTCAAGAAAATGGGTACGTGTACGGGCGCGGCGCCGTGGACGCCAAGGGCTTGGGCGTCGTGCAAGCGCTGGCCGTGCTGCTGCTCCATCGCCATGGCGCGCAACCGGCCCGAGACGTCGTGTTCGTCGCGACGCCGGACGAGGAGGCCGGTGGTAAGCTCGGGGCAGGCTGGTTCGTAGAGAAGTTGTTGCCCCAGCTCGGGCCCGTTGCGTTCGTACTGAACGAAGGTGGGCATATCCGACCCACGCCATCGGGTGAGCTAGCGTTCGAGGTGGCCGTCGCCGAAAAGACCCCGTTATGGTTGCGCTTGACTGCGCACGGGAAACCCGGACACGGCTCCACCCCGCCGGCGGAGACAGCCGTCACCAAGCTCGTCCGCGCACTTGCTCGCATCGTTGCCGCGGCGCCGGAGGTTCGCGTCACCGAGGAAGTCCAGCGATACTTTGCGGCGCTAGCTCCCTTTCAAGTTGGGGAGCAAGCGAAGCACTTCGTCGACCTGCGGGCCGCGCTGCAGAACGAGCCGTTTCGGCAACAATTTTTGCTCGAGCCGCGGCAATCCGCGCTGGTGCAGGATACGTTGGCGGTCACCGTCATCCACGCTGGGCAAAAAACCAACGTCATCCCGGCGTCGGCCACGGCGGAACTCGATTGCCGGTTGCTCCCGGGCAGCGATCCTGAGTCCTTTGTTCGCCGCGTCGTCGAGTTGGTCGGCGATCCGACCATCCAAGTGGAAACGCTGCTGCATTTTCCGCCGTCGGCCTCACCGACCGACACCGTGCTGTACCAAACAATCGAGGCACTTGCCCGCAAAGAAAAGGGACGTGCGGTACCTGCGGTGCTCACGGGGTTTACGGATAGCCATTACTTCCGTGAGCGCGGCATTCCCAGCTACGGGTTCGCGCCGTTCGTGCTGACCGAGTCGGACTTACAAGGCATGCACGGTGTCGACGAGCGCATCAGTCGGGCAAACTTACGCGAGGGGACGCGCAGGTTGGTCGAGCTCATTCGGGAGCTCCCATAACCTCGGGGCTCACGGCTCGAACAACGTCGCGCGCAGGTAGTCGCGGTTCAAGCGAGCGATAAAGCGTACGCTAATTTGCTTCGGGCACACCGCTTCGCACTCGAACGTATTGCTGCACGCGCCGAAGCCTTCCTTGTCCATTTGCGCAACCATGTTCCGCACGCGCCGGTAACGCTCCGGTTGTCCTTGCGGCAGCAAGCCCAAGTGGGAAACTTTGGCTGCCACGAACAACATGGCCGATGCGTTCTTGCAGGCAGCCACACATGCTCCGCAGCCAATGCAAGCGGCGGCGTCCATCGCAAGTTCCTGATTTTGTTTCGGCACCGGGATGGTGTTGGCGTCCGGCGCACCACCGGTATTCACCGAAATAAAGCCGCCGGCTTGCATGATCCGATCGAACGCGCTGCGGTCGACAATCAAATCCCGCAGCACCGGGAACGGCTTGGCCCGAAACGGTTCGACGGTGATCGTGTCGCCATCGCGAAAGTGGCGCATGTACAACTGGCAACTGGCCTTGCCGCGTCCGGGACCATGAGGGATGCCGTTGATCACAAGCGAACACGAACCGCAAATGCCCTCCCGGCAGTCGCTCTCGAATGCCACCGGCTCCTCGCCGCGCTCGATGAGTTCCCGGTTCAGGGCATCCAGCATTTCCAAAAAGGACATGTCGGGAACGACGTTGTCCTTGACGTACGTGACGAACGCCCCGGGAGAGGCCGCGTCTTTTTGTCGCCAGATGCGCAACGTCAGTCGCATTACTTGTAACTCCTGGTGGTGAGCTGCACGAATTCAAATCGCAAGGGCTCGATATGCCGCTCGGGCCGCTCGTTCGGACCCCGATATTCCCACGCAGCTACGTGGCAAAAGTTCTCGTCGTCGCGCTTGGCTTCGCCGTCTTCGGTTTGGAACTCCTCGCGAAAGTGGCCGCCACACGACTCGCGCCGCTCCAGCGCATCGAGACACATCAGCTCGGCAAACTCGAGAAAATCGGCCACGCGACCCGCCCTCTCCAAGGCTTGGTTGATACCCTCTGGGCCGCCAGTGACGCGAGCCTCTCTCCAAAACCGTTCCCGGATCTTCGGGATTTCCTCGAGCGCATGGCGCAAGCTTGCCTCGCTGCGCGACATGCCGCAGTGATCCCACAACAGCTTCCCTAGCTGGCGGTGAAACATGTCGACCGGGTACTTCCCGTTGATCTCGAACAAGCGCTGAATTCCCTTGCGGGTGCGCTCTTCGGCCTCGCGGAACTCCGCACTGTCGGGATTCGGTTTCGGCCGCTTCGACCGCGCTAAGTAGTCACCGATGGTATACGGGAGGATGAAATAGCCATCCGCCAACCCTTGCATGAGCGCACTAGCCCCAAGGCGATTGGCACCGTGATCGGAGAAGTTCGCCTCGCCAATGACAAACAACCCGGGGAGATTGCTCATGAGGTTATAATCGACCCACAAGCCGCCCATCGTGTAATGCACGGCGGGGTAGATCCGCATGGGCACCTTGTAAGGGTCCTCGTTCGTGATTTCGCGGTACATGTCGAACAAGTTCCCGTAACGTTCCCGAACCACGTCGATCCCCAGGCGCCGAATCGCGTCGCTGAAATCGAGGTAAACTCCCAAACCGCCCGGACCAACCCCGCGCCCTTCGTCGCACACACGTTTGGCAGCGCGTGAAGCGATGTCTCGTGGCGCGAGGTTCCCGTAGCTGGGGTACATGCGCTCGAGGTAGTAATCGCGGTCTTCCTCTGGGATTTGGTCGGGCGGGCGTGTGTCGCCTTTCTTTTTCGGGACCCAAACACGCCCATCGTTCCGGAGCGATTCGGACATGAGCGTGAGCTTGCTCTGGTGTTCGCCGCTCACCGGGATGCAAGTCGGATGGATCTGCGTGAAACACGGATTCGCAAAAAACGCCCCTCGCTTGTACGCCCGGTAGGTGGCGGTCACGTTGGAGTTCACGGCATTGGTGGAGAGGTAAAAGACGTTTCCGTAGCCCCCGGTTGCAAGCACCACCGCGTCGGCGGCGTGTCGCTGGATCTCGCCGGTCAACAAATTGCGGGCAATGATCCCTTTTGCATGGCCATCTACCACCACGAGGTCCAGCATTTCCGTTCGCGGGTACATCTTCACCTGGCCGAGACCGATTTGCCGACACAAGGCTGAGTACGCGCCCAAAAGAAGCTGCTGGCCGGTTTGCCCCCGGGCATAAAACGTTCGCGACACTTGGGCGCCGCCAAAGGAACGGTTCGCAAGCAGTCCACCGTACTCGCGGGCAAACGGCACTCCTTGAGCCACACATTGGTCGATGATGTTCACCGACACCTGTGCGAGACGGTACACATTCGCCTCGCGCGAGCGGAAGTCCCCGCCCTTGATCGTGTCGTAAAACAGCCGCCACACGCTATCGCCGTCATTCTGGTAGTTCTTTGCCGCATTGATCCCACCCTGTGCCGCGATGCTGTGCGCGCGGCGAGGGCTGTCGTGAAAGCAAAACGCAGACACTTGGTAGCCAAGCTCCGCGAGGCTCGCGGCCGCCGACGCACCCGCCAAGCCCGTACCCACGACAATCACGTGGTACTTGCGCTTGTTTGCCGGGTTCACCAACGCAAGCTCGTTGCGATGGCGATCCCATTTTTGCTCCAACGGGCCAGGAGGTACGCGTCCGTCCAGGATCATCTCATCTCACCTCACCGTCCCACCACGGGATAGGGAATCCACCCCGCGAGCACCGCCAACGGGATCGAGCAGTTGCCGAGAAACACGATGAGTCCCACGACCGGCCCGAGAAGCCGAATGACACGGTTGTACCGCGGATGATTCAGGCCAAAGGTCTGAAGAAAGCTCGAGACGCCGTGCTGCAAATGCAACATGAGGGGGATCATCGCGAGGAGGTAAAAGAACGAGACAAGCGGTTGGCGAAAGCCGAGTACGACCATGCCGTACACATCGTGCCGGCCCTGAGCATCGTGAAGCCGGAAGTGCTCGGGATGGGTGACGCCAAACGTGAAGTGAGCCAGGTGGTACAGCACAAACGTAAACAAGATCACCCCTCCCATGAACATCGTCCGCGCGGCGTAGCTGGTTACTTGGGGCGACCAGAGTTCGTACCCGTGCGGGCGCGCAGCGCGGTTCAGCTGGGTGATGCGCACGGCTGCCGTAATGTGCAGTGCAAACGCTGTGAGCAGCACCAGGCGCGCGATCCACAGTAGCGCAGGCTGGTGCCGAAGGGCCTCGGCGTAACCGTTGATGGCATCCGGCCCGAGGTAGATTTGCAAGTTGCCAAGCATGTGCACCACCACGAACCCGGACAAGACCAGCCCGGTGATGCCCATGAGCCACTTCATGCCCACTGTCGATCGAAATGCTGCACGAAGCCAAGTCATCGTTCGTGGCGCCTGTGGGGCGATACCTACCAAAGCTGAACGATCGTTCAACAGAAGCAGCGCACTAATCTTCTCATGCGTGCGATTAGCGTTTGCGTTCACCTGCTCGCGCGAGTAACGCCACGAATCTCGCCTCTTCGTGTCGATCGCGAGTGCCCTCCGCACCGAGCCCCGTGCATGGACATCGTCCCCCGCACTCCTCGGGGGCGCGAAAATCGCATCGTTGGCCCCATTGGATGCCGCGCTTGCTTGCAGGCAGCAAGGAGACAAACTACCAACGCGCGAGCGTCTCCACTGGATCGCGACGAGGAGCAAAGATGGACTTTTCGTTTTCCCCCAAAGTGCAGGAACTGCAACGCCGGCTGGAAGAATTCATGCAAGAGTACGTTTACCCAGCCGAGCGCGTCTATCACGAGCAACTCCAGGCAAACCGCTGGGCGCAGCCGCCGATCATGGAAGAACTCAAAGCCAAAGCGCGGGCGGCTGGACTGTGGAATTTGTTCCTCTCCCACAGCCCGCGGGGGCCTGGGTTGACGAATCTCGAATACGCGCCGCTTTGCGAAATCATGGGCCGCTCGCACATTGCGCCGGAGGTGTTCAACTGTGCCGCTCCCGACACCGGAAACATGGAGATCCTCGATCGCTACGGCACGCCCGAGCAGCAGCAACAATGGCTGGAGCCATTGCTCGCGGGCGAGATCCGCTCGGCATTTGCGATGACGGAGCCCGATGTCGCCTCGTCCGACGCTACGAACATTCAGTGCAGCATCCGTCGGGACGGAGACTTTTACGTCATCAATGGCCGCAAGTGGTGGACGTCGGGAGTGCTGCACCCCAACTGCAAGCTTCTCATCGTGATGGGGAAAACGAATCCCGACGCCCCACGGCACCAGCAACAGTCGCAAATCCTGGTGCCACGCGACACGCCGGGTGTACGTATCGTGCGCCACTTGCCGGTGTTTGGCTACGACGACGCCCCTCACGGGCACGGAGAGGTCGTGTTCGAAGATGTCCGCGTGCCGGCCAGCAACATTTTGCTCGGCGAGGGCCGGGGTTTCGAAATTGCGCAAGGACGACTCGGCCCTGGCCGCATCCATCACTGCATGCGGCTCATCGGCCTCGCCGAACGTGCGCTGGACGCCATGTGCAAGCGAGTGAAGCGGCGCGTTGCGTTCGGCAAACCTCTCGCGGAGCAAACCGTCACTCTCGAGCGCATTGCCGAGGCGCGCATTCGGATCGAACAGGCACGCCTGCTCGTGTTCAAAGCGGCGTACATGATGGACACCGTAGGCAACAAGGCCGCTCGCAAGGAAATCGCGATGATCAAGGTCGCTGCCCCCAACATGGCGTTGCAAGTCATCGATTGGGCGATCCAAGCCCACGGTGCTGCAGGAGTGTGCGACGACTTCGGGTTAGCGTACGCTTACGCCGGGGCCCGCACGTTGCGGATCGCTGACGGTCCCGACGAAGTGCACCGCAACCAGATTGCCAAGCTCGAACTGGCAGAGCACGATTGAACGGATGAAACGATTGCACCGGGACGACCTGTACGGCTGGTCGCAATTCAACGAAGAACGCGATTTGGATTTTCACTCCGTGCTGTGGGTTCGCCCCGAAGGAAATGTGGCGATCGATCCGCTGCCATTGACTGCCCACGATCGTGCCCACCTGCAGCGGCTTGGCGGAGTGGAATGGATCGTTTGCACGAATTCGGACCACGTGCGTGCCGCCGGCGCACTTGCCCAGGAAACGGGGGCGCGGATTGCTGGGCCTCGAGCAGAAGCAGAAACCTTTCCCCTACCTTGCCAACGTTGGCTTGGCGACGGAGAGGAACTCGTGCCGGGTCTGCTTGTTCTGGAACTCCACGGTTCGAAAACCCCCGGTGAACTCGCCTTGTGGATTGCGCCCGATACCCTCGTGACCGGCGACTTGGTGCGCTGCCATCGCGCGGGTTGGCTTTGTTTGCTGCCGGACACCAAATTGCGCGACCCGCATCAGGCTCGCCAATCAGTAGCGCGCCTCCTGCAGCTCCCTCGCGTCGACGCCGTGCTGGTCGGCGACGGATGGCCTGTGTTCCGCGACGGGCGGGCTCGACTGGAAGAACTTTGGAACTCCCTACAATCTCAGCAAACTGCCTAATCCCGCTTGCACCGTTCAGGCGCTGCTCGTCAACCGGTACAATTTCGCTGCGTTGAGCCCCCGCAACTTTCGCGCAGCATCGGCGGGCAACGAGCGGCAAGCTTCGTCGAGTTCCTCGACGTAATTCCCCGCATGGTCGCTATGCGGGAAGTCGCTTGCCCACAAGAGGCGATCCTCGCCCACGGCCTCGACCACCGCGGGCAAGAAGCGTTCATCAGGGTCGGCAGCAATCCAGCATTGGCGCCGCACGTACACGCTCGGGGGTTCGCGCAGGGACATCGTTACCCGCAGTGCGCCGGCGTACAAAGCGTCCATTCGATCCATCCAGTACGGAAGCCAACCGCATCCCGACTCGAGGACGACGAGCTTCAAACCCGGAAAACGGTCGAATGTGGCAAACTGGAAAAACGTGGAAAAGGCTTGCTGGACTGCCTGAGGAAACAGCAGTTGCAAGTACCAAATTTGCCCCGGAACAGCCTCAGGCCACGAGACACCGTCGAAGCGGTGGTGCACGCTGCGCGCGGGCGGGTCTACCCCGGTGTGGATGGCAATCGGTACGTCGAGTTCCTCCGCTGCGCGCCAGAGCGGATCGTGGTCCGGGTGCCCGTGCGGTAGCCCATCGAGCGTGAACGGCAACACGAATCCGCCTCGCGCCCCGTTGGCAACCGCGCGGCGCAGCTCTTGGGCCGCGGCGTGCGCATCCCCCAAGCTCAAATGGGCAACGGGAATCAGCCGCCCTCCGGTATCGCGACAAAAGTCTTCGATCCAGCGGTTGTACGCTCGGCAGTGAGCGAGCGCGTACCCTGGGTCGGCAACCTCCGCTTCCCATTGCAACCCCAACGTCGGGTAGAGAACCGCGTGCGTGAGCCCCTCGGCGTCGAGGCGGCGTATGCGGGCACCCGGGTCGTAAGCCGCTTCGGGAGCGTAGGCAAGGTAACGACCTGAAGTTGCGGCTTCCGCAAGCTCCTCGAGCGCCATTCCCATCCCACCGATGCCGCCTAGCATTTCCGGTGTGGTCAATCGCGCGGGCCGTCCGTCGATCTCGAGCATATCGCGTCCGTCCTGCCCGCGGCGGACGCGGATGGCGCGATCACGGTACTCGGGGTCCACGTACCGTTCCCACAGGTCCGGAGGCTCGAGGACATGCCCGTCAGCATCGACCACGAACTCCATGAGCCCGTGCCTACTCCAGGAGAGGCGAACGAGTCAAACCCCGTAGAATCGTCCCGTCTCTTCGCCTCGAGGCGCTTCGTTTCTCCGGCACCGGCAGGAACCGGTGCACGCACGCGACGAGGATCACGCACTCACGAAACGGCGCAGAGCGTGCAGCGCGGCCCAGTGTCGGGGTGCGTCCGGGCGGTGGGCTCCATCCCCCGGGCACTGCCGTGTGCCCTTTGGTTCGACCGCACCAGCAGTCACAATCCCGTCCCGACCGACATTCGTCAGGAGTGCCTCTTCGAGCCTACACGTAGATTGAAGAACGGCTGGAACTATATCTCTTCTACAAGACCGCTAGCGGGTGACGCACCTTTACTGCGGCATGTTTACTGCGGCATGTTTACTGCGGCATGTTGGGGAGGTGTGGTCCGGGCCGAAGTTCGAATCCCGCTGGCACTTCGAACTCGCTCGCGGGCGGCGTGCTCGGATCGACCTTGGTGACCACAGCGTGTACGCCGCTCATTTCCGTCTCCAAAGGAAATCCGGGAATCTGCCCAAAGGCTTCGTACACGCTGCCACCCCCAAACGGGTTGAGCTTCCCTAGGCGGCGCTGGCTCGCAAGCCAGTCGTCCCGCAGTTGATTGAACGCGGCGATGTCTTGCGTGGTGCATGCCTTCAGAAGCGGTTTTCCGTCGACTTCCGCCACGTATTCCTCGCAGCGGTAGCCAGCGATGGTTTTCGTTTGCCCGGTTTTGCGCACGGACGGTTTCGTGGCTGGCGCGGCGGACCCACGAGCGCGTTCGCCCATCATTTGCTCCACCATGCGGCGCTGTTCCGGCGGGAGGTTCTGTAGCTCCTTTTGCATTTTTCCTAGCGCTGCTTGCATTTGCGCCTGTGCCGTTTCCGCAGCACGCTCGAGTTCCGTCAACTTGATCTTCTGGTACGTGCGCTTCTTGGTATCGATGAAATACGCCTCGTCGCGGTCGAGCCGCACGAGGTACTGTTTGCCCTCTCCGTGCTGGTCGATTTTAAATCGTTGCCCAGCCGTGAGCACCCTCATCGTGGTGGGCTCCCCAGCATCTGCCGTCACTTTTGCTTCCCAGGTCAGGCCCCGGTCGAGCGCCGGAGCGCTGCCAGCAAGCAAGACCGCGCTGCCAACGACGCCCAGAAGCCAGCGCCAACCAGTGTGTTTTGCCATCATGGTTCCTCCCTCCGCAGCTCTCGAGTGTAACCGTCTTCGCAATGCCCCCGCCTAAGGTAGCCCCAAAATTTGCACAGAGGTCAGCGCTTTGTAACGCCGATTGAGGTTCATCAGGAGCGTCGTGATGCTCTCCAAGTGGTGCGCGTTGGCCAGCACGCCGGCATCCACGGGTCTCAGCTCCGGGATTCGTCGCACGAGGCCACTGACCCATTCATTCGCCTCGGGAAAATTTCCGCACAGGAGGATGTCCCCGTGCAAGCTTCGTTTCAAATCCATCAGCTCTTTCGCACTCGAGTTCTTAAAGCAGGCAACCACGCGGGAGTCTGCCAAAATTTCTTGAATGCGTTGGCCCGCCGAGCCCGCTGGAACCGCGACCAGGTGAAACACCCCCTCGCGAAGCTCCATCGGGTTCAAGGTGTCCATGACAATTTTACCTGCCAGGGTCTGGCGCAGCGGGGGAAGCAACGTTTCCACGCCTTCGTAGGGAAAGGTGAGCACGGCCACCTCGCACCATTCAGCAACCTCCGCGTTTTCCCCTGCTCCCACCCGCGCAGTCACTCCAGCCGCCTGCAACTTGCCTTCCAAAGCCGCAGCGACTTCCGCGGCGCGCTCCTTTTGCCGCGATCCGATCCGCACCTCTTCGCCAATCGAAGCAAATCGCAGTGCGAGCCCTTTTCCTTCCGGCCCCGTGCCACCTAGCAAGCCAATGCGTGCCATGCGCGTTCTTCTCCCAGGCCCGCCTTAACACAGCACCCCTGGAAGGCAAACCTAGAGACCCTTGCCGGGCACAGCTCTCCCAGGTACACGCGAAGCATGGAACCAGGAAGACCAATCCGGCCCGCCGAAGGGAAACTTGGCGTTTTTCTCGTTGGTTTGGGCGCGGTCAGCAGTACCTTGATCGCCGGCGTCGAGCTCATCCGCCGGGGGCTCGCGAAGCCCATCGGATCGCTCACGCAAATGGGAACGATCCGGCTGGGAAAGAGAACCGAACGCCGCGTGCCGCTGATTCGCGACTTCGTGCCCCTCGCGGCACTGGATGACCTTGTTTTCATCGCTTGGGATATCTTTCCCGACAACGCCTACGAAGCAGCCAAACGTGCCGGCGTGCTTGCAGAGCGCCACCTGGAAGCCGTGCGGCCAAGCTTGGAGCAAATCCAACCCCTGCCCGGAGTGTTCGACCAAGCTTATGTCAAACGCCTTCACGGCACGCACATCAAGCAAGGACGCAACAAGCGGGACTTGGCGGAGCAAGTGGAGCGCGACATTCTCGAGGCGTTTCAGCGCCATCGACTTGCCCGCGGAGTGATGATTTGGTGTGGCAGCACGGAGAGCTATCTGCGGCCCAGCAGCGTCCACGCAAGTTTGGCTGCGTTCGAAGCTGGCCTGGAAGCAAACGCTGCCGAGATCGCGCCAAGCATGATCTATGCGTACGCGGCCCTTCGCAGTGGAGTGCCGTTCGCGAACGGTGCGCCCAACCTCACGGTCGATATTCCCGCAATGGTCGAACTCGCGCAGCAAAAGAACGTGCCCATTTGCGGCAAAGATTTCAAAACCGGACAAACCTTGATGAAAACCATCCTCGCGCCCGGACTCAAAGCACGTTTGCTTGGACTCACCGGTTGGTTTTCCACCAACATCCTCGGCAACCGCGACGGCGAGGTGCTGGACGAACCCTCGTCGTTCAAAACCAAGGAGGAAAGCAAGCTATCCGTGCTGGACGTGATTTTGAGGCAAGACCTGTATCCCGAGCTCTACGGAAACTACGTGCACCAAGTGCACATCCACTACTACCCTCCGCGCGGCGACAACAAAGAAGGCTGGGACAACATCGATATTTTCGGCTGGCTCGGCTACCCGATGCAAATCAAAATCAATTTTCTCTGCCGCGATTCGATCTTGGCAGCGCCGCTGGTACTGGACTTGGCGCTGTTTCTCGATCTCGCACAGCGCGCGGGAATGCGTGGGATTCAGGAGTGGCTCTCGTTTTACTTCAAAAGCCCGCAAACCGCCCCCGGACTGTACCCCGAGCACGACCTTTTTATCCAGTTGATGAAACTCAAAAACACGTTGCGCTACTTGCGCGGCGAAGAATTGATTACGCACCTAGGGCTCGAGTACTACGACTGATTTCCCTGGGCCCGAAGCAGACCGACCAGGCAGCCGGGCTCGCGGGTAGACCCATCGGCGAGCGGAAAAATTCACCAGCTTTCTTGACTTGGAGGGCCGTTTCGTTGCACAAATAGCGCGATTTTTTTCGTGTTCTTGGGCTCACGCAGTTCGGTCATTGGCACATGAATGAGGGGAGAGGAGAGTGAGGTTATGACGAAATCGCAACTCGTACAAAAACTTGCGGACGCGGCCGGAATCACCAAGAAGCAAGCAGACACGGTCTTGCAAACCCTGGTGGACGTCACCGTCAACACGGTCAAGAAGGGGGACCCAGTGAAGATCCCCGGCTTGGGCACTTTTCGCAAGGTGCAAACCAAAGCTCGAACGGGTCGCAACCCTCAAACCGGGGAACCCATCAAAATTCCAGCGCGCAAGAAGGTGCGGTTTTCTGTTGCCAAGAGCTTCAAGGAATCCGTTCTCGGAGCCAAGCCGAAAAAGTAGTTCGCTTCCGAGAGTCGCCGTTGTGACTGCGGGAACGGCCTTTCGTTACTCGTCTCTCCTGGGCGCCCACTCGTACTGTACACGGGTGTGGCGCCCAATCATTTTTGGCACGGAGCCCAGCCGTTGGTTTGGGAGCTCCAAAGCTAACGCCCGGAGGGGGACCGCACGATGGAACGAGGTCACGGTTTGTTCGAGCTCGACGCACTGATGCCGGCACAGTTCTATGCCAACTTTCGGCAAGGCAGTGCTGCCTACCCGGAACGGAGGCTCATGCTGGCTGTGCTGCAAGATGCCCTCGAGTGCTACCGCAAGTATGCATTTGCGCAGGACCAACGCGGCCGCCAAATGTTCTCGGAAGCCGAGGAGTGGATCTTCAGCCGTGATCAGAAATGGTGGTACTCTTTCGAGAACATTTGTGACTTGCTGGGGTTCGACCCCGACTTTCTCCGACGTCAGGTGCAGGAATGGCACACCCGTGCTAGCGCAGATCCGCATGCGTGGGCACGAAACCAAAAATTACCGCGGCGGCGCGTACGCGCTCGGTAGCGGAGCTGCGCGCCCGTTTCTCCCCGCCCCCGCGCTACTGCAACAAAACCTCTCTAAGGCCCGCGACGGCGGTGTCGTAGCGCGATGAAAGTCATTGGCCTTACCGGAGGCATTGGCACCGGTAAATCAGCCGCAGCCCAAATTCTCCAAGAACTAGGGGCGGAGGTGATCGACGCCGACAAGGTTGCCCACGAGCTCTACGCTCCAGGAACTTCAGGGTGGGAAGCTGTTGTCGGTGCGTTTGGACGAGAAATCCTAGACCCTCAAGGTCGGATCGACCGGAAGCGACTCGCAGCGATTGTGTTCAAGGACCGCCAAGCCCGAGAACGGCTCGAACGCATCATGCACCCTCTCATCACCGAAGAAATTCGCCGGCGCATCGACGCGCTGCGTACCCGCGGCACCTCGCATGTCGTCGTGGAAGCTGCCCTGCTGATCGAAGCCGGCTGGCACAGCTTGGTCGACGAAGTCTGGTTGCTGACCGCTCCGCCCGAGGTCGTACACCACCGGCTCAAAGAGCTGCGTGGCATGGAACCAGGAGACATCGCCGCGCGCCAAAGCGCCCAACTCACAGACGAAGCTCGGCGCGTGTTCGCCCATCGCGTGATCGAAAACGCTGGCACCTTGAGCGAGTTGCGCGAGCAACTCGCCGCGGCCTTAGCAAGCGATTGCTAGTGGTTCCGGGGGCCTTTGGGCACCCCGCCTCATGCTGCGCGGCGGTAGGTTCGTGGGCCTCTTCTGCGCAACGGCTGGCGGGAACGCTTTTTCAATGCCGCACGCACAGCCGAAGGCGAGAGATTGAAGTACCGACACACGGAATCGAAGCTGAACACGCTATAGTCCGGGTCGTAGGAAAAAATGTACGCGTCAGCATCTGCACGAATTGCTGGACAGGGATGGTCCAAATCGGCCACCGCTTGTTCCAGCACCGCCAACATCAGCAGCTCCTCGGCTGCCAATGCCCGCCGACGCGGCTCTACTGGCTGCAACGGACCTCGTGCCATCTTCCACCTCCTCATCCAGTCTTCAGCCACAGCAACGAGAGTGCCAGGGCTCACGCAACCAACTGCCGCGTGCCTATTGCATACTTTGCCCGTGTTTGTACAGCGGGAACGGCGGGCAAATTACAAGTTTGGACAGGGGTCCACCTCGAACCAAGCGCAAACCTTCGGCAGCAGTGCTTCTCCCACCGCACGGTGACCCGAAGCTGAGAGATGCCAGTCGAGCTGCCAGTAGAGATCCGCCGCTGAGGTTTGCCGTGCCGCCTGCAAAGTCGGCAAAAGGTCCACGCTGTCGTCCGCTACCGCTTGGCCCTCGGCAACGAACCGCGCATGGATCTGCGACAGCCAGTCTTGGACTTCCTGCCTCGAGAGCCCAAGCGCATGCAACGCCAGCTCGGCCTGATTCCAAGCGGCTTCCGATTCCACCTGCGGCTTCGTTGGCAGAACTGCAACGTAGAACCGCGCCCCACGACCGTGAACGCTGTCGCGAAAGCGGGCAAGGGTCCAGGATAGCCGCTGCCACGCTCGCGGCTCGCGGTCCGGCTTCTGCCGCAGAAACCACGGCTGCCACACCGCCTGCATGCAGCCCGGGCAGTGCCGCATCGCCGCGGCAAGCTCAGCCGGAGGGGCCGGGCCGAAAAGGCGGTCGAATCGCGCATGCAATAAAGTCCAGGAGCGAACGTGAACGGAAAGCCAATGATCCAGCATCCTTCCGAGGCCGCCAGACGCCCCTGGAACCTCGACACCGAAGCCTCCGTCGCTGGTCTCGCGCAGTGTCGGGAGCGGGAATGCCGGCCCATCACCCCAACCCCCGAAATCTTGTTTCTGCCCCAGAAGTTCCCCCAAGTCGTTCCCTGTATACAGGGCCAGGAGAACCGCGTCTGGTTGCAACGATGCACCGTACCGCTCCCACCACAGATACGAAAGTAGCGGCGAGTATCCGCTCGTGGCGGCATTGAGCACTTCCGTCGGTCGCACACGTCCGAGGGCGGACTCTACCAACGCGGCGTACGTTTCCGCGTTTTCGACAATTCCCTCGGACTGCGAGTCTCCCAACACCAGGATGCGCAAAACACCGGGCGGCTTCTGCAACGCGGTGGGTGTATCGCGCCGTAGTCCCAGATTGTTCGTGCGCAGGATTTTCTTTTGCACCTTGCTTTCCAGCACGGGGACCACGCGCACAGAATCCGGTTCCAGTACGTATCCGACCGTAGCGTCTGCCCGAACAAAACTCCGAGCAACCCCGGTCCAGCGCAGCGCAAGCTCGCAAGCCCCCAACGCTAAGCTACTCGCCGCGACGACAAGAAGAAAATGGACTCCGAAGCGCCGCGCCCGCACCCTAGCAACCACGTTCGAGCAGCGCAGGAGCGACGACTTTCGCAAGCGATTGAGCTAGCTCTTGCAACAGATTTGGAATGTCGCACCCCGATGCAGCGGGATGGCCCCCGCCACCGAAACGCTTGGCTAACTGGGAGAGGTCCACCTTACAGTCCGGAGAGCGCCGAAAACTGACCGTCTGTGAGCGCAAGTCAAAAAAGGCAAACACCGACTGTTCTGCGTCTTTGTTCCACTCCTCCGCCACTTCGCTCGGGTAGCCGTCGCACACTGCCGTCACCAACGTCACCCCGATTTCCTCCAATCTGTGCTCGGCTCGCGTGCGCGAGGCCAAGGCAATGCTCCGCGAAACGTCTTGCTGGGCGAGCACGTATGCGCTCCGCAAGCGCTCGCTCCATTGCCCGGTCTTCGCCAACAGCAGGAGTTCGTCATACGCCGCATTGCTGTTCAAGGCGTTCACAGCCAATGCGAGCGCGTGGGAGTCCGGAATCTCGTGCAACCACCGGTCGTTGTCATCCGCCATGGCCACGAGTCGAGCCAGTCCAGATGGCTCTGTCGGTAGTGGTCGCTTCTGACGCAAGTACTCGTAGGTCAGCCGAGACGCTGCAAACGATTCGTCTACGACGGTGCTCGAGAACGGCACGTGAATTCCGCCGCTGCGAAAGCGCTCCAACGCCGTTCGATGGTGATCGATCCAATGCAAATCCACCCCGCGCTTTTGCAGCCCAGTCAAATGCACATCCACTTGTGGTTCGGTCCACGAGATATCGGTGATCCACACTTCGTGCTCTGCGTCCGGCGGCTCACACTCCAGTTCGAGGAGCGCCCGATTTACGCTTGTGTTGCTGCAAAACACGGGTTTCACCTCGCAATCCGGGTAAAAACACGCCACCACCACAGCCGCAGTGACGCCGTCGAGACACTGCGGGCCGTGGCTCACGATGTGGACATACCGGCGATGCTTTCTTAGCGTCACAGCCTTCGATTATGGCGCAACGAGAGTCCGCGAGAAAGGAGGAAGACTTCATGAAGCTTCGAAACCGCACTGCCCTGATTACCGGCGCTGGTTCCGGGATCGGCCGAGCCATTGCCCTGCGGTTCGCTCAAGAAGGGGCCGACATCGCAGTCAACGATCTCCGCAAAGAAAGCGCTGCACGTGTCGCTGAGGAAATCCGTGCGCTCGGACGCGAAGCCCTGGTGCTGCCGGCTGATGTGTCGGACAGCGTCGAGGTGCAGGCGTTGTTCGAACAGCTTTGTGGCCGGTGGCCGAGGCTCGACATTCTGGTCAACAACGCCGGCATTGTCGTTCTGGACCCCGCCGTCCAGCAGAAGCTCATACAGGTACAGCTGGATCGCTGGAGCGGTCATCCGTCCTCCGGGCCACTCGGAGTCACCGCACACATGAGCGACATGGAATGGCGGCGCACCCTCGCCGTGCACCTGGACGGCACGTTCTACTGCACGCGCGAGGCACTGAAAATCATGGAAGCACAAGGGTCGGGCAAGATCATCAATATGGCCTCGATTGCGGGCTTGGGGGGACTTGCGGGGGCGCCTGCCTATTCGGCGGCAAAAGCAGGGATCATTGGCTTCACGAAGGCCGTGGCGCGAGAAGCAATCTTGTCGGGAGTTTACGTGAACGCCATCGCACCCGGCTTCATCGATACGCCGCTGCTGGCCGACATGGAGCCACAACTCAAACGTGCCATCGCCCTGCAAGCACCGATGGGACGGTTCGGCACGCCCGAGGAAGTAGCCGCAGTCGCCGCCTTTTTGGCCAGCGACGAGGCTAGCTACTTGGTTGGTCAAGTATTGTCCCCAAACGGCGGCCTTTACATGTAGCCGCTCTCGGGCTCGTGGTGCCTGGGCCCGTGATCCGCACGGTGTCTCCCGTGTTTTGCGTGCGGCTGGCGCGAAAAGAAGCACGTGCCCCTCGGCAAACGAGCAACATGTGCATCACGGATTGTTAACGGCCGCGGAAGATTGGTTTGCGCTTTTGCAGAAACGCCTCCACTCCCTCGCGATAATCCTCGCTGGCAAAGCAGCGCCGAATCTTTTCGCGGACTGCGACCGTGGCTTCTGGCACTGCAGTCATCAGGCTCCGGATTGCTGCCTTGTGAGCTGCAAGTGTCAGAGGCGCGCCCTCCGCAAGGCGAGCGACGTACGCACGCGTCTCCTGCCGTAGTTCGGTGCTGGGAACCACCCGCGTCACCAACCGCAAACTCGCTGCTTCGGTGGCGTCGATCACACGCCCGGAGAGCAAGATGTCAGCCGCGGCGGTCGGCCCGACCGTGTGCACCAAGGGAGCAATTCCGACCTCGAGTGGATACGAAAGACCGAGGCGCACTGCGGGCACGCAAAAGCGCGCATGTGCAGCAGCAAACCGGATGTCGCACGCCAACGCCAAGGCCACACCACCGCCAAAACACAAACCATTGATCATGGCCACCACCGGCTGGTCGAGATGTGCCAGTGCTGCGAGCGCTGCGTGACTCACCTGGTCGTACTCTTCCGCTTGGCGCGCATCCGCACGTGCAGCCGGAAACTCGCGAATGTCCGCGCCCGACACAAACGCCTCCTCGCCCGCGCCGGTCACCACCACAGCCCGCACGGGCTGTTCGGCAACCCATGCAGCCACCTCGCGAAGCTCCGCCCAGGTTTGCAAGCTCAACGCATTGCGACAGTCGGCACGGTCGATGGTGATCCACAGCACTTGTTCCTCTTGGTCGATCCGCAGATGTTCGCAGCGTGGTTTCATAGTCTGCCGTTTACCAAAAGCTCATCGCCGCAACACCCGAACGCCCCCAACTTGGCTTCTCCCTGCGGCGTCGCCTCCCGACGCAGCGCTGATGCTTGCCGTTTCGTTCCGGGCAGGCACAAGGTCCGTCCCTATGGGCATGGTACTGGTCGTCACGATGATGCCCGGAACGTCGTTGGGCATCACCTCCGACACGCGTCCGGCACCATGACTGAAGCGGCGCTTTTCCTAGCCGTGCCGAACCTCAAGCGCGCTGTGCGCGGGCCTGTTGCCGGGGACCACGGTTCCTGCCCCAACCTCGGTTCTTGACCGCTGGGCGCCACCAACCATGCGACAACGGGCCCGTGCGTACCGCCGGAGGGACCTGCTCGCACAACCACTTCCGAAAGGTGCCGTCTCCTGCGTGTGCTTCACGGCGCGGCACCGGAGTGGCATTCGTGGCAGGGCGACTCCTTCCAGTCTGTACCCACGTCGGCCGGGTGCTCGAATTCCAGCCCTGCCGCGGAAGCTGCATACTGCTTGCGCTCAGGCGGCCCTTGTGCGCGAACGACATGGCAGAGATTGCAGTCGCTTCGAATCACGCGGCCATCGTCAGCCTCGTGGCGCCCGTCATGGCAACGAAAGCATCCGGGCGAGAACAGGTGGCTAGCGTGCGACGGGTACGCATCCCAACGCACTTTCATTTCCGGGAAGAAATTCTCCCGGTACATCCGCTGCAGCTCGGCCGTCGCGTGCTCGATGGCTTCACGTTTTTGCTCTGCCACCTCCGGGAAGTTTTCCGCGTAGAACTGGCGCAGCCCAGACCCGAGGGCAGCCAACGCTGCGTCGGTTGTCGCGTATTCATCAGCCAACAACTCGATGGCGATTTGCTTCAGCGAAGGAAGAGTCGGATCCAGCGCCCCGGCAGCGAGTGCCCCGTTTACCAAGTCGCGGGGGGAACGAAAGATGTGCGCGGGCCGGTTGTGGCAATCCATGCAGTCCATCTCCCGCCACGGGGCGCTCTCCGGCACCTCGCGTTCGGCATCAGCCGAACGGTACAACGTCGTCTCGCCAGTGAAGCGGTTTGTGGTGCGCACCCATGGGATGGTCGCTCTTTCCGGATCGGCGGCAACGTACTCTACGGTATGCTCGATTTGCATATGCCAGTGGATTCCCCCAGACCCGGGCACTCCGGGCCGACCCCCGCCAACGAACAGTTCCATGTCAGTTTCCCAGCGCGTGTTCTGCTCGTCCGCTAAAAAGTACACATATCGCCGCGCGATGTAGCCGGACTGTTTTTCCGGCCAGTGGCACGTCTGGCACGTTTCCGTAGCGGGTCGTAAGTTGTGCACGGGCACGGGGATGGGTCGGTGATAGGTGTCGGTCAGATACGCGTATAGTTGGCGAAGCCCGGAAACCTTCGAGCGCAAGTACCAGTCGGCCCCGGAGCCTACGTGGCACTCCACGCAAGCCACTCGGGCGTGTGGGGAAACTTGGTAAGCGGTGTACTCCGGGCCCATCACTGCGTGGCACAACTCTCCGCAAAAGCGAACCGACTCCGTGGCTTCGTACGCCTGAAAAGCGCCAAAGGCAGAAAGAAACAAAAAAGCTGTTCCCGCAACCGCCGCAGCCGCGAGCTTCCAACGCACCGGCGCATCGTTCAGATCGATCACCGGCCACGGCACCACCCGCTCGCCCCCCATCCGGCGCCACCGGCGCCAGTTCCACCACCAGCCCCAAAACGCCACGGCCATCCCCGTGAGCATAATGGCCGGCGTCACGACAAAGATCACAATGCCCGCATACGGAGCCGAAGGCCCGGGGCTCAACGTGTCGTACACCCAAAGGAACACGAAGGACACGAACGCGAGCACCGCAATCGTGCCGCCCAAGAGTGTCCAAGGATTCCGCCACAATGCTGGCCGTGCGTTCATGGTCTCACCGAGAAGCCGAGCGCGTGTGGATGGCACGTAAAGCATGGGAACGTCAGGTGTGGCTCCCCCGTGCCATCGCTGCGGAAAAACCGCGTGTTCGTGTGGCATACTTCGCACAGGCCCGTGCCCGGCGTGGATGCTCCGGCAAAGCCGCCGTCAGCCACACCGCGCAGGTTATCGAACCGCACCGGCGCCGTACGGCCACTGGGGGTCGTGAGCTGTTCGCGAATCAAGAACAAGTTTTCACTGCCATGCGGCTCGTGACAAACAGCGCACTCGTACGCGGTTCCTTGGTTCGGGTCTTGGTGGGTTTTTCGGTCCGTGCCGTGACACGCAATGCACGAAACGATGCTTTGATGGCCTGGACCGAACCTCTCGCTGGTCGCCTCGGCGTGACAGAGTTCGCACGACACCTCGAGGCGCCCATGGGTAAACTCAAGGGCACGATTCGTGGTCGACCGGTGACAAAATGCACACGAACCAAACGTGCGTGCCGGGCCACTGTCGTGACGAACGCCCACGAAACTCGGCACGAGCGCCGCACTGGGCAGAGAGCGGTGCCCAGGCCCGAACTCGGCCAACCGCTTTTCGTGGCAAAGCATACATCCCAAGTCGCCGGCATCGCTGGCTACCACGTTTTCCCCGATGTCCCGATGGCAGAAGGCACACGCACCGAACGGGCGGAGAGCACCCAACTTGTGGTCCGCCCCGACAAAGGCCGGCACGAGGTCCGGATTGGTGCGCTCGCGGTGCCCCGGACCGTACTGCCCCGCCAGTTGCTCCCGGTGGCAAGTGGTGCATGCCAACTCCCCGACGACGGAGGCAATGTTGTTGGCGAAGCCCGCGTGGCAAAAAGCACAACTGCCGGAGGCTGCAGCATCCGGTAAAGGACGATGTGGATCGCGAGGCGCATCCGGCACCAAACTACGATCCGGTCGCCCACGGTGCCCAGCCCCGAAGCGCCCGGGCGTTCGATCTTCGTGGCAGGTAGAACACGCCAGTTCCACGGGAGATCCCAACACCGTTTCGAGCGCCCTGGCTTCGGCATTGTGACAGAACGCACACGAACCCCACTGGGCCTCCTGGCCCGGCTGGTGGCCACGTGGCGCAGAACTCGGAACACGAGCTGTACCCGGCAGGTCGTAGTGGCCCGGGCCAAATCGGCCCACAGCTTGTTCCACATGGCACGTTGCACAGGTCAACTCGCCCGGGGCGCCAAAGCGGTCTGCCATCGCTTTGCTCGCGGAATAGTGGCAAAGGCCGCAATTTCCCCATTGCTGTTCCTCCCTGCCTAGGACATGGGGTGGCGAAGGCGATGCCGGAACGATGGCAGCATCTGGCAAACTTCGATGGTTCGGTCCGAAATTCGGGGACAAGCTGGCGGTATGGCACGTCTCGCACTGCAGACGATCTGCAAAGACCAAGACGTCTGCGGCCGTTTGGTGGTGGCAGTAGGCGCACGCACCAAGTGCGGCTTCGACCCCGAGGCGATGACCTGAAGGGGGAAACGATGGCACCAACGAGACTGTAGGAATCGTTCGATGCCTCGGGCCAGCGAACCCTGGCCGGGCATCGACATGACAAACGACGCAATTCAAGCTGGCAGCTACGGGAAGCATGGCCGAGGATTCCGGGTCGTGACAAAAAGCACAGGCCCCGAAGGCGGACGCCACCGGCGGAGTAGTCCCGGCGTAACGCGGAGCACCCGGATCTCCGCAGCCCGCCGCAGCACCGAGCAACAGCCAGGAGATCAGCCGGTACAACTTCACCGCCCGGCCTCCTTACGGTGGCAGGCAATGCACAATTGATTTTCGTCGATCGGAAGGCGCAAAAATCCCGTGGATTTCGGCGCAAATGAAATCTGGGCTTCGACCTCTGGGCGCGCTCGCAGTACTGTTGCGGCCCGACCTTCCGTCTCTTGGCGAATCCGAGCTGCCAAACCACCTTCTGGCAACGATCTTGGTGGGGCCAAGGTTTCTTCGGCCACACGAGGGTCGTGAAACAAATGGCACGTTCCGCAGTACATGCGGCCATCTTCAGCAAGAGGAAATTCGACTCCAGATTGTTCCTTGGAGGGCAGCCGCCGTTGAACCTGAACCGCGGTCGCGCGGAGATGCTCCACCGACCCGCTATGCAAGGTTCGGTCGTGACAGCTCAAGCAAGTCTCCTCTTTCGACGACAACAAGTCCATGTCCTCATTGTGGCAGATGGCACACTTTTCCTCGTCTGGCTCGCCGTCGGGACGAAGCATCCAGTGCGGGTTTTCGTCTTCGGCCGCGCGCAACGCAGTTGCCGCGCAAAGCAAACCGATCGTCAATAGCCACGCACGTAAGCTCATGGCGCTACCCCGTTGGTTCCGTGGCACGACGCGCAACTCGCCTCGCCTTGATTGCGTACCAGGTTGCGAATGAATTCCAAGTCGAGATCCGCAACGCCGCTGCGGTTCACGAGGTGCAAGCGCTGCGCCGGATGGCAAAAGAAACAATCCGCTCGTCCCCAGCCAGAAGGGTGCTCTTCGGCGACAAGCTCGAGACCCGCAGGCGAAGCGAACAGGTTTGCGTAATCCTCCCCCTGCGGAGCGACATCCTCACCGCAGCCAGCGAGCGCAAGCAACAGCAGAAAGGTCCTTAAACGCCAAATCATCCAGCGCTCCCGATCCCGTTCTGCCGATGGCACTGAATGCAGAAATCCGCTCGATGGCAACTGCTGCAACTCATCGGGTTTGCCCAAGCTTCGATGGAATGGAAGAAGCGGAATCCGCGTTCGTGCACACGGGTTTCGATCGAATCCCGCCGCGCGTGACAGTCGACGCACTCTTGTTCGTGGTGGCAGTCCTGACAGCGTTCGTTGTCCGCGTGACTTGCCGCCGCGTGCGCCGTTTGCCAACCGGCGGCGTGGTCTTCGGGCAATAACGGCCACAAGTTCCGGTGGCAGGCATTGCAGCGCCGTGGTGCCGCCAACATTTTGTCCTCTCCCGGCAAATGGCAGGGGTGACAGGCAGCGCTCCCTGGATGCTGCGCGTATGCCGAAAGGGTCTTCGCGAGTTCCTCGTCGTCGGTTTCGATCCGCAACGCAAAGGAATGGCAGTCGACGCACCTGATCCCGGCTTGATCGAGAGCGCGGCGATGTACGCCGTGATCGAAGCGATCGCGCGCGTCCCGGGTACTCCACCGCGTCCGTTCGACACTCCGTCGCTTGAGGTACGAGTTTTCTGGCAGCAGTTGCCGGCAGCCCACCGTGCCAAGCAACACGAACAGCATGGCGCAAGCTGCCAACTGCCAAGGCAACCGGACCCTCACCCTGCCCAACCTCCCGGCAATCGCAACACGGGTCGGTCGAGAGTCCGCGCTTCCCATCCGTCGCGATAGTGTACGTTGTACGTGAGGAAAAACCCCAGCCGAAATTCTTGATCGAATCGTGGGGAGCGGTTTCCCTCGACGTTCAGCTCGGCCAGCAGGCCGGGGAACAACTCGTACGCCACGCCCACGCGGCTGCTGACGACCGTGTCGGACTGATTCGTGATCTTGTCGAATCGCGCCACTTCGATTTTGCCTCGCAGGAGCACACGCTCGTACACTCGGTTTTCATAGTACGCACGGCCTGCTTGCAATTGCCCGCCCCGACTGTCGGTCGTGTAAAACTCCCAGCGCACCATCTCCAATCCGTCTCCTTCCGGAAGCCAGACGAACCCAACGCTGCCCCGGTGGCCATCGACAGCCCGTCCAGGTGTCTCCTCGAACCGTTGGAAGGCATAGTCCACGTACCACGACACATTGGGCTTCCAGCGAATCTGGAGTCCTGCTCGCCCCTGTTTCAGGCTGCTCGCAGAGAAGAGCGCGAAGAGAGGATCCGAAAAGCGATCGAGTCCGGGCAACACCTCTTTGGAGCGTTCCTGGGGCTTGTAGTAGGCACCCTCCAAGCGGAGAAACACACGCGGATGTACGGCCACTCCGGAGCCCACGGTCGCTTGCTGTAGACTGGCCTCCGCTGTGTCATAGGACGCGAGTGCGTACACGCGGGGCCGACCAGCAAGCTGCGCCACCGTGTGCTGCCACACGGCACCGGCTAGCTGGTTGACTCGCCGATGCTCGCGCTGCAACTGCAGGAAGCTCAAGGCAAGCGTGGCCTGCGGCGACCAACGCAAACGCACGCTTCCGCCGAACAACTGCTCGTCCTGCGAGACGATCTCCGGCCCGCGCAGCGGCTCGAAGTACCGGGGCTGCCCCCCGAACAAGGAAAATGCCCACCGGCCGCCGCGGTCGAAGCGGATACGACCGGCGTCCGCCACGTACAGAGCGCCCGGCGCGTCGTCGAGCGTTTGGCGCCCGAGAGACAATTCGATCCCCCGTGCGGGCACGCGAACAAATCCCAGATAAAAATCCGTCGCTCCGTCTGCTCGGCTCCAATCGCGAGCTAAACGGAAGTACGTCTCCCCGCCTACGCCGTGATGCAGTTTACTGCCAAGCAGCGCACCGTACAGGTTCGATGGGACCTCGGTGGAGTCTGGCCGACCCCCCTCGCGCACCTGGCCCGTACCCAAGAGTCCGGCTCCGAACTCCACGGCATGCGATGGAGCCAAGGCGCTCAGTCCGACCGCCACCACGCAAACGACACCGCAAAGCGGTGAGCGCATCTTCCTCTCCCAGCCGTGCCAGCCTACTCTCACGTGGTCACGGTCCCAGCATCACCCGCCCATTCGGAGAAATCCTGCCATGCCGCATCCGTGGTGGGCGCCTTAGAACACCCGCGCGTGCGCACCCGACACCGGGAAGCTCCGCCCTTCCGCGTGGCACACCGCACACGCCTCCTGCCCAGCGCTCGTGGTCTGCGTTGCCGCGTGCGCCGCTGCAGCAGTTCCATCGTGGCACGAGGTACAAGCTGCAGTGATCGGGCCAAGGCGGCCGTGAGCCACTTCCCTGCCGGTGGCTGGATCCAGGTGGGTCAGCAACGAGCCGCGGGCGGGCCCCGGGAAGGGCGGGATCAAGTACGTTTGCGGCAGATGGCAAGTTTGGCAGTTGCGGCGATCTCCGGGGAAAAGCACCTCGGAGAAATCGAAGCGGGTAAAGTTCGTCGGCGGGAGCCCGAACCCGTAAACGACGTAGGGCTTTTGTTCGAGGTCCTCGCCCGTGTGAATTTTGTGAATCAGCACTTTGAAGTCGATGGTGGCAGTGTCTTCGCCTCGGGCTACGGCTTGTGGATCGCGCGCGCGGCGAGCGCCGTCAGTTTGCTCCGGGTTGTGACAAACAACGCAGTACTCGATGGAATTGCGCAAATTTCCGTGAACGCTGAAATCCACCGAGAATTCCCCATGACACTGGGCACAGCGTTGGTCCTCCACCACCTCGCGGCGTACCACCGGTTCGGAACCATCCACGCTAAAGGTCACCACCTGGTTTCGTGCAGCTTCTTGGAACACTTTCGGCTCGATCGGATCGACTGCTGCCAGGGTGACCTGTCGCCGAGCTTCGGTTCCGATCGCCCACGTGCCCGTGGCATCCGCGGGCAAGGGAAATGGCAACCGGTATGTGAACGTACCCTGTGCGTCGGGACCAGTCAGCGTCCCAGCAGCTCCACCGCCTACTGCCGTGGCCACGAGCATCTTCGAGTATTCCGTGGTCGGGCCGCTCAGCGCGAAGGCCAGGCGGTTCAAGGCGGAAAGTTGCGTCAACGGAGTACCCGAGCGGTCCGTCACCCGGAACGAGACCAGCGGAACGAGCCCGGGATTGTGGTCTTCCAGCCCGGTGATTTGCACATCCAGCCCGGCCAGTTGCCGAGACCGACCGGGCACCACATGAGCTCCGGCGACAGAGACGTCGAACTCCTTCCCCGAATCCGGCTCGTGACAGAACGCGCAGTCCCCATCGGCAAACCCCCGACCCTGAAAGTGGTTCGTCCCGGGCGGGCCAGCAGCGGTTTCCTGCAGCGATGGGTTCACATCGTCATGACACGCCGCGCAGGCCGCCGTGCTCGGGCGCGTGCGGTGGTACTCTGCGGTTGCTCCGTTGGCGTGACACACGGAGCAATCTTCGATTGCCCGAGGAAACCCGACACCAGTGACGCGGCCGTCCGGCTGCTTTTCTGCAAACACGATATCCTGTCGCAGGAAACTGCTGTAAATGGCGTACTTGGTGCCCGGAGCACCCCTTACGATCGATGGTAACTCCTTGCCTCGGTGGATCTTGTGCACCATGACGCCCATGTCGATGCTCGTACCCTTCGCATCGACCGCCTCTTCTGTGTGGCAAACCGTGCACAGGCGAAACTCACGACGGTTTCCGTGAAGGATCAGCGGGTCGTGGCAGGTATTGCACTGGGCCGTGGTGCTGCCCTCGCGAATGCGAGGTGTGCCGCCGGCCGGTACGAAGTCGAACACGGGATTGGAGCTTCGCAAGACGCCATCGAGGGTCCGGTCAACCTGCAGCGCGACCGTGTATGTGGCGTCTGCGATGACGTTCGCCACTTGGGTCCGGAATGTGTACCGGTATCGGCCACGCGCAGCATCGATGGTTTCCAGCGTTCCACCTGAATCGTAAGCAGGCCGGGTCCGATTGATGTCGTTCACGTAGCGATCGAATTGCCGATTGAATTCCCCGCCTCCGGAGTACTGCTCGACGTGTGCCACGGTGAAGCGAACGCGGGCTTCGCGCGGGTTCTGGGTGGCCGAAAGGACAGGGGTCAGCGGCGCGCCAGCATCGTCGGTCAAGGTAAAGACCACCTGCAACTGCCCGTTTTCATTGAAGGCCGCACCTACGATCGCCGACTTGACCCCTTGCCCGACAGGCGTGGGCTCGACCGCAGGGGAGCCCGTCGGCGACGGCGTAGGAGAACCTTCCGGTGGCGTCGTGCCGGTTGGTGTCGGTGTGCCGGTCGGAATCTCGGTTGCCGTCGGCAACTCAGGCGTGGGCGTGGGGGTTGCCGGGCATCCTTCCAACGCGGCTCGCACGCCCTGCAGGATCTCGTCGACGGTCACCTCGCCATCGCCGCTGACGTCTGCGGCCCGACACACAGAGACCGAGCTGACCTGCAAGGCAATGTTCACGGCAGAGACGATCTCGTTGATGTCGACGCGCCCATCTCCATTGCAATCGCCCGGGCAAACGGCGACTGCCGGAGATGCGCTCCCGAGCATCGCTGCTGCGATGGCACCGAAGATTCCTTGCTTCCATCCACTCGTCGCAACCATCATCGTCCCCCCTCGAACTTTTGGGTCCCTTTACACTCCGTCCTCACAGCGTGGTCGCTTCCGGCGTACCCCGCTGCACTGTGCCGCGGCTCAACAAAGCTCACCACAAGCAGAAAGATCGCGTCAGCCATGCTCCATCCCTGCCACACATTCGGGAAGCTGCGAAGACCTGCAAATGCAACTTTGTGCAATCAACCCAGTTTGTGTGTGGCCCCGAAATGATGGTACTGGAGGCGACATGAGGCGGCTGCGCGGTCTGGCGCTAGGAGTTGTGGCCTTGGTGGCCTTGTCTGGAATTCAGGCTCGGGGGCAGTGCACAGGCGACTGCAACGGGGACGGGGAAGTCACCATCGACGAAGTCGTCCAGGCGGTCCGAATCCTCCTGCAGGAAGAGCAACGATCGGCCTGCCCAACAGCCGACGCTGATGGCAACGGGAATGTCACGATCGACGAAGTCGTGCGTGCGGTGCGCGCCGTCTTAGAAGGATGCCCCGGGCCGGTCGTGTATTACGACCGGGACGACCGTCGTCGCACGAATCCGTTTCCTGATGACTTTTGGCTCGTGGCCGATCCCCAACAGACGACGGGCGTGCGCCTCGACATCGCTCCGCCCGTGGCTACGGCCGACGTCAACGGCATCTTTCGCATTTTGCTGCGCGAAGTGAACCGCCTCGATGGTTTCAGCCCGATTGCCCACTTCGTGATCGAGCTGAGCGACGCTCCCGACCTCAGCTCTCTTCCCCTGACGCCCGCAGAATCGCTCGCGCACGAAGCAAGTATTGGTTTGTTCGATTTGACCGCGGGCTCTCCGACGTTCGGTGCGCGCGTGCCCTTCCGTGTGTTGGTCAGAAACGAACAAAACGTGCTGGGGATTCGCAGCCACTCGCTGTTGATTTTTCCGTCTGTCTCGCTCACCCCAGGGGGGCGCTACGGCTTCGTAGTAAGTTCTCGCCTGCGTGGCGCCAACGGTGAACGGTTTCGTCCGTCGCAATTCTTCCGGCGCGTGCTTGGCACCGAACAAGGCACGGATAGCGACGCGGTGCGCAAAGTGCGCGCGTTATCCCGGGAAGTGCTGGCGGCGGTTGCCACCCGCGAGCCCAACACCGCCGCAGGCGCGGTCCTCGCCGTTCGCTTGTCGGTTCGAAGCATGGAAAGCGTTGCTTCCGACTTACGCGCCATCAAGGAACAAGTGCTCGCCGCTCCACCGCCGCCCTTCGAGATCGTTTCGGTCACACCGGAACGCTCGCCTGACAGTCGGGTTGCCGCAATCGTTCGCGGAGTGTGGGAGGCGCCCGACTGGCGCGACGGGCTGTACTTTGCGCGTGGGCCCGACGGCAAACCGCGGCAAGTGAAAACCAACCGGGTACCGTTCGTACTCGCCCTGCCAAAGGCAAGCTTGCAGGGACCTGTTCCGCTCACCATGTACCAGCACGGCAACCCTGGCAGCGCCGAGCGGGAAGTTCCCATCGAGGCCCGCGATTACTTGGCCGGGGCCGGTTTTGCTGTGGCTGGTTTTACGGACAACTTGAACCGTGAAGTGAGCGCCGGAGCAGCAAGCTCGGAAGAAGCCATCACTCGGCAAGTGACAGCCGTCTTCTTCGCCCTCGTGCAAGATCGGAAGATTCCTGACTACTGGGTACAGCTCAATGCGGAACAACTCGCCTTTATCCGGCTGCTTCAAAGCCTCGGTTCGCTGGATTTGCTGCCTGCGGGCGCTCCGGATGGCGTTCCGGAACTCGACACACAGTTGCCGCTCACGTACGTGGGCATCAGTCAGGGCGCAAACTATGCGCCGGGGTTGTTGCCCTACGCTCCCGAAATCGCCGCGGCGGCTTTGGTGGTGGGAGGGGCACGCCTCACGGAAACACTCATTCACCAGCGGCCGGACGACTTCGTGCTTCTTCTCGGCCAAGTCTTTCCGAACATGACCCCCGCGGATGTTTGGGTTGCCATGTCGCTGTTCCAGCATGGGTTCGATCGTCAAGACGAACACAATCATGCTCGCTTCGTGTATCGCGAGCCGTTCGAGGTGGCGGGAACGCGCAAGAAGGCGAGCGTGCTTTTGACCGAAGGGCTCAACGACTCTCTCGTGCCCAACCACGCAACCGAAGCACTCGCCTGGCTGTTCGACCTTCCTCATTTGCGTCCGGTGCAACGGGCTGTGCCCTTTCTGATTCCGGTGGACGGGCCGCTGCAGGGCAACATCGATCCGCTCACCACGGCTGGGTTCTTCCAGTTCGTGCCGACTGGAATCGCCGATGTCCCACCCACACCTGGCTGCGCTGCTTTGCATCCCAGCATTGGCAGCGAAGGACATTACTGCGCACAGGACGCCAGAGAGGCGCGCGAGCAGCGCATTGAATTCCTCCGATCCGCACTGAACCACGGCGCACCACGCATCGTAGTCCCCATCGCTCCCTGAGCCAGCAAACGTTGGGGCTGGGGGCCACCCTCGGCCCCACAGCCCCGTCTGCATGGAAGGCTCTGCTCACCAGAAGAGCCCACGCATCCACCGCGGTGCGCGCTAAGCGGACAGTCTGACTGGAGAGTGCTTTTGAAACAATTCAAACGTGCGAGCGGCTGCCGCGTTGTGCAGAGTCACCTCACCGCCCACGGTTTGATGGATCAGGAGACGAACGGGCATTCCCCACCAACTCTTGAACTTATGGGTTCCCACTAACATGTGCCCAAAGGCATGCCGGTCCTGAATGTAGTGGGAAGCTGCTCCGAGGTGATAGAACTTGTCCCCTCCAGCTTGGATTCGACCGACGTGATACGCTTCAGCCCGCTTGGCAGCCAAATCGAAGTGGTCTTCGTTGTTGAGCCACCTAGACCACTTTCTCAACAACGGTTCACCCACAGCGTCCTGTTCTTCATTCGCTTGCACCATCGCTTCTACCTGCAGTGGACCAAACCCCGCCTCGGTAGCAGCTTTGCCAGTAATGGTATCGTGCGTCGGGGTGTTGCTCACTCGGCCCCATCCCGACGCTTTCTCGATGGTGTTCTGGAGTGCGTTCTCCGCAACGAAATGGTCGAACGCCAGCGTCCCGCCATATCCTCCCAGGATCCCAAGCGCTGTTACGGCACCATCTGAGAATCCAGCACCTTCGCCGATTGCTTTTGCGGCTTGCGAGGTGACCGTGCTGACCGCAGCCCGCGCTCCCACCTTGGCTAAACCTTCGACAGCCTGCATGAGACTGGTGAGTTTCACGTTCCCCGCGATGACGCTCGAAGTCAAGGCGACACTACTCGCGATAATCCCCAGCCCCACCGCCACAGCACCCGTAACAGCGCCGGCCAAGGCGGCTTGACCAATTTTCGACAGTGGTAGCCCTTGCGCAGCCGCAGCCATGGCGTTGATGGCCGCCGACAACAAGATGCCGATGACGATGACGGCAATGAACTCCAGAAACGCTCCACCGGCATCGGTGACGTTCACCGGACTCCAAGCAGCGTAGGCGTACGGGCTTCCGGATGAAAACACCGGGTCGAGGGAGGCGAACTGACCCAAGTCCGGGTCGTAGTATCGCGCCCCGGCGTACTGTAGGCCCGAAAAGGGCTCGCGTTCGTAACCTGTGAACTCGCGGCAACCATGGCTCGTGGCGCATTGCGTGGTTGGAATTCGTCGCCCATCAGCGTCGAAGTACCCAAGGATCCCGCCATATGGCGTGTAGCGCACGTGCACGACGACCCGGCCACCCGCGTCCGTGATCATCTGCGTCGAGCCAATGTGGTTAAGGTGGAAGAAGCGGAACTCGGAAAGCGAGCTTTGCGCCTCGGCAGGGGACACAAGTAGTGGCCAGGGCACGGTGCCAGCGGACCAGACCAGCAGTAGCAGGACGACTACGCCTGGCCGCACACGGATTCCCAAGCAGCGCACTCCTCGACCGGGCGCGAACAAAGTCACGAAGGCGGCAGTCAACAGGATCAAAGCCACGGTGGCGCCAACGTCCGGGCGCACAAATACGTGCAGCACAGGGTATCCGTTCGCTGCCCAGCGAGCCGTGATCCCAGCGAACGCGGAGTCTTCCGATCGAGCGAACGAGCCGTTCCCAACCCGCTGCGATGCGATCAAAATTTTCCCAGCGAAGTAAAACTTGGTCACGTAGCCAGGCTCGGCTTCGGTGAGGCCGAAGTAGTAGCGTTTCCAGGAGCTCCCAGCGCGTCGCTCGCCCACCCGCGTTCCGGTGTGATCGTAGTAAAACTCCACCATGCCGTCGTTAATGCTGGTCAACTGGTTGTCTGCATTGAATTCGAACCGGTAGCCGGGCTTCGCAACGCGGTTCCCGTTCGCATCGTACGAGAGGGGAGAGTCTCCCGAGTCCACGGCCGTGGCGCGATGTGGTCGGTAAGGGTCGTAGGAAAACCGGGTCCCTTCCTTACGCACCATATTTCCCAGCGCGTCGTATTCGTAGGAGATCGTGGCGTTGCTTTGCGACAGTGTACACCGGGTGAGCCGGCCAAGTTCGTCGTACGCAAACGCTTCGGAGCGGTCGAGCTCCGGCCTACCGGCAGTCGATCCCCGGTCGACAATCCGTTCGATCAACCCGGTTGCGGAGTAGTTTTCGTAGGCGAGGCTTTGTAAGCGTTCTGCCCCACGCACGGTTTCACTGGTGCGCAACCGGAAGGCGCCTGGCCCACTTGCATATGTGCGTACGTCTTTGGTGCCGTTGCCAAACCGAATCTCGCTCGGGCGGCCAAAAAGATCGTAGGTGATCTTGCGGGCGTAAATCCGGCTTCCCAACAGTGCGTACAACTGCCCAGCGCGGTCGTATTTGTGGCGCACGACTTCTCCGTCGGGATACCTAAGCGTAAGAACGTTCCCCACTTGATCGTACGTTCTCTGCACTGCTGCGGAGCTGACAGGCTCCCCTGGGAGCCCCAAGGTCAAGCGTGTCGCGATCGGACGCCCTTGGGCATCGTAATAAATCGAGGAAATCACCCAGCCTCCGCGGGCAGTGTCGCGTTCCTCGACACGAGTCACCCGGCCGACGGCGCCTTGAGCATCAGCCCCGAACCCAGCAGCGTCGACCAGGTCTACGTAGGTGTCGTAGCGATATGCAACCGCAGGTTCCTGGCCGCACCGCCAAGCGTACGTATCTCCCGGGGAGTGGTACTTCGCGACGATCCGATCCCTCTCGTCGTAACAAAAACTCGTGTGCCGGCCCGGCGCCGGGTCGTTTTCATAGACTCGGTTTCCGTTGGGATCGTACCCGTACATCCACGTGCCGGAATTGGGGTCTTCGCGACGCACCAGCAACCCGCGGGTGTCGTATTCATGGATGACCATCGTCGCGTAGTTCCACGCGCCTGTCTGGTCGGCTTGGGTGACCGTGAGCAAGCGGCCGAGCCCATCGTACGTGCGCAGGGTGCCTTGCAGCAATCTGCCGTCGGAAGACGAGCGAGCGGTGATTTCCACCACGCGGCCGAATGCGTCGCGGCGCTCTGTCGTAATGGCCCCTGGGCATGAACGAGCCACTGCACACGCGTCCCACGTTGTCGTGGTCCATGCCACGCTGTGGTCCTGGATGGTCACTGCTCCGTCTGGAAGCACCGTCCGAGTCGGTCGCCCGAGGGCGTCGTACGTGTAGCGCGTCCAACCAGACGAATTCGTGGGAACGACGTAGCGCCCTCCTCTGCCACGTACCACGAAGGGTGCCACCTTCGCTGCGTTCCACCCCATGCGGTCGTAGAACCGGGTGGCCTCGACAACCAAGGCCCTGCGGCCGTCGACGTACCCCTCCCGTTGCGACTGGATCGGCCGTCCGAGAGCATCGAACAACTCGTACCGCGAAATCCATCGCCGGTCGCCAACAAGCGTCCGTGTTTCGATGACCGTAGGCCGTCCAGGTGCCCCGAGCACGTGGGCAAACTCGCGATACGGGCGGCCCTGTGGGGCCTCGGGCAGCCACGTGGGATCGCCAGGGCGATATTCCGCGCGCAACCGGCAAAAGCCATCGTAACGCCACTCCGAAGCCAGGACGCCACTCGCTGGTGGCCGATAAGGCACCGACTCGCGGAGTTTCACCCCGCATGCTGGGTCGTACGCCTGGTCGACGACAAAGCCCATCGGGTCGACCGTCCGTACCGAATACGTGAACGTCGCCTCATCGTAAAACGTGTAGGTCCAGCGCCCCCAGGTGTCTGCTACGCGATAGACGTTCCCTTCCGGCGTGTAGTCGATTTCAGATAGGGTACACAGCCCGCCCCCAGGACATGTCGCGAACATCCACTGCATTCCTGGAGGCACCGGATCCACCCAAGCGAGCTTTCGCGTCAGATTTCCCGCACCGTCGTAGGAGTACCATTCGCGCTCGAGAATTTTCCCTTCCTCCACGGTCCAGGTTTCTGCAGCCCGATCCACCAAGTAACGCCATGGCTCGTCCCACGAGTAGTACACGGTCACGGTTTCCACGGCAGAGGTTCCGGTCCCGAAGCGCCGTGTGCGGGTAACGTTTCCGTATGCATCCCACGAGAGGTTCGTGCTGCCAGCCACGGTGCGGATCACGTAGTTCGTCGTGTCGTACCGCAGCGATTCTTCGAGCCGTGTCCAGAAGCGCTCCTCCTGGCTGCGCACTTGCGGGCACGCCACGCGCGGACAGGTAGACGGATCCGCTTGGCAATTGGGTTGCAGCGCCACGCACCCCCAGGACTCCGTTGCATAATGCAAGAGTTGGTCATCGGGGGTGAGGAGCAAGCTTGCTTCCTGTTTTCCTTTTCTCACAGCATCCTGGTGGAAAAAGCGCAGCTTCCGATGCCCGCTTGGTTGCAACTCGACCACGGTCCGAAAACCACGGAATTCTCTTGCCCCCGGCTCGTACAGACCAAACGCGTACAGAAGTTGCGTGCTCAGTTCATGTTCCCCGTCAGCTGAACATGCCGCGCTCGTGGCGCCGCACAAGCCATCCGTGCGCGTAATTTCCGCCACTGTCCATTGCACCCAAGGAAGGCGATTCACCCCGTTGCGGTCGGTGTTGTCCCATACCGTGGAAGGCTCGTACTCCAAGATCGTGACGCTTCCGATCCCGTTTTCCGATTGGATCATCAAATCCGGTCGCAAACCGAACGAATTGCGCGCCACCATCGGAGCTGGCTGGGAGGAACAGCTCGTACCGTTGCTGCTCGGACACCAAGCACCCTGAGCGTGGTGATAGATCGCAAATTGCCCCGGGAAGCTGTCATCCGCGGAGGCTACGATCGCGTCCACCATTTGGTCTCCGTCGATATCGAAGGTGTCGCGATACGTGTACGTGACCTTGGCACCGGAGTAAGACCGCTCCTCGTGGTCGCGGATGCTTGGAAAACCGGTCGACCAAATGATCGGCGAGGGTGCAAATCCGGCACCCCGGTTCAGCCAGATCTTCCATTTTCCGGTGCCGTCACGGCTGCAGGCTTCGACTACGTCGGGAAGCCCATCGCCGTTCATGTCCATGAGTTCGCGAACCGTGTCTCCCCGTCCTGAATCCAAGCTGTGCTGGATCCCGTTCCACCCGCACGGCGACTCTGGCAGCACCCACTCAACGGGCCCCACCGCGGAGTTTCCGGCGTTGATCATGACAAACCATTTGCCGGTGTACCGCGTACCAACGCGGAGATCGCGGGCCAAAATTTGGTCCGTCAAGCCGTCGCCGTTCATGTCGGCCATGCCGGCGACTTGCAACCCGTCTCGCGTTGTGTACCGCAGCAATCGCCACGGCGAGTCGAACCGCACCGGAGTGGTGGCAAAGCCCGTTCCGAGGTTGTGCCACACTTGAATCTCCCCGCCAACCACGGCCACGTAGTCTGGCCTTCCGTCACCGTTCATATCGATCACATCGGCCATGTCGGCGCTGCCGTGGCTGAACCCGATAAAGTCCATGTCGAGTTCCGTGCGGCGAATTTCCCCCGCTGGCGCCGGAAATAACACCGGCTGCTCGAACCGCCACTCTCCGCCAGGGTGGTCGGGCGGGCGGCCTCGGTACAGAAGCCAATAACGGTTGGACGGACGCCACGGATCACTGGAGACGTAATCCGGGAAGCCGTCTCCGTCCAAATCCATCACGTCGATGGTGGTGCGGACATTGGTTTCCCCAGTAAACGTATGCCGCAGCCCGGGGCAGTTATCCGTAAACGGACCCCATTCATCTTCCACCAAAGGGCGCACTCCCCAGCGAATCGGCTCGTTCGCAAATCCACCCGCACTGCCGAGGTACACGTCCCACCCAGCGCTCTCGATCGTGAAATCCGGGCGCCAACGAATGCAATCGCGGTTCACGTCAACCAGGTCCGCGAAGCCGTCGCCGTTGATGTCCAACACATCGCGGTACGTTGTTCGGTCCGGCCCCCATGCGACACTACGCCGAATCGATTTCCGGTCTCTCTCCAGGTCCTGTGGGTACGGGGTGCGATCCGTCTGGCGGGGCCAGATTGGCCAAGGGTAGTCCGGCTTGGGGATGACTTGCGGTGCCGCCCAGAACTTGGCCCAGTCTATGCGAAAGTCCCTGTACCAAAAGGTCGTGCTCGCGGGCTGGCCGTCGGCTCTTGCAAGGGCGTACCCACGGCCATCGTACAACGTGACCGCGGAGAGAAAAGAAACTCGGCCAACTCGTTGACGCCATGCGCCAGGCAAGTCGAACTCGTACTCGAGCCCGTAACTGCGCACCACTTGTCCGTTGAAGACGACTTCCACGCGGTCGAGCAAGCGATCGAGCTCGCGTGGGTAGCCCCCGATCGCGTCGATGATGCGGTCCTCACACGGGCGCCCAGACTGCTGGTTCCCTGGGCACGAAAAACCGGTCGTTCGCCATACGAACCGGACCTCGAAGGTTGGCTCGATCCCTACCCTCCGGTTCCCGGTGTACCGGATGCGCACGGGATACGAAGTGTCCAAACGAGCGTTGGTTTCGTAGTCGACGGTCAGGAAGTTGCCGTTAAGATCCTCGACCCGAGTCAGGTACCAACGAAACGTCGTGCAACCAGGAAGTGGAAACGTAGGCTCACGCCCTTCCGGCTTTCCGCCAAACTCGTACCTACGGCCGCTACGGTCCCACACCACCCACGAATTGATGATGGACACGTACTCGATCCGTAAAAACGACTCCTCCACGGTTGGCCAACACCGTTCTCCAACAAGGCGGCACTCCACTTGTGCGTTCGGCAGGACGAGTTGGAACGCGTCCGTCTCCCGCCCACAGAGGACAGCTCCGTCGCGTGTCGAGCGTTGGATTTGTCCCAGCGGGAGGTCCCACCCGTACCCGTAAGGACTAGGACCTCCATGACTCGTGTACACCAGCCGCAACGTCGGTTGAATGCCAGCGCGACCCGGAGGAACCACAATCGGGATCTCCGTAGTTGCCGATCCCACGAACATGTTTGCCTCTGGCGCCTTCCCTAACCCGGTAAACGGCGTGGAGCCGTCGCCCGTCTTCGACCCGTGAGCCGACGACTGACCAAAAGCAGGGCCCCCAACGAAGAGCCAAAGCATAAACCACACACGACCCACTGTTCGGTAAAACATTGTGCACCCCTTGCCTGGAAGGATTTGTCGCCGTGCCAGCACGGCGAGGCACCGGCACGGCTGCCCCAAAAGCACCCCAGCGACTCAGGCCTTCTTTACGGCAACGAAGCTGGTGGCGGCGCTGGAACCGGATCGCGCGGCACGCGAATCTCCGGCCGCCCACTGGGATTCATGCGGTAACGCGTTCCCCCGTCCCGACTGCGCAACCGTAGTTCATGCCGGTTTTGCATTTGCTCGATCCGGCCACCCAAGCCCGATCGTACTTGGTCGCGGTTCAATAATCCCGGTTCCCGAACGGCTGCAGTCACGGGCACTGCCAACAACGCACTCGCCAGAAGCCCACCGCCAAGCCAGGCAAACTTCCGCGCCTCGCGCCGGACCGCACCGCCACGCCGCACTCGAAAACGCGCCCAAAAACCTGTGTTCTTCATAACCCACCTCCTGAACAAGGATGTTTGTCAAGTACGCAAGTTGCGGGCCAGCCAGTTCGTGTTGTCACGCCCTCAAGCAAGCACACGCGGTCCCACCCCCAGCGACTTGCAAGTGAAAACGTGTTGCTATCGCCGTGGATACTTCTACGGCGAATTGCAAAGAGGGCACGATTGGCTCTTGCGCCTTCGATGCGAATCGCTCCGCCCGCCCGGCGACGCGCAGAGCAAACACCGTCCATGCATCGACGGCCGACCGGGCGGTGTCGGGCGACTCGCGTTGCCAATCACGTTCATCCCAAGGCTGGCGCAAACCTTGCCACTCACCGCGCCCATTGAGCTGTCGAGCTGTGCCGGCAGCGCTCAGCGGTTGGCAATGATTTGGGCAAGCTTCACGACGGGTAACGAATCAGGAGCCGTATCGGCTCTCGCAGCTACTTCCATTTTGCGGCGCGCGTTGCTTTCGGGCGGCGACCTGCCAACCGCGCACAGCGCGATCGACTTGCTCCAGCGCGAAGTTGCGTCTTCAGCAGAGGGCGCGGGGTTGCGCCTCACGCGCCATTTGGCGCGCGCCTTCACGCTGCTGGCCGACCAACGTGCGGCCACAAGCCTCCTTGGGAACGAGACCAGCGTTCTAGCCAACGCGGTCGAGGACCTTCTCTGGCAAGCGGAGTGCGCGCTGTTGCAACCAAACGCAACTACAAGCATCGAAGCCTGGGAGGAGCGCTGGCTGCAGGGCCTACCGGCTCCGCTCGCGGCCTGCCTAGAAGCAGACGAGGCTTCGTTTACCGCTTCGCTCGACCGCGCACGCGAGCCAGCATCTTCTCGGTCATCCGTGGAAGAACCGTCGGAGGCAGAAAACGAACTCCTGCAGGCGTTTCTGGAAGAGATGAACGAAGGGCTCGACAAAGCGGAGCAGCTCTTGCTCGAGCTGGAGCGAACAGCCGAGCAGACATCCTTGCTCCATGGCCTCTTCCGCCAGTACCACACTTTGAAAGGCGCAGCGGCAGCGGTCGACTTGCACGACGCCGCAAGCCAACTCCACGAAGGCGAATCCTTGCTCCAAGCCTTGCGCGATGGCGAGCTCGAACTCCCAACCGCAAACGTCGTGGACTTCTTTTTGCGGCTGGGCGATTCCGTTCGCGCCATTGTGGACGAGGCCTGTGGCCGCCCCGTGACCACGTCGAAAATCACCGATCTCGACAGCGCCATTGCGGCATTGCTGCGCGGCGAACCAGCTTCGCCTGATCCCTCGGCGGTGCTTGCGCTTCCGGATCAGCGCGTCTCGATGGCTGCTCCGCCCTTAGCGACCCCAGCAGCAGCCACTGCCCCTGAGGAAAAAGGCGAATTCCCGCAGCTGGAAACGTTGCGAGCCAAGGCCGCGCGCGGAGAACTCGACCCAGAACTGTTGGCCGTTATCGAAGCATTGGAACGCCGTGCGGAGTTTTTCTCGACGATGGCGGCTTCTCTGCAAGCAGAAGTGCAACAACTGCGCACCGTGGCCATCGAAGAAGTGTTTCGCCGCCTGGGCCGTGCCGTCCGGGATGCTGCGAAACTCGAGGGCAAGCAAGTGCGCCTGGAGGTGGCCGGCGAAGACTTGCGCATCGCGAAGGATTGGGCCGAACCGCTAAGCGCGGCATTGCTCCACCTCGTCAGGAACGCCGTGGCCCACGGGATCGAGCCGCCCACGGAGCGGATTTGCCGCGGAAAACCTGGAGAGGGCCGCGTGCGGGTGGAGGCCTGCCGAGACGAAACGGGTCTGTGCATCCGGGTTGCCGACGACGGCCGCGGCATCGATTACGAGGCCATACGGAACAAGGCGGTCGCATTGGGCTGGCTCGATGCGGGCGCTCCCTGGAGCGAAGAGTTGCTCCTGTCTTTTCTTTTCCGCCCTGGTTTTTCCACTCGTTCCCAGGCCACTGAACTCGCAGGACGTGGTGTGGGCATGGATGTCGTCGCCACAGAAATCCGGCAGCTTGGGGGTGACGTTCACATCCGCTCCACTCCCGGAGCAGGCACCGTCGTGACCCTAGTCCTGCCTGAAAGCATTCGGAGGAACAGCGGATGAAATGGCGCGATGCCCTGCGGATGCCCGTTAGCGAGGCAGCCCGGGTAGGAGCCAAGCAGGTCGCACGGCTTCTGCAAACGGACGTGCGCGAGTTGTTCAGCGCCAGCAACGCCAAAGCCCAACCAGCCTCCGCAGCGGCCCCTTCTTCGGAGTTCGCCGCGACTCTCTCCGAGCAGCCGCTGGGCCACGCCGCGCAAGCCGCGCTTGCCGTTCGCCAGAACGTCGAACCGAACACGATCCGGCACCCAGAGCCACAAAGCTGGTGGAACCCTGGGGATCTCGCCTGCGAGCGTTACGAGGTCCAGCGCGTGCTTGCAGCGAACACCCGTTTCCGGGTGTATCTCGCGCGCCACGTGCAATGGAATTTGCCTGTTATCTTGAAGGTCCCGGGAGAGGACCTCGCAGGAAACAAATCGTTCGGCGAACAACTGATCCAAGCCGGCCAGCGGTGGACACAATGCGGACTGCATCCACACATTGCCTATTGCTTCACAAGCCACCGGGTTGGCCAGGTTCCTGTGCTCGTCATCGAGTACATCGAAGGCGGATCCCTGCGGCAGTGGCTCGCTAGCGGGCAGCTCGGCTCTCTCCGTGCCGAGCTCGACGTAGCAATCCAAATTTGCCATGCCCTGGAGCACGCTCACAGCCGAGCTCTCGCACACGGCGGGCTCACCCCGGAAAACATCCTGTTCACGCCAAACGGCACTGTGCGCGTGACCGACTTTGGCATCACCCAGCGGCGCGAGGGGTACAGCGACCCGTACCTCGCGCCGGAAACGTGGGTCGATGACGGACCAAGCGACATCCCCAGCGATATTTTTGCGTTCGGAGTTTGCCTGTACGAACTGTTCTGCAATGGCCGCCCATACGAGCTTACGCGCGGACCTCGTCGCCGCTGCGCCGAACCGATCGGACGCAACGGCCAACGCCTGCCGGCTCCACTTGGGGACTTGCTGCAGGCGTGCGTCGACTGGGAGCCGCTGCGCCGCCCCCGCTCCGTTCGCGAGATCCGACTGGAACTTGCACGCCTCCGCGAAGAGCTGTTCCGCGCGCCCAGCCCGTTTGCCTCGTTGCCGCCAAACACGTGGGACGCTGACGGCTGGAACAACCAGGCACTCGTGGCACTGGACGCAGGCAACTTTCCAGATGCCGAGGCCGCGTTGGAAACCGCACGAAACATCGACCCTCACCACTTGGAAGCCAACTTCAACCTTGGGGTCCTGCGTTGGCACGCAGGAGTTGGTTCCGACGAAGCCGTACTGGACGCCCTCCGACAAGCTCGAGCCCCGCGGACCCAACCGTGGCTACCGCAGTATCTGAGCGCCCTCGTGGCACTGGAAAGCGGCGACGGCGCGCGCGCGCTCGAACTCTTGCAGGAGGTTGCTCCACATCTCCCCGGGGAAACAAACGCTCTCGAAGAGCTTGTGCGCGCTGCACGGCGTTGCCGCCCTGCTCACTCGCTTGCACGCGAACTCCAGGGGCACAGCCAGGTGGTCACCGCGGTCGCGATCACCGCCGACGGGAAATGGGCCATAACGGGCGCCGACGATCACCTTCTGTTCCTTTGGGACACGTTCACGGGCACGGCAGTTCGCTGCCTCGAAGGCCATCAGGCAAATATCACCAGCGTTGCCCTGACGCCCGACGGGCAACTTGCCTTGTCAGGGGCCGAGGACGGCACAGTGAAGCTCTGGGACCTCGCCCGCGGGCGTTGCACAAAGACCCTGCAGCTCCCAGGGAAAGTGTTCGCCCTCGCCGTCTCCGCCGATGGCCGCTACGCGGTAGCCAGCAGCGCTGGGTCCGACAACTTCCTTGGCATCGACGGCACGATCGTGGACCTTTGGGACTTGGAGAAAGAACGTCCCCTCCGACGCTTGGAAGGCCATTCCAGTGCCGTGAAAGCACTCGCCATGACCCCCGACGGCAAGCGCTTGGTAAGCGGCGGGGACGATCAGCGGGTGATCCTCTGGGATCTTTTGCGCGGACAGCCCCTCCGCGCCTTTCGCGGCCACGAACATTTCGTCTCCTCTGTCGCCCTGCGAAGCGATGGGCAACTCCTGCTTTCAGGAAGCTGGGATCGATCCGTACGGGTTTGGGATGCACGGAAAGGCCAGTGCGTCGCGGAACTGCGTGGACACACCGGAATCGTCACATGCCTCGCGATGCGAGACGATGGCTCCGTCGCGGTGTCCGGAAGCTGGGATGGAACCCTCCGGGTTTGGGATCTTTCCCACTACCGCTGCATCCGAACGCTCCAAGGCCACCGGGGCATGGTTACCAGCGTCGCCGTTGCCGCCAGTGGTCGCATCCTGATCTCCGGAAGCTGGGATACCACGGCACGATTGTGGGACCTCCCACAGCCCGGACCGGAGGTGTGCGTCCCACGATTATCTCTCCGCTACGAATACGCTTCTCTGCCGGCGGAGGAAGCTTCTGCACAAGAACGGGCCGCCCTGGCACAGGCGGCGTTGTGCAACGGCGACCTGGCGTCAGCGGTGGGCGCATTCAACGAAGAGCTACGCCACTCCGTGTGCACCGACTCCTCGGTGCGCGAGCTGTTCCGTGCGTTACAACCGCACAGCGAGATTGCCGGAGTGGAAGTTGCGGAACCGCTCGGCTCGCGCACCCTCGACGCTCCACTCCTGGCAGCGGCCTACGACAGCGAGACTGAATGCTGGTTCGTCGCCAGCACGAACGGCTCCCTACTTGCAATCGACACTGAGCTTCAAAAACCGGCGTCATCCTACAAAGTCGAAACGGATGCGCTCTGCGCGCTGGCGTTGCATCCTCACGGAGGTCTCGGTGCGGTCGCAGGCTTCAACCGCAAGCTGTACGTGTTTCGCTCGAGCGCACCGGACACTCCTGTACGACTCGAAGGCCACCGGAGCATCGTCAGCACCTTGGCGATCGGTGGAAACGGAACGGTCGTGTCGGGGAGCTACGACCACACCGTGCGAGTCTGGGACCTGCGCACAAGCTCCTGCTCACGGATCTTTTCGGGGCACGAACGGCAAGTGACGACGCTCGCGGTGTCCCCCGATGGCTCTCTCGTTGCCAGTGGAGATCTCGGAGGCACGGTGATTGTCTGGAACGCCGCCACCGGGAGCACGATCCACCGCTGGAACCCGACCAATGCGGCAGTTTCCAGTTTATGCTTTGCCGCGCAAGGCGAACTCGTCGTTGCCGGAGACGTCACCGGGATGGTCCGCGTTTGGAACCTTCGCAGCGGGCGCTGCCAAAGCGAGTGCGTGCTGCACGAAGGCGCAATCACCAAAATGCTTGGCCTTTGGAATGACGCATGGCTGGTGAGCGGCAGCGTCGACGGACGCCTCCGTGCCTGGCGCGCCGAAGAACCCGCAAAAGCCACGATTCTATTTACAGCACCGGGGGCTATCACTGCGTTGGCGCAAACCGCGGATGGTGCCGCACTGCTGGTGGCGGACGCTTCGGCCCGCGCCACCCTCCTACCGCTGGCAGTGTCCTTGTCGCGCAAAGGATCCTGAGGCGCTCTCTCCACGGCGCTTGCCTGTTCTCACCGGACGCGAAGCAGCGGATGGAACTGCCCGAAAGCGCCTGGTCGTGCTAGCAGCAAAAGCACCATCATGGCGTCGGAACGAATCCACTACACGTGCCAGTCGTGCGGCTATCGCGCCCCGCGCTGGCTCGGGCGCTGTCCCGACTGTGGAGAGTGGAACTCCCTGGTGGAGGAGCGTGCCGTCCCCGTCCGCGCGCGGAAGGATAGCACCGGCGCTGCGGCCCCGGCCGTACCCGTGCCACTTTCCGACGTCGACGCGGCCGCAACACCGCGCCTCGCAAGCGGCATCGACGAACTCGACCGGGTGCTTGGGGGCGGACTCGTGCCCGGATCGGTGGTTCTCATTGGCGGCGACCCTGGCATTGGCAAATCCACGTTGGTGCTCCAAGCCCTCGCCTCCCTAGCGCGTGCCGAACACCCGGCGCTGTATGTGTCTGGCGAGGAATCGCGCGAGCAAATCAAAATGCGTGCAGAGCGACTGAAACTCGCAAACCGACCAGTGCTGTTGCTTACCGAAACCCTCATCGAGAACGTCCTGCAGCATGCCCGTCAATGCCGCCCGCGCGTGCTGGCAATCGATTCCGTGCAAACCATGTGGAGTGCAGAGCTGGAATCGGCTCCGGGCAACGTGAGTCAAGTTCGCGAGTGCGCTGCCCGGTGTGTCCAACTCGCCAAAGAACTCTACATCCCCACCCTCCTGGTGGGGCACGTGACCAAAGAAGGGGCGTTTGCAGGCCCGCGCGTACTGGAACACATGGTCGACACGGTGCTGTACTTCGAAGGCGATCGCAGCCATGCCTTCCGGATTTTACGCAGCGTGAAGAACCGTTTTGGATCCACGAACGAGATTGGCGTGTTCGAAATGAAGGAAGAAGGGCTCGTCCCCGTCGGCAATCCCTCGGCCCATTTCCTTTCCGAGCGCCCGCGCGGTGCCGCCGGTTCGGTGGTCGTGGCCTGTATGGAGGGCACACGGCCCGTGCTCGTGGAAGTGCAAGCTCTCGTCTCGCCAAGCGCGCTGGCAACTCCCCGGCGCACGACACTCGGCTTCGATCCCAACCGCGCGAGCGTGTTGGTGGCCGTGATGGAAAAAAAACTGGGCATCCAGCTATTTGGCCAAGACGTGTTCGTGAACGCTGCAGGTGGCATGCGCATTAGCGAGCCGGCAGCCGATTTAGCCGTGATTGCGGCCCTGGGATCGAGCTACCTCGACCGCGCCCTCGACCCCGAGCTGGTGGTTTTCGGGGAGGTGGGCCTTGCGGGCGAAGTGCGCGGAGTGCAGCACGCGGCGCTGCGCGTGCAGGAGGCTGCAAGACTCGGCTTCCGGCGCTGCTTGCTTCCCAGAACGAACTTGCGCCAAGTGGAACCAGGCTCGGACCTCGAGTGCACGGGCATTGCCTCGCTTGACGAGGCGTGGGAGGTTCTGTTCCAACGGTAGCTGCGCGGCAACAACGGGCCGCGTGGTTCCCTCTCGAGCCCTGACCAGACCGAAGCACTTTTGCACCACGTTTGGGTTGCTTGCCCGAGCCGAGCGTGGTAGGAACGCGGCCACTTTTCGCGGTTGGAGTGGTACGTGCGGTCGACCCGGAGGCGTCAACGCTGGTCCGTTCAAATTTCTTTTGCAGCGTACGGGTGCGCTCTGCACACCTCGGAGGGAACCGCGGCGCCCTCCTCCGCAATCGATCGGGGTTTTGCACAGGCACCACACCAGCGTGTGTGGAGGAGGCGAGTCGCGGTGTAGACCATTCGATCTGCGGCCCGGCACCGACAGCACGTTCCGGGCTGTGGAGGTTCGCAAGGGAGGAGAAGAGGTGCTGACGAGAACGCCGGGAATCGTGATTGCTCTGGTAGCGGTGTGGACAATCACAGGCTGCAGCTCGATCAGACGCAACGACGCCGAGCGCCACTGGTGGCAATGGCAAAAGGCTGAGACGGCGTCGCCGGCGACCCTCGCGGATCGGTACGGTGTCTCAGTAGGGGAGCGAAAGCCCAAGCTTCGTGGAGAACAGTTGGGCCTCAAGTTCGACCACCCCAAGGTCGGCGATTTCGTCAGCAAATACCAAACGGACTTGCGCAACTTCTACGGGCGCGCCCTCGAGCGGAGCAGCCGATACCTGCCGCGGATCGAGTCGATCCTGCAGAAGGAAGGTGTCCCGACGGAGCTTGCCTATCTTCCGCTCATCGAAAGCGGATTTCGGCCCCATGCGGTGTCGCCTGCAAAGGCAGTCGGGCTCTGGCAATTCATCCCCGACACGGGACGCCGATACGGCCTCAGGATCGATCGGTTCGTCGACGAGCGGCGAGATCCGATCAAGTCGACGCGAGCGGCTGCCCGGTATCTCAAGGACCTGTACGGGATGTTTGGCGACTGGCACTTGAGCCTCGCCGCGTACAACACGGGAGAAGGACGAATTAGCCGGCTGCTGAGTGCGTCGGACGCGAGCGACTTCTGGGAACTCAGCGAGCGCGGGTACTTGTTCCGCGAAACCGAAGATTACGTGCCCGGCTTTCTTGCTGCCTTGCAAATTGCCTCGCATCCCGAGGCTTATGGTTTCAGCCGGCCAAAACCGGCTCCCCTCGAGTACGACCTGGTGCACATCGAACACGTGATGCCGCTGTCCGCCATCGCGCGTTGGAGCGAACATCCACTGTCCACGATCGAGGAGCTCAATCCCGCACTCGTTCGCGGCATCGTGCCGCCGGGCGGCTACACCGTTCGTGTGCCGGAAGGAACACGCGCTCAAGTACAGCGGGCGTACGCGCAGTTGACCCCGAGCGAGTTGCTCGCATTGCAACGCATTGCTCTTCCTCCGCCTCCTACACGCACCTGCCGTTCCAAAGGGAAGCGGGTCCCTTGCAAGCCGAGAACGAGCGTTGCTGTGGCTCGTTCGGGTGCGCCAAAGCTGGAAGCCAAAAAGCCCACGCAAACGAAATCGACCACTAAAGCGGTGGCGTCACCGGCTCCGTCGAAAAGCGCCGTCTCGAAGGCTTCTGCTCCACCGCAGCGCAGCAAAGAGGGAGTGAAGCTGGCTCGGAGCAACAAGAGCGGACGCAAAGCACGGAATTGATTCCCTTGCGTCCGTCTCCTCGCTCGTCCCCTGAGATTTAGGGGAGATCGACCACCCAACGATCGGACCAGCTTGTTTCCCCGAAACCGGCACGCGTCGCTCCGCCGGGTAGGTACACTGCGCTGCCAATTGCAGCCGCACCGAACCCGTGCCGAGGGACCGGCATGGCAACGTCCGACCTCCAAGTGTCCGTTGCAAATTCGTACACCTCCACGTGCGGGTAGACAAAGGAAGGGAAGTTCGCCGGGTTCACCTCTCCTCCGAACACCACCAACCAGTCCTTCAACACGGCGGCCGCATGGCCGCTGCGTGCCGTCAACATCGGCGAGCGAGGTTCCCAACGGTCGTTTGCCTCATCGTACCTGTACAAGGCTGCTGTGTTCTGCACGCCGGACGGATCGCGCCGTCCACCGACGGCGTACAGCGTGTCTCTCCAAACGACCGCGGCTAAGTGGTTGACCTCGTCCGGCAACGCAGCGCGGCGAAGCCAAACGCCAGACTGGAAATCCAGCATGTGATGCTGGTTCGAACTCCTTGCTCCCGTGCCTCCACCCACAACGTGGAGGAAGCCACCTCGTACCGCAGCGGCCGCCGCTCCAACGGCAACCGGCAGCGGCGCCAGTGCTTCCCAGCCGTCGGTGTCTGGATCGTACCGGAACACATCAGCTACAGGGATAAACCTCGCACCAACGTATCCACCGGCGGTGTATACGAATCGATCGTCCGCAACCGCCGCCACATGGTGCAAGGCACGCGGAAGCGGTGCCACGCGGTGCCACGCGAACGTGCGGGTATCGAATGCCTCCACAGTGGCCACTCCCACTGCCGCGCTCGTAATCCCGCCGATCACGTATACAACCCCATCCAGAGCAGCGACTCCGACCTCCTGGCGCGGCCCGCCGGCAAGCGGCGGCAGCGCTTCCCACCGGGGCTGCAGGCCGGTTGCGCAGACAGGTGCGGCAAGCACGGCGGAACTTACCGCGGCCACCACCTCGGCAACGGCCGGAACATCACCGACCGAAGGACACGGAGCCTCCCGAGAAAACAAACTGGCCACCACCCTCTCGATCTCCTCCCCACGTACCACGCCGTCACCGTCGCAATCTCCAGGGCACACACTTCGTCCCACCTGCTGCAACCCCGCCACGGGCACAGTCGCGACGACCAAGAAGATGATCGCAAACACCCAGCAAGCCCCAGCCGCCGCGCACGAGAAACGGAGGCTGGAGTTGACCGCAGCCGATGAGCACCAAACACACCTCGGACGTTTTATCCCGGGTCGAGGTCGACCCACACACTTGATGCACACGGGGAAGGTCCCTCCCGCATCCAGAACCTAGCGAGGTCTCGTACCAGCTTCTCGCCACCTAAGTCAAAAGATGCGTTGCCCCGTGTCGTCCCTACCGCTTTGATTCGCCTCCTCCGGCAAATGCTGCTTGCCGCACAATTCCGAGATCGCTTCGCACGGGAAGAAGCTTCGCAACCGTGCAAGCAATGGGGGAAGAATCGGGCATCGGGAATCGCAAGACAAGAAACCGATTCGCTGCCCTTGTATCGGCTCGGAATCCGGGCCTGGAAACGCTGTTCACCGCGCGGGGGAGGCCTGCCTCCTTGGAGAGCGCTCTTTTGCGTCGAGCGAACGATCACGCGGGGGCGCGGACGGCACCGCTGCGGTGCGGCTTCGCAACAATGATCGCAACCCGTAACCAAGGAGCGGTCGTTTACTTGATTGCCCGGATAGGCTGGGTTACTGTGCTCGCCTCGTAACGGAAAGAGGTGTCGCGGTGGGAAAAAGAACCTTGTTTTTGAGTCCGCCTTCGTTCGACCATTTCGATGGCGGTGCAGGATCGCGTTACCAAGCGAGGCGCGAGGTACGCTCCTTTTGGTATCCGACCTGGCTTGCGCAAGCCGCGGCGTTGCTCCCGGACAGCACACTGATCGATGCACCGCCGCATGACCTCACTGTCGAAGACGTGATCGAGCGTGCTGCCGGGCACGACCTGACCGTGATCCACACATCCACTCCGTCGTTGCGGTCGGACGCCAAGGTTGCTGCAGCCCTCAAAGAGGCGTACCCGAACATGCAAATTGCTTTTGTCGGCGCGCACACGATGGTGCTTCCAGAGCAAACGTTGCAACAAGCGCCCGCAGTCGACTTCGTGACACTGGGAGAATTCGATTACGTCATTCGCGACATTGCAGAGGGCCGCCCGTATCAAGAAGTGCCCGGCGTCGCCTATCGAGCTCCGGATGGCTCGATCGTGCGCACCGGTACTCGTCCGCCAATTCACGACCTGGACGCGTTCCCGTTCGTGGTGGACGTGTACAAGAAACACCTCACCATCGAGAACTACTACATCGGCTATCTCCAGCACCCTTACGTGTCGTTGTACACGGGGCGCGGGTGCCGGAGTAAATGCAGCTTTTGCCTCTGGCCCCAGACGATCGCCGGTCACGTATATCGCACGCGAAGCGCGGAGCACGTGATCGCCGAAATGGCCCATGCAAAGGAGATTTTTCCCCAGGTGCGGGAGTTCTTCTTCGACGACGACACGTTTACCGACGACCGCCCCCGAGCTGAGGAAATTGCCCGCGGTCTGGGCAAGCTGGGCATCACGTGGTCCTGCAACGCAAAGGCCAACGTGCCTTACGAAACCCTCAAGGTTCTCAAGGAGAATGGCCTACGCCTACTGTTGGTTGGTTTCGAAACTGGCAATCAACATATCCTGAACAACATCCGCAAAGGCACTCGGATCGACCGCGCCCGCGAGTTCATGCGCGACTGCCACAAATTGGGCATTCTCGTGCACGGCACCTTTATCATCGGGCTCCCAGGAGAAACCCCGGAAACAATCGCGCGCACCCTCGAGTTTGCCAAAGAGCTCGATCCGTACAGCCTGCAAGTGTCGCTAGCCGCTCCGTACCCAGGGACGGAGTTGTACCGACAAGCAAAGGAAAATGGCTGGCTCCCGCCAGACAAGGAAGACGACCTGGTCGAAGACCATGGGATCCAGCAAGCTGTGCTGAGTTATCCCGAGCTCTCGGCCGAGCAAATGGAGGAAGCGCTAGAGCATTTTTACAAGGCTTTTTACCTGCGCCCCCGGCCGATTTTGCGCATCCTCCGTGACATGCTGAAAGACCGCCGGGTGATGGTCCGCCGTTTGCGCGAGGCTCGCGAATTTTTCTCGTTCTTTGCTCAGAGGCGAGAACCAACTCCTGCGGCCTGAGCCACGCTGCGTGGCTGACGCTCGGGCGTTAGCGCCTCGAAGCCCAGCACAAGACCAGTTCCGAGACAACGCAACGTTGCCTGCGATCGGTGCCCCATGCCGCTCGAGCTAGCCATCGGTTTGTCGGCCTTGGCCAGTGCCCTCCTCAGCCTGGGGCTGTATCTCATGAAGCTTCGCGCGCCCGAACTTCCAGCGCTCGGCAGCGGCTTTCGCTGGACTACCTGGCGCGCGTTTTTGCGCGACAAACTTTGGCTTTCGGGGCTGCTGCTCCAAACCTTCGGCTACGCCTTGTATTTCGCCGTGCTCCGCTATGCGCCGCTGTCGCTGGTACACACGGCACTCACGGGAGGCTTGGTCCTGTTCCTGCTCCTCGCCGTGTTTTGGCTTGGGGAACACGCCGGAGTGCGCGAATGGGCGGGAGGCCTGCTTGTTACCGCCGGACTCGTCCTGTTGGGCCTATCGCTCGACGAGCAAAGTAGCCATGGGCCGTCGCCCGTTTACCTTGGCGGCTTCGTGGGCGCGTGTGCGCTTGTCGCCGCGCTGGCGCTTGTCTTGGACCGGCAACCGCACCGCCCTGTGGGCACCAGTATTGCGAGCGGCCTCTTGCTCGGACTTGCCGCCGTGTTTGCCAAGCTTCTGGCCACGACGGACTCGTTCACGCGTGCTCTTTCGAGCGCTCCGCTGTGGCTCACGCTCGGAGCCAACATCGGTGGCTTTGCCCTGATGCAATCAGCCCTGCAAAATGGCCGGGGCGTCGTCGTGGTGCCAATTTTCGCCATGCTTTCGGATGTCGTTCCCATTGTGGCTGGCATCATCCTCTTTGGGGAAACCCTCCCCAGAGAGCAGCCAGAGGCAACCTTCCGCCTGCTCGCCTTCGTTCTCGCGCTCACGGGCGGCGGCCTGCTTGCAACGACCAGCGAGCCGCATCACCGAGCTGCGACACCCAAGTCCGTGTAACGAATCAACTCGATTTGTTGGCGCTCGATCAGGCGGCGAATCTCGCGGCTGGTCAGTGCCCGGACCTCAGCCTCGCTTTCATAATGAGCCGGGCGCCAGCGTCGGGCCTCGTCATCGAGGAACGATGCGTGGGTGTAAATCTCCGTCACGCCTGCGGGGAGATGGGCAAGAACGAAGCGCAAGTACGGTTCCGTCATTCGCCCGGATTGATGCAGGCCGAACAAGTAGTCCGGGTAGCGAATGCCCGCCGCCTCGAGCCGCGGCCGCGCGTAACGAACCAACGCCCGAAAGATCGCGGCTTCGGTGAGCTTACGCCACCATTGCCAGCGGCTCGCCCGTAACGTGAGCCCAATCGGCTCGTAGGGTAAGCGCAAAGCACGGATTCCGTACTCGGAGGCGATGCGCACCAGCAAGTTCAAAACGGTCGGGTGCATGTGGATGTTCAAGTGGCCGTCCACGTGCGAAAGCTGCAGCCCAGTCGCGAGAAACTTCTCCACCTGAGCACGCACCTCCCGCTCGAGCAGGTCGTGTAGCGAGCGCTGGAAAAAGTATCTCAGTCCGGCCCACACTGCGGATCGCGGGAACTCTCCACTCGCACGGACAAGACCACCCGCGCTGGATGGCGGCAGCGTGGAAAATCCTTGCACCAGCACAAGGTGCAACCCGACACCCAGGCTCGGCAGCGCGCGCGCTAGCTCCACTGCTTCCTCGAAGGCTTGGCCATTCACCATGATGCTTGCGTTGGTGAGGATGCCTTCACGGTGGGCCGTGACGATGCCAGCGTTCACCGCTGGCGACAGGCCAAAGTCGTCAGCAGAGACAATGAGCCGCCGGTTTGCCGTCGATGCGTGTTTCACGAGTTGCTTAGCGTGTTTGCGGCGCCACGGCGCGCGGCGTCGCCCACTGCGCCTTCCACCACAGCGCCAGCCCAATCCCTGCCCAGACGAGTTCTCGGATGCGACGGAACACTCCCGCAGCCAACCCCTTGGCAGGGTCCAACGAGAGAATCGAAAAAATCAACACCTTGCCTCCTTCTTGGGTCCCCAATTTCCCCGGGACGAAAAACAAGATCCCGTCGAGGGTGGCCGAAAATACTTCGATCGCAGTCGCCAAGGCAAAGCTGCGAGGCAGGTCTAGCAGCCACAACACAATGTACATTTCGAGGATGCCCAGGGCCCAGCCCACGGCAAAGGAAGAAACGGCAAGCCAAAATCGGATTCCGTCGTGGTGCAGCGCGCGAATTTCGCGATCGAGCCGCTCTACCCGGCCTGCGTGTTCCGGCGACTGCAGCCAGCCAAACCACTGCGCCACCCGCAACAGGGGCCCGAACATCCCGCGACGCTGCCACCAAACGAAACCGCCGCAAGCAATCACGAACACCCCCACCATGCTCCACGCACCCAGGGTAACCGCGGGCGGCACCGCGAACTCGGTCGCCACGTAGGCAAGCCCGAACAAAATGAAGGCAACCTGTCCCAAGGTCTGCGCCACCTTGGCAACGCTCAACGACGCTGCAACCTGCACGCGGCCGGCCACGCCGCCCAACATGCGGAAGCGGACGAACTCGCCTCCAAGCGAGGCCGTCGGAGTGACGTAGTTAAACGCATCGCCCGCAATGCGAGCGCGAAGCAGTTGGGAGAAGGGCGGCGTGCGGGCGGCGCGGGGAAACGACCAATACCAGCCCCCGGTGTTCGCGAGAAACGCAAGGATCTCTTGGCCCACTACGAGCAGCAGCCCCCAACCAGCGAGACGCAGGTTCTCCTCGAGGTTGCCGATGCCAAAGCGATACAACAGCCAGGCAAACAAGCCGGCACCAAGAACCCCCAACACGCGCTCGAGCCAACGAACGATCGCAGAGCTACCGGCGAGCCGGATCGAGGGGGGATCGCTTTGGTTTACCGATCGCTTCACGAGCATCTTCGAAGGCCCAGTTGCCGAAACCTGCCTCCTGGCCAATCCCCGCTCCAGGGCCTGTCACTGTTCGCTGCTTGGATCGAACACACAGGGCGCACGATTTCGCGAGCCCACATCTTCCCAAATCGGCGCTTCTTCCCACGGCGGATGGGATTGCCTTGTTGGCACCTCGTGCCGGCAGTTCGCACGCGCCGCCAGCACCAACGCCATCGCGCCAACCATGTACGAACCAATTGCCGCTCCCCAAAGGAACCAATGGAGGCGGTCGACCAACCCGAGAACGACCAGCAGGTAGGAGAAGTCCCGATTCATCAAGCCTTCCAATGCGCTCTCGAACCACTGCCCTTGCACAGCGTTCCCGTTCGCAAGCTCCACAGCCGGCCGGCGATGCAAAAACACGTAACTTGCTACTCCCGCAAAGGCCAATCCGCCGAGAAGGAAACCAGGCAACCAAAGCGGCACGGTTGCGGGGTGCGCGCGTAACGAACCCAAACCAATGCCCAAGAAAATCGCGGCGTGGACCACGTTATCCGTAGTCACATCGAACACTTTGCCCCAAGCCGAGTCGCGATACGTCAAACGCGCCACTTCTCCGTCGCAACCGTCCAGCACGCAGGCCACCCAAAAGAGCACTGCGCCGCCGCAACCTGCCGCGTAGCTCCCACGGGCGAACAAATAGGCTGCCAGCAAACCCAGGCAGGTGCCAAACACGGTCAGGTGGTTTGGCCGCAACCATCGGAGGCGCACGAGGTAGCAGCTCATTCGCAGCGACAAACGACGATCCACCCAGTGCGCCAGAACACCGTCGGTCTCCGCCGTGTCGAGCCAAATTTTCCGGCTCAGGGCTTTTTCCGCTTCCGCGATGGCGGCAGGACTCGTGATGGGAATCGCAACCTCGTCGCTGCCAATCGCACGCACTGCTGCTCGTTGCAAAGATCGGTCGGACCAAAACTGCTCTTCGCCCGCAGCGAGAGCGGCGAGGAGAACCTCTCCCGAGCCCACCGCACCCACGGGAACGCCACCAGCTGCGAGGAGCTGGACCCCCTCCGCAAAGCCTTCCCGCAAGCGGTTCAAGACGCCTGGGGAAAAGACCCAATCGCTGCGCACTACTGCCCAAGCTTCGGAGGACGCCGGCACTTCGTTGGCCACCTCCAACGATGCCAAGCGGTTATCTTCGCGCCGGAGTTCGAGGATTTCTGCGGAGCCTGTCGGAGCCCATACGACCATGCGGACAAAGCCCGCCCGCATGGCGGCCAACAACGTGCGCTGCAGGACGCCCAAGCCAGCAACGCGTTGGAAGCTCCCCCACTTCGGAGGAAGCACCAGCAAGTTCCGCACTGCCGTACGGGGGCCAGTCATACGCGCGGAAGCTGCACAGACAACGTGCGTCCGTTTTCCTCGGCCGACCGATATGCGTGTTCCAACAAAGCGACGCACAAGCCGGCTTCGCGGATGTTTCCCACCGTCAACTCGGGAGCTCGCAAAGCCGAGCGAAACTCTCCGATCACGCCGTCGAACCAATCCGGATGATGGGAACCCACCGCAGGAGACGGGAGCTCGAGTTGGCGCTCGCGCTTACGCCCTCGTACGAACAAGCGCGAGTTTTCCAGCCGCAATTCCCCATGCTCGGCCGCGATGTGCCACACAGTCCGCCGCGTGGTGGCAGCCCACGTGAGATGAATCTTCCCGACGCAAGAAGAAAAAGCCAGTCGGCAGCGCGCCGTGTCTTCCACGGGCGCGTCCAGATAGCGCTGGCGTTCCACCGAGGCCGATATGGTACGCGGTGGCTCGCCCGCCAGTTCCGCCATCAAGTAAAACGCGTGCCAGCCGTGGTCGACCAAAATCCCTCCTCCGGCAAGCCCAGCATCTAGCCGCCAGAGACCACCAGCCCCCGGAGCACAACCGGCACGTAAAGTCTCCAACGTAATGGAATGCAACGCGCCGAACTCTTCTCGCTGCATCTCTGCGCGCAGTGCACGAAACGCCTCGGAAAATCGCCAGTTGTGGACGGTATGCAACACCACACCGGCGGCGCGTACAGCTCGCTGCATCTCCTCGAACTCGGCAAACGAGGTTGTCAGGGGTTTTTCGCAAAGGACGTGCACCCGGGCACGGGCCGCAGCAAGCACTTGGGCGGCGTGCATGGCTGGCGGAGTCGCGATGTCGACGAAGTCCACGTCCTCACGGGCCAGGAGCTCGTCCAACGAGTCGTAGAGCCGCACGCTCGGGATCGTTTCACGTGCGCACTGCTGGCGCATCGGGTCGGGCTCGCACACGGCAACAATGCGAAAGTCCGGTTGCCGGTGCCACGCGGGCCAGTGGCCCTGGGAGGCAACTTGACCGAATCCGACGATGGCTCCGCGCCACTGCGGCGTCATGAATGTCCTCGCACCAAGGGAGCGATTTCCGCGCAGGCTTCGTCGAGGATCGCCACGCCCTCCTGGGCCTCGTCTTCCGTTAGAATCAGGGGAGGATTGATCCGCACGCGCGAAAAGTAACCCATCAGCAACAGCCCACGCCGCAAAGCTGCCAAGAAGAACCGCTCCGTCAAAGCACTGGGTAGTGGCTCCTTCGTGCGCCGGTCCTGCACCAAATCGAGTCCGATCAGCAGCCCGCGCCCACGCACATCACCGATGAACGGATACTTCTCTTGCAAACCTCGCAGTCCCTCCAGCAATACTGCGCCAACTCGGTCTGCGTTCTCGACCAGGTGTTCCTCGATCACGGTTTCTACAGTGGCCAACGCCGCACTGGCTGCTAGCGGATTCCCTCCGTAACTCGACGACGAAGCACTCGGCTTGGAAAAAGGTTCGGCTTGCACCACTTCCGCACTCGCGACCAAGCCGCTGACCGGAAAGCCGTTGCCAAACCCTTTTCCAATCGTGAGCACGTCCGGAACCGTTGCCGTGTGCTCGCAGCCAAACATTTTTCCAGTGCGTCCAAACCCAGTGATCATCTCGTCGCAAATCAGCAAGGCATCGAACTCGCGCGCAATCTCCGCCACCCCCGGGAGAAACTCCGGCGGTGGTACCACATTGCCTGCGGTGCCTTGCATCGGCTCCACGACAATTGCCGCAACAGCCCCGGCAGTGCTCGTCCGAATGGAGCGGCGAGCAAACTCCAAGCAAAACAAGCCGCAGCTCGGGTACTGCATCTGGAACGCGCAGCGATAGCAATCGGCGTAGGGCACCAAGTGAGTCCCCGGAGCCAACGGCCCCCAGTGCTGCTTCCAGGTGTCGCCGATCAATCCCATCACGCCGCCAGTCTTGCCATGGAATCCACCCCAAAAGCCCACCACCTCGAATTTCTTCGTGTACGCTTTTGCCAGACGGATCGCTGCTTCCACAGCTTCCGCGCCCCCGCTGTACAGTTGCGTGCGGGCTTCGGGCACCGGAGCGATCTCCGCCAACAGTCGCAATAAGCGCAGGCGAGCTCGGCTGGTGAAGCTCCCAACGATCAGCCGCTCGAGTTGTTCGCGCACCGCCGTTGTAAACCGCGGGTGCGCGTGCCCTAAGCTCGCCACCCCCACACCAGCAAAGAAATCTAAATACGTGTTGCCATCGACATCGACCAGTCGGCAGCCCTCGCCATGACTAAAGGCCAGACGCGCGAGCTGCGCGATCCGCTGAATGCCCGGAGCTAAGTATCGCTGCTCCTCGGCAACCAGCGCTTGCGAACGGGGACCAGGTACGGTCCCGCACCCCTGGGAAACTTCTTCCGATAAACTCCGGACTTTCACGCGACCTTGGCCTTTTCAGCTCGAGCATGGGCGGCAATGGCCTCTGCCGCTCGCTGGCGGCACGCTGCGTAGCTAGGCCAATCGTTCAAGTCAATCAATTGACAGGACCCTGAAGCCCCGATGACGCAGTCGCCTCCGAACATTTCCAACCCGGACACGCGAGCAGCACGCCGAGCCAGTGCAGCCAGTGCACGCTGTTCGCCTACAGGCAGGGGGCCAGGATGGGCAACGAAAAAGAAACGCTCCGCCACACCGTAAAACTTTACCACCCGACCGGCAGCGTGCTGCTGGAGTACCGCCGTGCGAATCCCCCGAGCGCGTAAATTGCGCAGAACCCGCAACGCATCCTCGGAGCCCCGTACGAACCGTACGTCTCCTTCTTGCATGGCGTGCACGTCTCCACGTTTGACCCATCCCCCTTCGCAATCGAGCCAGGAAGGAAGCTTGCGCGCTGCAGTGGACACAACCACCGTTGTCGGCCAAGCCAGGCCGGCGGCTTCCATCAGTTGGACCGTACGCTGGCGGTGGCAGTTTCGCACTGCCTCGACAGAATTCATGACCCTGATTCCGCGGGACTCCCACTCCAAAAGGCGTTCCAACGCATGCTCGCCTTGAGCCATGGTCAACACCACCGTGCGCGGTTGCAGTCGCGGCCAGCGTCGGTTGCGCGGATCCAGCACATCCACTGCGTACCGCTCGCGTCTGAGGAGCGCGGCTACGGCCAGCAAGATGGCCGCATCGTCCTCCACCTTCCCCGGAGAGTACTCAGGCTCTCGCAAGACACAAACGAAGTCAGGCATCGATGCGGTACTGAAGCTCGACGAACTCCGTCGCGGAGCGTACGTCTTCGGGGCGGTCGACATCCACGCACGGGCCTACTGGCAAGGCTCGGAGTTCGAGTCCCGAATCCAACAACAATGCAAAAAAGCTGCGGAGGGAAGTCAGCCCTGCCGCTCGAGCTCGAGGCACGTAGTCAAAAATGCAGCGGTCGAGGTGGTAAAAACCGGCGGTCACCCAGCCACTCTGTGCAGCCGACTCGCCCAAGGCCAAGATTTGCCCGGTTCCGTCGAAGCGCACCCACAAGGGCTTCTCGTCGTCGACCAAGGACGTGACTGCCAACACGGCGCTTGCGCTGGCGTCGCCTCGTGCAGCCCGAACGAAGTCCGCCACGGTTTCTGGAGTGGTCAGGAGATCTGCCGTGGAAAGCAAAAACCGCTCGGAGTCGATCTTGTCCGCAAGCGCGAACAGGCTCTCCATGGAGCTGGGTGTGTCACGATACACGAACTCCAACTCGAGGTGTGGCCAGTACCGTCTGCTGTATGCTTCCACAGCGGATCCTGCGGTGTTGAGCACCACGGTGACCTTCGTAGCTCCAGCACCCGCGAGGCAACGCAACACGTATTCCCAAAGCGGCCGCCCAGCCACCGGCACCAACGGTTTCGGCAGGAGCCATCCAGCTTGGCGCAAGCGCTCGCCACGTCCTGCAGCAATCACTGCGGCGTGCATGGCAGGAATGCTTCCAGTTGCCGGAGCTCCGCAATCCGCACAGCTCCTGGAGGCAGTGCTCCGGCGATTTCCTCGTCCGCAGTGCGGGTAAGCCACGCAGCCTGTAGCCCAGCTGCCAGCGCACCGCGCACGTCGTGCACCAACGAGTCGCCGACGTGCAAGATCTCGTCAGCGCGCACACCGAGTGCACCGACCGCCAAGCCGAAAATTTCGGGAGCGGGTTTGCGCACCCCTACCAGGTTGGAATCGAGCACAACCGTAAACACCGACGTCAACCCGGCCTCATCGAGAATGCGAGGCAAATTTCCATAAAAGTTCGAAATCACCCCGAGCCGCACCCGGTGGCACCAGTGCTCCAACAGTGGCTTGTGCAAGGCCAGCGCGTTCCGCACGCTGCTTGCAAACTTCGCCGCAATCGTTTCGGCAGTGGAAGTCCACGGAATCCCCAACGCCTGTAGCTGCGCTGCGAAGTGGTAGCGCACGAGCTCGTCTAACCCAGCCCGCTGAAGGCGATCTTCTGCGTATGCGGCCCGCGTGGCGGCACCAAAGGCCGCAGCGAAATCATCCCAACTCGGTTCGAGACCGGCCGCACGCACCAGACGCCAAAATCGTTCTCGCCAATGTTCCTGGCCGTCCAGCGTTCCACCAAAATCCAGCGTGACCGCGCGTACGTGCACCCGCGCGACGCTAGCGACTCTGCTGAAGTCGAGCAACAAACACGCGATCGTGCACTCGATGCACGGCACTGGCCCAACGCCGGCCCAGCGCGGCAAGCAAGCACGAACCGCGGAAACCAGTGGCACGACGCCCCGAAGCCGCCGCGCAAATGCCCGTGGTTTCGTTGTGGAACTACGCTGCCCGAGCTTCTTGGCGTGGCCGAGCAGCCCCGCGTTTCCCCTTGGGCGCGCCCTGGTTTGACAAAGCAGGACATGCGAGAAAGACTACCCAAACCTTGAGCGCGAAAGGCACGGGAAAACCGATGAGTGCACTAGTGGAATGGTCGATGCGCACCCGACCCAACTTGCTCGCAGAACTCGGCGCGCACACATTCGACGTTCTCGTCATTGGTGGCGGGATCACGGGCGCAGGAGTGGCGCGCGAAGCAGCACTGCGCGGGCTGCGCGTGGCGCTGGTAGAACGGCGCGATTTTGCGGTCGGAACCAGCAGCCGTTCCTCGAAACTCATTCACGGGGGTCTGCGCTACTTGCCTCAAGGAGACGTTGCTTTGGTGCGAGAGGCGGCAACGGAACGGAAAGTATTGCGCCGGCTCGCCCCGCATCTTGCGCAACCGATCCAAATGCTTGTGCCTGTATACAGCCGAGGAGCCTACCTCACCATCCGGGCTGGCCTGTTCACGTACGACCGGATGGCTGGCGTGGCCAAGGAAGAACGCAACCGCATGCTCAGCCGCGAAGAAGTGTTGACCCTCGAGCCCTTGCTGCGTGACGAGCGGTTGTACGGAGCTGGGCTGTACTACGAGTACTTGACGGACGACGCCCGGCTGGTGCTGGACACCCTCAAAGCAGCGGCAGCCTTAGGTGCCGTGATCACGAGCTACACTCCGGTCGTGCGCTTGCACCTCGAGCACGGGCGTGTTGCCGGTGCATGGATCGCTGACGCGTTCGGCGGAGCGGAGCACCTGGTGCGTGCACGCACCGTGGTCAACGCCGCTGGACCCTGGGTCGACGAGATTCGTGCGTTGCAAGATGGAGGAGAAACGCGCCGCTTGCACCTAACCAAAGGGATCCACCTGGTGTTGCCGCGGGAACGACTTCAGGTCGGTCGCTGCGTGGTCATGCGGGCACCTGACAAGCGCAGTGTCTTCGTGATCCCGCACGGGAGCGTGGTGTACTTGGGTACCACCGACACCGACTACACCGGGCGCCTCGACGATCCCCCGATCACGGTGGAAGATGCGGAATACCTGCTGAGCGCCGCGAATCAAACGTTCACCTGCGAACCGCTCGACCTCGACGACGTCATTGGCGCCTGGGCGGGCTTGCGCCCCTTGTTACACGAGGAGGGACGCAAACCGAGCGAAATCTCGCGGAAGGACGAAATCATGCTCGGCCCCACAGGCTTGATTTCCGTGGCTGGGGGCAAACTGACCACGTATCGGCGAATGGCCCAGCGCGTGTTGCGGCTCGTGCTCGCCCGCTTCGAAGAAGAGAAACGTGCACTGCCAGAACCACTGGGCGAAAGCGCAACGTCGCCGCTGAGCGGAGGAGACTTCGAGGGCAGCCTCGACGAACTCACGCGGGCGCTGGGGCAGCGTTGGAAACTCGTGCGGCCGGAAGTTTTGCAGCGGCTCACCGCACTTTACGGCCGCAATGCGGAGTGGATTGCCGGCGCGATTTCCGCCGATCCGGTCCTCGGCGAAGAAACCCCCGATGGCACGGGCCTCACACGCGCCGAGGTACTTTACAACGTGCGCCAAGAAATGGCGTGCACGTTGGAAGACGTGCTCGAGCGACGCACTCGACTGTTCCTGTGGGACCGCCACAACGGCTTGCTCGCCGCTCCCGTGGTCGCACAGTGGATGGCCGAATGGCTGGGTTGGACGGATCAACAATGCGAGGAGCAGCTCGCCGGGTACCGCGCCCACGTTCAAGATGTGAAAAGCTTTCGCGACACGAAGCCCGCTCGGGCAGAGGAGGCCGGAGTTCATGCCTGAGGTCGCACACGAACAGCACTCCCGCGCGCTGCAAGAACTGCTCGGCGAATCCCAAGTTGCCACTGCTGGCGACGTTCTCGACGGGTATCGCCGCGACACGTGGTTCCTCAGCGTGTGGCGGGCAGCGCACGGGCAGCCGGCAGAGCGCCCGCTCGCAGTGGTTTTCCCCCGGACCGCCGAGGAAGTTCAGGAAATCGTGCGCTATGCCCTCACGCACCGGCTCGCCGTCGTTCCCTACGGAGGAGGATCCGGCGTCTGCGGGGCAATCGTGCCGGGCGACCGCTCCATCGTGGTGGACGTCCGGCGCATGGCGCGAATTGTAGAAATCAACGACCACGCTCTGTTTGCGCGTGTGCAAGCCGGCAAAATGGGCCAAGCCCTCGAGGACGAACTCCGGCAAGCGGGGTACACCTGCGGCCATTTTCCCCAATCCATTGCTCTGTCCACCGTCGGTGGTTGGGTCAGCACCCGCGCTGCTGGGCAGTATTCTACACGTTACGGCAACATCGAAGACTTGGTTCTGGGGCTCGAAGCGGTGCTGCCCGACGGCCGCCTGCTCCGCTTGCCCCCGCGTGTCCGTTGGGCAACCGGACCCGACCTGCGGCAACTGTTTCTCGGCGCCGAAGGTACGCTCGGGATCGTCACCGAAGTGAGCTTGAAAATCTTTCCCCTGCCCGAGAACACGCTCTTGCAATCGTTCAGCTTCCCCTCCATGGTTTCGGGCTTCGAAGCCATCCGCAACATTTTGCGGGCCGGGTGGCGGCCACCGGTCGTGCGGCTGTACGACGCAGTCGAGTCGGCGCGGTTGTTTCCGGAAGCAAGTACGGGCAACGATTGCTTGTTACTCCTCGTCTCCGAAGGCCCGGGCGCCCTGGTTGCCGCAGAGGCTGCAGCGTGCGCCGGTGTTTGCGCGGCCCTTGGGGGAGAGGCCCGCGGACCCGAACCGGTGCAGCATTGGCTCGACGAGAGAAACAAAGTACCAACGTTCGACACGTTCGTGGAAAAGGGCCTCGTGGTCGACACCATCGAGGTGTCCGCCACCTGGGACCGAATGGAGCAATTGTACCAAGGTGTGATCGCCGCGCTCCAACGGGTTCCCGGGATGCTGGTGGCCTCGGGCCACAGCTCCCACAGCTACGCACAAGGAACCAACTTGTACTTCACCTTCGTTGCCCGTCCGTCGGCGCGTGAACTCGGCGAGGCACTGTACCTCGACTGCTGGCGCGCCACCATGGAAGCCACGCTGCAGGCAGGTGGCTCCATCGCCCACCACCACGGCATCGGGCGAGTGCGCAAAGCCTGGCTCGTGCACGAACTCGGCGAGGGGGTGAGCTTGCTGCGCGAGGTGAAAGCTGCCGTCGACCCGGCTGGGCTCATGAACCCCGGCGCTCTCTTGCCCGAGCCATAAACGCTGCCGAACCCCGAGGTTGTCATGGCTGCGATCTTGGCAATTGACGAGGGCACCACAGGCGTTCGCGCTTACCTGTTCGATGCCGAGGGCCGGCTGCTTGCCGGAGCGTACAGAGAGATTTCGGCTACCTACCCCCAACCGGGCTGGGTAGAGCAAGACCCGGTAGCCATTTGGGAAGCTACACTCGCCGTGAGCCGCACCGCTCTTGCTCGGGCTGGAAGCTCGGCGCGCGATCTAGCGGCGATTGGCGTGTGTACACAGCGCGCCACAATTGTCGTTTGGGAGCGCGCCAGCGGCCAGCCGGTCTACCCGGCGATTGTGTGGCAAGACACGCGCACGGCAGAGCGTGCGGCTCAGTTGGCGCAGCAAGGGATTTTTACCAACGCGATGGCTTCGGCCACAAAACTCGAATGGATCCTCGACCACGTGCCCGACGCGCGCACACGGGCAGCGCGCGGAGAACTCCTGTGTGGCACGGTGGACTCCTGGCTGGTGTGGAACCTTACTGGCGGCAGCGCGCACGTAACCGACCACTCCAACGCATCGTGCACGACGCTGTACGACCCATTTCAAGGTTGCTGGTGGAACCACGCGTTGGAGACCCTTGGCATCCCCGACGCGATGTTGCCCGAGTTGCGAGCCTCGAGCGAAGTGTACGGGGTGACCGTTGCACAGCTGTTCGGTGTCCCGGTGCCAGTGGCTAGCGTGGCCGGCGACCAGCAGGCAGCGCTGTTCGGGGAACTCGGATGGCACAAAGGCGCAGCCAAGATCACGTTAGGCACCTCCGGCATGGCGGACTTGAATACCGGCCCCGAGGCGGCGTTCTCGCCGCACGGCGCCTATCCGTTGGTGCTGTGGAGTGTCGGCAACGAGCGGCCGTTTTGCCTCGAGGGCACCGTGATCGCTGCCGGTGCCGCTGTGCAGTGGCTCCGCGATGCGGTGGGATTGCTCGAGCGAATCGAAGACGCCAGCGCCGTGGCGGCGTCGGTTCCCGACAGTGGTGGAGTTTGGGCGGTCCCTGCTTTTCAAGGCTTGGGTACGCCGTACATGGAGGCGGGAGCGCGGGCAGTGATCGGTGGCCTCTCGCGCGGTGCTGGCCGCGCTCACATCGTCCGCGCAGTTCTGGAAGGAATCGCGTACCGCTGCCGCGAAGTGCTCACCACGTTGTACGGCGACGTGGGCTTGCCCATGCCGCCGCGCTTGCGAGTGGACGGTGGCGCGGCGGCAAACGATTTTCTCTTGCAGTCGCTTGCCGATGTTTTGGGTATCGAGGTGGAGCGGCCAGAATCGGTGCAAGCCTCGGTGCTGGGAGCGGCCTACCTTGCGGGCCTGGCAACAGGCGTTTGGCAAAGCCGAGAGGCGCTTCTCCACCATTGGAAGAGCGGCGGCGTGTTTGCACCGCGGTGGAGTGCAAGCGAACGGGAAGAGCGGTTTGCCGCTTGGCAGCGGGCCATTGCGGCTGCGCGACTCGGCGGGCTGTAAGCAACTCGCCTGCGCCGCAGGCGCTCAACTTGGCGAGGGAAACTTGCCGTGCCGCCGCAACAACTCGATCACTGCCACGTGCAGCGCGCCGTTGGTCGCAATGATTCCGGGCAGACGCGTTTCCTGCTGGTTGAAACGCAAGCGGCGTCCGTACCGGTCGGTCATCGTACCGCCTGCCGCCTCGATCAGCGCGGCCCCCGCGCAAATGTCCCACTCGTTTTTCGGGGTCAGACTGAACGTGGCGTCCGCACGACCGGCCGCAATCAAAGCCAGTTTGTACGCCACGCTGCCAGTGAGTTCCACTTGGATCTCGGGTTTGAATTCGTCCCACTCCCCGCGCTCGTTCTCGCTGCGACTCGCGAGAAAACGTGCTCGGGCCAAATCGTCCGTGGGTGAAACCTTCACTGGCTCACCGCCTAAGAAGGCACCCCGACCTGGAGCACCGGCAAAGAGTTCGTCGCGAATGGGGTTGTATTCCACCCCGAGCACAGGGTTACCATCGACGGCAAGCGCCACGCACACGACAAATTCTGGAATGTGCTCGAGGAACTCGCGCGAGCCATCGAGTGGATCCACAATCCATACGCGGCGTTTGTTCAGCCGCTCGGGCGAGTCGCGCGTTTCCTCCGATAGCCAGCCGTCGTCCGGAAATGCGGCGCGGACGTAACTCTCGATCACCCGGTTGGCTTCGAGATCGGCTTCCGAGACCGGGTTGTGCTTCCCGGCCTCTTTGTAGCGCACTGTGACTCTTCGCCGGTAATAATGTCGGACCACGTCGCCCGCCGCACGCGCTGCCTCGACGGCCACCGACCATTCCCGTTGCCAAGGAAACTCCATTGTCGCAGTTCCCTAGCCATGCGCCACCCAAACGTGCAAACCCACGCGCTCCTCGCGGATCGCAACACGGGGTGCTCGAGCCCGGACGTCCCAGGCTCAGCCCGTCAATGGCCGCGCATCGATGCCGTCATCGGCGAGCGAGTTCGGACCACCGTTTGCACTTCCGCAAACAGCTGATCGAGCGCTTGCTGCAATTCGCGCGCGTTGCAGTCGAGCTGCTGCAACAAGTCGCGTTGCTGCACCGCGTTGCCCGAGTCGCACGCACGCAAGAAGCGGCGCTGGAGTTCGGCACGCTCTCCCAGCAGGCGGTCGGCCCGTGCCAGAGAAAACAAACGTACCGTTCCACCGCATAGCTCGCTCGTGAGCGCAATCATGCGAGCCAACAGCGCTGCGTGGTGGTTCACGATCTCGCTCGCGAGCCGCCGCTGCCGTACCGGGTGCAGGTAAAATCCACCACGCAGTGCCTGTAACGCGGCATCGAACGCACCAGCACTCGACCACGCATCAGCCTGACTGGCACGCTGACGGTGCTGCTCGAAACGCCGAAACTCCCAAAGCTGCTCCAGCGGCTCCGCCGCCGCAGAGAACAGTAAGGTGATCAGGTACAAGGTCAGCGCCAACGACGCGACCACAATTACAGCGGAAAACAACGAAGTAATCATCCGCCACTCCTATTGGGGCTGAGATTCCACCGTACGCACGAAACGACCATCGAATTTCCTCGCAACCGGTAACAGTCAGCGCTGACGGTATTTGCCCCGTTTTTTTACCCGATGCAAGAGCCTGCTGGAGGTACCGTCCTGGGCAACCCACGAAGGGCCCTGGGGTACGATTGCGCGGGCACGGCACCGCCGTGCCCCTACAGCGAAGGGTGATCCACGTTACCTCCGGAAACGCCCAGGAATTCAGGAGCGCGTGTGCAAACGAGGTCCGACAGACGCGCGGCTTTCCAGAGGAGCTGCCGAATCTGAAGGACTACGGGTCTAGCCGATCGATCCGCCACTCGTCAGGGAACAACGGGTTGCGCCGGATGCGCTCCGTGCGGCGGCCGGTGCGGTCGTAAACGTCGAGCTCGTCTTTGAACAACGGGTTTTGCCGAACGGTTTTTTCACGGGTCCCCGACGGGGCGTACACATCGAGTTCGTCTTTGAATAGCGGGTTCTGGCGCACTGTGCCTTGCCGTTGCCCGGAATTGTCGTAGACGTCCCACTGATCGGGGAACAACGGATTGCGCCGAATGGTGCCCTCTCTGCGCCCGTCTTTCTCGATCACGTACTCGTCAGAGAACAGCGGATGTTTCCGCACCCGCGTGTCTTCCCACGCCCAAGCACTGAGCGAAAGTGCCGAAGCTAGCCATACAAACAACACGCGCTTTGCAAGTTCCCCAATGCCCCGGTTTGTCATGACCACAGCCTGACGCAACCGCACTACCGCGTCAAGCTCCCAGTGGCTGGCTCTCTCTTGGGATACTTCACCCGAGGTGCACGCTGCCCCCAGTGGGCTGCCTCCGGGAACCACGACTCGACGCGGCCCCGCTCGGCCACTGGCTGCAAACTTGCTGGAGGAGTAACGGGGCTGGCTACCCGCGTACTCAAGTTCCTGGTTGTGCGCGGTCTGGGAGATCCTCTTCATTGCGGCTGGCTGCATCTTCGCTGCGGTTCCGTGGTGCGCTTGAAGCACACACGCAAACCCAAGTCCGATCGCCTACCCGACGAGGGCGAGTGCTGTCGCCACAAAGACAGGTGCAGTCGCTAGGGCAAAAGAGCCCCCACCACCGGGCTCTCGCGCAAGCTCTTACCAACGGTGGTCCCGGCGCAAGGCGAACAGGAAAGCAAAGCCCACGAACATCGACGCGGCGCCGGTTGCCCCAGGAGCAATTGCGCACCCTCCATCCGAAGAGCCCCTCAACTCGTCCGCACGATACGTCCCTTGAGGGGTTCCATCGGTGCGCCAGGTGCGGCTCACTCGCCTACCGGTGGTCGTATCCCGTTCTTCCACCGAAAAGAACGCTAAACCATCGCGAACCGTGAACACAGGCCCATTGACGATTCCCTCGCAGCCATCGTCGTCCGGACGCCGAAGCTCCCGCCGCCGATCACCGAAGGCGCCCAAGAGAAATTCGACCCCCTCAACCCGTATGGAACCCGGCACCGTATCCTTGAGCAGCCGTGTGCCTTCAGGTGTTCCGTCCGTCACCCAAGGCTCTAAGCCCGTCACCCCATCGTTGGCCTTGAACAGTACCTTGTCTCCAAGCACCGCAAATCCCGGAACCACCGGGGCCGCCTCTCCACACTCGATGCCGTTTCTCGGGCCAGGCCAGATGTCGCGGAGCAGCCACGTGCCCTGCTCCGTGCCATCGCTGCGCCAAAGCTCGTAGCCATGCTCAGGCGTAAAACCTACGAAAATCAACACATTCCCTAGGGCCACCCAGGAAGGGTCCCCATCGGCGTTGTCAGCGCACACCCCAGGGACGCCAGAGGCACTTCCTGGACTGACGTCCTTGACCATCCAGGTCCCCTCGGTGGTTCCGTCACTGCGCCACAGCTCCTTCCCATGCACACCGTCACGGGCGACGAAGTACATGACATCGTCGATGACGATTGGTTGCGGACAACCCCCGAGGCCCCATCGTTCGCCGGGGTTGATGTCCTTGACAAGATGAGCCCCTCGCAAGCCAGGGCCCGTGGCACCCCACAGCTCGCACCCCCGGTAGTCCAGGCCATCGCAAATGTCTGGGCCAATGCCTGGCGGAGCGCAATTGGGATTATCCCCAAAGCACCCTTCCCCCTCTCGCGCCGAAAAAAGGACGAGCCCCCTCCTTAGCCTGACGATGAAATCGTCGCCATCGAAGCAGCTGACAAAGCACAGTTCCTCTGCAAGCGGATCCCGCGCTTCTTGCCCGCGCACTTCTTGGCCGCGCGCTGTGACACAAAGGGCTACCGGACCAATCAACGCCCCAAACACAGCCGAGGCACAGCGCCGCCTCACAGTTGCAGGCCGCGACCCTTGCCGCACGAGCCGCAGCCGCGTCCTAGCTCGCCGTAGAATTCCCACCAGTAGCGGGAGTACAGCAAGATGTTGCACCCCCCGGGCCCCGGGTACGGCTACGCATCCTCCGGAACCCTCGAAAGCCCCGATCTCGTAGCCCGCACCCAACGGTCGCACATTTCCGTCATGGTCCCGCGTCTCCGCCCGCTCTATGGGAATGCCCGCCAGTTGCGGAATCAGGCTCGGTCGCTGCCCCTGATCCCAACCAGGACTCCCCTCAGTTAAGTAGTTCCAATTTGCATCCTTGAATCGTGGCATCGCACCAATCGAGTTCGGGTGCGACCCATCGCAGCTAGGCACCTGGGGCGCCGTACAGCTCTGATTAGTATCGAACACCACAACCTCACCGCCGCCTTCGCGGTAGAGCACGTCCCAATCCCATGCTATGCTGACGTTCGGGTCGCTTCGTTTGTACTGCAACACCTCACTTTGCGCATTGTTCGTGCTGTACGCGATCGTGTTAAATATCTTCGCATCGACGTAACCACCTCTGTCCCCAAGCGAAATCTGACGGTTCCCGTTACCCACTACCGTGGCGTTGAGGATCAGGATCTTTGAGGTGGTCCGGTCAGCCGGAGTCGTATTCCGTGCGCTCCGGATTCCAGCCTGGCTGTTGTTCACCACCCAAGCGTTTTCAATGTGGGCTGAGTGCCACACATACATTCCAATCCCCCGGTTTCCTATGGCGGTAACGTCCAAGAATTTCGTCTGCTGCCCGGGGAACTCACTAAAGTTCGCTCCTATGTCATAGCCGTCGCCTCCCGCACCGCTAGCGACGCATCGGTCAAAGGTGATGTCATGCGTACGATCGTGCGGTGTCGAGAAACCGTCCACGTCCGCCCGGGCGATGTTCAACGCGAACGAGCGCACAAACCTGATATTCCACGCTTCCGCCTCCCCGCAAGGTCCGTCCCCACGGCATTCCTGGTCTGTGCTGCAGCGGGCTCCTTGGTTGAGTGCACAGGTGCGGCTTGTTTCGACCCGAAATGCTTTCCGCCCCACGTCTTGTACGACGCAGGAGTCCACCACAACGTCGAAAAGGCCGGGCGTTTCAGAGCTGTAGCCAGCGTTAAGCTGGAAGCCAGCAGTGGACGCGCCACCTAGAATGCGAATGTTTTTGAAGTAAAGATTGCTGGCAGTACCCCTAACAATCACTGCGTCGCTGAATTCACTGGTGCCCTGGGGAAGGAAGTCGAAATACTCGAAGCGCACGTTCCGCACGTTCCGCCGAAGGATGAACCCGTCCAGCTTGCTACCCGCTCTTTGTACAGCTATGGGAGCCGCTGTACCGCTCGCGTTCTCACCTCGAAACACGGAACACCCAGGGCTCGGTGTCGCGCAGTCGGCACCGGGCTCTCCACTGATGCGCTCCTCGAAAACCACCTCGTCGATCAGGCAGGGCCCGTTCCGGACATGCACAAATACGGGCCCTCGCACCGTAGCAGCTGCCTTCGCGATGGTCTTCCATGCCGTAGCGGCGCTTCGCCCGTCGTTGTTGTCGGAACCGTTCGTGCAGTCCACGTAGTACTCATTGGCCCACTGCGCCGCAGCACTCCCGGGCAGCACCAGCCAAGCAGCGAGGACAGCGAGTAGCTGAAGTTTGCCCTTCATGAACCACCTCCAAGGGAAACTGGGGAGGCAACTGATTTTCCTTGGTCGCCCACCCGCACGATGCCCCGACCGGACCTACTGCACCGATAAGGGCGTTCCGGAACACCAACAGCGCTACCCAGCGCTTGGCCATCGGAGCGGAAGAGCATGGCGACCCGCTCACCAGAACGGCGCTTCAGCGACACTACAACATCGCCATCCGATGTACTCTGCAGGCCGACGACGCCGGCACCGGCAGCCGCATCCAGCTCTGGCACCTCCGTCCCACTGCCCCCGGGCAGCGGAATGGGCACCGGTGTACATTGATCCGTGAATGGGTCGAGTCGATAGAGCACGTCTACCCCTTCATCCCAAACCCACACCGAGCCGTCTCCTGCAACTGCCAGGTGCACCGGATCGTTGAACATCCGCGGCCGCGCGGAAGGGGTCTCGCAAGATCCGGAAGGCACCGACCCTATTCTTCCATCCCAGCTTTTCCACCACAGCTGGCCCGCGATAATGTCGGCGACCCAAAGAGTTCCGTCCCCACCAAGGGCCAGGGGTCCAGGCCGCCCGAACTGCGTCGCGCTGCCCTCGGCTTCGTCGCGAGCGCACGCGAGCGTAAGCGCGCCGGGCCCGAGTACCGTTCGGATGCGACCCGCCACATCGATCGCTACCACCCGACCGTTCAGAGTGTCACTTACATAAAGGGTGCCGTCGGACGCTTCCACGACGTCCGTGCAGCTCCAGCCGCTAGCGTTGGCAAAGGCGCCCTCTTCGCCAACGCGGCCAGCCGTTCCGTTCCCCGCAATGGTGGTTATTATGCCGTCCAGCCCTACCTTGCGCACGCGGTGACCGGCACGATCGAGGACGAAAAGTTCCTTCCCCCGGACAACCAACGCTGCCGCGCCCCACAACTCTGCCTCAGGCGCGGGGCCCCCATCGCCACCAAACCCGGCCGAACCTCGCCCGGCCACGATCTCGAACTTGCCTGCGCCGGTGCGACGCAGCACGTGATTGGAAACAGCCAAATAAAGGTTTCCTTCGGAGTCTGAAGCAATTCCGCGAACTGGCACTCGCAGCTCCTCCCGCGCGTCCAGCTCCCCAGAGGCACGCAAGCGCGACAGTCGGCTGCCAAACCGATCCGCTACCCACAGACATCGGTTACGTGTGTCGTATGCCAGAAGCTCTGGCACCTCCCACTCAACGGAAGTTGGTTGCCCCCCCGTTTCGATTGTTGTCCAGCCGAACACGGTAGCACCAGTACCGTCAGGGAGCACCTTCAGCACGCGGTGGTTCCCGGCATCCGCAATGTAAAGGTTGCCGACATCGTCAACCACCAGATCGGCCGGGTAGTTCAAACTTCCTACATCGGACCACCCGTGGAGCGAGCCCAAGAAGGTACCATCAGGCGCAAATACATACACCCGGTGCGCCGTTCGGTCGGAAACAAACACCGTATCCCGAGCGCCCACGGCTACACCCCCAGGCTGAGCGAGAAATGCCTGGCGCCCGTCCTCTGGAAGAGCGCCAGCCTGGAATTCGGTCCAGCCACCGGCGAAAGTAGCAATGGAACCGGACGGCGAGACCTTCCGTACTCGGGTGTGTAGCGGATCGGCGAGGAAAACCGCTCCCGTGGAATCCACTGCAATGTCTGCTGGACTGCCAATTGGCGCCTCCACAGCTGCCAAACCGTCACCCACCGACGATGAAAATGCAAGGGAAATTTCCTCTGCGACAGCACCAGCCATGGGAATGCAAACGAGTATGAGCAAAATGCCCTGCCAACTGCGCCGTTTGTCTTGCATGCCTTTGACCCCTTGTTGTAGTCCCAGTCTGCCTCTTTTTTTTTTTAAAAGTCAAGAGCAGAATTTTTACTGAAGGCGTTTGCATCCCGCTCGGCCACTTACTGCGCTCTCGGCAGAGTGTAGACCGACGGAGACACTCGGTGAAACGATTGCCACTTCACCGTGGGCCGCACTCGACCTGGCGCGGAGTTCGTTCCCGGCATGGCGCGAACACCGCGTCGCCGTAACGCCTGCATGCTGGAACGGCGTGCAGCAGCGCTTCTGGGAAGGCGATCGTCTTACCTTTTCTCGTCTTGCGCGCCGGTGTCGTGCCTGTGATAGGGGCAGATCGAGGCGGCCCCTCACGAAGAGTTCGGCCATCTTGGCCCTGTTCTCGTAAAGGCGGAAGTCCGGTTTTGGGGAGGGGGCGGGTGTGGGACCGTGGCAAGGCTTATGAGTAGCACCGAGAAGTCCGCCTTGAGAATTGGGTCTACTCCAGAGTAAGGTACGGCTTCCATCGAAGGGTACGCGCGCGGGAGGGAAGGAACGGTATTTCCATGAAAGCACTGGTGCTCACGGGCGGAGCGGGCAAAACCCTGGTGCCTTTTTCGGCGACTCGGCCGAAGTCCATGACCGTCGTGGCTGGCGGCTCCCTCCTGCGGCGCACGTTGCAGCATTTGCGCGAGGCTGGGATCACCGACGTGACGATCGTGCTGGGCCAAAATGGGTCCGTGGTGGAGAACGCCTTTGGCGACGGCTCCTCGTTGGGGATCCACCTGAGCTACGTCCGGCAAGAACGGCCGCAAGGCATTGCCGACGCCATCTTGTGCGCTCGGGGCAAGTTCATGCCGGGCGAATCCTTTGTTCTTGTGTACGGCGACGTGGTCACCTCAGGGAACCCGTTTTTGCAGCTCCTGCAGTCGTTCAACACCTTCAAAAGCCCGATCGCTGGCGTCTGCTTGCCTGGGCCGCCTACGGGCCGTTACGGCAACGTGTACCTGAGTGGTACGCGGATCACCAAGATCGTCGAAAAGCCGCAAAGACCGGGCCTCGGGAACTACGTGCTTTCTGGGTTTTTCATCTTGCCCACCGACCTGTTTTCCTGGCTCGAAGAATGCGGCAAAGACATGGAGCGGGTGTTCGAGCGGCTGACGACTGGGGTGGGCATCCATGCTTCCATTTGGGAGGAGGGCTGGATCGACGTCGAGTTTCCCTGGGACGTGCTGGCCGCGAATCGCATGGTGATGGATACGTGGGAGGAGGCTCGGATCTCGCGGGACGCCAAGCTCGATACGAACGTGACGATCGTCGGACCGGTCCGCATCGAAGCCGGCTCCGTGGTGCGCGCCGGCGCAGTGCTGGCCGGTCCGTGCTACATCGGCCGCGATTGCTACGTGGGCAACAACGTACTCGTCCGCAGCTACTCTTCCCTCGGGCCTGGCTCCATCATTGGCTACGGCGTGGAGCTGAAAAACTGCGTGCTGTTCGGCGGCGCCCGCATCGGTCGGCTCTCGTTCGTTGGCGACAGCGTGGTGGGCGAACAGGTGGATATCGGGTCGGGCACGATGACGGTCAACGAAACCATGGATCGGAGCCCGATTGCCGTCAACATCCGCGGGACCATGGTAGAATCCGGGCTCACCAAACTCGGCGCCTTCATTGGCGACCGCGCCAAGATTGGTGCCGGCAATACCCTTGCCCCCGGTACGGTGATCGAAGCAGGCACGATCGTGCCCCATCACTTCACGGTACCGAAGCCGAGGTGAACGCATGTGTGGCATTAGCGGGGTCGCGAGCTTTCATCCCATTCACGACCGGCTGTACGAGGGCGTGCACCAGCTCGAGTACCGCGGCTACGACTCGTGCGGTGTGGCGTTTCTGGAAAACCAGCATATCGAGGTCCGCAAAGACGTCGGCACCGTCGACGAAGTCGACAGCCGGGCCAGCCTCCGCAACCTCGCTGCCCATGTCGGCATCGCCCACACTCGTTGGGCAACCCATGGCAAGGTCACCCGCGAAAATGCCCACCCGCACTTGAGCTGCGATGGCCGGTTTGCCGTGGTGCATAACGGCATCATCGCGAACTTTCGCCGCTTGCGCGAACGCCTCGAACAAGCCGGGCACCGCTTCCGCTCGGAGACCGATACCGAGGTGATCGCACACCTCGTGGAAGAGCACTTTCGTCTTACCGGCGACGTGGAAAGCGCGTGGGTGGCCACGTTACGCGACCTCGAGGGCAGTTACGCCCTGGCGATGATTTCCACGTACGACCCGGAGCGTATTTACTGCGCACGCCACGAAAGCCCTCTGATCATCGGGCTTGGCAGCGATGCCAACTACGTTGGCTCGGACTTCAACGCGTTTATCGAGTACACGAAAAACACCGTCATTCTCGACGATGGCGAATACGGAATCGTGGCGAAGGACAGCTACGCCATCAAAAGCGTGCGCACCGGCGAGGTGATCGAGAAACCTGTGACGGTGATTCCGTGGGATCCGGAGTTGTCACGCAAGGGCGGATACCCGCACTTCATGCTCAAAGAAATCCACGAGCAGCCGCTGGCCGTGCGCACGGCCCTCGCGATGGAAGACCCGGCGATCGGCAAGGTAGTGGAGGCGCTCGACAGTGCCCGGCGGGTGTACGTCATCGGCGTCGGCACCACTTACTACGTGGCCCTGTACGGGCAGTACCTGTTCGCGGAACTTGCCGACCTCGACGTGCTGCCCGTGAGTTCCGATGAGTTCCGCTACCTGGACAAGAGCGACGCGAACACCCTGGTTCTGGCAATTTCGCAGTCCGGAGAAACTTACGACACGTTCACGAGCCTGCGCCATGCGAAGGACCGCGGGGCCCGCACTGCAGCCATCGTCAATGTAGTCGGCTCGTCTATCGCGCGCCTTGTCGACCACGTGATCCTGCAAGGATCGGGTCCGGAAGTGTGCGTCGTGAGTACCAAGGCAGCACTGGTTCAAATGGTGCTGCTGACTCGGCTTGCGATCGAGCTGGGCGCACGCCGTGGCCTCATCGACCGTTCGCGCCGCGACGAACTGTACTCCGCTCTACACCGTTTGCCTGGGGAAATCGAAACCTTGCTGAACGAGCAGTCGGGCATTCTGCGCGCCCTCGCGTACCGCCATGCCCACATGCACAATTGGCTCTTCCTCGGGCGTGGAATTTACTACCCCGTCGCCCTCGAGGCTGCGCTGAAAATGAAAGAGGTCACTTATCTGCATGTCGAGGGCATGGCCGGGGGCTTCCTCAAACATGGCACCCTCTCCTTGGTCGACGAACACTTGCGCACTCTGATTTTCGTGCCGCCCCGCACCTGCGGGGAGTTGTACAACCTCACGGTCTCGAGTGTGGAAGAGGTGCGCGCTCGCGGCGGTTTCGTGCTCGGGTTTGCTTTCGAAGATACTCCGGAACTGTTCGACGAAGCAGTGATGTTTCGTGCCTCCCATCCCCTCACGGCACCCCTGCTCCCCTTGGTCGGTGCGCAGTTGCTGGCTTACTTTACGGCCACGGCACTCAAGCGGAACGTGGACAAACCACGGTCCCTGGCCAAATCCGTTACGGTGGCGTAAGACCCACCTTCGTCCACGCCGGAAGCTTGAGGCGTAGCCTCGGCCGAATCCGCCGGAAAGCATCGGGAGCGACCGGTCGAGCAGCGAGCGCCCTCGCCAAGCGCTGGCGAGTTTCACTGAATCTGCTTGCGGAACGAGACACTGGCCGCCGCCAAAATGGCCACGCCGAAGACCAGCAAAATCAAGCTCTCGTCCCACAGCTCTGCCCATCCCGCGTTCTTGAGAAAAATCCCTCGCACGATGGTGATGTAGTATTTGAGCGGAATGATGTACGTGAGGTACTGGATCGCTTCGGGCATACTGGAAATCGGGAACATGAAGCCCGAAAAAAACATGTTTGGCAGCAACAAAAACTGCCCGAGCATCGATGCTTGCTGCTGGGTATTGGAAACCGTGGACACGAACAGCCCCATTCCAAGGCACGTCATGATGAACAGCAGACTCAACGCCAGTAGCAAACCCAGCGAGCCTACCATTTGCACGCCAAACCAGTAGCGCCCGGCCAACATCACCGCGCCCATGTTGACATAACCGATTACGATGAACGGTAGCGCCTTTCCCAACACGAGCTCGCTGGCAGCGATCGGAGTCACGATCAGTTGTTCCATCGTGCCCCGTTCCTTCTCCCGCACGATGGCAATTGCGGTCAGCACGACGAGCGACTCCATCAACAACACGCAAATGATCGCGGGCACCATGTACCGCACACTGCGCAACTCTGGATTGAACCACACGCGCGGCTGAACCTCCACCACCGGATGCGCAACCACGCGGTCGCCCACGCCCCGGCCGGGGAACCGCACGTGCACCGCGCGCGTGAGCGTAATTTGTTCCAAGTAGGCCGAGGCAATCATGGCGATGTTCGAGTTACTGCCATCGAGCAATGCGGAGATTTCGGCCACCTTCCCGCGCCGAAGCTGCTCCGAAAAATTTGGCGGGATGGTCAGCACCACCTTCACCACCCCCCGATCGAGCAAGCGATTGGCATCGTTCACGCCCGAACAACTGGCAGCCACGCGGAAGTAGCCACTGTGAACGAGATGGTCCACGTATTCGCGGCTTGCCGCCGAACGGTCGTAATCGCACACCGCGATGGCAATGTCGGTGATGTCCGTGGCAACCACGTACCCGAAGATGAACAACTCGATGACCGGCATCAGCAGCACGAGAACGAACATCCGTCGGTCGCGCGCGAGCTGGATGAACTCCTTCCACACGACGTGGGCAATGCGAGACAACGCGGACCTCATCCGAGCTTCTCCTGAAACCGGCTTGCACTGAGCCACACGATGCCCACACAAAAAGCGGCCAACATCAGCGCCTCGGGCCACAGCACCTCCAACCCGACGCCCTTCAAGTAAATGCCGCGAATGGCGGTGACAAAATACCGGCCCGGGAAAAAGTAGGACAACACGCGAATCCCCACCGGCATATGCTCGAGCGGAAACACAAACCCCGACAGCAGCACCGCGGGCAAGAGCGAAATGAAAATTGCAGCGAGCATCGCCGACTGCATCGTGTCCGCCAGAGTCGACACGAACACTCCCGTTCCAAGCGAGGCCGTCAGGTACAGCACGGAAAACACCGCCAAGTGCCACAAGCTCCCCTTGATCGGCACGCCGAAGACCAAGTACCCCGCCGTGATGACAATCGCGAGATCGATCAAGGCGATCAGCACGTACGGAACGATCTTGCCAATCATCATCTCGAGCGGGCGAATGGGCGAGACGAGGATTTGTTCGATCGTTCCCCGCTCCTTTTCCTTGACGATGCTGAGCGCCGTGAGGATGGCCCCCACGATCATCATGATCACGGCGATCACCCCCGGTACGATGAAGTTCACGCTGAGCAACTCGGGGTTGTACCACACCCGGCTCGCTACCTGGATGGCGGGGCCCGCGCGCACCGGATCGACCACCTCGAGTCGCGCCCCGAAACTCGCCACCATGGCCAGGAGATAACTTTGCGCGATGGTCGCCGTGTTCGAATCTGCACCGTCGATCAAGGCTTGCACCGCTACCGGTTCCCCCGCACGCAACCGACGGGAAAAGTCGGGTGGAATCACCACTGCGGCGCGGCTGGCATCGGTGGTCAAATCACGCTGGACTTCTTCGTAGTCGCGGGCCACGCGCACGAGGCGAAAGTATCCGGAGCGCACCATTTGCTCGGCCAACAAACGACTGTGGCTGCTGCGGTCGTAATCCAACAGGGTCAGCGGAACGTTGTTCACGTCGTACCGAATTCCGTACCCGTACAGCAGCAGCATGCTGATCGGGTACAAAAACGTCAGCAGCAAACTGCGGCGATCACGCAACACGTCGGTAAATTCGCGCCGCAAGATGGCCCGAATGGTACGCCACGACAACGAATACCGCCCACGCTTCACCGTTCCTGCACTCCGCTTTGCTCGATGATGGCCACGAACGCGTCTTCAAGCGAAGGCTCGATGCGCTCCACCGATCCCACGGTGATTCCATGCTGCGCGAGCAAGGGCGGCAGCGTTTCTGCTGCGCGCACCGGATCGCTGACGGAGACGTGCAACCGGTCGCCAAACAACGCCACCGCCAACACCCCTGGCGCTGCTTTGAGAAGCCCGTACGCGCCCATCAAGTCGGACGGAGAAATCTCCAACAGTGCATGGCGCACGCATTCGGTTTTCAACTGCGCCGGACTTCCGCACGCCACGACGCGACCGGCATAAATCAACGCTAGCTCGTCGCAATGTTCCGCTTCGTCCATGTAATGGGTGGTGACGAACACTGTTACCCCACGCTCCGAAAGCTCGGCAATCATTTCCCAGAAACGCCGGCGCGACAACGGATCGACGCCTGAAGTCGGCTCGTCGAGAAACAACAGCGGTGGCTCGTGCAAAATCGCGCAGCCAAGTGCAAGCCGCTGGCGCCATCCTGCGGCCAGCTCGCGCGTGAGCACCTGTTCGCGCCCGACCAAGCCCGCCATTTCCAGTGCCCAAGCGATCCGGCGGCGGCGCTGGCTGCCGTGCACGCTGTACACTCCCGCGAAAAACTCGAGATTTTCCTGGACCGTGAGATCCTCGTAAAGCGAGAATTTTTGCGACATGTACCCAATGTGGTGTTTGAGTTCCTCGGTTTGGCTCCAAAGGTCGAAACCGCCCACGGTCCCGGCGCCTGCAGTCGGCCGTAAGATGCCGCACAACATGCGGATCGTCGTCGACTTCCCAGCTCCGTTCGGACCGAGAAACCCGAACACGATTCCGCGCGGCACCCGCAAGTCGATGTGATCCACGGCGACGAAATGATCGAACACCCGCGTCAGCCCGCGGATGTCCACCGCCCAACCATTGTCGGTCATCGCGTGCCCTCCCTGCACGCTTCGAAGCGCGTACCCGCGCTTGCTTTGCGCCACCACGCAAAGCTGCTATCAGCGGCCGGCACAACGAGTTTGCGGAGGTCTGGATATGGCGCGCATCGTTCTAGCATGCTTGTTCGCTTCGATCCTCGCTCCCGCTCGTCTTTGGGCAGAGGAGGCCAAGCACACCATGGTGCTGATGAAAACATCTCTGGGCGACATCAAGATCGAGCTGTTCGACGACAAAGCTCCGGTGACAGTGAAGAATTTTCTCGCCTACGTGAACGACAGATTTTACGATGGCACGATCTTTCATCGGGTCATCCCGAACTTCATGATCCAAGGCGGCGGATACGACAAGGACCTGCAACAAAAACCGACAAAACCACCCATCAAGAACGAGGCCAACAACGGGCTGAAGAACCAAGTCGGCACCATCGCCATGGCGCGAACGAGCGTGGTCGATAGCGCCACTTCGCAGTTTTTCATCAACGTGAAAGACAATGCGTTCCTCGACCACCGCGACGAAACCCCGGCGGGCTTTGGCTACGCCGTGTTCGGCAAGGTGGTGGAGGGGATGGACGTCGTGATGAAGATTGCGCAAGTACCCACGCAACGAGTCGGCATGCACGAAGCCGTACCGAAGGAACCGGTGATCATTCAGTCGGTTCGCGTCGTCGACAAGTGAGCGGAACACCGGGCCGGGCGGAGGCCGGAGTCATTTTCGACCTCGACGGCGTGCTTTTGGACTCCGAGGAGCTCCACTACCGCGCCTACAGCGAAGTCCTCGCACAGTTTGGCGTGCAGGTGAGCCGCGAGGAATACGCGGTCCACTGGATTGGCGAAGGCACTGGCCCGGAATACGCGGTGCATACGTATCGACTGCCCATCACCGCCGCTGACTTGCGCCGCCAGAAAGCTCCGCTCTACCGCAAGCTCCTGGAATCGAGCGTATCGTTGATGCCGGGGGCGCGGGCAGCGGTGGATCGACTTGCCCCACACTTTCGCTTGGCCATCGCGACAAACTCGAGCCGCGCAGACGTTCACTGGGTTCTGGCCCGCTTCGGCCTAAAGGAGGCATTTCAAGCGGTGATCGCGCGGGAAGATTACCAGCACGCCAAGCCAGCCCCGGACGCCTACCTGGCAGCGCGCGCCGCACTCGAACTGCCCGCCGAACGCTGCTTGGTCCTCGAAGACTCCCCCCGCGGAGTGCGTGCAGCGCAGGCGGCCGGACTTGCCGTTGTGGCCGTGCCAAACGCGTTCACCGCTTGCTGTACGTTTCCCGAGGGGACGGAAATGGCCACGAGCTTGGATGTCGTCACGCCGGAATTCGTTCGCGCGCACTTGCGGTCGAGCTAAACCCCACCTGCATGGCGCAGCCCGGGAAATCCAGATAGAGAAAGCTCGCTACCTTGCGTTGTGGCCACCGCGGTCGGGGTGGACCAATGCAGAGAGAACGAGCCCATGCACCGACGTAACGCCCGCACGCGAACCCTCTGCTTGCTTGCGATCCTTCTGGCCTCGGGGAGCGCACACTGCCAGCCCGAGTCGCGACGACTGCCGTACATCCCCCCAAAACTGCACAACTGGCCGCAGCCGTACCGCGGAGTGCCCGGACTCGAAGCGCACGTGTTCGTAACTGGATTCGTGGAACTCCCGGAGGCGCTCTTGGTCCGCGGAGGAGCGTGGACCCGCATGCGCCAGCTCCCGGTGACGTCCCTCGTACTGCAACATCCCCAGCAGGGGGTCCTCGTCGTCGATAGCGGGCTCAGCAAAGCGGTCGCGGCGGAAAAAGTCTGGCCGGGCTCGTTCCTGTTCCCCGCAGAGGGCTTGGTGCAACTCAAAGCAGCGGCGGACCTCTCCGAAGCTTTGCCGCGCGCCGGCATTCGCCCGGAGGCAGTTCGATGGATCGTGCAAACGAACTTGCGCGCGCTTCGCACCGGAAACCTGCGCGCGTTTCCGCGCGCAACCGTCGTCGCCACCACTGCCGAGCGCGACTACGCATCGCGCCAGCAAACTGGCTACGATCCCGCGCTTTGGGCGGGCGTGGAACAATGGCGTTCGGTGGATTTTACAGCCGCACAACCACTTGGAACTTTCGAACGAGCAGTCGACCTGCTCGGCGATGGCAGCGTGCAGCTCATCGATGGGCGTGGCCCGACTCCTGGGACGATGATCGTTCTCGTGAGACTCCCGCGCCGCGCGCTGTTGTGGGCAAGCGACGTCGTACCCACGTGGGGCACCCTACGCACGGCCCGCGAACCTTACGGCCTGTGGAACGGCGATGCTTGGTGGCTCACGTTCTGGCGGGTCAAACGCCTGGCCGATTTGGCACCCGAGGTGCAAATCGTGCCCGCGTTCGATTCGACGGGCAGTGGCGAACCGAGCTTCCCCGCCCGGTTCCACGAACTACCAACGCCGGCAACTTCTCCAACCCGCCGCCCCTCGCCAAACCCGTGGGAGCGCATCCTCCCGCGCCCGTGGTAACTCCATCTCTGGGTTACATGGTCTTTTGTTGGGCGCGCTTGCACGGGCAGCTACCCGCATCCTCCAGCTTGGGCGCTTGTTCCTGTCCTTGCTGTCCTTGCTGCATTTGCGCTTGGGCTCGCGTAGCCGCGCACGCTCCGCAACAACCACCGCCCGGCATGCACCCTTCCGCAGTGTTCGGCTGCTCTGCCGATGGCGCGCCAGCCGGAACGCTGCCCTCTTCCGCGCGCAGCGCGGGAGCGGCAAACACCCAAAGCAACACAAGCATCCATGCAAATCGTTTCACGGGACCTCCTTTGCAAACGCCCTTGACGGTACCCTGTCACCGAGGCCCGCGCAATTCCCTAAATTCGAGCCGTCGCGCGACCGAGGCAGGCGCACGGCACCGCCGTGCCCGTACCAACACGAAGGGCTTGCCTCGGGCCCTCGCTTGAGAGCATGCTCGCACGCATGTGGCTTCGTCGGATGGTTAGCTTGTTCCTGCTCTTGTCCCTCGGTGGATGCGGAGACGACGGCGAACCGACGTCCGCTCCCAGCGCGGTCACCGTGCGCCTCGAGAAGGAGCACGTGGTTGTCACGTCGACAGCCGTGCAGGTCATCGTTCGCCGACAACCGTTTCTCCTGGCATTCCGCGAACGCAGCACAGGCCAACTCCTTACCCAAACCACTTCGGAGAGCGGCTTCTTTTACACTCGAGGCGACGCGTCGCCGGGGGTCCGATCTGTCAGCGCAGTGGAGCCTCGGCCCACGGGCGCGCGGATGCTCGTGCAAACGACGGAAGGTAAGGAAGGGAGCGTCGAGGTCGAGTTCTTGACCAGCCGCACGGTGCGCGTGCGTTTTGTGCCGCCGGAACCCGCAAGCACAACGGGCATCGGAGCTCGATGGCAGAGTCCGCCCGACGAGCGCATTTACGGGCTCACGGAGCGGCTGCGCGACTCTCCGGTGTTGCTACCAGGCATTGCCGACATTCCCGCCGAAGACACCCGCCCGCCCGAGGCTGGTTCCCTCGACCGGCGCGGCGAGCAGGTGGAAATGTTTATCCGGCCCACGATTGCCGTGTACGCGCCGTTCTACCAAAGTTCGCGGGGCTATGGCCTGAGCGTGGCTGGGACCATGCCGGGCATCTACGACCTCGGAGCATCGGATCCCGAGACATTGTCGTTCGTGTTCGAAACGGGAACGCGGCCGGAAAACCAACAACTCGCATTGCACTTCTTTTACGGGCCCGAGTTTGCCACCGTGCTCGACGAATACACCCGCCTCACTGGTCGCCCCAACGTGCCGCCCGACTGGGCCTTTTTGCATTGGCGCTGGCGCGACGAGTTGCCGGCTGGAGCCGCAGCTTCGCTCGACGGAGTCGCCGTGAATGCGGCGGTCGCCGAGGATGTGTTGCAGTACGAACAACTCGGCATCCCTGCTGGCGTGTACTTGCTCGACCGCCCAGTCCTGCAGGGAAACTTCGGGTTTGCCCGGTTCGCTTGGGACGAGCAGCGACTTCCGAATGTGCGACACATGCTCGACGCCTTGCGGCGCCGGGGCTACCGGCTCGTGACCTGGAGTGCAGCCTGGGTGTGCGGTAGCAAACCAGGGGATAACGGCTACGAGGCGCAGCAGCTTGGTTTCATCGCCCCCATGCGGCGCACGGGCACGCCGTTTTGCGACGACGTGCGCGGCCGGAGTTTCATCCTTGACGTGACCAACCCGGCGGCACGCAGTTGGTTTGCCCAAAAATTAGCGGCGTTCCTGCGCAACGAAGGAATCCACGGCATCAAGCTCGACCGCGGCGAGGAGCACATTCCTTCCGAGCGCGACGACATTTGGGCCGACGGCCGCAACGGGCGCGAGGTGCACAACGATTACGTCGTGTTGCAAACCCGGATGCACCGCGAAGCACTCGACCTGGCGTGGCCCAACGGGGACTCCGTACTTATCACGCGCTCCGGGTACACCGGGTCGCAGTCCGATAGCGTCGTTTGGGCAGGCGACACCGCGGGAAGCGAAAACTTCGGCTTGGGTCCCGGAACGGACCTCGGCCTTCGTAGCGCCATCATCCAGCAACAACGTGTGGCCTTCCTCGGTTTTCCCATCTGGGGCTCGGACACTGGCGGCTACTATCAGTTCAAAGACCGTGACGTCTTTGCCCGGTGGATCGAGTTCAGCACGTTCTCGGGAATCATGGAAATTGGCGGACAGGGGAGCCATGCCCCCTGGGACATGCCAACCGAGCCACGGTACGACCCCGAAATGATCGAGATCTACCGCCGTTACACACGCCTGCGGCACGAGCTGGTGCCGTACATCGTGGCAGCCGCGCGGGAGGCGCGTAGTGGCATGCCGCTCGCGCGCCCGCTCGTCTTCCTGGATCGCGACGACCCCGAGCTGCAAGATCGCTGGGATCAGTACCTGTTCGGGCCAGACTTGCTGGTCGCCCCTGTTTGGCGCATCGGCCAGCGCTCCCGCGAGGTCTACTTCCCGCGCGGCCGATGGCGCAACTTTTGGGACGAGCGCCAAGTGTACGAGGGACCTGCAAGAGTCACGTTTCCCGTGCCGCTGGACACGATTCTCGTCTTCGTGCGCGGCGACGCCCCGCATCCGCTTGCGCGTGCCGGCGAGCGTTAACAGCCCGTTGAAAAAGTGGCCACTCGCAGTGCGCCTATGCGACCTCAAATCTTGCGCTCTCCCGAGACGATCGCGGCGTAGGTTGCCGGCGTGAGCGGCACGTACGCTCGCGCCTCGTCGTCGCGCACGAACAGCGGATCGCGCACCACCTTCGGGTCGTAGCCCTGTCGCTGCAACTCCAATTTGCGTTGCTTCAGCGTGCCGGTGACATTCATTTCTGGCACCAAGCGCACGAACAACGGGCGCGCGTAGCTCGGCAACTGCTCTGCCGTTGCGTAGAAGGCGCGTCCGTCGAACTCGGCCCCCGGCAGCAGCACGACGGCAGCCATACCGGCGCGGCCGTCATGACCGGGAATGGTCACCCCGTAGACATTCGTCTCGCTGACCCCAGGCGAGCGGTTCAAGATCGAGGCGACCTCTTGCGTGGACACATTTTCGCCTTTCCACCGGAAGGTGTCGCCAATGCGATCGACGAAATAGTAATAGTAGTCCTCGTCGCGCCGGAGCAAATCGCCGCTGCGAAAGTAGGCGTCGCCCGGCTCGAACGCGTTGCGCACGACCTTGCGCTCGCTCGCTTCGGGATCCGTGTACCCGTCGTACGGCATCGGTCCACCTCGGGTAATGCGCCCGAGCAACTCACCCACCTCGCCCACTGCGCATTCCACCAAAAACCCGTCGGGCCCGCGTACAAGCTCGCCACGCTCCACATCGTAACGCGCGAGTTTCAACCGGTGGTGTTGAAACGGGTGTGCTCGCCCCACCGAGCCTACTCGACCGCGCAAGTTGATCAGAGCAATGTTCCCCTCGGTTGCTCCATACATCTCCACGATTCGGCCAATTCCAAAGCGTTGCTGGAACGCCTCCCAGATCTCCGGGCGAAGCCCCGCTCCCACAGCCAAGCGGAGGGAATGCTCGCGGTCGTCGGGGCGGGGCGGAAGCCGCAGCAAGTAGCGGCACAGTTCCCCCACGTACACGAACGCAGTTGCCCCGTGCCGACGCACATCGTCGAGAAACGCGCTTGCACTGAAGCGGCGCCGCGACGCGAAGCCGCCGCCCGCGCGCAGTGCCACGGAAAAGCCGACAAAATTACTTTCGCCGTGGTACAGCGGCAGCGGGGCGTACATCACGTCGTCCGAGCCGATCCCCAGCAGCGCGGAAAGCCCGAGTCCGCCTATCATGAAGCGAGCATGGCGGACCACAGCGGCTTTGGGAAAACCAGTGGTGCCTGAAGTATAGATGTACAAGAACACGTGCCGGCCCTGGATGTCGGGAAGTTCCGGCTCGGTGGTGTCGGCACTCGCAACGGCAGACTCGAGCGGCTCCACGTGTGGCGGAAGCCCCGACGGGGACCCAAGCGCCCAAATGGTGTACTGCGCAGCCTCTGGAAGTTCCAGCAGCGCCGGCAGGCACGCGGCATCGACAAACACATGCCGCGCCCCCGAAGTGCGCAGCACGTGGGCCAGTGGTTCACCGCGCAAATGGGTGTTCAGCAATGCACCGATGGCCCCCCGCTTGGCGACTGCTCCTTCGGCAAACAAAAACTCGGGGCTATTTTCCATGAGGATCGCAATCGGCTCGCCAGGCGATACGCCAGCTTGACGCAACACCCAGGTCCACCGGTTGACCATCTCGTTGTACTGCCCGAACGAAACCGTTTTGTGTTCGAAGCGTAGGAACGTACGCCCGGCGAAGCGCTCCGCTTGCTCGCGAGCGAGGGTTCCTAAGGTTTCTCGGCCATCCGGGCCGCAGCGCCGGACCGCACGGCCTAGACGCAAAAGAACCGGAAGCTCGCGTAAGTCCTCCCAAAGCAGCCGCCAGTTCATGTCCTTGGCGCTTACCGTAATCGCGGAACTCGCGGCAACCGAGGGGGCCGCCCTACGACGTTCGGTGTACGCCTGGTGAGGTCGCCACCGGCCCCGCCGGCTCGAGGGCCAGGGCTAGCGCAGCCAAGCAGGCTGCGATAAGCGATGCGCATGGCGATCTTGAAGGTTGCTCGGTTAGGTCACCCCATTTTGCGCACCGTCGCTGCACCAGTGGCGGCCGGAGAATTGCATAAGCCGGAAGTCCAACGGATGATCGATGATATGATCGAGACCATGGCCGAGTACGATGGCGCTGGGTTGGCAGCGCCGCAGGTGCACGTGAGCAAGCAAATCACTGTGTACGCCGTCAACGCCAACCCGCGGTACCCACACGCCCCTGCGATTCCTCTCACGGTCTTGGTGAATCCACGCATCACGGCACTGAGCGACGAACAAGAGGAAGATTGGGAAGGCTGTCTGAGCGTTCCCGACCTGCGCGGGAAGGTGCCGCGATACACCCGCGTGCGGGTGGAAGCCCTCGATCGCCACGGCAAGAAGCTCGAATTTGTCGCCGACGGATTTCATGCTCGGGTCGTGCAGCACGAAACCGATCACCTGTTTGGCAAAGTATACCTTGATCGCATGCGATCGTTCGAATCCCTGTCCTTCGTGCGCGAGTTCCTGCGCTACCACGCTGGCGCCACAGTGCCCGAAGAGTAACCTCGGATCCATGGACAAAACGGCAAATCGCACCTAGCACCTGCTGTGCGCCCTGCTGCGCGTATGCGGACCCTGCGGCGCTGCTGACGACATCGGAACGAACGCCCCGCGCGGCCCGCCCGCACCGCCACGAGACTCGGTCGCCTGCCATTTCGGCGACGCGCTGCACAGGCTCGTAACGTCCATTGCGATCGCACTTCTCGCTAGTCCCTAAAACCTTGTACGAAGCAATCTTGGCCACGTCTTGCTGATCCCACCGCCATCATGAATGGCCGTTGGAGATACGCACGAAGGGGAGGCCGGCGGTTCGACCGGGGGTTTTCCTTAGTCGAATTGGTCACTGCCGTGGGGGTAGTCGCTATCGTGGCCGCGGTGGGGGTGCCGGAACTTGCCGCTTACAACGCGCAGTACCGCCTGACTTCAGCCGCGCGGCAGCTCGCCGTCGACCTAACGCGTGCGCGGATGAAGGCCATCGGCGAGAACCTTTATGTGCGAGTACAGTTCGGTTCCGACAGTGTGGGCAGCTTGGCCCAAGGGAACACGTACCAGTTGGCCGTCAGCAACGATGGCACGACCTACACGAACTTTGGCCAACCGGTAAAACTGCCGTCCGGGGTTTCGTTTTACGCACTGCCAAGTCAGGTCAGCTTCAATCGCCAAGGTTTCGCAAGCGCCCCCACAACCCTGTGGGCTTACAATCCCCGCTATCAGTGGCGCGTGGTGACGATCAACTCCCTCGGAAAAGCAACGGTGCAATGAAGTCGCTGGGCAGTCAGAAAGGCATCAGCTCCATCGAGGTCGTGGTGGCGCTTGGGCTCTTCGCCATTACCGCTGCCGGACTTGCGGCAACTACCATGAGCGTGACTCAACAATCCACGCGCATCAAGATCGCCACCGCAGCCTCGGCCCTGGTGGAGGAACTGGTGGAACAACTGCGGGCGCTCGATCCGGCTACAAAGCCGTGGCAACTCCAGCCGGGCACGTACAACGACCCCAACAATCCGTTGACCGCCGCCGGTGTTAGCGGCGGGCAGTTTGTACGATCCTGGATCGTAACAGCCAATACCCCAGCACTCGGAATCGCACGGGTAGAGGTTCAGGTTCGATTCACGGGCCTGCCGCATTTACGGCCTTAGGGGTGACGTACGTATGCACAACAGCAACGTGCAGCTAAAGAACCGCGCTCGCTTGCAGAGCCAGCTCGGATTTTCGCTCACCGACGCACTGGTGGGGACCGCGCTAGGGCTAATCAGCATGGCCACGATTCTTGGCTTCTACCGTTTTCAGACGTACGGGCTGAGTGGCCATTCCGCTCAGCTCGACGTGCAAGGCACAGCCCGCACCATCGTGCAGCTCATGGTCAGCGAGATCCGGCGCGCCGGTGGCGACCCACTATGCGCGAGAACATTCGAGGGCATCGCGGAAGCAAAGAGCGACCGGCTGCGGATTTTGAGCGACCTCAACGGCAGTGGAGCGATCGACGCGCCCGGAGAAGATGTGACGTACAGCTTGAATGTATTCAGTGGTGTCCTGACACGGTCCCTCGGCAGTACAAGCGACGCGCTTTCCGACAGTACCGTCCGGGTCGCCAGTTTGCAGTTTCGGTACTTCAACGCGGCCGGTGCCGAACTCTCTCCTGGATCCAGCGGCCTCACCTCGACGCAGCGATCGCAAGTGCAACGCATTCGCGTCACGATCACTGTCCAGCGGACGAACGTGGACCCACGGAACACGCAGCCTCTGACGGCCACGGTGTCTTCCGGGACCGATCTACGGAACCGCTTCTTCGTCAACAGGGTGGGATGCGTATGACCGCCGGTGTGCGTGCACGCACTCAGGATTCCGGGTTTGTGCTCCCGAGCACTTTGATGCTGCTCCTGCTGCTCGTGACCATGGGCGCAGCGGCTGCGCTGTACACCTCGCTCGAGTTTCGCTCGACGAATCATCTGCAAACCGGCAACCAGGCATTGTTTGCCGCAGAAGCGGGAGCCTTGCGTGCGCTCAATGCGATGAATCAATCGGGTGTCACGCACTTTGCCAACGACATCGTCGCACGCTGGTCCACGCTGCTCGCACCCAACCCCCAGGCGCTGGCTGGCTACCCGCAGTTTACCTTTTCCGCTGCAGTGCAAGCAGCCCCTACCAATCCCGCGGACCGCGGCTGGATTACGGCCACCGGCTGGGCACCATACAATGCGAAACGCACGGTTCGCATCGGTGTGCGTCGCGGACCCATCGGGCGAGGTATCGGTGCGGTGTACTTGGCTGCGGACAGCGTCAGCCCGAGCTTTTCGGGCAATGCATTCGAAATCGACGGGAACAACCACGACCCTTATGGCAACCTGGTCGCCGGGACGGTGGCACCGGGCATTGCGACGCGAAACGACAACGTGACGGGAGCGGTCAAGAATGCCTTGAACACACAGCAAAAAGACAACGTTCGCGGGGCGGAGTTCTCGCTAGATCCCCTGAACCCGAGCGTGGTGACCACCGGCGGGCCGGATTGGTCGGACATCAACCGCATCATCAACAAGATTTTGACTGACCCGCGTGTGGTGAACAACAACACCAGCAGAATCAACGGCAACGTGACCTTTGGCACCTTGCAAAACCCGCAAATTACTCGGCTCACCGCCTCCGACGTGACTATCCACGCCAATGGCAACGCCTCTGGCGCAGGCATTTTAATCGTGGATGGCTCGCTGACCATCAATGGCAACCTCAACTTCGTGGGTTGGGTCATTGTTCGCGGCAGCACCGTAATTAGCGGGCCGAGCAGCGATAACGAAACGGCCGTCCTTGGAAACGCCTCGTTAATGGGCTCGCTTTGGACGACGCACATGGTGATCCGCGTGGGCGGGAGCGCAATTCTCGACTTTTGCGAATCGTGCCTGAACCTGGTCGTGCCTCCAAGCGGGGGAGGGTACATGCCGAAAGCGATGATGGTCACTTCTTGGCAGGAGGTCCTCTAACATGCGCAGCTATCTGGGACACACCTTGATTCTGGTCGCGTGTGTGACATTGGCGCCACTTTGTTTGGCCCAGTCCACTGACGAGCCCCCGGTGTTCGAACAGCCAGAAGATCCCCAGGCACGGCTCCAGGAACTCGACGACGTCGTGGTACAAAAACAAAAGGCGCTGTTTGCCGCGCGCATGCGTGGCGACCCCGAGGAAATCAAGAAGGCGCAGGAAGAATTCGAGGCCGTGCAAAAGCAGCGAAGTCGAGCGGTGCGGGCTCTCGAGCAGCACCGCTAAGCACAACTGCGCACCAGGACAGACCAGCAACGTCGCACTGAACGGGGTGCTGCGAGCCCACTGAGCGCCTGGACAATACTGGCAGGCTCGTGAGACGGAACGAGCATTCTTGGAGATGCCGAGCGAGCGGGGTGGTGGCAGGTACCGGCAAGCTGCGCAACGTCGGAGAACCACCACCGCATGCCGACACGGGAGTTGCCGCGCTCTCCCTTGTGGCAGAGAGCGTAGGGGCGACCCAGGGGACATCTGGGCAGCTACTTCTTGAACACCGCTCAGATCCGCACGAGGCAGCGCAGCACCGGACCATCTTGCCAGTCGCGAACCTCACGCACCGCACCGGGTGCGAGTGCTTTGCGTCGTCACGCGAGGTAGGAGCCTATCGGAGAAATCAGAAGTTAGAAATCGCGCCGCTCAAAAAAGCCCCCGGACGGACGATCTTACCTTGGTGAGGGCTAAAAAGGCCCCCCGAAACCGATCGTTTCCCGCTTTTTCCGACACCCTCCTCGCGACTACTGCTCAGGCGGGTGGCGGGGTGATCGCGCAGATGCGGGAGAAGTTGAAGACGGCGGCCGGGCAAGCCGTGTACCAGTGGCGCAAGGCGATTGTGGAGCCGGTGTTTGGACAGATCAAAGAGGAGCGCAGGTTTCGCCGCTTTGCGTTTGGCGGGTTGACGAACGTCAGTGCGGAGGGGCACTCGTTTGCTTGACCCACAACCTGCTCAAGCTGTGGCGGGCCAAGCTGCGCCTGTTCACGGGCTCATGTGATGTATCCGACCCCTTCGCGTCTCATCGCACACCTGACCTGTGCCGCTGCCAGCAACTGCCACCGCGCACGGAGCCTTCCGTCAGGCAGCGCTCGTCTCCGTTGCCCAACTTGGCTCGTCCCTGTACCCTCTCGCGCCGTTACTCCGACAGGCTCCTAGCACCATCGGTCTCCCTGTTTCGGACCTCCTCGGCACCAACTGCCGGTTGCGGACACCTCGGGAAAGCAGCGTTGCGGCAACTGTGGGTGCTGGCGACAAGAGGGCAACGCTCGATTCCCGCCACGGTCAGAGCAAGGACGAAACGAGCACAGTGGCGAAAACCTCTGCCAGGTTCTGGGATGTGGTGCTAACGACGCTTGCGTGCCGCCAGAGGAACGTTACGAAGTCCACATCGTTGGCTTTGCCAACGATGTGGCTCGGGCGCGAGTGCTCGAGCAACTCGGCCTGCTCGGAAATCTGCAGCGTGAACCCGAGTGCTTCGTGGTGGCATCGTGTCGTTCCCGTGACGAGGCCGAACAAGAACAGCAGCGCTGGCGTCGTCTTGGCGCACACGTGCGGATCGTGGCCCCGGCTTCCCCCAGCCCAGCCGAACCGCTTGGCAAGGAAACGCCCCCTCGCTCTTTGGCACGGGCTACGTTGCGTGCGCTCGCGATTGGCTCGCTCGCTGGCGTTGCCGCGTGGTGGCTTGGGGAACGAGCGATGCCGCGTGGAGTGTGGAAACTTCCTGGTAAGGTCGACGCGTCCAGGTCCCTCTCTCACCGCGCCTCCCTGGACAAGACCTCCAACCCGCCGGTCTGGGCAACGACCATTCCGAACGACATCCACTCCGACGAGGCGGCCCGCCTCAACAATGAAGGGGTTGCCGCTGCGGAGCGCAAAGAATGGATGGCTGCGGCCGAGCATTTGCGAGCTGCCCTTCGTCTCGCGCCTGCGGCTACGGGCATTCAACGCAATTTGCAGCAAGTCCTCCTTGGTTGGGGAGTCGACGCCCTGCGCTCTGGCGACGTGGGAACGGCCGTGGATCGACTCGAAGAAGCTCGCCGTCTCGGCCCGGATGCACAGGTTTTTCTGTGGCTCGGTTACGCCTTCCAGCAACAGGGAGACCTGGGGAAAGCACAAGCCGCCTGGGAAGCCGGCCTCGAGCAGTTTCCGGAGCAGCCGGATCTTTTGCTTGCTCTCGGGGAACTTTGGGAACGACGCGACCAGCGTGAAAAGGCGCTCGATTATTTTTCTCGCGCCCGCGCTGCCGGGATCGACGGCCCCGAGCTGCAACGGAAGATGGAACGTCTCGGGAGAGAACTCGACGCCGAGTGGGAGTACCTACTCACCCGCAGCGCGCGGTTCGACGTGCGCCATCCCGAATCGGAACCGTCGCGCACGATCGAGTTCGTGCTCGCGAACTTCGAAGCCGCGTACGACCACTTGCTCCAACTCCTCGGGGTGGGACCCACGCCACCCATTAGCGTGGTGCTGTACCCGAAAGAGCAATTCCACGCCGTCACCCAATCGCCCGACTGGGCTGGCGGCGTGTTCAGCGGCCGGATCCAGTTGCCGGTGGGCGGACTGAACGAAGGGAACCGGCTGCAGTTGCAACGTGTAGCCCGGCACGAGCTGGCTCACGCATTGGTGAGCGAATGGAGTCGGCGCCGTGCCCCCGCCTGGCTGCAAGAAGGCATGGCGATGTGGTGCGAAGACGACCACCCTGGCGAGCGGTCGGACTGGGCTCTGTCTCGCCGAAGCGCGGATCCCTCGATCCGTTTGGCGGACTTGCCCGCGTCTTTTGCCCTACTCGGTCCTGCCGAAGCCGAAGCCGCCTATGCCTCGAGCTACCTTGCCGTACTCCACCTTGCCGAACACTACGGCCCAAGGAAGCTCCTCGAGCTTCTGCGTGCGTCCGCTCAACAAGACTTTTCCACCGCGTTCCGCGAAACGTTCGGCCAAGACCTGAAAGACTTCGCGGAAGCCTTCTGACCGCTGTTCCCCTAGCTCGGCAGCGAGTTCCGGCGACGCGCGCAACGATCCCTCAGCGCCCCTTCTGGATTCCGCCCGGAACACGGAATCTGACTTTCCCTTTGGCGCGACGGGAATCGAGTTCGGGACTTGTCGTTCGTCCCGCGTGTGGCCCGTCGTGCATGTCCACGGCCCGCGCATCCCGGCACAGGGTCTACGAGAGGATGCGGGACGAAAGCTGGTTTTTCGCGAGTGGACCCCCTAGAAAACTTCGCCCCGATGCAACGCGTGATCGCCCACTACCACGAGATTGCCTTGAAGCAGCGCAATCGGCCCATGTTCGTGCGCCAGCTCGTGCGCAATATCGAAGGCATCCTCCGCGACATCGGCGTAAGCTGCGTGCGCTCTGCCGAAGGGCGCGTGGTCATTCACCTTCCCGAAAATGCCGACTGGGCGGTGATCCGCGAGCGTCTAGGCTGGGTGTTCGGGATTGCCAACTTCGTGCGCGGCCGTAAAAGCGGGCGCACGATCGCGGAACTCGCAGAAGCAGCGGTTGCGGAGCTGGCGGAAAAGCCGGCGGGCAGCTTCGCCTTGCGTGTCAAGCGGGCGGACAAGAGCTACCCCTTGCCATCGCCCGAAATCGCCCGGCAAGTCGGCAAGCTCGTGCAAGAGCGGTTGGGTTGGCGCGTGGACCTGGAACATCCCGACGCCGAGGTGTTCATCGAGGTGTTGGCCCGGGAAGCGTTCGTGTCCGCAGAACGGCACGCGGGGCTGGGCGGCCTGCCGGTGGGCACTAGCGGCACGGTCCTTGCGCTCTTGAGTGGGGGCATCGACTCGCCAGTTGCGGCCTGGCGCATGATGGGCCGCGGGTGTCGGGTGGAGTTCGTGCACTTTCACGGCGCACCGTACCAAGACCGCCGCAGTTACGAAAAAGCCCAAGCGCTCGCTCGGCTCCTCGCTCGCTACCAGTTGCAATCGCGGCTGCACGCTGTGGCCTTCGGGGAAGTCCAACGACAAATCGTGGCGACGGTCGCTCGCCGCTACCGAGTGGTCCTCTACCGGCGCATGATGCTTCGCATTGCCGAGGCGCTCGCTGCGCGCGTACACGCGGAGGCGCTCGTGACCGGCGAGAGCCTCGGGCAAGTTGCCTCGCAAACGCTCGCAAACCTTGCCACCTTCGAAGACGCCGCACGAATGCTCGTGCTCCGACCTCTGGTGGCCATGGACAAGAACGAGATTCGCGCTCAGGCGGAACGGATTGGCACGTACGAGATTTCTATTCAGCCAGACCAGGACTGCTGCCAGCTCTTCGTTCCGCCGCAGCCAGCTACCCACATGTCCGTGGACGAAGCGCATCGAGCGGAAGCAACCTTGGACATTCCTACGTTGGTCTCGCTCGCTCTCGAGAACACAGAAACCACGGAGTTCCGGTTTCCCTGAGCCCAAGCCGTTGACAGAGCCGCGTGCGCTGGCGATTGAAGGGGCCTTCGATCGACGACCCAAGCAGACAAAAGAGAGGAACTGCCATGGCACAGTTGACTGGGGAAGAGTTTCGCGAAGCGGTGGGTCTGCTTGCGCGGGAGCTTGGCGTGCAGCGGTTGCGCGACAAGCTCGTGCACATGCGCGCGCTGGTCACGCGCCGCGGAGCCCCAAACGTGGAGCAGTTGGCCGAGCAACTGTACCTGCTTAGTGGTGGGCTCCGCCGCCAAACTCCGGCCACCATTGGCTTCTTTACCCTGTGGAACACGGTCTTGCACGAAAAGATCGGGGAAGAAGGAGAGGAGCGACTGGAAGCACTGGCCGAAAAAGTCAACGCGTGTCTCTCGGAAGACGAGCAAATCCTGCCCGAGAAAGAAGCCGAGCTCGAGCCGGCTTTGGCGGAATACGAGCAAGCCTTGTGTGCGGCGGTCGGACCCGACCTGGCTTACTTCGACATGTTGCTCAAGGCCGTGCCCGCCGTAGCGGAACGCTTGCGCCAACGACGCGCTCAAGGTGCGGCCGAGCGGTCGGCCCCCGACGCGCCGTAGCTTACAACCCCACGATCGACACGAAGCTGACACAGCGGCCGGGTGCGCCCCCCAAGTTGTGGGTGAGCCCTAGCTTCGGGTTGGGGATTTGGCGCGGACCTGCTTCGCCGCGCAGTTGCAGCCACATCTCGTACATCATCCGCAATCCACTCGCTCCGATCGGATGGCCAAAGCTCTTGAGGCCACCGTCGGGGTTCACCGGCTGCGGACCGTCGCCGTCGAAGCGCCCGTCGAGCACGTCGCGCCACGCTTGCCCGCGCGGAGAAAACCCCATGTCTTCCATCAGCACAAGCTCGGTGGGCGTGAAACAGTCGTGTACCTCCGCCATGCTGATTTCCTCGCGTGGGTTCGTCACGCCTGCCTGCCGGTAGGCGTCTTCCGCGCTCCGGACGACCTCGGGGAACGTGGTGAAGTCGTAGTTTTGGCTGAAATAACCCTCGGCCGGACCCGCCGCGAACGCCAGCGCTTTGATAAAAATCGGCTTGTCCGTGTACTTGTGCGCATCTTCTGCCCGGCACAAAATCGCAGCCGCAGCCCCGTCACTCACCCCGGAGCAATCGAAAATTCCAAGCATGCCTGCCACCGGCGGTGCCTTGCAAATCGTTTCCATCGACACTTCTTTGCGAAACTGCGCTTTCGGGTTGCGGGCTCCGTTCTTGTGGTTCTTCCACGCAATCCGGGCCAACACTTGCTTGAGGGTGTCTTCCGGTACGTCGTACTTCTTACAATATGCTGGCGCGAGCAAAGAAAACGTTGCTGGAGCAGTCATGCTAGAAATGGTGCCATCGTGCGGCGGGTTCGCCATGGCAAGACCGGAAAAGCCTGAGTCTTTGAGCTTTTCCACGCCAATTGCCATTACCAAGTCGTAGGCACCGCTGGCCACTGCGTACGCAGCATTTCGCAGTGCTTCGCTGCCGGTCGCGCACATGTTTTCCAAGCGCGTCACCGGTTTGTATGGAATCTTCAGTGCCTCGGATAGCATTAGGCCAGAAAAACCACTCGCCATGGTGCCGAGCCAGTAAGCATCCACTTGGTCCGGCTCGATGTTTGCCGAAGCGTACGCTTCGCGCGCAGCCTCGATGAGCAAGTCCTCGGGACCTTTGTCCCAGTGCTCTCCGAACGGGGTACAACCCATTCCGACGATTGCCACACGGTCCTTGATTCCTTTGCTTGCCATGTTCTGTCCTCCTCGCTCGACGCCACACACTTAACGCATCGGGCGCGCCTTCCAAAAGTAGTTGTGCACGCCCTGCGCAGTGTAGAGGCGTCGGAAGGTCATCTCCAATTGGTCGCCAATTTTCACTTGCTTCGGGTCGACATCCGTAAGTTCGCAACTAAACCGGCCACCGCCTTCGTAATCGGCCACAGCCACGACAACGGGCGGCTGTAACGAGTACGCGAGGTAGTCAAGCGTGTACGTGGTCACGCGGCACGACGTGTCGGCAAACCGCTCCTCGCGCATCTCGTCCACGGCGCCGCAGTGCACGCATACCCGCTGCGGGGGCAAGTGTCCGGTGTGGCAGCGCGTGCACCGCGAGCCAACGAACGCCATTTTCCACCGCTCGTGGCGCCGCATCACTGGCGCCGCGGGGCGCTCCGGGTCGGGGCGCCTCGGTGGCTCGAACGGCAAGATGCCGCGCCACTTCAGGTAAGTGGGATACGCTACATCGTTGCGCTTCGACTCGATCCAGCGCTGCACGCTGCGCGGCTTCGGGGCGGAACGGATGCGCTCCGTCGTTTCGAACACCAAGGCATCGACGCCATCCGCCTCGCTCACCACGAGCACACGCTCTCCGGGCTGTGCACGGTCGAGCACGTGCGCGAGGGCCAGTCCGGCGTGTGCAGTGCCCGCACGGCCAATGCTTGCCGCTAGCGGGTCGGCTGCCTTTGCCGGATCGATCCCGAGAGCTCGCGGAAGCTGGGCCAACGTGCGTGGGTTCACGCCATCCAGCACCACGTGATCGACGGCCCCCGGATCGACCCCTGCTTCTGCCAGCGCTTTCTTTGCGGTGTCGACCACAGCCGGGCCCAATGTTTCGGCAGCAAACCGTTCCTCCCAGTAACGCGGGAAGCGCTCTTCCGGCACACGCCAAACGTCGAGGATCTCCACAGTGCAGGAAGCCTTCCCGAGCAAACGGGCAATCGACTCGCGCTCGTTCCCGAGCACGAAGGCCACGCCGGCATCGCCTCCTTGGGCTTCGCGCACACTACCCGGTGCACCAATCGAGAGATCGCCGGCGCAAACCAACACCTGGCGCCCTGCGTGCGCGAGGTCGAGGCCGAGCCCCAAAGCCGCCGCACCCATCCGCGTGGAAGCACCAAGCTCGAAGGCCGCAATCGTTTCCGGAAGGTCGAGGGCAGCCTGCACCGTGGCCGCGTTGAGCTTTTCTGCGTAAGGCGGATTCGTGGTCGCGAAGATCAGCGTATCCACCCGCGTACCGCCGCGTAGCGCGTCGCGCGCTGCCTCCACTGCCAGCGAGGCAGCATCTTCGTCGTAGCTGGCGACCGCCCGCTCTCCCCGACCCGCACCAATGGCTTGGCGCTGAAGACGAAAATATGGAACGTAACTGCCGTAACGAACGATGCCGGACAAACGTACCCTCCTGTTGTCGAAATGAACGCCCCGCATTGTACCCAAGGCAGTGGCTCGGACAACCGGGGCTAGCCGAGTTCTCGCTCCGTTCGACCGGAAACCCGCACCAGTGATGCCCGATCTTCATTGGGCCGAAAGACCAGGGGCGGTTCGCGAACCGCCCCTACAATGCGCCGCGATGTCCGTGGAACGTGGTCGTGGGCGGCCACGTGCATGCGATGATTTTCAGGGGCACGGCTACGAACATTGGGTTAACGCTGTAGCCGGTAGATGGCGGGAACTTGTTCGGGGCTGTCGGTGCTGACTTCCAAGTCGTGCAGCAAGCCATCGCGAATGTCGTAAATGAGCCCGTGTACGGTCAGCTCCTGCCTGCTGGCCCAGGCCTTTTGCACGATGGTCGTGTGGCAGGTGTTGGCAACCTGCTGTCGTACGTTCAGTTCGCACAAGCGACGCAAGCGAGTGGCTTCGTCGAGAGCATCGAGTTCGGCGGCATGCTCGAGGTACAGGTCTTTGATGCAGCGCAGCCAATTATCGATGAGTCCAAGCTCACCATGTCCCATGGCGTGGGCCACACCGCCGCATCCGTAATGGCCACACACGATGATGTGGCGCACCCGCAGCACCTCCACTGCGTACTGCAGCACGGAGAGACAATTCAGGTCGCCATGCAACACGATGTTGGCCACGTTGCGGTGGACGAAAATTTCTCCCGGAAGCAAGCCCACGATTTCGTTTGCCGGCACACGACTGTCAGCACAACCAATCCACAAGTACTGAGGGGTTTGCTGGCGCGAGAGACGCAAAAAGAACTCGGGGTCGCGCGACGTCATGCTTGCTGCCCAGTTCCGGTTGTTTTCGAACAACGGCTCCAATGCTCGTGCCTTCATCCTTCACCTCCATTGGTCCAACTTCACACGGGGTCCCTTCTTACCAGCCACGGAAGAGCATCCAAGTCGGCGTTTCCGCCAGTCAAAACGACGGCCACGGTACGGCCCCCCCATACCCGGCGAACGCCCTCTTGCCGAAGGGCAGCCAGGGCTACCGCTGCGCTCGGTTCCACAACCCATTTGGTGCGCTCCCACAAGAGGCGCATCGCGCCGACGATCTCGGACTCCTCCACCACGATGACGTCCTCGACATGTTGGCGCAGAATGGCAAACGTGCGCTCGCTCAGTTGGGCACGTAGCCCATCGGCAATCGTGACCGGCGTCGTCACTTGTTGTCGCTCGCCCGATCGCAGCGAACGGGCCGCATCATCGGCGCCCGCAGGCTCCGCGGCGAACAGTCGCACCTTTGGCTGCCGCTGGTGAATGGCCAAACAGAGCCCGCTCAGCAGCCCTCCGCCACCCACGGGAGCGATGACGGCGTCGACGTCCGGCAGTTGGTCGAGCAACTCCAACCCGACGGTGCCTTGGCCTGCAATGACCAGCGGCTCGTCGTAAGGATGCACGAAGTACGCGCCAGTTTCTTTTTGCACCTCGGCAGCCACGCGCTCGCGGTCGGCTAGGCTAGGCGCGCAAGGGACCACGTGCGCTCCGTAGGCAAGTGTGGCTTCCTTCTTCGCGGGCACGCTATCGGTCGGCATGACCACGTAGGCTCGGAGACCGCGTAACTGCGCCGCACGCGCAAGTGCTTGTGCATGATTTCCGGAGCTGTGGGTGACCACCCCCCCGCGTACTGCGGCTTCTGGCAGCGCCAACACTGCATTGCACGCGCCGCGAAACTTGAACGAGCCAGTTTTCTGGAACTGCTCGCACTTGAACCACACGTGCACCCCGAGTTCTCGGTCGATGCTGGCGCTTCGCTCCAATGGCGTTCGGTGCACGAACGGCCAGATCCGCTCGGCTGCGCGGGCGACATCGGCAAACTGTACATCTATCATGCTGTGTCTTGGGCGCTCAGAACTGTTCCGGGTCCCACATCGGCGTCCAGTTATCCAGGGACAGTGCGCCGTCCACCACCAGCACCGCGCCGTTGATGTAGCGTGCGGCCGGCGAGCACAAAAACAGCACCGCGGCTGCGACTTCTTCCGGATCGGCCAGCCGGTGGGCGGGGATATCGCGAACCGCGAGAGTTTCGTAATCTGACACCTCTGCACGGCTGAACTCTTCTTCACGCAGGCCGCGAGTCGACACCGTTCCGGGAGCAAGGGCATTCACGGTCACGCCGTGTCGCGCCCAATAGTACGCCAGCGTGCGGGTGAGGTTGACCACCCCGGCGCGCGCAGCGCCGGAATGCGCAAAGGCGGGCGCACCCCGGTCGAAGGAGTAAATGTGGACGATGTTCACCGCCGCGCCAAAGCGCCGCTCGAGCATGTGGCGACCCACCCGGCTCAGCATGTTCCAGGTGCCATTCAAGTTCAGGTCGATGACCGCCCGCCACCCGCGATCGCTGATGTCCAACGGGCGGGCCGGGAATTGTCCGCCCGCGTTGTTGATCAAAAAATCGATCGCGCCGAAGCGCTCGAGCGCACGCTGGACGAGCCGCTCGACTTGTTCCACCTCGCGCACGTTTGTCGGTACAGCCAAACAGGCGCTCCCCAAGGCGGCAATGTCGGCAGCGGTTTGCTCCAGGGGCTCTACCGTGCGCGCGGCAATCACCACGTTGGCCCCGAGGCGCGCGAAGGCCAATGCGATGGCACGCCCGATGCCACGCCCGCCGCCCGTCACCAACGCCGTGCGCCCGTGAAACAATCCCGGCGCGAAGACCTGCAACGCCGGATGGGTCGCTGGGTCATGGGCAGGAGTCGCAGGGTTTTCCTTCGGCGGACTCATGGGCGCGCTCCACGGGAACTGCCTTCCAGCCAGCGGGCACGGAGAACTCGTCCGCCGGCCAACTTTTTTGTTCAAACGCAACGATCTCGTGAACGGTGTAACCCTTCGGCGTGAGTACCTGCACCCGCACGGGTACACCGGAACCCATCCCCAAACGCAACGCGAGCTGGTCGAGAGATTCCGGCACAGGCTTCACCGCCTGCTGCAATTCACCGAAACTCGCCAGCACCGCACGCAGCCCGCGTGGCTCCTGAGCGATCCACACCAGCGCGGTGCCGTCAGAGGTCTGCAAGCGAAACGCACGCGCAGAAAATCCGTTGATGGCGCTGGTTTGTTCCAATGCTTCGAGCTGCGGCAGCGGCGTCGGGCTTTTTTCCGCCACCACCGGCTTGCGCCACTCGACGTACGCTTTTTCTTTCGGGTGCATCCACCACATCGCGCTCGAGTCCAAGTCGACCAACAAGTACGACGCCCCTTGAGAGCCGACGTGGTCCACGCGCAGGCGCCGCCCCCGCAACCGCACTGCCGACTCCTCTACCTGCACGCCACTGTCGGGGCTTCGGGCCAGGGCCAGAAAGCGCTCCATCGGCAGTGCGAACACCTTGTCCGGTTCCGTCGCGTCACCACCGAGGATCGCTACCAAGCGATTGGGCTCGACCCGCACCACTCGGGAGCGAACGATTCCCGAAGCTGGTTCCTGGCTGCCTTCAGCGCCAGCGCTCTCGCACGGCAAGGCGAAGAAAACGACGGCTACCGCCGTCCCCATGCTCGCAAGCAAACGTACGTTTCGGCGCGACATGCAGCCGCGTTCCTTAGCACGGCTTTACAACCGGACTCCAGACGGCCACTGTCGCCGCAGCTTCGGAGGCCAAGTTCGGCCGTGCTGAGAGCCCACCGTTCGGCGCGTGCGTCCGCGAACTCCGTAGGTTGTTCCCGAGCAGATCGCGTGCTTGCATAACTCGTCCGACATGTCGCTCGCGCAAGCCTTGGCTGCGGCGGTGGATCTCCTTTGGTCGTGCGACCCGCAGGTGATGCATGCGGCGTGGGTGTCCGTTTACGTCGCGCTCTCGGCAACCGGTCTCGCTACGCTCGCAGGGGTTCCTTTGGGAGTCCTGCTCGCCCGGCGGCAATTTCCCGGACGGAATGCGGCCGAGATCGGGGTCAAAACCCTGACCGCCATGCCCACCGTGGTGGTGGGGCTCGTTCTCTACGCACTCTTCTCGCGCAGCGGCCCGCTCGGGGTTTTCGAGTTGCTCTACACGCCGGCAGCGATGATCGTTGGACAAACGTTCCTCGTCGTGCCGTTGGTTGCCGCGCTGACCCTGACGTTGGTGGGCGAAGCCGACCCCCGCATCGAGGCCACAGCGCAAACGCTGGGTGCCTCTCGCTGGCAAGCGCTGGCCACGCTTTTGTACGAACTGCGGTACGGACTCGTTGGCGTAACGGTTGCCGCTTTTGGCCGGCTTGTCTCCGAGCTCGGTGTAGCGTTGATGCTGGGTGGCAACATTCGCGGGGTAACTCGCACCTTGACCACTGCGATTGCGCTCGAAACGAGCAAAGGGGATTTTGCCCTGGCATTTGCCCTCGGATTGCTCCTCTTGCTGCTTGCCCTCGGCGTGAACCTTGTTGCCTGGTGGGCCAGCCCCAAATTGCTGCCATGAATGGTGCCGCCTTTGCCTTTTCTGTGCGCGGCCTCGAAGTGGAAATCGGGGCGGTTGCCGCGCTGCAAATCGACGTGCTCGAGGTGCCCGCGGGCCAAATTACGGCAGTGGTAGGTCCGAACGGGGCAGGAAAGACCACACTCCTCGAAGGGCTTGCGGGCCTACGCCGCGTCCGTGCACAACGGTTCCTGTTTTTCGGCGAACCTGTCATCCCCGGCACGTCCAGCTGGGAGGAGCTGCGTCGCCGCGCAACGTACGTGGCACAGCGGCCCTTGTTGTTCCGGCGCAGCGTGTACGCCAACGTGGCGTACGGGTTGCGCGTTCGCGGGGAGAACGACGAGGAACGCATCGAACGGGCCTTGGCACGGGTGGGGCTCGAGGGCTTTGGGTCGCGGCCCGCATGGAAACTGTCCACTGGCGAGGCCCAACGCGTGGCCATTGCGCGGGCACTGGCGATCGACCCGCCAGTGTACTTGTTCGACGAGCCGACGGCCAACTTGGACCGCGACTCCACCCCGGAGTTCGAAGCCCTCTTACGCGAGCTCGCTCAGCGAGGCCGCACCGTCGTGTTTTCCACCCATACACTCGATCAAGCGTACCGGCTCGGGGATCGAATCGTGAGCCTCGAACATGGCCGTGTGGGTCCGTTCCCGCTCGTGAATCTCGTGCGCGGTCGACTCCGCGTCGACGGCGGCGAGGCCATTTTGCAGGCTGGGGGCATCGAGATCGTTCTCCCTACCGATCCCCCGGCAAAGGCCAACGCGAAGGTCGCGGTCGCCATCGACCCAGAGAGCATCCTCCTTTCGCGCGAGCCCTTGCGCTCTAGCGCACGCAACAGCTTCTCCGGAGTCGTGGTAGGGATCGAGGGAAGTGCGGCAGGGTTCTTGGTGCGCGTCGACTGTGGAGTGGAGTTTGTGGCACGGATCACCGCAAGAGCCTTTGCCGAACTCGGGCTGGCAATCGGACAGCCGGTGGTCGTCACTTTCAAGTCGAGCGCAGTGCACTGGATCGAACCGTCGGCTAGTTCCCACCACACTCGCTCTTGATACGCCGCTGCGCAGAAAGCTCCTCACCATGGCTCTCGCCGAACCGATCCTAGCGATTGTCGGTCCCACGGCCGCAGGGAAGACCGCGATCAGCATCGAGATTGCCGAGCGCTTTGAGGCAGAGGTCGTCAATGCCGACTCGCGGCAAGTGTACCGTGGGCTCGACATTGGCAGCGCCAAACCAGGGCGGAGCGAACGGCAACGGGTTCGTCACCACGTGCTGGACGTCGCCGACCCCGACGAAGAATTCCACTGCGCGCGCTTTCTCGAGCTTGCGGAAACGGCCATTGACGAAGTGCAACGGCGCGGCCGGCGCGTACTCGTCGTGGGCGGCACCGGACTGTACGTGCGGGTGCTGCGGGGCGGACTGTTTCCTGGGCCAGCGCGCGACCCGACCTTGCGCGCCTCGCTGATCGCTCGCGAGGAGGCAGAGCCGGGACGCTTGCATGCGGACCTGGCCCAAGTGGACCCCGAAACCGCTACACGGCTGCATCCGCGCGATCATGTCCGCCTCGTGCGTGCACTCGAGGTGTATTACAAGACTGGCCGGCCGATGAGCTGGTGGCAACACCAACATCGCTTTGCGACGGGACGGCATCCGATGGTTCTTCTTGGCGTCGATGTTCCGCGGGCTGAGCTGTACAGGCGGATCGACGAACGCTGCAAAGCGATGGTGGCCGCAGGCTTGGTCGACGAAGTGCGCAGCCTCTACGCGCGCGGGTACGACCCGTCGCTGCCCGCCCTGCAAAGTCTTGGCTATCGGGAGATCGGCGCGTACGTACGCGGGGAGGCTAATCTGGACGAGGCTCTCTGTGCCATGGCCCGTGCGACCCGGCGTTTTGCGAAGCGGCAGCTCACCTGGTTCCGCCGCGAGCCCGTCGCCCTTTGGCTACCGCCCGAACCCGCGGTGTGGATCGAAACCGTCCAGCGATGGTGGCCTCGTTCGTAACGCACAACCACCACTGGCTCCCTGAGGCTGCGTGAAGCAAACCCGGGTCGGTGCCAACCGACGCCTCGCGTCGCGCGCTGCGCTCGATGACGCCCAGCACCAAGGTGCTGGTAAGTCGGATCCCTGTGTGCTTCAAAAATTTCTTCCCCTCGCGGAAATCCACGGTTCAGGAGGTTTACGATGCAAGAGGTTTTCATTGTCGAAGCTGCACGCACGCCCATCGGGCGGCGGAAAGGAGGGCTTTCGGGGCTGCACCCGGCAGCGCTGCTTGGAAAAATCCAGCGGGCGGTCATTGAACGAGCCGGAATCGATCCCCGGCAAGTGGGGCAAGTCGTTGGAGGCTGCGTGTCGCAGGTCGGCGAGCAGTCGTTTAACGTCACCCGTACGGCCTGGCTTAGCGAGGGATTGCCGATGGAGGTGCCGTCGACCACAGTGGACAGCCAGTGTGGGTCGAGCCAGCAAGCGACCTCGCTGGCAGCCGGGCTCGTGGGCGCCGGGATCGAGGACGTCGTTCTCGCCTGTGGGGTCGAGATGATGACCCGCGTACCTTTAGGTTCGAACATGCGCGGCGGTTCTCCGTTTCCGCCGTCGTATGCGGAGCACTACGCGTTCGCAACACAATTCCAAGGGGCGGAGATGATCGCCAAGGAATTTGGCATCACGCGCGAGGATACCGACCGCTTCGGCTTGCGCAGCCAAATGCTGGCCAACCAAGCTTGGCGCGAGGGGCGCTTTGCCCGAGAAGTCGTGCCCATCGAAGCACCCGTGGTCGACGAGAATGGCAACCCGACCGGGGAGACGCGCCGTGTCGAGCGCGACGAAGGCTTGCGGGAAACTTCGCTGGAAAAATTGGCTGCGTTGCAACCTGTCGAGCCTGGGGGCATCCACACCGCGGGGACGTCGTCGCAGGTCTCCGATGGGGCTGCCGCTGTTTTGCTGGCATCGCCGCGTGCGGTACAGCGGCTCGGGTTGCGCCCGCGGGCCCGAATCGTTGCCACCACGTTAGTGGGCGTCGATCCGGTCACCATGCTCAAAGGGCCCATCCCCGCAACGCGTAAACTGCTGGAGCTCACCGGACTAAAAATCCACGATATCGACGTGTTCGAGGTCAACGAAGCGTTCGCCTCGGTGGTGCTCGCCTGGATGAAAGCCTGCGAGCCCAACCCTGAGCGGGTGAACCCGAACGGCGGAGCCATCGCGCTCGGCCATCCGACCGGATGCACGGGTGCGCGCCTCATCACCACGGCTCTCCACGAACTCGAGCGCACCCAAGGGCGGTATGCGCTGATTTCCATGTGTTGCGGCGGCGGCCTGGGAACCGGCACGATCATCGAGCGGCTGTAACCTCCCCCGTGGCAGAACGAGCGCACATCCCGGAGCCCGCGTGGCAACTGACCGCGAGCGAGTACGTCGCTCGGACTGGCGGCGACGCAGCCGTTGCGCGCCGCCAGTACGCGGCTGCGGTCCGCGAAGTTCGGCCAGAGATGCTCCCGGTGCTTTCATCCGTGCGCGAGGCGAGCGGAGTGACCAAGTTTGCCGCACTCCTCGCGGATGGCGCACTGGTCGAGAGCGTGATCGTTCCGATGGACAGCTACCGTGGCTCGCGCTGGCGTACCCTTTGCGTGTCCACTCAAGTCGGCTGCCGCATGGGGTGCACGTTTTGCGAAACCGGGCGCATGGGCTTGGTGCGCAACTTGTCGGCCGCCGAAATCGTTGCCCAGCGCTTGCTCGCACGCGCCATTCTTGTTTCCCGTGGGAAACAGGCATGCGGGCCGTACCGCTACGACAGCGACGGCATTCGGAACATCGTGTTCATGGGCATGGGCGAGCCACTCGACAACTTCGACAACCTCGTTCGGGCGATCGAGATCCTCTCCGACCCTGCGGGGCTGGCATTCCCGCACTCGCACATGACGTTGTCGACGGTTGGCTTGGCCTCCGGCCTCGCCAAGCTTGCCGAGCGTGCACGGCGGGATCCGCGCTGGCAAAAGCTGCGCCTGGCCATCTCGCTGCACGCTGCGAACGATGCCCTGCGTAGCCGCCTTGTTCCCGTCAATCGGGCGGTACCGCTCGACGAACTGAAGCGACTTTTACTCGAGTACCCGCTGCCTCGGAGAGGGCTGTTTCTGGTCCAGTACGTGCTGCTTCGCGGCATCAACGACTCGCTGGAACACGCCACGGAATTGGCGCGCTGGTGCAGCGGCTTGCCGTGCGTGGTGAACCTGATTCCTTACAACCCCCAGCGAGACGCTCCGTTTGCCGCCCCCGACGAGTCGATGGTGATGGCGTTCTTGCGCAAGCTGCGGGCCGAAGGTGTGTTCACGAAGCGAAGAGTCACGCAAGGCCAAGACATCGCCGCAGCTTGCGGCCAATTGGCGACTCCAATGATGAGCGCGCACTCAGGCCAACTTGCGGTGCTGTGAGCGCCCATCCAACTGGGTTCGAGAGCCGCACACCATCCAACGAGTGAGGCCGAGGGCTACGGTCGAGCGCATCGCCCTCTGGGGCCGGGCTGTGGCCCTCGAATTGTTGGCAACCGGCCGCCTCTCCAGGGCGACCTGCGATGGTTTCTTCCTCGTTGGCCCCGCTCGCCACAGCACCCAGAGAAGCCAGTCATGGCGTCGTTCGCCGGCAGGAACTTGGTCCCCTTTTTTGTTTCGCCGTTACTGACAGAGGCGTTCGAGCTCGGAAGGAAACGGGACCGGAGGAGCAACCCGCGGCGAACGTGCGAGCACGAATCGCATGCCTCCACACGCGGCGCGGCGCAAGTTCGGGTCCGGAACTGCATCGAGGAAACGACGTGCCTGCTCCGTGCTTCGGGTTGCGATGTATGCATCTGCAAGCCCCCAGCCGAGCCCCCCGAAGGCACGCCGTCGGCACTCCACGTCTTCGAACCGTGCCAGGTGCGCGACCGCCTGTTCCGGGCTTCCCGCGCGGCTAAATTCGGCGACTCCGTACACCAGGCAGCCGCGAAGGTATTCTTCGCGGAAGCTCGGAGCGGCAACTCCTTGGCCGTACAGCGGAGCCAAGTTTGCCACACCCGCACCGAGAAGCACGGCAACAATCGCCGAATCGCACCAGCGGCCCAACGTCGCGACGGCCACGTCCACGCCCGCACCCGCAAGCAGGAACAGCAACACCAAGAGCGGCACGAAGAAGCGACTGTAGTAGTACCCTTCGCCGGGCAGCGGAGGGATCCGTCCGATCGCCAGCACGCACGCAGAACCGACGGCCGCGAGCGCGACGACCGGAACCATGGCCGGTACGCGCCCGGCAAGAATGCGCCACTGACGGTGCGACCAAACAAGGAGAGGCAGTGCGGCAAACGCCGCCAATGCGGAAACGAGCAAGCTGCCGTTCACCGCCGGGCCCAACGAATCAGGGAGCTGCGCCAACATCCCCAGCAGACCCAGCCGAGCGTCGGAATCCGCACCTGGGGTTTCGGGCAACCCCACACGTCGAAGCCAAAGCAGTGCTCCGTGCGGCCGCAGGTATACGTTTTGGTACAACCAAGGCAGCGCCCCCAACGAGATGCCGATTCCCAAAGCTAACGCGCGGCGCCAGCGGGGACCCGTTGCAAAGCGAGCGCCGGCGCACAACGCTGCGCTCCAGCCAACCGACAAGTACGACATCCACGTGGCCGTAGCTGCGGCACTACCGATCAGAATCCAACGTGCGGGGGAAGGCCTCTTCGCCCGCAACGCACCTGCCAGCCACACGGTTCCAAGGAGTGCGGGCAGCACGGCCTCGGGGTGCGAGCCTACGAGGGTTACTTGCAAGCGAGCGAAGTCCGGGCTCGCACCTACCCAGAGAAACCCGCCCGCCACCGCCGCCCGTGGAGAAAAGATACTCCAGGCCGCCCACAGGAATACGGCAAAGCTGATCGTCCACCACACGAGCAGCATCCATTTCAGCGCGAGCACCGAGGGGTCGACCCAACGCAGCCAAACAGCGCCCGCGAGGATCAGGGGAACGGAGCCGCCGTGGTTCAGGTCGTCCTGGTAGTCCCACACCCGCGCCCATCCTTCGTCTTGCACGCGCAAGGCGCTGAACAGGAACACCGGCTCTTCCCAGTTTCTGATCCGCTCGCTCGAGGTGAGGAGCAGAAACGCACGCGATGCAACAAAGGCGAGGAAGAGCACCATCACCAGGATCTTCTCCCGGCGCGGGGGAGATTCGGCCGTCCCTCGGTGCGAGAACCGTTGCATGGAAATCGCGCGTGTTGTCATAGACCCATTTGCGGCAAAAACGAACCGCCTTCTGCCCACCACAGCGGAGGGCCGGGGAATTGTCCCTTGCGCGAAACACCTACGACTCAACGAATCGGTCGGCGGCGTTCTCCGCGCCATTGGCTCACTCAATCCACGCACAGCGGTACGGGATGCCGCGCCCCGAATAAGACTAGGGCGTTCAGCGGGGACAAAGGTGACGAGCGGGAGACGCAAATCGGGCCATTCAACCTTCTCGCTCCGTGGCCTTAGGCACCGGATGCCAGCACCGTGTTTTCGGTGTAGCCCGCCGAGTATCACCGACCTCCATCTTTCGACGCACGAGTTCCATTGCGCTCTGGTTTCGCATCCTTTGCCCTTGGCCGGGGCGGAGTAAACTTACCTTGCCTTCGTTCGTGCATTCGGGTAGCTGGACTTCATTGTGTCGCGGTGTCGCGAGGCTTCGGGTCGGGTACGAGTTGTCGTCGGGTTGCTCGCGGTGATCGTGGGCTGCGGGACGAGCATCCGTGCATGGGCAACCGTAGCCTTCACGAGCGCGCGGTTTTCCGATGGTATGGTCTTGCAAGCGGCCATGCCGAACCCGATTTGGGGGCTGGCCGATGCCGGCGAGGCAGTCACGGTTACCTTTGCAGGGCAAACGAAAACCACCCTCGCAGATTCCAGTGGCCGCTGGGAGGTCGTTTTGGACCCGCTGTCGCCCTCCGCCACGGGGCGTCCTTTGCGGGTCGTGGGCCGCGACAACGTAGTGGAGCTGAACGATGTGGTCGTGGGCGAGGTGTGGTTGTGCAGCGGGCAATCGAACATGGTGATCAACCCGCCGAGTTCGACCGACCTCGACCGCTACCCGCTGGTGCGCACGTTCAAGTCGCGGCGGTGGGGCGAACGGCCGGCTGGAGCGGGTTTTTGGTTCGGGGTGGAACTTCATGAGCGGCTGGGCGTACCGGTGGGCATCATTAATGAAGCTGTGGGCGGTTCGAACATCCGTTTTTGGTTTGGCACGTCCATTACCGGTCCCGCCGGCGATGGGTTGGAAGACCGCATCCGCGCGGAAGGAAGATTGTACGCGCGCAAAATCAAGCCGCTCTTTCCGCTGGCGCTTCGCGGCGTTTGCTGGTGGCAAGGAGAGGCGGACGACAGCCGCCCCAGCCAGTACGAGCTAGCGTTGCCGGCGCTCATTCGCTCCTGGAGGGAAGACTTCGGCCGACCCAACTTGCCGTTTATCTTCGTGCAGCTCCCCACTGGCGGCGGACTTCGCTTTGGCGAATTCCCGTCGTCGCTCCCTTCGGTGCAGCCCATGCAACTCATCGGGCCGCGAATGCGCGACGCCTACTTGAAGACACTCGCGCTGCCAAACACAGGGATGGTGATCACGCTCGATTTGCCCGGCGGTACCCATCCACGCGAGAAAGAGTTGTACGGGCGGCGCATGGCTCTCGTGGCACTCGGAACCGTGTACGGCACCATCACCGGGAATTACTCCGGCCCCGTGTTCTCCCATGTGCAGCGCGAAGGGAACAAGCTCCGCGTGTTCTTCCGGCCACGGACTGCCATCGGCCTGCAAGCAGGCGGAGGCGTCCCCTTGCAAGGCTTTGCCATCTCTGCAGACGGCGAAAAGTACCACTGGGCAAACGCGATCATCGATGGTTCGCAAGTGCTTGTGTGGCACGATGCTATCTCCAACCCGGTATCTGTACGGTACGCGTATGACAACTTCCCGCGTTGGGCGAACTTGTTCAACGACGACGGCTGGGCGGCAGCTCCGTTCTCCTCCGATGCCCAGCCGGGTCCGGGCGGAACTCCCGAACCCACTTCGACGGCGACCGCGACGCCGACAGCGACCCTTACGCCCACCCCAGCTCCCCCGACCTTGTCACCGACGCGCACCAACACGCCGACAAACACCGTGCCGCCGCCGCCAACGAGTACTCCTACGCAAACGGGAACTCCCACACGAACCGGCACGCCTACACGCACTCCCACTTCCACCGCGACCCCGACGGTTACCCCGACGGCCACCCGTACACCCACACCGACGCCGACCATTCCGCTCGCGTGCGTGAACGGAACCGGCTTGCGGGGAGCCTTGCTCCGGGTGTTACGCAACAGCGATCCCAGTGGCGACGAGATGCTTTTGATTACCGGCAACGCAGGTATTTTCTTCCCGCCCATCACTTTGCCGGTGGCAGATCGTGGCTTGTTGTTCCAGGTGGCAGACAGCAGCGGGAACATCATCTTTAGCCGTCAAGTACCCGGAGGAGACAACTGGACGGTTCGCCAAGCACTCGGCGGCTACCTGTTCCTGTATCGCGATCCGACCGGCACCTTGGCGCCCGGAATTACGCGAGTCAAAGTGCTGAGTCGCGACGGTTCGACGGTGCAGTTCAGTATTACGGGCAAGAATTCCAACTTCACCGTTCGCTCGTATCAGTTGCCGTTGCGCCTGGCGGTGGTGTTCGGCGACCGAAGCGACGGCCAAGTAGGCCGCTGCGGGGAAATCCATTTCGGCCCCGAGTCGTCGACGCACTGCAGCTTCTCCCTGCTCGGCAACACGGTACTGTGTCGCTGAGAATCGCGTGCGCGGCTTGGCGCATCCAGCAAACACAACTGCGGCGGTGAACACGGGCCCTCTACCAGCGGTGGCAACGGCACTCCCGGAACGATGAGCATTTCCCGGCCCTCCCCGACAACCTCCGTATCGCGCCGAGCGGTGCCGTTTATCGTGCTTCTCGGCACGGTGAGCTTGTTTGCCGACATTACCTATGAAGGTGCGCGGAGCGTGACCGGGCCCTATCTCGGTTTGCTGGGGGCCAGTGCGGCTGCCGTTAGCGTCGTCGCGGGCGGAGGAGAGCTGCTGGGCTACGTTTTGCGCCTGTGGGCGGGGGTTCTCGCCGACCGTACCCGCCGTTACTGGACGCTGACCGGCGTGGGGTACACGTTGAACCTGCTCTCGGTTCCCGCCCTTGCGCTCACCGGGCACTGGGTTCCGGCAGCGTTGCTCGTCTTGTTGGAGCGAACCGGAAAGGCACTGCGCACGCCGGCTCGGGATGCGATGCTTTCCTTTGCCAGTTCCCGCACCGGCCATGGGTGGGGCTTTGGGCTGCACGAAGCCATGGACCAAATCGGGGCAGCCACGGGACCGTTGTTCGTCGCGGCCGTCATTGCCCAACATTCCGAGTATCGACGCGCGTTTGCTTGGCTCCTCGTCCCAGCTGGAGCCGCGTTGCTGTTCTTGCTGATCGCGCGCCTGTTGTTTCCGCAGCCCCGAGATCTCCACATCGAGACCGAAACCCTGGGCGATGGCCATCTTCCACGTGCGTTTTGGGTGTACTTAGCCGGAGCGGCTTGCGTGGCTGCTGGCTATGTGGACTACCCGCTCATTGCCTTTCACTTCCAACACAGTGGACACGTAGCCCCTGCCTGGATCGCGATTTTGTATGCCGTTGCCATGGCAGTGGACGGCGTGGCCGCGCTTGCGTTCGGTCGGTGGTTCGATCGCTACGGCTTGCATGTTCTCATCGCTGCAGCAGCTTTGTCGGCCATATTTCCGGCGCTCGTTTTTTCGCCCGAGTTTTCCACGACCGTGGTTGGAGTCGTGCTCTGGGGCATCGGGCTCGGAGCGCAAGAATCGGTACTGCGAGCGGCCGTTGCGCGACTCACCCCAGTCACACGCCGAGCCAGTGCCTTCGGCATTTTCAACATGGTGTTTGGCCTTGCGTGGTTTGCCGGCAGCGCGGTTGCCGGGCTGCTGTACAGCTACTCGCTCATCGCGGTCGTGGCGTTTGCGACCGTAGCTCAATTGGCAGCGATTCCCTTTTTCTGGCAAGCCGGAAACCAGCTCGGCCCCACGCAAGCACGACGGTCTGGACCAACAGCCACCGCCTAGCTTCTTTTAGAAGTGGCTGCCAAGTGCGCCTCGGATCGCACAGGCAGCGGGAGCGCGGGTCGTAGCGGGGGTGTTGCCGCACAGCACAGCTCAGCTCGCCCCGGACTCACCAATGTACCCCCGAAGCACCCACCGGCGCCAACGGGAACGCAAAGTAGAGCTGGGTTTTTCCTCCGGGCCACACGGTGCCTCATACGCGCACGGCCAGCATGACGACGGAGAGGCGATCCGGGGTCCGCGCCCGTTCCGCCTGTGTGGAAAGCTACGTTCCCGCAGTTCACGACGGAAGTGGTCGAACCGTCCCCAAACCTTCGGCGCGGCAACGTGTCTACGGACCTTCTACGCCAGCGGAAAGTGGAACCGGGGTGGGAATCACCAGCAAACTGGCAATGCCCACCTGTTCAACGGGCTGCTACTCCGAGGCAGAACCGTTCGGGCCGCTGCCCGCTCTGGCACCCTCGATGCGGTGGAGAACGCCGGGCACTTCTTCCAAGGATCGGACCCGAGGTGCTTGCACGTTCAGGTCTCCCATCGCTACGAAGTGCATTCCCGCCGCGCGCGCCGCAACGAAATCCGACTCGGCGTCGCCCACATACACTGCCTGTGCGGGATCGACACCGAGCCGTTGGAGGCAGAGCTCCAACATGTCCGGGTGCGGCTTGGGACGGTCGACATCGCGAATCCCCACGGTCGTTTCCAAGTACGGCTCCAGACCGAAACGCCGCACGACCTCTCGCGCCGTGTACCCACGGTTGGTTGCCATCGCCAAGCGGTACGCTGAGCGAAGTTTCTGCAAGGTCCGATGCAACCCGGATGCTGGGCGCATGAGCGCGTAAAACGGCTCGTAATCGGTGGCCGCGGCGATCTCTTTCGCGCGCAGTACTTTCTCGGAATCGCCCCCGAAGACGTGCTCGAAAAATTGCAGTGTCGACCCCCGATGCGCGAGCAACGCTTGCTCTGCCGTCATTGGCGGGTAGCCCATCTCCGCCAAAATGGCGTTGTAGTAGGCAATGTTCGCCTCCAAGGAGTCGAACAACACTCCGTCGCAGTCGAAAACGACCGCCACGATTCGGGGCGGAATTCTCCTACACGCGCTCACGTTTGCCACGTTCCTCATGCCCCTGCGGCGCGCGTCGTGCACCTTCTAACTGCCACAGGGCGCGCAAGCGATCGTACGTCAGAACGAACCATAAGAGCTGGGGCGCGAGCACAAAGCTCAACAAACCACTAAACACCCCTACGGTATCGGTGAGCAAATTCGGCGTCGCTAGTACCACCGGATACAGCAGCAACACCGCTAGATGGATGAGGAAAAAAATTCCCATCCCGAAAAGCGCCCGAACCACCGCCTGACCAACACCAAGTCCAGGGGTGGCCACGATGAGAGCCGCCAGAGGCACCTGCGCGATGGATAGAAACCCGGGATCGATTTGCAACGGGATGCTTTGACTTCCTTTGCGGAACGTTCCGGGGTCGTCGCCGCTTCCAGGCACCTCGAGCCACCATCCCGTCAGGGCCGGACTGAGCACACGCGCTCCCCACAGCGCCGCCGCACGATACCCGCGCGCAAAACCGGTCGTGCCCCAGAGAACCAGCAGCACTGTAAAGGCACCCAAAAAACCAAGCGCAAAGCGGACTTTCATCGCTGCACGCGTTGTACCCACGTCATCGCGTAGAGGGTGGTGAGCATCAAAAACACCCCCTGCCACACGTACTCGTGAAAGTAGTCGAACAACCCCGGATACAACTCGACCAACCGCACTAACGTCGCAATGCGAGCAATATTGACCACCGTCAGGGCAGGGATCCCCACAGCGATGCCCGCAAGCTTGTGCCACCAAGGCGCCGGATAGGCCACAATGAAGCTGCACAGCACAGCAAACACGAACAGCCCTGTACACTCGTGGTTGACCTGCAAGCTTGCCGTCCCCGTGACAATCACGTTTCCCTGCTGCACTTCCGCCCGCGCTCCGGCAACCTGTGCCATCGCGGTTGCAGCCGCAGCGATCGTCCGTTCTGCCAAACCGAGGCGATTTTGTAGCTCGGTGGCGGCAGCGAATACACTAAAAGCCAGCAAACTACCGAAAAACAATGCAACAAACCGCAACAAGGCTTTGGACATCGTGCGACTCCGGTGCGCAGACTACGCAGTTCCACTGGTCGAGGCGAGCGCTGTGCTTGTGCGTGGGACGCTGCGGCGGCGCCAAACGACGAAACACGCAACAGCGGTAGCCATGCTGGCCACCCACGCTAGCCCGTCGCCCACCGCCCCGTACACCGTCGTCTCCTCCAGCAACTTGGCCTCGCCTCGCACCACTTCTTCCGTAAACAATCGCCCTTCGGCTCGCACCCGACCCGCCGCATCGACGATGCTGGTGACCCCGGTGTTCGAGCCGCGCAAGAGATAACGACGGTTTTCGATCGCGCGCCAGATTGCCAGCGCCTGGTGTTGATACGGTGCGGCGCTGTCGCCGTACCAGGCGTCGTTCAAGATGGTCACCAGGACGTTGGCCCCGGCACGTGTGGTTTTGCGCGGCATCGTGCCCACAATGTCTTCGAAGCAAATCAGTTGCCCGACTCGTGCACCATTTCCGAGAGCGAACACGCGTTCCTCTTTGCCAGCCGTGAGCCGCCCTGTAGCCGGACTTAACGCGTACACGGCTGGCACGAGTTCGCCTCCGGGGATGTATTCTCCGAACGGCATCAAGATCCGTTTGTCGTATCGCCCAGCGAGGCGCCCTCCCGGTTGCATCCAAAACGCGCTGTTCAGTTGCTCCACCTTGTCGGACCCCACGAACCGGTACGCAAGACCACCAAAAATCAGATCGGTCGCCAGTTCTGGGAAAGGGTTCTCTTTGCCAACAAGGGTTTGTGCTTCTGCCGGGATCCATTCCTGATGCACGGTCTCGGGCCAGACCAATAAATCGACGTCCTGCTGCACGGCGCGACTGAGCTGTCGGTATTTTTCCAGGTTGACCTCGAAGTACCGGGTGTCACCCTTTTCGGCGATGCCGACATTGCCTTGCACGAGGGCCACCCGCATTCCGGGCGCGCGTTCGATCGCAGTTTCCACCTGGGGGAGGCGATACCACCCGTAACACCACAACGCTGCCAGTGCGGTTGCGGGACCTACCAGGAGCGAGAAACGGCGGCGCATATACGCGGCGGCCAAGCCAGCCGCCCACCAGACCATGACGAAGCTCAGCAGGTACGGCCCGGCCAGGTCGCCGCTTTGAATCAACCGCAGGGCGTGCATTTGACTGTTTGCCAACCGCCACGGAAACAAGTTCGGAAACCAATACTCCAAGCTCACCCAAGCCGCAGCCACAGCCACGGGCCACAGGGCGAAGACTCGAGCTTGATACGCGAACCACGTGAACGCAGCGAACTGCAGCGCAGTAAATGCAGTGAGAAGCGCGTACACGACCCCAGCCAACAAATACGGGAAGCCCCCGAACACATGGATCGTATAGACGAGCCAGTAAAATGCTGGCAAGTTCGTAGCCAGTCCGCAGAGCCAGCCAAGCCGAGCAGCGGCAGCAGGAGTTCGGGCCTGTAGCGCGGTCACCAGAAGAGGCACGAACGCGAACCAGGCAACCGGGTACAGCTCGAACCAAAGGAAACTTGCGGCAACGAGAAGGCCAGAAAGCAGCGCCGCACCAGTGGCAACAAGCGCGCCTCCGGTACCACGGCAGAATTCGGTGTGGGCGTCTCCGTTTTGGTGCTCCGCAGTTCGGCGATCGTAATTTCCGCGCTCGTGCGTCACAACGACAGCGCGTTTAGCGCAATCCGCACGGCGCTGCGAACTCGTGACCGTTTGCCCTCAACGCTTTCGAGCCTCGCCTTCGTCCGCGGCAAGCAAGGCATGATGGCGCGCTTGCGGAACGGAAAGCAGCGGTACGTGGCGGAGCTTCGCCACCTCTTCGGGAGAAAAGGGGGTCCATTCCATGCCCGTGGGAGCCGGATCGAATTGCGCGAGGATCCAATTGAGCAAAGTGGCCAAGCGGGCATCGTCGAGTTCCGCATGCGCCACACCCGGAACCCGCAAAAGATACGCGCGTCCTTCCGGGGTGAGGACAAATCGGTGGAGGTTGCCTGCAAACGGAGGTGCGCCGCCGGCAGACCCGCTGCCGTCTGGCCGGTGACATCCTTGGCAGTGCAAAACATAGTCTGCCCAAGGGTCGGCCGAGGCACGCTCGGCAAGTCCGCACAGCAGAGCCAAAACCACCATCCACAAGCGCGCTCGCACGCTCACACGCCCTCGGTGGCCTCCCCCAGCACGATTGCCGTCGAACAGTGGTACACCACGTTATTGATGCCGTGGCACCAGTTGATGTCGTTGCTGCGCTGCGGGTAGTACACGGGTTTGTCGCCCTCGTTGCGGTGGCAGTAACACAACCCGCAGACATGTTTTGCGCAGCAGTCGTTGTAAGAAATAATGTAGAGCTTCCCGTCAGCAGGGTTCCGGCAGGTACCAATCCATGTCACGGGCGACTGAATCGTTCCTGGCGGGCACGAACGTTGGGTCCCCCCGCAACAACTGCACAAAAAGCCATCGATGGCGCAGTGCCGCCAGTACTCGCAACGCGATGGGTCGCCTGCAGGCGTGTCGACCCCAGGCTCGCCTGGAATGGCCTCTCTGCGCGCAGTGGCCGCCCGCGCCACGGGAAGCAGCGGAGTTGCACTCGCCCCCACCAGGAGTGCGGCTACCCGGGCGAGAAAACTTCGCCGCGAAGTACGCGCCGCCAAAAGGCGCGCCCAGCGCGCCAACCCGCGATCGAGCAACGATAACCAGTTTGGATCCCGGTTCACGGCTGCTTGCCTACCCCGTAGCGCGCTCGCGTTGCAAGTACTCTTGCACCGATCCGACGCCCTGCCGATACGCCTCGAACAAACTCTCGACGTGTTCCCGCGTATTCACGATTCCCTTCGCTCGAACGGTTCCGGACGGATCCAACAACACAGCGTACGGGAGCTTGGGGACCTGATAAGCAAGCCCGAGTTCGGTCGACAACACGTAGGCAAAGCGACCGGCAAACGACGCGGCGAGCGCGCGGTGTTCCTCCGGGGTTCCCTCGCTGGCAAGAACGATGTCCAGCCAATGGTGTTCGGTGCGGCGCACGGCCTCCAGCACGGGGAGCAGCTCCTTGCAAACGGGACATTGCGGGGCCACCCAAACAACAAGCATGCTGCGCCCGTCGGGCCGCTCTCCTCCTATCCGTAGCGGCGCCCCATTGACAATGTCCTGCAACTCAAACACAGGCGGTTTCGTGCCGACCCGCGGTTCCTCTCGTGGCACGAGCGCTCCCACCGGCGCAATGCGCGCATGCAGCACGCCAACTTGGCGCACGAGTGCCAGCACAACCACGAGAAGCACGAGCACCACGCACCACAAGAGCAGCTGCGACACCAGCAACGCGGTGAGCATCCCTCAGTCCGGCCTCGAGAAATTGCCCTCGTGTTCTGGTCGCCGCACCCGTGGCGCGGAGGCCAACGCATCGATGGCAAGGTACAGCAGCATCGCGGCGGCACTGCCCGCGAGAACCGTAACGGTGTCGAGCCACGTCCACTCCCGGGGCAACGGCGTTACGGTGGCGGAAGCAAACAGCACAGCCAACATTGCGTTGCGGACAACCAAGCCCCATCCAATGCTGCCCCCATGTCGTGCGGGCGCGCCACAACCGCAAGCATGGTCGGTGCGTCCAGCGCGAATCTCGCGGACCAGTACGCCCGCGTACACACACAACAAGATCACGCTTCCCCAAGCTGGCAGCGCAATGTTCGGCCACACACCAAAGGCCAGCGCAAGCGTGCTTTCCGCAACCACCAGCAAGGCAAGAAGCACTCCGTGCAACCGCGGCACAGGGATTTCGTACGCTGCGAAGATGCGTAGGAACTCCTTTGGTTCTCGCAGCTTGTGGAATGCTGCCAATCCCCACAACCATACGCCAAAGATGCGCACGAGGGCTTGGTACGCCGCATCCATTGCTCACGACCCCTCCCCGGGATACGGAGCGAAGAGCAAGTCCGTGGTCCAGCCGATCGGCTGCACCCGACGGAGAAACTCCCCCGTGCGAGCATCGTAAATTCCCAACGCCCCCGCGTACTCGCAGGCAGTCACCAAAAGAGGGGCGGAATCCTGGGTCACTGTGATTGCCGTAACCAAGGGCGGGATCCAACGGTTCAACACCCGTTGCCAAATCCATGGCAGCGGCCAACGCCATGACGCATCGGGCTCGATCGCGAATCCGTAAATGGTCGCTCCCGGGAAACGCAGGGGGATTCGTTGGAGCCGCTTAGCGGAGGCAAGGTCGTACACCCACACCTCGCTTCCCGGTTCCTTGTGCGTGTCCTTTTCCCCTTGGTGCATGAGGACGTACAAGCGCCCAAGGCGCTCGTGCGCTGCAAGATGCTGGTTGCCTCCGGTACGCCAGGAGGCGCGGCGATCGGCCTCGTCGGTCAGCTGCCAAGTGGGCAGAAAGCGAAGTTCCGGGCCGCTGACGTCCACGGGGTGCACCACCCCTTCAAAGGATACGAAGTACCAAACGGAACCAGCACGGACGGCTTTTTCCGTAACTGGATCCTTGCGCGGATCGAAAAAGGGCTGGGTGCGGGTGCGTCGGCGTTCGTTCCCGTCGTCGTCCAGCTCGAGCACGAACGCTGCTCCGTCCGGGCAGAGAGAAAAAAACCGCCGTGGTCCGGCAGCGTAGGCCAAGCTGCAACCCGGTGTGTCGATTTCTGCAACGAAACGGCGCCGTTCGACATCGACGATGCTGAGCGAGGTTCCGGTGGTCCAGTTGAACACCGCAACGAAGCGCTCATCGTCGGAAAGCGCGACGTGATTCAGCGCAATGCGATTGAGCGCACGTTTTGGGGGAATCGGGATTTCCGCAACAAACCCGAGCGTTTGCGTATCGTAAATCTCCAGGACGTCCGTGCGCTCACCGCGGGTTCGACGCGAGTAGTATGTCGCTGGTACGTAGATCTCCGGACGCCGCCGAGAAAACAGAGGTTGAAACGTGCCATATCCCCCGGGCACGCTGCCCAGAAAGAGGCCTCGTTGCACGTCGACGACGCTCGTGCGCTCGAGCACCAAGTCGGTCGCAAACACCCAGTGCGGCTGCGGTGGCGAGGGAAGACGTTCTACTTGCCCGGTCTTCTCGGGTGCAACCTGCGCCTGCAGCGTGGCTGCTACCAAGGCCACGCCGCACACCCACCACGCTCGCATCCAGTTCTTCTTGCACACGGCTATTTGCGTACCACGCACTGCGCGGAATTGGCAATCGAGAGTTCGCCACGACTACCCGCAGGAACGATCCAGCGCCGGCCTGCGTGGCCCACCAATCCAGTTGGCGTGATGTTGAAGGGCAGGAACGCCTGATTCGACGCACGCGTAGGAGCGCACGAGCCGTACGACGGAAACCAGTTCCACGGTGCGCCTGGTTCCAGGTTCCTTCCCGGACCGCCGCTACGACCGGTGGCTTCCCGTTGGCAAAACGGCCAAGCCGCTTCACTGTTTCCGTGGCGCGTTGGTGCCTTCCAACGCAACGAGGATTTCGCACCGAGCGAACAGTAAACGCGTGCAGCTCGCGCGGCTTAGCCTGTTCTCTGCCGGAGCATGGTGGCTCGCACCATGCGACCACAAGACGCCCAGGAACCCGGACCTCACACGAGCAAACCTGACGAATGCGAAGATCACGCCTCTAGAGCGCCTTCGGCGCCCGGGCCGCCTGCGCTCGAACTCACTGAGGCTTTTGATCGCTGCGCGCAAGCTGTTCGATTTCGGCTGGTTGCAGCGGGCGATTCAAGATCCGGACGTCGGTCATTTCGCCTGCCGCGGGCGTACCGGAGGGCAGCTTCGAGCCCACGAACGCACGCGGCTCTTCTCCGAGGTTCGGGGCCACATCGAATGTGTTCTGAGAAACCGGCTTTCCATCCACGAACAACTGCAAGCGCCCTTGAACCCACGTGGCCGTAACTTGGTGCCACTCCCCTGGTTTCCACTCGTCGATGGGCAAGCCGACCCCACGCTCGCGTCCGTCGGGATCGAAGAACTCGAAGCGCAGGAAGTTCACGTTTTTCGCCACGCGAATCGCTTGGTTGCCCTCGCCAATTTGCACGAACACCGCGTCGTTTTGGTCGTTCGACTGCCAATCAGGCTTGAGCCAAAATGCCATGCTCCCAGCGTCGCCAGCAATTTTCCCGACGCCTTCGAGTGGCACCTGCGTTTCCGTGACGTAGCGCTTGTCCTTGCCGCTCTCGAAGGCAACTTCGGGCGGTGGCTCGGACCCTGGCTCCCCTGCGGCCACGACTTGCGCCTGCCCGGTTACGCCGTGTGTGGGTTTCAGCGGTTGGACCTTCTCGGCGGTCTCTCCCGAGGGCGCGGTGATTTCCACTTGGCCGCCTTCCCGTTCGCCACCGACAGGTTCTCCTACCCCACTGCCGCGGGGCTTGAGCGCCGCCACTCCTTGTGCCCCGCCCGACCCGCTGGCCGCAAGCGCACCTTCTCCTGGCCGCTGCTCTCCGACGGGACCGGCCTCTCTTCCCGCAATGCGCGCCCCGGCCTGCTGACCGCCGCCCCGCAGTTCAAACGTGCCTCCCTGCTGCACCGCGCTTCTCGACGAAGCCCCATGGTCGCCTTCCCGCGCAAGCCACCAATACGCCGCCGCACCGACGACCAACACTCCCGCAATTCCTGCAACGACCACAAGCCTGGGCTGCATACGGCGCTGTATCGTGGAGAGTGCCGTGCACGTTGTCAATACTGACTTGTCACGGAGCGCAGTTGCGCTCTCCCTTGAACGGCGCGGCCTCGTCGACCGGTCTTCATGACGGAAAACACCAACGCCGGGTGCCCCGTAGGCCCCGACTCGGACACCGTGCGCAGTCGCGGTTCGGCGTCGACATTCCATCGCCCACTCTCTGCCCGGATGCGCTTGCCATGCCGAGCTTCACTGGTGCAAGTCTGGCGGCTGCTTGGTATGACCAAGCCATGCTTACGGATTTCCCCTTTCAAGAACTCTTCCCCCTTGGGAAGGACGACACCCCCTACCGTCGACTGGATGGCGAGTGGGTCGCCACCGACCGCTTCCGCGGCGAAAAGATCTTGATCGTCGAGGCCGAAGGATTGCGCACGCTCGCTGCCACGGCCATGCGGGACATCGCCCATCTCTTTCGTCCCGGGCACCTCGCGCAGCTCCGCGCCATTCTCGACGACCCCGAAGCGTCGGCAAACGACCGGTTCGTTGCCTGGAACATGTTGCGCAATGCGTGCGTGGCCGCGGGAATGGTCCTGCCGTCGTGCCAAGACACCGGCACGGCCATCGTGTTCGGAAAAAAAGGACAGCAGGTGTGGACCGTTGGCGCTCACGACGAAATCGCACTCGCCCGCGGTGTGTACGACACCTACACCAGCGACAACTTGCGCTACTCGCAGCTTGCGCCGCTCACGATGTACGAAGAGGTCAACACCAAGTCGAACTTGCCAGCGCAAATCGAGATCCTGAGCGTTCCTGGCGACCGATACGACTTCCTGTTCATTGCCAAGGGCGGAGGGTCGGCGAACAAAACGTTCTTGTTTCAGGAAACGAAAGCGGTGCTGAATCCGCAGTCGTTAAAAGCCTTTCTGCGCGACAAATTGCGGCTGCTCGGAACCGCAGCTTGCCCGCCTTACCACCTTGCCATCGTGGTCGGCGGCCTCTCCGCGGAAATGACTCTCAAGACCGTCAAGCTCGCGTCCTGTCGCGCGTTAGATGCGTTGCCCACGCGCGGCAACGAGCGCGGGCACGCTCTGCGCGACCCGGAACTCGAGCAAGAAGTGCTGCGCATGGCACAGGAAACGCACATTGGTGCGCAGTTTGGCGGCAAGTATTTTTGTCTCGACGTTCGGGTGATTCGCTTGCCGCGCCACGGAGCCAGTTGTCCCATTGGCATTGGCGTGTCGTGCTCGGCCGACCGGCAAGCGAAGGCCTACATTTCAGCGGACGGCATTTTTCTCGAACAGCTCGAAATGCACCCGGAACGGTTTCTTCCGGAGATCGACGAGCGGCAACTCAGCGCCGAAGTGGTGCCGATCGACTTGCGCAAACCAATGGACGAAATTCGCCGCGAGTTGTCGAAATACCCCATCAAGACACGACTCGCACTTACGGGCCCCATGATCGTGGCGCGAGACATCGCGCATGCCAAGCTCAAGGAGCGCCTCGAGCGCGGGGAAGGGCTTCCTCAGTACTTCAAGGATCATCCGATTTACTACGCGGGCCCGGCGAAAACGCCCCAAGGGTACGTTTCCGGGTCGTTCGGGCCCACGACGGCGGGACGCATGGACGCGTATCTCCCGCTCTTCATGCAGCACGGTGGCAGCTACGTAACCGTGGCCAAGGGCAATCGCTCGCCCATCGTCACCGAAGCGTGCAAAAAGTATGGCGGCTTTTACCTCGGCAGCATTGGCGGCCCAGCGGCAGTGCTGGCGCAAGAAAACATCAAAAAGGTCGAACTGGTCGAGTATCCAGAACTCGGCATGGAGGCCATTTACCGCATCGAGGTGGAAAATTTTCCGGCCTTCATCGTCATCGACGACAAAGGCAACGACTTCTTCGCGCAGCTTTAATCGGCGTGAGCTTTGGCGCGCTCAGCGAAACGCCGCAATGACCTCTTCGAGCGCTTGGAACTGCCCACCCCGGGTCGACGACGGCACCAAGATCGGTGTTTTCACTCCGGCTGCGCGCCATGCCTCGACGCCTTCGCGCACTTCCGCAGGGCTACCGAACAACGTGCAATCGCGCAGCCAACGGTCGCTCATCAACGCAGGTACGCGATCGTACTCGCGGGCGGCAAGTGCCTTTTGGATTGCCTGCATTTCTTCCACGTATCCTGCTTCCATCCAGTAGCGCTGGTAGTTCGGCAACATGACGTAACCGACGAGGGTCTTCCGCAGCACTTGCGCGGCGGCCGCTGGGTCCTCGTCGATGCACGTGGGAATCATGTTGCCCACGAAGAAATCCGGATCCGTAGCGCGCTCGCCGAGGTAGGTCAGCGACTGCCGCATGTGCGAGCGGCACGCATTTGCCCAAATTGCCCCGCTAGCGATCCGCGCGGCGAGGCGGATCATCGGCGGGCGCAAACTTGCAAGCACAATGGGAGGAAGCTCGCCCCACCGCTCTGCACCTTCGCGTAGTGCCCCGACAAAACGCTCCACATCGGCGACGGGCTTGCCTGGCTGAATGCCGAGTCGCTGCAACACCGGCCCGTGACTCACGCCAATGCCAAAGCGGAAGCGTCCGGGTGCAAGTTCGTGGAGCATCGTGACGGTGAGGGCGTAATCGTGTGGGTGCCGGGTGTAAATGTTGGCAATGGCGGTGCCGAAGGGAATGTTCTTGGTCACCAAGGCAATGGCGGTACACAGGCCCAAACCGTCACCGAAGCTCGGGCAGTAAATGCCGGCGAAGCCCTCGCGCTCGATCGTTCGAGCCATCTCCAAGGCGGCGCGCCGCTTGCCGCGCATCGCCGCCAAGCTCAACGCTGGCTTTGGTTCCATCGACCCGCACTCCTACAGCTCGTCTTCCTCGATCTCGTCGAGTTCCCCCCATTCGATCTTGCACTTTTCCGAGCAAAAGTAATGGGGCCAGCTCTCTACGACCACCACTTCCGCTCGCTCTTTCACCACGGGCAAGCCGCAGTGCTCGCAGGCAATCATTTCGGGCATCGTTCTTCTCCTTCTTGCTTGACTCACTGGCGGCTTTTCGCCGCGTGGCGCCGGGTCGGAACCGGCGTCTTTTTCTCGAATAGGCGCGCCAACTCGTCTTGCTCCGACCAATACCACCGGATCCGCTTCCCGGCTTGGAACGCACGCACACCGCGGCCGGCGACGACGCGTCCGATGCATTGCCCCACCACGCCGGAGCGAGCCCACGCTTGTTGCAGCGAGGGCCAAACCTCTTCGGGAACGGTCGCCAATAACATTCCGGAGCTAATGAGTCCCAAAGGATCCACGCCAAAATGCGTGCACAAAGCCACTGTTTCCGGCAGGAGGGGGATTCGATCCAAGTCCACTTCCAAGCCCCGTTCCGAAGCGTAAGCCAACTCCGCAAGCCCCGCTCGCACCCCGCCTTCCGTAGGGTCGTGCATGGCAGTGGCACCCATCCGGGCTGCCAGCAGCGCCTCGGGCACGATGGAAATCCCCGGCCTGCGGTGCAAGCGAGCGGCTCGGCGAGCTTTTGTCGGACCGAGCACACGGGCGGCATCCTGAGGGTACGTACGGGCGAGAATCGCCGTACCTTCCAGCGCCGCGGCCTTCGAGCAAACAAGCAAATTGCCCACTTGGGCTCCCAGCGCCGTCACCAGCTCTCCCTTTCGCGCCACACCCTGCATGTCGCCCGCGACGACCGGTTGCTGGACCACAGGTGTGACTTCGGTGTGGCCGCCTGTTACCGCCACGCCCACACTTTTCGCAGCCGCATCCACCTCGCGCATGAGCCGCCGCGCCGTTTCCACGCTGGCGCCAACGGGCAGCAACAATGTTACTTGGAACCACGCTGGCGCGCAGCCCATCACCGCAACGTCGTTCGCGTTCACGTGTACTGCGTACCAGCCGGCTTCATCGCCCGTGAATGTTACGGGGTCGCTCTTAAGCACGAGCAGTCGCTCGCCCAAGTCGACCACGGCGGCGTCGCGACCAAAGGCCGGTCCGTGAACCACACGGTGGTCCAGTGCTCCCCGGTAGCGCACGAGGCTCTCCAGGATCCGGCGAGGCAATTTTCCAGGCAGCAAGCCGGCAAGTTGCCGAGCCACGGAGTTCGCTCCAGCGCTTTCAGAAAGGCTCTTTAGGCCGACGGTGGCTATCACGCCGGCGTTCCAAGAAGCGGCGCAGTTCCACGGTCAAGGCATCGAAGGCCGCGTGGATGGCGTCGCCCATATCGGCAGCGGTTTTGTGCGCAGTCAACGTTTCCCCAGGGACATGCAGCAGGAGCCGCACTTCTTCCGCTCCCCGTAAATGGTGGGGGTTATGGACCAGGGTTACATTCAGCCGCAACAGTTCGTTGTGAAGCTCCTGCAGCTTCGCCACCCCCCGGTCGATGAGCTCCTTCCATCGCGGATGCAACTGCGTGTGTTGCGACTGAATCTCGAGATGCATGACACGCCATTCCTTTCTATCCCGATGCTTCGGCTTCCTCCCCGACCCACGCCGAGCTTGCCCAGTGTACCAAACTTGCCGTCGCTGCCAACCTCTGGAACCGAAGCGCTGCTGGAACCGAAGCGCTGCGGGTCTCGGAAGCAAGTCGCGCGCGGCTTGCGCGTACCCTGTGCAAGGCAGAGGTGCGTGTCTGCAACGCTCGCCATGCAAAAACGCCACTGTGGCGAGGCTTGTTGGAAACTTGCCGCGCATCCGTGCTGATTCCAAAGAGTGGCACGCCATCTGCTGCACGCACTCCATGCGTCCGAGGAGGTCGGCCATGAAGCACAGCGGCAGCACAACGAAGGCAGGGGTCGTGCTCCAAGCGCAACTTGTGCGCATCGGCACCGAGGTGTTTGCCATTTACGGTGACGAGGAGCACGGTTTTGCAGTCGACCCCGAGGATTTCTCTTCGGCAGTACCCAACAGTTTCCGGTATTATTCCCTGGACGAGCTGTATTTCGCGCTCGTGAATCTCAGTGCCGCGCCTGAAGGGCGCGCCTGAGAAGCGCGAGCCGAAAAGCGGCGGCGGGGCGGAACACTGACAGTGCTCCTCCTCTCGTTCAAGCGCCCCGCCGCCGCTTGGCAGCCTGGTGGCCTGGCGATTTCGAGGTGGGTCCGGCGTCTCCCCCACCCCCTCCTGCTTCGAGGTCAGCCAGGCCGCCAGCATGAGCCCGACAGCGGCTGCGCTTTGGTGCGCGCGCATGTGCATGAGAGAACGTCTTTGCTATGGGCTCCGGCGTGTCGCACTCTTTACCGTACTACCTCCCGATCGGCGACGAGGTGGAAGTCTTTCGCGCCGCCTATGCGTGCCGGCTGCCAGTCTTGCTCAAAGGCCCCACTGGTTGCGGCAAAACCCGGTTCGTGGAGTACATGGCGGCTCTGTTGCTGCCTGAAAGTCAAAACGGGGTGCCTTCGCTCATCACCGTTGCGTGCCACGAAGACCTCACCGGCAGCGACCTTGTCGGCCGCTACTTGATCAAAGGAGACGAAACCGTCTGGGTGGACGGCCCACTCACGCAAGCGGTACGCCACGGGTCGATTTGTTACCTCGACGAAATTGTCGAGGCACGGAAAGACACGATCGTCTTGATTCACCCGCTCACCGACCATCGCCGCATCCTACCGATCGACAAACGTGGCGAAATCCTCGAGGCGCATCCCGACTTTCTGCTCGTCATTTCGTACAACCCAGGCTACCAAAGCGTGCTCAAAGACCTAAAGCACTCCACCCGCCAACGGTTCGTCACCATCGAGTTCGATTACCCCCCGCGCGACAAGGAAGCGCAAATCATTGCCCACGAATCCGGAGTCGATGTGGAAACGGCTTTGACCTTGGCCACGCTCGGGGAGAAGGTACGACACCTGAAGGCATCGGGCTTGGAAGAAGGCGTAAGCACTCGGCTCCTGATTTACGCTGCCCAATTGATGTCTCGCGGCGTCCGTGCGCGCCGTGCCTGCCGTGTAGCAGTGAGCGCTGCGCTCACCGACGACCCCGAAGCACAACGCGCCATCGACGAACTCATCGGCGCCTTGTTCCCCTAATTCGGGAACGAATCGGCCACTGAGATCCCCGTGCGCCCGTCATGCCCAGTTCCTCGCGAGGTCGCGACTTGTCGAACCACAGTGCCAACAACAATTCTTCCAGCGCTTCCTCGGTGTTGGAGAGCCTGCTGACTCCAGCCCGCGCCAAAGAGCTCGCGGAAGCACTACCACCTCCCAGCTTGGCTCGGCTCCTCGAGCTCGCTGCCTCTCACACTCCGTCGGCGCCAGCGTTCGCTGCGAAGTTCCTGGAGACCGCAGCCCGGGTTCACGAACGGGAACCAGCCAGCCTGCCCACCTGGCTGGACGCCTTCGAACTCTTGCAACAAGCACCCAGCGTTGCCCGCCCTGGATTGGAAGCGTTTCTCGAAGCAAGCAAGCGCCGGCTCCAGACAGCCACGTTGTGCCGCTGGGCCGAGCAGGCCAGAGCAATTGCGCGGCATTCTCCTTACCTTGGTAGCGAATATCTCGTCGCCACCCGAACCCTACTCGGTGATCCGGGCGGCCAAGCGGAAGCCCTGGCAACGCTCGTATCGCGGTTTCTGCACAACGAAGGACCACGAGGGGAATTCGTGGTGCGGGCGCTCCTTCGAGGACTGCCCTCGAGCCGTGCAAAAATCGATGCAGACGTTTTCGCCTTGTGGGCCACCCTTGGTCTTCGCCTGGAGCAGCCGCAGCGCGGCTGGGCTTTTTTTGCCGGCGCACCACCAGCACTTTGGCGGCTGCACCGAGAGGAGCAACGTTTGGTGCTCCAGGCCTTGAGCGCCGTCACCAGTAACGACCTGGCATGGCAACTCTACTGCACGTTGCCAAATGCACTGCTGGCCTTTCCCCGCCCGCTCAGGCAACGGATAGCCGCCGTTCTTGCGGCCTCGGTGCCTGCCGCACCCGCAGAGTGGCTCGATGTGGTGCCGGTCGCACCCGCGCTTCTATCCAGTTTGCCCACGAGCACACGGAACGCCGCAGTCGCGGCAATGGAGAAGGTTGCGGCCGTGTTCCCAGCGGCAGTGCCGGGGATGCTCCGCCGCATCCCGCAAATTTACGAGTGCGCGACCGAAGACCAGGCGGCACGCTGGGTCGCCACCGGCCTGGAACTTTGTGGCCAAGACGCAACGCTCGCCCGGGCGTACTTTGGCCTGGAAACGCGCACGAGTGTGCGCGTGTTAGGCGCTTCCCCCACCGCCGCAGTGTTCAGCGAGGTACAGTCGTGGCTGCGCAAATTTACCCACATGCTTGCGGCAACCTCCGTGACCCTACGGCCCAACCCTGGGTGGACGTTGCGACCACCGCTCGAGGGGCTGTTCGAAGAGCGGATTGCCGAGGTTCCCGACCGCATCGACTTTTTCCCCACGCACGAGGAGAACCTCGGGCTGTACCGTTTCCTTGCCATGCAAATTGCCGGGCGGTTCGCTTGCGGCACGGCGCCCGAGGCGCCGGCGGCGTGGCCTCGCTGGAAAACAGAACTCGAAAGCGATGCTTCCCGGGCTCATCTTCACGATTGGTTTTTGTTGGCCGAAGGGGTGCGAGTCGGAGTCCAAATGGCGGAGCGATTTCCTGGTTGGAGCGCGCAACAACGGTCCTTGTTGGCTCGCTTTTGCCTTCGTGCCCGTGAGATCGACGCCGGTAAACAACCCTCGCTTCCCGACTGGCTCCTCGCTTGGGAACTTGCTGGCGAGCCGCTCGAAGTCTTACCAGGGCCGTTGCAAGTTGCGGGGGCCCTCGTACGCACGCTATCGGCGCCGCTGCGCGACCCTGGAGCCACGGTCGACGATTCTTGGAACGTGGCGCAGTTGCTCGAGCAGGCCTTCCGTCGCTTGTTCGCAGGCGCAGCCGAGGCGGACTGTGCTCCGGCAAGCGAGGTGCCGAACTACCTCGTTCCTGTCGACCTCTTCGACGGCGATGGTCCGATTCCTGACAGTGTACCAGCGGAAACGAGCAGCTCTGGATTGGACCGCGACGTGTCAGACTTCCAAGCGGAAATCACTTCCAGCGAGGAACAAGCAGGGTCTGGAACTTCCCTCTCCGCCGATGCGTTGGAGGCACTCATGCGTGCCGGCGTTCCGATCGAGCTCCATCAGGGACGCTCTCTGAGCATCGAGGGCTTGGGACTGTACATCAACGACCTGCTCGGCAAGCTCCCGCAGGAGCAGCTTGTGGAATTGCAAAGCCTGCTCGACACGGAAGGAGAGCCTGCACCCCGAGTGAGGCGGTGGCTCGCGACCCCCGCGAACGGCGACGCGTACTACTACGACGAGTGGGACTACTTGTTGAACGACTACCGCCCGGCGTGGTGTCGGTTGGTGGAAATGCCCGTCGAAGGCGATGGTGGCGAGTTCTTTCAGCGCACGCTTGCGGCTTATTCCGCGCTGCTTCCTGCGGTTCGCCGCGAGTTCCAAAAGATTCGTCCGGACGCTTACGAAGTGGTGCGCGGATTGGAAGCAGGGGAGGACTTCGACCTCAACGCAGTCGTCGACGCCCGCAGCGACCGCCGCGCTCGGCGCGCACCATCGACAAAGCTTTACGTGGCGCGCCAACGGGAAGAGCGCGATGTCGCCGTGTTGTTTCTCGTCGACATGAGTGCCAGTACAGACGAGCCGGTGGACGGTGTCGGCGCCTCGCGGGCAGCAGCCGGGGCTGCCTCTCGCAACCCCCGCCGGATCATCGATATCACCAAAGAAGCGCTCGTGATCATGGCGGAAGCCCTGGAGGAGCTGGGCGATGCGTATGCCATTTATGGGTTTTCCGGCCACGGACGCGCTCAAGTGGAATTTTACACGGTTAAGTCGTTTCGCGAGGGGTTGAGCGCTGCGGTGCGCGGCCGCATTGGCGCACTGGAACCAAAACGCAGCACCCGCATGGGCACAGCACTCCGCCACGCGCTCGCAAAAATGGCGCACGTGAGCGCGCGTTCGCGCCACATCCTGTTGCTCAGCGACGGATTTCCGCAGGACTTCGATTACGGCCAAGACCGCCGCAGCAACACCTACGGACTACGCGATACCACCGCAGCGCTTCGCGAGTGCGAGGCTAAAGGGGTGACCCCATTTTGCATTACTGTCGACCGTGCCGGCCACGACTACCTGCGGGAAATGTGTCCTCAATCACGGTACCTCGTGATCGACGATATTACGTCGTTGCCGCGCGAGTTACCGAAAATCTACCAGCGCGTCGTCACTACTTCGAAACTCGCGCTTCCGGCAGCAAGCTTCGCGAACCCTCACGCCGTGGGTCAACGTTCTTCACGCAGGTAGGCTGAGTTTCGGCAACGGGTGCTGCTCCAGCCATCGCACGAGCAACGCCCCTTGCGGTATTTGCTCGACGTTGGCCAGCTCTGCCAAAACGTCTCCATGACAAGGGTGCGGCGCGCAGCGGCAACCCAAGCGCTGGCCGCGCAAGCTCCACACTGCACGCAACAATCCTGGCTGCCGGATCACCCGTCGACAGTATTGTGCAATGACTTCTTCCCGCGTGCCGTGAAAGCCAATGTGAAACGGGTTCGCCCACTGGGTCGGCCTGCCGATGTACACATCGAATTCCTCCCTGCGGCAGTGCACCACCCGCGCGGGTGGCCGAGGATCGAGGCGCGCACGCTGCGTCGCATCTCGCCACGCGCGCTCGAAGGCACGCCAGTGCGCCGGCCGCTCGTGGTCCAAGACCAGAGGAAGCTTGTGCCCCAGAGCTCGTTCGGCTTGTGCCACGGAGTACGAGACGCCGGCAAAATACGCCACCGGAGGTGGCTCCGGAGTCACATGCGGAGCATAGGTGGGGTCCACCACCCGCCCGTCGAATTCGCACCAGCCGTGCTCGATGACGTACGGGACCGGACCGGATGTTACCACCCATCCCTCGACGTAACGTGCTCCCTTTCCCAAGTGGCTCACGGCCAGCGCCGCATTGCGCCAGCAGCGCCGGTGCTGCGCCCGTACCCGCCGCGCAAGCTGCGTCGATGCCTCCGTATCAAACACAACATTCGTCAACGCCAACATCGCCCGAAAACCCCGGCCGGTGTTCCTTACTTCGTTGGCAGACTGTCAGTCAAGCGTCGCCACACTACGTCCTCCACGACGTGCACCGCCTCCACACAGAACCCGTTTTCTCAGCCGCGCTGCGCGTGCGGACCCGGAACATCACGCCGGAAGCACGCCGACTACACTGGTTGTTGGCTCTCCCTTTTTCTTCTTTTCGAGTTCCCGAAATCGTGGTAGCAAGCGGGTGCGTAGTCGTTTTCTGTACACCTCGACGTCTCGTGGGGCAGCAATGGAAAGCGTTGACCGCAACGAGCGAAGCTCGTACCGACGGCTAGTTCCAGCACTCGTGATTGCCAGCATCCTAACGGCTGCGTCGCCAGCCCCTGCCGACTATGACTCGCTCCAATGGTTCTATAAAACCTGCCACGGATCGTTTGCCGACGGAATGGCGGCATCCTTTAGCCTAATGGTTGCGCTTCCCTTCGGGTCGGCGTGTTCGGTCCCACTTCTCCCAGCGGACATCGCCTACGAGATCGCCCATCCAGAAACCAAATTCGGGTACTACACGGAAAAAGTTTGCATGTATCCGCTGGTAGGGGTGGCCGCTGCTTCCTATGCGGTTTTCGGCGCGCCCTTTTTCGCCCTGCAGTGGTTGTTGTGGGATGCGTATCTCGAGCCGTGCCCCGAAGGCTGGCGCAAAGGGGCAAAGCAGCCGGAGACAAAGCCGGCAGAGCAAGAGTAAGGACCCGCCAGCGGTTGTCGGTTCCCCCGCTTCTCGCGTAGTAGATTGCGGCCGCAAGCGAACCGCAGGTACCCCTTCGTCCAACAAGACAGCCTATGCGCTCGCCGCTTGGCTAGCGAACGCCACCTGCTCTACTGCTTGACTGCGACAGCTCAGAGCTCTGTTGATCGTCCCGCGTGTACCAATAGGCCCAGGCGATCAGCACAGCCTGGAATGGCAGCCGCACCCAGTTCCAAATGCCAGCTCCTTCGCTGCGACCGAACAAGGGAACATTGTTCCACGCGATATGCACGTTGGCGGGAAACACGGCAATCAACAACGCGATGGTGCCCCACGCAGCGATGCGGCGCGTGGGCGGAAACAGGACGCCGACGCCGCACAGCACTTCTGCCACGCCGGAAAGGAAGACCAACTCGCGGTGCCAGGGCAAATACGGCGGCATCATGGGCAGGTATGTTTCTGGAGAAACGAAATGCATCGTCCCGGCGACGATGTAAAAGGCGCCCATCACCCAAAGCAGAACGGCTTTTGTGCGGCTCATCGCTCAGTTTCCATCACACTGCTTGCAGTGAGTCAAACAACGTCGGCATGCCCTCTGCCGCTGCACTTTCGCGGACCCCGTTGCTGCGGTAGATAGCCGCGCCATGGGTGACAAGAATTTTCGTCTTCCACGCACGATCGTGCCGCGGCGTTACGGCTTGAGGATTTCCGCCGATCTCGATCGGTGGGAGTTTCACGGGAGCGCGAACATCGACGTGCAGGTTCTCGAATCCACACGCACAGTATTCCTGCACGCCCTCGACCTCGAGATCGACGCGGCCTCCGCGTTTTATGCGGGAACGACGCATGATGCAGACGAGATGCAGATCGATACCGACGCAGAAACGGTCACCCTGAAGTTCGCGGAACCACTGCCCACAGGATCGGTGCGCCTCGACTTGCGCTTTCGGGGCCGCATCCTCGATCGACTGCGTGGTTTTTATCGCTCGGAGAAAGACGGCTTGCGCTACGCTGCCACCCAATTCGAAGCGGCGGACGCCCGCCGAGCCTTCCCGTGTTTCGACGAGCCAGCGTTCAAAGCGCGATTCGCCCTGGTGCTCGAGGTGCCGGCAGGCAACGTGGCCATCGCGAACGGAGCCGAGGTTGCACGGCGTACGCTACCCGACGGCCGCACCGAGTTTCGTTTCAGCGAAACCCCGCCAATTTCCACGTATCTGGTTGCGTGGTGCATCGGGCCGTTCGAGTCGACCCCAGTCGCTTTCACGCCCAGCGGGGTTCCCGTCCGCGTTTGGCTTCCGCGCGGATTGGCTGACAAAGGGATCTTTGCACGCGACGCCCACGTGCAGTCGCTGGCTGCACTCGAAGAGTACACCGCGATCCCGTATCCCTACGCCAAGGTCGACGCCATTGGCGTGCCAGATTTCGAAGCCGGAGCCATGGAAAACCCGGGAGCCATCACCTACCGGCTCACGTTGATCGCCGCCGATCCGGAGCGCGCCTCGATCCCCACGCGCAAGGGCATCTTTGCCACTGCGGCGCACGAACTCACCCACATGTGGTGGGGAGACCTCGTGACCATGGCTTGGTGGGACGACCTTTGGCTCAACGAATCGTTTGCGACGTTTGTCGGGTCGAAGGTCACAGCGGAGCTCAATCCGCAGTGGGGGTTGTGGCGCGACTTTGTTGCGAGCTTGCAGCGTCCGTTCCAGTTGGACGCACTCTCCTCCACGCATCCCATTTCGTTCGACGTTGCCAACGCCAAGCAAGCTGCGGAACGGTTCGACGTCATCACCTACTGGAAGGGTGCCGCCGTGGTGCGCATGATCGAAAACTTCCTGGGTGCAGACGTGTTTCGCCAAGGAGTCCGCGCGTACTTGCAGCAGTACCGCGAGAACAACGCCACGGCAGACGACTTTTGGCGGGCCTTGGAAACAGCCTCGGGACGCGAAGTTGCAGGGCTTGCTTCCGCCTGGATCCGGCAGGCAGGTCATCCCGTGCTCCAACTGCGCACCCGGTTCACGCACGATGGAGTGGAAATCGAAGGAGAACAACGGCGCTTTTTTGCCGACCCGGCACAGCACGAGACTGGAGACGGGACGTTGTGGCCTGTGCCTGTCGTGTGGAAGTATCGTACGGCGCGCGGCATCGAGGAACAGCGGATTCTGTGGGAAGGCCGGCGCACGAGTGTCCACTTGCCCGGTGCCCTTTGGGTGTATCCCAACGGCGGAGCAAGCGGGTTTTATCGCTACGTGCTCGACGACGCCGCGTTGGATGCGCTCGCCAAGGCTCTCGCACACGATCTAGCACCTCACGAACGGTTGAATCTGCTCGACAACCAGTGGGCGCTGTTGCGTAGCGGCCGCGTTGGTTTGTCCAGCTACATGCGCCTGCTGGATGGCTTTGCCGGCGAAAACGACCGCGCCGTCACCAGCCTTTTGGTGGAACAGCTCGGCTGGCTTGCGTTGCACGTGGTGGAAGAACCTACCGAGGCGGCGTTCCGCGAGCTTGTCGAGCGGTTGTTCCAACCACAGTGGCAAAGCCTCGGCTGGGAGACACGCCCCACCGACAGCGACGATGACCGAATGCGCCGCGCTGCCGTGTTAACCGCCCTCGGGCAAATCGCTCGCGTGCCCGGCGTACGGCAGGAGGCTCGCGAGCGCCTGGAACGCTATTGGAAAGATCCTGGATCCCTCGATCCGAACTTGGTGGGCGTCGTCGCCTCGCTGGCCGCGATCGATGGCGACCGCCAACTGTACGACCGCTACCTGGAACACAAGCGCCATGCGTCGCGCGACCCCGAGGAAGAGTACCGTTTCTTGATGGCGCTTGCGGGCTTCGAGCAACCCGAACTTGTCCAGCGCACTCTCGAACTCTCGCTGAGCGAGGAAGTACGCGCCCAAGACCGCCCCTTCTTGCTCGCGGGGCTCCTGGGCCGACGCGCCTCTCGCCCGGCAGCCTGGAAGTTCGTCCGCGCCCAGTGGCAAACCCTCGCCGAGCTGCTCGATCCGATGCTCCTGCAAAACCTCATTCGCGCACTCAGCCAACTCACTTACGAGCCTGCAGCGAGCGAAGTGTGCGCTTTTCTCACCGCGCACGTTCGCGAGGAAACCCGCGAGACGACTGCCCAGGTTTGCGAGCAACTGCGGCTCGATGCACAGACGGTACAACGGCTACGCGCGGAGCTTCCCCAGGCTCTCGGAGCCAGGGGCTGACCCCGGCTTGCAAACACGCAACCGGCCTTCTCGCGCGATTCTACGCGCCTCCACGGCTCGCACCACGAGCCAAGGCGCCGGCCACCAAATGGGCGACCCGTAAGGGTTCGGGCAACCGCCCCCAAATTGCGGTGCGCTCGAGCAGCAGTCGTGCCTCTTCAGGAGACACATTCCACCGCTGCACGTACACCCCTGCAATTGGCTCCATCGGACCCAAACCTTCGATGCGTTTCCACTTTACGGCTCCGTCCGGCACTGCCTCGAGCAACGCGCGACGGAGTTTTTCCCAGTTTGGCTGCCGCCGAGCGACCACCAACACGGGTCGCCGCGTTTCCTGCGCAAGCCGCGGTACATCGACCACGTTGAAGCCAGCAAACGTCACTCCTTGCAACAGTACCACTTGGATGTGCTGGTAAAACCGCGAATCACGCACCAACTTGGCAAACACGGCGGTGGCATCGTCGCCGTCGCGTTCTACAGAGTCGAGGAGAATCCCATCGAGCCGAGTCGCAGCGTACACGGCTCCCACTACAGGCACCCGACCATGCTGGCGCCGGTAAAACGGCGCATCGTCGAAGCCAACCGAGTTCGACAGCCGCCGGATTCGAATGGCCAGAAGCTCCTTGTTTGCCGCGCGCCGCAACGGGTGCCTCACGAACCCGGCGCCACGTCAAGGCACTCGGGCTGTGACGATCCATGCGGCGCCGGGCATGCGGATTCCGCTTGCCGTGGCGTAGGGCTGCAATGCCTCGGTGACACTCGTGGCCACACGCTGGCGCAATTCCGATCCCGCGGTTCGCAAGAGTTTTCCGGCAGGCCCCATCTGCAACAAGAAATCCACCACCGCTTCGAGCGGTTCCGTGCCGCCGATGGAAAGCTCCTCGCGGACGTCGTGGAAAACCAGGTCCTGATAACCAGCGCGCTCGAGGATGCCCCGCACTTTGTCCCGATTCGCAAACGCGAACGGCCCGGGAGCGTCGGGATTGGGCACCTCCACGCCGGACACGTGCTGCAACACCGCCATCATCGGCACAGCCATCCACGGGTTCTCGGTCACAGCCTGCCAGCACACGAACGATAAACGGGCGCCGCGACATGCCGCCGTGCGCAGGTTGGCAAACGCTTCGACCGGGTCGGAAAAAAACATGACGCCGAAGCGTGAAAAGAGGACATGAAATTTCCCCTCCGGAAAACGGTAAGTCTGCGCGTCGCCGCGCACGAAGACCACGTTCTCCAGGTCCTCTGCTTCGGCGCGCTCTCGTGCCCGCTCGAGCATCGGCGTCGACAAGTCGATTCCCAGCACTCGGCCTTCAGGGCCCACCCGCCTCGCCAACTCGATCGTGGTATCGCCGCAACCGCAGCCAATATCGAGCACTTGTTCTCCCTGGGCAACTCCAGCAAGGTCCATGGCTTTGTGGCCAAGCGGGCGGATTTGCGCGTCCAGGAACTGCTGATAGCGAACCCACTTCGCCCCCGCTTCTGTGTTCCAGTACTGCTCTTGGTCCGTGTTCACTACGCGCATGCGCCACCTCCACTGTGGAGAAACGACAATGCGTGCTCAGTTAGCCTTGCGGCGGTGCAGGCGAAACTCCTCGGAGCACGCATCTTCCGGGTCGAGCTGCACGGTAATGTGCGTGATGCCAAAGCGGTCGCGCAGCGCGGTTTGCACCTGCTCCAGCAGCGCGCGATGGTCGATCCCGTCGCGCACCACCAGGTGCGCGGTGAGTTCGTACATACCTGAGGTCATGGTCCAAACGTGCAGATCGTGCACCTCGAGCACGCCCGGATACTCTCGCAGAAGCGCATCGACCGCACTCAAGCTCAATTCGCGCGGCGTTCCCATCATGAGAATATCCAACGATTCTCGCACCACGCCCCAAGAGCTGTACAAGATCAGTCCGCCAATCCCCACGCTCACAGCGGCATCCGCCCAGTGCCAGCCCCAAATCCACACTCCCAGGCCTGCCAACAAAGCACCAACCGAACCCAGCGCGTCGCCGAGCACGTGCACGAACGCAGCCCGGATATTGAGATTCTCCCGGCTGCCACGGCGCAACAGGGCCAGCACCAGCACGTTGACCCCAAGCCCCAGGGAGGCCACGGCCACCATCCCTTGGGCGTGCACTTGCGGCGTCTCCCACAAGCGCAACGCGGCCTCCCGCCAAAGGAACCCCACCACGAGCCACATGGCGAGCCCGTTCACGAACGCAGCGACAATCTCGAGTCGATGGTACCCAAAGGTTTTCGTTTCGGTCGGCGGGCGGGTTGCTAGCCAGGAGGCAATCAAGGCGATGCCGAGGGCAGCCACGTCAGAAAGCATGTGGCTCGCATCGGAAAGCAACGCGAGGCTGTTCGCCCACCAGCCGCCAATGGCCTCCACGAGACAAAAGACTGCCGTGATTGCAAGCACGAGCGTCAAGGTCCGCGTACTGAGAGAAGAATTGTGGCGGTGTGGGTGGCTTCGCACTGTGCCGGCCCCTTGTGGAGGCGCCTCGGGTACCGAGGCGAACCGCTAATCGCTGCCTTCGCGCAATTGGCGCTTCCAGTCGAGCAGTCGCGCTTTGGCAGCCCACGCCTCAGCCTCGGCCACGTTGCCCGCACGCTGGTAAATCCGGGACACATTGGTGTACACGAGCTCTTCCTCGGGCGCGAGTTCCACCGCTTTCTTGGCAGCCGCAATGGCTTCGTCCCACTGTTCCTTATCGGCAAGCGCCATGGACAAGCCTTCCCACGCATCGGCAAAGTTCGGATCCGCTTCGATCGCGGCGCGGTAACAAGCGATGGCGCCATCGAGATCTCCGGCCGCAATGCAGTCGACTGCGCGATCGAACAGTTCCTCGGCGCTGGGCATCGATGCTTCCTTCCTTCGCTCGGCCCGACTCTATGCGAGCAAAGCTGTCGTGACAAGCACGGCACAGCCGACGACGCCACACCGCGAGCCGCAATGGGTGGAACTCGTTTCGGGCTCGTCCTTGGCACGACAGCGCAAGCCGCAGAGGACCTACGAGGGCGCTGCACGGTTTGAATGAGCACCCGGCGCCGCCGGGGGCTCGACCATGTCGCGCACAATTTGTTCCCCGTTCGCCGGGCTGCTAGCAAGGGCGCGATGGCGCTCTGCCGACGGAGGTAGAGCGCGTTCTCATTTTGATGGAACGAGAGGGAAACACCTTCGAGGCAGTTTGCGAACGGGCTGCCACGCTCGCAGCCGGAAGCCAGCCCTCGCGGCTCTGCATTCAAGGGCTCAAGGGCGGGGCACGAAGCTTTTTTTTGCGCGCGCTCGCGCGCGACGCACGGCGACCGTTGTTGGTGGTCACACGCGATCCCGCAACGGCGGAACATCTGTTCGACGAACTGTCGTGGTGGATGGGGGAAAGCGACACTCTCGGGCCTACGGATCGACGCGTTCATTTGCTGCCGGCGTACGACGTGCCACCGTTCGAAGAGCTCTCGCCGGCGCCTGAAGTCATCGCCCAACGGGTGCACGCACTTTACCAGCTGTTGCATGGAAAAGCGCCCGTGGTGGTGGCACCCGTCGAAGCGCTGCTTCGCAAGGTGCCGCCCCGGGCCGCTTCCCTCCACCGCTGGAAGTATTTGGTCCCTGGAGACGACGTCGACCGCGACGCGCTTGCTCAGGACCTCATTCGCTGGGGGTACCGCCGCGTGGAGCTGGTCGAAGATCGTGGTGACTTTGCGCTCCGCGGCGCCATTGTCGACGTATTTCCCCCGGGGTACGCACTCCCCCTGCGTATTCAGCTCGATGGCGACATCGTCCACACCGTGACCCAATTCGATCCAGGGAGTCAAAGGTCGCTTTCCGAAGTCCACGAGCTGCTGGTGCTTCCCATGCTTGAGTTCGACCGCGATGCGCTGTTCACCCCAACCGTTGCGCGCATCGTGGAAGAACGCGCCTTCGCCCTCGACGTGGCCCGCGAGGAGCGGTTGCGTCTGCTCGCTGGACTCGATAGCGGCACGGTGTTCCCTGGTGTGGAACGGCTTCTGCCGCTTGCCTATCCCGAGCCCTTGGAAAGCGTCGCTCACTACCTTCCGGAGAACACGCTGCTTTGTTTCGACGGGCCAGCAGCCATCGAGGTGGCGCTGGAAGCGTCGAGCAACGATACGTCGAACCGGGCGGAGGCGTGCGCCGCTGCCCAACGCTTTTTCCTCCCAGCGGAAACACTCTACCTCGACGCAAAGCAGTGGCGCCACGAATACGAAGCGTTTGCACGGGTCGAGCTCGAGGAGCTCGAGTTGTTGGTGCCCGCCGCGGGGACGGCGCCGGTGGCCGTGCCTTGCCACAGCGTCCGCGATGCGCGCGTGGAGCGGATTCCCGGGCGTCGCGAAGTGACTTTTGCCACCGTGGCGGCAAAAGTGCGCGAATGGCTCCGGAACGGGTACCGCGTGGCGATCGTCGTTCACCACAGTGCCCAGGCCACGCGCTTGCAACACTTGTTCGAGAACCACGGAGTGGACGTCACTTTGGCAAGCACCGTCGACGAGGCCCTCAGCAAGGCTCCCACGTCCGACGTTCTCTTCGTGTTTGGCCAGCTAGGCAGCGGGTTTCGCCTGCCCGAATGCAAACTCGCGGTCCTGACAGAAGCCGAAATTCTCGGCACCGAGCGACAACGGCGCCGCCAGCAACGCATCGAAATTGGCCAGTTGCTGCGCAACTTGAGCGAGCTCAAGCCCGGGGACTACGTGGTCCACCTGGACTATGGCGTCGGGCGCTACCGTGGGCTCAAGCAACTCTCCATCAACGGTGTGGTCAACGACTACTTGCTTCTCGAATACGCCGGTGAGGACCGGCTCTACATCCCGTCCGACCGCATTGGCGTGCTGCAAAAGTACATCGGAACCGATGCCAACCCGCCGGCACTCGACAAACTTGGCAGTACGCGCTGGACGCGGGTGAAACAAAAAACCAAGGAATCCATCCTCGCCATGGCGCGCGAGTTGATCGACATTTACGCCCACCGCGAAGCCATGGAGCGCAAGCCCTACCCGCCGCCAGATGCGTACTACCAGCAGTTCGAAGCTGCCTTTCCCTTCGAGGAAACCGAGGATCAACTGCGGGCAATCGAAGACGTGCTAGCCGACATGCAAAAGCCCAAGCCCATGGACCGCCTTGTTTGTGGCGACGTCGGTTTTGGCAAAACCGAGGTTGCCATGCGCGCCGCCTTTCTTGCGGTGATGGCCGGCCGACAAGTTGCCGTGCTCGTGCCGACGACCGTCCTGGCGCAGCAACACTTGCATACGTTTCGCCAGCGCTTCCAGGGCTACCCTGTGCGGATCGAAATGCTCTCGCGGTTTCACTCGGCAAAAGAAAACGCGGCCATTATCGCTGGCCTCGCCGAAGGTACGGTGGACATCGTCATCGGCACCCACCGCTTGCTGCAAAAGGACGTCCGCTTCCGCCAGTTGGGGTTGCTCATCATCGACGAAGAGCATCGTTTCGGCGTGAAACACAAGGAAGCGATTAAACAAATGCGCAAGCTTGTCGATTGTCTCACCCTGACGGCCACACCTATTCCGCGTACGCTGCAAATGGCGCTTCTTGGCATTCGCGACTTGTCCGTCATCGAAACTCCACCGATCGACCGGCTGGCGGTTCGCACGTACGTGACGCGCTACGACGAGCAGGTCATTCGCGAAGCCTTGCTGCGCGAAAAAGCCCGCGGCGGGCAAGCGTTTTTCGTGCACAACCGCGTGGAGTCCATCGAGATCCGCGCCCGGCGCCTGCGGCAACTCGTGCCTGAATGCTCTTTTGCCGTGGCCCATGGGCAAATGAGCGAACGGGAGCTCGAGCGGGTGATGACGGATTTCGTCGAACGCCGGTTCGATGTTCTCGTGTGCTCGGCCATCATCGAATCGGGGCTCGATATCCCCACCGCGAACACGATCATCATCGATCGGGCCGATCATTTTGGCCTCGCGCAGCTCTACCAATTGCGTGGCCGCGTTGGCCGGTCGCACGAACGCGCCTACGCGTACTTGCTGATCCCCGGGGAAGAACTCATCACGCGCGAGGCACAAATGCGGTTGCGCGCCTTGCAGGAACTCGACGACCTCGGAGGTGGGTTCCGCCTGGCCACGACCGACTTGGAAATTCGCGGCGCCGGCAACTTGCTTGGGAAGCAGCAATCCGGGCAAATTGCCGCTGTGGGGTTCGAACTCTACCAACAAATGCTGGCCGAGGCGGTGCAGGAACTCCGCGGCGAATCGATCGAAGTCGAGGTAGAACCCGAAATGCAACTGGGCATTAGCGCCTACGTTCCGGCAGAGTACGTGCCGGACGAAAACCAGCGCCTGATTTTGTATCGCCGCTTGTCGGCCGCGCGCACCCGGCGAGACATCGACGAACTCGCTGCCGAACTGCGCGATCGCTACGGGCCCATGCCACCGCCGGTCGATTCGCTCTTGCGGGTCATGGACTTGCGGCGCGTGCTCAAGCAGCACAGCGTGCAGTCGGTGCACGTGCGCGACGGAGAAGTCACCTTGCACTTTCACCCGCACGCAAGCGTGGATGTGGAACGGCTGATTCAGCTCGTCCGCAGCGGCAAGGGGCGCTTTGCCATCCCCGCGGACTTTCAGTTGCGCTTTCGTGCCGCGGCCCGCGACAGCGATGGCCTCCTCGAGGAAATTGCGGAAGTGCTCGAAAAGGTGGCCGGACCCGTACGCGAGCGCCAGGAGGTTGCCTATGCGTAGCATCACGTGCGATGGCCGCCGCAGCTTACTTTCCGCGCGGCCGGCATGCACAGGGCTCCTCGGACTCCTGGCTCTCAGTGTGGCGGCTTTGCTGCTCGCTCTGCCGGTACGTGCGGAACGCCTCAACGCGGTGGTAGCTACGGTGGACGGAGAACCGGTGACGCTTTACGAGGTTCGGCAATTTGCCAAGACCAGTTTACGCCTTCGCCAGTCGAGCACGCTTTCCGAGGCCGAAGTGCTCCGTGCCTTGATTACGGACAAGATCGTGGAACGCGAAGTACAGCAAAAAGGCATCATCGTGCGCGACGAGGATGTCGACGCCTACATTCGCTCGATCAAGGAACGGAACCGCATCGACGACCGGCAACTCGAAGAAGCCCTGCGCGCGCAAGGGATGGACCTGGCTACGTACCGCAAGCAAGTGCGCGAGGACCTCGCACGCCAACAGTTACTCGCGCGCGAAATTCGCGGCAAAGTGACGGTCACGCCCGAAGACATCGAACGGTACTTCGAAGAACACAAGGAGGAGTACACGGGTCCGGCACGGGTTCGCATCGCCCACATTTTTTTCCAGTTGCCACCCGATGCCACGGGCGATCGTGTGGCCGCCGTGCGCGCACGCGCGGAGGAGGTCCTTCGCCAGATCCGCGATGGCCTCGACTTCGCCGTGGCGGCGCAGCGATACTCGGAAGACAAAACCGGCAAAGAAGGCGGCGACTTGGGGTGGTTCAAACCCGGGGAACTCCTCGACGAGTTGGAAGAAACCCAACAGCGGCTCAAAGTGGGCGAAATCAGCGAGCCCGTGCGCACGCGGCTTGGGATCCACATCGTCCGGGTGCTGGCCCGCGAGCAAGAGGACAAAATCGACCGTTCTGCCTTGGAAGAGGAAGTCCGCCAGAAGCTTTACAACCAAGCGCTCGAAGAACGTTTCCAGCGCTGGCTCAACGAGGACCTGTACAAACTCCACCATGTCGAGATCTTCGAGTAAGCCCTCTTCAGCGCACGCTGCCCGCGTTCGTGTCGCGGTGAGCATGGGGGACCCGGCTGGCATCGGTCCGGAAGTGACGCTGAAAGCACTACGACATCCCGCCGTTCGCCGTGCAGTCGAACCCGTCTTGGTAGGCGATCCGCGCGTGTTCGAGCGCCTTGCCGAGCGACGCGGCTGGCACTTGCGCTTTGCACCCTTTGATCCCGAAGGCGTGCCCCCGCAGCGTGGGGTACCAGTGTTCGAAGTGCCCATGCACGGACCGGTCCCTGAGCCCGGGCTTCCGCGCACTCGCGCGACCCGTGTGCGCTGTGGCGATGCCTCGTACCGGGCCTTGCTTGCGGCAGTCGACCTGGTGCGGAGCGGGCGGGCGCACGCACTCGTGACCGCCCCGATTGCCAAGGCCCATTGGGCCCTCGCAGGCCACGATGCTCCGGGGCACACGGAGCTGTTGGCGCGCGTTTGCGGAGGCGTGCCGGTGCGCATGATGATGGCTGGACCACGGTTGCGCGTGGTGCTCATGACCACGCACCTCCCCCTTGCCCTCGTGCCCCAGAGGGTGACCAGCGAGCTTGTGGACGACACGATCCGCATCACTGCCGCCGCGCTGCGCGAGCGCTTCGGCATGCCCTCCCCGCGCCTCGCGCTCGCAGGGTTGAACCCGCACGCGGGCGAAGGAGGCTTGTTCGGCTCGGAAGACGAGCAAATTTTGCGGCCTGCGGTTCAACGTGCGCGGCGTCGAGGCATCGACGTGACCGGGCCGCTCCCAGCGGATACCGTGTTTTTTCACGCTGCAGAGGGGGCGTTCGACGCGGTCCTTTCCCCGTACCACGATCAAGGGCTGGGGCCGTTCAAGCTGCTGCACTTTCGCGACGGCGTGAACGTCACCCTCGGTTTGCCTTTCGTGCGTACTTCGCCCGACCACGGCACGGCGTTCGACATTGCCGGACAAGATCGCGCCGACCCTGAAAGCATGGTCCAGGCGCTGCTGCTCGCCGCCAAGATGGCCGAGCGATCCTTACGGCGTCAGGGAAAGTAAAAGTCGAGGTCGGCCAGCAACCGCGGCAACGCGATTTGGCCGTGTGCGGGGCGCACGCTCGTGTACACCCATCGCGACCCCAAAAGCGGCAAGAGCAAGCGCGATAGCGGCCCGAGCGGACCCATGGCCATCGTGACCACAGGAAACTGGCGGTGGGCCCACGTGAATTGCGCAAGCCGCCACACATGCTCTGCCTTCGCCGCATGGGTAGCCAGTTTCACCACATCCGCCCCTCGAGCCCGCGCTCGACGGAACAGCTCCTCGAGCTGCGGGAACGTCGGCGTACGCTGAAAGTTGTGGTACGACAACACGACGAGACGCCCGGACCCTCGAGCCTCTTGGAAAAGTTGCTCGAACTTCGCGGCGCAACGAATTTCCACATCGATGGCTGCCACGTGCGGCAAGGCGGCCTCCCACAAACTCGCTCGGGTAGGGTCATCGAGGAACGTCGCCCCACCCTCTGCCGCGCTGCGTACCGTGGCCAGCAACGGGCGACCGGAACGGGCGAGCGCCCGCGCCACCGTCTCTACGCCTCCGGTATCGGGCCGAGCAAACTGATCGATCCGAAGTTCCACGAGGTCGACGCCCGGCCGTATCGCCCGACGAGCGCGGCGTACATCGTCTTGCACCGCTAGGACAACACGCGGGCGCTGGCCGGCTTCGCCTACCAGGCGCGACAACACGCTTCGACTCTCGTCCCGCTGCTTCCCTTCCTTTGCCATCGCCACGGATTTCCTCCGTGCTCCTACAAGACCGCACCGCGTTCGCGCAACTCGGCGTGCAGAATGCCGGCACCGAGCCACCGTGGCACCGGCGAATTTCCGCCCCGACAGCACAAGACGGCCGAGGCCCAAACCCGCAACGGACCCGATCGGCGCCTGCTCGGAGGGGCAAGCCTTGCGCCCGCGCAAACGATCAGGCGCGAGGGGCAGGCCCTGTTCTTGCCCTAACGCAACCGAAGCCCCTCGAGGCCACCCACAAGGGCTGCCGCCCCGGACGTAGGCCGGGTGCACTGATGACCTGGAAGCCACGCGGTCCGCCACGGCCGGGTGCCGGTACGCATCCAGGGCGCACGTTGGGTTCGGCAGGATCCGGCAGCCGGGACGCACGGAACGGCGCGCCGCTGCAGCGATTGCGTTCAACGGCGCCGGGGGCGTGGAAACGGCGCCCTCCGACGGCACAGGCGCACGCCTACGTTCCGCAGGGCTCGCGGCACGATTCGCTTGGTCACCACGGCGTGGTTGCTGCGACGTGCACCCGACATTGCCCCTCCCAGCCCCTGCCGGCAATGCGCTCTCGTCGTCGATCCGCTCGGGTAGACTTCCCCGCGTCGAGCATTCCCGCCGTCACGCGGCGAAGGACCGCTTCGGACCTTCCGCAAGCATCGAGCGCAACGTGCCGGTTGGGAGCGGTGTGGCATCGCGACACGATGCTGGGATCCCGTGCCTCGTCTTGAATCGGCTTCGCTTTCTCGTCCGCAGGCGAACTCGGGAGCATGCAGCCCCTGTTTGCCACAGCGCCGCGCGTCCTGCACGCGCAGGCGATTCCGGGCAGTTGCCGCTTGGGTCGTCGTGGCAGCGGGTCCGTTTTGCTTCGGAGCGTCCGGGGTTCTAGAGAAGGCTTCTCCGAACAGGTGCACTGCGATGGCCGAGGTCCCAACCAGCGAGCGAACACGCGTTCTCCGCACAAGCGACGACGAGACCATGCGCGAAACGGCCCGCCGGGCTGCGTGGTTTTTCGTGTGGAGCGTGTTCTTTTCCCTGACGTTGGGGGCCACGCTTGGAACGGCTTTGTGGCTTTCGCTGACCTTGCAAACCAACCTGCTTGGTCCGCTAGCGCCGGGAAACACGCGTATAGCTCACGGGTACGCCCAGGTGTTTGGATTTGCAGCCTTGTTCGTGTGCGGCGTCGCGTACCACGTGTTGCCGCGCCTGAGTGGACGCCCATGGCATCGAAGTCCGCTGCTGAGCGTGACGCTTTGGGGACTCGTACTTGGCGCCGCCACGGCAAGCTTGGCAGCCCTGTTCGGGGCGCACTGGCGTTGGCTCCTCTTGGGGCATCTTGGACTCGTCACCGGTGCAAGTGCGTTCGCCTGGACGATCACGACCCACCTCCGCGGTGCGCGCGTCGCGGTGCCATTGCCAGCATATCTCCAACTCGGTTGCTGGTGGCTTGTCGGCGCAACCGCGGCACCGCTGTTGTTCCCCGCGCTTCTCGTGCACGCACACAATGTCCTGTGGGAAGCGGTTCTGTGGGGATTCGCGACCAACTGGATTTACGGAATGAGCCTCCGCATTTTGCCCGCGGCGCTCGGGCTGCCTTGGCAAAGCCAGCGAGCGGACTGGCTCGTCCTCGCCTTGCACCAGCTCGCTGTGGCATCGTGGTGCACCGGGGTTGCAGGAACGGAGCTCGGGGCGGGCCCAGCCGCAACGATTTCGCTCCGCGTTGGCGGCATTTTGCTTGCCGTTGCCGTCGCTGCGTACGTGTACCGGGTGGGCTTCTTGCAAACCGTGCGTGTTCCGGTTGCGCATCCCATGCCCGGAACGGAGAAGTTCCTGGTGGCCGCCTACGGATGGCTCGGGGTCGCGGCCGTTTGTGCGCCCCTGGCAGTGGGGAGCGGCCTTGCGCCACACACGGGCCCAGCCTTCGATTTTGCGCGCCACGCGTTCACCATCGGGTTTTTGACTCAAATGATCGTGGGAGTATCGATGCGGGTCATCCCCACAGCAGCAGGAATCCCCATCTGGAGCGAACGGCTGCGCGACGCCACGTTTTTCTTGCTCAACGTAGCGGTGGTTTTGCGCGCCGGCGAAGCCGCCGCCGCGTGGGGAGGAAACCTTGCGTGGTACCATTGGTCGGCTTTGTCGGGCCCGGTAGCCTGGAGCGGCTTTGTCGCGTTTGCGTGGAACTTGATCATGAGCGTGCGGCAGAGGTCTCGCAACACGAGCAATCGCTCTCCAGACTCTCCGCCAGAGCGCGCGCATGGCCGCTGACGCTTGCGCCTCGCTCTTGCGTCCCCAAACACAGGCGCCCCGGCCTCGGGGCGCGTCCCGTGCCCGCCGTCGCCCCTCAAGAAGCGAGCAGTGGAACGAGCTCTTCGAGTCGGGCGCGAATGGCGTCTCGCGCTGCCCGAAACTGCTGCAATCGCTCCTCTGCGCTCCGCCCCTCGAGATTTGCCGCAGGGTCGGGAACAGGCCAGTGCAATCGATGCCGCGCGCGGAGGAAGACCGGGCAAACCTCTTCGGCGCAGAGGGTTACGACAATGTCGATGTCCTCGTTCTGAAACTCGTTCACGTGCTTGGAGCGCTGACCGGAAATATCGATGCCCAACTCCCGCATCGCTTCGATGGCCAGGGGATGCACGAACCGCGGGGCGCTGCCGGCGCTCGCCACCTGCACGGCGCTGCCGAAACGCGCGCGGGCGAGGCCTTCGGCCATTTGGCTTCGCGCGGAATTGGCCACGCAAAGAAACAAAATTTTTTTGTCGGGCATGGCGAGCCCCTAGCAAGCACCCGCGGGCAAGGCGAGGCGGGACATGAGGCTGAACGACGCGCCTAGTTTCGCAGCCTCTGGGAACTGTGGTGACTTTGGATTCCGACTCGCACGACGCGCCTGCACGCCGGCATCCTGGTGCTCGGCCATCGGCCAATCGGTTTTGGCGGCTGCTCGACCGCTAACGCGCCCCGAGGAAGCGGGAAAACGAGTGCAAATCCGCGTCGGTGACTGGCGTTGCCCCAGCGGCTACCAGTCCGGGGTTTTCTCCGTTCCACGACAAGACGGGGCGGCCTTGGTCGAGGGCGGTCAGGCACACCCGCTCGATTTGCCCGCCCGGCCGTGCATGCAGGGCGAAGACGACGTCTGCCAAGGCTACGACCAGTGCATCGCGGCGAGGGCCGTTGTGACCCACTGCGTGGTCGAGCAAGCGGAACGGCGACAGGACGAGTTGCCCACGGGCCAGCGCCTCCGCGTTGCCTTCCCGTGCGTGGGTGCAGGGGTCGCAGTCGAGCTCGGGGCCGAGGGCAGCGAACAATCCCCGATCGAGAACGACCACGCGGGGAACACCCAACGCGCGGCACGCAATGGCGACCAGACGGTAGGTGGCCTTGCCGGCGCTGGTGACCACGGCAAACCCTTCCCGCGCTGCCAGTTCTACTGCCCGGCGCACACCCGCAACCATCTCTTCCGTCGGCGCGCGCGAGTGCAGCACTGCCAACGTAGGTCTCTGGAGGCAAGTCACGTCACCCACCACAAACAGGAGCGGGGGCGGGGGTGAGCCGTACAGCTGCAGGCGCTCGGGGTAGTGGCGGTCGAGCAGGGTCCACGCCTGTCCTCCGTGGGCGACCAGCTTGGTGGCCAGCCATTCGCACCGGCGACGGTGCGCCTCTCGGTGCCGCTCGAGGCAGCGCAGTGCGGGCTCTGGCAACGGAAACTCGCGCCGCAACACCGGGCCGGGCAGGTGGAAAAACATCGCCAAGCTATGCCCGCGTTCCTGGCAGCGCTCCAGGATTTCCAGGGCGGTCCGTTCCCCCACGTGCGGGAGCTCTGAAAGAAGCACCGCGTACAGCGGGAGTTCCTTGTTCATCGCAGTTCCCCGTGGTACGCGTTTGCAACAGCAGGAGCGTAGCAAGGATGCACGACGGCACCGTTACGGCACGCGGGCTTCGGTTTCATTACGTGGAATGGGGCGAGAGCGGACGGCCGCCCATCGTGTGCTTGCATGGCATCACTCAAACCGCGCATAGTTGGGACGAAGTCGCTGCCGGGCTCGCTGCCAACTACCGGGTGATTTCCATCGATCAACGCGGACACGGAGATTCGGATTGGGCGCCCGATGGCGATTACACCCGCCACACGCAAGCAGCCGACCTCGAAGCCATTCGCTTGGCGCTCGGCCTCGAGGAGTTCGTGCTTGCGGGAATGTCCATGGGGGGCATCAATGCCATCACGTACACCGCTCAGCACCCCGAGCACGTGCGGGCGCTGATTGTCGTGGACGTCAGTCCGGAGATCGAGGCGCGCGGGGTCGAGCACATCCGCCAGTTCATTCAGCAGGAAGATGTGTTGCCCGATTTCGAGGACTTCGTGGCGCGCGCTCATGCGTTCAACCCGCGACGGTCTCTCGACAACATTCGCAGCCGTTTGCGGTACAACCTCAAACAACTGCCAGACGGCCGTTGGACTTGGAAATACGATCCGTACCTGCGGAGCCCGGACCGCGCCTTTCGTACGTCGCTGCTCGCGGGCTTGTGGGAGGACGTGCGCAAAATCCGTTGCCCGACGCTCATCGTGAAAGGAGCCGAAAGCGACATCCTCTCGCCTGCGGCGGCGCAAAAACTCCAAGCCGCAATTCCCAAGAGCGAACTCGTCACCATCCCTGGTGCAGGCCACTCGGTGATGGGCGACAACCCCGAAGCGTTTGTGGCTGCGACCCAAGCGTTCTTGGCGCGCCTGTAAACGTCGCTTTGCGACCGGGCCCAGAGGCTCGTTGCCGTAAAGCGGTGCACCACTGTCTCTCCCGCACTGTTCACCAGTACCCATCCCGAGCGAAACTCACGTAGCGGCCGTGCCCGATCACGATATGGTCGAGCACACGCACCCCCATGAGTTCGCCCACCTCCCGAAGCCGCCGCGTGATCGCCACATCCTCGGGGCTCGGAGTGGGATCGCCGCTCGGGTGGTTGTGTACGAACACCACGGCTGCAGCCGCTTCGCGTACTACGGGTTCGAAGACGTCCCGCGGGCACACCACCGTGGTGGTGAGCGAGCCTTGCGAGACCCTCACGTCCCGAATCTTGCGGTGTCGGTTATCCAGCAGAACCGCGTAAAACGACTCTTTTTTCTCGCTCGCAAGCCGCTCGCGGAAGTGGGCATATACGTCGGCCGGATCGCGAAACACCTCCCCGGGTTGCCACGGGTGTTCTCCGTATCGTTTGCAGAGCTCCACCAATGCCAAGAGCTGCGCGGCTTTCGCCGGCCCGAGCCCGGGAATTTGGCGGACCTCGCCAAAGACCGCCGTTGCCAGGGAGCGGATTTTGCCAAACCGCGCAAGCACGGCACGACCTAGGTCCACCGCGCTGTACCCCCGCCCCCCTTGCCGGAAAATCACCGCCAACAGTTCCGCTTCCGTGAGGGCTTGGGGGCCTTGGGTCAAGAGCTTTTCGCGCGGCCGGTCGTCCGCGGGCCAAGACTTAATGGTTCGCTTCATACGGGAATGGTTTTATCTTACTCTTGCAAATCTGTTAAGTCCCCTAGACCGCCTCTCTTCTTTTTCTGATGAGCCAGATCCCGTGCAACCGCTCATGCTAGGGCTCTCTCGGCGAGTTTGTTCCCACGTTCGCTTGGTGCGTTGGCGGGCGTACGATTCGCGAACCTGGAAACGGCCTTTACCCGTTGGAGCCAGCCCGCCTCGGTTTGCGTTCACAACCGGTTGCCGATCACGAGCCCGCAAGAGCGTAGGCCGCGCACGGAACATCCACGAGAACCTCTGCGTTCGAGGCGCCAGGAGCATTGTGCCGTTTAGGAGGATTGCCAGGTGTACGAGCCACGCAACAAGGCAGAGGCGCGTGTCGTCTCCTGTTCCTGATCATCTCTCGGCTGCATTTCATCGAGTTCTCGAAGATACACGCGAGACGGAGCATTAGAATATTGCATCCTATGCTGCAAAAATTTTTACTTGCAAAGGTTCGAACCCGATTTCATTTTCTCGGGCACGAACTTTTTTTGGGGGGGTCACTCCCATGTCTTGGCAACTGATGTCTACCAGATTCGCTCGCGGCTGGCAGTTTTGGGGCTTTGTTCGGCTGCGCCGGAACGAAGCGTGCAGCCGCTTGGCAGTTTTGGCTCAGGCGCACCTGCCGCGTTGTCAGGGGCGGACCACTCCGACAACAATCTCTCAGTTTTCCTGGCGGCGACTCCTGTGCGGGGGCGCAGCGGTGGTATTGTTGGCGTTGGTCGTTTCTTCGAGAGCCGACGCGGCTGGGTGCTGTGCCTGCAACCTGTGTAACGCTTGCTACGACAATCCAACTGGCAACGCCCAGTGCCAAAGTTTTTGCGACACCCAGTGCGGTGGCGGTGGCGGAACATGGGTCGGAGGCGCGGGGAATACGTGTGCCAATGGGTGCGGAGGGCTGTACTCGAGTCCGACCCCAACCCGCACGCCGACCGCTACAGCAACGAACACTCCGACCCCGACCTTGTCCGCAACTCCAACGAGCACTCCCACCATTACGGCCACGTTTACGCCGACGCTGTCGCCGACGGTAACCCTTACGGCCACAAACACGAACACCCCCACCTCGACACCGAGTCCGTCATTCACTCCCACCGTCACCCCAACTCATTCGCCCACGCTCACGCCCACGCACACCCCGACCGTTACTCCGACCGACTCGCCGTCGCCTACTCTCTCTCACACACCAACATCCACCTCGACGCCAACAAACACGCCAAGCTCCACTCCAACCGAAACCGCCACACCCACGATCACCCCCACCTTCACCCCTACTGACACGCCAACCTCGACTCCGAGCCCATCATCGACTCCCACGCTCACGCCAACTCATTCGCCCACGCTGACGCCCACGCACACCCCGACCGTTACTCCGACCGACTCGCCGTCGCCTACTCCCTCTCACACACCAACGTCCACGCCCACACCAACGAGCACGGAAACCGCCACGCCAACCGACACGCCTACTCCAGCACCCACGTTTACACCAAGCCCATCCCCCACAGACTCCCCGACGCCCAGCGCCACGCCAACGGGAACGTCTTCGGCAACACCAACGGCAACACTTCCTGGAGCCGGAAGCTCACCGAGCGCCACACCAACCAGCGGGGGAGGCGGTGGCGGACCGACCCGCACACCGACTCCGACCCGTACCCTCACACCCACGCGGAGCGGCACACCGACTCGAACCGGCACGGCCACACGTACCCCACCGAACTCGGCTACGCCGACCCCTACACCAACCGCCACCCCTGCGCCGGGAGACGGTACAACTTGCCTACCTCGAGTCGAGAAAAGTCACGCCGGTTTCCCGAGCCCCGGGGGGCGGCTGAGCTACATCCTCCGCTGGCTAAACCCCTGCCGGGATCCATTTGACGGGCTGGTGTTGCAAGACGAATTGCCCGATTCCGTCGAAGTGATTCGTGTCTCCACCTCCGCTCCGTACACGCTTTCGGGCCAGGTACTTACGATTTTCGTGGGGATGTTGGCGAAAGGTCCCGGCGGTCTCGCAACTGTGGACGTGCGGCTATCGACCGCGGTGCCGTCCGGCACTGTCGTGACCAACACTGCCACGTTGACGGACAACAGAGATGTTTCCGTTACCGCTTCCGACGCCTTTGTCGTTCGCCCGGCCACCGCGGGCAAGATCAACTGCGCCTTCCGGGCTCAAGTGTATGCGCGTCCGGGCTCCCCGCTCCGTTACGTCGCTCGCTACAAGAACGCCGGAACGAACAACGTACTCACGATCTCGCTGCCGTCTGAAGGCTTCCGTCCCGTGGAGTTCGTTCCGCCTCCGACCGAGGCAGCAGGCACACTCGTGGAGTATCGGGAACTTGCACGCACGGCCGGACTCGCGCGGATCGACGGGAGCGTCGACAGCAGCCTTCCCGACGGCACGGTACTCTACTCCTGGGCTAGCGTCGCGAGCGAACTGGGGGACGTGGCGGTTTGCGAGCACCGCTCCGTGGTTCGGCGAATCGAACGTCTCGCGACGTTTATCAAGCTCCCGTCGAAGTGGAGACGTGGAACGACCAGTGTGGCCGTGGTCCGCTACAGCGGGGCAACCGAGGGCAACGAGCTCGTCGTGAATCTGCCGGCTTTCGTCGAGGTTGTCAGCAGTATTCCGAGCCCGGTGGAGGTCGCTGGCAGCGTTGTCCGCTTCCAAGCGTTACCGACCCCCGCAGGTCTCGTGAAGCTCCGCTTGCGACTGCGACCGGAGGCAGGACCAGGCACGACACTCACCATCTCCGCGGTCATGACCGACGCGTCCGGGCTCACTGCATCGTCTTTAGCAACGACGACGTTGGTGCCCTAAGGACGCCCCGAGGCCGTGTGGCCCTTCGCGTGGGCTGCACGGCCTGTTTTCAGGCTTCTTGCCCGAACGCTCGGGCAGCAAGGTCCTCCGGCTAGTCGGCACGAGCGGCGTTTGTTAACCGGCAACCAATGGCCGCGACGAAGGTGCTATCTCTCCCTGCTCTGCTTCGGCGTCTGCGCGAACTCCGGCGAGCGGGGAAGCGCATCGTGTTTACCAACGGCTGCTTCGATCTCTTGCATCCGGGGCACGTCCGCTACTTGCGGGCAGCGCGTCGCCTCGGCGACGTGCTCGTCGTCGCCATCAACAGCGACCGCTCCGTGCGCCGGATCAAGGGACCGCAACGCCCGATTGTCTCGGAGCGCGATCGCGCAGAGGTGTTAGCCGCTCTCGAGATGGTCGATTTTGTCACCATTTTCGACGACGACACCCCGCTCGCCCTGATCGAGCGCATTGTTCCGGACGTGCTCGTGAAGGGCGGAGACTGGCCCGTGCATGCAATCGTCGGAGGCGAGATCGTGCGCGCGCACGGCGGGAGCGTTCGCTCGCTCCCCTTTGCACGAGGGTACTCCACGTCGGCGCTGCTCGAGCGCATTGTTCGCCAAGCACAGGGAGCACGTTCCTGACTGCATTGGCGACGCAGGTCTCCGCTGCGCTGGGTGCCAGCGAAGGACCGAACAGGGGATTTCGCGCTTACAAGAACAACGTCATCCCAAGCTGCATCGCGAAGCCCATATCCCCAGCAATTTTGATTCGTCCTTGCATGAATGCCGCTTGAGGATCGAGCTTGCCTTGTTGCAGTTCGGCAACGGTTGCTGCAGGCATGGTGATCGTCACGCGGGGTTCCCCTTCGAGCGAGGCATTCCCGAACACGACGAGGCAACTCCAGTCGCCGCCCTCGATCCCGGTCAAGACAAACCTCACGGTGCCATTCACCGCCTTGATTCGCTCCACGCGCGACTTGCCGAGCGGCCGGCGAGGATCGGCACCCAGAGGAACCGGCAGTCCACCGGCAAACCGTGCCCAGTCCTCTTGGGTTTGCACGATGGTCATGAGCGGCGGGTGCGTCGGCTCGCTTGCAATGCGCATCTCGCCGCCGGCGAAGTTGGCATAGCGGACCACTGTTTCCGGCCCTTCGATCCGCCAAGCAATCGTTCCTTCCGCCGCGCGCAAGTCGGCAAGCTGGCGCTCAAGCTCGGCCAGCCGCTTTTCCAGATCGCGAACCTGCTCCGCAAACCGTGGGGCCACTCGCTGAGCGAGAAACTCCTCTACCGAAGGTACCGAAGACTGCGCATCCATCTCGCTCTCCTCCCTTTACAAAGCTTGTTCGTGCCGCTAGCCACGGGTGCTCTGCGAGAGGACCAGGCCATGGCCAGAAGCTGTGAAATTTGCGGGAAACATCGCTCCGTGGGCCACAACGTGAGCCACGCGAACAATAAAACCAAGCGCACGTGGCAGCCAAATCTGCAGCGAGTGCGTGCGAGTGTCAATGGCGGGGTGCGCCGCATTCGCGTGTGCACGCGCTGCCTGCGCTCTGGCAAGATCACCAAAGCACCCGTGCGCTCGGCCTTCGTGTAACGATCGAGCGGAGGCACGCCCAGGAAGCGCCGGGGGCACGGCGCCGCCGTGCCCCTACATTTCTCTTGTGGCGTCGCGTGCGTGGCCCCAACAGTACCAGGGTCGCTTCGCGAACCGCCCTTACAACGCCCCGCGATGTTGTGGCGCAGCCCGTCGTGGAGCCCCGAGGGAGCCCGGGTTTCTTGCCCGCATCCACATATGTCGTGATGAGATCCGCCGGGGGCACGGCGCCGCCGTGCGCTCATTGCGCCCGTGTGCGGTCACACTTGGCGCCAACCGGCGGCGAAGATGGATTTGTGTTGACACCGTGTGCGCACCTGTAGCATACGCCGCGGTTCCCAACGGCCTCGCAAAGCGCGAGGCCACGCAACGCTTCCGGCAGCGTGGCGGGAAAGTGTCCCGACCCTGGAAGGGGCACTTCGGTTTCCGAGCTACCAACGCTGATCTGGCAGCGTTCTCAACGCCCGTGGCCCGTGGAGCGCGTCCGCCGCTCGTAACCTTCGCGCCCGCCCTAGCCCGGCAAGGGCTGCGGTGTTACCGTCGCGCGCATGCCCGACTACCGTCGTCGCGCCACCAGGGAAGCGATGAGCCTCCGGTTCGATTTCAGCGGCTGTTTTGCCGCGGAACTTGCTGAACAAGCTGTGCCCCGTGCGGCGATCGAGGCGCTTGCCAGCCGCCTAGTTACTGCCCACCAGCAAATCCAAGCCCGCGAGGAAGCCGGCGAACTTCCGGTGTTCTCGTGGCTGCATCGTCGCGAGGGGCTGGCCGAGGTGCGAGAGCTGGCCGAAGCGGTGCGGCAGCAATTTCAAACCTTGGTCGTGGTCGGTACTGGAGGAACCGCGCTCGCCGTGCAGGCGCTCGTTCGAGCCCAGGAAACCCGCACCCGTGTGGTGTTTGCCGACTCGATCGACCCCGATTGCTTTGGCGCTCTCATCGAGCAGCTCGACCTGTCCACGACCGCGTTCAACGTCATCAGCAAGTCGGGGGAGACTCCCGAAACGCTCGCGCAGTTTCTTGTCGTTCGCGACTTGCTCCTGCGCCAACTGGGAGCTGTCGATTACGCGCAACACCTGGTCGTCACAACCGATGCAGACCAGGGGGCGCTCCGACAAATCGTCCATGACGAAGGCTTTCGTTCGCTGCCGATTCCGCCTGGGGTCAGCGACCGGCTTGCCGCCATCAGCCCGGCGAGCCTGTTTCCCGCGGCCGTGAGCGGTATGCGCATAGACGACATTCTCGCTGGAGCTGCATGGATGGAAGCCCGATGCCGCGAGCCGAACGTGTGGCGCAATCCGGCCTTGCTGCTTGCCGCAGTCCTGTACTGGGCTACCGTCGAGCGGAACGTACGCACCTGGGTGTTCGTTCCGTTTTGCCACAATCTGGAAGCGCTGGCGCAGTGGAGCGCCGAACTCGTGGGCGAATTGCTCGCCAATGGGGGAGGGAATGGCAGACTCCAGTCTTCCCCGCTTCACGCGTGGTGGATCCGTAGCGCCGATCCGACGTTACTAGCGCAGGTTCTGCTCGGCAGTGCGAGGGATACCTTTGCCGTTCCCTTGGCCGTGCAGGATCATGGCCGTGAGTGGCCCGTGGCCTCGGCTTACCAAGATCTCGAACCGCTCGCGTACCTTGGCGGGCATGGGTTGGCGGACATTTTGGCGGCCGGACGTCGCGCCTTGGAAACTTTGCTCGTGCACCACCGGCGCTGGTTCGTATCGGCAGCGTGGCCGCAAGTGAACCCGTTCACGCTCGGGCAGTGGGTGTACGGATTGCAGCGTACGGTCTTCTACCTCGCAGAACTCTTTGGCATCCAACCCGGGGCAGAAGAGGCTGGCGATGCGTGCCGGCGCTTGCTCTACGGGGCCCTCGGGCGTAAAGGCTTCGAAGCTCAAGGGATGGAAGTAGAACGCTACGTGGCGGAACGGCCGAGCGAGTGGGTACTGTAAGAGCACGGGCCCAGCGAGGAGCAACAAAGCATGAATCGTTTGGCGAACCATGCGCGATCCCTCGAGCCGGCTAGCAGTGGGGCCGGAAGCGAGCGCCGCCGCGTGGTGGTGCTGCCACCGGAAGTTGCGGACAAGATTGCTGCCGGAGAAGTTGTCGAACGGCCGGCGTCGGTGGTCAAGGAGCTCGTGGAAAACGCACTCGATGCTGGCGCGCAAGCGATTCGCGTAGAACTGGAAGATGCTGGCCTCGGACTGATCGCGGTCACCGACGACGGAGAAGGCATGTCCCGCGAGGATGCGGTGTGCGCCTTCCAGCGGCACGCTACCAGCAAGGTGCGCACCTTGAGCGACCTCGAACACATCTCGACCCTTGGATTTCGCGGCGAAGCGCTTGCCAGCATTGCGGCTGTATCCACGACGACACTGCGCACACGGCGGCGCGACGACCTTGCGGGCACGCAAGTGGTGGTCGAAGCCGGCCGGTTGCTGGAGGTCAGCGACGTGGGCGTGCCAGCCGGAACGCGCGTGGAAGTGGTGGGGTTGTTTGCGAACGTTCCCGCGCGGCGCAAGTTTCTCAAGGCGCCTGCCACCGAGGTCGGGCAAGTCAGCGAGTGCATCACGCGCACGGCGCTTGCCTGGCCGCAGGTGGCGTTCGAACTCCGCCATGGCCGGCGATTGATCCTCGACTACCCTCGGGCTTCGTCTCCCGAGGAGCGTTTGGCCCAGGTGTTCGGGCGCGACCGGGCCGCAAATTTCCTGTCGCTCGAAGCCGAAAGCAATGTCGGTCGGGTCCATGGGTTCTTAAGCCCGTCGCAATGGAGCTTGCCCTCGCCCCGACAAATTTTCACCTTTGTCAACGCGCGTTACGTTCGCGACAAGCTTGTCACCCACGCGCTGGTTGCCGGTTACAGCACCCTGTTGATGACGGGCAGGTACCCGGTAGCCGTGCTGTTCTTGGAGCTGCCACCAAACGAGGTGGATGTGAACGTCCACCCAGCAAAGTTGGAAGTGCGCTTTCGCCGCGGAGGGGCCGTTCACGAGCTCATCAGTCGCAGCGTTCAAGAACGCCTGCGCGCCCATCTCGTGCCCCTGAACGAAACCAGCAAATCCGCGGCACATGCTGGCGACACCGCGGGACTCCGCAGCGCGGATCTCCCTTTCTCGGAGCCGGCCCTTCGTGCCCCGAGCGCAGGCGTGCCGCGGTGGGTGCTGGAAGTTCCATGGCGAGCGGAAAGTCAGGCGCCCGTGCGGCCCCCCACGGCAACCGCCAGCGGAGCCCGTCCGGTGTTCTCGAGGCTCCGGATCGTCGGGCAAGTGTTCGATGGCTACCTCGTGTGCGAGGGGCCCGACGCGTTCGTCCTCATCGACCAGCATGCTGCACACGAGCGGGTGGTGTTCGAACGTCTGCGGTCGTCGTACGCCCGCGGCCCGTTACCGGAGCAACTTTTGCTCACCGGAACGGTGGTGCCCCTGTCCCCCCACGCTGCGGCAAGTATCATCGACCATCGCGACGAAGTCCGTAGGCTCGGCTTCGATCTCGAACCGTTTGGTCCTGAAGCCGTGGTCGTCCGCACCGTTCCGGCTTTGCTCGCCCATTTGAACCCCGTAGAACTGGTGCGGGATTTGGCCGAGGAAATTGTCGATGTCGACCGGGCGCAAGGGTTCGATCGGGTCGTGGACAGCGTGTTTGCGCGCATGGCCTGCCATACGGCAGTGCGGGTTGGCCAAAGCCTCAGCCCCGAGGAAATCCGTGGTCTTCTCGAGGCAATGGACGAAATCGATTTTTCCGCTCACTGCCCGCACGGCCGCCCGACGTTTCTCCTCTGGCCACGGGGCGAGATCGAACGGCTGTTCCGCCGCGTCTAGTCTCGCCTAGCCGGGAACGGATCGCGGGGAACATGACGCCGTCGATCGGGGGCAACACAACGATGTGTCTTGCGTACCCGCCGTGGGTCCGCGTTGTCCTTGCCGCGCTCGCACTCTGGCGTTGGTTCGCTGTGTGGGCCGTGAGCGCCCTCGTGCTCCTCGCCACCGATCCGCCGATCACGCCGCCCGTCCTCGTGCGCCTTTCAGCCGTTGGGATTGCTGCCCCCTTTGTTCTCGAGCAAATCCTTCGCTGGAGATTTCGTGCCCGCACTTCCAGCGATGGAGACACCCTCGTGCTCGAATTTCGCCAGTTCCGCCTCGAAATCCCGCGGGAACGCCTTCGGGGAATCGAACCTTGGGGTGTACCGTTACCCGCTCCGGGGTTGTCCTTGCTGCTGGCAGACGGTACCCGCTTGCGCGAGCGTATCGAGGTTGCGGATCCGTACGCTTGGGCGCAAGTACACGGGCTTCCCTGGGAAACTCCGGCTTCAGTCCTCCAGCAAGCAAGCGTCGCCTTGGCCCACAGCCGCGCCCAACAACCACGCTGGCGCTGGTACCACTATGCGACCAAGTTTGCCGTTTTTGCTTTGCTTCCAGCAGCCCTCTTGTTCCAGGTACACCAGCACATCGCGTATGGTAGCTTGTGGGGCGAATACTACTTGCGCGGGCTTTCCTCCTACCTGCGCACCTGGTGCGTGTATTACGGCACCGTGGTGATTGATCTCCTCCTTTATGCCGGGCTTTGGCGAAGCGCCACCGAGGTTGCCCTTTGGCTCGGATGCATGTTCCGGCCCGACCTCGCCCCTGCCCTCCGCTCGCTCGGCGAACGCGCCTGTAGCTTGGGCTATTACGTGGGCGTGATAGCCCTGCTGGCGCTGCGCTTTCTTGGCTGAGCACGCACGGAGCTTGGCCCCCCGGCACTCCGGCTCGAAACAGCGGGGTTTCAGAGCCTCTGGCCTGGGGGGCTCGCTCGATGCGCACAGGGGAGTTCCCCGTGGTACGCCAGCACGGAGGCAAGCCCCAAGAACGACTTTTGTGGAAGGGTCCGCCGTGGGAACCTTTTTGGAATTGTTGGCTCTCAAGAAGTGTGAGAAACGCTTCCAACGAAAGGAGGACAACGAACATGACGACCGAACGAGCTGTCCGGTTACTGGCAGGCACTCTGGTAGGGTTGAGCTTGCTGCTTGGGTACTTCGTTCACCCTGCGTGGTTTTTGCTCGCTGCGTTCGTGTCCCTGAACCTCATCCAGTCTTCGTTCACCGGTTTTTGCCCCGCGGAAAAAATCCTGCGGAAGCTTGGGACGAAGTGAGGACGCGGGGATGCACAGCCAGTATTGGCCCGGACTCTGGCGAGCAGCGGCCGTTGGTGTGCTTGGCTCCTTGGTGCTGCTTGGCGGCCGGGCGCGTGCAGCCGAGCCGCCCAGCGAGGGTTGGACTCTCCGGGAGGTCGTTGCCATGGCGCTCGAGCGCAACCCAGGAATGGCACAAGCAGAGGCACGAGCACGCGAAGCCATGGCGCGTGTCGGCGAAGCGGAAGCGGCGTTTTTCCCTCAGCTCGGAGCCCGGCTTACCTTTGCTCGTACCGACGACCCCTCCCGTGCCTTTGCCATGCTGCTTGCGCAGCGGCGGTTCACGTTTCAAGGGAACTTCAATCGACCTGGCCCGACCCAGGACGTTCGTCCCGAGGTGGTCGCCGCGTATCCGCTTTTCCGTGGCGGCCAAGATTTCTTCCGCCGCCAAGCAGCCAGCGCCGGTGCCGACGCAGCCCGAGCCGAGGTTTCGGCCGCTCGCAATCAGCTGATCGATGCCGCCGCGCAAGCGTACTACGCTCTCTTGGCGGCACCGGAGCAACTCGCGGTTGCGCGCGCCGCGCGTGCAGCCGTACAAGCTGCCCTCGACAACACCCGTGCTCGCGTTGCCGCAGGCGCCGCACTCCGGTCGGATGTGCTGTCGCTCGAGACCAGACTTGCCGCAGTGGAAGAATCCGAAGTGCGCGCGCGGAACGCCGTGGAGTTGGCACGCGCGGCCGTGCGTCTCGTGCTCGCGCTTCCCCCCGACGAACCAGTTGCCGTGCGGCGCAGCGAAGAACCTGGGGGGCCTTTGCCGGCGGACTTCCAAGCTGCCTTGGCTCGCGCTTACGAGCGCCGAAGCGAATTGGCCTCTGCCCGCTCGCTCGTGGCAGCTCGCGAAGCGGAACTCCGCGCCGAGCAGGCGAATTTCTTGCCGCGCATCGACCTCATCGGTTCTTACGGCCAAAACGCGCGGGATTTGTCGCTCGCCGCCAGTCGCGACAATTGGTTTTTTGCCGCCACCGCGGAAGTGGACTTGTTTTCCGGGGGGCGAACGCGTGAGCGCGTGCGTGCAGCGCAACAGCGCCTGGAGGAGGCACGCCAGCTCGAGGTCAAGATCCAACGCGACATCGAGCACGAAGTGCGTGTTGCCTTCGCCAACTGGGAAGAAGCGCGGGAACGGCTGCGGGTTGCAGAGTCTGGCGTGCTTGCTGCAGAGGAAGCGCTGCGGCTCGTGAACGAGCAGTACCGGCAAGGAGCGGTGATCGTCACCCGCTACCTCGAGGCCGAAGCAGCCCGCACCGCAGCGCGCTCGCAAGCGGTCGCTGCACGCTACGACCTCGACCGCAGCACTGCCGCGCTGCGCAAGGCGATTGGAAGTTGGGAGGAGGACTTGCAGCCATGACCGCGTCTCACCGAAGCCGACTGTCCCCGCGTTTGTTGGGCACGGTCGCTGCCGTTGCTGGCCTTTCGCTTGCGGTGTTGTACCTTGCCGGTGCATTTGGTGGCCACCGCGTACCTCCGGGTACTCATGCGCTTCCCCCCGTGGCCGTTGCCGGTGACGAACACGTTGCCACGGTGCGGGTCGTGCCCGACACGGTCGACTGGCCAGGTCTCGTTCGCTCGCGGGTGGTGGCCAACGTGGCCCCCAAGGTCCTCGCCCGCATTCAGGAAGTGCGCGTGCAAATGGGCAGCGTCGTGCGTGGCGGCGATCCGCTGGTCATCCTCGACGCCCGCGATCTCGAGGCTCGACGGCAGCAAGCCTTGGCTGCCGTCCGTGCCGCCGAGGCGGAAGCCCAGCATGCGGCGCAGGAGGAACGTCGGGTGCGTGCGTTGTTCGAGCAACAAGCGGCGACGCAACAAGACCTCGATGCGGTCACCGCGCGTGCCCGGGCCAGCCGCGCAGCCTACGAACGCGCGCGCGACGCGCTGGCCGAAGCAGAAACTGCCCTCAGCGAAACCGTGCTCCGCGCACCGTTCGATGGCGTCGTCGCTAGCCGACTCGCGGATCCCGGCGACCTCGGGGTTCCAGGGCAACCGATCGTGGTCGTCCACGATCCAGCCGCATTGCGCTTCGAAGCCGCCGTCGGAGAAAGCTGTGCTTCGGCGCTCGTAGTCGGGGAATCCCTACCGATCCGACTCGACCTGGTCCCCGGCGAAGTTCTTGCGCGCGTGGACGAACTTTCGCCTCAGGCTGATGTGCACACACGCACGGTGCGGGTCAAACTGGTTCTTCCCGAACACGCTGATGTTCGCCCCGGAACTTACGGCGTCTTGCGAACGGTTTGCGGCCAGCACACCGCCCTGTTGGTTCCGAGCCAAGCGGTGATCCGGCGCGGCCAGCTCGAGTTTGTGTACGTTCGCACCCCCGAGGGGAGCGTCCTGCGGCATGTCCGATCGGGGAAACTGTACGGCGATCAAGTGGAGATCGTTTCCGGACTCGAAGCAAACGAGCGGGTGGTCGTGCCCGCGCAAAAACAAGGGTGAGAGCCATGGCCACCGGAAGCGCTGAGACCCACCGGCGACTCACCTCGCGCATTGTCGCCAAATTTCTCACCTCGCAGCTTTCACTCCTGTTTTTGATTGCCTCGCTGATCGCCGGCCTCGCGGCTCTCTACCTCACCCCGCGCGAGGAAGAGCCGCAAATTGTGGTTCCATTCGCCGATGTGTTCGTGCGATTTCCGGGCGCGACCGCGGAGGAAACGGAAAAGCTCGTGGCCACGCCCCTCGAAGCAAAGCTCTGGGAAATCGACGGCGTGGAGTACGTCTACTCCATGTCGCGGCCGGGCGAGGCAGTCGCCACGGTTCGCTTTTACGTGGGCGAAGATCGCGAGCGCAGCTTGGTGAAGGTCTGGAACAAGCTCATGTCGAACCAAGATGCCATGCCGCCCGGAGTCACGAGCTGGATCGTGAAACCAGTGGAAATCGACGACGTACCGATCGTGTTGTTTACGTTGTGGTCCCCAGGCAACCAGGTCGATAGCGCAGGGCTGCGCCGGATCGCCGACGAGCTCCTGAACAAACTCAACCGCATCCCCAACACGGGGCGTAGTTGGGTCGTAGGCGGAGAGCCGCGCCAACTCTCTGTGTATGTCGACCCTGCAAAGCTCGCCGCACGCGGGCTTTCGTTGCTCGAAGTGGTGCGCGGACTGCAAGCCAGCAACGTGAACGTGCACGCCGGTTCGTTCGAACGCGGGGGCCGGGAAGTGCTCTTCGAAGTTGGGCCGTTTTTCCGCTCCGCTGCGGAAGTGGAACGGACGGTGTTAGCAGCCCCCGATGGGCAGGCGGTGTACTTGCGCGACGTGGCACGCGTGGTCGACGGTCCGCGAGAAGTCGAGAGTTACACGCGGATTGGATTTGGGCCGCACGCCGCCAAAGCGCGTACGTTGTGGCTCCCCCCAGGGATCTCGGCAAGCGATGTGGACGGCGAACGTCTCTGCCCACCTGCACAAGGTCGAGAGTGCAACGCCGTCACCATCGCGGTAGCCAAGCGCAAAGGCACCAACGCGGTGTGGGTGGCCGAGGCGCTGATTCGTGCCGTCGAGGAGCAACGGGGGCTCGTGATTCCCGACAACGTCGCAGTCACGATCACGCGCGACTACGGCGAAACCGCGAACCACAAAGTGAACGAACTCGTAAAACACTTGCTCATTGCCGTCGCCACGATCCTCGTGTTGCTGGCTATTGCCCTCGGCCCCAAGGAGTCGTTCATCGTGGCGCTGGCGGTGCCGATGACCTTGGCCATCACGCTGCTGCTGGACTTAATCTTCGGGTACACGATCAATCGGGTCACCCTGTTCGCGTTGATTTTGTCGCTGGGTCTCCTGGTCGACGACCCCATTGTCGACGTCGAGAATATTTTCCGCCACTTTCAATTGCGGCGCGAGCCACCGCTCGAGGCCACGCTCACTGCCGTGGACGAAGTGCGGCCGCCGGTGATTTTGGCCACGTTCACGGTCATCGTGTCGTTTCTCCCCATGTTTTTCATCACCGGCATGATGGGCCCGTACATGGCACCCATGGCATTCAACGTGCCCGTGGCCATGCTCGTTTCGCTCTTGGTGGCTTTCACCGTGACACCGTGGGCAAGCTACCACTTGCTCAAAAGCGAATACGGGAAAGAACACGAGCCTTTCGAAATCACCCGTACGCGCGTGTACCAGTGGTACCGGCGGGTCGTTTTCCCGCTCCTCACCGTGCGCCGCTACGGGACTTGGTTCCTTTGGGGAGTCGCTTTGGCGTTCGTGGTGTCCGCCCTCCTTGCGGTCACCCGCGCGGTGCCCCTGAAAATGCTTCCGTTCGACAACAAAAACGAGCTGGCCTTGATCCTCGATCTGCCTCGGGGGAGTACGCTCGAAGAAACCGACGCAACCGCGCGTGCCCTTGGCGCTTATCTAGCAACGGTGGCGGAAATCACGGACTACACCACGTACGTGGGAGTTCCCGCACCGATGGATTTCAATGGGATGGTCCGCCATTACTACCTCCGATCCGGCCCCCATCTCGGGGAAATCCGTATTTCTCTCCTGCCCAAGGAAGAGCGGCAACAACAATCGCATGCCATTGCCTTGCGCATCCGCCCGGAAGTGGAGCGGATCGCGCGTGCACACGGTGCCAACGTGAAAATCGTGGAGGTGCCGCCCGGCCCGCCCGTGATTTCCACCCTGGTCGCCGAAGTGTACGGCCCGCTCGAAGCCAGCAACGAAGACTTGGTTCGCGTAGCCAAGCAAGTGCGCAGCCAAATGGAGCAAACGACGGGCGTAGTGGACGTCGACGATTTCGCCGAAGCCGACCATGAAAAAGTCGTCCTTCGAGTCGACCGGGAAAAGGCAGCTTTGAGCGGCCTCGACGTGGCGGCCGTTGCCCACACGTTGGAAACTGCAGTCCGTGGGGCGCCAGTCGGTCGCGTGGAGGTGCCTTCCGAGCGGCTACCGCTCGTGCTCGAAGTGCGGTTACCCCGCCCGCTTCGAACCTCGCTTGCCGATTTGCTCGCGGTGCAAGTCCGCAGCCACAGTGGGCAACTCGTGCCTCTTGGCGAGGTGGTGCGTGTGGAAGAGCGCACCGGCGAGCGGACCATCTTCCACAAGAACTTGCGGCCGGTGCAGTACGTGATCGGGGAAATGGCTGGACGCAGCCCGGTGGAAGCAGTCCTCGACCTTCACCGCTGGCTTGCCACAAACCCCCTGCCTCCGGGCTTTCACGTCGACCTAGCCGGAGAGGGCGAGTGGAAGATCACCGTCGATGTGTTCCGCGACCTCGGGATCGCCTTCGCCGCTGCTCTGGTGATGATTTACGTGCTCCTCGTGGCACAAACGCAATCGCTTTTTCTCCCGCTCGTGATCATGATTGCCATCCCCCTGACCATTATTGGCATCATGCCCGGTTTTTGGTTGCTGAACATGCTGTTCACCGAACCGGTGGGCACGTATCCGAACCCGATTTTCTTCACCGCGACCGGTATGATCGGAATGATCGCCCTGGCCGGGATCGTCGTGCGTAACTCCATCATCCTCATCGACTTCATCGAATTGATTCGCGAGCGCGACCCTGCACGCCCACTGGCGGAAATTGTCGTCGAAGCGGGCGCAACGCGCTTTCGCCCCATCTTGCTTACAGCCGGTGCGGCCATGTTCGGTTCGGTGGTGATTACGTTGGACCCGATTTTTTCCGGCCTCGCATGGAGCTTCATTTTCGGCATCTTTGCCTCGACGACCTTCACGCTCGTCGTGGTCCCTCTGGTGTACTACCGATTGTACGGAAAGGAGCGGAGCGGATCCTGAGCATCGGCGCTACGGGCTTCGCCGTATCTTCTGAGCCCAAGAGCCGCGAGCGCCTTTCCTACGGTGCCGACGGGCTTTGCCGGAAGTCCGTGTCGGACCCGTTCGCCCGGAAGCTCGTAGGTCCCACACAAGGGATCGTCAGGGACAACGCGCGCGGCAGGTCGCGTACATCGAGGGTCCGCAGCACATGGCCACGCACATCGGTCAACGTCGCCACCACCTGTGCCCGTTCAACGGCAATTTGCCCGCAAAGTTCACCGCGCGGCCGTTCGCAGGCCTGTGCGAGCGGCACACTCAGCACCAATTCGCCGCCAGCGTGCAGCACACGCTCGCCCTCCATCTCGACGCGGCAGGCGCGCAGTTCGGCAAGTACCACGGTTCGTTCACCGTCGCTGCGACACTGCGGCCGCACCACACCGCCTCGCGGGCAGCCGTTTTCGTGACTCCCTTGGCCTACGGCCTGCAGCGTTTCCCGCGCCAACAGGTGCAAGCATGCTTCCTTCGTCAACGACGGAGCGGGGGCAGCCGTCTGGTCACCATTTTCCACCCAACGATAGAACGACCCGGAAGTCTCGCCCGGCACGCCAGGCTCGCCAGCTACGGGGATGGCACTGAACGTCAGGAGAGTACAGACCGCAAGGTACGCCCCTCGCCATCGTGCCCGCTGCAACGCGTTCTCCGCACGTGCATGCGACGAACCGACCTCGAAGGCCAGACGCTGCCGCCGCCCAGCGGTGCAATCTCGGAATGGTGCCATCACTTTGGAGCGACTTAGCGAAACCGATGCCAGTTCCCGACAAAACCAATGGTCGAAGGGCGAACCCCGCAAGGGCAAATTCTTGTTTGCCTGACCGATGTCGAGGGCACGGAAATGTTCCTTGCGGGCGTTGCGATCACGCGACTGTTGCTCACAAGATCCGGAATTCCAATCCTTCGCGTGCCACTTGGGTGTGAGGAAACAAACGGCGGGCTTGACGTTCGAGTGCGTGCATTTCTGCGTCGTCGTGGCTGGGGTCGTGGTGATACAAAAAAAGGTGGCGCACACTTGCCGCTCGCGCGGCTTCGCACGCCATGCCGATCGTACTGTGCCCCCAGCCAATGCGACTTCGGCGGGCATCGCGATACTCCTCGTCGGTGTACTGGGCGTCGTGCACCAACACGTCGGCTCCTTGGGCTAGGGCCACCACATCGTCAAACCCGCCACGCGCGGCTTCGATATCGGTGGCGTACACGATCGCGTGTCCACGAAACTCCAGCCGGTACAGCGCGACGCCAATTTTTGGATGCGCGTGACTGATGCGAACGCGCACGCGGAGAGGACTGGTGCGATCCCCCAGGCGCACGATCGTGTCGCTCGCGAGCGTGCGTAGCTGCACGCGACCGGGCAATTCGTCGAGCCCCACGGGAAAAAACGGCCGCGCCATACTTTGTGCCAAAACCCGCGGCAGGGTTACCGCAGGAAGTGCCGGACCGTACACCGTGGTGCGCCAACCCCGCTCGTATACCGGCCGAAAAAACCGCAACCCTTCGATGTGGTCGTGGTGGTAGTGACTCAGGAAAATGTGCACGCTCTTTCGCGCGACACCCTGCTGGAACAAATCGTTCCCCATGGCGATGAGGCCCGTTCCCGCATCGAAGGCAAGGCGCAAATTGCCGGCTCGGACTTCCATGCACACCGAATTGCCGCCCGTGCGAACGGTCGTCCGGCCTGGGGTCGGATAGCTGCCCCGCACACCCCAAAACCGCAGCCAAAGCTGCCCGCTTTCCGCTTCTGCCAACCCCATGCGCGTGCCTCGCGCCTACCAGCACGCCCGGCAGCATGCAAGCAAAAATGCCAGCGAGACATCCGTCGCGCCGAGGAACCCCAGGCAACTGCGACTAGAGCGCAGGATGCAGCGGCCTCAATTCTCCCTGCTTGCGACCGAGCAGCGTGCATTTTGTGGCGTGGCTCTCGACATCCCGCCGCACGCGCGGTGGCACACCGCCTCGTTTACCATCCGAAGCCAGGGACGAGCCACAGCATCGCCGCGTCGATTCCGCCCCTGAACAAACCCGAGAAGCTCCGCTAGACCCGCCGAAGGATGAGGGGCTACGACGATGGTTGCGCGGCACGCCTCGAAGTCATGAGTCATCGCGGAAAGGCCGCACCCGCTGCTTGCGCAGCAAAACCAACCGGACAGCCATTCACGGGAGCGGATGCGTCCTGGAGCAGGTTGACCCATCTCTGCCCCCGCGGTAGCGGCGGTGCAGTGTGTGTTCCCGTCGAGCGTTCGATGCGATCCGCGTGCACGCATCGCTGCCGGCTGGCATCGCGCCCATCCGTTTGCCGCGCTAGTTTGCTCGGGAAAAACTCTGGTCGCCAAGCGAACAGTTCCATCTCCAAGATGCAGGAGGAATTTCGGTGGAAGGTCTCAGTGTACTCGACATGATCCAGCAGGGGTGGATTGCCACGTACCCGCTGCTGGCATTTTCCGTGGTCACCGTCACGATTATCCTCGAGCGCGCATGGTCGCTCCGCGGGATCGTTCCGCAAACGCTCGCCTTGGCCGAGGCCATCCGGGCACCGCTGGAACGCGGAAACTTCCAAGCGGCACTCGAGGCCAGCCAGGCTCAGGCAGGCACACCAGCGGGGCGTATTTTTGCCGACGTGATTGCCCGGCACGCTACGGATTCCCTGGAGTACTTGTCGGACCTGACCGAGGACAAACGCTTCGAGGAAATTGAAGCTCTCAAGGGGCCTCTTTGGGTCCTCGGAACGGTCAGTAGTTCCGCTCCCTTCATTGGGCTTTTTGGAACGGTGGTGGGAATCATCAAAGCGTTCCACAACATGGCCATCATGGGGAGCGGCGGTTTTTCCGTGGTTGCCGCGGGCATCTCGGAAGCGCTGGTCGCCACGGCGCTAGGCCTGGGCGTCGCGATCGTGGCCTTGGTCTTTTACAACTTTTTCCAAACCCAGATCGAGCGCATCGAGGCAGCGCTCACCATTGCGTGCAATCGGGTGTTGGACGCCATCCACCTCGGGAGGAAATCTCATGGCGTTTAGTACGCGCCACCGCGGGCTCAAAGGGATCGTTTCGGAAATTAACATCACGCCGCTGACGGACATTTTCCTGGTGCTGTTGATCATCTTCATGGTCACGAGCGCGGCCATGGTGGAGTCGGGCGCCAAAATCAGCCTGCCGGAGGTGGACGCCACAGCCGCGCAGCCTCGAGAAATCACGATTACCGTCACCCCGCAAAACGACATTTACGTGAATGCGCAGCTCACCCCGTACGAGCAGCTCGAAGACACGCTGCGGCAACTGATCCAAGCACGTCCCGATGTTCCCGTGGTGTTGGAGGGCGACCGGGAAGTGCTGTTCGGCCAAGCGGTGAAAATTCTCTCGTTGGCGCAAAAGGCAGGGGCAAGCCAAATTGCCATTGCTGCCGAACGTCGCCGCGCTCAGTAGCCGCAACGCCCCGTATGCCTGCTCCGCCTACTCCTCCGTCCCCGAAGCCCTTCGACCCATGGGCCCCCCAGCCTGGCCGTACCGCCCGGTGGCTTCTGGTCTCGAGCTTGGTGCACGCTGGCCTCCTGGTGCTGTTCGCCACCGCGACCATCACGGTCATCCAGAAGATCGAGGAAATCCGCGTGAAGGTGGAAGAGGAAGCAGTGCCCGGAGAGGAACTCTTCGAAGGGGCCGACTCGCTTCGCGACGTAGCTGGGGCCCTGAAGCCTGAAACCGCGCTGCCGCAAAAGGCTCAAGCAGGCAGCCCGGCCGTGCAAGGTGTGCGCGCACCGGAACTGCCCAGCGTGGGTGGGTTCGGTCCCAAAATTGGCGGTCCGATGGTCGACATGAACGTTCCGGTTGCATTCGGTGCCGGCGGTGGGGGCATTGGCGGTTTGGGCGGCCGGTTCGGAGAGTACGTGGGCGGCCTCCGAAAAGTGGGCTTGGATGTCGTGCTCGTGATCGACACCACCCACAGCATGCAGTTCGTCATCGACGAAGTGCGCAGTCGGCTCAAGGAGTTCGTTGCCACCCTGCAACGCCTCGTGCCCACCACACGCGTGGGCATCGTCGTGTATCGCGACAAGGGCGACGACTATGTGGTGAAATGGACCGACCTGAGCTTCAACACGCAAAAGCTCCTGGACTTTCTGGCCACCATTCAGGCGGGCGGTGGTGGCGACTGGGAAGAGGCAGTGAAAGATGCCCTCGACACCGCGGTGCACGAGCTCAAATGGCGCAAGCAATCGAAGAAGGTCATCATCCTCGTGGGGGACGCTCCGCCACACCCTTGGGAACTCGAAGACGTCAAGCGCATTGCCCGCGAGTTTCGTCAGCAAGGCGGACACTTGAGCGCCATCGACGTTACGCAGCCGTCGCACGAGATTTTCGATCGCTTTCTCTGGCGGTCGTTGCACGGCAGCGCGCCGTATCAGCCTGCGCCCATGCCCGAACATTACAAGGAAGTCGTGCGAGTGTACGGGGAAGTCACCAAAATTGGCGGCGGCGAAACCGTGCAACTAGGCAACAACAAGGCACTCATGCGCGCGATTCTCGAGCTCACCTTTGGCTCTCGATGGAAAACCGAAATGGCCAAGTACGTAAAGGAACTTCTGTGAGCTGGGCACGCCACCTACGTTGGTTCGGAGTCTTTGCACACCTCCTGTTCGTCAGCAGTAGTCACGCTGCGTTGGCGCAGTCGCTCGGCGAGATCCAAGCGGAAGTGCGGCGCGTCACGAGCTCGTGGCCGCAAGGACGCCCCCCTGCAGACCCTGCCCAGTTGCACTCCGCCATCCAAGCCCTCGGAAAGGCAGCGCTTAGTTTCATTGCCTTGGCCGATCGCGCAGCCCAAGCCGGAAGCGAGAGCAAAGAACGGGCGACGCTCCTCGAAGCCTACCGGACTGTGAGCCAACCGCTGGAAGCAGTGTACGAGCAAACCGGCGGGCAGCTCGAGCGGCTCGTACAAAAGGTGATTGCCGAAGATGGAGACCTGGAGGCGCTGTACGAATCGCCCGAATACCGCCAGGGGCAAGCCCTCGGGGCCGAGGCCCTGTACTACCTGAATTGGGTGCGCTTTTACGGCGCCCGGCTACACGAAGGTGCGCAACGGAAAGCGCTGCTCGAAAAGGCGGCAAGCGGTTTTGGGAGCTTTCTTGGCGGCGAGCAAAAAACCGACTTGCAACGCGAGAGCCTCCTTGGCCGGGGGCTTTGCGCTCTCGAGCTTGGCGACTTCGACGCCGCCATGGACGACCTGCAAGCAGTTGCCGACGATCCCCAAAATCCCGCCGAACGGCGCACCAAGGCCCGCCTGGCCTTGCTCGACGGCTTGGTGCGCAACGGCCGGTACGCAGACGCCGTGAAGGTGTCGGCCCCCCTTGCCGACAGCGGCGATCCGCGCGCCCTCTTCCTTCGGGCACGCGCCTTGTTGGAACTTGCCCGCAAGGCCTCTGCGAACGACGCCGAACGCCAACGGAAGGAAGCGCTCGCCTTGCTCGAGCGCGTGCGGCGCGCCGGCGGCGCGTGGGAAGACCGCGCACAGCAACTTCTGCTGGCCTTTGCGGACGATCCCGCCGCACTCGCACGCGACGCGACAAGCCCTCACGCACGCTTGGAGCTGGCGAAGCTCGCCTTGCAAAAGAAACAATTTTCCGAAGCAGTGCGCGTCCTCGAAGAACTCGGCAAGAGCGGCGGTGCTTTACCGGCAAGCATCGAGGCCGAGCGCAACTACCTGCTTGGGATCGCGTTGTTTCAGTTGGGCTCGTGGGAAGCGGCGGCGCGGACACTCGAACAAGCGGTGGAACTGCGGGCGTCCGAAGACGCGGCCGAAGCTGCCTACTTGCGCTTCAAAGCTCGCGAAAAACTTGCGTCGGAAAAGCCCGAACTGGCCGACGACCCCGCGTACGAAGCGGCCATCCGCAGCTACGTCGAGCGCTTCCCGCAACACCGCTTTGCCTACGAAGCCTTCTTTCGCCTCGGCGAACTCCTCCAGCGCCGGCAGCGGTGCGAGGAAGCGCTTCCCTTCTTTGCCAAAGTCACCGGCGACGCCGAGTTTTCCTTGCGTGCCCGCTTTGCCGCCTTGCAGTGCCGTGTGAGTTTGCTTGGCACCCGCGTTCGGCCGGATGACGCCACTCTCAGCACGCTCGGCCAGGAAATCCGCGAACTCGTCCAGGCGCTTAGCGAAGCCGAACAAAGGCGGCTGGTAGACCGCACCAGCCTCGCCAACATGCGCGGTAAATTGGCCGTGCTGCAAGCCGCTTGGCAAAGCTGGCAACCGACTCCGGACTGGGCGTCCGTCGCCCAGAGCCTGGAAGGATTCGAGCAACGTTATCCGCAACTTCCCGAACTCTTCGCTCCAGCCGCCCGCCTCCGATTGCTTGCGCTTGCCGAACTCGGCCAGTTCGCACGTGCGGAGCAGGAGGCCGCCGAGCGCGCAGCCGCGTTGGCGCAAGCTTACGATGCCAAGGAAGTCGAAGCGCTCGCAGTGCGATTTATCCGTGCAGGCACGGCCCGACGTAACCAGGGCGAAGCCGGGGCTGACGTGGCCGCGCAGCGTGTGGCCCTGCAACTCTACCAGGGTTTGGCGGCTGCGGGGAAACTCGGCGAAAGCAGCGAGCTTGCCCTCGCCCGCTTGTACGAAACCACCGGCAACCTCGAGCGTGCCGAGGAGCTGTACCGGAAGGCGTTGACCGAGAAGCCCAACTCGTTGCCGCTCTTGCGACAACTGGCCCGGTTGCTCGAGGCCCGGGGTCAGACGCGTGAGGCCCTCGAGTTGTGGAGACGCTATGCCGAGGCGGCCCGCCCAGGCGACGGCCCGTGGTACGAGGGGCAATACCAACTCGCACGCCTCGACAAAGAACTCGGCTCGCCACGAGCGGCTTGCCAGCGCCTGCAAAACATGAAGTCGGCCATGCCCGGCCTGAGCGACCGTGAACTCCGCTCTCGTCTCGAGCAACTTTACAACGAAGTGTGCCGCTAGGCGCTACCGTTTCCCCTGGGATTCTGCAGCTTGAATCCAGGGGTTTCGCCTTCGCCGCAGGAACCAGAGCTGCCAGAAGTAAACGCATGCGCTCTTATCCTGGAGCTCGTGTGGCGCCAGACTGCGTGACCCGTTTGCCAACCGGCCCGCAGCGACGAACTGGGCGGACCCGAACGGCTCCGTCGCGCCCGCTTGCCGGTTGGCGAACCGCCACGCGGTGTGCGCATGCAGCCCACCACATCCATCATTGCCGCGGTCAATTGCTGCAATCGAACAAAACCATTGGCGGAAGAACGGTCGCGACCAGTATGTTCTGCTGCATCTCAATTCACCATTTCCAAGGAGGTTGGAACGATGTTGACTGTTGGCGATCGTTTTCCCCGTTTTCGTTTGAAAGCAGTGGTCAGCCGCGAGCCTGGCCGAGAGTTCGCGGAACTGACCGAACGAGACTTTCCCGGCAAGTGGCTGGTGGTGTTTTTCTGGCCCATGGATTTCACCTTCGTCTGTCCCACCGAAATTGCCGAATTCGGCCGCCGCGAAGCGGAGTTCCGCGCGCGGAATGCGCAAGTGCTGGGCGCTTCGACCGACACCCACTACGTGCACCTGGCGTGGCGGCAACAACACCCGGAGCTACGCGATCTGCCTTTTCCCATGCTCGCGGATACCAAACGGGAGCTGTGCCAAGCCCTGGGCATCTTGCACAAAGAGGAAGGCGTGGCTTTGCGGGCAACGTTTATCGTCGACCCGGAAGGCGTGATCCGTTTCGTTTCGGTGAACGACTTGGCCACCGGGCGCAGTGTCGACGAAGTCCTGCGCGTGCTTGCCGCCTTGCAAACCAACGAGCTTACCCCGTGCAACTGGCACCCGGGCGAGCCCACGCTTCGGGCAGCCTGAAGCGACGGCACTAGCGCAACGACACCGCCTCTGGCAAAGTTGCGGAACACGCGGTGCGCACAGAGCGCACCGCGGTTCCGGCAACGGAGGTGGGACCATGAGCTGGCAGCTATCACGGCGCGCTGCGCTGAAACTCGGAGCAGCTGCAGTTGCAAGTGTGTGGGTGCGCACGCCTGCAGCCGAAGCGGCACCGATTGCCCTTCCGCCTCTTCCCTGGGAGGAAGGTGCACTGGCGCCGGTCATTTCGGCACAAACGATTTCCTTCCACTACGGAAAGCACCACCGGGCGTACGTGGACAACTTGAACAAACTCATTGCCGGCACGGAATTCGCCGACCTCCCTCTCGAAGCAATCGTGCAGCGAACCTACGGGAAGCCAAACCAAACAGCCATCTTCAACAACGCGGCGCAAGCGTGGAACCACACGTTTTATTGGAACAGCTTGCATCCGAAGGGCGGAGGAAAGCCGAGCGGCAAGTTGCTCGAGCAAATCGAGCGCGACTTTGGCAGCTTCGACCAGTTTCGCACCCAGCTTGCACAAGCAGCCGTGGGCCAATTCGGCAGTGGCTGGGCGTGGTTGGTGAAAAATGGAAACCGGCTCGAAGTCGTGGCCACCAGCAACGCCGACACGCCTTTAGCCACAGGGAAAAAACCGTTGCTCACCATCGATGTTTGGGAGCATGCCTACTACCTCGACTACCAGAATCGGCGCGCGGACTACGTCAATGCAGTGATCGAAAAGCTGCTCCACTGGGAGTTCGCGGCAGCGCAGTTTGCTTCAGCCTAAGCGGCGCACGGGCTCTGCACGGCCGGCGCTTCCGGCAAACCCAGCGTCAACCGCGGAACCGCAACAACGCTCGTACACGCGGCCAGAGACCGCTTGCCGTGGGCGCGGCAGGCTCGGGCAGGTCGTAGGTCGTGTCCACACGCAGCACGCGGTCCCCTCGCCGCACCACCCAAGCCACGGTGTTCGGAGCAGGGAATTCGGGCCCCCACAACACCGCATCGAAGGAAAACACACTCTCTCCGTCCAGCACCGCCACCATGCGCTTGCGCCACGTTGCCTCCCAGGCGAGGTGCTTGCCGTCGGGCGAGAACCGGGGCCGCCACGCTTCAAGGTAGCGTAACGGGAATGGCCGGCCGTTGATGAAATACCGCCAGTGCGTTCGCTCCACGTCCTCCGCCGCTGCGTATGCAAGGCGTCGGCCGTCGGGAGAAAACGCGAGTCCCCAGACGGCGTAGTACGGTCCCCAACGCGCACCGTCGGCGACGACGTCGAGCAATGTGTCCCCACTGACCGGCAGCCCCCGCCAACAAGGGTAGGCAACATGTTGGCCGTCGTCCGAAAGCAACGGTGGGTTGTGTTCCCAAAAGTGCTCGCATGCAAACGGGCTTGGCTCTCCTTTGTGCACCACGCGCCAGCGCGTTTCCGTGCCGGGAACTTTTTCCCACCAGGCAATTTCCGGGGCTTCGTCCGCTGCGCTCAGCGAACCAGCTAAGATGGTCGGCGCGGTGCGAAACTGGTCGAAGCCAACGGCAAAGTCGCCTTCCACGTTCCACACGTGAGCGAACGAAGCCAAGCGCTGGTCATCGCGGTACACGGCCCAGCCGTCGGCATCGTACACGAGCGCGACCAAGCTGCCATTGGTGAGATACACAGTGCGGAACTGCCGAAGCCCCGGAGGGCGATTGGCTACGCGCATGGCCGGAGAGGCTTTCTCGGGTGGCGGCGGAACGAGCACACGGCGCTCCTCGCCGTCGACGACCAACACGTGCTTGCCATCTGCCCGCTCGGCAACAAAGGCCACGTGTGCTCCATCGGCGCTCAGGGCCGGCAAGGAGACATCGCGATACGTTCCCACCAACTGGCCATTGGAAATCACCGCAGCACCTCCTGGCACCACTTCCCCAGCTTCGTTCTTGCGCGCCAACACACACACGGTCGCCCAGCGGCGGCCGCTTCGGCTCAGCAGAAACAGGTTCGGCTGCATGCACCCGCTTGGCTGTGCACGCCCGTTTTCCACGATGAGGAGGTTGTTGGGCCCCAGCTCGCGGTCGATCGCCCAATAAATGCGCGCGCTCGTTTCGCGCAGGAGCACTGGATTCCCGACTTCTTCGAATTCTGGGTCCACGCCGCCCGCAAACACCACGCGTTGGCCCTCGGTGGTCCGGTCGACGAAGGCATAGTGTGCACCGTCCGACCCTACAGCCAAGCTCGTACGGCGAGCTGTGGCAGGCAAGCGCACGAGTTCGCGCACGACCGTTTTCTTTGCACCTCCGCGCGCCTGCTCGGCTGCCCGACATCCCGCTTGAAGCACAAGCGACGCCGCTAGAAACAGGAGCCCAACACCCATCCGCTGCGCTCGACGCAGGTGTACAAGCCTGGCAAGCAACACGCCTTTTCTCACGCCCGGCAACCTTACCCTCCTCTTTGCCTTGTGCACTGATGCCTCGGCTCCCCGCTCCGGGGCGCCCGTGCGGCGGTTCCAAGCTGCTCCACGTGCGAATTTCGATTCCACCGGGAGTTACTCGGGCGTATAGCGAATCAGCACCCGGCGGCCATCGCGAAATCCGTGACGAAAGCTTTCCTCGTGTTGCGCCCAACGGTCCGCATATTTGCGGGCGAACACTTCGAGGAGCTTTTCCACCGTGTCTGGCTCTTGCACGATGGCTCCGCGGGCGAAAAATGCCGGCCCATCCACGCTTCCCACGGCGATTCGGGCGCGCGGGCGACCCCAACGGATGCGCTTCGCTCGCCACGATTTGGGTGACGTACCGACGTACACGGCGCCCTTGTGGTAGAGAAACCAAATTTCCGCTGGGCGGCTCCACGAGCCATCTTTCCGCTGGCTCGAGATGTACACGTACTTTGCGCTTTCGAGCTTTTGCACCAAGGAGGCGTCGAGCGCCCACGCGGAGCTTGCTGCCGACAGCAAGAGACAAAGTCCGATGATCCGAAGCTGCTTTCTCGTTCGACCCATAGCACCCTCCTGGTTGTTGGCACTTACTGGTCGCGCGGTGCTTGCGCCCTTTGCGGACCACCAAATTCCCGCCGCAATTGTTCGCGATAAGGCCGGCTGAGCGGAAGCACGTTTACGGCCCCCGTGAGGTCGTTGCGATCGACGTACACCTCGGTTTCGAACACTTGGGTAATGTTCCGGTAGGTAATGACCTCGCTCGGCGTCCCGTGGGCAAACACGGCCCCACGATGCAGCAAGAAGACCCGGTCGCAGTACAGCGCTGCCAGGTTCAGGTCGTGCAGCACCGTAACGACGCTGCGCCCCTCCGCTGCGAGGTCGCGCAGAAGGTCGTAAATCTCCACCACGTGGTGAACATCCAAGAACGCTCCTGGCTCGTCGAGCAGCAAGATGGGCGTTTCTTGTGCGAGCGCCCGTGCCACCACCACGCGTTGTCGCTCACCGCCACTGAGCTCCTGAATCGTGCGACCCGCTAGAGCAAGAACTCCGACGCGCTCCATGGCTGCCCGCGCCGCCGCAACATCGCGGGGCGATTCGAACGAAAATCCCCTCAGGTACGGTGCGCGCCCCATGAGCACGATTTCCATGACCGAAAAGGGAAAGTCGACGTGTGTTTCCTGCGGCACGACGGCAATTGCCGTGGCAATTTCGCGCGGGGCGTACTTGCGGAGCGGACGACCAAAGAGCCACACGTCTCCTTGTTGGGGGCGGAGCCAACCGCTCAGCAGGCGCAGGAGCGTGGATTTGCCCGAGCCGTTTGGACCGAGAATTCCCAGCACCTCGCCGCGCCGCAGGTCGAGGGTGACGTTCCGTACTGCCCAGTCTTGCCGCGGGTAGCGAAAAGACACCGCCTCAGCGGCCAGGAGAGGCCCCGTTCCATTCCGATCTGGTTCGTTCACGACGTTCCTTTGTCGTCTCGCGAGCGCCGGACTGCAAGAGGCGAAGAACCTAGTTGAACATCGTGCGGCTTTTGGCCATCGTGCGCGGCCATGACACGCCAGTACGCTGTGCTTCGCCCCGTGGCGTTCTGTTTCGCCCTGGTGCTTTCCCTTGCAGCGATGCGCGCGGTGGCCGAGCCGTACATCGCGGTGCGCGAGGGGATGCGCTGCAGCGCCTGCCATACCAACGTGACCGGGGGCGGGAAGCGCACCGACCTGGTGGCTACGCATGCCAAGGACCTCCTGCACTATCCGGACTTCTTCGGCCCGTTTTCGCGCCCGCTCGAGTACTTCACCGGAGAGCTGAACCCATACGTGGCACTCGGTGGCGACCTCCGCACGAGCGCGACGCTGATTTTCCAGTCCCTAGGAGAAAACGGGCGAGTTCGAAACGACCGCGTGTTCCGCGGCCGGCTGGAACAAACGCGGCTCGAGACGACCCAGGCAACCCTGTACGGAGAATTTCGCCTGATCCCGGAACGGGTGAGCTTGTACGTCGACCAGCGCTTTCAGCCCACCACGGACAACCGTGAAGCTTTCGCCTTGCTGAAGGGTTTTTTGCCGTGGGCGGGCTTCGTGAAAGTTGGCCGGATGTACTTGCCGTACGGTTTGCAACTGCAAGACGACGAAGCCTTCATCCGCGGCGGGCGCAGCCGTGGCTCCAGCTCTGCCAGTACGGGCTTCAGTTTCAACTTGCAGGAACACGGCGCCCTGGTGGGATTCGAACCCGGCAAGTGGTCGCTCCTGTTTGCCGTGACCGACGGCAGTGCGGGCGACCGCGATGTCCGCACGGTGGGCACCGTGTACGCAGTGTACGACGAAGTTCCCCTCGTACGCACCCTGATGATTGGCGGATCGGCCTCGCGTGTGGCTCCGCCCAGCGGCGAAACCCTGGTATTTGGCTTCTTTGCAGGCACGAACCTCGGTCCGCTCACGATCCTTGGCGAGGCGGATTTCCGCAGCGACAAGGGCCGCAGCACGCTCGGTCGCCGCGTGGGGCAATTTCTCGCGTACGGCGAAGCGGACTACTTGCTGTTTGGTTGGCTCAACCTCAAAGCCGCCATCGATTATGCCGACAGCGACGGACAGCTCGTGCGCCAAGTTGGCAGCACCACCGTGCTCGACACAGCGAACGACGCGGAACATCGCGTCAGCCTCGGGCTCGAACCCTTTCTGAACCGCTTCGTGCAGCCGCGTTTGTTTTACCGCATCAACAACGGGATTCGCTCCAACCCCACGCACAACCAAAACGTGCTGTTGCTGGAAGCGCACGTATTCTTCTGACGACGGCAGCAGCGCGTTCTACTGCCCTTCCGGCGTCGCAAGCCGCGCAACGTACCCCAGGTTGGTCACCGCTTCGACCAACTGCTGCGGAAGAACTTGCGCTGGGTCGTACGCTACCACCACGCGCTGTTCGGCCACATCGACCTTGACGCTTTGTACTCCGTTTCGTCGGCCAAGCGCGGTACGAATGGCGACCGCACAGGAGGCGCACGTCATCCCCTCCACGTGCAGGACTACGTGCTCCACCTTTGCGCCAGGCTCCTCCGCCCGAGAACATGCCGCAACCAACGTCACCCCCATCCAAGCAACTGCCAAGATCGCTGCCACGGTAGTACGCGTGGCCTTCAGGCGGGGCGTCTGCATCTTTGCTCTGCTCATGACGGATTCCTCCTCCGAGCGGCGTTCGTCACGCCGCACAACAAGAGAGCTTGGCCACGTCCTTCTCCAAGCTCTGGCAGGCTAGTTTCATCGCTTCGGAATAGGTGAGGTACGGATGCAAGGCTGCAGCCAGTTCGTCGACGCCGATCCCGAACCGCATTGCCATGCTTGCTTCCTGGATCATCTCCCCGGCCTCGGCGGCAACAATGTGCACCCCGAGAAGCTGCCGGGAGTCTCTACTCACGACGACTTTTACGAGCCCGCGGGGATCGTGGCTCACCAGTGCGCGCGGGACATGCTCGAGAGGCAAAGTGGCCACCGCTACCGGTTCACCAAGCTCACGCGCACGTGTCTCTGTCATGCCGACGCTGGCCACAGCCGGGTCCGTGAACGTGACTCGCGGCACTGTCCCGAGCACGACCGGACGCAGGTTGCCCAGAAGCGCGTTTTCGGCTGCCACCGTGCCCGTGTACGCAGCTACGTAAACGAACATCGGATCTCCCAGAACATCCCCAGCGGCGTACACCCCTTCCCGAGAGGTTTGCAGGAACGCGTCGACCTGCACTTCACCGCGGGGTCCGGTGACGATTCCGGCCAAATCGAGTCCTAGCCCCGTGGTATTCGGTCGCCGCCCTGTAGCCACAAGCACCTGATCGGCTTCGATTTGCCAAGCGGTACCTTCCCGGACCACGCTCAAGCCCACACCGTTTCGGACGCGCTCTACGCGTTGTACTTGGGCGCTGGTGTGGATGGTGAGCCCTTCGGCCTCCAAATACTGCCGCAAGGCCGTGCTCACTGCTTCGTCCTCCTGTGGCAAGATGCGTGGCAACACTTCCAGCACGGTGACCTCCACGCCGAAGCGGGAAAACATTTGTCCGAGCTCGAGCCCCACGGCGCTCCCGCCAAGAACGGCAAGACGGTGCGGTAACTCCGTGAGTGCAAGCGCCTCGGTGCTGGTCAGGTAGGAAACCCCATCCAGTCCGGGAATTGGCGGCACCCAAGGCTGTGCGCCCGTGGCAATCACCATGCGCTCGAACGTGGTTCGCTCGCCGTCGATGTACAACGCGCCCCCGTTCCCGAACTTCGCTTCCGCGTTTCGCAGCTCCACGGTCGGGTACGCCGCCAAAACGTCCAAGTACTTTGCTTTCCGGAGCGATGCGACGAGTTCGTTCTTCTGCCGGACGAGCTTGTCGTAAGCCAACCCTTCCAACCGCGCCTGCACCCCAGCAAAGGGGAGATGCTCGCAACGGTGGACAGCCTCCGCGGCGCGCAGCAGTGCCTTGGAAGGGATGCAACCGACATTCACGCACGTTCCGCCAATCGTACCGCGCTCCACAAGAAGCACCTGTGCGCCAAGCTCGGCTGCACGAATGGCGGCAGCAAACGCGGCCGAGCCGCCGCCCAGCACGACCAAATCGAACTGCGATCGCCGCGCCTGGCCTTCCCACTTCGGAACGCGCCGATCCGCACGAACCAATTTGTATCCCGCCCCCTCCACCGCTTGGCGCAAATCCGCTTCTTTGACATCTGCCCCTGCAAGCACCCATGCTTGCCGCGCCTCGAAACTAGCTTCCGCGCGCAGCACTCCAGACACCTGCCGGAACGCACGCTCGATCGCCAACGCGCAGTGCGAGCACGTCATCCCATCGATCCGGATTCCCCAAACCACAAGAGCGCGATTCTCTCCCATGAACTCCCTCCGCTGCCTCACGACCACACCGCCGAGATGACGTACGGGGCCGCGAGAAAAGCCACCGTTAGACCCGTCGCGAACCACAGGATCCGACGCGCCCACATTTGCGGCCGGGGTACTGGACACGCACACTCCCCACCAGATCCATGGGCACCAGCAGGTGTCCGGTAGGCAAACGCAAACCCTGCTCCTAAGAACAACACGGCCACAGCAATGAAAAATGGGCGAAAGGGCTCGAGCGCTATGATCGCTCCCGCGCCTCCCAGGCCAAGCACGGCTAACAAGAGTGGCCCCAAACAACACGCGGACGCCAACGCTGCGGACGAGACCGAGACGAAACTCGCTAACGTAGCCCAGCGGCTACTCCGCGGTACTTCGTGGTGTTCTGGTGCGTTCATTCTCGACCTCCTTTGCTAGGGTTCTCAATGCGCATCTTCTCTGTCCCGGAGCGACTCCGTTCGTTACACCGCGCCGTCCGCCGCACCGCCTCGGAGCTCCGATGCTGCTCGCCACAGGGTGCACCGGAGCTCAGGCAACGGCCCTGCTGAAGCCAACCCTTTCCTCGAGCATGAACTCGCGCGGTGCACTGTGGCAGCGCGGGCGGCCACACGCTCTCGCTATTCTCCGAGATGCGCACAGCTTCCCACGAGGCACAGGGCCCGAGCCTCTTAGGAGCCTCGGTACGAAGCCTCTCCCTTGGCTTGCTCGCTCCGCCCTGGCCAGTTAAGCGGCGGCACCATGGCGCAAAAGAAGCTCGTTTACAAAATCATTTTCCACAACCACGGGCGGGTGTACGAACTGTACGCCAAGCACGTGAGCCAGTCGGCCCTGTTCGGCTTTATCGAGGTGGAAGGACTCATTTTTGGCGCCAAATCGAATGTCGTGGTGGATCCCGGGGAAGAAGCCTTGCAGCGCGAGTTTGCCGACGCGGAGCGGACCTACATTCCCATCCACTCGATCATTCGCATCGATGCCGTGGAAAAGCGTGGGCAAGCCAAGGTGTACGCGCTCAGCGAGAGCGGCAAAGTGGCCGCGCTGCCGACGCCGATTTACACTCCCGTCAAGCGCGACTGAACGAGACTGGAGCCGAATTCCCTCGGACTACGAGATCACGAGCCCGGCATCGACCGACAGCACTGCACCGTTGACGTAGCGCGCTTCGTCGGAGGCCAAATACGCGACCGCAGCAGCCACGGCCTCGGGCGGTGCCTTTTCGTCCACGAGTTTCAACCGGGTAATCAAATCGATCTCGGCTCCGGGCGGGGGGCGAAAGCCAGCCAGGAACGGCGTATCGATTCCGCCAGGGCACACGCAGTTCACGCGCACGCCCCGGCGCGCGAACTCCACGGCAAGCGCCTTGGTGAGCTGAACGACGCCGCCCTTCGAAGCGCAATACGCTGCGCTGTACGCCTGCCCGATCAACCCTGCGGAAGACGCCATGTTCACGATGGCCCCACGCCGATCGAGCAAAGCCGGCAATGCCGCCTGACACATGAAAAACGTTCCCGAGAGATTCACCGCGATGGTGCGGGTCCATTCTTCCACGCTCACCTCGAGCGTGTGCTGGAAGCGCCCCACGCCAGCAATGTTGGCAAGCACATCGATTGCACCAAAGTGTTCCAGGCACGACTGCACGCTGCGCCGTGCGGCGTCGGCCTGACTCACGTCGCACCACTCCGCCACGGCTTCGCCGCCGCGCTCCCGCACGGCGGCAAGCGTTTCGGCCAAACCCACTTCGTTCACATCGGTGATGAATACCCGCGCCCCTTCCGCCGCAAGCCGTTCGGCCGTCGCTCGGCCAATGCCCGAAGCTGCTCCGGTCACCAAAGCCACTTTGTCGCGAAACCGTTCCATACTTGCTTCCGTACCGTCTTTGCTTCTCGTGCGCAAATTCTTTGCCCAGCGCGCTTCGGTCACGCGGTACGTTCCCATCGTTTCCTCTTGCGCGTCGCTCTCTCGCTGGGCTTTGCGGGTGTCCATTGCAGCGAACCGGACCGGGTGGCGGACGTTGGTTGTCCGTTTCTTCGCCGGTGGGTAGGGTGCGACGCGTGAGTTTGGTCGTGACCATCGAACGCATGGCTTACGGGCCGCATGGAGTTGCTCGTTACGATGGCCAGGTCCTTTTCGTGCGCGGTGCCCTCCCTGGCGAAACCGTACGTGTCACGCTCCGGGAAGACCACCGCACGTACGCGTACGCAGACGTCGAGGAAGTTCTTTCGCCGTCGCCGGCGCGGCGCGTGCCCCCTTGCCCGTATTTGCCGCGATGCGGCGGTTGCCCATGGCAGCACTGGGAGTACAGCGCACAACTTGCGGCCAAAGTTGCCAATGTGCGGGACCACTTCGAGCGTATCGCGCACCTGAGTTCTCCACCCCTCGAGCCACCCATTCCAGCGCCAGCCGAGTTTGGCTACCGCCACCGGCTATCGCTGCGCGTCGCCAACCGCGAACTTGGATTTTACGCTGCCGCGTCGCACGACCTCGTTCCGGTCGAGCACTGCTTGCTTGGCAACGAAACGACCAACGCAGCGTTCCCCGCGGCGCGAGCGCTGGTGCGGGCTTTACGGAGCGAGATCCGCCGGGTGGAGATTGCAGCCGATGCCTGTTCGCCAACGGTTGTCATTGCTGCGGAAGTAGAGGGGGGATTTGTGGCAGCAGACGATCCGATCGTGCGCGACTGGCTTTTGGCCCACCCCATCGTGCAAGGCTGCATGTTGCGGGGCAAGCGCTGGCGGCGGGTGTGGGGCGAGCCGCGGATCACCGTTGCCCCCGAGCCTGATTTGCTGCTGCGCCTCCACGCTGGCGTGTTCTCGCAAGTCCACCCGGCTGCCAATCAAATCTTGGTGGCCACCGTGGTGGCGTTTTCCGACCTCCGTGGCCCGGAACATGTGGTGGACGCTTACGCGGGTGCAGGCAATTTCACCTTTGCGCTCGCACGCCGCAGTACGGCCGTCACCGCGATCGAAGTCGATGCCACGGCTGCAGCCGACCTGGCCGACAACGTGGAGCGGCTGGGCGCGTCGAACGTCCGCGTGTGGACCACACCGACGGAACGGGGGCTTGCCGATCTCGCGCGGCAAGCAGCGAAAGTGGATACGCTCGTGCTCGATCCGCCCCGCAGCGGAGCACGCGAGGCCGTTGCCTCCATTCGCCAACTTCGCCCCAAACGCATCGTGTACGTCTCGTGCAACTCCGCCACTCTGGCACGCGACGTGGCACTGCTCTCGCCGCTGTACCGGCTCGAGCGCGTTCGTGTCATCGACCTGTTTCCACAAACGTATCACGTGGAAACGGTGGCATTGCTTCTCTTGACTTGAGGAATCCCTCCCCTTAAGCCACAATGCTGTCGCGTGGGACAGATGAACGTTGCCTGGATGCGCTCTGTGCAGGCATGGTGCAGTTCCCACCTGGGAGAAGTCGGATGAAACAGCACAACCCTGCAAAACCCAAAGTTACGATCATCCCCGCCAAAGGCGTTTCCCAAACATTGAATTACTTGCTCGAAGACCGCGATCAGTTGGACTGGCTTGTCGCCGTCGGCCGCAACAAAAACGGTGACATTTTGTTTTACGACACTGGCGGCGACATCCTCGAAGACCTTGGCACGCTCGAGTATTTGAAGCAGCGCATCGTCCGCGCGCACTTCGGCGAAGACTACGAGTGATTCCATTTCTCCGCTCGCAAGCAGGCCCGGCAAGGACCTGGCGATCCGCGGCCGGTTCGTTGGTCCTTGCGCCGCACCGCTCTCGCCGAACTCGCCCTAGCCTGCACGGCCCACACCCCCGAGCCGGAAGCCCAACGCGCCCCTTGGAAAGGAACGAAGGAACACGCTCGATCCTGTTCCGCCTCGGAATCGGTCTCGTCCTGATCAGTTCGTGGGCGCTCGCATGCGCGCTCCCCGTACGAACCTACGGTGGCATGGTGGCCGCGGAGCATCCGCTGGCCGCTCGTGCGGGAGCCTCGATCCTCGAGGAGGGAGGCAACGCGGTGGATGCCGCCATCGCAACCGCTTTTGCCGTGTGCGTCGTGAATCCCTCGTCGTGCGGCATTGGTGGGGGCGGCTTCCTATTGTATTACCGCGCCCGCGATCAGCGCACGTTCGCTCTCGATTTTCGCGAAACCGCGCCGGCGGCCCTGCGTGCGGAAATGTTCCTGCGCGACGGCAAGCCCGATACGCGCCTCAGCCAACGTGGGGGACTTGCGGTGGGCGTGCCGGGCGAGGTCGCGGGGCTGGCACTCGCACAAGAACGTTTTGGAAGTCTACCGCTGGCCGCCGTGGTGGAACCTGCGGTGCGGCTTGCGCGCGAGGGATTTCCCGTCGGCACCCATCTCGCGCAGGAAATTGCCCGCAATCAAGCGGACCTGGCTCGTTCGGAAGCGCTCCGGCGCTGGTTTTTCCGCCCCGACGGAAGTCCGCGCGCCGAAGGAGAACTCGTGCGCTTGCCCGAGTTGGCGGCCACGCTCGAAACCATCGGCCGCGAAGGTCCGAGGGCCTTTTATCGTGGTGCGATTGCCGAGGAGATTGTCCGGGCTGTGCGCGCAAGCGGTGGCGTGATGACCCTGGAGGACCTTGCTTCGTACCAGCCCAAATGGCGCGAGCCGCTCGTCGGTAGATACCGCGAGTTCCAAATCGCCACGATGCCTCCACCCAGTTCAGGTGGAGGCGTGTTGCTGGCTGCGCTCGGCATCTTGCGCAACGACGATCTCCCTCGACTCGGCCACAACTCTCCCACGTACCTGCATCTCCTGGCAGAAGCCATGAAGCACGTGTTTGCCGATCGCGCCCGATACTACGGCGATCCGGATTTCGTGTTCGTTCCCGTGCAGCAGTTGATCGACCCGAACCTGACCGCTTCCTTGCGGCGGCGAATTCTGTCGACCCGCACGTTGCCTGCCGAGGAATACGGTAGCCACTTGCCCGCGAGTGCGCGCCCACCCGACGACCAGGGAACCGCGCATCTCTCCGTCATCGACGACGAGGGCAACGCGGTCGCTTGCACAACGACCATCAATACTGCGTTTGGCGCGATGCTTGTGGCAGGCTCCACTGGCATCTTGCTCAACAACCAAATCGACGACTTTGCTTTGGCGCCCGATACACCCAACGCATACGGGCTTGTGGGCAATGCAGCCAACCGAGTCGCACCAGGAAAGCGTCCGCTGAGCAGCATGACTCCGACCATCGTGTTGCAGGGACACAAAGCCATTGCTGCCGTCGGAGGGTCGGGTGGGCCGATGATCATCAGCGGAACGCTGCAAGTGTTGCTGAATGTCCTGGCTTTTGGCTACGACGCACGCACCGCCGTCGCTGCACCGCGGATTCACCACCAATGGGAGCCGCCCGTGCTGTTCGTCGAGCCAGGCATTGCGGCAACGACGCGCAAAGCGCTTGAACAAAACGGCCACAGCGTGCGAGAAGTTTCTGCCATGGGTGCCATTCAACTCGTTCGCCGTTCCGGCGAAGGCTTCGACGGAGCAGCCGATCCACGCAAGGGCGGTGCCGCCAGCGGCAGGTGATTCATGGGCAGCAGCACCAACAGCACCCCATTTTGGTCGCGCTGGTGGTTCAAGGCGGGCATCAGCGCCGCAGTGCTGACGATCTTGTTTTACAAAGTCGACCGCCACGAGCTCGGCAGCGCACTCAAGGAAGTGGATCCGCTTTGGCTCCTGCTCGCGCTCGGAACGTATCTTTTAAGTATGGTCATCAGCTGTGTCCGCTGGACCATGCTGGCGCGGCCTCTTGGATTTCAGCAACCCCTTTCTCACTTTTTTGGTTCGTACTTCACGGGCATGTACATGAACCTCTTCGGGGTCAGCACCGTGGCCGGCGACATCGGACGGGCGTTGTTTCTTGCCGGTGGACCCGGCCGCCGTGCTCTGGCACTGACGACGGTCCTGGCCGACCGCGGGCTTGGTTTTGTCGTGCTGGTGTGTATCGGTGCGGTCGCCATCATCCTGCAACCGCAGTACCGGATGCCGCTGCCCCTCTACTGGGCAGCATGGCTCGTCCCTCCGGCCACGTTGCTGGGCTGGCTGTTCGGCCCACAGCTCGCAGTGCGAGTACTGCCGGCGGAGAACCGCTGGCGGCGCATGGTCGAAGTCGACTTGGTCCCCTACTGGAACGACGTCAAGCTGCTGGTTTCCACGAGCCTCGTCGCGGCCGTCTTCCATACCTTGCAAATCCTCTCGCAATACTTCCTCGGCCTGGGTCTCGGGCTGAACGTGCCCTGGGCGTACTACTTCATTTTCGTGCCTGTCGTGAACCTGGCCGGCATGGCACCGGTTACCTTCAGTGGCATCGGTATTCGTGAAGCTGGCTACATCTTTTTCCTGCACCGGATGCGGGTCGACCAACATGCCGCGATGGCTCTAGGCCTGCTGGCAAGTGCCATCGTGTTGGCTTCAGGACTCGTAGGGGGACTCGTGTATCTCTTCTGGTCGGGGCCCCAACCGCAAGCGGTACCCGCGGAAAGCCAAGAAGCATCGACCGAGCGCCGCAGAGGTTCCGCAGCCGGGTAGCACGGGAAGGAACGCTGCATGGTTGCGCGAGAGAACGACGCCTGGTTACAGCCACTCCTCGCTGCTCAGTACGTCCCTGGCCAACGGCAAGGCCACTACGAAAGTTTTTTCTTCCGCGCCAATCATCCGAAGCGGCCGCTCGCGTTTTGGATTCGCTACACGCTGTTCAGCCCGCACCGCAAGCCCGAGCGCGCAATTGGAGAACTCTGGGGGGTTTGGTTCGACGGAGAAAGCGGGCGCCACGTGGCCGTGAAACGAGAGGTGCCGCTGGCGGACTGCAGCTTTTCGCGCGACTCCTTCGATGTGCGCATCGCCGATGCTGGCTGCCGTTCCGGCGAACTCTGGGGAGCAGCCGAAGGCAGCGATGGACCGATCACCTGGCAGCTGCGGTACGAAGGAAGCGAGCCGCCGCTACTCCTGTTGCCGCGCGCAGCATACCGGGCACGCTTGCCGCGGGCGAAAAGCCTCGTTGGTCTCCCGCTCGCGCGCTTCCGCGGATGGCTCGGCGTGGCTGGGCAGCGACACGACATCGTCGACTGGGTGGGCAGCCAGAATCATAACTGGGGTTCCCGTCACACCGACAGCTACGCGTGGGGCCAAGTGGCCGGATTTGACAACGCTCCGGAAAGCTTTCTCGAAGTCGCCACGGCCCGACTCAAAATGGGCGCCGTTTGGACGCCGCCGTTTACTCCGCTCGTTCTGCGACACGGTGGCAAGGAGTACGCACTGACCGGCACCTTGGAGACGCTGCGTGCCCGCGGCAAGTGGAGTTTTTTCCAATGGGAGTTTGCGACCGGCAACGACGAAATCCGCATCCAAGGAACCATCCAGGCTCCACCTTCTCACTTCGTGGCGCTGCGCTACTACAACCCGCCCGGCGGAGAAAAGTACTGCCTGAACAGCAAGCTCGCCCGCTGCGAACTGACGCTCACCCACTGCAGCACCGGCGCAACCGAGGTGCTGCGCACCGAGCACCGCGCCGCTTTCGAGATCCTCACCGACCGGACGGACCACGGCCTTCGGGTGCGGGTGTAAAGCTCTCCGCAACGCGGGCGCGTGCTGGTGACTTGCCGGCGTTTGCCGACGTGTCCCCCCGAACGAGCGTGGCAATGCTCTTGCAGTTCTCGCCGGTGGAGAACGGTCCCTTGTGCGTTTGCCGCTTGGGGGCGGGCAACAAGGCGTGTGAGCCTCGACAAGTGCACGGCACGAAGTGTCAGGCCACGCCACGATTTGCGCTACCAGCCTCGCTCCAAGGCTGGCAATTGCCGCGCCCTGGGTCGATGGCGGCACGATGCGGCGACCGCGGCGCCGTACGCCCTCGGGAAAACATGGGCTTCGGAGATCAAGGAGCATGCTCCTGCCTCGAAGGCGCGTACGCGGCGAAGGGCAAGAGCGGCTCGCACGGTCGTGCTGCGATGCAACGCGCCAGCGCACAGCGGCACCCGGCAGCCGCCGTGCGGCAAAGGGAGAGTGGAGCATCGAGGGGAGAGCTGCTTGCTCGCGCAGGGGAGTGGTCGAAAGCCAGGTGGCTGCAGCTCGGCACAAGCTCTGGCCAGGACGCACCACGGGATCGGGCCGCGGTGATCGAGTTTGCGCTTTACCTTGGACACGGACCGTTTTATAAGCGGGCCATGTCGCAGCGGAAACGGTCGCACCGCACTCAAGCCCAGCGCCGTGCGGAAGCGCGAGAGCGGCTCCTCGAAGCCACGATCCAGTGCCTGTACGAGCTTGGCTACCGCAAAACCAGCACGACGGAGGTTGCACGGCGCGCTGGCCTGTCGCACGGCGGACGGTTGCATCACTTCCCCACGAAAACGCTTCTTGTGGCCACCGCAGTGGAACACCTTATTCACCGCAGGCGCGACGACCTCGTTCGCGCGGTGGCCTCGCTGCCGGTGGGCACCGACCCGATCGAGGCAGCTCTCGACGTGCTGTGGAAACTGTTTCAAGGTCCGGAGTTCTTCGCCTGGCTCGAGCTTGCGGTGGCGGCTCGCACGGATCCGGGGCTACGGTCGGTTGTGCGCGATTTGTCACGGCGATTTGCGGATACCATCGAAGCAACCTTCCTCGAGCTCTTTCCGCCTCCCGCCGTGCCAGAGGCCCTTTACCGAGCCATTCCCTCTTTTGTCGTGGCATTGTTTCAGGGCTTAGCGATCGACCGCGAAGTGCTGGGAGACGAGAAACGAACCGAGGCCGTGTTGCTTTTAATCAAAGACGTCGCACGCAGCCTCGCTCCGCGTTTTCTCGCACACGTGGACGCGATCCCGCGTGCGGACGAGCCGACGCGTTCACAGCCGAGAGCCTCGGCCGTCCGAAGAGACTAAGCGAGCAGCAACATCGAGCGCCTCGAACGTGCTCGTCCCGCACCGGTTGGCCGGTCCGGATTCGCTCCTCCTTTCGCGTGCGGCGAAGCCAACGGACGCCCGATCCGGAGCGAACTCGCACTCTTCCGACTTCAACTGTTGTCAGGCAGAGACACTCTGGCCGAACACTGTCTCCTAGAGGAGACACAGGTGCACGACGACGCGAAGAATGCGGAACCTCTCGCCCCCGAGCAAAGGCTGGCACCATTGTTGCGTGAGGCTCTGCACAACGATGTCCTGGAACGCGGCCCACAACTTGCCCCTTGCCTCCCCAACCTCTCGCTCGGCATCACCCGACGCGTGCCGAGAATCCGGAGCGGCCGCCTTCCAGGCGTCGGATCCAAGGAACGAACGATTGTGCTGGTGCTGGAGCGCCTCGACCCCGCTTCGCCCTAGTACAACCCGGTGCGGAAGATGGTCCCCTTCCTCCATCTTCCGCACCCCCTCCCGTAATCTCTGCCTCCAGCAAAATGGCAGGCCCCTGCGGCCTGCGAGGCTCCCGACGCGCTCGGCACGTGCTGATCCGGCCCTTACCGCAACGGCCCGGCGATTCTTTCCGCCACCGTTACAAATGCCGGTAGGCAACTGAGCACTCGGCATCGAGGAACTTCGATCGGGAAACATTGTTGGGCCCAGACCGGGGCAGCTCGATGCGAACACGAACGGCGCAAAGCTCAGGCAGCTTGCGGCCACACTGCCGGTTCAAGCAGCTTGCAGCAGCACGTCGAGTTCGCCGCTCGCCTCGAGGGCAGCAAGTTCGTCGTACCCGCCAATGCTCACGCCGCCGATGAAAATCTGCGGCACGGTGCGGCGCCCTGTGGTCTCCACGAGCCAAAGCCGCAGCGCATCGTCGTGCGTCACGTCGATTTCCTCGAAAGGAATTTGCTTCCGCTCGAGCAACCGCTTGGCAGCCACGCAGTACGGACAGTAGCTGGTCGTGTATACGATCACGCTTTTCATCCAACGCCCGTTTATCGAAGCGGCAAACAGCGAACAACTCTGGGCGTCGCAGCGCTTCACGAGCGGGCGGAACAGGCGGAACAGCCGGATACACCGAAGATGGGAACGGACGCGCGGGTGCATTCGGAAACGCCGCGGCTTGCGTGGCCACCACCCGGGCTTCGTGCTAGCCGGTCGACACATGACTCGCGCCCAAGAATTGTTCGGAGAGCTTGTGCAAATCATGGAACGCTTGCGAGGCCCTGGGGGCTGCCCGTGGGACCGTGAACAAACCCACCAGTCCATCAAACCCTACCTCATCGAGGAGGCGTACGAGGTTGCCGAAGCCATCGATGCGGGCGATCCGGCGGAGCTTTGCGCAGAACTTGGAGACCTGATGTTGCAGATCGTCTTTCACGCGCAAATGGCACGCGAAGCGGGCACGTTCACCATCGAGGATGTGCTCGCCCACATCAACGCCAAGATGGTGCGCCGCCACCCGCACGTTTTTGGTTCCGCCACGGCGGAAACACCAAGGGAGGTGTTGCGCAACTGGGCGCGGATCAAAGCAGAAGAGCGCAAGACGCAAGAAGACCGTTCGGTGCTTGCTGGCGTTCCGCGATCTTTGCCTGCGTTGCAGCGGGCTCATCGCTTGGGAGAAAAGGCAGCGCACGTGGGCTTCGATTGGCCCCATGCGCGTGCAGTGCTCTCCAAAGTGCACGAGGAACTTGCCGAACTCGAGGCCGCATTGCACCACGAGTCGCCCGAACGCGCCGCCGAAGAACTGGGCGATCTCCTGTTTGCGTTGAGTTCTCTGGCGCGGCACCTGAAACTACACGCTGAGGATGTGCTGCAGCAAGCGAGCGACCGTTTCACCGCGCGCTTTCGGCAAGTGGAAGCGGCATTGGCTGCCCGTGGACTCGATCCCCACGAGGTGCCTCCGGAAACGTGGGACGAACTTTGGGAAGCAGCCAAATCCGCGGACCACGCAGCGGCGGATACACAGGAACCACGCAGTTAATGGAACGAGACGGTCCGACTGCCGCGGGGCACAGAACACGCGCGTCGTCGGTCACCCAGGTGAAGAAACACCGCACCAGGTCTCGAGTTTCCGATCGAGCTTATGCTTGCCGTGCGGCTGCGCGCATGGAGCGCTGGCGCACCAACTCCCACACGCGGCGCACCTCGGTGCCTCCGAGAGCCCAGTGCACAGCCACATACGAACCCGCCCCAGCACTCACGCAGAGAACAAGCCAGAGCCCGCGCCACCACAGGGGTTCCGCTGCGGTCCACGCCAGTTCGGCCTGCAATCGCCAAACGAGCGGTCCCATCACAGCGGCAGCGATGGCGTCGCGGGCAAACTCGGGAAGCAATCCGACGAACCCCAGACGCCCGAGTTTTCGGCGTAGAAACGCAACCAGCAAGAACACGTTCACGCTAGCCGCGAGCGACGTGGCCAGCGCCAAGCCGGCGTGCCGCAAATCGGCGAGGTGCAACACGGTGGTCAATCCGGCGAGTACCCGCAACACCCAAGAGCCATCGGCTTGCACGGGCCCCATGAGGCTCAAACTAAACGTCAAGTTGGCGAGAAAGGCTGCAGCGGCGGTCCACACCGGCGTGCGCGTATCTTGCAGCGCGTAAAACGCAGGAACGATCACGCGCAACACGGCAACGGGCCACAGGCCAACAGCAAACGCAGCCAAGGCATACGCAGTTTGCCGAGTCTCCTCGAAGGCAAACGCGCCGCGCTGGAACAACACCGCGGTGATCGGAACGGCAAGCACGGCCAAGCCGACCGTGGCAGGAGCGACAATAAAGCTGGTCGTCCGCACGGCAAACCGCAGGCTTGCCCGCATTGCCTCCCACTCCCTGCGCGCTGCTTGGGCCGAGAAGCTCGGCAATGCTGCCGTACCCAACGCCACGGCAAAGAGGCCAAGAGGAAATTCGAAGACGCGATCGGCGTACCACAAGTACGACACGCTGCCGGGGGGCAACGCCGAGGCCAACACGGTGTCCATCAGCAAATTGATCTGGTAGACGGCAGCTCCGAACAGGGTGGGCAGCAACAACCGCGCGGCCCGTGCCGCCGCAGGATGCCCGGGTTCCCACCGCGGCACGAGTTGGATGCCCATGCGCCACAAGGGTACGAGCTGCAGCAGGAGTTGTACGCAGCCTCCTGCAAGAACTCCGTAGGCAAGCGCCTGCACGGGAGGATGCGCCCAAGGGCTGGCGACGGCCGCGACAATCATCGCGAGATTCAAAAAAATCGGCGACATCGCTGGCGCCGCGAAGTGCCGGAGCGAGTTCAAAATCCCGGAGCACAAGGCAACAAGGCTCACGAGCGCGATGTAGGGAAACGTCCACCGAGTCAACTGCACTGTAAGGGCGAACTTGTCCGGGTCGGTCGCAAAACCAGGCGCAAACAAGCGGGTGAGCGGTTCTGCCAGCAAGATGCCGAGCAACGCGATGCTGCCCACGACCAGGGCGAGCAGTGTGGCCAGCACGCGGGCAGCGTGAACCGCCTCGCTGTGGCCGCGGTTGGTCCAGTACTCGGTGAAAATGGGGATGAACGCCGTGCTCATCGCCCCTTCGGCAACAAAGCGGCGCAAGAGGTTGGGGATGCGAAAGGCGACAAAGAACGCGTCCGCTGCGAGTCCGGTGCCAAAAAAATACCCCACCGCGGCATCGCGGACTAAGCCAGCGATCCGACTGAGGAACGTGCACGCGGCGACCAATCCTGCGGCGCGCGCAATCGCGCGGTTTTCACTCATGATCCTTCTCGATCCCCAACGCCCGGTTGACGGCCCTTCGCGAAACCGCTAGCCAAGCCCGACCTACGAGCAGGAGGAACATTCGTGGCCCTACGTCACAAATCAGCGATCAAGCGGCACCGACAGTCTCTCAAGCGATATGCGCGCAACAAGGCGATTCGTACTCGCGTTCGCCACGTCTTGCGCGAGCTACGGGAGACGATCGCCAAGGGGGAACGGGCCGCTGCCGAGGAACAGCTGCGCCTGGCCATGAAGACGCTCACCAAGGCAGTGAGCAAGGGCGTACTGCATCGCAACAATGCTTCGCGGCGGATTTCGCGGTTGAGCCAGCAAGTGGCTCGGTTGCAATCGTCTGCCGCTGCCTGAAGCGGGCGAGCCGTCAAAAGTCCTCCACGATTCCGTTGTACGCGTCGCGAGCGAGTTCCTGCGCCAGACGCTGCAGGAGTAGGCGCTTCTCCCCCTCCGCGAGTTGGATGTTGATCGCTTGTGCGTCGGCAGCGCTGAGCGGGTTCCACTGCGGATCGCGCAAGTTCTTGGCGTCCAGAGGTTGGAGCTGGAACGCCGCAGAACTGGTCACCACCACGCTTGGGCTCGTAGCGTATTCTCCGGTCACCCTCATGCCATCCGCCCGCCACAAAATGGTTCCATCCGCGCTCCGCGTAAGCTTGAGGTCGACGATCACGACCAGTTCGTACTGCACCGCCTGATCGCGCGCGTTGAACGCCACAGGCCGCAGCGAAACGCTGCGCACCGTTCCGCTGATCACGGCGTCCCCACGGGTGGGATCGGGCTCCCACACCAGTTGTCTGCGCGTGATCACTTCGCGCTCGAGCGCGAACGCGAGCAGCTTCTCCCAGCCGTGCTCGCTGGAAAGGTTCTCGATGTGGCCAACGGACACGCTGCGTACATCTGCAGGCAGGTGCACCTGAGTGCCGGCTAGATGGTAGCCGCATCCGAGTGCGCACCAGAGCAGCGCCGACACGCCAAGGCCACGCCACCTCATGCGACGACGAAACTCACCAACCGGCCAGGAACGACCAACTGCTTCCGGATGGTTTTGCCTCCCACGTGGGCTTGCACTGCGGGCAGTGCCAAGGCCAAACGCAACACTTCCTCTTCCGGTGCGCCGCGGGGCACGGTAAGCCGCGCGCGCACTTTGCCGTTCACTTGCACGGCAAGCTCTACAGTCTCCTCCACGAGTGCAGCCGGGTCGTATCGAGGCCACTGGGCGCGGAAAATACTGTCGGTGTGCCCGAGCGCCTCCCAGAGCTCTTCGGCCAGGTGGGGGGCGAACGGCGCGAGCATCAACACCAGCGACTCCAGCACCCAGCGGTCGGCAGGACCGTGGCGGCGGATATCGTTGAGCAAGCTCATCAGCGCCGCAATCGCCGTGTTGTATCGCAGCTCCTCCAGGTCTTGCTGCACCTTGGCGATGGTCCGGTGCACACTGCGCCGCAACTCGGGCCCGCTTTCGGCCTGCGGATCGAACTGCCGTACAGCTCGCCACACTCCTTCGAAAAAGCGCTGAACGCCAGCGATGCCCTCGTCGCGGAAGTCTCCTCCCTCGGTGTAGGGACCGAGGAACATCATGTACGTGCGGAACACGTCGGCGCCGTAGCGTTCGATGTACTGGTCGGGGTTCACCACGTTGCCGCGCGACTTCGACATTTTCGCGCCGTCTTTGGTAATCAAGCCGTGGGCGCGGAATTTTTTGAACGGCTCCTCGAATGGCAAGAGCCCCATGTCGTGCAGTGCCATGGTGATGAAGCGGGTGTACATCAGGTGCAGCACGGCATGTTCGTTCCCGCCAATGTACATATCCACCGGCAGCCACTTGCGCGTGAGGTCTGGATCGAACGGCACGTCGTCGCGATGGGTCGACGGATACCGCAGGAAGTACCACGCGGAGTCGAGGAAGGTGTCGGAAACGTCGGTTTCTCGCCGTGCCCGCCGATGGCACCGCGGGCACGGAACTTCATAGAATTCTTTCACTCGGGCCAACGGGGCGATGCCCGACTCGTCTGGCCGGAAGTTTTCTACGTATGGCAGCAACACGGGCAGGTCTTGTTCCGGCACGGGCACGATGCCGCAAGAGTCGCAATAAATGATGGGAATAGGTGGTCCCCAGTAGCGCTGGCGCGAAATGCACCAGTCGTGCAAGCGATACTCCACGCGTGCCTCGCCCACTCCGCGCTCGGCCAGCCACTGGGTGATGGCGCGCTTCGCGGCTTCGGAATCGAGGCCCGTAAACGGGCCGCTATTCACCAGCCGGCCAGGGCCCTCGTAGGCTGCGCCGGGTTCCGCAGGAGTAACCCCCAGGGGTTCGATCACCGTTACGATGGGCAGTGCGAACGCGCGGGCGAATTCGTAATCCCGCTGGTCGTGTGCCGGCACCGCCATGATGGCACCGGTGCCGTACTCGGCCAGGACGTAATCCGCGATCCAAATGGGGATTCGCTGCTCCGTTGCCGGGTTGATCGCGTAGGCACCCGTGAACACGCCCGTTTTATCGCGCACAGAACGGCGGCGTACCAAATCCATTTTCACGGTACGTTCCACGTACGCGTCGACCGCCGCCCGCTGCTCGGGCGTCGTAATTTCGCTCACCAGAGGATGCTCTGGTGCCAGAACCATGTACGTCGCCCCGAACACCGTGTCCGGGCGCGTGGTGAACACACGAATCTTGCGTGCGGGATCATGGGCGAGCGGAAAGTCGATCGCAGCCCCTTCGGAACGGCCAATCCAGTTGCGTTGCGCGGTTTTGGTCGTTTCCGACCAATCGATCCAATCGAGGTTTTTGAGCAACCGTTCGGCATAGCGCGTGATTTTGAAGAACCATTGTTCGGTAAAGCGTTGCTCTACGGCAACGTCCGGATGGCGTTCGCAATAGCCATCGATGACCTGCTCGTTGGCCAACACTGTGTGGCACGCCGGGCACCAGTTGACCGGCGCCTTTTTTCGCTCGGCGAGGCCAAAGTGGTAGAGCTTGAGGAAGATCCACTGCGTCCAGCGGTAGTACTTCGGATCCGTGGTGTCGACGACGTGGTCCCAGTCGAGCATCAAGCCAAGTCGTCTGAGTTGCCGCCGGAAGTTGGCGATGGTGCGGGGAATGAGCTCGGCCGGGTGGGCACCAATCTTCAGCGCATAGTTTTCCGAATGAATGCCGAACGCATCGAAGCCAATGGGTTCGAACACATCGTACCCTTGCAGGCGACGGAAGCGACCGTGAATGTCCGCCCCGGGGAACGCGAACGCGTGGCCGACGTGCAGGCCTTCTGCCGAAGGGTACGGGAACATCATCAGGTTGTAGTAAGGGCGCTGAGCCGTAGCCAAATCCACGCGGTTCGTGCCCCGCTCTTCCCACAAGCGCTGCCATTTGGCTTCCACCACTGCTGGGTTGTAACGCTCATCCATGGTCGTCCCTCGACTCCAGGCTCGGACGCTCCTTCCTGCCGAGGCGCTCGGCAATGCGATCGAGTACGCCGTTGAGGAATTCGGCCGAACGCTCGCTCGAGTAGCGCTTGCCAATTTCGATGGCCTCGTCAATCACCACCGCCGCGGGAAGCGGCTCCGGCGACAACATTTCGTACGTTGCGACCCGCAAGATGCAGAGGTCGACCGGCGCCATTCGCTCCAGGCGCCAGTGTTCCGCGGCGCTGGCAATCAACTCGTCGATTTGCGCCTCGTGCTGCCGGACCCCTTGCACCAGCTCGGCAGCAAACTGGCGTGCTTCGAGCGAGGCGCCAGAATCTTCCCATAGGTGGGCGATCAGCTCCGGGCTGTACTCCCCGGTAATCTCCATTTGATACAAGGCTTGGACCGCCAACTCGCGCCCTTTTCTCCGTGCACCCATGGTTTTGCCCTTCAGCCCAACAAGCGGTGGAGCTGTGCGCACTCGATGGCAACGCGGGCTGCCTCGTAGCCCTTGTTTCCGGGGTCGTCCCCCGACCGTGCAAGCGCTTGCTCCATCGTTTCCGTAGTCAAGATCCCGACGGCAATCGGAACATGCCGCGCGAGCTGGATTTGCTGGAGCGCGGAAAAAATGGCTCGCGCTAAGTAATCGTGGTGTTGGGTTTCCCCGCGTACGATCGCTCCAAGGCACACCAAAGCGTCGTAGCGGCCATGGCCGGCCAACAAGTCCACGGCAAACGGCACCTCGAACGCGCCGGGCACGCGCACAACCTCGATATCGCGATCGTCCACTCCCGCTTCCGCAAGGCCACGCAACGCGCCCCGAAGCAAGCGATCGGTCACGAGTTCGTTGAATCGTGACGCGACGATGCCAATGCGCAGCCCCGCTCCTCGGATTTCGCCCCGATATTCCACCGGCATGGTTCATTCCTGGTGGGGCACGTCGAGGTTGGAAAGCAAGTGCCCGAGCTTTTGCCGCTTCGTGCGCAAGTACTGCAAATTTCCGCGGTGAGGGGGAACCTCTAAGGGCACGCGTTCCACCACCTCGATTCCGTAATGCGCGAGCCCTTCGATCTTGCGCGGATTGTTCGTAAGCAATCGTACCCGGCGCACACCTAGATCGCGCAAGATTTGCGCAGTCATTCCGTAGTCGCGCCCATCATCCGCGAAGCCCAGCTCTCGGTTGGCCTCCACGGTGTCCCGGCCGCGGTCTTGCAATGCGTACGCCCGGACCTTGTTCGCCAAACCAATTCCCCTTCCCTCTTGTTGCATGTAAACCAGCACGCCCTTCCCTGCCCGGTCGATGCACTCCAAGGCGGCACGTAACTGGTCGCCACAGTCGCAACGTTGCGAGCCAAAGACATCGCCCGTCAAGCACTCCGAGTGCACCCGCACGGCAACGGCCTCGTCGGGTTTCCAGCGCCCTTTCACCAGGGCGATGTGCTCGTGCCGATCGACGTCGTTGCGGTACACCACCATGCGAAACTTGGCTCCAAAAGCGGTCACCATGGGCACGTCAACGACGCGATGCACCAACGAGTCGTAACGCAAGCGGTGGGCAATGACGTCGTCCACCGTGACCACGGGCAACTCGAACAACGAGGCCAGAGCCTCGACGTCCGGTTCCGTTGCCACGTTCCCTGCATCGTCCAGAATCGTGCACGTCACCGCGGCGGGCTTACAGCCGGCTAACCGTACCAGGTCCAAGCACGCCTCCGGCAGGCCCCGGTGTGCCAGAACACCCCCGGAGTGCGCCGCCACTGGGAACATGTGGCCGGGCATGACGATGTCGTCCGGGCCCGCATCGTCCGCTACTGCGACGCGAATGGTCGTGGCGCGATCGGCCGCAGAAATTCCGGTGGTCACGCCCCGCGCAGCTTCGAATGATGCTCCGTAACGCTTGCGCGCAGCTGTGCCTGGCTGGCCCAGCAACGGAATTCCCAAGCGCTGCAAGTGTTGCGGCGGAAGAACAAGCTCCACCAAGCCACGTGCATGCGTCGCGAGGAAATTCACTGCCGCCGGAGTCACCCGCTCGGCTGCAAGGCACACGACGGCTTCGCCTTCACCCCCTTCGGTGACGACAACCATTTGCCCTCGTGGCAATGCAGCCAAAGCAGCTTCCAGTGCCGATGCGGTCATGTGTCGGGCCACTGTGTAGCAACGAGCACATCCCCTGCAAATCGACGCACTGTGAGAGGCGGAAGCGCAAGGGCATCGGCCATCTCGTGCACGCCGAGCGGACCGACCAGCGGCACGCCATCTGCCCCGATGAACTTCGGAGCCAAAAACAGGAGCAAACGGTCGACGCCGCGCCCGCGCAGGGCTTCGGTGGCCACCTGCGGACCGCCTTCCACCAACACCGAGAGCAGCTCGCGGCGGCCGAGCTCCGCGAGAACTCGATCCCACGGAATTTCCGGGCCCGCTCCGATGATCCGTACTTCCACGCCGCGTTGTTCGAGGGCGTGCACGGCTGCGCGCGGCGCGTGCTCCGTGGTCAGCACCAAAGTAGGGGCGCGTTGCACGTCGTAAATGCGAGCCTCTGGTGGGGTACGCAAGCGGCCGTCCAGCACGATCCGCAAAGGCTGCCGCCGGGCGCGAGGCAACCGGCAAGTGAGCTCGGGGTCGTCGCGAATGACGGTATTGGCGCCAACCAAAACGGCGTCGTGTTGCGCGCGCAAGCGATGCACGTACGCTCGGCTCTTCTCGTTCGTGATCCAACGCGAGGCACCCGTTGCGGTGGCCACTCGCCCATCGAGCGATGCAGCGAGCTTGAGCGTCACCCACGGACGGCCCGTGAGCACGAACTTGCGAAACGGGGCAATCAGTGCGGCACAAGCCTCAAGCTCCACTCCGCCAAGGACTTCGAGCCCTGCAGCCCGCAGCTTTTCCGCACCACCGCCGGCTACCCGCGGATTTGGGTCTTCCACGCCATACACGACACGGCGAATCCCCGCCTGGAGGATGGCTTCTGTGCATGGTGGAGTGCGGCCGTGGTGGGTGCAAGGTTCTAGCGTCACGTACAACGTGGCTCCCCGCGCTCGTGGTCCGGCCGCCTGCAACGCTTCCACTTCGGCGTGCGGTAGGCCGGCCTGCCGGTGGTACCCAGCGCCGACGACCCGGCCGCCGCGTACGACCACTGCCCCGACGGGCGGGTTCGGCCGCGTGGCCCCAGCGCCGCGCCAACCCCATCGTACAGCGAGGCGCATGAAGCGGCGGTCGTTGCGCTCGGCGGCTGAAGTTTTAGCCTTTTTGCTTTCGTCCTTTGCCACGTTCTTTCATCAAGCGCTGCAGCTCGCGCATGAACTCGTCGACGTCTTTGAACTCCCGGTAGACAGAGGCAAAGCGCACGTAGGCAACTTGGTCCAAGCGGTGGAGTTCACGCATTGCAGCTTCGCCAATGAGCGTGCTTGGCACTTCCTTTTCGCCGCGTTCTTGCAACGTTTGCTCGATGCGGTCAGCAATTTGCTCGATGGCGGCCATGCTCACCGGGCGTTTCTCGCACGCCTTTTTGAGCCCCGCGAGCACTTTCTGACGGTCGTAGGGTTCGCGCCGCCCGTCTTTTTTGACCACTACGGGAAACGTTTCCTCCACGCGCTCGTAGGTGGTAAAGCGGCGGTCGCACGCCTCGCATACGCGCCGCCGACGAATCGTGTGGCCATCCTTGCTCAAGCGCGAATCGATCACGTGATTGCCTAGGTGATGACAAAACGGGCACTTCATGGGGGTTCGCTGGAACCTCGGGGCCTTACCGCCGCGGTCGCCTGTTCGGACCCCCGCAGCTCAGACCTCGGCCACCTCGAACAGCCATAGCTGGTTCTTCCGCCCGAGATCGGTCACCGGCACCGGGTAGCGGCCGGTAAAGCATGCATCGCAAAAGCCCCGCGATTCTCCCTTCCCGAGGAAGGCGTACAGCCCTTCTTCGCTCAAGTACCCGAGCGAGTCGGCGGTGATGAACCGGCAAATTTCTTCCACGGGCCACCGCGCGGCAACCAATTCCTCTTTGGTCGGTGTGTCCACACCGTAAAAGCAAGAAGCAATCGTCGGGGGCGAACTAATGCGCATGTGCACAGCTGTAGCCCCAGCTTGTCGCACCATTTGCACGATTTTTTTGCTCGTCGTACCGCGCACGATCGAGTCGTCGACAATCACCACACGCTTGCCTCGCAACACGTCGGGTTGGGCGTTGAGCTTCACCTTCACACCAAAGTGCCGAATCGAGTCCCGAGGTTCGATGAATGTACGCCCGACGTAATGGTTGCGGATCAAGCCCATCTCGAAGGGCAGCCCCGATTCTTCCGCATAGCCCAAGGCGGCCGGCACACCCGAGTCGGGCACGGGAACGACAATGTCCGCGTCGGCCGGTTGTTCGCGTGCCAGTTGCCGGCCCAGCTCCTTGCGCACTTCGTACACATTGCGGCCGAACACTTTGCTGTCCGGCCGGGCAAAGTACACGTATTCGAACACGCAAGCAGCGCGCGGCTGCCGAGGGAACGGGCGTCGCGTTTCCAACCCAGCAGCGGAAATGCACAGTACCTCGCCCGGTTCCACTTCGCGCTCGTACGTCGCGCCAATCAAATCGAGGGCGCACGTTTCCGAAGCGACAATCCAGGCATCGCGCACGCGTCCGAGCACCAGCGGGCGAAATCCGTGCGGATCGCGCGCTGCCAGCAGTTCGCGCGGGGTGAGGAACACTAACGAGTACGCACCGCGCACTTGCCCTAACGCGGCGCATACCCGGTCGATCGTGCGCTCCCCCTTGGCGTTTGCCATCAGATGGATGATGACCTCGGTGTCGACATTCGACTGGAAAATCGAGCCTCCTGCCTCCAGTTGTTCGCGCAGCTCGAGCGCGTTGACCAAGTTCCCGTTGTGCGCCACGGCAAGGCCGCCCCGGCCGTACTCGACCACGAATGGCTGCGTGTTCTTGAGCAGGGTTTGCCCCGAGGTGGAGTAACGGTTGTGGCCGATCGCGGCCGAGCCCTTGAGTTGGCGGATGATACTTTCCGGAAAGACGTCGGCCACCAGACCTAGACCCCGATGCGACAGCAGCATCCCTTCGTGTGCAGAAACGATTCCCGAACCTTCTTGCCCGCGATGTTGCATTGCGTACAAGCTCAGGTACACGAGGTTCGCAGCTTCCGGGTGGCCAAACACCCCAACCACCGCGCACTTTTCCCCGAATCCATCCTGCTCGCCCAAGGGCATCTCGAAGCGGGAGTTCGTTCGTGCAGTCATTGTGCGTTCTTCCCCCCGTTGACCGCCGGGGATTCCATTCGCCGCGGGAGGGCGTTTTCCCACACCTGTCGAAGAGTGGCGCATTCGATGTCGATCCATGGGCTCACAACCAAGCGGCGCCCCCGCACCTCGCCCAGAACGGCACACGGGATACCCGCCTGTTGCGCCAAGTCGCGCAAGCGCCCCAAATGGCGCCGCTTCAGCGACAAGAGGATGCGCGACTGGCTTTCGCCAAACAGCAACGCGTCGACGCGCATCGATGCGGGCAGTTCGACCACTGCCCCGAGCGGAGCTTCGGGATGGCTGATACAGCACTCCGCCAAGGCAACTGCCAGCCCTCCTTCGCTGACGTCATGCGCCGACGACACCAGCCCTTCGCGAATCGCGCGACGACACACCTCTTGAACCTTGCGTTCGACCGCCAAGTCGATCCACGGCGGCACGCCCGCAACTTTCTGGTGGATCACTGCCAGGTACTCGCTTGCCCCAAGCTCCTCGCGTGTTTGCCCGAGCAGCACGATCGCGTCCCCTTCGGCTTTGAACCACTGTGTGGTGTACATGCGGACCGGCTCGATCAAGCCAACCATCGCAATGGTGGGTGTGGGTGGGATCGGATGGCCTTCGGTTTCGTTGTAAAAGCTCACGTTGCCACTGACCACCGGCACGCGCAACGCGACGCACGCGTCGCGAATGCCGTGGATTGCCTCGACGAACTGCCACATGACTTCTGGCTTCTCCGGGTTGCCGAAATTCAAGCAGTCCGTCACGCCAATCGGCTCGGCCCCTGCACACACCACGTTGCGCGCTGCCTCAGCCACGGCAATCACGGCCCCGACGTACGGGTCTTGCAGGCAATACCGGCTGTTGCAGTCGACACTGAGCGCCAGACCTTTATCGGTCCCTTTGACCCGTAACACGGCCGCGTCGCTTCCCGGACCAACCACCGTGTTTCCCTGCACCAACCAATCGTACTGGCGATAGATCCACGCTTTGCTGGCCAGGTTTGGCGAATCGAGCAAGCGCAGCAACGTATCGTTCCAGTCGGACGGATAGGGAAGATCGGCCAAGTGCAACCGCTGGCGGTCGTCCAAATCCGCTGGCACGCGCACGGGCCGATCATAAACGGGAGCTCGTTCCGTCAGAAGCGCTACCGGCAGGCACACGACCTCTCGGCCCCCGAACTGGGCACGCAACATGCCATCGTCCGTCACCTGGCCTACCACGACCGCGTCCAGGTCCCACTTGGCAAACACCTGTCGCACCTGCTCTTCGCAGCCTGCGCGGGCCACTAGTAACATGCGTTCTTGCGACTCGGAGAGCAAAATCTCGTACGGTGTCATGTCCCGCGCACGCGTGGGTACGCGGTCGAGATCGAGCCAAATCCCCGTGTTTCCCCGGGCTGCCATTTCTACACTCGAACTCGTCAGCCCAGCGGCGCCCATGTCCTGGATGGCAACAATGGCGTCTTGTTCCATCAATTCGAGGCACGCTTCCAGCAAGAGTTTTTCGGTAAACGGATCGCCCACCTGGACTGTGGGGCGCTTTGCTTCCGCTTCTCCACGAAACTCGGCCGAAGCCAGCAAGCTCGCGCCGTGAATGCCATCGCGTCCGGTCTTCGACCCCACGTACATGACCGGGTTTCCTGGGCCAGCGGCTCGGGCGCGAAAAATGCGGTTGGCCGGCAAAATCCCGATGGTGAAGGCGTTCACCAGGATGTTCGCATTGTACCCCGCATCGAAGTATGTATCGCCGCCGACGGTGGGAACGCCCACGCAGTTCCCGTAGCCCCCGATGCCGGCCACGACGCCTTCCACCAAGTACCGCGTACGCGGGTGGTCGAAACTCCCGAACCGCAACGAGTCGAGATTCGCCACCGGCCGCGCCCCCATGGTGAACACATCGCGCAAGATCCCGCCGACGCCCGTCGCTGCGCCTTGGTAGGGCTCGACGTACGACGGATGGTTGTGGCTTTCGATTTTGAAGGCAACCGCAAGTCCATCCCCAATGTCGATCACACCCGCGTTTTCGCCGGGGCCTTGCAGCACCCGCGGCCCTGTCGAGGGCAGTTTGCGCAAGTGCACCCGCGAACTCTTGTAGCTGCAGTGCTCCGACCACATCACCGACACCACACCGAGTTCTACCAGGTTGGGGGCCCGGCCGAGTTCTCTACACAAGCGCTGGAATTCCTCGGGGGTCAACCCGTGCTCGATTGCGTGATACTCGTCGACCGGACGAAGAAGTTGCTCCAAGTTCATCAGTGCCCCGGTGCTACAGCGGTCTGGTCCGCGGAGCGCACGTTCCGGAACGAGGCCACGACCGACTGGAAGAGTTTCAGCCCATCATCGCTTCCCATCCATTTTTCTACGGCATGCTCGGGATGGGGCATGAGACCGAATACGTTGCGCTGTTCGTTGACAATGCCAGCAATGTTCCCCATCGACCCGTTCGGGTTGGCTTCGGGGGTCACGCGCCCATTGGCATCCACGTAGCGCAAAATCACTTGTCGATTGCGCTCGAGCCGCTCGAGCGTCGCCGGGTCTAACACGTAACATCCCTCGCCGTGCTTGATGGGGATCCGCAGCACTTCTCCTCGCCGGCAAAGGTGCGTAAACGGAGTGTCGGTTTCTTCCACACGCACATAAGCAGGAGCGCACACGAAGCGGCGGTCGCGGTTGCGCACGAGCGCTCCCGGTAGCAGTCCGGCTTCGCACAGCACCTGGAACCCGTTGCAAATTCCCCACACCAATCCGCCCGCGGCGGCAAACTCGACGACTTTTTCCATCACCGGCGAGAACCGCGCCATTGCTCCGCAACGCAAGTAGTCGCCGTAGGAAAAACCACCTGGAAGCACCACCACGTCGACACCCTGCAAGTCGGTGTCCTTGTGCCACAGGCGCACCGCTGGTTCGCACAGCACTTGCTCGATCGCCCACAACGTGTCGCGATCGTCGTTCGAACCGGGAAACGTTACGACACCCCAACGCATCGTTACCTCGTTTATTCTTCGATTTCGAACGAAAAGTCCTCGATCACTCCGTTGGCGAGGAGCTTTTGGCACATGGCCCGAGTGCGCTCTCGCGCTTGCTCGCGATCGACCCCCGCAAGTTCCAGCTCGATGAGTTTCCCCACCCGGGCATCGGCCACCTCGGTAAACCCCAACGCGTGGAGCGAGCGTGCAACCGCTTTTCCTTGCGGGTCGAGCACCTCTGGTTTTGGCATCACGAATACCCGAGCACGCATGAACCGTCTCCTCAAGCAGCCGCGCAAATGCGGCGGTGTACCTCGGCGTACGCGTTCTCCACGTTCCCGAGGTCGAAGCGGAAGCGATCTTTGTCGAGCTTTTCCCGTGTCTTCGCATCCCAGAAGCGGCAGGTGTCCGGGCTGATTTCGTCGCCCAAGAGCAGCTCGCCCCGGTGGCGGCCAAATTCGAGCTTGAAGTCTACGAGCAGCAAGCCCCGAGCAAAAAGAAATTCCCGCAGTAACTCGTTGACCCGCAACGCAAGGCGGTTGATGCTTTCGAGCTCGGCCTCGGACGCAAACCCGAGGACGGTAATGTGCCACGGGTTGATCAGCGGATCTCCGAGTGCGTCGTTTTTGTAGTAGTGCTCCAGAATTGGCCGCGGTAAGTCCTTGCCCTCTTCGAGCCCGAGCCGCTTGGCCAGGCTTCCAGCAATGACGTTCCGCACGACGGTTTCCACGGGGATGATCTCCAGGCGGCGAACAAGCATTTCCCGCTCGCTCAACACACGCACAAAATGGTTGGGAACGCCTTGCGACCCGAGCCAAGAAAACAAGGTAGCGCTGATCGCATTATTGTAGGCCCCCTTGCCTGCGATGGTTCCTCGCTTTTGCGCGTTAAATGCGGTGGCATCGTCCTTGAAATATTGAATCACCAACTCAGGGTCGGAGGTTGCATACACCTGCTTGGCTTTGCCTTCGTACAAGAGTTCTCGTCTCTCCATGGTTTTCCTCGAGCGTTGCTCGTTCAGGGCTCTTGTCGCCCCGGGGGCCAATTGCAATCGGCAATCGACCTGGGAACCGTGCCTTCTTTCGTAGCGTGCCGGCAGCCTCGCGTCATCCCCACGTGCAGTCACTTCCCCGTGTGGCCAAATCCCCCGGAACCGCGCGCCGTGGATTCGAGCTCCGCCACCTCGCACCACTGCACCCGCACCACGGGGGCAACGACGAGTTGGGCGATGCGATCGCCGGGCTGGATGGTCACCGGCTCTCTCCCAAGGTTCACCAACACGACTTGGATTTCTCCCCGGTAATCGGAATCGATCGTGCCCGGGCTGTTGAGCAGGGTGACGCCGCTGCGCCACGCCCACCCGGAGCGCGGCCTCACCTGGCCTTCGAATCCCGGCGGCAAGGCAATCGCAATACCGGTCGGCACCAAGGCTCGGTCGCCCGGAGAAAGCGTGATTGGTTCGTCGAGATCGGCAGCGAGGTCGACTCCAGCGGCTCCTTTCGTCGCATAGGCAGGCAACGGGATGGCGTTCGGCCGGGCGCGCACACGGCGAATCTGCACGAATACTGTGCCGCTTGGCCCGGCAACCAAGCCCTCGCTGCAATCCGAGGCCCGCAAATCCGAAAGGGTTCGATTTGGCTCTGTCCGTTCCGCCATGATTCAGCGCACGCTCAAGCCCCCGTCGACTGGAATCACCGCACCGGTAACGTACGCACCCGCACGCGAGGCCAAGTAAAGGGCAATCCCGGCCATGTCTTCCGGCTCGCCGATGCGCCCGAGCGGACACGCAGCAATGATCGCGTCGCGAAAGCGCTCGAGCGTGGCCGCCATCATCTTGCTTTCGAAGGGCCCCGGCGCGACGGCGTTCACCGTGATGTTTCGCGGCGCCAGTTGCATGGCCAGCACACGGGTCAAGTGATGCACCGCAGCCTTGCTGGCAGAATACGCGTACGTCTCCAAGAGCGGCACGCGCAGCCCGTCGATGGACCCGATGTTGATCACACGTGCAGGGTCGCCCGGACGTGCAGCGGCTTCGAGTTGCGGGAGCAACGCTCGCGTCAGGTGGAACACCGCTTTTACGTTCAAGGCCAACACTTTATCCCAGGCGCTGTCAGGGTACTCTTGAAGCGGGGCACCCCAATTCGCCCCCGCGTTGTTCACGAGAATGTGCAATGCCGGCTCCCGCGCGGCAAGCTCGCTTGCCAAGCGGCGGCATTCGGTTTCCGTGGACAAATCCGCCGGCAGAGGGATGCAGGTGCCGTAACGGGAGAGCTCTTCCGCCATGCGATTGCAGGCGTCGTGCTTGCGCGACGAGATATACACGCGCACACCGTTCTCCACGTACCCCCGCGCGATCATGGCACCAATGCCGCGCGAGCCTCCGGTGACAAGCGCCACCTTCCCTGACACATCGAACAAGTGTTTCATCACCCCAGCCTCTCGTTACCAAAGATCCGGTTCGAACATCCGGTCGAGCCGCTCTGCGCGGCGTCGCAAAAAGTCCCGCTGTTCGGGGTGAGTCAAGATGTACAAGTCGCCCCGCTCGATGCCACGCACCACTCGCCGCGCCACTTCTTCCGGCGGGATCACACCGCCTTTCATCGCTTCCGCAGGGGGCAGCAGCGGTTCGACGCCGGGCGGGCGCAACTGCTGCGGCCGAAGGCGAATGGAGTTTTCGTTAATCCGCGTGTCCACGATCATCGGGCACAACACGCTCACTCCAATTCCGAGGGGCTTGAGCTCACGATACAGGGCTTCGCTCAGCCCGACCACGGCAAACTTCGACGCACAGTAAACTCCGAGCCACTCCATGCCTACGAGACCTGCCATCGAGGCGGTGTTGACGATGTGCCCGCCCTGCCCTTGCTCGAGCAATATCGGCAAGAACGCCTCGATGCCGTGCACGACCCCCCAAAAGTTCACCCCCATGACAAACTGCCAGTCTTCGTACTTCGCCTCGCGCAACGGGCCAAACACCGCAACTCCAGCATTGTTGCACACCAAGTGCACCCCGCCGAAACGTTGGCGCACTTCGGCGGCCAAGGACTGCATACTCGTTCGCGAGGTCACGTCGGTGACCACCCCAACGACCTCCCCGCCCCCAGCGCGTAGTTCCCCAGCCACGCGCTCCAGCGCCTCGGCATCCAAATCGGCCAGCACCACTCGTGCTCCACGATCCAAAAAGGCACGAGCCATGGCGCGCCCGATGCCACCGGCACCACCCGTGATCACGGCAACTCGTCCCGCAAACGGATCCGCTTCCATGGCTGCCCGCGTAGCACGTTGCCGTGCCAGCGCCAACAATCGTGGAAGTCCACACAACACCCAGGCCGCTCGTTGGGCGATCCCGCGCTTCTGACCCAGGGCACTGTGCTCGACTTCACAAGGGCAACGCTGCGGGCTTGCTTGCGCCTTGTTGCCACTCACGGATGCAGCCCATGCGTTCGCATGCCCGTACCAGCCGATGGAGCGAACCCAATACGCTGCATCTGCGGTCCCACACGACCGGCCGTACGAAGGTCGGGGCGGACGCACTCGCTGGAGGCATCTCGCTTCCGTTCCCGAACGAGCCACCGGTGGCGGAAGCAACGAACTCGAGCCTTCGGCCCAACATCTGCCAACGAAGATCGGATGTGAATCGCCCCTCGCGAGGGGGCTCGCAGGTCTACAGTCAGCCACTACTACGTGTGCAGCGCCGGAGCGCGTTGCATCCGCGTTGGCCCTAGGCTACGTGCGCGTGCGCTTCGCCACTACGGAACACGAAGAAGGCCACTGGGGTGTTCGAGTTCAGGACGTTGGTTCGCTTTCCACTGTGCGCAAACGGTCGGGGGCGAGTGTAAACAGAGGGTCCCGTGCGACGACCGACTTCCATCGACGACCTGCGTGCCCGCATCGACGAGATCGATCTCAAAATCTTGTCTCTGCTGAACCGGCGAGCGCGGCTGGCGCGCGAAATTGGCGAGCACAAGCGGCGGCAAAACGCGGCCGTGTACGCTCCAGCACGCGAGAAGCACATTTTTGCGCGGCTACTACGCGCCAATGCAGGGCCGTTGCGGGCCGAGCAAGTACGGAGCATTTTCCGGGAAATTATCAGTGCCTGTCTCGCGTTGGAGCAACCGCTCAAAATTGCTTGCCTAGGGCCGCTCGGCACTTTTTCCCACCAAGCTGTAGTCCAGCAATTCGGCAGCCAAACCAGCATCCTTCCCGTGCCGACAATTCCGGAAGTGTTCGACGAGGTGGAACACCACCGCGCCGACTACGGCGTCGTGCCCGTGGAAAACTCCACGGAGGGCGTGGTGGCCGTGACGCTCGATCGACTGGCGGAGTCGTCGCTCACGATCAAGGCCGAAATTCAGCTGCGGATCGAGCACTGTTTGCTGTCGCGCGTCCTTCGCTTGGAAGACGTCGAGCTTGTCGTCGGGCACCCACAGGCACTCGCACAGTGCCGCATGTGGCTCCGGCAGCATCTGCCGCAAGTGCCCCAAGCCGAGGCTGCAAGCACGGCAGCTGCGGCCCAGCGGGCCCAACACGAGCGTGGCGTCGCGGCGGTCGCGAGCAAACTCGCCGCGGCGCTTTACGACTTGCACGTGCTTGCGGAAAACATCCAGGATCTCGCCAACAATTTTACGCGGTTTTTGGTGCTGGGAACCGATGGGTTCGGGCGGCCAAGCGGCGACGACAAAACGTCGATCGTCTTGTCGACGCGCCACGAGGCGGGGGCGTTGTACCGTGTGCTGCAGCCGTTTGCCGAACACGGGGTAAGCTTGTGCAACATCGAGTCGCGCCCGTTGCGGAACCGGCCCTGGGAGTACTTGTTTTTCCTCGACATGGTCGGACATGTAGAAGAGCCTCACGTAGCCAAGGCCTTGGAGGCGGTGGAGCAGCGTTCCCTGTTCTGCAAGGTGTTAGGGTCCTATCCGGCCGCGGCTCGCCCGCGATAACGCAACAGCGACCAGCATGACAGCCAAACTGGAACAATTAGCCCCAGAGTGGATCCGTACCCTGGCCCCTTATCCACCAGGGAAGCCCATCGAAGAACTCGAGCGCGAGTACGGCATTCGCGATTCGATCAAGCTTGCCTCGAACGAGAATCCACTTGGTCCGTCTCCCCGCGCTGTGGCCGCCATTCAAGCTGCGTTGACGCAGTTGCACCGGTACCCGGACGGCAGTTGTTACTACCTCAAACGCGCCCTCAGTCGGAAGCTGGGCGTATCGCCCGATGCATTGCTGATTGGCAATGGCTCCAACGAACTGATCGAGCTCGCGGTGCGCACGTTCTTGCGCCAAGGAGACGAGGCCGTCATGGCGGACCAAGCCTTCGTCATTTACCGTCTCGTCGTGCAAGCACAAGGTGGCGTTGCCCGAATTGTTCCGTTGCGGCACTACACCCACGATCTCGAAGCCATGGCCGATGCGATCACGCCTGCAACCCGCATCGTGTTTCTCGCCAATCCGAACAACCCGACGGGAACGATTTTCTTTCGCCAGGAGTGGGAGGAATTCCTTGCTCGCGTGCCCGAAGACGTCCTGATCGTCATGGACGAGGCCTATTTCGAATACGTCGACGACCCACGTTACCCCGACTCCTTATCGAGCCACGCTCCAGGGCGGGCGTTGTTCACCTTACGAACGTTCTCCAAAATTTATGGGCTTGCGGGATTGCGCATTGGCTACGGGGTGGCCCCGCCATCGTTGGTGGAGCTCATGGACCGCGTGCGCGCCCCTTTTAACGTCAGCAGCCTCGCGCAAGCGGCCGCAGTTGCTGCACTCGAAGACGACGAACATGTAGAGCGGACCCGGGCGATGAACCGTGCCGGCATGGCATACTTTCGCCAGGAATTCGAACGCCTCGGGTTAGAGTACGTTCCGAGCTGGGCAAATTTCATCCTCGTGCGCGTGGGCAGCGGCACACGGGTGTACGAGGCGCTGCTCCGTCGTGGAGTGATCGTGCGCCCGATGGGCGTGTACGGGTTTCCGGAACACGTCCGGATCAGCATCGGGACACCGGAGGAAAATCAGCGCTGCGTTGCCGCCCTCGAGCAAGTGCTGCGCGGAGGAGGCAGCCGTGCAGCCACGTTTTGAACGCGTCGCGTTGCTCGGGGTCGGGCTCATTGGTGGCTCGCTAGCGCTGGCAGCGCGTGCTGCTGGCGTGTTCGGATTCGTCATCGGCGCTGGGCGCACCATGGCGAACTTGGAGGAAGCCAAGCGACGTGGGATTGTCGACACGTACACGCAAGATCTCCCAGCGGCCGTTCACGGGGCCGACTTGGTGGTGTTGGCGGTCCCGGTGCGGTCGATGGCAACCGTCGTCGCGGTTTGCCGCGATGCGTTGGTGCCCGGAGCAATTGTCACCGACGTTGGCAGCGTCAAGCGATTTGTACTGGACACCGTAGAACCGCTGTTACCACCCGGCGTCGCCTTCGTGGGCGCACACCCGATTGCAGGGATCGAGGCAAGCGGGGCTGCCGCTGCCACACCTGATCTGTTCCGGGGCCGACGCTGCGTGCTCACTCCTGGCGCGCGCAGCGACCCGGCATCGCTGGCGCGAATCCGCAAGCTGTGGGAGACGGTCGGGATGGAGGTCGTAGAAACCACACCCGAGGAACACGACGCAGCTCTCGCCTGGGTCAGCCACCTGCCTCACGTCCTTGCTTTTGCAGCAGCACGGGCTCTGGAAGCGCGCTGCCCAACTGCAGCAGGCTATGCGGGACCAAGTTTCGCGAGCCTCACTCGGGTAGCAGCTAGCAGTGCAGAAACGTGGGTGGACATTTTTCTTGCTAACCGAGATGCCGTGGAGCGGGCCCTCGACGGTTTCTTATCCGCCGTGGCCGAGATGCGTAGCCTGTTGGATGCGGGCAAGGCCGAAGAGCTGCACGCGTGGCTCGAAGCCTGCCGCCAAGCGCATCAGCGCCACATCGACGCCCAAGGGAAAAACCGATGAGCGAGGCAGAAATCTACTGGGTTCGCCCACTGAGCAAGCCCCCGGAGGCGACGATCGAAGTGCCGGGATCGAAAAGCCTCACGAATCGCGCGCTGCTCCTTGCAGCCCTGGCGCGTGGGTCGAGTGTGTTGCACCGGGCCTTGTTTAGCGACGACACGCTGTACATGGCCGAAGCGTGGCGCGCGCTCGGCATCGAGGTGGCACAGGACGCCGCACGCGAGCAGTTTGCTGTGTGTGGCGGTGCGGGGAGCTTTCCGGCCACCCGAGCAGACTTGTTCGTCGGCAACGCGGGAACCGCCATGCGCTTTCTCGTTGCGGCACTGTGTCTCGGCCATGGGAACTTCCGCATCGACGGCTCCGCCCGCATGCGCGAGCGCCCGATTCAGGCCCTCCTCGACGCGCTCGTGCAGCTCGGTGCGGACGTGACCACAGAACAGGGCACAGGTTGCCCGCCAGTGCTCGTTCGCGGCCGGGGTCTCCGTGGCGGGACGGCGACTCTCGATGCGCGCAAGAGCAGCCAGTTCGTCTCGGCCATCCTTCAAGTCGCCCCCTGCACAGAAAAAGGCGTCGAACTCGTGCTGGTAGGGCCGCCCGTGGCGGAACCGTATGTCGACATGACGGTTGCCGTGATGCACGCGTTCGGGGTTGCTGTAGAGCGTCCGCGCGAGCGGACGTTTTGGATTGCGCCCCAGGAGTACACCGGCCGCGAGTACGAGATCGAGCCCGATGCCTCGAGCGCCCATTATTTTTGGGCGGCGGCCGCATTGTGCGGAGGGCGGGTGCGTGTTCCCGGCTTGCATCGCGCATCGCTGCAAGGCGATGTGCGTTTCGCCGATGTCCTTGCAGCCATGGGCGCAAGCGTCACGTTTGGCCCGAACTGGATCGAAGTGTGCGGAAACGACGTGCTGCAAGGGATCGATGTCGACATGAACGCCATTTCCGATACCGCCATGACACTGGCCGCGCTTGCGCCGTTTGCCAATCGACCGACCCGGATTGGCAATGTGGCACACTTGCGCTTACAAGAGAGCGACCGGTTGCGGGCCATGGCCACGGAATTGTCACGCCTTGGAGTGCGCGTAGACGAGGAAGCAGATTCTCTGACGATCTACCCGAGCCGAGTGGCACCTGCAGTGGTGGAAACGTACGACGATCATCGGATTGCGATGAGTCTTGCGCTCATTGGCTTGCGCGTTCCCGGCATTGGCATCCGCAACCCCGCCTGCGTGCGCAAAACGTTCCCGAACTTTTTCGACAAGCTGGAGGAACTGTATCGGTGAAGCCCTGTGTCGTGGCCATCGACGGACCAGCAGGCGCAGGAAAAAGCACGGTCAGCCGGTTGCTCGCCCAGCGCCTCGGTTTCCAGTACGTGGATACCGGGGCGATGTATCGGGTGATTGGCGTGCTTGCGGCCGAACGCGGCCTGGCGCCCGACGATGCCGCTGCCCTCGCGCAGCTTTGCGAGGAAACGCGCATTGTGTTTCGTGACGCCCCCGACGGCCGCACTCGCGTGTATGCAAACGGCCGTGACCTCACCGAGGCCATCCGCACACCAGAGGCGGCGCAATGGGCATCGAAGGTCTCGGCCGTTCCCGAAGTCCGCGCCCGGTTGGTCGCACAGCAGAGGGAGCTGGGATCCGCTGGGGCGGTGGTGATGGAAGGAAGAGACATCGGTACGGTGGTGTTCCCGGATGCGCCGGTGAAATTTTTCCTCGATGCATCGCCGCTCGAGCGCGCACGCCGGCGCGCCAGCGAGCTCCATGGCAACGTCAGCGAAGCCGAGATTGCCGCAGTGGCCCGCGAGATTGCGGAGCGCGACGAACGCGACCGGAACCGCGCCCACGCGCCGCTTCGACCTGCGGATGATGCCATGTACGTGGACACGACCGGAAAGAGCATCGACGAAGTCGTGCAACTGCTCTACGAGGTCGTGCGCACGCGGTGCGGTGAGCTTGCAAGCATCTAGGTGTGACGGTATGAAGAATCGAAGTTCAGCCCCAGGGGGTTCCCAGTACATGGAAACAGTAAGAAACGAAGCTGCGTCTGGCAGCGACAACGACTTCAAAGCGCTTTTTGAACAAAGTGCGCGTGCGCCCCGCCCAGGGCAAGTCGTTCGCGGTCGTGTGGTCGATGTCTCCCACGACTATGTCACCGTGGATATTGGTTACAAGTCCGAAGGTCTCATCCCGGTTGCAGAGTTCACCGACCGTGACGGCAACGTCGAGGTGCAGCCGGGCGACGAAATCGACGTATACCTCGTAAACATTGACCGCGACATGGGGGGAGTGGAGCTCTCCCGCGTGAGGGCGGAGCAATTGCGCGTGTGGAACGAAATCGAAGAAGCGGAACGCTCGGGAAAGACCATCGAGGGCACCATTGTCGGTAAAGTGAAGGGCGGCCTCAAAGTAGACATCGGCGTGCCCGCCTTTTTGCCGAACTCGCAAGTGGACGTGCGCCCGGCACGGTCGTTGGACCGCTACATCGGCCAGCGCATGCAGTTTGCGGTCATCAAGTGCAACCGTGCCCGCGGGAACGTCGTGCTATCGCGCCGCAAGGTGATCGAAGAAGAGCGCGAGCAAATGCGCAAGGAAACCTTAAGCGTGCTCGAGGAGGGTGTGATTCTAGAGGGAGTCGTGAAGAACATCACCGACTACGGTGCCTTTGTCGACTTGGGTGGCATCGACGGCTTGTTGCACGTTACGGACATGGCATGGGGCCGCGTGAATCACCCGTCGGATGTGGTCAAGGTCGGCGATCGCGTGCGCGTGGTCGTGCTGAAATACGATCCCGATCGGGGCCGCGTGTCCTTGGGCATGAAGCAAATTCAGCCCGACCCCTGGCAAGGCGTCAGCGAACGGTATCACATTGGCGCGCGTGTGCGCGGCAAAGTGGTGAACATCACCGACTACGGGGCCTTCGTCGAACTCGAGCCTGGAGTGGAGGGGCTCGTACACGTGTCCGAAATGTCGTGGACCAAACGGGTCGTGCACCCCTCGAAAATCGTGGAGCCCAACCAAGAAGTGGAAGTCGTGGTACTCGACGTCGACGAGGACAACCGGCGCATTTCCCTGGGCCTCAAGCAAGCGGTGCCGAACCCGTGGGACCTGCTGCGCATCAACCACCCGGTGGGCTCGCGGGTGACCGGTGTGGTGAAACACATCACCGATTTCGGCGTGTTCGTGGGCATTGCCGAGGGCATCGATGGCCTCGTGCATGTGTCGGACATGCATTGGACGAAGAAAATCAAACACCCCTCGGAGCTGTACAAAAAAGGAGACACCATCGAAGCGGTCGTGCTCAGTATCGATCCGGAAAACGAGCGCGTGGCGCTCGGTGTCAAGCAACTCACCGAGGACCCGTGGAACACGATGGCGCAGCGGTATCCGGTCGGTAGTCGCGTGCGCGGCAAAGTCACCTCGGTGACCGACTTTGGTGTTTTCGTGGAACTGGAAGAGGGAGTCGAAGGACTCATCCATGTTTCGCAGTTGAGCCACGAGCGGGTGGACAAGCCGCAAGACATGTTCGAGCCTGGTCAAGAAGTGGAAGCGGAAGTCACGCTCGTAGATCCGAAGGATCGCAAGATCAGCCTGAGCATTCGCGCCTTGCGGCGTACTGAAGAGCGGATGGAGATGGAGTCGTACCTACAGCGCGACCGCAACCAAGGGCGCTTCTCGCTGCAAGACATCATGGCAGAACAGTTGCGCGTAGACACCGATAAGAAGGAATCCTCGAGCTAAGAATCCCTTCGCGGGGACAAAGTACGATGACCAAGCGAGAACTCGTCGACGAACTCGGCAAGCGCTTTCCTTACTGCGCTCGCCGCGACTTGGAATTGGTGGTCCACACAGTGTTCCGCAGCATGGTCGAGGCCTTGCAAGAAAATGGCCGTGTGGAAATTCGGGGCTTCGGCTCTTTCCACGTGCGGGAACGGCAAGGGAGGGAGTCGCGCAATCCAAAGACCGGGATGCCTTTCTACATCGCCCCGAAGCGAGTTCCCTTCTTTCGCGCAGGCAAGGAGCTGCGGATGCGGGTAGACGGCCAAACCCCTACGGGCCGGGTCTACGGCAACCGTAGCCGAGTCGCCAAGTCGAGTTGAAACGCTTGGGAACGCGACGCCCCCGCCGGTCGCCAAAATCTGGACAAGGGGAGGAGACCGCGGTGAACGTTCTTTGGGCTCCCTGGCGTGGCGTATACTTAAGCGGGCCAAAGCCCACGGAATGCATCTTTTGTTCGGCGCGTGAGGCCGCCGATCCGACGGAGCAGTACGTGCTCTGCACCACTCCGGCGGTCATCATGCTCAACAAATTCCCTTACGCCACGGCGCATTTGATGGTAGCGCCGCGCCGCCACACGGCCGACTTTGCTGGCATGCCTGCTTCGGAAGCATGCGAGCTCCTCACGCAAGTCCAACGAGCCGCCGCGATTTTGCAACAGGTGTACAAACCCGACGGAATGAACATTGGGCTCAACCTTGGAGTCGCTGCCGGCGCAGGGTTTGCGGACCATTTGCACTGGCACTTGGTTCCGCGCTGGATTGGCGACACGAACTTCATGCCCGTGGTGGCCGGCGTGAAGGTGATGGGCGAACACCTCCAAGAGATTTACGAAAAGCTGCGGCCGCATTTTGCATAACTCACGGCCGAAGGAGCCAGAGGGCAACCGCGAGGCTTGCCCCTACGCTGGGGGCGACGAAACCACTGCCTGCCCAGGAATCGCGGGTTTCGAGAACTTCGCGCCTCGCTGCGGCTTGCCACCCGACGGAACCTCCGTGAGTGTCCAAAAACAGAGCGCGGAGCGCGGTTTCCATGATCCGTTGATCGTGGCAGCACGAAACGCGTGCGAACGATCAGCGACCCCAACCTTCTGTGGGTGGAGGATCGCGGCGTCCTGAGTTTGTTGCACTGGGTTTTCGCCCGCCGCCGACGCCGTGCTCATCCTCTGCGGGGCCACGACGTGGAGGGCCCGTCTCGCGCATCGGGTGGCTACGTTTCCCCTCGTACACTCGGCGCGTAAGCGCGGAGCCACGCATCGACTGCTTCTTCCACAGCCCGTTCTTGCTCTCGGGGGCTCGGCCGAGCGCGGCCGCCCATCACCAAACCGACCACCACAGTTCCTTGCCACATCCCGAGCAGGTGTTCCGCCGCGCGCTCGCAGTTCCCGACCACCAAGTCGCCCCGTGCGGCAGCCGCAGCCACGATGCGCGCCACACGCGCGCGCATTTCTTCGGGGCCCTCCCGATACACCAGGCGGCCAAGAAGCCGGCGCAGTCCCGGTTCCGCCGCAAGCATTCGTTGCAAGGCAATTGCCTCGGGGCTCGTGAGGAAAGCCAGCAAAGATTGGCCGAACTGGATCAGCGAAGATCGGATGTCCGCCGTGGTTTCGGGCAGGCGCTCTAGCGCAACGGTCATGTGCGCACGGTGTTCCTGAATCACCGCACGCAGCAGCTCGGCCAAGTTCGGGAAATACGCATACAGCGTCGCCTTCGACACACCGGCCTCGCGGGCAATCCGCTCCATCCGCAACGCTCGCGGGTTTGCGGAAAAGAAAATCCGTCGCGCTGCCGCGATGATCGCCGCTCGCTTGCTTGCATCTTTCGGGCGCCCTCGCCGCCGCTGCGCTTGGCGGCCTCGGTTGCGCTCGAGGCTTGGGACTTTCTTGGACGGCCCCATTTACTGAACGATTCCGTTCACTTAATCTGGCCGCACCCCATGAGGCAACGACCAGCGAAGCAATGGTGGTGGCATATCGCGTGCGTGGGCGCAACGAGTCTGTGCATGTTCGCAGGCTGTCGCACGGAGGATCCGGCGCGGACATCGCGAGAATTCCCGCCGATCGTGCGCGTCGCGCGCGTAGAAGTCGCGGCACCGCACGAGTGGAGTTTGGTGGGGACCATTCGCGCTCGTTACGAGACACCCCTCGCGTTCCGGCTCGGCGGAGAAATTCGGCAGCGGCTGGTGCAGGCCGGCCAACGCGTAGAAGCAGGGCAGCTCCTATTCGAGCTCGACGATCACGATGTCGTGCAGGCAGTGACTGCCGCTGAAGCACAGGTTGCAGCGGCACGCGCAGAAGCGGACAACGCGGAACGAGAGCGCCGGCGAGCGGCCGCGTTACGCGAACAGCGGATCGTGAGCGAACAGGCTTATGATTTAGCGGCGACGGCCGCTGCTGGAACACGGGAACGGGTTCGGGCCGCCGAGGCCCAGCTTGCACAAGCCCGCAACCAGCTCGGCTACACGCGTTTGACGGCCCCAAACACGGGCGTAATTGCCGAAGTGCTGGCAGAAGCGGGTCAAGTGGTGGCAGCCGGGCAACCGGTAGCACTGATTGCATTGGACGGCCCCCGTGAGGTGGAGGTGTTCTTGCCCGAAAACCGCAAGAGCGACCCGCCGTTCGAGGGGGTTGCGCAATTGGTGGGCGACCCGCGGAAGTGGCGCGCGCAGCTGCGCGAAGTCGCGGCAAGTGCCGATCCGCTCACCCGCACGTGGCGGGCACGCTACTCCCTCAGCGGAGAAACCGCGGCGCTTGCGCTCGGAGCTACCGTTCGCGTGTACTTTTCTTCAGCAAGCGGCGAACTTCGCCGTGTTCCGGCTTCGGCCATTTTCGAAAACGGACAAGGCCCACGGGTTTGGGTCGTGCGGGAAGGACGCGTGCAACCAGTGCCTGTAGTGGTTCGCTCGCTCGACAGCGAGCATGCCTTTGTAGAGGGAGACTTGGAGCCCGACACCTTGGTGGTCGCACTGGGCGTGCACCTCCTCGAGCCCGGCCAGCAAGTTCGCACCGCGCCATGACATCGCCTAGCTTCAACCTCTCGGCGCTCGCGGTACGAGAGCGGTCGGTGACGTTATTCTTCTTGCTCGTCACGGCCATCGGCGGCGGCATGGCATTCTGGTCGCTCGGCCGCGCAGAGGACCCATCCTTCACGATTCGTGCGCTCGTGGTTTCGGCGATCTGGCCCGGGGCAACCGCGCAGCAAATGCAAGAGCTGGTCGCCGAACGTTTGGAAAAGCGCATCCAAGAAGTGGAATATTTCTATCGGGTCGAAACCACGTCTCGGCCTGGCCGGGTCGATCTGGTGGTAGAGTTTCACGACTACACGCCGTCGGCCAAAGTTCCGGATTTGTTCTACCAGGTGCGCAAGCGCATGCTGGACGAAGCTGCGTTCCTGCCGCCAGGGGTGCTTGGCCCCTTCGTCAACGATGAGTTTTCCGACGTTTACTTTGCGCTTTATGCTGTCACCGCGCCTGAGTTGTCGCCACGGCAACTGGTTCGCGAGGCGGAAATCATCCGCAATCGGCTCAATGCCATTCCCGGCGTGCAGGAGGTGCACCTGATTGGCGAGCGGGCCGAACGTGTGTTTGTCGAATTCGACAATGCTCGGCTCGCAAATCTCGGCTTGTCGCCTGCACACGTGCGCGACGCGCTCGACGCCTACAATCGCCTGCTTCCGGCCGGCCTGATCGAAAGCATGGGACCGCGGTTGTATCTGCGCGTGGACGCGGACGCCGCCGACCTCGAGGCTCTTCGCGCCGTACCCCTGCGTGTCGGGCAACGAATCGTCACCTTAGGCGAGGTCGCCCGCGTGGTGCGGGGATACGAAGACCCGCCAACCTACCTCGTGCGTGCCTTCGGCAAGGATGCCGTGTTGCTTGGGGTCATCATGCGGCGGGGAGAAAACGGATTAGCTTTGGGAAGTCGACTCCGTGAATTTTTGGATCACCAACGCGACTCGCTCCCACTTGGGCTGCATTTGGACGAGGTCACCAACCAAGCGCACGCAATTGCTGGCGCCGTCCATTTGTTCCAAATCAAGTTCTTCATCGCCGTCGCTGTGGTCACTGTGGTCAGCCTGTTCACGCTCGGGGCACGGGCCGGCGTCATTGTCGGCATCGCTGTTCCACTCACCCTCGGGCTGACCTTCCTGCTCATGCGCGCCACCGGCATCAACCTCGACCGCATCTCGTTGGGAGCCCTCATCATTGCGCTCGGCTTGCTCGTAGACGACGCCATCATTGCCATCGAGATGATGGTGGTGAAACTCGAAGAGGGATGGGAACGAGCCTCGGCTGCCGCACATGCTTGGAACGTCACTGCAGCGCCGATGCTTACAGGCACAGTGGTCACCGCCTTAGGCTTTCTCCCCATCGGCTTTGCCCGTTCCGGGGTCGGTGAGTACGCAGGCAACATGTTCTGGGTGCTCGCGTATGCCTTGCTGGTCTCTTGGACCGTGGCCGTGGTGTTCACTCCGTACCTCGGCGTGACGCTGCTACCCGAGCAAACGCACAAAACAAATAAGGGAAGCCTGTACCACACACCGACGTACGAGCGGCTGCGGCATGCCATCGCTTGGTGCGTCGACCACCGCGGGCGGGTTGTGGTCGCGAGCTTGCTGGTGTTGCTGAGCAGCATCGGGCTGCTGCAACTCGCGGTACCGCGGCAGTTCTTCCCAACCTCCGACCGCTCGGAAGTGATTGTCGATTTGTACCTACCGCAAGGCACCAGCATCGAAATTACCGACAGCGTGGCCCGGCGCATGGAGGAATTTTTGCGTGCCCAGCCTGAAGTGCAGACCCTATCGACTTACGTGGGCGCTGGAGCCCCGCGCTTTTTCATTTCGCTCAATCCCGAAACACCCAATCCTGCATTTGCGAAAGTGGTCGCCGTGACAGATTCGGCACAAGCACGCAATCGGGTGCTCGAGGCCGTGCGGCAAGCGGTGCGCAATGGCCTCTTCCCCGAAGCCCGCGTTCGCGCGCACACACTGCTGTACGGGCCGCCGGTCCAGTGGCCGGTCAGCTTTCGTGTGCTCGGGCCCGATCCAATGGAACTTCGCCGCATCGCGCGAGACGTGCGCGCGGTCATGGCGCGCAACCCGCACGTGGTCGATGCGCACCTCGAGTGGCAGGAGCGGGTACCAGTGCTTCGCTGGCGGTTCGACTGGGAGCGGCTGCGCACCATCGGACTCACGCCCCGGGAACTTGCCTTGCAGCTTCAGTTCGAGTTCGGAGGTGTTCCGGCCACGGAACTCCGGCAAGATATTCGCAGCGTGCCTCTGTTCGTGCGGGGGGCGGGAGCGCACCGTCCGGATAGCGTGCAGGTCAAGACGCTAGATGGCCGAAGCATCCCGCTCGATCAAGTTGGCACCCAAGTGCTGGAATTCGAGGAGCCGGTGCTGCGGCGTTACAATCGAGAACCCTTCTTGACGGTCAACGCAGAGGTCCGTGGTGCTCAACCGGCCGATGTGACTTGGAAAATCTGGAACGAACTCGCGCCACTGCGGGAGCGCCTACCCGCCGGCTACCACATCGACATTGGCGGCACCGTCGAGCAATCGCAAAAAGGCGAGCGATCGATCCGCGAGATGCAGCCAATCATGGTCCTCCTGATGCTGCTGGTGATCATGCTGCAGATGCGCACCTTTCGCGGCACGTTGCTCGTGGTCGCGACAGCTCCACTGGGTTTGATCGGCGCTGTGCCCGCGCTGTTGATCACCCAAAAGCCACTCGGCTTCGTGGCAATGCTGGGGCTCATCGGCTTGGCTGGAATCCTCATGCGCAACACTTTGATCCTGGCCAAGCAAGTCGATGACAACCTCGAAGAAGGCATGGCGCCACGCGAAGCAATCATCGAGGCCACGGTGCGGCGGGCTCGGCCCGTGGTGCTCACGGCTGCGGCGGCAGTGCTCGCGTTCGTTCCGCTGGCTACGGACACGTTTTGGGGGCCTATGGCCATTGCGCTCATGGGCGGCGTCACGCTGGGAACGATCGTCACGATTTTGTTGCTTCCCGCACTCTATGCCTTGTGGTTCGGCTCGAGGGCACGAAGACCGCAAACGAGGCCTTCTGCCTGATCCGCCAATGCACGGCGACCTTCCCACCGGACCCGCCAGGGAAGATCCATCGCGTGGCGTTTGCGGCGCACGGCCCCGCAACGTGTGGGCAGCCGCTCAGCGAGCGTTGGGGTTGATTGCGTATAGACCGGTGATGCGGGCTTCGGCGAGGACGTGCCCCTTCAACGCACGCAACACTTCGGGCCCGGTAAATTTGCCTTCCAGCGGGAAGCGATCGAAATCGGTGGCGTAAAGAGTGAAGTGGTAGTGATGCACGATTTCATCGTTCCACGGAGGGCACGGCCCATCGTATCCATAGTAATCTCCCGCCATTTGGGGATCGTTCGCGAACCAGTTGGTGTAATCATTGATGCCCTGGCGTGTGCCCCGAGGTCCCTCCGGTCCGGGCTTTCCGCGGGGAACGATGCCGTTAGAAAATTCCCCTTCGGCGATCGATTCCACGTTGGGCGACAAGTCCACCAGCACCCAGTGAAAGAAATCGACCCGCGGTAGCGATGCTGGGACGGTTACGCCCTCCTTGTTCACTTCATCCGGTCGGCTGGGGACGTCGGTGTCGTGGCACACGATGACCAGTGATTTCGTCCCCGAGGGCAAGTCCGACCATCCCAAGTGCGGGTTTTTGTTTTCGCTGAGTTCTACGTGGGTTTGCGGATGGTACTTCCCGAATGCACAGCGCTCGGGAATGCGTCCACCATCCACGAAGCTCTCGCTCCACAACTTCATTGCCGAACCTCCTTTGCAGTAGGGCTTTGTCCTTAGTGTGCCTGCCCGAGGCTGACGCCACGGGCTCCCACTAAGGCCTGCACGGCTTCCGTCAACCCGTCAACGCTCAGGTAAAACATGGGGAACAGTTTGCGGATGATGCGGCAGGTATCGGCATCCCAGTATGCAGGTTTCTCCGGGTTCACCCAAACCGCCCTGTCGAAATGCGCTGCAATCCGCTGCAGCCACACGATCCCCGGCGTGGCGGACACGCGGCGTGGGTCGATGTTGCCAAACGGCTCGAGCAACTCTGCGGGATGCATGGCCGCGTCGCCAACGATCAGGACTTTCCACCGGCGGTCCAGACGCCGCAAGAGGTCGCCCGTGGGCACCGCGTCTTCGCGGTACATCCGGGCTCGGCTGTACACGTGCTCGTAAACGCAATTGTGGAAGTAGTAGGCTTCGAACGCCCGTAGGCCCCGTTCCTCGTGCAGCGCAGTCAGCAACTGACTCACCGGCTCGAAATAGGGGTCCATGGTTCCGCCCACATCCATGAGCAAAAGCAAACGCACATCGTTGCGGCGCGGGGGCCGGAAGACCAGTTCGATCTCGCCGGCGTTTCGGCACGTTTCGTCGACGGTTCGATCCAGGTCCAGCTCCGTTGCCTCGCCAGAGCGAGTCAACTGCCGCAAGCGCCTCAGCGCCACGCGAATTTGTCGCACGTCGAGGCTCAAGTCGGTCCGATAATCCCGAAAGCGGCGCTCCTCAGCCACTTTCATCGCCGAGCGGCTTCTCGGTGGACCGCCGACACGGATCCCTGTCGGGTGTTGGCCCGAATGGCCAAACGGCGAGCGGCCGCCGGTACCAATCCATTTGTCTCCGCCATCGTGGCGCTCGGTTTGCTTTTCGAGCGTCTCCAAAAAGCGGCGCATCAGTTCGTCGTGGCTCAAGCGCTCAAGAGCCGCAAGCTGCTCGGGCGTGAGGTTCGGAAAGTTTTTCGGGTTGCGCAGCCACTCGAGAACTTTATCGACCACTTCTTCCCCGTACGCCCCCTCCACACCCCGAAACACGCGGGCAAACACACGATCGTACGCATCGAAATACGTTTCGCTCTTGATCAAGCAGGCCCGACCTAACTGATAAAAGCCGAGCAAGCTCGACCCGTGCAGTCCGCGGTCGAGGGCCTCAAGGAAGGTGAGCCACTCTTGGATCCCTACCGGTACGCCTTCCTCGCGCAGCCCGTAAAACAAATCGAGAAACATTGGAGGAACACCTCCTCCCGCACGCGCTACTGGTTGTATCGTGGCCCGAGTTCGGCCCACGACTTCGGGAAACGTCCCCCGGCAGCGTCGTACCGTTGGAGAGCGTCTACGTCGTGTTCTTTTTTGAGCAACGCGCCGACAAACGGGATGTGCTGTTCCACCTTTTCGATGCTCACGCCGGCGCGAACCAGCGCCGCGATCCAGTCGATCAGTTCCGATGTAGACGGCTTCTTGCGCAACTCGCGTTGCTCCCGCAGCCAGTAAAACTTGATCAAAACCTGGTCGAGCAGTTTGGCGTCCAAATGCGGGTGGTGGACCGCCACAATCCGCCGCATCAGCGCCGGGTCGGGAAACTCGATGTAGTAAAAGATACAGCGGCGCAGGAAGGCGTCGGGCAGTTCCTTCTCGTTGTTGGACGTGATGATGACAATTGGGCGGTGCCGCGCAACGATTTCCTCGCCGGTCTCCACGATCGTGAAGCGCATTTCGTCCAGTTCCCGCAACAAATCGTTGGGGAACTCCAAGTCTGCCTTGTCAATTTCGTCGATCAGCAGCACCACGCGCTCGGGCGATGCGAAGGCCTGTCCCAACGGGCCTAGCTTGATGTACCGGCGAATGTCGGAAACGTCGCCCGTGCCAAACCGGCTGTCGTTCAGGCGCTGCACGGTATCGTACACATAGAGGCCCTCGGCGGCCTTGCTCGTGGATTTGATATGCCAAGACAGCATCTTGAGGCCGAGCCCCTCGGCAACGTGTTTAGCAAGCACCGTTTTTCCCGTGCCCGGCTCCCCCTTGAGCAGCAAGGGGCGCTCGAGCGCGATGGCGCAGTTGACCGCATCGACAAGCGCTGGAGACGCAATGTAGCCCGCTGTGCCGTGAAATTTCTTGAAGCCATCTTGTTGCGACATGGCTTCTGTTCGTATCGGTGAGGCCTGCCACACGCAACCCTGGGTCGGAGGAGCGCCCGAACTCGTCGTCCAAGGGACCAGCGCCAGCCGAACGCTTGGTTCCGTGTTGCGCCTCGGAGCACCAAGGCGTTTCGGGGCCGCACGCTCCCCTCATTCGGGGTTTCACTTCAAGCGATGCACGAAAGGGTGAGTGAAGGGGCTCGAACCCTCAACCCCCGGAGCCACAGTCCGGTGCTCTGCCGAATTGAGCTACACTCACCACGCGTCTCAGGTGCCCAGTGCTGAGCAGCGACCCGTTCACCGATACGCAAACCTACACCCGGGCGCAAGTGCGTAGGTTCGAGAAGCGCGCCAGAAGGGATTCGAACCCCTGACCCACGGCTTAGAAGGCCGTTGCTCTATCCAGCTGAGCTACTGGCGCACGGAACGCTGCATCGAGAATGGTGTGCAACTCGTTGTCTCGCCATTCGAGGTCAATCGGGGTGAGAGGATTTGAACCTCCGACTCCCTGCGCCCAAGGCAGGTGCGCTACCAGGCTGCGCTACACCCCGTCCTGCGTGCTCTTCGCCGCCATCGCTGGGCCCGCTTGCGTAACAGAGCACAGGCAGCAAAGCAACGCGACCGCGGCACGATGGGTTCCAAGGGCACAAGATTTCAGTACCGACGGGATTGCGATCCCGCCAGGGTGCGAGAAATCCGAGTTCTGCCGTGCCCTACCTGCTCACCTCGTACTTGCTCGAGGGCAAGATTCGATTGCCATGAGGGAAATGCGTGGTCGTTTTTCGCAGGTTGTGGCTCTCCACAGTTCTATTTTTCACGGGTCTATCCGTCTCGAGGTCGGACCGGACCATGGGTGGAAGACCACCGTGTCTGGTGGCCACTGCTTCCATGCGGCCCATCGTGAACCGGCATCGCCTGGGCGATCTTTGCTCGGATGACTGCCACCTTGCAGCGACGAATCCCTGGCCCACTACTGGCCGCCGGCTCCGCAGTGGGCGCTTCACTCCGGCATCGAATCGGGTTTGTCGCCGCAAAGGAAGGCGCGGAGCTTTGGGCAAAGCTTTGCGGCTGCACGGGCGCGGTGCGAGTATTGGTTTTTCTCTTCGCGGCTTAACTGAGCAAACGTTTTCCCGGTGGGCGGGTGGAAAAACACAGGGTCGTAGCCAAATCCGTCCTCCCCCTTTGGCTCGTTGGTGATTCTGCCTTCGCAAACTCCTTCCTCTGCGAGCAGGGCCCCGTCCGGGCGAGCGACAACCAAAACACAGCGGAACCGTGCTGTTCGGCGCTCAGGCGGGATGCCTCGCAGTTCATCGAGAAGTTTCGCAACGTTGTCGTGGTCCGATGCTTTGGGTCCGGCAAAGTACGCCGAGTGAACCCCTGGCCTCCCGTCCAGCGCATCGACTTCGAGTCCCGAATCGTCCGCCAGTGCAGGCAGCCCCGACCATGTGGCAATCGCGCGAGCTTTCAGGGTCGCGTTTTCCAGGTACGTTTGGCCTGTTTCCTCGACGCGGGGAAAACCAGGCAAGTCGAGCAAAGACACGCACTCCACCCCGGCAGGGGCAAGCAGCTCCCGGAGTTCACGGACCTTGCCCGGGTTTGCCGTGGCCAACACCAGCCGCGGAGCCGCTCGCAAGCCACCTACCTCAAAGCCTGCTGCTGCACCGCAAGCAGTTGCTGAATACCAGACCAAGCAAGGTCGGCCAGTTGATCCAGGGTGCTTCGATCGAATGGGGCCGCCTCGGCCGTGCCTTGCACCTCCACAAAGCGCCCGGAGTCGGTCATCACGAAATTCATGTCTACCTCGGCACGCGAGTCTTCGGCGTAGCACAGGTCCAACACCGGCACCCCGTCGACGACGCCGGCGCTCACGGCTGCCACTGCACCGGTGAGCGGCGTGCGCTCCAGCAGGCCGTTTTCCACCATGCGTCGCAAGGCTAACGCCAGCGCCACGTAGGCACCCGTGATCGACAAAGTTCGCGTTCCACCGTCAGCCTCGATCACGTCGCAATCGACCCACACGGTGCGGGGGCCGATTTTCTCGAGATCGGTTACCGCACGCAAACTCCTGCCAATCAGCCGCTGGATCTCGTGGGTACGACCCCCTAAGCGCCCTCGCGACGCTTCGCGTTGGATCCGCTGGGGGCTCGACCCTGGCAGCATACTGTACTCCGCCGTGAGCCATCCCTTGCCCGTCCCTTCCAAAAACGGCGGAACACTTTCTTCCACGGAAGCCGTACAAATTACCCTCGTGTTGCCAGCCTCGATCAAGACCGAACCCAAGGCCTGACGGATGAACCCTGTCTGGATGGTCACCCGGCGCAGCTCGCCGGGTGCACGGCCGTCCACGCGCCTCATGAAATCACTCACCTCCTCGCACCGAGAACTCGACTCCTTTACCAACGGCTCTCCTGCCAGCGCAACCAGCCGACGAACTGCCGCGGGCACACGGAAAAATATTTTCCTCGCGCTGGTTGCCCGATAAACCGCGTGGCGCTATTTTTTTGACGCTTTTGAACGGGAGGACCATGGAGCCCTACATTGTAAAAGGCAATCACCCGGTCATGGAGAAGATCTTCCAGATTTGCGACCGGGTGGCCGGCACGGATTCAACGGTACTGATCCAAGGCGAAAGCGGAACCGGGAAGGAGTTGATCGCCCGGTACATCCATGCGCGCAGCCGAAGGGCGAACAACCCTTTTATTCCGGTGAACTGCGGCGCGATCCCCGCTGACCTGCTGGAGTCGGAGATGTTCGGCCACGAGCGGGGCGCGTTTACAGGTGCCGTAGCAGCACGCATGGGCCTGTTTCAGTACGCCAACGGCGGAACCATTTTTCTCGATGAGATTGGCGAAATGACGCCCGCGCTCCAAGTAAAGCTGCTCCGAGTTCTTCAAGAGCGAGAGATCCGCCCGGTCGGGTCCGACCGAACCGTGCGGGTCGACGTACGGGTGATTGCGGCAACGAACCGCGACCTCTCCGCCGACGTGAAAAGCGGGCGCTTCCGGGAAGATTTGTTTTACCGCCTGCAGGTCATTCCGATCACGGTGCCCCCGCTTCGCGAGCGCCGGTCTGACATTCCCGTGCTCGTGCAACACTTTTTGGACAAGCACAACAGTCAGCGTCCTGGGCAGCCGGTGCGGATTTCGGAGGAGGCGATGGTGCACCTGTGGGAGTACGACTGGCCCGGCAACGTGCGCGAACTGGAAAACTTGATCGAGCGCCTGGTCATTTTGAGCGAGGACGGGGTGATTCGGGTGGAAAACTTGCCACCCAACATTCGCACGTTCATTTCCGACAAAAAGATTCCGCGACCGACATTGACCGACGAGGGGATCGACCTCAATCGCGCTGTCGAGGAATTCGAGTACCGGCTCATCGACGAAGCGTTGCGACGCACGAAAGGGAACAAACAGGCGGCCGCCAAGCTCCTCGGCCTCAAGCGTACGACGCTGGTAGCGAAGTTGCGGCGCAAGGCTAATAGTTCGGATCAAGGTTGCGTACTGTGATCACGAGGGAAGGAATTGCAACATGACGCAAAACCCGAAGGGGCGCATTCTCGTCGTGGACGACGACGAAAACGCTGTCGAAATCCTTACCCGGATGTTGGCCCGCGAAGGGCACGAAAGTTTGGCTGCTTCCACCGGCGCGGAAGCACTGGCGACCTTGGCCAAGGAAAATGTCGACGTCATCCTCCTCGACGTCATGATGCCCGGGATGGATGGACTCGAGGTCTGCCGCCAACTTCGTGACGACGAACGGTTGCGCCAAATTCCAATCATCCTCTTGACTGCCAAGGACGACATGGAAACACGCACCCGGGCAATGGCCCTTGGCGTGAGCGAGTTCCTGACCAAGCCAGTCAATCGCCGCGAGCTGTTCATGCGGATCGATGCCCAATTGCATGCCCGAGACTTGTCGCGCCAACTTGCCGACACGGCCCGGAAAATGGGTAGCAGCGAGGGCGAGCCGCCCGCACACTAGTGGCTTCGCTCATGCATCATGCCCCCCGCCTTGCTCCGCTTAGGCCCGGTTTGCTCGGTACTCTTGCTCGCCCCCTTGGGGGCGCTGGCATTGTCCTCGTCTCCGCCGAGCCCGCGTGCAGGGAGCGCGGGTTTCTCGTGGCCGCTCCTCGTTCGCGAGCCCGCTCGCCAAGAGCACGCAGCGGATCGCGTGCGCACTCCATTGGACAACCCCGACGCTAATAAGCTCGTGATCCCCCAACATGCCAAGGCGTTGGTGATTGCTCCGCACCCCGATGATGAAACTTTGGCGGCTGCCGGTTTGATCGGACGGGTCCTTGAACAGCGCGGCAGTGTCCGCGTGGTGTTTGCCACCAATGGCGATGGCTACGCGGAAGCCGTGGCAGCGCAACGGAAGGGGCGCCGACTCACGCCCGAAGACTTTCGGCGGTACGGGCGACAGCGGCAGGCGGAAGCTCAAGAGGCACTGCTGAGTTTAGGCATTCCTGCTAGTTGGATCGTCTTCCTGGGATACCCTGACGGCGGCATCGATGACCTTTGGGCCACACATTGGGCTGAAGGGCAGCCGTTCGTATCGCCATTCACTCGGTTAAGCCAAGCCGTTGACGGCACAGAACAAGGGCCGAAACCTGCGTACGTGGGAAGCAATCTGGCGGAGAACCTGGCCGACCTTATCCGTGCTTGGCAGCCCACCATGGTTGTTTTCCCCGATCCCCGCGACCAACATCTCGACCACTGCACGTTAGGAGTGTTCGTGCTCGAAGCGGTGCGCGAGGTCGCAAAAGATCGATGCGCCCCCATGCCGCAGCTCCTGGGTTACCTCGTACACTTCCCGGAGTATCCTGGAACGCCGGTCTGGCCGGACCTGGCACGACGCAGTGGCGTGTGTGGCGCCAAGGACAACACCGGATGGGCGCACCGCGTGCCGTGGACCTACCTTGCCCTTGAAAGCGAGGAAGTGGCGGCCAAGGACGCCGCACTGTCCCGCTACGCTTCTCAGCTCCAGGTCATGCGGGCCTTCCTGCTTCAATTCGTTCGACCCATGGAGTGGTTCTCCATTTTGGGGAGAGAGGAAGTGGCCACCATCCCACTGCAGCATGCTGCTCGCTCCCATCGCGGCGCACGGTAGCGTTGTTCCTCCTCCTCGAGCATGATAGGCAAAAGAACCCCACCGACCATGGGCAAGCAAAGCGCATCGGACAGTGACCGCGCCGTTTCTGCGGCAACGGTCTACGGTCGAGCTCTCGCGAGCACACCCGGTGCCCGAGGTGCCGGCCCTTCCCCTGTTGGGGGTGTTTTATGCAACTCGTGAATCCAGCCACATACGAAGTCGACCTCGAAGCCAACCGCGCGCGGTTAGAGGAACTGCGCAAGGTCGTAGGCGACGCCGAACGCGTCGCCTTGCTGCTGCAGGACGACCCCGACCCGGACGGCATCGCTAGTGCAATTGCCCTGCGCACGGTCCTTGGGCGGAACCGTTCGACGACGCCCATCTTCACCTTTGGCCAAGTCACGCGGGCCGAAAATCTGGCGATGATCCGCCTCCTCGACGTGTCGGTGGAACCTGTGGACACCGAGACGCTGCGGGCGTTCCCCCGCGTTGCCTTGCTGGATGTACAACCGGCGTATTTCGGAGACCGGCTGCCGCACGTCCACATTGTCATCGACCACCATCCTCGCTGCGGCCCGCTCGATGCCGAGTTTTGCGATGTACGTACACATTACGGCGCTACCTCGACGATTTTGACGGAATACTTGGAGGCGGCCGGTGCGGACGTCAGCCAGAGGCTGGCCACCGCCCTCTTGTATGGCATCAAAAGCGATACCCTCATGTTGAATCGCGAGACGGGACCAGCGGACCTGCGGGCGTTCATGGCGCTGTACCCCCTGACGAACTACAACGTGCTGCGGCGCATCGAACGTCCGGAACTGCCACTGGCTTTTGCCACGTTCCTTGCCCGGGTTTTGCCGCGTATTCGGAAACGATCCGAACTCCTCACGCTGCATGTCGGACGCGTCGAGCGTGAAGACGTGATTCCGCAGTTGGCAGATTTCTGTATGCAGTTCGAAAACACCGAATGGGTGGTCGTGTCGGGAAAGACGCACGACGCCGTGATCATGTCCGTGCGCAACCCCGGTTACGTGCGCAGCGCAGGGGACGTCGTGCGCCGACTCTTTGCAGCCATTGGCCGCGCTGGTGGCCACCGTTCGATGGCCAAGGCGATCGTGCCTCTGCGCTTCTGGCGCCATGCATTCGGCTCGACACGCGATCGTGAGATTGCAGCCACCATCGAGTCCCTGTTCTGGCAGGAGCTGTACGGCGAGGGATCCGAGCCTGAACGTGCCACGGCTTAGGGGGCTTGCGCTGTGGCATGCCGCGCGTGGACCCCAGCACAACGCTTCGTTCTCCGATTCTTCGTCTTGCTTTGGTTCCTAAGCGTCGCCTTGTGGGTCACTGCGCTGCACCAGTCCCTAGGGCCGCTCCAGGCAACGATCGCGTCGGCTGCGGTACAGATCGCCAGAGTCGCGGGTAGTCAAGCGTCCGCATCGAACGACCTGATCCGCGCAGGAACTTTACTGATCGAAATCAACCACGAGTGCACCGGGGTGTTCGTGCTGTTCATCTTTGCTGCCTTCGTTCTCGCCTATCCAGCGCGGCCGCGTTGGCGCCTCGTGGGTCTGATCGCCGGAGTCGCACTGCTTTCGCTGGTGAACGTTGTACGGCTCGCCATGCTTGTGCGATTGGCTGAGCTTTGGCCCTCGAGCTTCGAGTACTTTCACGAATACGTTTGGCAAGGCATTTTTCTCGGCATGACCGTCTTTGCTGCCTTGTACTGGGCGCGCTCCAGTGACTGATCGACGCTTCAACCTGGGCTGGGTTCTGGTCCGCTTTTTCGCAGCCTTCGCCTTCACGATGGCGGTGTGGCATGCAACGCCGCTACCCGCTTGGTACGAGCAGGCAGAGCTGACCGTGGCCGGGATCGTGGGGCCCGCGATCCACGGCTGGATGTTGGAGCCACCCGCGGACGGCCGCCCTCGGTGGAGGTGGCACCGCGGCCCGTACAGCGTCGACCAAGTACTCGAACTGCAACAAGTGGCTAGCGGCCTCGTGCCCTTGGTTGCGCTCATTTGGGCGCTCCCCCAGGTGCCCTTCGCAAAAAGGCTAGGGAAAACCGGGGCCGCGGTGATCATCCACTTTCTGCTCCTTGCCGTTGTCGTGGCCGCCTTTCCGGTGTTGGTCTTCTACCAGAACCCCCTGACCGATATCGCGGGCACATGGCTCGGGTTCGTGACCTTCGTGGCTGCTCCGGCACTGATCTGGTGGGTGGTATGCTGGAACGAGCTTACCGTGCTGCTGCCCGCGTTCCGCCTCGAGCCACCCCAACAACCTTCGCGCAAAGTACAACGCTAGCCAATTGGAAAGCGCTGCCCGGAACAATTGTCATGTCCTGCGTGGGTCGACCAAACAAACTTGCCCTAGCCTTGTAACGGTGCGATAGAACAGCGTACGTTGCTCAGCTTTTACGAGCTCGCATGCATACAGGTTTGCTGAGACTAGGAGAACTGGAACAAGTCAGTGTCGACATCCTTGGGAGAGGGAGCTGAGATGCGAGACCCAGATTTGCGCCTCGATGAACTCCTGCAACGTGGCCGCCGCAAAACCGAGCCCATGAAGCTGTTGAACGTCAAGGTTCCGGCAAGCATGCTCGAGCGCATCGACCGGCTGACCACTTTGCTGCCTGCCACAAAAAGCGAGATTGTCGTTGCCCTATTGAACGAAGGGCTCCTGGCAGCGGAAAAAGAGCTGCAAGGTTGGCGACCGCCACCGAAACCGGCCATCCCTAAAGAGCGCCGATGCACGGTCAAGGGGTGCGATCGCGAGCGGGTCGCCAAGGGCCTATGTGCAACTCACTATCAGGCACAACGGCGAGCAGTCATGGCTGGAAAACCGTCGCCGCTGATCGAAACCGAAGCCTCGTGAGGCCGAAGTTCCCCGTGTGCTGGATCTTGCGATCCGCTGCCACCCGCGGGCCGCAAGGGACCTTGTGGCGCCGGGCATGGTGTCGCCGATTTTTGGCGGCACTCTTCACCTTGGTGCTCGCATCGGCATGGCTCGGTTCGACCGGTTGCGGTGGAGACGATATCGTGGTGGGCGGATTGATTCCGACGGCCCCACCGCGTCCAACCGCGACCGTCACGCCCACCTTAGGAGAGCCAGGCGACCCTTGCAGTCGGAGCAGCGACTGCCGCAGCGGAATCTGCAATCCGGCAAGCCTTACCTGCCAGTAGCCCGCTGATTGCTTGCCCGGACGTAGCCGCGGTCAACCAGTCAGGACCCAAAGGAACCACAGCACCCAAGCCAGCACTGCAGCTACGAGCAAGGCGCTGCCCACATAGGTCGAGCTTCTCCGCGAGCGCAGCGGAGGCACTGATCCTGTCGGGATCGGAGAGCGTGTGTGCGGCGCGATCGCAACGACCTGCCAGTGCTGAAAGCCAGCGGCACGCAGTTTCTCTTCCACGGACAATCGCGCTGACAACGCATCCGGTCCGCTGATGTCTGTGAACTTCACTTCTACATCGTACTGTGGCATGGCCACGTCCCCCCTGTGGAAATCACGGGTCGCGCTGGTCGTTACGGCACCCGGACAACCATCTGTGCTGGCGCACCGGCGTTCCCCCCGATGTCCCTCAGTCGTACGGTTACTATCGTGTCTCCTGGCGGGAAAGTCAACGCATCGTGAATCAAAGCGCAGAACTGCACGGTAGAACTCGGGTTCCGATAGGATAGGTTGGCGCCGCTGTCTTGGGTGCAAGCGAAATCGGGCTCCGTAAATGCGCGGAAGCGACAACCCAGATCGTTGAGCGCATCCGTTACCTGGGGCACAGGGTCGAAGACTCCGACCAACGTACCAGGCACTCCGCCGACGTTCGGATAGGTGGCATCGCACACCGCCTCGCTCCCGTCACCTAACGCGCGACTGACCTGCACCTGCAAGTCTGGCTGCGCTGCCGGGTCTCCTCGTTTCGGATTGAACACAACCGTAGAGACAGGAAGTTGACTGGCCCCCGGGCGACCTTCGACAAAAACAATGAATCCTGCCTCCCCCGTGCGGGCAAAAATCGGTCGGCCACTCGGGTCGGTACCCACAGGCTGATTGAACTGCCCTCCGAGGTCCGCCACACCCAACGCGGTAACAATTGGCCCGATCAACACCGTTGGCGTCGGTGACGGGCTTGGAACCACCGTCATGGTCGGAGTCCAACTTGGCGTGGTTGTCGGTGTGAGCGTAAAGGTGGCCGTGGGTGTGGGACTGAAGGTGGCCGTGGAACTCGGCGCTAAGGATGGACTGGTCGGCGTGAACGTGGGCGTGTCCAAGGGTGTTGTCGGCGGCCGCGTATTGGTTCCTGTCGGTGCGGGTGTAAGGGTAGCTGCAGAGGCACGGGTAGCGGTTACCGAAGCAGTCGGCAACGGAGCCGTTCCGCCACCACCACTGCTGCAAGCCTGGCAAGTCAGTACGAGGAGGACCAGGAAACCTCGCAAGGCTTGCCATTGTCCACTCCACCCCATGGCCATCACTTGATCGCCTATCGCCAGACACACCAGAGAAGTCAAGCTCGCCGCCACGCGCCGAGGCGAAAATGCTCGTCCACGGGCTTGCGTTTCGTTCTGCAACCCATCATGCGAGGGGACCGAAAAGGTTCTTCCATCGGGGCGCAACCATGGCCGCTCAGCAACCTACGTTCGATGTTTGGCAGCGTCGTTATCGACATAAACTTTGCACGCCCGAAGAGGCGGTCGCACGCATTCCGGACTTCAGCAGCGTTCGTCTACCGATGGGGCCGGTACCGGTCACGCTTGTTCGCGCCCTAGCCCAGCGCAAGCCGGCACCGCGTGGCTTGCGCGTGCTCCAAGGGGCCACACGCCAACGGCTACCCTTCACGGAAGCCCCCGAGGACTGGCAAGAAAAGGTCGACTTCGTAACCGATTTTGTCTCGCTGCTGATCCGGCCAGCGGTCGAGCAGCGCTGGGCGGACTTTCTGGTAACCGACTACAGCATCGGCTCGCGTACACAATTCTTTGACCGCGCAAACATCTTGCGGCCCGATGTATTTCTCGCAGCGGTTTCCGAACCCGATGAACAAGGGCTCGTGAGTTTCGGATACACCCTTTGGCACTCGCGCCAAATGTTGCAAAACGCGCGGCTCAAAATTGCTGAAGTCACTCCCGGGATGCTGCGCACCTATGGCGATAACGCCGTTCCTCTCGATGCGTTCGACCTGATCGTCGAAGCCCGCGAACAAGCTGCTCCGCCACCGCAACCCGAACTCAGCCCGGAACGGATCGAGGTCACAGAGGTCATTGGTGCCTACGTGTCCACCCTCGTGAACGACGGCGACACCATCCAAGTTGGCACAGGCACCCTCTCCTCCTGTATGGGGGCCTACTTGACGGGCAAGAACGATCTCGGCATCGACGCGGAAATCCTCGTGGCCTCAGTCGTCGAGCTGGTGAAACTCGGGGTCGCCACTGGGCGGTACAAAACATTTCACCCTGGGGTGGCGACGGCTTCCTTCATTGTTCCCGGAAGCGACTTTGCGTTTTGCCATCGGAATCCAGCGGTTGCCCTTTACGATATCGAGTGGTGCAATGCCCTGCCGCGCATTGCTCAAATCCAAAACTTGGTGGCGATCAACCAAGCATCGATGATCGACCTGACGGGGCAAGTGGCATCGGAATCCATTGGCGCGACGATGTACACGGGCCCGGGGGGCCAACTAGTCTGGACCATGGGAGCTCTTTATGCACCGGGCGGCCGATCGATCCTCGTGTTGCCGTCTACAGCACGAAACGGAACCATCTCGCGCGTCGTGCCGTCGCTCCCGCCGGGAACGATCGTAACCGTGCCGCGCACGTTCGTGGACTACGTGGTCACGGAACACGGGATCGCGAACCTACAGGGAAAGACCCAACGGGAACGCGCAAAATCTCTCATCGAGATTGCCGACCCTCGCTTCCGCGACGAGCTCGCGGACTACGCACGGCGCACCTTTTGGCCTCGACCGCAACTGTTCACTCGTTGAGGCTCCATTGACCCGTTACCCGCGTTCCCAGTAGCTCTCGTCAGGTCCGAGCCGACCTCGCGGCAGGTGTGTAGCGGATTCGGGACAAGTGTACCTTCTGTGTCACACGAGCAGAGCAAGCCCTGAACGCGTTTTCGTTCCCAGGAGTGGACGGTTTTGGCTGGCACGTCTGCTGCTCCTAAGGGGCATCATGAAGAAGCAGCAAAAAGCCGCGCCCCAGGTTCTCGGAAACGCCGCACGCATTCGCTTGCGTACGCTTGTGGGGAGCAAGCTAGCGTGGGACTGCCGTCGATACGGTCTCGGCATCGTGATCGCCCCACGACGGAACTTCGCGGTGGACTTGGCTCCAGGCGTCCAGCTCGAGTTGGATTCCGGGCGATTGATCGCCACGCAAGCCCCGCGCGGGTCACGCCCTCTGCGGAAGGCAGGCGCATGATCGCACCCCGATCCCCGCTGGATTCTCGCGTCTCTCGCGCCTTGCGGCGACGCCGCTTACGCAAGATGTGCCCCTGCTGCCGAGCTACGCTGTATCAGCGGTCTTTCGTTCGCCTGTGCCCGCTACGGAACTGGCAACCGTCTCGGTGGCAGGAAGACCACGGGTGGGACGAAGTGTAAGCCTCGCCGCAACTAGGGCCCGCCCCAAATGCAGCGTTCGCTACGACACAACGACCCGACCAACGGGACGGCAACCACAAGGGTTGCCCCTACAATCAATTGGGAACACCGTCGGTGCACAGACATCCGCCACAACCGTTGTGCATCCACGCAGGGGCCATGCATGGTGCGATCGTGCGAATCCCAGGGC